>OKWK01000008.1_pt1 | contig 438940 bp, 397 predicted proteins | sample 1607181 | NCBI WGS metagenome assembly OKWK01 (sample SAMN07501053, study PRJEB24779) | human gut metagenome | isolation source: stool | host: human infant | place: USA: Pittsburgh, PA | reverse complement strand
ATGGACTTATGGTAATTCCTAATGTAATAGCCTTAATAGCTTTGGTTAAAATAGTAAAAGAATCCTTAAAGGATTATGATGAAAATTTTGAAGTTAAAAATATCTAGTAATATTATTATTAATAGTATTTTTAAATATAAATAATATAATTATAAAATGGATACAATAGATAAATAGGGTTTCTGGTTTCGAAAGAGTTTTTATTTTATCTAAAATTTACAAAATAGTTATCTATGAGAGTTAATTACTATATTTTTATTTCCACTTTAAGAATATTGGAGTATTAAAGTAAATAATATTTATAGAAATAAAAATTTAAGGGGTTATCGCACTAAGAATAAATCTTACAATATATTGTGTTACTTTAAATTTATAAAACAATATATTGTATATAATTTTTTAAATGCGATAGCCTCTTTTAATTTATAATTATAAGGTTATTTAGGAAGGCTTAGAATAGATTTGAATATAAAAATAAAAAGATTATATGCGAACAATATAGAACAAAATAAAGTTCAATATTCAATATGATAAGAACATTAATGCGAAAAGTACAGAAAAAGTGTTGACTGATTTATAAAGATAAGGTATTATGTATTTGTAAGTTAAGTGAATAATTTTATCCATATAATCTTAATAATAAGGGTTAAGAGTTTCTACCAGAGACCATAAATCTCTGACTATGGGTAAGTCCAGTTTATTTATATATTAAAGTTTTTGTTTTGGATTTACTCATATTTATAATCCGTAAACAAAAACTTTTTTATTTAGGAGGAGTATTAAATGTATATGGAGAAGGAAAAAAATTATAAAGAACCTAATAATATAGGTTTTTTGGACTCATTTTTTAAATTATCAGAGCGTGGTAGTAATGTTAAAACTGAGATTATAGCAGGTATTACTACATTTATTACTATGGCATATATAATATTTGTTAATCCAAGCATATTAATGCAATCAGGAATGAATTCTAAAGGACTTATAGGCGAAGCAGCTGTGAAAGCAGGTTTATCTGCTATAAATGATCCAGTAGTTGGAGCAGTATTTGCTGCTACTTGTATTTCAGCAGGTATAGGTACTTTAATAATGGCGCTTTATGCTAATGTGCCTTTTGCACAGGCGCCAGGTATGGGATTAAATGCATTTTTTACTTTTAGTGTATGCTTAACTTTAGGTTATACTTGGCAACAAGCTTTAGCAGCGGTGTTTATATCTGGAGTGCTTTTTATAATTATAACATTAACATCTATAAGAGAGAAAATAGTAGATGCTCTTCCAACAAATTTAAAATTAGCTATATCTGGTGGAATAGGATTATTTATAGCTTTAGTAGGATTTAAATCTGGTGGAATTATAGTTTCAAATCCAGAAACACTTATAAGTTTTGGTGATTTTACAAAGCCAGCAACCGTATTAACTATAATAGGTATTTGTATAACAGCCATTTTGATGGCTAAAAATATTAAAGGTTCTATGTTAATAGGAATAGTTGTTACTACATTAATAGGAATACCTTTAGGAGTAACAAAAGTAGCAGGAGTAAGATTTATATCAGCGCCACCATCTTTAGCACCAACTTTTTTAAAATTAGATTTACCGGGACTTTTAGGTTTTGGAGGAGCAGGAATAGTTGGAGCATTAATGAGTATATTAACAGTTGTTATATCTTTTAGTTTAGTAGATATGTTTGATACCATAGGAACTTTAGTTGGAACAGCAGAAAAAGCAGGAATGCTTGATGAAAATGGGAAAATGGAAAGTTTAGATAAAGCACTTTTGGCAGATGCAGTAGCTACTACGGCAGGAGCTTTAATTGGAACAAGTACTGTTACTACCTACGTAGAATCTACAGCAGGAGTGTCAGAAGGTGGAAGAACAGGATTGACATCTTTTGTTACAGCAGTAATGTTTTTATTAGCAATGTTTTTTAGTGGACTTGTAGGAATAGTTCCAGCAGAAGCTACAGCGCCAGCACTTATAATAGTAGGTGTATTGATGATGGGAGCTATAACAAAAATAGATTTTAATGATTTTACAGAAGCACTACCAGCTTTCTTTACTATATCAATAATGCCATTTAGTTATAGTATCGCTAATGGTATAGCAGCAGGAATAATATTTTATCCAATAGTTAAAATATTTACAGGTAAGAGAAAAGAAGTTCATCCAATAGTTTATATATTAGCAATATTATTCATAATTAGATTTACAATTCTTCCTAAATAAAAATATATAAATATAGCCTAAAGAACTATTAATAGTTCTTTAGGCTATATTTTAATTAAAGGAAGCTATATGTAATATTATTAAAGCAATATGGGGGACTTATATAATGGGGGTAATACATTAAGTATATTTGCCAATAAAAATAATTTTATACACATAATAGTGAAATTGTTTACAAAATTTAATATAATGTAAAAATATTTAAGTCTTTTTTATTTCTTATAGTTTTAGGTTTTAAGGTTAATATATTTTGGAATTAAATTATATACTAAAAATCACATTTCATAATAATATTAGTATGAATAGTTAAAGAAAATTTCCTAATAGTTTTTGCGGTGTAAAATAGAGGGAATTTAAGATTATATAATTTTTTAATAAAGCCTATGAGATATTATTTAAATATCTCATAGGCTTTATTAAACATTATTTTATGCCCTAATAAGGTAGGATGAATTCCATCTACGAATAATTCAGAGGCTTTACATTTTGTTTTATTTTCTTTAATAACTGAGAAAAAATCTATATAGTTAAATTTATTTTCTTTAGATATATTTAAGATATATTTTCTATATTCAGTTAGTTTTTTATTAACACTTAAGTAGTCTAAATCAGATGTCCAAATTTGTTGTGCCATAGCAGTTTCTATTTCCATGGGAATAGCTATAATAGGATTTATATTGTTTTCTATACATTCTTTAATTATAAGATTTAAATTTTTTTCTACATTTTCTAAAGAACGACCTAATAAAAAATCATTTGTTCCAGCTAAAATTATAGTATGAGTAGGTTTATTTTTTATTATATCTTTATGGGATCTAGTTAAAATACCTGTGGTTGTATCACCATTTATACCTTTATTAATAACATCATGTTGTAATATATTTTTTAAAAGACTAACCCAACAATAGTTTCTATTAACACCGTAGCCAAATGTTAAACTATCTCCAATGCATATTATTTTCATTATAGGTGCCTCCTGTTTTATTTTTGTAATAAATAATAAAATTTATTTTTATATAATTAATATATTGTTTTAGGTCACAAAAAATTTAATGTTTTTTTACCGTTTCATTAAACTTTTTCAGTTCTCTAAATAGTTCTTCTTGTTTGGCTATCTGTTGTTGGACAGACCAAATATTATTACCATAATAAAATCTATGCTCTAATATACTCATAAAATCTTCTTTCCAATTTGTGTTCAAAAGTGATATAAATTTTTCTTGTTTAAATTGTTCCATAGAATGGTAATAATTTTCTATATATTTATTAAAATCTTTAAGATTATTTATTAATTCATATTTTCGGTTTTTATAATTATTTTTACATATCCACATAGCTAAAATTAATATTCCTATAAAAATCGCTAAAGATAAAAAAGTCATTCTTATTATCATACCCTTCATAAGTATATTTTTATAAAAATACATTTATTATTAAATTTTATTATATCAAACTTATCACTTAAAAAATATAAAAATCCTAATTTATTATTTATTTAATAAATTTAGGATTTTTGCTTATTTAGCTTGACTTTAAAATATTGTTAATTTCTTTATTATTATAAATGTTTTTATAAAAAATAATTTGAAAAATTTTTTATTGTTTTTCATGTCCTTTTTATATATTCCAAGATATAGGAAGGATTAAAATCTTTATTTCTATTATTGATGATGATTTACTAAATCGGTTAAAGGGTAAAAATAGTAGTATACCTTTTGTATAACTATTTTAATTAAAAGATTTAAAAAGTTATTTTTTTAAATCTTTCATATGATTTAAAGTTCCTTTATTTTTAATCAATAAAATTTCACTTAAAATACTAGCTGCTATTTCTTCTGGTTTTTCGGAGGCTATATCCAATCCAATTGGAGCGAATACTTTTTTTAAATCTTTTTTAGATACTCCTTTGGCAATTAAATTATTCATAACGTGAGATGTTTTATTAGAGCTTCCTATCATACCAATATAAGCTGCATTTTTTGAAACTACAGTTTCTAAAGCTAAGGCATCATCTTTATGTCCTCTTGTTACTATAATAATGTAAGTATTTTTGTTTATAGTATATTCGGATAAAGCTTTATCTACTTTTTCAACTATTATTTCGTTAGCATTAGGGAATCTTTCTCTATTTGCAAAATCTTTTCTATCATCTATTATTACTGTATAGAAATTTAAAATTTTAGCTATTTTGTGGAGATGAAAAGATATATGACCAGCACCAACTATTATAAGTTTAGTTTCAGGAGCAAAGACTTTTATGAAACCTTCAGCTTCTCCACCGCACTGCATATCTAGTCCGCTACTTTCGTTTAATTTATATTTAAAATTACTACTTTTATTATTTTTAATACATTTTATAGATTTATTTATGATTTCATGTTCAATTTTGCCACCGCCCACAGTACCTTGAATTTCTCCATTTTCCCAAACTGCCATTATGGAGCCAGCTTTACCTGGAGAGGAACCTGAAATATTAGTTAGGGTAACTAAAGCAACTGTATTACCATTATTTATACTTTTATAAATATTTTTTAAGATATCTTGTTCCATAAATTTGACCTACTTTCTGTGTTTTTATTCATGAAATATAGTATAGCTTCTAATACTCCACCAGCAATATTACGTGCTTTATCAGAAATAGTATAACAATTTTTAATTTCATGGCATCTAGGATCTACATCAGCTATTTTTAATCCTTTATTTATTTTGCTGCCATCCCTTATAAGCCCTCTTAATAATCCGCTTATTTCTGTTTTAATTTCTAAATTATTTACATAAGCTAAAATTTCTCCTGAAGATACAAAATCACCGATTTTTCTTACATTTTTAATAATTCCTTTGCTAGGGCTATATATAACTCTTTCTTTAGAATATCCTCCAATTTCCCCGGGTATTCCTGTGTTTTTCATAGCTTCTCCTTTTAAGATAATTCGTCCTAAATTATGACCTCTCATAGTTTCTATAACAGCATGCACGTCTTTACCAGCATAAAATCCTGGTCCAAGCCCTATAGTTATTTCTGCCATATTTATTTTTGTACCTAGGTTCTTTTTTGCAAGTATAGCATCTACTAATATTCGAGGTTTGAGAATTTTTATAAATTTTCCATAGGGGTCTACGGTAATAGGAATCTTATTATTTTGCCAGCATTTGAATATTTCATTTAAATTACTTACTTTTACAGAAGTAGAGTTTTCGATAGTAAATTTCCCATTATATATAGCTTCGCTGTAACAGACATTCCTTCTTATAGAGGTGGGATTGTGGGTTTCTAAAACCAATACTTTAAAACCACTTCTATGAAATTTGTGTATAGTTCCAGAAGCTATATCTCCTCCTCCCCTAACAATTACAATATCTTTATATATGTCATTTATCATAACTATCACATCCTTGGTACAAATTTTTTTTTATATATTCATAATCCTCTGGAGTATCAATATCAAACAAAGAATATCTATTCTTTAAGTCTACAAATAGAATTTTGTTCATATGATTATTTATGATAATTTTACCGCCTATATCTCCTTGTAAATTAAGCAATTCATTTTTGAATTTTTCAGGAAATATAGTAGGGGAGCCAACTGTGTTTTTGTATTTAGGAATTACTATATAGTCATTATTATTTATAAATTTATTCAATAATAAGTTAATGGTATGTGAATCTAATAATGGTTGATCACCAGTAAAAAACATATAGCCTTTTGCTGAAGATGTATTTAAAATGCCTAATTTTATAGATTGACTTTGGCCTTTATAAGGTTTTGTATTTAAAATAGTTAAAATATTCTTATTTTTAGCTATATCTAAAACTTTTTTTTCTTGCCCAACTAAGATTATTTCATTGAATTTACATTTTGTAATTGCATCTATAACATGTTCTATTATTGGTTTTTCTTTTAGTGGTAACATTAATTTGTTTTTTCCCATTCTAGTTGAGTAGCCTGAAGCCATTATTATAGCATTCACCATAGTAAGCCTCCAATTTAAAATGATATTAAATCATATTTTTTTTCTTTTAAGCTTCCTATAACTATTTTATCTATAAATAAGTTAGAAATATTTAAAATATGTTCTATTAATTCATAGGATAAAAAAGCGTCCTGTTGATTTTCAACTTTATTTATGAATAATATTTTTTCGCCTAAAGAATCTTTAAAGAGTCCTAATGGATGAGTTATTAAAGAACTTATCATAGGTATAGATATTTTTTTACCTAACTTTCCATTAGTTATTTTTAAAAAATAAGATACTCTATGAACGTTAAAGTCATTTACTATTTTATTTATACAACTTATATCTAATACTCCTATAGTTTTATTTGTATTTTTACATATAACAGGTTCATCGTCTTTCCAACCTTTAATAGGCTTTTTTTTAGAGCCATCTGCTTCTATTAAAGAATAATCGAAGTGTTTAAACTTTTTATCTAAAAAATTTTTACCAAAACCTATTAATTTATTATCATTATTTATATATTTACCATATACATATACACCATTTGGTTTAAGATGATCATATATATAGCAATTTTTTTCTCCAATACACATAAAATCGTAGTATATTTTATTAGGATTGTATATCTTTGTGGTAGTTGTTAATAGAACTTTGTTATTATTTCTTAATTCTTCTGATAAATTAAACATTAGAGATGTTTTTCCACCAGCACCAACTATGGATATAACAGACCCTCTTTTTAAGTTTAATATATTTGAAATAAGCATATTTACCTCTATAATATAAAGTTATTTTTCTAAAATAATTGAAGCAATAAATATGCCAAGGGTATTTATTTATAAATTAAAATAAATGATATAAAAATACTAAGGCATAGTATTTTTGTAAAATAAATTGTAATATGTATAAACAGAAATAAAAAAGTAGAATTATTAAAATGATAAATATTTATAATAGTGATAAATTAGATATAGCTTAGTTTTTTATGATATATGTATATATAAATTATCTTATTGATAAATGAAATAGTTAAAAATTGTTTATGTTTACATTTAATTGTGATAAAATAATTTTATTAGATATATTGAAGTCTGTTGTATAAAGAATAAAAATATTATTTAAGGAATGATATAAAATGAAGGGTTCTACATTATTATCAATTCAGGATACAGTAGCTAAATATGCAAATATAATTTCAAGTGTAATAAACGTAGATGTTGAAATTGTAGATAAAAATTTGTGTAGAATTGCAGGAACAGGTATTTATAAAGATGCAATAAACAAAGATATATCAAAAGAAGGATATGTATATGATCATGTTATAAAACTGGAGGTAAACAAATAATAAAAAATCCAGGACACCATTATTTGTGCAAAAAATGTAATCATAAGGACAATTGTTTAGAAAAAATGCTAGTTTGCACACCCATAATCTTAAATAAAGATATTATAGGTGTAATAGGTCTTGTATGCTCAAAGGAGAGCCAAAGAAATTATTTTCTAGAAAATTTTGATTCATATATTGAAATGTTAGATCAAATAGCTGATTTTATAAGTACTAAATCATATGAGCATCTTGAGATTGAAAGAAGCCATATGATGGTAAATTTATTGAATCAAATAATAGATAGTGTAGATAAAGGTGTTTTAGTTACTAAAAATGATGAAATAGTTCACATGAATGCAAGTGCTATAAAGCAACTTAAATTGAAAGATAATAATATAAATAAAAAAGTAACTATATCTTCTACTAGTGAATATGCAATGGGTGGAGAAGTATATACTATAGTTATAAATAATCAAAAATTTAAACTTATGGGTAAAATTATACCGGTTTTTCCCGTATTATCATCCTATGACAAAATATTTGTATTTGAAGAAATAAAACATTTAAAATCTAAAATATGTAAGGTTAGTGGTGGAAGAGAAGTTATAAAAGTTGAAGATATTATTGGTGAGTCAAAAGCTATGATTGAACTTAAAAATAGGATTAAAAAGATTGCTTCATCAAGTTCTACAGTTCTTATAACTGGAGAAAGTGGTACAGGTAAAGAAGTGATTGCACGAGCTATACATTGTGAAAGTGATAAAAATACTAATCCTTTTATAGCCATAAACTGTGGTGCTATACCAGATGCTCTTTTAGAAAGTGAATTATTTGGATATGTAAGAGGAGCTTTTAGCGGAGCAGATCCAAATGGAAGAGTAGGAAAATTTGAATTGGCCAATAATGGAATAATATTTTTAGATGAAATAGGTGATATGCCTTTATATCTTCAAGTAAAAATTTTAAGAGTACTTCAGGAAAGAAAATTAGTAAGAATAGGATCTAATCATTTGATAGATTTAGATATAAGAGTTATAGCAGCTACTAATAAGGATTTAAAAAAGCTAATAAAAGAAAATAAGTTTAGAGAAGATTTGTATTATAGGCTCAATGTTATTCCGTTAAATATACCACCTTTAAGAGAGAGAAAAGAAGATATAGAACTTCTTATGGAAATGTTAATAAAAAAATATAATAAATTATTTGGTAAATCTGTTTATAAAGTTGATAAACAGTGCAGAGATATATTAGTGAATTATCCTTGGTATGGTAATGTAAGAGAACTTGAAAATGCTGTAGAGTTTATGATAAATATGGCAGATGATAGTGGGGTAGTAACTGCAAATATGCTTCCACCTAGTATAGTAGAGAATAAGAATACTCAAATTTATGGTACAAGCACAGATGAAGATATAAGACCTTTAAAAGAAATAGAGAAAGAGTATATTTTAAAAGCTTTAGACATATATGGGTATGATACTAGAGGGAAACAACTGGCAGCAAAGCGATTAGGAATAGGTATAGCTACTCTGTATAGAAAATTAGATGAGATGAAGCATTTATCAAAATGATAAATTTTTAACATTAATTAGGTTTAAAAGTAATAAAAATATGTATTTTATCGTAATGATAATTAATTATTATATTGATAACAAAACTATATATTTTTAAATAATAAGAGATGCAAAGCATATAATGGGCTTTGTATTTTTTTATTTTAATAAAGTATTTTTATTTTAGGTAAGTATCATCTAGTTTAGAATTTTATATTCATAAGAAATAGTTAAAATTTTGGCACAAGTATTGCTTATGAATATAGACAAAGTAAAAAAAGAAAAGAGGTATTATTATGAGTAAAAGCATAAAATGGAAAAACAACAGTATGAAAGGAGTGACAGATAAAGCATCTGTTGAATTTTTAGGAGAAAAAGAAATAAAAAAAGCGAGAGATTTTCATCAAAGCTTCCCACAATTTACAAAGACTCCTTTAGTAAATTTAAATAATTTAGCAAAATATTTAGGGGTAGCTGGAGTATATGTAAAGGATGAATCTTACCGCTTTGGATTAAATGCTTTTAAAGTATTGGGTGGTTCTTTCTCTATGGGTAAATATTTAGCCAAGAGATTAGGAAAAGATATATCAGAATTAAGTTATCAAAAACTTACTTCAGAAGAAGTAAGAAAAAAACTTGGTGATATAACATTTATTACAGCTACAGATGGTAACCATGGTCGTGGAGTAGCATGGACTGCAACTCAATTAAATCAAAAATCAATAGTTTATATGCCAAAGGGATCTTCATTAACACGTCTTGAAAATATAAGAAAAGAAGGAGCTAAAGCCTCTATAACTGAGTTCAACTATGATGACGCAGTAAGACTTGCAGCTTCAGAGGCAAAAGAAAATGGATGGGTTATGGTTCAAGATACTGCTTGGGAAGGATATGAGGAAATACCTACTTGGATAATGCAAGGGTACGGAACTATGGCATCAGAAGCATTAGAACAGCTAAGAGAATTAAATGTAGAAAAACCTACACATATATTTGTTCAAGCTGGAGTTGGATCTTTAGCAGGTGCTGTTCAAGGATATTTTGCTTCAGTATTTAAAGATGAATGTCCAACAACTGTAATAGTAGAAGCTGATGAAGCAGATTGTTTATATAGATCAGCAGTAGCTGGAGATGGAAAGCCAAGGGCAGTAACTGGGGATATGCCTACTATAATGGCTGGGCTTGCATGTGGAGAAGTTAATACTATAGGATGGAAAGTACTAAAATCTTATAGTTCAACTTTTGTATCATGTCCAGATTGGGTTTCAGCAAATGGCATGAGAATTTTGGGAAATCCTATTAAAGAAGATAAAAGAATAATATCAGGAGAGTCAGGAGCAGTAACAGCAGGATTATTAAATGCTATAATGACAAACGATGATATGAAAGAATTAAGAGAAGAACTAAAATTAGATGAAAATTCAAGAATACTTTTATTTAGTACTGAAGGGGATACAGATCCAGATAAATATAGAAAAATTGTTTGGAATGGTGAGTATTCAAAATAAAAAAAATATGGGGGTATAAAAATGGATAATAAAGTAAATAAAGCAATATCTCCTGTTGATGAAGTACTTCCAGCACAGCAACTATTTATTTTAGGTTTACAACATGTATTGGCCATGTGTGCAGGTGCAGTTGCTGTTCCTCTAATAGTAGGAGGAGCACTAAATTTATCTATAGATCAAACAATATTTCTTATAAATGCAGATCTTTTTGTAGCAGGTATAGCAACTTTAGTACAATCTTTAGGAATTAAAAACTTTATTGGGGCAAAAGTTCCTATTATTGAAGGAGCAAGTTTTGCTTCTGTATCTGCTATGTTAGCTATTGCAAATACTTATCCAGGGGATCCTATTACAGGTATTACAACTATTTTTGGAGCTACATTTGTAGCTGGATTGTTTTGTTTTATTATGGCACCTTTTTTTGGAAAGCTCATAAGATTTTTCCCTAAGGTAGTAACGGGTACTGTAATAACTATAATAGGAATTTCATTGCTTCCAGTGGCAGTGAGATGGTGTGCAGGTAATGATGTAAAGTCTCCTACATTTGCTAGCCCTAAAAATATTTTGTTAGCTTTATTTGTTTTAATTTTGATTTTAATTATGTATAAATTTTTCAAAGGAATTTTAGGAAATATATCTATACTATTAGGGATAGTTGTAGGAACTATTATTGCTTCAATGTTAGGAATGTCCGATTTTACTAGAGTTCATAGTTCAGGGTGGATTAATATAAATATTCCTTTATATTTTGGTGCTTTTAAATTTGACTTGACAGCTATAATTTCAATGATATTAGTTATGTTAGTTATGTTAGTTATGATGACAGAAGCTACAGGAAATATGATAGCTATACACGAAATGGTTGGAAAAGATATTGATGATAAAAATTTAACTAGAGGTCTTAGAACAGATGGATTTGCTACAATGATTGCAGGTATATTTAATACCTTTCCTCATACTGCTTTTGGTCAAAATGTAGGGCTTGTAAATTTGACCGGTGTAAAAAGTCGTTATGTAGTAGCAGCTTCAGGTGGAATTTTAATATTATTAGGGTTATTTCCAAAAGCTGGAGCAATAGTTGCATCCATACCATATCCTGTTCTTGGAGGAGCCGGCATAGCTATGTTTGGTATGGTAGCTTCAGGCGGAATTTCAAGTCTTGGGCAAGTTGAATTTAAAGGAACTAAAAATGGAATGATAGTAGCAGTGAGCATTGGTCTTGCTATGATTCCTTTAGCGGTACCAACTTTTTATAGTAAATTTCCTAAATGGGTGGAAACTCTTTTCCACAGTGGTATAACAACTGGGAGTTTAACAGCAATACTTTTAAATTTATTTTTTAATGAACTTGGAAAGAATAAAGGTTTATCAATAAAAGAGGAAAAAGGAATAGCTGTAAAGTAGATATGGATGATAAAGAAATAAAAAATATATAAAAAACTATTTTTCATAATATTCACAAAAGGAGATGCGATTTTACAATGGCCACTTTAATAAAAAATGGAATTATTGTTACTTCAGGAGATACCTTTAAAGGAGATATTTATATAAAAAATGGTATCATAACTAAAATAGGGATGGATTTAATTGAAGAGGCTGATGAAATTATTGATGCTAATGGTAAATATGTAATTCCTGGAGGAGTAGATGTTCATACTCACTTAAATTTGGATGTAGGAATAGCTATAGCTACGGATGATTTTTATACTGGAACTGTAGCAGCTGCATGTGGTGGTACTACAAGTATAGTGGATCATTTAGCATTCGGACCTAAAGGATGTGATTTACACCATCAAATAAATTTATATCATAATTATGCTAAGGGGAATGCAGTTATAGACTATGGGTTTCATGGAGTTATACAACATGTAAACGATACTATATTAAAAGAACTTGAAGAACTTTCTTGTGAAGGAATAACAAGCAATAAAGTTTATTTAACTTATGATTATAAATTAAGTGATTTGGAAATATTTAAAGTACTTATGAAATCAAAAGAAATTGATATACTTACGGCTGTACATCCAGAAAACAATGATATGGTTAACTATCTTAGAGAATATTATTCAAGCAACGGTTTTACATCTCCTATATATCATGCAAAAAGTAGACCAGTATGTTGTGAAGGAGAATCTATAAATAGAATGCTAAATATTGCTAATGTAGCAGGAGATTCTCCTCTATACATAGTACATCTTTCTTGTAAATTAGGATTAGATTATATAAAAATGGCTATAGATAGGGGACAAAAAAATATATTTACAGAAACATGTCCTCAATATCTTTTTTTAGATGAAAGTAGATATAACGGTGAAAATAATGAAGGATTAAAATACATTATGAGCCCTCCTCTAAGAGAAAGATCTAATCAAGATGCTTTATGGAAAGGGATTCAAGATGGATATATACAGGTTATTGCTACAGATCATTGTCCATTTAACTTTAGTATAGAAAAACAATTAGGAAAAAATGATTTTACTAAATGTCCAAGTGGAGCACCAGGTATAGAAACTAGAATACCTTTAATTTTTTCAGAAGGAGTTATGAAAAAAAGAATATCTTTAAATAAATTTGTAGATTTAGTAAGTACAAAACCTGCAAAAATATTTGGGTTATATCCAAAAAAAGGAACTATTGCAGTTGGTTCTGATGGAGATATTGTTATAATTGATCCTAATAAAAAAGTTAAAATTACTAAATCTATATTACATGAAAATGTTGATTACACTCTTTATGAAGGATTTGAAGTTAAAGGGTATCCAATAATGACAATTTCAAGAGGGAAGATCATAGTAAAAGATAATAAATTTATTGGGAAAAAAGGATATGGGGAATTTTTAAAAAGAAAAAAAATAGATTTTTAGTATTAAATAAATAATGAGTTTGTAATTATAAAGAACCTTTTATAGCTTTGAAAAGGTTCTTTTTATAATTTATCAAAATGATAAAAAATATTAGTAAGTTACACAATATAATGAATATTTATAACATTTGGTAAATTTATTATTAAAATGATAAATTTATCATTTTAATAATAAATTTATGGAGATAATTTTTCTAAATTAACCACTTCTAGGCTTTAGATTATTTGGCATAGATATTGCTTATATAAAATAGTAAAGGAGTATTTAGAAGGTAAAAAAAAGGGATTTTAATTTAGTTTAATATGTAAATTTAAGATGTAATTATAAAAAATAGGAGGCGTATTTATGGAAGATATTAAAAAATTAATTGAAGAACTAAAAAATATCAAATTTGAAGAAATGTACAATAATGATTTTTTCTTAACTTGGGAGAAAACTGATGATGAACTTAAAGCTGTGTTTACAGTAGCAGATATTTTAAGAAAAATGAGGGAAAATAACATATCACCAAAAGTATTTGATAGTGGATTAGGGATTTCATTATTCCGTGATAATTCAACAAGAACAAGATTTAGTTTTGCAAGTGCATGTAATTTATTAGGATTAGAAGTTCAGGATTTAGATGAAGGAAAATCTCAAATTGCTCATGGTGAAACAGTACGTGAAACAGCAAATATGATTTCTTTTATGGCTGATGTTATAGGAATTAGAGATGATATGTTTATAGGTAGAGGAAATAAATATATGCATGAGGTATCTGAGGCAGTTCAACAAGGATATGAATCAGGAGTTTTAGAACAACGTCCTACACTTGTAAATCTTCAATGTGATATAGATCATCCAACTCAATGTATGGCAGATTTGCTTCATATGATACATTATTTTGGTGGAATAGAAAATCTTAAAGGCAAAAAAATAGCTATGTCTTGGGCATATTCACCATCCTATGGTAAGCCACTTTCAGTTCCTCAAGGTGTAGTAGGTTTAATGACAAGAATGGGAATGGAGGTTGTACTTGCTCATCCAGAAGGATATGATTTGATGCCTGAAGTAGAAGAAGTAGCAAGAAAAAATGCTAAAGTAAGTGGTGGTAAGTTTATAAAAATTAATTCGATGAAAGAAGCTTTCAAAGATGCAGATATAGTATATCCTAAGAGCTGGGCACCTTTCGCATTCATGGAAAGACGTACAAATTTATATGGAGAAGGAAAATTTGAAGAAATAGATGCTTTAGAAAAAGAATTATTAGATGAAAATGCTAAACATAAGGATTGGGAATGCACAGAGGAAATGATGAAGCTTACTAAAGATGGAAAAGCATTATACTTACACTGTTTACCAGCAGATATTACAGGAGTTAGCTGTAAAGAAGGAGAAGTAGCTGCATCAGTGTTTGATCATTATCGTGAACCACTTTATAAAGAAGCTGGATATAAACCTTACATTATTGCAGCAATGATATTCTTAAGTAAAGTTAAGAATCCAGTCTTAAAATTTGAAGAACTTATAAAAGCAAATAATCCAAGATTTTGTGGAAAATAATTAAAAATACAAAGTAGTTTAAGGGGGAAGTTTACATGGGTGATAAGATGCGACCAATTTCTTTTAAGAAAATGCTTACATGGACTATGAAAGAGTTAAAAGAAAAAGAATCTATTTTTGGCATCCATAAGAATAAATTTTATAAAAATGATAGCGGAAAATATATAGAATTATTCGGTGAAAAATTAGCATCACCACTTGGTCCAGCAGCAGGCCCTAATTCTCAACTAACACAGAACATAGTTGCATCTTACTTGACAGGAAGTCGTTTTATCGAACTAAAGACAGTGCAAGTTATTGATGGCGAGGATTTACCTGTAGCTAAACCATGTATTTGTGCACAGGATGAATGCTATAATGTGGAATGGTCTACAGAATTAACTTTCATCTAAAATTTGTCCATCTATTACTTTATCTACACTTCATGGATGTCCTCCAGAAGAAATTGAAAAGATTGCAAAGTATCTTTTAGAAGAAAAAAATCTGCATACTTTTATAAAAATGAATCCAACTCTTTTAGGTGAAAAGTTTGTTAGAGATACTTTTGACAAAATGGGATATGATTATGTAGTTCTTAATTCTAATCATTTTATAAATGATCTACAATATGAAGATGGAGTATCCATGCTTAAAGGTCTCAAATCTGTTGCTAAAAAATTAAATTTAGAAATAGGAGTAAAACTTACCAATACATTACCAGTTAAAGTTGTAAATAATGAGTTGCCTGGTGAAGAAATGTATATGTCAGGACGTTCTCTTTTTCCACTAACAATATCTTTAGCAAATAAATTAGCTTCAGAATTTGATGGAGATTTACAGATATCCTACTCAGGTGGTGCAGATTTCTTTAATGTAGAAAAGATTTTAAAGGCAGGCATTCAACCCATTACCTTTGCAACCACTATTTTGAAACCAGGTGGTTATGAAAGAATAACTCAAATGGCTAAAAAGGTAGAAGAGCATCTTAAAGGTGAATTTAAAGGTATTAATATAAAATATTTAAATGATTTTGCTAATTCAGCTTTAACTGATAAATACCATCTTAAAGATCTCAGACCTGTAGATAGTAGAAAAATTTTTTTAGAACTTCCTACTTATGATTGTGCAATAGCGCCTTGTACTATAGGATGTCCTATAAATCAGCAAATACCTGAATATATATCTTTGGTTGGGCAAAAAAAATACGATGAGGCTTTTGAAGTAATAGCTAAGGATAATAGTTCACCAGCAATAACAGGAACTATATGTAATCATAATTGTCAATATAAATGTACAAGACTTGATTATGATGAATCAGTGCGAATTAGAGATATGAAAAAAGTAGCTGTTTTAAATGCTGAAGATAAATATATTGAAAAAATTAAAGAAGCTAATATAAAAAGTAATAAAAAAGTAGCGGTTATAGGAGCTGGACCAGCAGGATTGTCAGTAGCATTATTTTTAAGAAGAAATGGTATAGATGTAACTGTAATGGATAGGAAAGAAAAGCCTTACGGAGTTATAGAATATGTTATTCCAGAGTTTAGAATTTCTTCTGACATGATTAAAAAAGATTTTAATCTTGTTAAAAAACAAGGAGTTAAGTTTAAATTTGGTATTGATGAAAATTTAAATATAGATGCTTTAAAAAAAGAATATGATTATGTGGTATTAGCAATAGGTGCTTGGAAACCAGGTAAGTTAATGTTAAAAGAGGGGGAAGAAAAAGCTATTGATGCTATTTCATTCCTTGAAAAAGACAAAAAAACTAAAGGAGATATTAATTTAGGAAAATATGTCTGTATTATTGGCGGTGGCGATGTAGCTATAGATGCAGCACGTGCGGCCAAGAGAACTAATGGGGTGGAACAAGTTTCCATAGTTTATAGAAGAACTAAAAAATATATGCCAGCTAACCTAGAAGAAATAGAATTGGCTAAGTCAGAGGGGATATTATTTAAAGAGTTACTTTCACCAATAGGTATAAAAGATTCAAAATTGATTTGTGAAGAGATGAAATTAGGGGAAAAAGATGCTTCAGGAAGAAGAAAACCTGTTGGTACTTGTAAAACTATGGAATTAAAAGCAGATACAGTTATTTTAGCTGTAGGACAACAAGTTGATAGTAATCTGCTTAAAAAGAACAAAATAGAATTAGATTCTAAAGGATTCCCTAAGATAAATGAAGCATGTGAAACAAATATTAATAATGTGTATGTGGCTGGAGATATGAAAAAGGGACCAGCTACTATTGTTAAAGCTATAGCAGATGGTAAGGTAATAGCTAAAGATATTTTATCAAAGGAAGGATTAAGCAACGATTTTGACAAAAAAGTTTTGCATATAAATGAAAGAAAAGTATATAGCAAAAAGGGTATATTAAAAGAGTATAATTGTTTAGAAAATGAATCAGAAAGATGTTTATCTTGTAGCAACATATGTGAATTATGTGTAGATGTCTGTCCTAATAGAGCAAATGTAGTTATTAATGGAGAGGGAGATTTTAGTTCTTCACATCAAATAGTGCATTTAGATGGAATGTGCAATGAATGTGGTAACTGCGGTATTTTCTGTCCTTACAAAGGAAATCCATATAAAGATAAATTAACACTTTTCTGGAGTAAGGAAGATTTTGAAAATAGTACAAATAAAGGATTCTTAGTTATAGATAAAGATAAAGGAATATACAAGGTAAGAAAAGAAGATGCTGAAATTATAGATTATACTATTGGCAAAGAAAATAATGTTTCAAAAGAAATGGACAGTATGATTAAAACTTTTGTAAATAAGTATAGTTATATGTTATAAATTAATATTAAAAATAGGGAGGTAAATCATATGTTGCTGATTGGAAATGGAAAAATTATAACTAGAGATAATACTAGACCAATTATAGATAATGGATGTATTGCTGTTGATGTAAATAAAATAATTGAAATTGGATCAACAGAAACTTTAAAAAATAAGTATAAGGAATACAAATTTATAGATGCAAAAGGAAAACTTATAATGCCAGGTTTTATAAATACTCATATGCATTATTATAGTACTTTTGCTAGGGGTATGGCTAATGATAGTCCACCAGCAAAATCATTATGCGATATACTTACAGGTCTTTGGTGGAGATTAGATAAGGTATTAACTTTAGAAGACGTTTACTATAGTGCTGTAGTACCTATGATTGATCAAATAAAAAATGGTGTAACAACTGTATTTGATCACCATGCTAGTGCTTATGCTGTTAAAGGAAGTTTATTTAAAATTGCAGAAGCAGCAGAAACAATTGGAATTCGTAGTAATTTGTGTTACGAAACTTCTGACAGAGATGGGGAAGAAATTGCACAAGAAGGTATTAATGAAAATGTAGAATTTATTAAGTACTGTAACGCTAAAAATGATGACATGATTAAAGGTATGTTTGGACTTCATGCATCTATGACCATATCAGATAAAACTCTAGAAAAATGTGTAGATGCAGTTAAAAGTTTAAATACAGGATTTCATGTTCATTGTGGAGAAGGTATTGAAGATTTAGAAGATTCAAAGAAAAAATATGGTAAGGGAGTTATAGAAAGATGGTATGACGCAGGAGTTCTTTGCCATAAAACTATAGCAGTACATTGTATTTATGTTTCAGATGAAGAAATGGATATGCTTAAAGAAAAGAATACAATAGTAGTTCACAATCCTGAATCAAATATGGGTAATGCAGTAGGTGTTTCTCCAGTACTTAAGATGTATCAAAAGGGTATTTTATTAGGATTAGGAACTGATGGATATACCCCAGATATTATTGAATCCTATAAAGTAGCAAATATTATTCATAAACATGCTGCTTCTGATTCAAATGTGGCATGGACTGAAATTCCTGAAATGTTATTTGAAAATAATAGGGAAATTACTGAAAGATTTATTGATGGTAAGGTTGGAGTTTTAAAAGAGGGAGCTCTAGCAGATATAATTATAGTAGATTATAATCCACCAACACCAATTAATGAAAATAATATAAATGCTCATATATTATTTGGTATCAATGGAAGACATGTAGATACAACTATTATAAATGGTAAAGTTTTAATGGAAGATAGAAATCTTCTTCATGTTGATGAAGAAAGAATTATAGCTAGAAGTAGAGAATTAGCAAAAGAGGTTTGGAAACGATTCTAATATAAAAAAATTTGGAGGGATTTAAATGGGAAATATAAACAAAGAAGAAATATTAAAATTAGCTGAAAAATATAAACCAGAAATGTCAAAATTTCTAAGAGATATGGTTAAAATTCCAAGTGAAAGTTGCCATGAAAAAGGTGTAATACTTAGAATAAAAGAAGAAATGGAAAAAGTAGGTTTTGATAAAATAGAAATAGATCCTATGGGAAATATATTAGGATATATAGGACATGGAAAACATGTTATAGCTATGGATGCTCATATAGACACAGTTGGAGTAGGAGATAGAAATTTATGGGACTATGATCCATATGAAGGATATGAAGATGATGAAATAATAATAGGACGAGGAGTAACAGATCAAGAAGGCGGAATGGCTTCTATGGTATACGCTGGTAAAATAATTAAAGATCTTGGATTAGAAGATGACTATACATTAATAGTAACTGGTACTGTTCAAGAGGAAGATTGTGATGGTTTATGTTGGCAATATATAATCAATGAAGATAAGATAAAACCAGAATTTGTTGTAATTACAGAACCAACTTCTTTAAATATATATAGAGGACACAGAGGAAGAATGGAAATAAAAGTTACAACTCATGGAGTTAGTTGTCATGGTTCAGCACCAGAAAGAGGAGATAATGCAATATTTAAAATGGCCCCTATATTAAATGAACTAAAAGCTTTAAATGAAAATTTAAAATATGATGAATTTCTAGGAAAAGGAACTTTAACTGTATCTGAAATATTCTTCTCATCACCTTCAAGATGTGCTGTTGCAGATGGATGTACTATATCTGTAGATAGAAGACTTACAGATGGTGAGACTTGGGAATATGCAATCCAACAAATTAAGAATTTACCGTCTGTTAAAGCTGCCAAAGCTGAAGTTGAAATGTATAGCTATGAAAGACCTTCATACACTGATTTGGTATATCCAACGGAATGCTTCTTCCCAACTTGGGTATTAAAAGAAGACCATCCAATATGTAAAACAGCTATTAAGTGCTATAAAGATTTATTTAAAAGTGAACCAAAAGTTGATAAGTGGACATTCTCTACAAATGCAGTTTCTATAATGGGTAGATATGGAATACCATGTATAGGATTTGGACCAGGACATGAAGATCAAGCTCATGCTCCTAATGAGAGAACTTGGAAAGATGAATTAGTAAAATCAGCAGCAATGTATGCTCTTATACCAATAACTTATGTAAAAGAATTTGCCAATAAGTAATAGTTTAGTATATGTTATATTTTGCTGCATAGTAAAATAGAGTTCTGATTTGTTTTGATAATATATTTAAAAAATTATTATAACTTAAATAATAAAAATAAATGATGCAATGGAGAACATTTATCTCCATTTCTTCATTATATATTTTTTTATTATGAACAGAATTTTAGGTTTTAAAAAAGTATTTATTCAAATTTAAATTTATAAAATGCTTATCCATGTTATATAGTAGCTTTTTATTCTAGTTTTTAATAAGTTGAAAGATTGAAGATGATGATTATAGTATAAAACTTATTTATGGTTTTATAAAGTTAGACATATAAAAAGAAGATAAGATGTTTATTGATACATAAATATATGGGGGTAATAAATGTGTATGAATTTACGCTAAATGGAAAAAATGTATCTATTTCTAAAGATTTGAATTTACTTGAGTATTTAAGGGAGCATGAAGATTTAACTTCAGTAAAAAATGGTTGTGCAGAAGGTGCTTGTGGAGCCTGTATGATACTTGTTGATGGCAAGGCTGTTAAAGCATGCATAAATACAACTTCAAAAGTACATGGTAAAGACATTAAAACTGTAGAAGGGTTAACAGAATTTGAAAAAGAAGTTTTTACATGGGCCTTTTCTAAAGCAGGTGCAGTACAATGTGGTTTTTGTATTCCTGGAATGGTAATAAGTGCAAAAGCACTTTTAGATAAAAATCTAAATCCAAATAGACAAGAAATTAAAAATGCAATTAGAGGAAACGTATGTAGATGTACTGGATATGTAAAAATAATAAAAGCTATTGAAATGGCTGCAGAAACTTTTAGAAATGGTAAGCTTACACTTAATGAAAAATATAAAGGTAAGGTAGGACAAAGTATTCCAAGAATAGATGCTAAGGATAAAATTTTAGGTATAGGAAAATATGTAGATGATATGAAAGTAAAAGGAATGATTTATGGTGCAGCATTGAGAACAAAATATCCTAGAGCATTAGTAAAAAGCATTGATATAAGTGAAGCTTTAAAACATCCAGATGTAGAAGCAATTATCACAGCAAAGGATGTTCCCGGGAAAAGATATATAGGACATATTATAAAAGATTGGCCCGCAATGATAGATGTTGGTGAAGAAACAAGGTACATTGGAGATTCAGTGGCACTAGTAGCTGCAAAAACTAAGAGAGCCTTAGGAGAAATACTTAATCTAATAAAGGTAGAATATGAAGAACTAGAACCTCTTTCTAATCCTGATATGGCAATGGCAGAGCACGCTCCTAAAATTCATTCTAAGGGAAATATCTTAACAGTAGAAAAGGTGAGTAGAGGAGATGTAGATAAGGCAATAGCTAATTCTAAGTATGTGGTTACAAATCATTATTCTACTCCATTTACTGAGCATGCTTTTTTAGAACCTGAAAGTGCTTTGGCTATGCCAGATGGAGATGGAGTTATTATTTATACAGGATCTCAAGGAATATATGATGAGAAAAGGGAAGTTTGCGAACTTTTAGGACTTCCTCAAGAAAAAGTAAGAGTTATAAGCAAATATGTAGGTGGAGGCTTTGGTGGAAAAGAAGATATGAGTGTACAACATCATGCTGCTCTTCTTGCATGGATTATTAAAAAACCTGTTAAAGTAACATTAAGTCGTAAGGAAAGTATTAAGGTTCATCCAAAAAGGCATACAATGGAGATGACAATTACTACAGCTTGTGATGAAAATGGAAATTTAACAGCCTTTAAAGCAGATATTATATCAGACACGGGCGCTTATGCATCATTAGGAGGGCCTGTCCTTCAAAGAGCATGTACTCATGCAGCTGGACCATATAAATGTCCTAATGTAAAGATAAAAGGTACAGCAGTATACACTAACAATCCACCAGGAGGAGCTTTTAGAGGATTTGGAGTTACACAATCAGTTTTTGGATCAGAATGTAATTTAAATCTTTTAGCTGAAAAAGTGGGTATATCTCCTTGGGAAATAAGATTTAAAAATGCAGTGGAACCTGGAGATACACTACCTAATGGACAAATTGCAGACGAAGGAACAGCTATAAAAGAAACTATATTAGCGGTGAAAGATGTATATGAAAAGAGTAAGTATGCAGGAATAGCTTGTTGTATGAAAAATTCAGGCATTGGCGTTGGGTTACCTGATATTGGAAGATGCAACTTGGTAGTAATAGATAAGAAGGTCCATATAAGAACTAGTGCTGCTTGCATAGGCCAAGGACTTGGAACGATTCTTACACAAATAATATGTGAAACAACAGGCTTGTTACCTGAGAATATAGTTTTAGATTTACCTGATACAAAGTTTGCACCAGATTCAGGCACAACTACAGCATCAAGACAAACAGTATTTACTGGAGAAGCTACAAGAATAGCAGCATTAAAGCTTAAAGATAAATTATTAACTTCATCACTAGAAGACTGTGAAGGTGAAGAATTATATGGAGAATATCAAGGCGTTACAGATCCTATTAATTCTGATAAAGAGAATCCAGTAAGCCATGTAGCCTATGGCTATGCAACACAAGTTGTTGTTCTTGGCGATGATGGAAAAGTAGAAAAGGTAGTGGCAGCACATGATGTGGGAAAAGCTATAAATTTAATTAATGTGGAAGGACAAATTGAAGGAGGAATAGTCATGGGGCTTGGATATGCATTTACAGAAGATTATCCTTTAAATAAATCTGTACCAACCGCTAAATTTGGAACTTTAGGCTTATTTAGAGCTAACAATATACCAGAAATTGAACCAATAATAATTGAGAAAAATACTAATAATTTAGCTTATGGTGCAAAAGGAATAGGAGAAATCACAACAATACCAACAGCACCAGCATCTCAAGGTGCTTATTATAAATTTGATGGAAAATTTAGAAAGAAACTGCCGCTTATAGAAACTGCTTATAGAAAAGGGAAAAAATAATTATAGTATAAAAATAGATTTAATTTTTTAGAGCAAATATAAAAAATATAATTTGTTTGCTATATTAAAATTAAGTCTATTTTTTTGTGAATTTTTTCATATAAATAAATTGCTATTTATATATATATTATTTTGATGTAGAAAAACAGATAAATTTAATGTTCGTTATAACACGAATATTTAGATTAAATTTTGAATAAAAAAACAATAATATACGAATAATATTGATTTAAAATGTTGATTTGTTAAGAAAGTTATGTTAATATGAGTATATGATACAAATAAAAATATCATCCATATAATCTCAATAATAAGGTTTGAGAGTTTCTACAAGAGAACCATAAATTCTCTATCTATGGATGAATCTTAGCTATGCTTTTGCAGTATGCTTGAGTTCCGCTTTAGGATTCGCCATAGAAATCTTAGCGGAATTTTTTATATATTTAAATGTAAGGAGGGATAGTGCATGAAAGTAGCTATCATTTTTGGAAGTAAATCTGATACTGATAAAATGAAAGGGGCAACTAAAGCTTTAAAGGAGTTTAATATAGAATATAAAGCATATATACTTTCAGCTCATAGAGTACCAGAAAAGCTAATGGAAATAATTAAATATTTAGAAAAAGAAAATTATGAATGTATAATTGCTGGAGCAGGGCTTGCAGCACATTTACCTGGAGTCATAGCTTCTCATACCATTTTGCCAGTTATAGGAGTGCCTATTGAAGCTGCACTTGGAGGTATGGATTCACTTTTATCCATAGTTCAAATGCCTAAATCTATACCTGTAGCTACAGTAGGGATAAATAACAGTTATAATGCAGGAATGCTTGCGGTACAAATTTTATCTTTAAAGTATGAAAAATTAAGACAAAGACTTATAGAATATAGAAAAGATATGAAAGAAAAGTTTATAAATGATAATAAAGAGGGAGTGGAGTTGTAATGGAAAAAGGGGATATGTTATACGAAGGAAAGGCTAAAAAAATATTTGAAACAGATGATAAGGATACAGTTGTTGTATATTACAAAGATGATGCTACAGCATTTAATGGTGAAAAGAAAGGAACTATTGAGGATAAAGGAGTTATGAATAATTCTATAACCTCAATGCTATTTGAACTATTAGAAGAAAAGGGGATAAAAACACATTTTATAAAGAAGATAAATGAGAGAGAACAACTTTGTAAAAAAGTAGAAATAATTCCATTGGAAGTTATAGTTAGAAATATAGCAGCGGGAAGTATGGCAAAACGCTTAGGACTTTCAGAAGGGACAAAATTAGATACTACTGTATTTGAAATAAGCTATAAAAATGATGATTTAAATGATCCACTTATAAATGATTATCATGCAGTGGCTATAGGAATTACAAATTTTGGAGAATTAAAAAAAATATATTCTATAGCAGAAAGAGTAAACAATATATTGAAAGAATTTTTTGATGAGCAAGGAATAATTTTAGTTGATTTTAAGATAGAAATAGGAAGATTTAATGGAGAACTCCTTTTAGCAGATGAAATATCTCCAGATACTTGTAGATTATGGGATAAAAATACAGGTGAAAAGTTAGACAAAGATAGATTTAGAAGAGATATGGGAAATGTAAAAGAAGCTTATATGGAAATTTTAAAAAGAGTGAATAATTAATGTTCAATTAACAATGAACAATACTTAAGAGCATTGTTCATTGATACTTGAATTTTATTGTTACATTTAATTGACAATTAAACATTAAATATAATTGATCAATGAGCATTGATAATTGTTTATTGAAAAAGGTGGGGTAAAAAGTGTGTATGTGCCATAGGGTAGAGGATTTAAATAAAAACATGCCTTTTGATTTAGAAGAAGATAAATTCAAAGAAGAATGTGGTGTATTTGGAGTATTTTCTAAAGATAAAAATTCAAAGTCAGCTGAACTAGCTTATTATGGATTATATGCTCTTCAACATAGGGGTCAAGAAAGCGCAGGAATAGTTATATCTGATGGGGAAAAATTTAAATACCATAAAGGTATGGGGTTAGTATCAGAAGTTTTTAGTAAAGAAACTATAGAAGAACTAATAGGAGAATCTGCTATAGGTCATGTTAGATATTCAACTACAGGAGCTAGTAAATCAGATAATGCACAGCCTATAATAGGTACTTATAAATTAGGCTCTATTGCTATAGCTCATAATGGAAATTTAGTTAATGCAGCAGTTATAAGAGAACTTTTAGAAGATGCCGGATGTATTTTTCAAACTTCTATAGATACGGAAGTATTATTAAATTTAATAGCAAGAAATGCTAAAAAAGATATAGAAAAAGCAGTAGTAGATGCAATACAGGCAATTAAAGGTTCATATGCTATTGTTATACTTATAGAAGATAAGTTAATAGGGGCAAGAGATCCTCATGGCATACGACCTATGTGTTTGGGGAAAATTGGTGAGGATTATTTATTAAGTTCAGAAAGTTGTGCTTTTGATTGTGTAGGTGGAGAATTTATAAGAGATATAGAACCTGGGGAAATAGTTATTATAGATGAAAATGGAATAAATTCTATTAAGTTTGCAGAAAAAACAAAATGTCATACCTGTGCTTTTGAATATATATATTTTGCAAGACCAGATAGTACTATGGATGGTATAAATGTTTATGAATCAAGAATTAGAGCAGGAAGAAAACTTTATGAAGAATACCCAGCAGACGCAGATATAGTTATAGGAGTTCCAGATTCAGGTATACCAGCTGCAGTAGGATATGCTGAGGCTTCAGGAATACCTTATGGTATAGGATTTATAAAAAATAAATATGTAGGAAGAACTTTTATAGCACCTTCTCAAGAATTAAGAGAAAAAGCTGTGTCAGTGAAACTAAATCCTCTAAAAACAAATGTAGAAGGAAAAAGGGTAGTAATAATAGATGATTCTATAGTTAGAGGAACTACTAGTAAAAGATTAGTACAGATATTAAGAAAAGCCGGAGCTAAGGAAGTTCATTTTAGAGTATCATCACCAATAGTTAAGTATCCTTGTTATTTTGGAATTGACACTCCTTATAGAAAAGATTTAATAGGTGCTAATTTGAAAGTAGAAGAAATAAGAGAAAAAATAGGAGCAGACAGTTTGGATTATATAAGTATGGAAGGTTTAGTGGGAACACTTAATAAGGATAAAGGTTTTTGTTTGGGATGTTTTAATGGTATATACCCTATATCTGCTCCTATAGAAATGCCTAAAGATAGTTTGGAATAGGGAATTTAATTTTGTAATACAAAGAAGGGAATGTTATTCATGATATCTTATAAAGAAGCTGGAGTTAACATAGAGGAAGGTTATAAATCCGTAAATCTTATAAAGAAGCATGCTTCAAAAACATTTACAAAAGGAGTATTAAATAATTTAGGAAGTTTTGCAGGTATGTTTGAACTTCCTAAATATAAAAATCCTGTATTAGTATCAGGCACAGATGGAGTTGGAACTAAACTAGATATAGCTTTTAGAATGAAAAAATATAATACAGTGGGAATAGATTGTGTAGCTATGTGTGTAAATGATATATTATGTCATGGTGCTAAACCATTATTCTTTTTAGATTATATAGCTTGTGGAAAATTAGAATCAGAAGTTGCAGGGCAAATTGTAGAAGGTGTTAGTAATGGTTGTATACAAAGTGAATGTGCCCTAATAGGTGGAGAAACAGCGGAAATGCCAGGATATTACAGAGGTGGAGAATATGATATAGCTGGTTTTGCTGTAGGTATAGCAGAAAAAGATGAAATAATAGATGGAAGTGAAATAGAAGACGGTGATATATTAATAGGTATAGCATCATCAGGACCTCATAGTAATGGATATTCTCTTATAAGAAAACTAGTAGAAGATTTATATAAGGATTTTGAGGGAGAAAAAATAGGAAATACTCTTTTAACCCCTACGAAAATATATGTAAAACCTGTAATGAAACTTTTAAATAAATATAATATAAAAGGTATGGCTCATATAACTGGTGGAGGTTTTTATGAAAACATACCAAGAATGTTTAAAGATGATTTTACAGCAGTTATAAATAAAAAATCTTACCCAATGCCCAATATATTTGATTATTTAATGGGATTAGGAGTAGATGAAGATCATATGTATAATACTTTTAATATGGGAATTGGCTTTGTATTATGTGTAGATAAAAAAGATGGGGAAAATATAATAAAAGATCTGATAGAAATGGGAGAAAAGGGTTATAAAATAGGATATGTTAAAAAAGGAGATAAGTCTATTGAATTAATTTAAAAAGCTGTTAAATAAATTTACAATGAAATTTAATCTTGACAATGAAATTTAATCTTGGACTGAATTGTTAAAATAGTTAATTGGGGAATTAATTATTATATATAAATTTTCTTTAAATTAAAGGAGAATAATATGTTTAAAATTGCAGTGCTTGTTTCAGGAGGAGGAAGCAATCTTCAATCAATAATAGACAAAATAGAAGAAGGTTATCTGAAAAATTGCAAGATAGAAATAGTTATAGGGGATAGACCTAATATTTATGGGATAGAGAGAGCGGAAAAAGAAGGAATTAAAACTTTAACTTTAGATAGAAAGATATATAAAAATAGATTGTCTAATGAAATATGTGAGAATTTATATGGAAAAGTGGATTTAATAGTTTTAGCAGGATGGCTTTCTATATTAAATGGGGATTTAATAAATAAATTTGAAAATAAGATAATAAACATACACCCTTCACTAATACCAAGCTTTTGCGGAGAAGGAATGTATGGTATAAAAGTACATCAGAGAGCATTAGAATATGGAGTGAAAATATCTGGTTGCACTGTTCATTTCGTGGATGAAGGTACAGATAGTGGTCCTATAATAATACAAAAATCAGTGCCGGTTTTTCCAGAAGATACAGCAGAAATATTACAAAAGAGAGTTTTAGAAAAAGAACATGAAGCATTACCAGAATCTATAAAGCTTATAAGTGAAGGAAAAGTAAAATTAGAAGGAAGAAAAGTTTTTATTAAAACATACTAAATTTATAATAATGAAAAAATTACTATTAATATAAATGAAACTAATAGAAAAATGTATTTGGAGTAGATTAAATTTATTGAAATATAAAAAATTGTAGTTTGTAAATTGAAATAGTGCCACTTATGTGTTTTCTTTGAAAGAAGGTATATTGGTGGCAGTTACTTATGATAAACAAATAATATAATAAAAAATTTTAAAGCTGGGGGAATTAAATTGATAAAAAGAGCATTAATAAGTGTATTTGATAAAACAGGAATTTTAGATTTGGCAAAGTTTTTAGAAAGTAGAGACGTAGAAATAATATCTACAGGGGGCACTTATAAACATTTAAAAGAAAATGGGGTAAAAGTAATAGAAATAGAAGAGGTAACAGGGTTTCCAGAAATGCTAGATGGAAGAGTAAAAACATTAAATCCTTTGATTCATGGAGGTATATTAGCTATAAGGGATAACAAAGAGCATATGAAGGTAATAGAAGAAAAGGGAATAAAGCCTATAGATATAGTAGTAGTTAATTTATATCCTTTTTTTAACAAAGTAGAAGAGGATTTAAGTTTTGATGAGAAAGTAGAATTTATAGATATTGGTGGACCTACTATGATAAGAGCAGCAGCTAAAAATTTTAAAGATGTAGTAGTATTAACAGATACTAAGGATTATGAAAATGTCATAGATGAAATAAAAGAAAATGATCAGGTTAATATAAAAACTAGAAAAAAATTAGCAGGAAAAGTTTTTAATCTAATGTCAGCCTATGATGCAGCTATAAGTAATTTCTTATTACAAGAGGAATATCCAGAATACTTAACTCTATCCTATAAAAAGAACATGGATTTAAGATATGGAGAAAACCCTCATCAAGCAGCAGCTTATTACACATCTACTGTTGGAAAATATCCTATGAAAAATTTTGAAAAATTAAATGGAAAAGAATTATCCTACAATAATATAAAGGATATGGATATAGCTTGGAAAACCGTTTGTGAATTTGAAGAGGTGGCTTGTTGTGCATTAAAACATAATACACCTTGTGGTGTGGCTATAGGAGATACTGTACAGGAAGTTTATACTAAGGCCTATGAATGTGATCCTATATCTATATTTGGTGGAATAGTCGCTTTTAATAGAAAAGTAGATAAGGAAACCGCAGAGAATCTTGCAAAAATATTTTTAGAAATAGTTGTAGCACCAGATTTTGATGGAGATGCTTTAGAAGTATTAAAAAACAAGAAAAATTTAAGGGTTATAAAATGTGAAGAAAAATCTGCAGAGTCAAAAGAGATGGCAAAGGTAGATGGAGGAATATTAGTACAACAGTGTGATAATAAATTATTAGAAGATACAAAAGTAGTTACAGAAAAATCCCCAACAGAGAAAGAAATGAAAGATCTTATATTCGGTATGAAAGTAGTTAAATATGTAAAATCCAACGCTATTGTAGTAGTTAAAGATGGTATGGCAAAAGGTATTGGGGGAGGTCAAGTAAATAGAATATGGGCAGCAAAGGAAGCATTAGATAGAGCTGGAGATGGCGTGGTTTTAGCTTCAGATGCTTTTTTCCCATTTGGAGATGTAGCAGAAGAAGCTGCAAAATGGGGGATAAAAGCTATAATTCAACCAGGCGGTTCTATAAGAGATGAAGAATCTATAAAGGTATGTAATGAAAAAGGAATTTCTATGGTATTTACAGGAATAAGACATTTCAAACACTAAATTTAAATATTTTTATACAAATATATTTTAGTTAAAAGATAAAAGTTTTAATAAGATATTCTTATACTGATATAAAAATAGATATTTTTATGAAGAAATTTTATCTTAATGTTAGAATTGATTAATTTATGGAAATTAAATATATTAAAGGGGTAAAAAATATGAAAATATTGATAATTGGTTCTGGTGGGAGAGAACATGCCATAGCTTGGAAGATAGGAAAAAATCCTTTAGTAGAGAAAATATTTTGTGCTCCAGGAAATGGGTGTACAGCCTTGGAATATAAATGTGAAAATATAAATATTTCATCTAATGAAAAACTATTAGAATTTGCCTTGAAAAATAATATAGATTTAACCATTGTAGGTCCAGAAGTACCTTTAATGGAAGGCATAGTAGATTTATTTAAGGAAAATGGACTTAATATATTTGGACCAGATAAAAAAGCAGCTTTATTAGAAGGAAGTAAAGCTTTTGCAAAGGACTTTATGAAAAAATATAATGTTAAAACTGCAGCATATGAGGTTTTTGAAGAAGAGGGAAAAGCCTTAGAATACTTAAAAGATATTGAACATCCAGTAGTAATAAAAGCAGATGGATTAGCTGCAGGAAAAGGTGTTGTTATAAGTAAATCCTTTGAAGAAAGTAAAATAACTTTAAAAGAATTTATGACTAATGATAAATTTAAAGGAGCAGGTAAAAAAGTTGTTATAGAAGAATTTTTAGAAGGTCCAGAAGCTTCTATATTATCCATAACAGATGGAGAAACTATAATACCCTTTATATCTTCAAAGGATCATAAACAAATATATGATGGTGGATTAGGACCTAATACAGGCGGAATGGGAGTTATAGCCCCTAATCCTTATTGTACAAAAGAAGTACTAAAGGATTTTAATGAGAATATATTAAAACCAACTTTAAATGGGTTACAGAAAGAGAATATAAAATTTTCGGGAATAATTTTCTTTGGAATAATAATAACTAAAAATGGGACATACCTTCTTGAATATAATTTAAGAATGGGAGATCCAGAAACAGAAGCTATTCTTCCTTTAATGGAAAGTGATTTATTAGATTTAATATTAATTTCAATAAATAGAAATCTTAAAAATACAAGTATAAAATGGAAAAGAGCTTATTCTACATGTGTTGTAGCAGCATCTAAAGGATACCCCGAAAATTATGAAAAAGGATTTTTAATAAATGGAGTAGAAGATTTGGAAGGTATATTTGGAGCAGGAGTTAAATTGCAAAATAATAGATTATTAACTAATGGAGGAAGAGTGTTGTGTACTCAAGCATTAGGAAAAACTTTTGAAGAATCTATAAATAAGGCTTATGAAAAAATGGAAAAGATAGATTTTCAAGGTATATACTATAGAAAAGATATAGGAAAATAATATTTTAATAATAGATAGCAGATACATATGTAATAGAAATAATTATGTGTATCTGCTATTATTAATTTTATAGTAATTACTTTTGGTTATATAAATTTAATATTTATGATATAATATCTGAACTATTTATAATTTCTACATCTATTTCAGTTTTAAGTTTGGTATTTAAAATTATATTTTCTATATTTAAATTAGGATATTTAATATAAACATCATTTCCTATGTTAAATATATCTAAGTTATTTTTTTGGAATTTGGTAAATACAGAAGATACAAGCTTATCTATTTCTTCAGCTGCTAATGAATTTAATTTATTTATTTCATGCTTATTTCCATAAAATCTGCCTTGACTTTCTCCTATAGTACAAATAGTTTTAATTTTTTTAGTTAAATAAATAGTTCCATTTACATATTCAACTTTAGTTTTGGTTTTACTAGATAATATTTCTAGAGTTATTAATTTATTTATATTTTGAGGGTTAGAAATTTGAATAACTCCTTTAGAAACTTTATCAGATAAAAAATTATAACCTTTAGCTTCTTCAGCAGAAAGTCTTGATACATATTTATCTTTATTTATAACAGCTCCACCATTTAAGAATATTTTATTTTCGATGTCTCTTCTATTATATTGTATAAAACTTGCAACAGTTGTTCTATCTTTCATAAGTCTTTCGTTAAAAAAATCATTTAAGGTTAATTTTATAGCACTGGAGGATGTATTTACATTTTGTATCAAATCGTAAATAAAAATTCCAAGAAATTTTTCATCTGGTATTTTTATGTTTAATAATTCTTCTCCAGTTCCTTCAAATATGCAAAAATTAGCTTTCATTGTAAATTGCTGTTCTCTTTCAAACATATCTATAAATTTATCTAAACCTGTATTAGCGGCTTTTTCTGTAAATATAATTGCTTTTGTTTGTTCATAATTTACTTCATTTGAAGAACTTAAATTAATATTTTTAATAGATTCTAGTAAGGTTTTGCCAGTACCTTTAAATATTAATCTATCTTTTTGATTAGATTCTTCCCTAACACCTTTATAAGCTTCAACATATAATACAGGATTATTTGAGTTATCAATGTCTACAATAACAGCAGTGGCAAATAATAATTTGTTTATATCCCTATAACTAAAACATCCTTGTAAAAATATATTGGAAAAAGCTAATAGTATTGCAATAATTCGTTTCATTTACACCAATCCTTTTAGGAAAATATGTTGAGTAACTATAAATTTAGTTTTTTATATTATTCATGGCTTTATTTATTATTAGATTTTTGATTATCAATTAGTATATCAGAGGATAGATTTTCTAAATCATCTCTAAAAACTACATCACCATAATTATATTTTTTGAAAGTACCTAAAGGATATAAATAAGGATATCCACAGCTTTGCAAAGAACTTATATGAGCTAAAAATATCATAACCATCATATAAAATCCAGGAAGTCCTGCTATAGATGCTCCAATAGATATTAATATAGACCATACAGAAACACCGTTATAAAATTTCGGTATCAAAAAAGTAGATATAGTAGCTACTCCAACTATAACCATAGTGGATTGTGAGGTTAAACTAGCACTTACAGTAGCATCTCCTAGTATCAAAGCTCCAACAATACTCATGCTTTGCCCTATAGGTTGAGGAAGTCTAAGGCCAGCCTCCCTAGACAGTTGAAAAAAGAACATCATAAGGAGAACTTCAATTATAGTTGGAAAAGGAACACCAGCTCTAGCCTTAGATAATCTGAATATAAACATATAAGGAATTAAAGAAAAATGATGAGTAGATAAAGCTAAATAAAGTCCAGGTAAAAAAAGAGAAATACCTAAAGCAAGCCATCGTAATATTCTGCTTATGTTAGTGAAAATTTTTTTCTGATAATAATCATCTGCCATATTAATATTTTCAATAAAAAAATGAGGAGCAGTTAATACAAAGGGAGTTCCATCTACTATTATTCCAACTTTTCCCTCAAAAATTTTAGAGCATACTATATCAGCTTTTTCACTACTTGCTATAGTATCAAAAAGGGTATTTTTTTGAGTAAGAAGTTCTTCTATATAGTTGCTTTCAATAACGAATTCAAATTTAGCTTCATTTAGTTTGTTTCTTATATAATTTGTTAAATCTTTAGGTGCTTTATTTTTTAAATAACACATAGCTACTAAAGTATTAGATTCTTTTCCTAAAATAAATTTTTCTACTTCAAAGTTTTCATTTTTAATTCTCCTACGTATTAAAGACAAATTATCCATTATAGATTCAGTAAATCCCTCTCTAGGGCCTTTTATTACTGATTCTGTAACAGGAGAAGTAATAGCTCTTTTAGAAAAGCCTTTTGCTTCTACAGAAATAATCCCTTCAATAAAATCTGGGATTATAACTACATTACCAGATAATATACTTAGTATAGCTTCTTCTACATTCTTTACTTCTTCTACAGAATTTGCAGCTAGCATTTTTTCCTTCATATTTTTTATATTGTATGTATAATCCTCATCTTTAATAAGAGGATAAATGATATATTCACTTATAAAGCTTGAATCACATAAATTGCTGATAAATATTAAATGGATAGTTCCTTGTTTGCAAGCAATATCTCTAAATACTGTATCAAATTTATTTTCTAATCTTTTTTTTATAATATCATAACAGTCAATATTCATATTAATCACCAATTTTATTATTAGTAATTATTACGAATAATATTCTATTATAGGTCAAGAATTAAAATATTATAAAATAAAAGGAGGAATAGAAAATTTTTAAGCTAAATTCAAAACATTTAGTCTATATAATATTGGGAACAGCTATAGTTTCATTAAAAACTTATCCAGAAATATTCATTATAAATGGTAAAAATAGTAGCTGGGTAGCTACTATAATAGCCTCATTAATAATATTTTTATATTATATATACATAATTAATATAAGTAAAAAAATTGGCAAGCATAGCTTATGGGAAGTATATGAATATGCTTTAGGAAAACATTTAGGAAAATTGTTTCAGCTTACATTTTGCTTTGGATTATTTTTTTCACTTTTGGAATCTTGTAGTGTAGATGCTAATGCCATGAATACTAACTTACTACAAAATACTCCACCTTGGTTTTTTGTTATAACTTTCGTATTAAGTGCTACTTATGTGCTATTAAAGGGAGAAAGATCTGTAATTTTAATGACTTTAGTTGGCATTACACTTATATTCATGGCAGGTATAAATTTAGGAGTTCTTACTGCTAAATATAAAAATTATAAATATTTGTTGCCTATATTTCCTAATGGTCTGAATAAAGGATTTTTTATTTGTATAATTGAAGTCTTAGGATTATATGGATGTGTAGCTATAGCATATCCATATTTTCAATGCATTAAAGATAAAAAATCTGCTTTGAAAGGAGCAACTATAGGATTAATTATAGTTATACAGATGATAATAGTATCTGTAACAGGAGTAATAGCTACTTTTGGAATTAATAGATCTGTAACTTTAGCTTATCCTAAGCTTATACAGACTCAATTAGTAAGTTATTCAGGATTTTTAGAAAGTGGAGAATTTTTTGTTATGCTTCAAATGTTAGCCGGATGGTTTGTAAAATATACATTAAGTTTTCAAGCTTTGTTATATTTATTAAAACATTTTAGAATAGAAAATAAGAAACAAAGGATAATCATAGTCGTATTAAATATTATAGTAATGATTATATGTCTTTTTATGGCGAAAAATACATATAGATTATTGCATATATTAAAATTATATCCATATATATATCTAGTTTCTTTCGTAATAATTCCATTCATAATTTTTACTATAGCTTTAATAAAAAATAAAGTAAAAGGAAATATAAATAAATCCAAAGGGGTTAATTAAATTCAATATTGGAAAAAGTACAATTATTTTCAAATTACTTATAATATTATTTATGGTATAATAATACTATAATATTCTATCTATAAGGAGTGAATAGCTTTTGCTAAGATGTGAAGTATGCGGCAGAGAAGGTGCTGAAATACATCATATAATTCATAAATCTGAAGGCGGAATGGATCTAGGGATAAATTATAAATGTTTGTGTGAAACACATCATAGAGGTAGGCATAGTCCTCATAAAAATCATAATATAGATATAAATTATAAATTGGAATTACAAAGCAATTTAGAAAAGCTATTTCTAAAACAGTATTATTCCTTGGGAAATATTCAAACTATATTAAATATAAATAAAAATAAAGCTAAAAAGATAGTTCAAGGCTTAAAAATATATAAAGAAGGATATAAATCCTAAGATATAATATTTAAGCTTATGGGACAAAAACATTATAGTGAATATAATTTATTTGAGGCAGAAGAGTTTATAGCTTTAGCTATAATATAAATAGTAAAAAATGAAAAAATTTGATGATTTTTAATATTTATATCAAAAAATCAAAAAAACTTGACAATTTTCGATATAGATAATAATATATTATTGTAAATTGAATAGACCTCGGTAGGTGAGGTTACTACAAGGATACGGGTTGTTGCCGTAAAAGGATGGAAACATTCTTAACTGGTTAGCAGATTTTGCCGAACAAAGAAGGCATAATCTAATACAATTTCATTGCCTTGGAGAGCCAAAACTTGAACGAGAAAGTGTTGTTAAATACCTTCGTCATGTTTAAGTTTGACGAAGTTTTTTTATTTTGAATTTTAGGAGGTGAAAAGAAATGGAAGATAGCGGGAGTAGTATGGACAGTGGAGGTAATTTTATATATTTAGGGAAGTTTTTATATATTATCACAAACTCTATTTCTTTTCACTGGAGTTTAATATAAAATTTATATAAGAAAGCTCTTCATATATACAAGTCTTTAATAAGATATTTAATAAGATATTTATCTTAAACTGTTCTTTACTAAAATAATTCACTAATTATTATTTAACCGCAAATTTAATTATATCTTTTTAAAAGGGTAAACTATGTTTAGGTAACCTTTAGTTTCTTATTGTCTTTTTTAGAATTTGGAGGTGTGAATTATTATGAAAAAAAGAAGAGTAATCAATGTTGAAGACAAGTCAAAAAAGTATATAAATAATCTTATAGAATTTAGCAAAATGGATTTAAAAAAAGTATATAAAAAATTAAATACTGATATGGAAGGATTAACAATAAAAGAAGTAGAAAAAAGAAGAGAAAAATGGGGACTAAATCAAGTAGAATATGAGAAGCCAATACCATGGTATATTCAGTTAATAAAAGCTTTTATTGATCCTTTCATATTAGTTTTATTAATTCTTGCAGGAGTATCTTTGATAACAGATGTCATATTAGTGGCGCCAGAAGACAGAAGCTTTGTTACTATAATTGTTGTTATTATAATGGTATCAATAAGTGGGTTTTTAAAATTTTTTCAAGAATTTAGATCAAATAAAGCTGCTGAAAAATTAAAAGCATTAATAAAAACAACTGCTGCTGTATGTAGAAAAGAATCAGGAATTAAAGAAATAGATATGATTGAAATTGTACCAGGAGATATAGTATCTCTTTCTGCTGGTGATATGATACCTGCTGATATAAGAATAATAACAAGTAAAGATTTATTTGTAAGCCAATCTTCTTTAACAGGTGAGTCTGAACCTGTTGAAAAGTATTCAGTTTTAAAGAATAAAAATGAAAATTTAAATATAAGTGAACTAGATAATATATGCTTATTGGGTACTAATATTATAAGTGGAAGTGCAATAGGAGTAGTTATAGCAACTGGAAATGAAACATATTTTGGGAATATGACCTCAACGCTTACAGAAACAAAAAATTTAACAAGTTTTGAAAAAGGTATAAATAGTGTAAGTACTCTTCTTATAAGGTTTATGTTTATTATGGTTCCTATAGTATTTTTGATTAATGGTGTTACAAAGGGGAATTGGCTACAAGCTTTGCTTTTTTCAATATCAATAGCTGTTGGATTAACTCCAGAAATGCTTCCAATGATAGTTACAACTAATCTTGCTAAGGGTGCTATGAGTATGGCAAAGCATAAAACGGTAGTAAAAAAACTTGATGCTATACAAAACTTTGGTGCAATGGATGTTCTTTGCACAGATAAAACAGGAACTTTGACTCTTGATAAAATTGTTGTTGAAAAATATTTAAATATACATGGGGAAGAAGATCATAGAGTGTTAAGGCATGCTTACTTAAATAGTTTTTATCAGACCGGGCTTCGCAACTTAATGGATGTAGCAATATTAAATCATGGTGAAGAAAATGGATTTAATGAACTTGAAAGAAATTATTTAAAAGTGGATGAAATACCTTTTGATTTTACAAGGAGAAGAATGTCCGTAGTATTAAAAAATAATAAAGGTAAAAGACAACTTATAACAAAAGGTGCTGTAGAAGAAATGCTTTCAATTTGTACTTTAGCTGAGTACAAAGGTGATGTTGTAGAGCTTAATGACGATATCAAAAATAAAGTTATCAGTATGGTTAAAAAATTGAATAGTGAAGGTATGAGGGTTATTGCAGTAGCACAAAAAAATGATATTCCTGATGAAAATAATTTTAATATAAAAGATGAAAGTAATATGGTTCTTATGGGATATATAGGATTTTTAGATCCTCCAAAAGATTCAGCAAAAGAAGCTATAAAAGCTCTTAAGGAAAACGGAGTAGATGTAAAAATATTAACTGGTGATAATGATGCAGTAACATTAAAAATTTGCAAAGAAGTGGGGTTAAAGGTTAATAATATACTTTTGGGAGATGAAATTGATAAGATGCCAGATGAAGACTTGATTGAAATTATTGGAGATGTTAATGTTTTTGCAAAGCTTTCTCCTCTTCAAAAATCAAGAATAATAAAATTACTTCAAAAAAGTGAACATACAGTTGGGTTTATGGGCGACGGTATAAATGATGCTGCAGCTTTGCGACAGGCAGATGTGGGTATTTCTGTTGATACTGCAGTAGATATAGCTAAAGAGTCAGCAGATATAATTTTATTAGAAAAAAATCTTATGGTTTTGGAACAAGGTGTTATTGAAGGTAGAAAAGTTTTTGGAAATATTATGAAATATATTAAAATGACTGCAAGTTCAAATTTTGGTAATGTATTTAGTGTATTAATTGCTAGTGCGTTTTTACCATTCTTACCAATGATGCCAATACAGCTTTTAATACAAAATTTGTTTTACGATTTATCTCAAGTTTCTATTCCATGGGATACTATGGATAATGAATATTTAAGTAAACCAAGAAAATGGAATGCAGATGATATTGGAAAGTTTATGATTTTCATAGGACCAATAAGTTCTATATTTGATGTATTAACGTATTTAGTAATGTGGTTTATATTTAAGGCTAATACTCCAGCTATGCAATCATTATTTCAATCAGGTTGGTTTATAGAAGGACTATTATCTCAAACTCTTATTGTTCATATGATAAGAACTAGGAAAATACCTTTTATTCAAAGTAGAGCTACAACTCCAGTACTTTTATTAACAGGTATTATAATGGGAGCGGGTATTCTTATACCATTTACGGCTTTCGGAAATTCTGTAGGATTACAAGCATTACCATTTATGTATTTTCCATGGCTTATAGGAATTTTATTATCTTATTGTGCATTAACACAATTTATAAAGAATTTATATATTAAAAAGTTTAACAGTTGGTTATAATAGTAGGTAATAAAATAGTCATGTAAATTAGAAATATAAAAAATTAATCATAATATAAAACAAATAATAAATTTGCTTATAACTAAAATAATATATTAAAAAGATATGATAGGGATGATATATTTATTATGAATATAGATTATAACAAATAATAGATAATAAATTAACTTATAAAATAAAAAATAGATTTAATTTTAACGTAATAAATATAAATAATATGTATAATAAGCATCATGAATAAGTTTATAACTTCTTGAGTTGTATGAATTGCTTTGTAAATATATTATTTATATTTATGTGTTAAAATTAAATCTATTTTTATATGTTTTTTATGATTTTTTAAAATAATAAAGTTTGCCATCTTGGATAGAAAAATCAATAAGATTTTTATGAAAAAGATAACTTATAAAAGCACTTAGAGCTCCTATATATAGATGATATTGATTAAAATTTAATTTTAAATCTTCTAATATTGAAATATTTTCAAATAGATCTTCTTTAGTCAAGGGCTGGTCTAATAAATCTAAAATTAAATTTATATGTTTATTTATATTTTTTATGTTTGTATCTGCTAAAGATACTATTTCATCTTTTTCTAATACTTTATCGCAGTGGCTTATAACGAAGAAATCAGCATCTATGTTTTTTATAATTTCTAAGCTATTTATAGATTCTTCTAAATCATAGTAGTAAGGGAAAGAATATTTTTTTATTGTTTCATTACTAAATATACTGTCTCCTAAAAAACATACTTTTTCAGGGGTGATAAATCCTATTTGTTCAGGAGAATGTCCTTTAAGACTTATAACTTCAAATTTTTCATCATTAATTTTATTTATACCATAATCTAGTATGTAATCTACATTTATATTTTTATTGCTTTTATATATAAGTTTAATTGGTGAAGCTGAGAATAACATAGCTGCATTTAAATCATGATTTTCCATAAATAGTTTTTCTTTAAAGGATGTATAAGTTAAACATCCAGGATATTTTTCTTTAAATAAAAGGTTTCCACCACAATGATCCAAATGACTATGAGTGTTTACTATATATTTTGGATGGAGTCCATTTTGTAATAAAACTTCTTCTAGCTTTTTTCCGTCATATTTATTTTTACCTGTATCAATTAATAAACAATTTTTATTTTTAAAAATATATACTCCAATATTTGTAGGAAAATTTATATAATAAGAATTGCCTTTAATTTTAGTAAGTTCCATTAAATCACTTCCTTGATAAAATAATTGTTATTAATATATATAATTTTTAATATATATTATTAAATAGATTTACTTTAATATAAAATAAAAGCCTTTAAAATAATAATAACATAGTAAATTTTTATAAGTAAACCTTCCTAATTTAGAAAATGTAATAAGATGATGAAATTTATTATAAAATAATGAAAAACGTTGAAATTAAGTATAAATAAGTTGTAATTTAAGAAAGTATTTAGTAGAATTAGGATAATGTTGAATTATTACTGAATTCAAGTATTTACTTATTTTTAAATTAAATTTAAAAAGGGGGATATATTATTATGCTAGAAAATTTACAACCAAAATCAGTATTTTATTTTTTTGAGGAATTAACTAAAATACCGCATGGTTCAGGTGATGAGAAAAAAATAAGCGATTATTTAGTTAAATTTGCAAAAGAAAGAAATTTAGAAGTTATTCAAGATAAAAATTTAAATGTAATTATAAAAAAACCTGCTACAAAAGGATATGAGAATGCTCCTACTGTAATTATTCAGGGACACATGGATATGGTTTGTGAGAAGGTTAAAGAAAGTGACCATGATTTTGAAAAAGATCCTTTAAAATTAAGAATAGACGGAGATTATTTATATGCAACAGGTACAACATTAGGGGGAGACGATGGTATTGCTGTTGCTTATGGACTAGCTGTCTTGGATTCAAAAGATATAGAACACCCAAATATAGAATTTGTTGCTACTACTTCAGAAGAAACAGGTATGTATGGTGCTATGGGATTAGATACTTCTAAATTAAATGGCAAAATTTTATTAAATATTGATTCAGAAGAAGAAGGTATATTTTTAGCTAGTTGCTCTGGTGGAGTAAATCCTATAGTTTATATACCAAAACAATATGAAAAAGCTAAAGGTCAATTTATAAAAATAGAAATAAAAGGATTGAATGGCGGACATTCAGGTATGGAAATTATAAAGCAAAGAGCAAATGCTAACAAATTGATGGGAAGAGTTTTATATGATTTAAAGAAAAATCATGATTATAATCTTGTTGAAATAAATGGTGGTTCAAAACATAATGCTATTGCGGTAAATTCAACTGCTGTTTTAACAATAGATGAAAATGAATTTGATAAAGTTAAAAATACTTGTGATAAATTGGAACAAATTTTTCAAAACGAATTTAGAGTGGAAGATCCTAATATAAAAGTTGTAATTGAAAAAATAGAAAATAAAGAAAAGCAATTAACTAAAGAAGTAACAGATAATATAATAAACTTCTTACTATTAGTTCCTTATGGAGTTCAAACTATGAGTAAAGATATAGATGGATTGGTTGAGAGTAGTTTAAATATTGGTATAGTCGAAGATAAAGAAGATGAAGTTAAAATTACAATATCTGTTAGAAGCTCAGTAAGCAGCTTAAAATTAGAAATTGTAAATAGAATATATGCTTTATCTTCATTAATAGGTGCAAAATGTGAAAAAGAAGATGAGTATCCAGCTTGGCAATTTGATCCAGAGTCTAAAATAAAAGATTTATGTGTTGATATATATACTAAGTTATATAGAAAACCAGAAGTATCAGCCATACATGCTGGATTAGAATGTGGATTGTTTAAGGGTACCATGAAAGACACAGATATGATAAGTTTTGGTCCAAATTTATATGATGTTCATACTCCAAATGAACATTTAAGTATATCATCAGTAGAAAGAATATGGAACTTTCTAGTGGAATTATTAAAGAATATAAAATAAAAATTATAATAGCATATTATTTTCAGTGTATATTTAGAATAAAAATAAAATTAATTAAAAATAAAACATTGACATAAATAATAAAAAGAGTTATATTGAAATTGTAAAATTTAATAAAGGTATATCCTTCAGGGCGGGGTGTAATTCCCCACCGGCGGTAAAGTCCGCGAGCTACTTGTAGCATGATTCGGTGAAACTCCGAAACCGACAGTTAAAGTCTGGATGAAAGATAGGATTACAAATAATGATTTTATATTGTTATTTTAATTTGTATATAAATCTCTGGAGGAAACTCTAGAGATTTTTTAGTTTATAGAAAAATAGAATATTTTAAATTGAATCTAAAAATAATTATTAGATATAATTAGCAAATTAAATTATTTGATGTAAAAACAATGTTTGTATAAGGTGGTGCATTTGAAATGGAAAATCATAATTTTTATATGAAAAAAGCCTTGAATTTAGCTGAAAAAGGTGAAGGGAAAGTTAATCCCAATCCTAAAGTAGGAGCTATAGTTGTAAAAGATAACAAAATAATTGGTCAAGGTTATCATAAATATTTTGGAGGACCTCATGCAGAAGTTTATGCTCTTAGAGAAGCAGGAGAAAATGCTGAAGGTGCAACTATATATGTTACATTAGAGCCTTGTTCACATTATGGAAAAACTCCCCCTTGTACAGAGGCCATAATAAAAGCAGGAATATCTAAAGCTGTTATAGCTATGACTGATCCTAATCCATTAGTTGAAGGTAACGGAGTAGAATTTTTAAAAAGAAATGGAATAGAAGTTGTAACAGGGATTATGGAAAAAGAAAGTAAAAAATTAAATGAAGTATTTATAAAATACATAACTAAAAAAGAGCCTTTTGTGGTTTTGAAAACTGCTTCTACTTTAGATGGTAAGATTGCTACAAAAACAGGAGAATCAAAATGGATAACAGGAGAAGAATCAAGGTATAGAGTGCACAAAATAAGAAATGATTTGTCAGGAATAATGGTAGGAATAGAAACAATTATAAAAGATAATCCTATTTTAACTACAAGGATAGAAGGAGGAAAAATTCCAAAGGCAATAATAGTAGATTCCAATCTTAGAATTCCTTTAGAATCTAAAATTTTGAAAACTTTTAATGAAAGAGATATCTATATAGCAACAACTAATAAACATAAAAATTCATCAAAAAAGAATACTTTAGAAAATTTAGGAGCTAAAGTTTTAGAGTTTGAGGAAAATGAAGAAGGAAAAGTTCCATTAAAAAAGTTAATAAAATATTTAGGGTCAGAAGAAATAGATAGTATTCTTTTAGAGGGAGGTGGCACATTAAATTTTTCAGCACTAAAAGAAAAAATAGTAGATAAGGTTATGTGTTTTATAGCACCAAAAATAATGGGAGGACAGGATTCAAAGAATATGATAGGTGGAAATGGAATAGAAAGTTTACAGGATATATTTAAATTAAAGAACTTAAAAGTTGAAAAAATTGGTGAAGATATACTTGTTGAAGGATATATAAATGATTAGATAATTGTTCTAAATAATAATTAATTAAAAAGAATAAATTAAATGCTCAATTTTATATAGTTTTAAAAAAGAAGTGAAGTTATTAAAAATTTGAGTGTATTAAAAAAAGAAGGTGATAGCTTGTTTACAGGGATAGTTGAAGAAGTCGGAAAAATATTAAAAATAGAAGAAGGAAAAGATTTTCTCCATATAATTATAGAAGGAAATAAAGTTTTAAAATCATTAAATTTAGGTGATAGTATAGCAGTGAATGGAGTATGTCTTACAGTAACTAACTTTAATAATAATAACTTTACTGCAGATGTTATGGCAGAAACTTTGAGAAAAAGTAGTTTAAAATCATTATCAAAAGGTAGCTTAGTTAATTTAGAAAGAGCTGTAACTTTGAACAAGCCTTTAGGAGGGCATATAGTATCTGGTCATATAGACGGAACAGGGAAAATAATAAACATTAAAAAAGAAGGTATTGCTACTTTATTAGAAATAGAAGTTAACGAAAATTTGGTAAAATATATGGTTCCAAAAGGTTCTATAGCACTGGATGGGGTAAGCTTAACGTTAGTAGATGTAAAAGAAGGAAGTTTTACTGTGTCTTTAATACCACATACAAAGGAATCAACTATATTAATTAATAAAAATATAGGCCACATAATTAATATAGAATGTGATGTTTTAGGTAAATATATATATAAATTTATTCATTTAAAAGATGATGAAAATAATATAAGTTTAGATTTCTTAACCAAAACAGGATTTGTATAATTTAAATTTAGTTTAGATTTTTTAATTAAATAGATAAGATTTTTGATAATAGTAAAAATTTTTAAGGTTTAATAAATTTAAAGGTTTTATTTGAAAATAAGTTGGCTCTATATTATAAAACAAAATTGTTATTTGAAAGTGTGCATAGAAATAATAGGATTCTATTTGTTAATATATGTAATTATTTTACAAAAATTCAAAATATATTAAGGAGGGGTTTTATGAGTTATAAATTTAATACCATAGAAGAAGCTATAGAGGACATAAAAAAGGGAAAGATTATTGTAGTTGTAGATGATGAAGATAGGGAAAATGAGGGAGATCTTTTAATGGCTGCAGAAAAAGTTACTTCAGAGGCTATAAATTTTATGGCTAAAGAGGGAAGAGGTTTAATTTGTACTCCTGTAAAAAAATCTAGATTAGAAGAATTAAATATACAGCAAATGGTGCATAAAAATAAAGATAATTTCGGTACTGCTTTTACTGTATCAGTAGATGCAGTAGGAACATCTACAGGAATATCTGCATTTGATAGAGCTTTTACTATATCTAAAATAGTAAATCCAAATTCTAAACCAGAGGATTTTGTAAAACCAGGTCATGTATTCCCTTTAGAAGCCAAAGACGGGGGCGTTTTAGTTAGAGCAGGACATACAGAAGCGGCAGTAGATATGGCAAAGTTAGCAGGATTTTCTGAAGCTGGAGTTATATGTGAAATAATGAATGAGGATGGAACTATGGCAAGAGTTCCACAACTTATGGAATTTATAAAAAAACATAATTTAAAAATAATAACTATAGCAGATTTAATTGAATATAGAAGCAGAGAAGAAAAATTAATAAAAGCATTAAAGCCAGTAAAACTTCCTTCTAAATATGGAAATTTTACTGCTATAGGATATGAAAATTTAATAACTGGAGAAGAACATGTAGCTTTAGTAAAAGGAAATGTAAAAGGAGAAGAACCAGTGCTTGTTAGAGTACATTCAGAGTGTTTAACTGGAGATGTATTTGGTTCTTTAAGATGTGATTGTGGGGAGCAAATAGCTAAAGCTCTCATGAAAATTGAAGAAGAAGGAAAAGGAGTTTTAGTATATATGAGACAGGAGGGAAGAGGAATAGGTTTATTAAATAAGTTAAAGGCTTATTCTCTTCAGGATGATGGGATGGATACTATAGAAGCCAATTTAGCTTTAGGATTTCCAGAAGATTTAAGAGATTATGGAATAGGGGCTCAGATATTAAAAGATTTAGGTGTGGAAAATATAAAACTTATGACCAATAATCCTAAAAAAATATCTGGACTTTCAGGTTATGGTATAAAAATAGTAGATAGAGTTCCCATAGATATGGGTTATAAAAAAGAAAATCATAACTATTTAAAAACTAAAAAAAATAAAATGGGACATTTACTTGATATAATATAGACAAACTTTTCATTTTTTAGTAGATTTTTATTCTTACTAAAGTTTAATAAATTCAAGAATAGAGGTAAAGAAGTTAGGGGAAATTTAGCTTTTCTTCTCACTAAAATTTAAGAAATGTTTATCTAAAGATATTGCTAATCTTTATCATAAATTTAGAACAAATGAGATGATTATAGTTAATAATTAAAGAAGAAAGTTTATAAAATAAAAAAATATTAGGTGCATAATGCGAAAAGATAAATTAATTAATATAAGAAAATGACAAATAAAACAAGAAAAGATTAGGGGGAAATAAAATGAAAGTATATGAAGGAAAATTAACAGCAGAAGACTTAAAGGTAGGAATAATAGTTTCAAGGTTTAATGAATTTATAACATCAAAATTATTATCAGGGTCTATAGATTGCTTAAAAAGACATGGAGCTAAAGAGGAGAATATAGAAATATGTTGGGTGCCAGGTGCTTTTGAAATACCTGTAGTAGCGAAGAAGATGGCATCAAAAGGTAAGTATGATTCAGTAATTTGTCTAGGAGCAGTAATAAGGGGAGCAACACCTCATTTTGATTATGTATCAAGTGAAGTTTCAAAGGGAGTGGCCAATGTAGCTTTGAATAAAGAAGTACCAATAATATTTGGAGTATTAACAACAGATACTATAGAGCAGGCCATAGAAAGGGCTGGTACAAAAGCAGGAAATAAAGGATATGATGCAGCTATGTCTGCTATAGAAATGTCAAATTTAATAAAAGCTTTAGATTAAAACTCTAATAACTTACAAATATGTATTATATGTTAAATTATTTTAATATAAACTTCTAGACTTATTCTACAAAAAAACCACAAAATACATTATTTTATAAAATAATTTTAAATAAAAAGTTTTATAAAACCACTTATAAATAAAGAAGCAGATATAAGTTAAAGTTTATTATATTACTTATATCTGCTTTAAGCTTCATTAAGTAAGTTGCTTTAAATATTAAAATTGCTTTGAATACTAAAGTAAAGGCTCAATATTAATATATTAAGCAATGGTTTGGTACAATATTTTTATGGCTACTAAAAGAGAGATAGTAGTAAAAACTGGTTTAATTATCTTGGAACCTTTGTTTAAAGCTATTTTTGTTCCAAGCTTAGCACCAATTATCATTGCTATAGACACTGGTATGGCTAATTTATAGTTTATTTGTCTATTAAAAGCAAATAATATTAAGGAAGTTAAATTGCTTATAGTTGTTAATGATTTTGAATTTCCACTAGCACCTATAAAATCAAATTTGAAAACTAAAATCAAACCTATCATCATAAAGGCTCCAGTACCAGGACCAAAAAAGCCTGTATAGAACCCTAAAGCAAATGATAAAATTATTCCAAGTATAATATTTTTTGTGGTTAGCCCATGGAAATTATTTTTAAGACCTACGTTTTTACAAAATAATGAGAATAAGGCTACTATAATTAATAAAATTAGTACTATAATGTTTAGATAACTAGGTCTAATTATCATTACAGTATGAACACCTAATATGGAACCTAACAATGAAAATGGAGCTAGTTTTTTAAATAATTTTAAATTAACCTTTCCAGATTGAGCAAAGTTAAAGCAACTTGTTAATGAAGAACAGGTAGCACAAAATTTGTTTGTGCCTAAAGCCATATGGGGTGGAACTCCCGCCATTAGATAAGCAGGTATAGTAATTAATCCTCCACCGCCAGCTATGGCATCTATGATTGCGGCTAAAAAACCTGCAAAACATAGAATTAAAATACTAAACAAAAAAACACATCTCCAATCTATAAATTAATTCAATTTATTATTTTTTAAAAGATCATGTTTAAGTATACTATCAGAAGCATTTAATTCATTTATAGTATTATATTTTTTGAATTTTAATTCTTCAGTTTCATTTATTTTTTTATGTGTTTTTATATCATAATAGCTATTTACTGGAGATATATAAAATACCTTTCCATCAGTAAAAGAACCATTTCTAAAGATTACAGATTCATTTTTATTATTTAAAAGATCTCTTCCAAACATAATATCATTTTTTATATTTAATAAGTTTGCTAATGTAGGATATAAATCTATTTGACCGCAATATGAAGTGTTTATTCCTTTTAATTTTTCATCAGGAGTATGAATTATTAAGGGAACCTTTTGAATTTCCATCCAGCTTAGCTCATCTATATATTTTCCTAGGAAATTAGCTAAATCTTTTTCATTTTTTCTTGGTATAGCATAATGGTCTCCATATATAGCTATTATGGAATTATCTAAAATATTTTCTTTTTCTAATTTATCTAAGAATAGTCCTAATTGTTCATCAGTATAATGTATAGCTTTCATATAGTTTCCCAAAAGAGTTCCTTCATATTGTCCTACATCAAATTTCCCATATTTGTCTATAGCATCATAAGGAAAATGGCTTGTCAAAGTTATAATAAAAGAAAAATAAGGTTCTTTAATATTTTTTATTTTTTCTATAGTTTCATTAAAAAAACATTTATCACTTAGTCCCAAGCCTATTTTTTCATCTATGCTATAATCCTTTTCGCTATAAAATTTATCAATATTCATATTTTTATACATTAAGTTTCTATTCCAAAAAGTTTCTTTATATGCATGAAAGGCGACTGTAGTATATCCCTTTTCTTTAAGTTTTGAAGGAAGAGAATTAAAATGGTTACCTGAATATAAAAAGTAAGCAGCACCAGAAGAAGCTGGATATAAAGAATTATTGGTTATAAATTCTGCATCAGAAGTGCTTCCGGAAGCTATCTGATAAAAATAGTTGTTAAAGTATAAAGATTTATTTAAAAGTTTATTTAAGTTTGGAGTTATTTCTTCATTATTTATTTTTTTATTTATAATAAAGTTTTGCAAAGCTTCTACCTGTATAAGTATTACATTTTTGCCTTCATACATACCCTTATATTGAGATGTTGTATAGGATGTATTTTTCTTTTCTAGAATATCATTTATTTTTTCTTTTTTATTAGCACTTATAGGTAGTTTCCTTTTTATAAAATTTGTACTAGAAGAATAGAAGTCAATATAATGATAGTTTAAAATTCCCAATTTTTCAGCGATATAAACTTTATTATACATAGTTGATATAAGTCTTGGCTGTTCTTGGGACAGTTTGTAAAAGTTTATAAATTCTATAGGTATGGCAATAATTAGAATTATAATTATAAATTTAAAATTAAACTTATAATTATTTTTAAAAATCATACCTTTCCTTTTAATTATAACAAATAAAGGAATAAGGATTAGTATATCTAATATATAAAGTAAATCCCAGATATTAAATAGCTCTAATACACTAGAACCAACATCTCCTAGTTGAAAGCTATTTATAAGCACAGGTAGGGAAAATAAATCTTTAAAATATCTAAAATAATTTAAATCTCCTATAATAGTAATAGAAATTAAAATATCAAACAAAATAAGAAAAATAAACCTTGATTTTCTTTTAAAAATAAGACTTAAAGCTATTATTAAAAGAATAGATCCAATACAAGGATATAATATTGTCCTATATTTAAAATACTTTAATTGAAGTTTATTACCATAAGTTAAAAGTTTTGTGAGCATAACAATAAAAAATAAAATAACATCCCAATAACTATATAAATATGTTTTATATTTTTTCATGTTCACCTTTCCTTTATATGTTATAATATCAATTGGATTTAATTTAAAATATGCAATATTATAGTTCTATATTATAATTTTATAAAAGTTTTAATGATTTATAGAAAAAGTTAAAAACCTCTTTATATAGTATAAACTATAAAGAGGATAATTGTAATAAAGATTAATTTAAAAATTTTATCTTGATATAAGAATTAAGAAGAGTATGGATTTTTTATTAAGAAAATAATAATTTATTAAAAACATATAAATTAAAAGCATATAATATATTTACATAGTACTAATATTTGTAGCATAATATAATTTGAGCTGGATGTAAAGTATAAGGAGGAATAATAGATGTCAGATAAAGAAGAAATAAAGAATTCTGAACAAGTAGAAAATACAGAAAAAGTATTAGAAAAAGAAGAAGATAAAAAAGTAGATAAAGTTGACGATTTTGTAGATAATGAAAAAATTTTAGATCAAAATCTTTCAAAGGATAAATTAAGTTTTTTTCAATATTTTAAAGAAGGAATAAAAAACACTTTAGGAATTTTTGTAGTGTCCCTAGGTGGTTTAGTAGTATTAGGATTAATTTTAAGATATATAATAGGTTTATATGTAAAAGATGTTTGGGGAATGCTATTTATAGTATATTTAGTAATATCTTTATTCTACCCATACATAAAATCTAAATTTGGTAAAAAAAATAAATAGGATAAATAATAATTAAGAGTTCTTTTATAGATACTCTTAATTATTATTTTTAATATTAAAGATAAGGTTATTGTTAGTTTTATACTGAATTTATTTAGGATAATTTTATTATATTAATATGTTTATTAGTAATTTAAATCTATTGATACAAAGAATTTAATGTTTTAATGTTAAGATAAATTAGATATAAATTTTAAATTATATATGTTTAGTCTAAAAGAAATATATTTAGATATTAATTATGTAGTCATACAAAATGATATTAATAGGGTTGAGATAAAATTCAATAAATAAGATATTTAAAGTAAATTTACTCTGAAAGGATGAAAAATAAATATATGAGAAAAGGTAAGGAGTATGAATTTTTTATAGAAGAAACAGAATTTCCAGGAACAGGTATAGCACAAAAGGATGGTTTACCAGTCTATATAAAAGGAACAATTCCAGGACAAAAGGTTTTAGCAAAGGTAACCAAGAAGAGAAGAGAATATGCTCAAGCTAAACTTTTAAAAATAATGGAGAACGTAGATTATGCAATAGAAAATAAATGCCCTCATTTTAGTCAATGTGGAGGATGCTCAATTCAATACATACCTTATAAAAAACAGTTAGAATTAAAAGAAACTCAACTATTAAAGTTATTCAAAAATAAAGGAATAGAAGGTTTTGAATTTTTAGGTATAGAAAAAAGTCCAGAAGAATATGAATATAGAAATAAAATGGAATTTACTTTTGGCGATATGGAAAAGGGCGGAGAGCTTACTCTTGGTATGCATGTTAAAAATAGAAATTTTTCTATTGTAACTGTGGATAATTGTGAAATTGTGGATAAGGATTTTAGAAGTATATTAACAACTGTGGTTAATTATTTCAATAAAAAAGGTTTGCCTAAATATAGAGTAATGAGTCATGAAGGTTTTTTAAGAAATTTAGTTATAAGAAAGGCTAAAAATACAGGGGAGATATTAGTAAATATAGTAACTACATCTCAAATGGAGTTTGATTTTAAAGAAATAGTAGATATATTATTAAGCGAAGAATATAAAGGACAAATAAAAGGTATACTTCATACTATAAATGACACATTGTCTGATGTAGTTCAGATAGATAAATTAGATATATTATATGGTAGGGATTATATAATAGAAGAATTATTAGGATTAAAATTTAAAATAGCTACAGAAGCCTTTTTCCAGACAAATTCAAAGGGGGCAGAAAAATTATATAGTATAGTAAAAGACTTTTTAGATGATGCTAGTTCAAAAGTAGTTTTTGATCTTTATTGTGGTACAGGAACTATAGGGCAAATAGTTGCACCAAAGGCTAAAAAAGTTATAGGTATAGAATTAATAGAGGAAGCAGTTAAGGCAGCTAATGAAAATGCAAAATTAAATGGATTAAATAACTGTGAATTTATAGCCGGTGATGTAGCAAAAGTAATAAAAGATGTAAAACAAAAACCAGATATAATTATATTGGATCCACCAAGACCAGGAGTACACCCAGTGGCCTTGGAGTATGTGGTTAAGTTTGAGCCAAAGGAAATAATATATGTATCTTGTAATCCTAAAACTTTAGTGGATGATTTAGAATATCTTATAAATAATGGATACAAATTAGAAAAGGTTAAGGGTATGGATATGTTTCCTCATACGGCACACGTTGAGTGCGTAGTATTGATAACGCGCAATATGTAGCTGAAAGAGATTACGCGGACACAATATGTTGTAATTTCACGCATTTAATGAGCAATAATTGCCTACTTATCATTGGCGATAAAACGTGATATAATTAGGCTATATTAAAACAGGAGGTGAGCTTGTGGATTCAAAAATCTGGTATATCCCGGTAAAGAATGACCGTTTAGAAAAGAAAGTCGGAATTTACTGCAGGGTCAGTACAAACGAAAGAGAACAGCTTTATAGCCTTGCAGCACAGATTTCCGCTTTGACAAGAGCGGTTGCGAATGTCAGTCAGTGGAGACTGGCAGATGTTTTTATCGATATCGCTTCAGCGAAGGGAGAAATACCTCGTCGGGAATTTGAACGACTGCTTCGAGAATGTGAAGCTCACAATATCTCCGTTGTCCTCACAAAAAGCATCAGCAGATTTGGCAGAGATACGGTTGAAACCTTATCAGCAATCAATCGGTTAAAGGCAGCCGGTGTCAGAATAATATTTGAGGAAGAAAACCTGGATACCGATGAAATTGACAGCAATCTTATGATTTCGGCGATGGAATCCTTTGCCCAGGCTGAAAATGAGAGTCGAAGTGAAAATATCCGCATGGGACTTGCTATGAGAGCAGCAAACGGAACTTCTGGACTCTACAAAAGAAAGTTGTATGGTTACAAAAAGAACAAAGATGGCGAGCTAATAATTGATGATGGACAGGCCAAGGTTGTACGGGATATATTCCGCTGGTATCTTGATGGTGCCAGCGTGCTTGGTATCATCAAGAAACTGTCAGTAGCAGGCGTCCCTTCTCCTACTGGTAAAGAAACATGGAGCAAGCGTTCTATAGAGAAGATGCTCGAAAATGAGAAATACACAGGTACAGTTACACTTTTAGATTCCGCAACACAGCAATATGAATTTCAGATGAAAGAATGTCATCCGCCTATTATAACGGAGAGCGAGTTCAGGGCCGTTCAAGAAGAAAGATTCAAAAGGAGTAACGTCGTGACGGACGATGACGGCACTCATCGTAGCAGCAAAAAATACAGTTCGAAGCAAAGGAAACAATAGAAATTTACATGTTATAAGGTGGAAGATTATAATGAATGGTGTAGATTTATTAAATATAAAAGTAAAACATAAAGCCTTTGGTCAAGGTGTTATAACAGAGGTTTCAGGTAATTATTTGACTATCAAATTTGCGGCGAAAGAATCGAAGTTTCTATACCCAGACTCCTTTGAAAAGTTCATAGTGGCTGATGATGCGTCAGTACAGGCTTCAATTATGGACGAAATCAAGACTGTAAAAAAGGCTGAGGAAGAAAGACGTCAGGCAGAACTAGCAGCTCGCAAAGTTGAGGAAGAAAGAAAAATCGCTGCGGAAGTAGTAAAGGGTGCTGCAGTATCACATAAAACAGGATATATTCCGAAGCCAGTTGCTCGTTCTCAGCGTATTGAAGGTAAGCGTATGACATTCTTTGTTTTCCAAGGGAACACCTTTGACAAAGAGTTTAGTGGCGGGTATATATGGGCACCTATTTCAAATAAAGCAGGAACTATGCCTCATCACTGGACACGCCTTCTTGATGTTCGCAAGGGTGATATAATCCTACATGGCTATGATGGATATGTAAAAGCAATTAGTACTGCAAAGGCGCCTTGTTATGAATGTGTTCAACCAAACGAATTAACAGTTGAAGGGCTATGGGAGCGTGACGGCCGTAGAGTTGATTGTGATTACATAGAAATTAGGAATCCTGTAAAAACATCAATGTTTAAAGATGATATTATTAGATTATGCCAGGTGAAATATTCTCCGTTTGATAAGGATGGAAACGGAAATATGGGATACCTGTTTGAGATTAATCGTGAGCTTGCAAAGATATTTGTTGAGGCTTCCGTAATAAATAATAGCTATCTTTCTGAAATTAACTACATATCTGACTTTTTAGCTGAGGAATAATGTGATGAAAACAATAAAAGTGGTAGCTGCAGTCATTTGCGATTCTTTGGAAAACCCTACAAAGATTTTTGCTACCGCCAGAGGTTGTGGCGAGTTTAAAGGACAATGGGAATTTCCTGGAGGTAAGATTGAAGCTGGAGAAATACCGCAACAAGCACTAATAAGAGAAATCCAAGAGGAACTCGCCGTAAAAATCGAGGTCAGTGAACTGATTGAGACCATCGAGTATGATTATTCTGATTTTCATTTAAGTATGTATTGCTTTTGGTGTGTTGTGATAGATGGAGAGATTATTCTTAAGGAAGCAGAATCTGCAAGATGGCTTAATAAAAATGAATTGTTCAATGTTAATTGGCTCCCTGCTGATGTGACGCTGGTTAGGAAATTGCAGAATAGCCTACTTATGTGAGTTAACAGATTGGACGTCGGCACTTCTGATGAATGCGTAAAACGCCTGTAAAATCAAGCGTTTTCATTGCATTTTGGACTTGTTTCCGCGAACACCTACCTATCACATGTTGAGTGCGTGGTATTGATGTCAAGGGTTGAGAAGTAGGGGTATTCAAAACACTAATAAATAAAGGGTTTCCAGACATTAGGTTTTTCTCACGGTTACTTTGCCGGAAGAGATAATGTCAGGAAACCCTTATTTTTATTGTTTGTGGTAACATATCAACTGCCCTGAAAGTGATAGGGTTGAGTTGACAGGTTAGATATATTAACAGGGTTGAGGAGATAGGATAGATGTATTATTTAATCCTCTCTTACAGCATCTGTATCGAAGATTCTATCAAGCTCCTCGTTTGATGTAATGCCACGAACTTTATTCCTAATCGTTGTTTTTCCCATATCTAATCGATAGAAATGTTCGCGCCCATCAACACCCTTTTTTAATCTAATAAGCTGTATTCTGCCAAATTTATCCCAGTGCTTCTCAGCGAACTTTGCTAAGCCTACTGCCTTAGGGTAATTGTCCTTGCGGCTTGGGTCATGTGGCTCCAGAATGTCAAAAATGTAACCCTGTGAATCTGCGCGGATAATTACTAAATCTGGAAACATTGAAGTGGTTACGCCACTGACTTCATATGGGATTTCAAGTGCCCACTTTTTGCGGTCAAGATTACGTAACCAGCATACAGCACCATTGTTGAGCTCCTCAGTAATAACTCCAATTTCCCATGTATTAAGTGACGTCTCAAATGTCCCATCCTCAGAACAATAGAGGTGCTGCCCAAATTTCATGCTATTATCTGGTATATAAAAATCGATTGAATCTGGTAATATCCATGGCACAGATATCGGTTGTGCAGAAGCATTAGTTAATCTTTCATAGATATTCTTTCGTGCCTCGTTAAGTCTAGCAATGGACCGCTTATTTTTTTCATACAGTGTAATGAATTCATTCTCAGCATAGTCATTAATCCTTTCCATTGCGTCCGTATCATTTGTCAGAACGATTATTTCTTTTTTTACATCGATGTGATCACGGGTACTATGACGAATCCAATATTCCTTATGCAAGCCTTCTCCCAATATCCTCCCTGCTTGTTCAAAATGGCGGGAGATATCAAACTCTGACACGACCATAGTTTGCGTTGATTCATCAAAGGAGTAGGCATTATCACCATACTCAAAAATTAGAGTACCAAGAGAAAATCCGGTTATTGCTGCACCTCGAGTGTCATAGTCTCCACTTTCTTTTAATCGTGAAATTTCCTCATCCATTTTCGATAAAACTGCATTTTTGACAGTCTTCTGGGCTTTTAAGTCAATGCCGTCCATAGTCAATGCACGAGAAAGCTGTATTAACAGTTTAAGTGGTGCTTGCTTACGGGCTGAATCTATTCGATAGGTGATAAGATTATCCATCGCATCAAAAACATCAGAAAATTCTAAGTTTCTTCCAAGTGTTACAAGCTCTTTATTAGTTCCCGTTTCTGTCGGCATAACGGCTTCGCTATCACGTAGAGCATTAACTACATTTTTTACGGTTTCTTCATCGAAGTATGGAAGAAATAAGCTGACACTATTTAGCTCAGCATCGGAAGAAATCCGTCTAGCCAAAGGTGTTCGTATCATACGTCCAAGCAACTGAGCAATATAAGTATAATCTTGCGCACTACGGAATGACATCATCGTTTCAGCTCGTGGGCAGTCCCAGCCTGTGGAAAGATTCATTTTAAAGAATACGACTATTACATTTTCATCGTCCTGAATTCGGGAGGCTTCGATTTGCTGAATTTCAACATCACGTACTATAAGAGTCCCATGGTCATTGAATGTATGCACCGCTTCTCCAGGTCGTAACCTACGCCCAAGAGATTCTTCAAGTAAATCGATGCAAGCTCCCAAATCCGTTTGGGTTGCAATACGATCATTTCCATCTTCAACTTGAATAACAAGAATCGGGTTTACCATTTTCTCATCTTCGCGTTCACAGTAAGTCTTCCAGTGAGCGCATTTTTTACGCCAATTATCAACCGCCCCTTTAAACATGGTCATATCGGCACTGAGTTGAATATCTGGGTAATGAATGATGATCCTATCTTTCAGAAGACCGGACTCTCTCACTTGCTCGGGTGGAACAATAACTTTTTGAACTGTTGATGTCGTTCCGGCAATTAAGTTGTCAAATCTCTGAGGAGTTGCAGTTACACCTATAACTAAAGGCATAACACAAAGACCGTCATCCTCACTACCCTTAATGAATTTCTGCATGATGGATTGCGCCTTGTTTTCTGCTTGAACTGATGTATAAGTGCCTCTATGTGCTTCATCAATTACTACATAAAATTTCTTTGGGATACGCTTAGCAGTATTAGTAAGTGTTTCCCATATGGAATATTGACGAGTGTCAGATGTTCCCGTAAGTAGCTTATCAGAACCGAGTTTTTGTGTGTTTAGAAAATAAACGCGGCCACCTTCGAAGTACTCAGCACTAAAGTTTGAATCGATAGTCACTAAGTCTCTAACAGGGATTTTATCTGACTTGCCTTCAATTTTTAGCCGTGTTTGCTCATTAAGCTCTGGTGAATCAGAGAGCCAAATAAACACAGAATCCGGTTCACCTATCTTATCCGTACTCCCATATAAGATCTCTTCAATGAGTGTCGTCATGATGATAGTCTTTCCTGAGCCTGTTGGTGCGGAAAAAGAAATTACTTGCGGGTCACGTTCACTCCACATTAAGTGTGCTTTATTAATCTTTTCATGCAAATCGGCAAGTGCCGCTTCTTGGAATGGAAATAATGTATCTCTCATTTATGAATCCCTCCTGCTCCCCAACACAAAATTATCAATGTAATCTCGATATAGTTGGTACGTTTTACTTACTTTTATTCCAGAAGTCATTTCACGGAAAGCTTCCTCAGAGTTTGTTACGAAATAGATAACTTCAATATTGTTTTCTTTCGAGAGTTTTACAGCAAACTCAGCATATTTTGTTTCATCAATTAGAATAGCAAAGCGGTTGTGCGGTAGGATTAGCATTTCCGGTTCCTCACTGCTACTTATTTCAGGTCGCTTACCGATTGCACCTGATTTAAGCCAAAGTAAGGGTAATATTTCGCGGAACTGTTGCCCCAGTGACACGCTGTTTTTATCCAAAAAGTCAAGTTTAAAGTATTCGACATTGGTAGGAAAACCCTCGCTCATGGGACGTTTAACTTGTGACGTTACACTTATAGGGCCTAGCAAGTCAGAAACCTGTGCTTTAATTCTCTTAAATACCGCTGTTTCCTTTACTACTATGTAAAAGTCAATAATATGGTCTTGATCCTCCAAAGCATCAAGCCATTCATCGAGTGCATTTACATCAAAAAGAATCGACGCTGTATGTTTATCCGAAACAATGAATTTGCTATCCGTTTTTACCAACGTTTGTGGTAGTTGGGCTTTTCCTTCCTTACTACGAAGTAAAGAAATAAGCTGCTTTTTGGCACTGCTTGTTAGAACGTCGAAATCTTCAACAAAGCCAAGTTGATAGAATGAGCGTTCAACTTCTTTTGTTTCAGTCAGGGTTGTGAAATAATCACCTGCTAAGACCGTACCGTCGTCACGCTTGCCAAGGATGCTATATTTTGTCCTAGGCCAAGTTACTGCTCGGCATATTCCCTGTTTCTCCCATTCGGGGTCACCTGGCTGATAGCCATTCCTTTGTAAATTCCGTGCCTCGTCAACTGAAACTTCATTGTTGGTAACTAGTATGCATCTCCTATGACCGCTGTCCTCAGCGTTCAATAGATTCACAGCGTGGAGAGTGGTACCACTTCCAGCAAAGAAATCAACAATGAGAGCGTTAGGGTTATCTTTAATTACCACACCAAGCGCATCATGTACCGCATAAAGTGATTTAGGGAAAGAAAATGTATTAGGTTTATTAAGTATATTTGTAATCATGTCAGTTCCATATGTTCCAGCATTGTGAGAATTTCGGTACCAAACAGTTCGGACGAGTTGATTTGGCTCTTCAGCATATTCCACCTCAACGGCTCCGGTAACATGGTTACGACCAGTTATGATTATCTCTCCACGTTCAATCTGTTCGCGTTGTTTCTTAAACAAATATTTAATAGGCCATGTTTTTCGCTTAGCATCGTATTTCCCAACGGAAACATATCCAAGCTCTATCATCTTATTTAAAGTGTCATTGCTCATTGACCATCGACCTTCTGATAAATCAGTACGAACAGGCCACGCTGCTTTATACCCATCTATAGTAGCATCATAATCAGGATGTTCTCCTAATGGTAATACATCTCCAGCCTTGACAACTCGGCTATTTTTTTCATCAATTAATATTGGATAGTATAAATTAGGTGAATCCTGCCTGTATGAATCGCTGCCTCGTCTAAGCAAAGATGCCCATGTTACTTTTTTTGAAAACGGATCGTTTTCTCCAAGCATTCTATCATACCAACTGGAAATATTTGCCATGGGCATAAAGACATAAATAATATACTCCTCAACACGAGCGAAATGTCCCTGTGATACGCCTTTATAATTAATTACATCGGTTACCATCTGAATATGAGCCTCGGGGAAAAGCTCATCAAGTAAAGTGCGAAGATGATGAACTTCGTGCTCATCGATAGTAACAATCAATATACCCGTATCAGGGTTTAATATTCTTCTAGCAATTTTTAATCTTTTTTGCATCATTGAAAGCCATTTACTATGGCGCCAGTTATCACTAGAATCTACGTAATCATTATTGTATTTCCAATCCCTTGCACCTGTATTATATGGGGGATCAATATAAATGCAATCTACCTGTCTTGGATAGAGGTACTCCAATAGTTGGAGTGCGTGATAATTGTCTGCTTCGATGAGCGTATGCCATAAGCTGCTATCAGGTGCATTCTCCACTGAAGCGATCGGCTGCAGCGTAGGGAATATTGGTTCACCAAACTGCGCAACCGATACAAGATCTACAAGTGCAATGTTCGTTGTATCACCAGTTGATTTGTTATAACATAGGGCATTATCACCGTCTAAATTCAATACGGTATATACATCATTAATGTGACCAGTTTTTAACGCAACTGTTGAACCCCGTTTAATAGGAACATCATAAAGAGGAGTACACTCTGGGATATGCTCCTCAAATACAAGTCCAAATTTTTTATTTTTTGAAATGCGAGCAAATTCTTGTTCCAAGCGACTACGCAAAGAAGTGTCAGGAATTTGACGCAGTAAATCATCTATTGCAGCCATAGTTTTTGTTCCTCCTAAGTTTAATAATCATTAGATTCGTATTTACTCCACGAACGACCAAATAATTCATTTCCGTCAGATAAGCGCAAGACAGCCGTTTCTTCTAAAATTTTGTGTGCTTTCTCAGTTGTAGAATCGGCCTTATCGAATGCGATAAAAACCTGGTGCCCACTAGATTGGTAACGTTCCAATATGTGTTCTAGATGGATATCTTCAATACGTTTTAGGATATTAGAATCATGTATAAGCGCAGGAACAGGACGTAATTCTAATATACTCATGTCGTACACAATAAGACTCTTGAATGCAGTTCCCTCGCTTGTGTTTCCAGGTGTTTCAAAAAAGATTTCTTTATGTGGAGAGATATACAAAAGGGGAGCAGTTTCCTGTTGATCAGTTACTACACCGTTAATTATATCCATACGCAAATTTATGTCATCTTGTATTTCATCTAGTTTTTCAGTTTGTTGCTGAAACAGTTTTTCAAGGGTTTGTTCTGCTTCAGCTCGTGCTTCTTGAAGCTCTTTTTGGTGAATCAATTCTGCTGTTTCTTCCTCAAGTTTGTCGATAGTTTTAGACACATTAACACACTGAGAGAGGACCCTCTCAGACATCTCTTTTGCAATACCAGTCTCCTCAATTTTTCGATTAAGTCGCATTATTTCATTATCATACTGATTGATTAGCGGTTGTAAGCGTTCTATTTCCTGATTCATTTCTTCACCAAGGATTTCTCTAATTTTCCTATGGAAATGTTCAATCTCTTCAAATGCTTTAATATTAGCATTTGGGAAAAAACGTATTAAGGATTCAAATTCACTTGCAGTATCGGCTTTACTATCGGCAATATTGCTCTTTATAGCATTAAGCTGAGACTGCAGACGATTACGCTTGCGAACAAAACTATTCAACTCTTTTTGTACTGCTGTTACCCGTTCAAACGTCTGAGTGTCAAATCCAAACAATGCCAATTGAGCTTCTTCGCTATTTTTCATCAGCTTTTGTAGCCTTTTCCTCAATGACTCTATTGTTTTTTGATTACTTTCGATTTTCTCTATGTCCACCTTCTGGCGATGGCGAGATTTAAGTTGAGAAGACTTAATCCCGAGTTCTTCTTCCATGCTTTTTATAGAAGCAAGAATTTTGTAATGTCCGAATAGTTTTAATAGAAAATCTACAGCCTTTTCATCCTGCTCACGAGGTTTGACAAGTAGCGGATACTTTTCTAGTGTGTTTTCACGGCCATAGATACGGAAAAACCGTTCGGTTATTTCTGAAAATGTAAGGGCAGGAAGCCCAATATTATATTCTTGAAACAAAAATTTCCGATAATCTTCCAGTGATAATTTTGTAATGAAACGGCGTTCTTCATCGCTCCTATATACATTTTTAGGATCATCAGTACTTCTATAGAAATAGTATGGCTGTTCATCAAACTCGAAAGTAAAATAGATGATATGCGGGCCTATTTCCTTTTTTATATCATCAGTTAGGGAGTAGTAGCTTTCACCACCGAATACATAATCTATAATCCATAGAAATGTTGATTTTCCGATTGCATTGCTACCGCCTGCACTACCTAAAACCGTATTTAATCCTGGGTTGAATCGAATAACTCGATGATCTGGAGCAAATTTATCACATTGAATTTCCTTTAACATAGCGCAGTACCCTCCCTTCCTCAATTAATTCAATTTTACCTAATGCAAATAAGCAGTTTAAAGCGCTTAGAAAATCTGCGATGTCCTTTTTACGAAAAGCTGTTATTTCAAACAATTCTTTAGGGGACATGTCCTGCTGCGTCAATGCCTCTAAAATATCCGGGAAGAGTGCAATGACACTATTAGTATAGGGAATTACTTTATTTGGTAATCTCATCGAACACCTCACACCTTTGTACGAAGTAGGAGATTATAATCTCACATGCTCCTCTATATTTGCGACCTGTCTTTTCAAATAGTGTTTCAACCAGCAGATAGTAAATTTCGCTCTGGGATATATGGGATTCACTTGCATCTTCATACATCCGTCTAACGTTTTTAGCAAACTTATCAACGTTTAATCTGTTTTCACCTGCTAACCGATATAATGAATCGTTTACCCCCTCATATAACTGCCGGACATCAAAAAGCACCCGATCCTTCAATCGCTTTTCGGTGATTTTATTTTCAACCTTAACAGGTTCGATTTTTAGTTGTGTATCATCAGTAACATCTATTAAATTGACTTCTCGAAGTACTTGTTCAATTTGTCTTTCTATTGTATATCGTGAAGTTGCATCTCTTGCTATTATAAGATTTTCCAAGTCACGCTTGTCCGAGAGCAAAGCCAATTTTTCTTCTTCGGAGGCACTCTGAATTTCTCGCTCACATTCAACACATAGAACCACTTCGTCAGTTTCTGAAAGGCGAACGACTTTAGCGTAGTTAATGTCGTTGCCTTCTTTTTTTATACCTAAGACTCTTCCACACTTTTGGCATTTGCCACCCGTTTCTGCAAGCAATACGAGAGAGTGAGCATCAATTGCAATTTCGTAGGCAGTATCCTGAGACAAATTGCTATATGTCTTAATAAAGCTTATATCTAATTTTTGATCTTCAAAGGCCTGTATGTATTCATCTGTTATTTCACTAACACTACTCTCACAATTTCGATTTTCGACGTAAAGCACTGTATATAGAAAGACTCCTGCGAGGAATTCCTCCAATACAAAGGCATTACGATTCATGATATCTTGCTTTGTCATGCCATTTACTATTTCAACAATTGTATCAGGCTCGATGGAGTTATCGGATGTAATAATGTCTTTCAGAGCCAAAACAATTAAACTCCTCTTATTGCTATCCAACATCTGAAGAATACTTTGTTTAAAGTAATCTGAGATATCATGAGGATCGGCACCGGGAGCTGTATCAGTTACTATGGGGGATAGATTTTTTTTGCCAAGTATTAAATCAGAAACTGTGCCATCTTCACCACTAATATCATAAGTAGGCGCAACAGAAAGCAGCATGGTACCACACAATCGCTTTTGTGTAACTCTTTTAGCCATGCATCTCTTTAAAATTGTTGCATAAGTACCAAAGCATAACTTTTTCATACATTGCGCCCCCTTAAATAATTTTATTTCTTCGGAGTATCATCATCGACGTAGTCAACAATATCGCCAATGTTAACATCAAGAGCTTTACAGATTCTTCCTAATACATCCATGCTTACCGGCAAATCTTTACCCATTTTTGCCAACGTTGTTGAAGTTAAATTTGTTTTTTCCATCAGATCTTTTTTCAACATCTTTTTATCAATTAAAAGTTTCCAAAGTTTATTATAACTAAATGCCATTTTTAACGCCCTCCAAACACTATTGGATGGTTTTATTGATATATATATTTACCATTATAGCAATTTACTAAGCGTATTTCAATCAATAATCTAATGTTACTAAGTATTTCTTTACAAATGCTTAGTTTTTTTGTTGTAAAAGAGTTTGCGGAGTACCAGCGGAGTATCAGCAGAGTGCCAGCTGAGGATTTCAGACGCCCAAATTATTAAAATTTAAATAGATGGTAAGACAAGCTTACTTTAGCAGATAGAAAAACTTGACCACTTACCAACTAATAAAAAAATATCGAATGCCTGATTTGCAATAAGGGCAAAGGATACATATTGTTTCGCTCCAATCCGTAAGGATTGTTGCGGTGCAATAGAAGTACCTTACCTTATTGCGCTCATTTTCAGGATAAAAAGGTCTGTGTACTTCTGGTACAGGCCTATTTTTGTATCCTTTGCCGCCAATGCAATCCGGCGGAAAGGATGCAAAATGAAAATTAGAATTCAGCACGAAAACAAATCTATCTATCTGGAGGTACCAGACGAGGACTTCACCTTAATGATTGAGGCGGATTATGAGGACAGGCTATCTTCTGCAGAGGACAAAGAAACCGTGACCCGGCGCTCTCCACAGGAGATAATGGACGAACGTTTCAACAAGCCGGAATACAATAACTGGCACAAATTTGACAGACACAGAGGTATGCCAAAGAAACCATTCCGCAAGGATGACCAAGAGGTTGATGAAACCGACCATATGGACTATTTTCCTGACTACTCAGATGAAATGGCTAGAGAGAAAAAAGAAGAGTATGAGCATATCTGTGAAATTATTCGCAAGGCTCTCAAGGAAAAACAAGCGGAGCTACTGATTGCTATAGTCTTGGATGGTGTTTCGGTAACAGAGTATGCAGAACGTGAGGGAGTAAGTGTAAGTGCCATTTCCCACCGATTAGATACAGCTAAAAAGAATTTCAAAAAAATCTATCCCAAATCCTCAACTTTCCCCTCTTGCCACGGCTAATAGTTAGAGGGCAGCACATAAACGCTCTCGGAAAGAGGTGAATACATGAAGCACAACTTGAAAATCAGTGTTTCAAAAAAACCACAGACTGGCGGGATTATTTCCTGTCGAAACGTCACCATTAGGGAGCGTTTCCTTCGCTTTTTACTTGGTGATAAGCAGAAACTGACCATCCTTGTTCCGGGTGACACCGTACAGGAACTCGCCATCAGTGAGATTAAGGAAGGAGGAATAAGCCATGAGCAAGATCAAGCTACTCCTTGATGTGGTTTCCGATATGCGCTCTTTGGCAGACAGCATGCAAGCGGTTGCTGATGTAATGGCGGGCAATGAACCTGTCGAAACAAAAGAACCGACTACAACTGTAAAAGAGCCTGAACCAAATAAAAAGGAAATCACTCTGGAGGAAGTCAGAGCAAAACTCGCTGAAAAGAGTCAAGCCGGTCTTACTGCCCAAGTAAGAGAAATAATCCAAAAATACGGTGGCTCTAAATTAAGCGAAGTGGACACAAAACATTATGCAGATATGTTAAAAGATGCGGAGGGACTTGGGAATGAGTGATCATGCAGTTCTTTCCGCATCAGGCGCTCATAGGTGGCTGAATTGCCTTCCGTCTGCACGATTGGAACTGGAGTTTGTAAATAACGAATCCAGTGCAGCCGCTGAAGGCACCGCCGCCCATGCTCTCTGCGAACATAAACTCAAAAAAGCACTTCATATGAGAAGTAAGCGTCCTGTCTCAGTTTATAACTCCGATGCGATGGAAGAACACAGTGATGCCTATGTGGAATTTGTAATGGAACAGCTTGAGCTGGCAAAGCAGAGCTGCACAGACCCTTTAATACTAATCGAACAGCGTCTTGATTTTTCCTGCTATGTTCCACAGGGATTTGGAACCGGTGACTGCATCATTATTGCAGATAAGAAACTTCACATTATCGATTTCAAGTATGGCATGGGAGTATTGGTGGATGCGGTGGACAATCCACAGATGAAACTGTATGCACTGGGTGCTTTAGAAATTTACGATAGTTTGTACGACATCGAGGAAGTGTCCATGACCATTTTCCAGCCACGCAGAGAGAATGTCAGCACATGGACAATACGGGTAGAGGATTTAAAAGCTTGGGCAGAAAAAGAACTAAAACCAAAGGCAAAAAAAGCTTATGACGGTGAAGGTGAATATCTTCCGGGTGAGTGGTGTACTTTCTGCCGAGCGGCAGTTAAATGCCGTGCTAGGGCTGAGGAAAAACTGAAATTGGCACAATCGGAGTTTAAACTACCTCCACTACTTACGGACTCTGAAATCGAGGAAGTTCTATCTAAACTGTCCGACCTTACGAAATGGGCAAATGAAATCATTGCATATGCCACCGATGCAGCTGTTAATCATGGGAAAGAGTGGCATGGTTTTAAGGTTGTTGAGGGCAGATCTGTCCGCAAATACAAGGATGAAGATGCTGTGGCTGAAGTAGCCAAAGCAAACGGTTATAAAGATATCTTTCGTCAGAGTCTCATCACTCTTACGGAAATGGAAAGGCTGATGGGCAAATCAAAATTTGAGAAGATACTCGGTGATCTTATATACAAGCCACCGGGAAAGCCGACTCTGGTCCCGCTATCGGATAAGCGTCCGGCTATGAACGTATCAAACGCAAAAAACGAATTTAACGAAATAACGGAGGAATGTGAATATGAATAATAAAAACAGAACGAAGGTTATCACTGGTGTAAACACACGTCTCAGCTACTTTCATGGCTGGGAACCGGTATCCATCAATGGTGGGGCAGAAAAGTATAGTGTATCGGTATTGATTCCTAAATCGGATAAGGAAACCATTAATGCCATCAATGCAGCAGTTGATGCTGCTATTGAAGAGGGCATTGCAAAGTTTGGTGGTAAAAAGCCAAATAAGGCTGCTATCAAGCTACCACTTCGAGATGGTGATGTAGAACGAGATGATGAGGCTTATAAAGGACATTATTTTGTAAATGCCAACAGCACTACTCCGCCTCAGATTGTAGATAAAGCAGTCAAGCCTATTCTGGATCGCAATGAGGTATACAGTGGTTGCTATGCAAGAGTGTCACTTAATTTCTATGCTTTCAATTCTAACGGTAACAAGGGTGTGGCCTGTGGACTTGGTAACATCCAAAAGATTAGAGATGGAGAGCCTTTAGGCAGCAGAACCACAGCGGCTGATGATTTCACCACAATTGAAGATGATGATTTCCTAGCATAACAGTTAAAGTATGAATACAAACGGGGTGGTGGAAGTTGTTCTTCTGCTACCTCGTTTGCATTGGAAAGGGCGGTAATACATGAATTCTATTTCTATTGATATTGAGACATTTAGTAGTGCCAATCTTCAAAAATGTGGAGTTTACCGTTATGCCGAGAGTGATGATTTTGAAATTCTATTGTTTGGTTATTCGGTTGATGGTGGTGCAGTTCAGGTGGTCGATCTTGCCTGCGGAGAGAAAATCCCTAATGAAATAATCAATGCCCTTATGGATAATTCCGTTACCAAATGGGCCTTTAATGCTATGTTTGAGCGTGTTTGCCTATCAAAATGGCTTAACCTTACTGATTATCTTGACCCTACATCCTGGAAATGTTCAATGGTATGGTCGGCTTATATGGGACTTCCGCTTTCTCTTGAAGGTGTCGGTGCAGTCTTAGGGTTGGAAAAACAAAAATTGACGGAAGGCAAAGACCTCATTAAATATTTCTGTACACCTTGCTCCCCTACTAAATCAAACGGAGGACGAGTTCGTAATCTGCCAAAACACGATATTGATAAATGGGAGCGATTTAAAGCATATAACCTCCGTGATGTGGAAGCCGAGATGTCAATACAGCAGAGACTATCTAAATTCCCGCTTCCAGAGAATATATGGTCAGAATATCATCTTGACCAGAAAATCAATGATCGTGGTATCGCTATTGACATGGCTTTTGTAAAACAAGCCGTCAAGATGGATGAACGGTCGCAGAGAAAGCTAATGTCTTTAATGCAAGATATAACTAATTTGGAGAATCCAAACTCTGTACAACAAATGAAAGAATGGCTTGCTGATAACGGATTGGAAACAGATAGTCTTGGTAAAAAAGCAGTTGCTGGGATGTTAAAGACAGCACCTGAACCACTAGGCACCGTTTTGGAACTTCGTCAGCAGCTTGCAAAATCATCGATAAAAAAATACACGGCAATGGAGAATGCAGTATGTAATGATGGTCGTGCAAGAGGAATGTTTCAGTTTTATGGAGCAAACAGAACTGGTAGGTTTTCGGGCAGGCTTATTCAACTACAAAATCTCCCTCAAAACCATATGCCTGATTTGGAACAGGCTCGTGCTTTAGTTCGTAGCGGAAACTTTGATGCTCTTACCTTACTTTATGATTCTATCCCGGAGGTACTGTCGGAACTTATCCGAACTGCTTTTATACCACAGGAGGGCATGAAGTTTATAGTTGCAGATTTTTCAGCGATTGAAGCTCGCGTTATCGCCTGGCTTGCGGGAGAAAAATGGAGAATAGATGTATTCCAAAATGGCGGTGACATTTACTGTGCAAGTGCATCTCAGATGTTTAATGTACCTGTGGAGAAAAACGGTGTCAATGGACATCTTCGTCAGAAGGGGAAAATTGCTGAACTAGCCCTAGGTTACGGAGGATCTGTTGGAGCTTTGAAATCAATGGGTGCTTTGGAGATGGGAATTGAAGAAGAGGAACTTCAACCTCTTGTAACGGCTTGGAGACAATCTAATCCCAATATTACAAAACTATGGTGGGATGTTGACCGTGCTGTAAAAACCTGCGTTAAGCAAAAAAATCCTACAGAAACACACGGTATTAAATTTATATATCAAAGTGGGATGCTCTTTATTGTCCTTCCTTCCGGCAGGCGGCTTTCCTATGTAAAACCTCGTATGGGAGAGAATGTATTTGGTGGTGAGTCAGTTACTTATGAAGGGGTTGGTGGGACAAAGAAATGGGAAAGAATCGAAAGCTATGGACCAAAATTTGTAGAGAATATTGTTCAGGCAATCAGTCGGGACATTTTGTGTTATGCCATGCAGACGTTAAAGAATTGTTCCATTGTAGCTCATGTACACGATGAAATTATAATCGAAGCGGATATGAGGATGTCACTTTCTACTATTTGTGAACAAATGGCTAGGACACCAACATGGGCAAATGGCCTGTTACTTAGTGCTGATGGCTATGAGTGTCAGTTTTATCAAAAAGATTAAATATATTTTTTCAAAATCCTCAACATTCATTACCTCCTGTGGCTATTAGGTAGAGGGGTTTCCTCTCTGACTATATTACAGGAGGTAATTCGTATGGACGAATTAGTAAGAATCAACTATGAAAAAGACCGCCCCACAGTACTTGGCCGTGATTTGCATGCAGTTTTGGAAGTGAAAACACCCTATGATAAATGGTTTCCAAGAATGTGTGAGTATGGATTTGTGGAGGGTACGGACTTTTCGACATTTCTGTCGGAAAGTACAGGTGGAAGACCAGCTGTTGACCACCAAATAACAATTGATATGGCAAAAGAGCTATGCATGATACAGCGTACTCCAAAAGGAAAACAATGCCGCGGGTACTTTCTTGAAATTGAAAGACGATGGAACTCACCAGAAGCAATCATGGCAAGGGCATTACAGTTTGCCAATCAGCAACTAAATCAAGTAAGGAATCAAAATAAATTACTTGAAGGTACGATTGCTGTTCAGAATCAGCAGATTGCGGAAATGAAACCGAAAGTCTCCTATTATGATGTAGTTCTAAATTGCAAAGACCTCATTTCTACATCAGCAATTGCCAAAGATTACGGTAAGTCAGCTATTTGGATGAACCGCTATCTTAATAAAAAGGGCATCCAATTTAAACAAGGTGGTATCTGGCTTTTATATCAGAAGTATGCAGAAAAAGGCTATACCAGCACCAAGACACATAGCTACATCGGTAGTAAGGGTGAACTGCATACAAAAGTCCATACATATTGGACTCAAAAAGGCAGACTCTTCATTTACGAACTGTTGAAGGCAGATGGTATTTTGCCGCAGATAGAAATGGAGGATGTGTAATGGGAATCGATAAGTTTAATCATGAAGGATACCATGACCCAACTCCCCATGAGGCACTGACCAACATAATAAGAAAGAAAAAGGCAGAGAAAAAATCTGCCTTTAAGCCACTTGTATATATTTGTTCTCCCTATTCCGGTGATGTAGAAGGAAACATTAAAAAGGCTCGCAGTTTTTGCAGGTTTGCATTAGACCAAAACTGTATTCCGATTGCTCCCCACCTTATGTTTCCACAGTTTATGGATGATGAAAATCCAGAGGAACGGGAACTTGCCATATTTATGGACATCGTGCTTATGGGCAAATGCTCCGAGGTTTGGGTGCTAGGCAATACCATCTCAAACGGTATGGCAAGGGAGATTGAAGTAGCCAAGAAACGCAGACAAACGGTCAGATATTTTAGTCCAGAGCATGAGGAGGTCGAAAGCTTATGAAAATCGCTGTGGGCAACAGCCGGATGGATAAGAAATGGAAAAACAAAGATATCTCGTGGGAGGATTTTTGTGCCCGAGTAAAGACAACACAACGTACTACGGAAACAGTAGAAGAATATCGGAAATTAAAAAGAGGTCAACAAGATGATATCAAAGATGTGGGTGGTTTTGTCGGAGGGCATTTAAAAGGAGGAAGGCGAAAGAAGGGCAATGTTTTATGCCGTTCTTTGCTTACCCTAGATATGGATTACGGTAGACCAGACATCTGGGAACAAATCAGTATGCTTTTTGATTTCAAATGCTGTGTTTATTCCACCCATAAGCACACACCGGAAAATCCAAGACTTAGGCTAATAGTTCCTCTTGCTCGTGAAATCAGCGAAGAAGAATACGCAGCCGTTGGACGTATGGTGGCAAAAGAAATCGGCATAGATCTTTTCGATGATACGACTTATGAAGCCCATCGCCTTATGTATTGGCCATCCACTTCCTCTAATGGTGAATTTGTCTATGAAGAGCAGGATGGAGAATTGCTTGACCCTGATGTTTATCTTTCAAAATATCAAAACTGGCGGGATACATCAACATGGCCAGTATCAAGCAGGCAGTCTGAAGTTATAAATCGCAGTCTTAAAGAGCAAGCAGACCCGCTTTTAAAGGAAGGTGTGGTAGGAACATTCTGTCGTGCCTACTCCGTTCGTGAAGCAATTGAGAAATTCTTAGGTGCAGTTTATGCACCTTCTGCTATGGAAGGGCGATACGATTATATTCCAGCTGATAGTAGTGCCGGTGTGATTATCTACGATGATAAATTCGCATACAGCCATCATGCTACAGACCCAGCAAGTGGATTACTCCTCAATGCTTTTGATCTCGTTCGTATTCATAAATTCGGTTCTTTAGATGATAAAGCTTCTACCACTACAGCTCCTGGTAAGATGCCATCTTTTGTGGCAATGTGCGAGTTTGCTATAAAAGATGAAAGAGTAAAAGCTGAGTTTTCTAAGGAAAGACAGGCACAGGCTGAAGAGGAGTTTAGTGATGAGGATTGGCAGACAGCTTTGGAATTGGATAAGCAAGGCCGAATAAAAGACACTCTAGACAACATCGTTTTGATTATTCGTCATGACAAGGAATTACAGCATATAGCTTTTAATTGCCACCGTGATGGTATTGATGCCAAAGGTGGCCTGCCTTGGGAACAGATCAAGGCGGGTTGGAATGATTCAGATAATGCACTTCTTAAAGTGTATTTAAGCAGCAAATACGGAGTTTATTCACCTACCAAGACCAAGGATGCTGTGTTAGCTGTAGCGTCAGAACGAGCCTACCATCCTGTTAAGGAGTATCTGGACTCCCTGCCAAAATGGGATGGAATTAGGCGAGTAGATAATCTATTAATTGATTATTTCGGTGCAACAGATAATTCCTATACAAAAGCAGTCATCCGCAAAACGATGGTTGCAGCGGTAGCCCGCATTTATAGACCAGGCACAAAGTTTGATAGTGTCCTTATCTTAAACGGTCCTCAAGGTATCGGTAAGTCAACCTTCTTTGCAAAACTTGCTGGAGATTGGTTTTCAGATAGTTTGACCATTACGGACATGAAAGATAAATCCGGAGCTGAGAAACTTCAGGGATATTGGTTATTGGAACTGGGTGAGCTTGCTGGTATGCGTAAGACGGATGTGGAAATTGTGAAGTCTTTTATTTCGAGGGCAGATGATAAGTACCGGGCAAGTTATGGAGTCAATGTGGAAAGCCATCCCCGTCAGTGTGTGATTGTAGGTTCAACAAATGCAGAAAGCGGGTTTCTTCGAGATATAACTGGCAATCGAAGATTCTGGCCAGTCCGTATTAGCGGTAATGGTAAAAAGAAAGCTTGGCAGATGACTAAAGAGGAAGTACAGCAGATTTGGGCAGAGACACTAGTGCTATATGAGAAAGGCGAAAAACTCTACCTTGAAGGTGATGATGCATCCATGGCAACTAGTGAGCAGGCAGATGCCATGGAAACAGATGAACGAGAAGGATTGGTTCGTACCTATCTGGATACTCTTTTGCCGGATGATTGGGACACTATGTCTTTATACGAACGTAGAAATTTCCTCGGCGGTAGCGAATTTGGCGGCGGAACCCGTGTTGGAACAGTAAAAAGAACCCTTGTCTGCAATATGGAGATTTGGTGTGAATGTTTTGGAAAAGATGCATCCTCAATGAGAACATCTGATTCTTATGCCATCGGTGCCATTATGAGAAAGATCAGTGGGTGGAACAAGTACACCGGGAACAAGAACGGAACAATCAATTTTCCTATCTATGGAAAGCAACGAGCTTATTCCCGAGTCGAGGAACAAAGCTAGTTGTACCTTACCTTGTTCTCATACTGGTTCTTTCCCCAAAGCTAGTAATCAAAAGGAAAATCTACGGTTCGGAACAAGTGGAACAAGAAGTACCCTATTTATTTATAAATAGTAAAAAAGAGGAAAGTGTAGCCTGTGCATACACGCATACGCGCGCGTATAGGAAAAATGGGTTAAAGTTGTTTTCTTGTTCCGAGCCTTTTTATATGGGAGGCATTTATGCTTGAAAAATATATCGAAAAGAAACTGGTGGCTGAGGTAAAAAAGATGGGAGGCATTGCAGCAAAGTTTGTTAGTCCGGGTTTAGATGGGATGCCAGACCGCCTAGTGCTTTTACCACTTGGAAAGATGGCATTTGTGGAATTAAAGGCTCCCAGAAAGAAACCTCGTCCACTACAGATTAGAAGAATAAAGCAATTACAAAAATTAGGCTTTACCTGCTATGTCATTGACGATGTTGAGCAGATTGGAGGGATACTCGATGAAATACAATCCTCATAAATATCAAACATATGCTACGAATTTCATACTTGAGCATCCCATAGCAGCGGTGTTTTTAGAGATGGGTCTTGGCAAAAGCGTAATCACTTTAACTGCTATATTTGATTTATGTCTTGATAGTTTTGAAATTGGAAAGGTTCTGGTCATTGCCCCTCTAAGGGTAGCAAGGGATACTTGGCCAGCTGAGATAAACAAATGGGAGCATTTAAAAGGACTGGAGTATTCAGTGGCTATTGGAACAGAACAGGAGCGGTTAGCAGCTCTTAGGAAACCAGCAAGTGTCTATCTTATAAACAGAGAAAATGTTGACTGGTTAGTAAACAAAAGTGGCATTCCTTTTGATTATGACATGGTGGTCATTGATGAATTGTCATCTTTTAAGTCCTATGGAGCAAAAAGATTTAAGAGTTTACTAAAAGTCAGACCTAGGGCGAAACGTATCGTGGGTCTTACAGGTACTCCATCCAGTAACGGGTTAATGGATTTGTGGGCAGAGTTTCGTATTCTCGACATGGGTAAAAGACTCGGCAGATACATAACTCACTACCGCAATTCCTTCTTTACTCCAGATAAACGTAATCAGCAGATTGTATTTTCATATAAACCGTTACCTGGGGCAGAAGATGCCATATATCGGCTAATTTCAGATATTACCATTTCAATGAAGTCGGTTGATTTTCTGAAAATGCCAGAATGCGTGATAAATGAAGTGTCGGTGTATCTAAATGATAAAGAACAATCAGTATACGATCACTTTCGTGAAGAGATGGTTCTTGAGCTTGCAAATGAGGAGATTGATGCCATGAATGCAGCAGTCCTTTCTGGCAAACTCCTTCAAATGGCAAACGGTGCTGTCTATGATGATGATAAAAATACTCATATTATCCATGACCGCAAGCTGGATGCTCTTGAAGATTTAATCGAAGGTGCAAACGGCAAACCTGTTCTTATTGCATATTGGTATAATCACGATTTAGAGCGTATTAAAGCAAGATTTAATGTTAGAGAAATTAAAACATCTAAGGATATCAAAGACTGGAACAACGGAGATATTTCTGTGGCGGTTATCCATCCCGCATCAGCAGGACACGGTCTCAATTTACAAAGTGGAGGTTCAACACTTATTTGGTTTGGTCTTACCTGGAGTCTAGAGCTCTATCAGCAAACAAATGCAAGACTTTGGAGACAAGGACAAAATGAAACGGTGGTTATCCATCACATTGTTACTAAAGGCACGATTGATGAAGATGTGATGAGAGCTTTGAAACGAAAGGAAAAGACACAGTCCGATCTTATAAATGCAGTCAAAGCAAATCTGGGGAAAGCGAGGGGTGTTGTATGATGGATGCATTTGAAAAACTGGCAAATGCCATTATTCTACAGGCGGTCAAGGATTATCGTTTTGCTTTGAAAAGACTAGCAAAATACCCTCGCAATGATTCTGCTAGATATACGAAATGTGAGATTGAGCGTTTCTTTCATTCAGGGTATTTCACTACCCTGACATCCCTCGATCCTGAGATGCTAATTAAAAAGCTACATGAGGAGGTGGTGCGATGACGGCAAAGGAATTCTTGAAACAAGCATATCGCTTAAATGAGTTGATTAATTCCGATCTTGAGGAGTTGCAAAATCTAAGGGAACTCTCAAGAAGTGTTTCATCTCCTGTTCTTGAGGAAAAAGTCAGTAAAACAAAAAGTACTGATCCACCTTTTGAAAAATACGTGATTAGAATAGTAGATTTGGAGAAGCAGATACAACAAGAGGTGGAACGTTTAATAAAGCTTAAGTCAGATATTCGTGAAGCGATTAACCAGATGGAAAACGTGGATGAGAAGCTGCTTCTTCGCTACCGTTACATTAACTTTCTTAACTGGGAAGAAATCTGTGTCAACCTTAATGTTTCTATGAGAACTGTGCATAGACTTCACTCATCAGCCTTGCAGCATTTAAAGGTGCCTAAATAAAAGTTGGCACACTTTGGCACAGGTTGGCATACGATGACACTGTTTGTCCGTAGTGAAAGTTATATAATGGTAGTATGGAATAATAGCAAACAGAAGCCTTCACGGGAGCATTTCTCCTGCGAGGGCTTTTTCTATGGGCAAAAGGAGGTGTAGTATGCCAAGGAAACCTAAGCGACCATGCTCTTATCCTGGTTGTCCAGAACTGACTGACAGACGGTTTTGTGAAGAACATGCTAAAAAGGAAGCCGCACGGTATGAAAAGTATGACCGCGATCCAGCAACCCGTAAGCGATATGGTCGTGCATGGAAAAGAATACGTGACCGCTACATTGCGGCTCATCCTCTTTGCGAGGAGTGTAAAAGACAAGGAAAGCTGACCCCAGCAACCGAGGTGCATCACATTCTTCCTCTTGCAAGAGGTGGAACACATGATAGAAGCAATCTTATGTCCCTTTGTACTTCCTGTCACTCTACCATCACTGCAAAAGATGGAGACCGTTGGGGAACCCGGTAGGGGGAGTCAAATCTCCACAGCTTTTTTGATGTGCAACGGGCGTGGGGTAACGCGTGAAAATTCGCGGTTTCAAACAGGGTAATAGACCCATCAACGAAAAGAGGTGAGTGAATGGCCAAAGATGGAACAAATCGTGGCGGTGCCCGTATAGGCTCTGGTCAAAAAAAGAAACCACTTGCTGATAAAATTGCACAGGGTAATCCAGGTAAGAGAAAGCTAGAAATTATCGACTTCCAAAATACCGCTGATTTAAAGGGGCAGGAAATGCCAAAGCCAAGGGCCATGCTCTCAGCGGTGCAAAAGGACGGGAAAACCCTAGTAGCCAGCGAGATTTATGAAATTACTTGGAAATGGCTTGAGGAGCGAGGCTGTGCCCATTTGGTGCTCCCACAGCTTCTAGAACGATATGCCATGAGTGCGGCCAGATGGATACAGTGTGAGGAGGCGATAACTGAGTTTGGCTTTCTTGCCAAGCATCCAACTACCGGCAATGCTATTCAAAGTCCTTATGTAGCTATGAGTCAGAACTTTATGAGTCAGACAAACAGATTGTGGATGGAGATTTATCAAATCGTTAAAGAGAATTGTGCTACAGAGTATTCTGGTTTAAACCCACAGGACGATGTGATGGAGCGACTGCTATCTGCCCGCAGAGGAAAATAAAGATGAGGAGATATATAATGAGTAAAAGATATTTAACAGCTGAAAGTGTATGTGCTGGACATCCTGATAAACTATGCGACATCATAGCAGATAGCATTTTAGAAGCATGTTTACGTAAAGACAAAGCATCACGTGTCGCTTGTGAGGTAATGGCAACCAAAGGGAAAATTATCGTGGCGGGCGAAATCTCCTGCAGCGAGAAAATAGACATCCGATACATTGTTAGGAATGTCCTTAAAGAGATTGGATACAACCCTCTTAAATTCTTGATTTATGTATTTGTACACAAACAAAGTGTAGATATTGCAACTGGCGTGGATACTGCACTGGAAGTAAGAAATGGAATAAATGAACAGTATGGTTCGATAGGTGCTGGAGACCAAGGAACTGTGTATGGCTATGCTACAAAGGAAACGGGAGAAATGCTTCCCCTACCCCTTGTACTATCTCACAGGATTGTAAAGAGACTGGATGATTGCCGAAAAGGGAAACTGATAAAAGGTATACACCCAGATGGTAAAGCACAGGTGACGGTGGAATATGAAGGGGACACTCCAGTGCGAATAAAGACTATTGTGATATCGGTACAGCATGATAAGGATAAAACACAGGAAGAACTTAGGACAGATATCCTTAACAATGTCCTATGGCAGTGCTTTGAGGACTTCCCATTTGATGATGAAACAGAAATTCTCATTAACCCCTCTGGTAGATTTGTCGAAGGTGGTCCCGCTGCCGATACAGGCTTAACTGGTAGAAAAATTATGGTTGATACCTATGGAGGACTTGCATCCCATGGAGGTGGCGCACTTAGTGGTAAAGACCCCACCAAAGTTGATCGAAGCGGTGCCTATATGGCTCGGTACATTGCAAAGCATATCGTCTGGTGTGGTTATGCAAAGAGATGTGAAGTTAGTATATCCTATGCAATAGGTAAGGCAAATCCTGTAGCCTTTTCTGTAAATACCCTTGGCACAGGTATTGTTTCTGACGAAATATTAACTCTTGCTGCACAGGAGATTTTCAATTTAAGACCTGCGGCAATCATAGAGAAGTTGCGTCTAAGGTATGTGATTTACTCTGATACAGCTGTTTATGGTCACTTTAATAGTTGTCTATTCCCGTGGGAGGATGTAAATAAGTATAGTGAATTTAGAAAGGCGGTGGAAAAGTATGTTGATAGAGAAGATAAAGACTAAACAACTCATCCCCGCTGAATATAACCCAAGAAAGGATTTAAAACCGGGTGATCCGGAATATGAGAAACTAAAACGCTCCCTTGAGGAGTTTGGATATGTAGAACCCGTAATATGGAATAAGACCACAGGCAGAGTCATCGGAGGTCATCAGCGTTTGAAAATCCTGCTGAGTATGGGCATGGATGAGATAGAATGCGTAGTTGTTGAAATGGATGAGCAAAAGGAGAAGGCGCTGAACATTGCACTAAATAAAATAAGTGGTGATTGGGATAAAGACAAATTAGCACTTCTCATCACGGACTTAAATGCTTCAGACTTTGATGTGTCTTTGACAGGTTTTGACCCAGGAGAGTTGGACGATCTTTTCAAGAATTCCCTTAAGGATAATATAAAAGAAGATGATTTCGATGTAGACAGCGAGCTGAAAAAGCCCGCTGTTTCGCATTTAGGGGATGTTTGGCTACTTGGGCAGCATCGATTAGTCTGCGGAGACAGTACAAAGAAAGACACCTTTGATGTCTTGATGGATGGGAAAACTGCTAATTTGGTAGTTACGGACCCTCCATATAACGTTAACTATGAAGGCACCGCTGGAAAAATCAAAAATGACAATATGGCTAACGAAGCGTTCTACGATTTCCTGCTTGCAGCATTTCAGAACACCGAAGCAGCGATGGCAAAGGACGCTTCTATTTATGTATTCCATGCGGATACCGAAGGACTCAATTTTAGAAGAGCATTCTCTGATGCAGGATTTTATCTTTCCGGTACTTGTATATGGAAAAAGCAGTCCCTTGTTCTCGGTCGCTCCCCTTATCAGTGGCAGCATGAGCCTATTCTCTTTGGGTGGAAAAAGAAAGGTAAGCATAACTGGTATTCCGATAGAAAGCAGACCACCATCTGGGAATTTGAGAAACCGAAGAAAAACAGTGATCATCCTACGATGAAGCCAGTTGCACTTGTGGCCTACCCTATTTTGAATTCAAGCCTTTCTAATTGTATCGTGCTTGATCCTTTTGGTGGTTCAGGAAGCACACTGATTGCCTGTGAGCAGACAGATAGAATCTGTTACACCATTGAACTGGATGAAAAGTACTGTGATGTTATTGTGAAAAGGTATATTGAGCAAGTTGGAAACTCAGACGGTGTGTTTCTTTTAAGAGATGGTTCGAAAATAAGATATTGTGACCTGCCAGACGTTGCTACCGCCGATTAATGGAACAGTATTTTCTACAGAAAGATGCTCTAAATGACTTGATATTAACAGCCTTTAGAGTGATATATGTATGTACCGAAAATAGAAAGGCGGTATAAAAAATGCAGATAAACTATAATGTCACAGGAGCAAAAAGAAAAGAGCTAGTCAATGCAATCAGCCAAAAACTGAATGCTCCTGCAAGATATCTTGGAGCGCCTACATTTGCATATGAAGTGGCAGACTACAATATTGACAAAAACGGGGTAGTCAGAGGACCAGATAATTCTGAACTGGTTAATAATCTATTAGGCCTTCATGACTTTAAGGCGGTTACAGTAGAATTTGACACACCAATTCCAGCAGCAGAGCCTGTTCTTGAAAATATTCAAGTTCCTAATGAAGCGGCTCTTGGGGGTAGGGTAAGTCCAAATAGTGATTACGAAGAACCTCCCGTATACAGCGAATCAAATGAAACCGAAGAAGCTATTAGTTTGATTATTCAAATGCCGAGGGAGGGTTTTAGCGAAACTGCACTTGGTAACCTAAAAGGATTGGTAGAAAGCAAAGAAACCCTTATAAAGAAAGCACTTGATACTGACTCTATTCCCATTATCATAAATGAGGAATTTATAACCTTCCCTTGGTTCCAGAGTGAGTGCTCCGCAGAGGAGGTGAAGGCTTATACCCACTTTGTAACAGCACTTTGTGAAATGGCAAAGAAGCAGACCCGCGTCAACTCGACCGAGAAATCAGTGGAGAATGAAAAGTACGCTTTCCGTTGTTTCCTTCTAAGACTTGGATTTATCGGGCCAGAATACAAAACAGAACGAAAAATTCTCCTCTCCAAATTGTCGGGTAGCTCTGCCTTCAAAAGCGGAAGTGCCAAGCATGAGGAGGTGAGTGAATAATGAATATCATTCACCCAGAAATGCTAAAGCAACTTAGAAGTTATTACACTCCAGGAACTCGTGTCATGCTACTTAAGATGAATGACCCTTATACCAAGCTTCAGCCAGGAGATAAAGGTACGGTTACTAGTGTTGATGATATGGGAACTATCCACGTCAGTTGGGATTCAGGCAGTTCCCTTGGAGTGGTTTTTGGAGAGGATTTATGCAAGAAAATCGAAGAATAAAAATACACATTTTAAGCCCAATATGGCAGTAAATATGTAGATTTGTATTGCAGAATTGTCTTGCTATATAAGCCTTTTAGAGTGATATATGTACATGCCGAAAGGACAAACACACTTTAAAAGGAGCGAGACACGATGTTAAGTGCAAAATTCGGGATTGAGATTGAATTTACAGGGATTACAAGGGAAAGGGCGGCTAGAGTCGCTGCAGAGTTTTTGCAAGGCATTTACAGTGAAGGCGGGACTTACTACGACACCAAGAAGGTAAAAACTTCAGATGGTCGAGTGTGGAAGTTTATGTACGATGGGAGCATCAACTGCCAAAGAAAAGAAGGTAGAAGAAAAGTAGCTGCAGGTAGAGATTATAGTGTTGAGCTGGTTAGCCCAATACTAACCTATCGGGAGGACATTGAAACTTTGCAAGAGCTAGTAAGAAAGCTTCGCAAAGCTGGAGCCTTTACAAATACATCTTGCGGAATTCACATTCATCTAGACGGTGCTGAACATACCCCACGAAGCATTCGAAACTTTGTAAATATCATTGCAAGTAAAAATGACTTATTTTATAAAGCACTTCAGATTGCACCGCAGAGAATGAATTACTGCAAAAAGATGGACAGCATTTTGGTTGAGAAGATAAACCGTAAAAAGCCTAGAACCATGAGACAAATTGAGGACATTTGGTACGAGGGCTACAGCGAGAGTAGAAGCACTCATTATCACAACAGCCGCTACCATTTCCTCAACCTTCACAGCTTTTTTACCGGAAACCATACAGTTGAACTTAGAGGGTTCAATAGCGAACTTCATGCAGGAAAGATAAGAAGCTACATTGTTCTAGCACTTGCCATCAACCACCAAGCCTTAACACAAAAGTGTGCATCAGCAAAGAAACCGCAGGTGGAAAACGAGAAATTTGCCATGAGAACCTATCTAAACCGGATTGGTTTCATTGGGGATGAATTTGCAAACTGCAGAGAACATTTGACAGCAGCACTTTCGGGTTCAGCTGCATGGCGGTTTCGGGCGGCCTGAGCTGCCCCTAACCCACAAAGCTAAGAAGGAGGATTACAATGAAGAATAAATTATATCTTGCCTATGGCTCCAACCTTAATCTAAAGCAAATGGCCGACAGATGCCCCACAGCGAAGGTGGTAGGAGCAAGTCAAATCAATGACCACCGCCTATTATTTAGAGGGGCACACGCGGGCGCTGTGGCGACAATCGAGCCTTTTGAGGGTGGCAACGTACCAGTTTTAGTTTGGGAGATTACACCGACCGATGAAGCGGCACTTGACCGTTACGAGGGATGGCCGTTCCTTTATCGAAAGGAAACAATAAAAGTGAAGTTGGGAAGCAAAACCGTCAAGGCGATGGTCTACATCATGAATGATGGTAGACCGCTTGGACAGCCGAGTTGTTATTATTACAGTACAATTTTAGAAGGCTATAAGAGTGCGGGCTTCGATGTGGAAATCCTGCGCAAAGCTACAACTGATTCAATAGAATCGGAGGAGGTAGCCAATGAATGAGATAATTAAGCAACAAATCCTTTCCATCCGAGAAAGTGGAGTCACAAATATGTTTGATGTGGACCGAGTACAGTATGAGGCAAATGAACGAGGGTTTTATGAATTGGTAGTCTATTTAATAGACCATAAAGCAGAATATGCCCATTTCATACTGACGGGTGAAGTGGATAAAAAGAAATAACTAAATCTAAATAGGATAGAGAAAAGGGCTTCATCTATAGGATTGAGGCTCTTTTCTTATGTCCTTTTCCATAAAAGGGGCGGTGTTTATGCGGAAACTGAAGAAATATAAGCCGACCGCCTTTATAGCTGAAGGGTCATATTACGATAAGGACGCTGCTGATTACGCTGTGGCTTTTATCGAAGCACTCTCCCATACGAAAGGTTCATGGGCAGGCAAGCCTTTTGAACTTATCGATTGGCAGGAGCAAATTGTCCGTGATTTATTCGGTATCTTAAAACCTAATGGATACCGGCAGTTTAACACGGCTTATATAGAAATACCTAAAAAGATGGGAAAAAGCGAGCTTGCAGCAGCAATCGCACTTCTCCTCACTTGTGGAGATGGTGAAGAACGAGCAGAGGTATACGGTTGTGCCGCAGATCGCCAGCAGGCATCAATTGTATTTGAAGTAGCAGCCGATATGGTGCGGATGTGTCCAGCGCTGAATAAACGAGTGAAGTTGCTGGCTTCAACTAAACGACTGGTGTACCTGCCGACCAACAGCTTTTATCAGGTATTGTCGGCTGAAGCCTATTCAAAACACGGCTTCAATATACATGGTGTTGTTTTTGATGAACTTCATACTCAGCCAAATAGGAAACTATTTGATGTTATGACAAAAGGGTCTGGTGATGCGAGAACCCAACCGCTATATTTTCTTATCACCACTGCAGGGACGGATACCCAGAGTATCTGCTATGAAACACACCAAAAAGCGGTTGATATTATTGAGGGAAGAAAATACGATCCTACTTTTTATCCCGTAATCTACGGTGCCAAAGAAGAGGATGATTGGACTGATCCCAAAGTATGGAAGAAAGCAAATCCAAGCCTAGGAATTACAGTAAGTATCGATAAAGTTAGAGCAGCTTGTGAAAGCGCAAAACAGAACCCTGCTGAGGAAAATAGCTTTCGACAGCTGCGTCTGAACCAGTGGGTTAAGCAATCTGTCCGTTGGATGCCAATGGCAAAGTGGGATGCCTGTGCGTTTCCAGTAAAACCAGAGAGCCTTGAAGGTAGAGTATGCTATGGAGGACTTGATTTATCCTCTACCACTGACATTACAGCCTTCGTGCTGGTGTTCCCACCGGAAGATGAAACAGATAAATATACCGTTCTCCCGTATTTTTGGATGCCGGAGGATAATATTGACCTCCGAGTTCGACGAGACCACGTGCAATACGATCTTTGGGAGAAGCAAGGCTATATTTTAACCACCGAGGGAAATGTAGTCCATTATGGATACATTGAAAAATTCATTGAAGAACTGGGGGAAAAGTACAACATTCGAGAGATTGCTTTTGACCGCTGGGGCGCTGTTCAGATGGTGCAAAATCTTGAAGGGTTAGGCTTTACTGTAGTTCCTTTCGGTCAAGGTTTTAAAGATATGTCACCACCTACAAAGGAACTTATGAAATTGACATTAGAAGAAAGAATAGCACACGGCGGGCATCCAGTACTACGGTGGATGATGGATAACATCTATATAAAAACAGATCCGGCTGGAAATATAAAACCGGACAAGGAAAAAAGTACAGAAAAAATAGATGGAGCAGTGGCAACTATTATGGCACTCGACCGCGCCATCCGCTGTGGACCAGGTAATAGTGGAGACTCGGTGTATGACGAGAGAGGTTTAATAATTCTATAAATTTCAATGATTGTTTGTGGTGTAATTCTTTCAATTTGGAGGTGAGGCCTATGAATTTATTAAAAGGACTGTTTCGTTCAAGGGACAAACCGCAAAACCGTGTGGGTAGCGCATTTTCCTTCCTATTCGGCGGTACATCATCTGGCAAAACAGTAAATGAGCGTACTGCAATGCAAGCAACAGCGGTGTATGCCTGCGTAAGAATACTAGCTGAAGCTATTGCTGGACTGCCACTACATGTATATAGATATCGTTCTGATGGAGGTAAAGAAAAGATTCCTTTCCACCCTTTGTATTACCTTCTTCATGATGAACCAAATCCAGAGATGACTTCATTTGTGTTTCGAGAAACACTGATGAGTCATCTTTTACTTTGGGGCAATGCTTATGCACAGATAGTTCGAAATGGTCGTGGCCAGGCAATTGCGCTTTATCCTCTACTTCCTAACAAGATGGAAGTAAGTCGAGCATCAAATGGTGAACTGGTTTATACCTACTACCGGGATACAGACGAAAGTGGCCTGAATCCAAAGGGCGGCTATGTCACACTTCGCAAAGATGATGTACTTCACATACCAGGCTTGGGCTTTGATGGACTCATTGGCTATAGCCCTATTGCTATGGCAAAAAATGCAATCGGTATGTCACTTGCTACCGAAGAATACGGTGCGGCATTCTTTGCTAATGGAGCCAATCCCGGCGGTGTGCTGGAGCACCCAGGAGTAATTAAAGACATACAGAGAGTCAAGGATAGCTGGAATAGTGCTTACCAAGGCACAGCTAAGGCACATAAAATCGCTGTATTGGAAGAGGGCATGAAGTTTCAAGCCATCGGTATACCTCCAGAACAGGCTCAGTTTTTAGAAACACGGAAATTTCAAATCAATGAGATTGCAAGGATTTTCCGTGTGCCTCCTCATATGGTGGGAGATCTTGAGAAATCTAGCTTCTCTAATATCGAGCAGCAGTCTTTGGAGTTTGTAAAATACACTCTCGATCCGTGGGTGGTGAGATGGGAGCAAAGTCTCCAGCAATCGCTTATTTTGCCTTCTGAGAAAACATCAGTATTCATCAAGTTCAATTTAGATGGTCTGCTTCGCGGCGATTATCAAAGCCGAATGAATGGCTATGCTATTGGGCGACAAAATGGCTGGATGTCAGCTAATGATATCCGTGAATTGGAGGACATGAACCGTATCCCAGCTGAGGAAGGTGGCGATTTATATCTGGTTAACGGAAATATGACGAAATTGGCTGACGCAGGAGCGTTTGCCAAAACCGAAGGAGGTCAGTAAATGAAGAAGTTCTGGAATTGGGTGCGAGATTCTGATGAAGGGCGCACTCTCTATTTAAATGGAGTGATATCCGAAGAAACGTGGTGGGGTGATGAGGTCACACCTAAGATGTTCAAAGATGAACTGCTGGCTGGCACCGGTGATATTACAGTGTGGATTAACTCTCCTGGCGGGGATGTGTTTGCAGCAGCTCAGATTTACAACATGCTTATGGACTATACAGGAAAGGTCACTGTAAAAATTGACGGGCTTGCGGCAAGTGCAGCTTCTGTTATTGCAATGGCGGGTGGAGATGTATATATGTCGCCGGTATCCATGATTATGATTCATAACCCTTCGACTATTGCCATCGGTGATAGCGAGGAAATGCTACGAGCTAAAGCTCTATTAGATGAGGTTAAGGAAAGTATTATTAATGCCTATGAGTTAAAGACTGGTCTTTCCCGAACAAAGCTTTCTCATCTGATGGATGCAGAATCATGGATGAATGCAAATAAAGCCATCGAACTGGGTTTTGCAGATAAGATCATGTTTATGGAAAATGAAACACCGGATTTGACGGATAGCCTTATCTTTAGCAGGATGGCGGTTACTAACTCACTTATTAGCAAACTACCTAAAAAACAAAAACAAAAAACAGGTACACCTATAGAGTCGCTGGATAAGCGGCTTTCTTTAATTTCTCACTAATTTAAAGGAGGAAATAACAATGAGTAAAATTCTTGAATTGCGCGAGAAACGCGCTAAGGTTTGGGATGCGGCGAAGGCATTCCTTGATTCAAAACGTGGCGGTGATGGATTGTTATCCGCAGAGGACACACAAACCTATGAAAAGATGGAAGCTGAAGTTGTTGCACTTGGTAAGGAAATAGAACGTTTGGAACGTCAGGCGGTTATTGACTTAGAACTTTCCAAAGCCACTAGTAGCCCTATTACAAACACACCGTCCAAACATGCTGAAGATAAGACAGGACGTGCGTCTGCAGAGTACAAGAAAGCATTCTGGAATGCTATGCGTACTCGTGCAGGTGAAGGCCTTGATGTAAACGTAAGAAATGCCCTTCAAATCGGTACAGACTCCGAGGGTGGTTATCTTGTGCCTGACGAGTTTGAACGTACCTTAGTAGAGGCTCTTGAGGAAGAGAACATTTTCCGTTCACTGGCCAATGTTATCAATACATCTTCTGGTGATAGGAAAATTCCTGTTGTAGCTACAAAAGGTACTGCTTCTTGGGTGGATGAAGAAGGCACTATCCCAGATAGCGATGATAGTTTCGGACAGGTTTCTATAGGAGCTTACAAACTCGCTACCATGATCAAAGTTTCCGAGGAGCTTCTTAACGATTCTGTGTTCAATCTTGAAGCCTACATCTCTAAGGAGTTTGCAAGGCGTATCGGTAACAAAGAGGAAGAAGCTTTCTTTACCGGTGATGGATCTGGAAAACCGACAGGTATCCTTGCTTCTACAGGTGGTGCCCAAATTGGTGTGACTACTGCAGGTGCTACGGCAATCACTATGGACGAGGTTCTTGATCTGTTCTATTCATTAAAGGCACCTTACCGTAATAAGGCTGTATTCGTTATGAACGACGCCACTGTAAAAGCAATCCGTAAACTAAAGGATGGTCAAGGACAGTACCTATGGCAACCTTCCTTACAGGCAGGTACACCGGATACTATCCTCAATCGACCATTGTATACTTCTGCATATATGCCAACTATTGCTGCAGCTGCAAAGAGTATCGCATTTGGTGATTTTAGTTATTACTGGGTAGCTGATCGTCAGGGTCGTGTATTTAAGAGGCTTAATGAACTTTATGCTGTTACTGGTCAAGTAGGCTTTGTTGCTACTCAGCGTGTGGATGGAAAATTAATTCTACCTGAAGCCATAAAAGTACTTCAGCAGAAAGCTTAATGGAGGTGCGTTATGAGCTATAACACTAAGAATTATACCGAACAAGGCGGAGAAAAAACTGTTATAGGCGGAACACTTGAAATCAAGGAAGGAGCCTCGGTAACGGGGCTCTCCGCCGATCCGCTTCTCGTGGCAACAGAGGAGACTCTTGGTGGTGTAAAAGCCGCCGCTGCTGATGAGGGTGATACTGTCGAAATCAAAATTGGTGAAGATGGTAAGCTGTATGCTCCAACATATCCTACCGATGCTACGGAGTCAGTCTCTGGGCTGGTAAAAATGGCTGCTAATCAAGCCGACAGCATAGCTGAGGATACAGCCACTCTTGTCACAGATTTTAATGCTCTGCTCGCTAAACTAAAAGCGGCTGGGTTAATGGCTGCAGACGAAGAATGACCGGAAGGAGGCGGACGGCATGACAACTGATAATCTTCTCCCTAAAGTAAAAGCAAATCTGATCCTGACGCATGACGCAGACGATGGACTTCTGCTGCATTACATCAAAGCCGCCGTCTCTTATGCGGAAAGTTATCAGCATGTTGCTGAGGGTTATTACACTGAGAATATTATGCCCCCAACTACTGAACAGGCAGTAATCATGCTGTCGAGTCATTTCTACGAAAGCAGAGATGGCTCGACGGCTGGTTTCTTCGCCGATAGCGTACAGGCGGGGCAGCAGGTTTGGAACACGGTGAACCTACTTCTTAGGCTAGACCGGGATTGGAAGGTGTAAATTATGAGTTTTGGAAAGATGAACACCTTTATTGATATCATCAGTACAGAGCCTATTAAAGACAAGGATGGTTTCGCTGCTATAGGCGATAACATACTTGCCAGTGTACGTGCCTACAAGGAAGATCGGCATGGCAGTGATCGGTGGGCAAATAGGGCATCATTTTCTTCTGCAACTTCCCTATTTAGGTTTAGAAAAATATCTGGCCTTAGGGTGACCAGTGAAATGGTCATCGTTTGTGATGATGGCAGATATCAGATTTTAAGTGTTGATGATGTAAGAAAACGAGGCATGTATGTCGAGGTTTTAGCAGAAAAGATAGAACCAACTGTGAGGTGATGGATATGGCAAAAGTGAATATAAAGATGCCAGAAGAATTCCTTTTAAAGGTATCACGATTAGCTGACCAGACCGATGTAATTCTTCCTAAGGTTCTGGAAGTTGGCGGTGAAGTGGTACTGGATAAAGTTAAGGGGAATCTAAGTAAAGTAATTGGTAAGAACACAAAATATCCATCCAAAAGTACTGGGGAGCTACTATCTTCACTAGGACTTTCAAGTGCAAAGCAAGATAGAAACGGAAACTTCAATGTTAAAGTTGGCTTTTCCGAGCCACGTTCTGATGGTGAGAGCAATGCTAAAATTGCTACAATCATTGAATATGGTAAGCATGGTCAGCCTGCAAAACCCTTCCTAAAGCCTGCGAGAACTGCATCTAGGAAACCTTGTATCAATGCGATGATCGCAAAGCTAGAGGAGGAGATTGATAAAATATGAATATCTTAGAGGAGCTAAATACACTTCTGACAGCAATACCTATCCCCGTAGAAACCGGGGTTTTTTCAGGTTTGGCACCGGATGAGTACGTGGTGATACTCCCACTTTCGGATGTTTTTGAAGTTCATGCGGATAACCGCCCTGGCTTTGATGTGCAGGAAGCACGGATATCACTATTTTCCAAGAGCAATTACTTAGAGAGAAAGAGGCAGATTACAACGGCTTTGTTAAACGATGATTTTACAGTGACTGAGCGTAGGTATATTGGTCACGAGGATGATACTGGATATCATCATTACGCCATCGACGTGGCGAAAAACTATGGAATGGAGGAATAACATATGGCAACTATCGGTTTGGATAAACTGTACTATGCAAAAATAACCGAGGACTCAAATGGCGAGGAAACCTATGGTGTGCCTTCGGTACTCGCAAAAGCCATTACTGCCGAACTTTCGGTAGAATTGGTGGAAGCAATTCTGTATGCCGATGATGGTGCTGCCGAGGTTGTGAAGGACTTTAACAGCGGTACACTCACTCTCGGTGTAGATGACATTGGCCCGACAGTAGCAGCAGATCTAACTGGTGCGTCTACCGACGACAATGGGGTATTAATTTCTGCAAGTGAGAGTGTAGGTACACCTGTTGCAGTTGGGTTTCGTGCGCAAAAGGCTAATGGAACATACCGATATTTTTGGTTGTATCGCGTTAAGTTTGGACTACCAGCGACCAACTTACAGACAAAGGCGGATTCCATTACCTTTTCTACACCTACTATTGAAGGAACAGTTATGCGCAGGAACAAGCTGGATGGGTTGGGCAAGCACCCATGGAAAGCAGAAGTCACAGAAGGTGACCCCGGTGTTTCATCGTCCACCATAACAGGCTGGTTCACTGAAGTTTATGAACCCGTATATACACCTGAACCATAGGAGGAGAAATGATGGATAATGAGAGAAGTGCCACAATCAAAATAGGTGACAAAGAGTATGAACTGGTTTTAACTACACGTGCAACAAAAGCAATTGCTGGTCGTTACGGTGGTCTTGAAAATCTTGGAGAAAAACTGATGAAATCAGAAAACTTTGAGATGGCACTGGACGAGATCGTTTGGCTAATCACACTGCTTGCAAACCAGTCCATTTTAATTCGCAATCTTAAGAATAAGAACGCACCAGAAGAATTGTTGACAGAGGAAGAAGTGGAGCTTCTTACCTCACCGCTTGATTTGGCGGAATATAAAAGTGCAATCACCGAAGCAATGTTCAAAGGTGCAAAGCGCAACGTGGAAAGTGAGGAAGAAACTCCAAAAAACATGGAAGTCGGGTAACGGACGCTGAAGTCTTTACCCGACTTTATTGTATCCCATACAATAAAACCACCTGCTATGCAGGTGGAACCCATCAGCTTTAGCTTCAAGAAAATACCTCCAGTGTTATAATAAGTGTAGGTTCGCCAACCACACAAAATAACAAAGGAGGTAATCCAGTTGGATATGAATAGTTTATCACATACCAAGTGGGAATGTAAGTACCATATAGTATTTGCACCAAAGTTTAGAAGGCAAGTAATTTATGGAAAGATTAAAAAAGACGTTGCAAATATATTAAGTACGCTTTGTAAAAGAAAAGGCGTAGAAATTATAGAAGCCGAATGCTGTAGGGATCATATACACATGTTGGTGAGAATTCCACCAAGTATAAGTGTGTCGAGTTTTATGGGTTACTTAAAAGGAAAAAGCTCATTGATGATATTTGATAGACATGCAAATCTAAAATACAAATATGGTAACCGACATTTCTGGTGTAGAGGTTACTATGTTGATACAGTGGGAAAAAATGCAAAGAAAATAGAAGAGTATATAAAGACTCAATTACAAGAAGATTTAACATATGATCAAATATCATTGAGAGAATATATTGACCCGTTTACGGGTGAGCCAGTAAACAAAGGCAAAAAATAAAAGCCCTTTAGGGCTAGTCCGAGAATAAGGTGCGGCTGGCGAACTTATTCAGAGAGTCTTTAGACTCATGCCGGTACCAGCCCTTATAGGGCTGAGCAAACCACCGGCTAAGCCGGTGGTTATGATTATTATGGAACAGTTCAGATGGGCATGGACGCAGAGGAATTCTGGCTTATGCCAATTGGACTGTTTTTTGATTTATGGGCTTGCCACAAGCAATGGCATGGGATCGAAAAGCCGAAGAAAACTCGAACGATTGATGATATTATCCCACCAGGCATATAGGAGGAGGTGAAGGTATGGCGGACAATTTTGGATTGAAAATAGGCGTCGAGGGCGAGCGTGAGTTTAAGAACGCCCTGCGAGATATCAATCAGTCCTTTAAGGTGCTGGGTAGTGAAATGGCACTTGTGACCAGTCAGTTTGATAAAAACGATAAATCCATCCAGTCGGTCACTGCTCGTAATGCGGTTTTGAATAAAGAAATCGACGCACAGAAAGAAAAGATTTCAACCCTTAAGGCCGCTCTTGATAATGCCACCTCCTCTTTCGGTGAAAATGACCGCCGCACTCAAAATTGGCAGATTCAGCTGAACAGAGCCCAGGCAGAACTCAATAATATGGAGCGCGAACTTCAGCAGTCTGCGGTTGAAGCAGATAATCTCGGTGAAGAGTTGGACAACTCAGGCAAAAGTGCGGAAGATTCTGGAGGTAAATTTGAAAAGCTTGGTGGTATACTCAAGGGCATCGGTGTGGCTATGGGCACAGTTGCAGTTGCTGCTGGAGCTGCTGCTATAAAATTGGGTAAAGAGGTAGTTACTCAGTTTGGAGAATTGGAACAAAACCTAGGTGGCTCAGAAGCAGTCTTTGGAGCGTATGCTGCTTCAATTCAAAAAACCGGTGAAGAAGCCTATAGAAATCTCGGAATTTCCCAAAGTGAGTATTTGGCAACGGCTAATAAAATGGGTGCATTGTTCCAAGGCTCTGGCATTGAACAGCGAAAAAGTCTTGAATTGACAGAAAAAGCGATGCAACGTGCAGCAGATATGGCATCCGTTATGGGTATAGATATGTCCGCTGCCATGGAAGCGGTTACGGGAGCGGCAAAAGGCAACTTTACCATGATGGATAACTTAGGTGTTGCCATGAATGCTACAAACATCGAAGCTTATGCTCTTGCTAAGGGATTAGATTTCACTTGGAATACCGCTACACAAGCCGAAAAAGCCGAAGTGGCAATGCAGATGTTTTTTGAAAACACACAGCAGTATGCCGGAAACTTTGCGAGAGAGTCAACTGAGACCATTTCTGGTTCTATTGGGTTATTACAAGCTGCACTTGGCTCTTTTACAGCAGGACTCGGTAACGCTAATGCAGACATGACAAATTTGACGGGAAATCTTGTGGATGCATTCCGTGCAGTCGTTAAAAATATCGTGCCTGTTTTAGAAAACATCGTAACCTCACTACCGCCTGCGTTCGATGCGATATTAACAGCAATAGGTGACCTGCTTCCGATGTTGTTGGAAACTGTAACGAGTCTGTTCACGCAGTTGTTGGAGACACTCTTGAACTTATTGCCTGAACTGATTCCAGCGGCAGTAGATGCAGTAATGACGATTGTCGGTGCGTTGATTGATAATCTTCCACTGCTCATAAATGCAGCAATAGAACTGGTAACCGCACTTGTGGAGGGTATTGGCATGGCTCTACCGCAACTCATACCCGCAGCAGTTTCGGCAGTCACGCAGATTGTTCAAGGATTAATGGATAACCTACCACTTATTTTGGATGCCGCTTTGCAGTTGATTATAGGATTAGCACAGGGATTGGTAGATGCAATACCTCAACTAACATCATCCTTACCTGTCATCATAAAAGCAATAGTGGATTTTATAGTTGAATCCATTCCACAGATTATTGATGCTGGTATTCAATTATTGACTTCATTGGTTACAGCACTGCCTACTATCATCACAGCAATCGTGGAAGCAATCCCGCAGATTATCGACAGTATTATCAGTGCAGTTATTGGGTCAATTCCATTGATTATAGATGCGGGCATACGTCTATTAATATCACTCATACAGGCACTCCCGCAAATTATCACTACTGTGGTTGGGGCTATTCCGAAAATAATAACATCCTTGGTAAACGCTATTGTAGGTAACATCGACAAGATCATCTTGGCCGGTGTTCAGCTGTTTGTGGCATTAATTGCGAATCTTCCAAGGATAATCGTAGAGATCGTCAAGGCTGTACCTCAGATTATCTCAGGATTGGTCAATGCTTTTACCAGTTATATAAGCCAGATGGCTAAAGTAGGTGGAAACTTAATCAAAGGTCTGTGGCAAGGTATTTCAGATGCAGGTGCATGGCTATGGAGTAAAATCTCTGGATTTTTCGGCAATGTTGTATCAAAGATTAAGAATTTCTTCGGCATCAGTTCACCTTCAAAGCTATTTGCTGGAATTGGCCACAATATGGGTGAAGGTATTGGTGTAGGTTTTGAGGATGCAATGACAGCAGTTTCAAGGGATATGCAAAATGCTGTACCAACTAGTTTTGATTTTAATTACAGAGGTTTATCTGGGCAAGGGAATGCCAATGGTACAAGTATCACTCAAAATATCTCTGTTGTGTCACCAAAGCCTCTATCTGAAAAAGAATTAGCCAGGGAATTCAAAAATCTGTCTCGCAAACTGGCACTAGAATATTAAAGGAGGTCTGGCAGTGGAACTTACTTATATTAACTCAAACGGTGAGAGTATCACCCTAAAACAAAGCCGCCCGTATTTTCTTACCAAGATAGACGGAACAGGCAACATACGCCAGACCGTTAATACATTTAAGGCATCGGATCAAGACGGTGCTTTTTATATTTCCTCCACACTGGATATGCGTAATATCACGCTAGAAGGTACGGTCGTAGCGGATTCTCTTGACGAGGCTTATGTACGGAGACAGAGATTTCTTAAGATATTTACTCCAAAAATGCGAGGAACTCTTTTATATCGTGGACGGCAAATTGCTTGTGTGGTAGAGGAAGCAGGATTTACTGTTTCTACTAGACAACGCATACCAAACTTCTTTGTAAGTTTACTATGTCCATCCCCTTTCTTCGAAACATTGGATGAGGTGAGAGAGGAACTGGCATCATGGATACCTCTATTTGAGTTTGAACTGGAGATACCAGTAAGTGGTATGGAGTTTGGAATGCGTCAGCCGAGCCAAATCATCACAGTAGAAAACATTGGTGATGTATCTTGTGGATGCGAAATCGTATTTCGAGCACTGGGTACGGTTACCAACCCTGAACTACTAAACATAGACACGGGAGAATATATCCGGCTTCTCACTACAATGAGTGCTGGTGATGAACTTCGTGTGTATACCCATTTCGCTGGTAAGCGTGTGGTCCAGGCTGTAGGGTCAACGGTTACAAATGCTTTTTCACTATTGGACACCAATTCAACGTTTTTCCAGCTTGCGGCAGGTACTAACACACTGCGCTATGACGCTTCAGTTAATATGGAACTGTTGGAGGTCAGTATTTACTTTCGTCCACAATTTCTGGGGGTGTGAGTATGGAACTATATATCTTTAATACAAACCGGGAGCTTGTGGGCATCGTGGAATCTTTCGAATATCTTCGATGGACACGGCGTTATTCTCAGTGTGGTTCATTTGAACTAAAAGCCATCGCCACACAAGAGAATGCCGAACTTCTAAAAGAAGGAAATATCATTTTGAAGAACGATGATGAAGAAGCTGGGATTATTGAGCATCTTTCCTTGTCTCAGACGGATCAGGAATTTATTACGGTAAGTGGTCGCTTTGCCACGTCCTTTCTTGCTAGACGCATTGTATGGCAAACGGAGAAATTGTCCGGTGACATTTCTGATTGTGTGGAGCAACTTATAGAAAATAACCTTATCAATCCTTCTGATGTAGCAAGAAAGATCAGCGGTATATCCTTTTCATCCCCAAGCCTGGATATACCCATTAGCACCCAGATTTCGTACCGCAACTTGATGGACGCAGTGACGGAACTATGTGAAGTTTCGGAGGTTGGTATCAAGACTATTTTTACTCCTGAAACAGGGGTTTTTACAATAATGCTGTATAAGGGGACTGAATCACAGGCAGTGTTCTCTAAGGAGTATGAGAACCTAACTGAGCAGGTTTATACAGTAAGTGCAGCAGATTTTGCTAACACTGCTCTTGTTGGTGGGGAGGGCGAAGGTGCAGAGCGGACATTTGTAGCAATTACAAGTGGATCGGGAGAAACTCGACATGAGATTTTTGTGGATGCTAAAGACCTACGGGCAGAAGATTTTGGAGTGGACTATATCAATACGCTGATTTTTCGTGGGCAGAGCAAGCTAAATGAGCAAGTAATACGATATTCCTTTGATACATCAGTTAACCCACATGGCAACCTGACTTATAAGGTAGACTTTGACCTTGGCCAGGTTGTTAAGGTTATTTCCAAAGCATGGGGTGTATCTATGACAACACGAATCGCTGAAGTGGAGGAGACTTATGACGCGGACGGTCAAAGCATCAGCGTAGTATTCGGAAAGAGCGAGCTAACAATAGCTCAAAAAATTCGCTCTGATATGAGTGAGGTTAAAACGGCATTATCTGCCCCAACTGGCATCTCTGATATTGCAGAAGCATTAGGCAATGTGTCAGAAACACTTGGAGATATTCATGATCTTGACCCCAATATCCAAGGAGATACTGTTACCGATAGTATCAACAATCTGTTTGGGAAACTGCCCTCACTTGAGGTAATTGTTGGAGAAGGAGCTATATCGATCGGCCAGTATGCCCTGCACCATATGAGCCCTGGAGATGCCTTTTATTTCACCTCGTGGAGCGGCAACAAATTCAGTGATCAGCCAAGCGATGACGGGCATGTCTTTTTGGTAAAGCATAGCGGGGATAACACGGGAAACGGATATCAGCGGGCAATGGGATTTTTTATATCACGCAATACAATGACGTTTTATGTGATATCTGTTTTTGTGTTTAACAATCCGTCTGGTGAAGCGAACTGGTTAAATATTAATAACGATCCAATAACTACAGCACGGATTGCAAATGGAGCGGTCACTGGTACAAAGATTGCAGAACGAACGATTACAGCAACTAAAATCTCCTCTGCGTTTACTGATTACTCTATGACAGAACAAAACACAGGGCGTCTATGGATAGATGGTAAGGTAATATATCGAAAAGTTGTAAACCTCGGCTCCCTTCCCAATGCTACTCCTGGGAGCGTAGCCCATGGTATTGCAAACCTAAGTACAGTTGTTAGTTTATCTGGCTTTGCAACAAATGGCACTAACTTCTTGCCACTACCGCTTGCACGGTATAACAACTTCGCTTCACAAATCGGTCTTTATGTGGATAAAACAAATGTCGTTGTTGAACCTGGTATTGACCGGACAGATTATACGGGCTACGTGGTTATCGAGTATACGAAAACCATCTAGGAAGGAGGAATTTTTGTATGGAGAAAAGCGGATTTTTCAATTCATCCGATGGAGATAGAGTCTATGATGCCACGGATTTTGCAGCATACTTTGGAAGTCTTGTTTCAAACGGGATATTTTATAAAACAGCTACAAATCTGCAGGTATCACCAGGGATGGGATTGGCTGTAAGCGTGGCGGCTGGAAGTGCGTGGATTAATGGATATAGATATGAGAATACAGATGCGTTAAATATGCCTCTCACTACAGCGCACGGTAGCAATCCACGCATTGACCGGATTGTTGTTCGCTTAAGCCAAATCAGCAGGAATATTCAGCTTGCAGTTGTTACAGGGACTCCAGCTGCTACACCAGTGGCCCCAGACTTAACAAGAACCAGCGATGTATATGAACTCGGTATTGCAGACGTTCTGGTACCTGCTGCGGCTACATCAATTGCAGCAAATAACATTACTGATACCAGATTAAACACCAGCCTTTGTGGGTTAGTGAACTCATTGGTATCGGCGGTTTACGAGTGAGGTGAATTTCTATGGCAACCTATCAAGCGATAAATGCTTGTACATGGCGTAATGGCAGTTGGATTGCGGGTGTAACCGACTACGTTCGACAAGGGGTTTATGCCCCAGCCAATAATTATGAGAATGTTGGTGCCATGTTATTTGACCTTACAAGTATTCGAAATACCTATGCAAACTATTATCCTACCTCTGCCAGTATTCGTCTTGTTAGGATAGCTGCAGGTGATTGGGGTTCAGCCAGAACGATAACACTATATGCTGGAAATGCATATGGTTTGCCATCTCCTAGTTCGGGTACCAGCATATCCGGGAGTAGACCTACGAAAGTTACTTCTGGATATAGCTATACTGTTTCTGCCGGACAGGGTACAAAGGATATCGCAATTTCCACCGCACTCATTGATTCCATCGGTAGTGGAGCTAGTAATTGTTTATTCATGGATGCTGGCTCCAGCACACTAAACTATATGGGATTTCGAGCTAGAGATGATTTAAGCCAGATAGTGTTAACCATTAACTGGGCAATAAGAACCACAGCTTGTAGTGCTCCGACATCCTGTTCATTGAGTGCAACCCTCTCGGAGGACAATGTTACATTATCATGGAGTGGTGCTTCCGGTGGTACAAATAATGCCATCTCCTCCTACGAGATACAGTATAGTGATTCTGCTGACAATTTGAATTGGGGATCGTGGACAGCACTAACTACAGTTACCACCACGGCCACTAGTGGCAGCTTGTCAGTTGCACCACCATCAACACGGGGTAATTATCGTAGGTTTCGGGTGCGAACTCGAGGTACAGCAGGAGCAAGTTATTATTCAGGCTGGAGAGTATCATCGAACTCTGTTCGCAGAAACACAGTTCCTAGCCCACCAACTACAGTGACTGCTACTCCAATCAATTATAGTGATGAAACAATCACGCTTACTTGGAGCGGTGCTTCTGGAAGTACGAGTGCAATCAAGGGATACCAGATTGCTAGTCGAACATCTACGGATAACAGCACATGGAGTTCATGGAATGTTCTAACCATATTGGCCCTATCGGCTAGTGGAGGTAGTTATAACCCTAACGTGTCACGAGTTCCAGGAACATATACTCAATTTGGTGTATGGACGATAGATAATCTCGATGTCTACTCCTCGGAAAAAATCAGTAATAGCATCTACTGTGATATCACGGCTTGTGGAGCACCGACCGCTTGCTCGGTAAGTTCAACTTTAGCTGAAGGAAATGTTACTCTTTCATGGAGTGGTGCATCTAGTGGAGCAGGCAACACCATCACATCCTATGAGATTCAATATAGTGACTCGGCAGATAACAGCACATGGGGAGCATGGACAGCATTAACAATAGCGATTTCCTCAACAACAAGTGGCAGCGTAGTTGTTAGCCCACCGACAACTCGCGGTTATTACCGTAGGTTTAGAGTTAGGACACGTGGTACGGCTGGAGAGAGTTTTTATTCTGACTGGACTATATCTAGCAACACTGTCCGCAGAAATACACTGCCCATTCCGCCTACTTCTTTCACTGCTACTCCGCCAATATATGAGACGAATACAGTAACTCTTATGTGGAGCGGAACAATACCGGGAACCAGTGCTATCAAGCAATATGTTATTCAACAAGCTACATCAGCAGACGGTATAAATTGGTCGGTATACGAAGCATTGACTACTATTATTTCAAGTGCTACTTCAGGTACCCATCAGGTAAATGCTTCCCCGGTACCTGGAATGTATACCCGCTATCGAATAAGCGTAACAGATACACTTGATGCAGTTTCAAGCCATGTGGTTAGTAACACGGTAAAGAAAAACAGTCCGCCTGCTGCTCCGATCATCGTCAGTCCTATGACCGGAAAGTCTACTTATAACACTACACCACGCTTTATGATTACTACAGGCACTGAACCAGACGGTCAGACACAGATTGTGGAAGTAAAGATTGATTCAGGTGAGTGGGTTAATAGTGTGGATAGTCCTGAGAGATTTTCTACGAGTGGCTATCTGGGAAATGGTGTTAGTACGGTGTACCAAGCGGAACCGCTTGCAGTAGGAAACCATACTGTAACCTTCCGCTGTCTTGATAGTGATATTGAGTCGGCAAGCACAGAAGTTGTCCGGACATTTACTATATTACCGCCACCTTTTGAAACGATTACTGCAAATGAGACTGTCGTAAAGGCAGCACATATTCAGACGCTTCGAACCGCTTTAAATATAGTGCTAAGTTATTACAACTTATCCCCTGTAATTTGGAGTGAAGAGATTATTGCGGGAAGAACAACAGTTAAAAAATGGCCATTTCACATTACTGAAATCCGAAAAGCTATTGATACTATCATTACAGTGGTTAATGGTTTTGACTCTTCTACAGCATTTGATATACCACCTGTGACATGGCTCCCTATTGGAACAGGGCGTCCAAAGGCGGATGTGATGCAACAAATCCACGATCTTATACTGATGCTGTAAGGTGTGTGATACGGCAACAGCACTCTTGTATTTTACAGGGGTGCTTTTTTAAATACACAAATTAATGTAATGGAGGTGTTTACAGTGAAAGAGATTTGGAATTGGATACAGTTAGCTTTTGCGGCTGTTGGTGCTTTTCTTGGATGGTTTCTCGGCGGGTTTGACGGATTTCTATATACACTGGTCACTTTTGTAGCTATTGATTATCTGACAGGTGTCCTTTGTGCGATTACAGATAAAAAGCTGTCCAGCGAAATTGGTGCCAAGGGAATTTTCAAAAAGGTGCTCATCTTTGTAATGGTAGGTATCGCTCATATTCTTGATACACAAATTTTGGGGAGTGCAGGATACAATGGCAGCGCTTTGCGAACGGCGGTAATCTTTTTCTATCTAAGTAACGAGGGTGTATCCATTTTGGAGAATGCAGGTCATATTGGGCTACCCATCCCAGAAAAACTAAAGGCGGTTCTTAAGCAACTACATGGTCGTGATGAGGAACCTCCTAAGCCAGGTGATGAAATATGATTGACTTAACGAAAGCGGTAACGGTATTCATTGGTCGACGCGGTGAACACAATTACCGAAATATTGAGTTTGATGTATCAAGCCTACTGGAAGATAACTACCCAAGTGCCGCCTTAAATGCGATTTACAAAAGGCCTGATGGGGTTGCATATCCTGTAGTCACGAACTACGCTGATGGTGTCCTTACATGGTCGCCCAATGCAACGGACACATCATTTGTTGGTGTTGGTCGGCTTGAAATAAGGGTTACTTATGGTGATGTGGTTGGAAAGAGTGCAAGAATACTAACCATAGTGGAGGATGCTCTTGTGGATGGAATTGTTGAACCACCAGAACCTCCTGCACAGGAATGGTTAAATAGAGTGCTTTCGGCTTTAGCTGAACTGGATATTGATGAAATAAATAATCTGCTCAACCTCACTTACAATCTATTAAACAACAACTATGATTTGCTAAATACAACACACAATTTGGTTGAGGATACCCACGAAAATCTATATAGGCGGACAGGTATTCTACTCAACCATTTGCATCCAATAGAAACAGCTAGTGCACCGGATATGATTAGCCGGAGGGCAGCCATCACATTTAGCAATATAGCAAATGGAAACGATGTAGTAATTGGCACGATAACATATACTTTCGTTACAGCTTTGGGCAGTCCAGCTGCAAATAATGTGCAGGTTCTAATTCAAGACACCCTTCGTAATACAGTTAAGGCACTTGCTAGAGCTATAAGGGGCATTGATGACGAAATGAATATTGCCTATGGAACTGGGACTGATCCAAACCCAATTTGTACAGCTTACTGGACAAGTCAGAGGTTTTCCATAGGTAGTACTACCGTTGAGGCAGGTGAGAGCCTTTTTCTACTTGAAAGAGCAGAAAATGTGACTTCCGCAATACCTCTCTCATCCACAGCAACGGCTATTATTAGTGACTTCACCCGGTCGGCCTATTCAAGATATATTTTGTCTGGCAATGTCTCAGGTTCAGGCGGTGCAAACAGTGTCCGTGGTCCTTTGCACACGATATTACCTATTAATAGTGTGGTTATTGGCGGTCAGGGCGGAGAATTGTATACGACGGCTTATGATTGCCATTTGATAACTCTTTGTCGTCAATCGGATACTAGTGAAAAGGAACTGGACTTGTATATTTCCAATGATGAGGAGACGTTCACCAGAATTCAACGGAGTACACCTGTCGGATCGAATACTTCAGCAGAATCCTTGCACATTCATATTCAAATGCGGCAGGCCAGAGTTCCAACCGGTTATGGACTGTATATCTGTATGGGAAGTGATGGAACATCATCAAATGCTTATTGTGATTTAAAGTTTACCTATCACCTGTACCCTGTCCATCTTACACCTGAGCCAAATGATTAAATGTTGAGGTGATTATAATGAAATTATACAAACTAATACTTACGAATAATGCCTGTTACAAAGCAGGCAAAACAATAAAACCGAAGGGTATAATGGTTCACTCTACAGGGGCTAACAACCCGTGGTTGAAGAGATATGTTGGTCCAGATGACGGTTTGCTCGGAAAGAACCAATACAATAATCATTGGAATCGGGATAAACCCGGAGGTCGTCAAGTTTGTGTCCATGCTTTTATTGGTAAGTTAGCAGATGGCTCCATTGCCACATACCAAACATTGCCTTGGAATCATCGTGGTTGGCATGCTGGAGGCGATGCGAATAATACGCATATAGGTTTTGAAATTTGCGAGGACGGTCTAACCGATGCCTCGTATTTTTCTGCTGTTTATAAGGAAGCAGTAGAGCTTTGTGTACATCTTTGCAAACTCTATGGACTAAGTGAGAAGGATATCCTCTGTCATAGTGAAGGTTATAAGCAAGGTATAGCCAGTAACCATGCGGATGTTATGCACTGGTTTCCTAAGCATGGCAAGACCATGGATACCTTTAGAGTGGATGTTAAGAAACTTCTAAACGAAGAAGATAAATCAGCAGAACCAGCGAAAAAGAAATACTACCGTGTACAAATAGGTGCATACACTGTCAAAGCAAATGCTGAGGCACAGCTTGCCAAAGCTAAAAAGGCAGGATTTACGGATGCATTTATTAAGTATGATTGATCAAAGGGAGCGAGTAAAAAAACATTTTTGCTTTAGCTTCACAGAGGTCCCCTAAAAAATTAACTATTAGATGTATATAGCCTGTGGGGGTTATTCCCTTGCAGGCTCTTTTTTTATGCTCTGATTTTATTTTATTTTTACAAATCCTCAACTTCGACCTGTTCCCGCGGCTATTAGGTAGGAGGTGATTCTACATGAATCAGCATGAGGATAAAAAGGTTATGAAGATTTCAGATGGGGTTATAGACAAAAGCATCGAACTAAAGAAAATGTCACAGGAACAGCTACAGCGTGAGTTTGATTATATTCAGGCAGAGAAATTACTTAAAAAGATGCTTCAAAAAGGTTTAATAACAGAGGCAGAATTCAACAAGATAGACGCACTCAACCGCCAAACTTTCTCTCCTTTTTTAGCAGAGATAATGCCGTGAAGTCGTTGATATATAAGGGTTTCAGAGGTAATATGTGACCTACCAAGAAGGAGGTGAGGCGATGAAAAAGATAACGAAAATAGAAGGAAATAAGGTTGCATCGATTATCAAACCTAAACTACGAGTGGCCGCATACTGTCGTGTTTCTACGGGTAGTGATGAACAGTTAGTAAGTCTACAAGCACAAAAATCCCATTATGAGACTTACATAAAGGCAAACCCAGAATGGGAGTATGTTGGCTTGTATTATGATGAGGGAATTAGTGGTACCAAAAAAGAAAACCGAACGGAACTTCTCAGAATGCTGTCAGATTGTGAAAACAAGAAGATTGACTTAATTATTACAAAGTCCATTAGTAGGTTTGCGAGAAACACTACGGATTGTTTGGAGATGGTTCGTAAACTGTTGGACCTTGGGATTTATATCTATTTTGAAAAAGAAAATATCAATACCCAATCAATGGAAAGTGAACTGATGCTTTCTATATTAAGCGGGCTTGCAGAAAGTGAGTCAATCTCCATTTCGGAAAATAACAAGTGGGCAATTCAAAGGAGATTTCAGAACGGAACTTTTAAGATTTCATACCCACCATATGGCTATGACAACATTGATGGTCAAATGGTGGTAAACCCTGAGCAAGCAGAAATTGTGAAGTATATTTTCGCAGAAGTATTATCAGGCAAGGGTACACAAAAAATAGCAGATGATCTTAATCAAAAGGGTATCCCTTCTAAAAGAGGTGGTCGTTGGACTGCTACAACAATTCGAGGAATTCTAAAAAATGAGAAATATACCGGGGATGTTATACTGCAAAAAACCTATACAGATTCCCGTTTTAATAAGCGCACCAATTATGGTGAGAAAAACAGATATTTAATAGAAAATCACCATGAGGCAATTATCAGCCATGAAGTGTTTGAAGCAGTAGAGGCTGCCTTAAATCAAAGGGCAAAAGAAAAGGGAATAGAAAAGCGTAATGATAAGTACCAAAACCGGTATTCTTTCTCGGGAAAAATTATTTGCTCGGAATGTGGTAGCACCTTTAAAAGACGAATTCATTCATCCGGCACAAGAAAATATGTAGCCTGGTGTTGCAGTAAACACTTAAAGCAGATAACTGAATGTTCAATGCAGTTTATTCGAGATGAGGATATAAAGAAGGCCTTTGTTACTATGATGAATAAACTCATATTCGGTCAGAAGTTCATATTAAGACCACTTTTAGAGGGGTTACGTAACCAGAACAATGTAGCGAGTTTTCATAGAATTGAAGAGTTGGAAACTAAGATTGAAAACAACATGGAGCAGAGCCAGGTGCTGACGGGGTTAATGGCCAAAGGATATCTGGAACCTGCTCTTTACAATAAGGAAAAGAACTCACTGGTACAAGAAAGAGAAAGGCTTCTTGCTGAAAAGGATCAACTTACTCGTTTCGTCAATGGAAATCTTGCTAAGGTAGAGGAAGTTAATCATCTACTTAGGTTTGCCACTAAGTCCAAAATGCTCACAGCCTATGAGGATGAGCTGTTTGAAAATTACGTAGAAAAGATTGTTGTTTTTTCACGAGAGGAAGTCGGATTTGAATTAAAATGTGGAATCACATTGAAGGAAAGGTTGGTGAATTAGATGGGTCACACACCCTATGGATATAGAATTGAAGATGGAAAGGCTGTTGTAGATGATATAGCAGCGGAAAAAGTAAGGGAATTATTTTCAGGGTACTTGGCAGGACTTTCTTTGAAGGATGCTGCTAAAAAAGCTGGGATAGACTGCTACCACGCCACAGTAAGTAAGATGTTGCAAAACAAGCACTACCTTGGCGATGAATTCTACCCTCCAATTATTGATGAGGAGACCTTTGAAAAAGCAAGAGTAGAAAAACGAAAACGAGCAGAAAAGCTAGGAAGGATATGGGAACCTAAAGATGAACCGGAAACGGATTATCCTATAAAGTTCAAAGCAAAACCTCTGGTGCAAAAATATGACGACCCATACAAACAGGCGGAATATGCCTATAGTTTGATAGAAAGTGAGGTGTAACCAGTGGCAGTGAGTAGGAATGTAACAGTCATTCCGGCAATTAAACGAGTCGGAAATAATAAAAATAGTGAGAGTAAACCCAAAATACGAGTGGCTGCTTACTGCCGTGTTTCAACGGATAGTGAGGAGCAGGCTTCAAGCTATGACATTCAGATTGAGCATTATACAAATTATATTAAGAAGAACAAGGAATGGGAATTGGCAGGTATTTTTGCGGATGATGGCATCACAGGTACCAATACCAAAAAGCGTGATGAGTTCAATCGCATGATTGAAGAGTGCATGGCAGGAAGTATAGATATGATCATCACAAAATCCATTAGTCGATTTGCCAGAAACACGTTGGACTGCCTTAAATACATCCGTCAGTTAAAGGATAAAAACATCGCTGTGTTCTTTGAAAAAGAGAATATCAACACAATGGATTCCAAGGGTGAAATCATGCTGACCATTATGGCATCCCTTGCCCAACAGGAAAGCCAGTCCTTAAGCCAGAACGTAAAGCTGGGTATTCAGTATCGCTATCAGCAAGGTGAAGTTCAGGTCAACCACAAGCGCTTCCTTGGATACACCAAGGATGAAAACAAGCAACTAGTGATTGATCCAGAGGGTGCTGAGGTTGTTAAACGGATTTACAGGGAGTACCTTGAGGGTGCCAGCCTTTTGCAGATAGCAAGAGGACTAGAAGCAGACGGTATTCTAACAGCGGCGGGAAAAGCCAAATGGAGACCAGAAACACTGAAAAAGATACTGCAGAATGAAAAGTACATCGGTGATGCCCTGCTACAAAAAACATATACGGTTGATTTCCTTTCTAAAAAGCGAGTAAAGAATAACGGCATCGTTCCCCAGTATTATGTAGAAAACAGCCATGAGCCTATCATTCCACGTGAGCTTTTTATGCAGGTTCAAGAAGAGATGGTTCGAAGAGCAAATCTTCGCGGGGGCAAGGACGGTAAAAAGCGGGTCTATAGTAGTAAGTATGCTTTATCGAGTATTGTTTACTGTGGACAGTGCGGTGATATTTACCGCCGGGTACACTGGAATAACCGAGGTTACAAGTCTATTGTTTGGAGATGCGTCAGCCGTTTGGAGGAAAAAGGATCTGAATGTACTGCCCCTACCATAAACGAGGAAACATTACAGACGGCAGTGGTTAAGGCTATTAACGAACTTTTGGCTAACAAAGAACCATTCCTCTCAACCTTACAGAAAAACATAGCTACTATATTTAATGAAGAAAATGATCATACCACCGATGATATTGATAGCAAATTGGAAGAATTACAACAACAGCTTCTTATTCAAGCAAAATCCAAGAATGACTATGAAGATGTGGCTGATGAAATTTACCGCCTTCGAGAATTGAAGCAAAATGCACTTGTTGAAAATACAGAGCGAGAAGGAAAAAGGCAACGAATCGCTGAAATGACTGATTTCTTGAATAAACAATCCGCAGAGTTGGAGGAATATGATGAGCAGTTAGTAAGGAGGCTTATAGAAAAAGTTACGGTATTTCATGATAAGTTCGCCGTTGAATTCAAATCAGGAGTCGAGATTGATGTAGAAGGGTAATCTTTAGAAAGAGAACAGAAGAATTATATTGGATTTTTAAAGATAATATGATATAATAAAACGACTTGGAGGTGGAAGAATGTATAACTTTTCTTGCTAATTATATGATGCATAATAAGATATTTAAAGAAACGGCTATAGAACCGTTTGTTTTGTTATGCAAATTGCAAGAAAGTTAAGTATTCTACACTCAATAATACATTACAGTAACCTTATGTTATGTATAACAAAAGGTAATAATAGTATTTGTTTTTGAGCCGTAAGAATTTACTTTCTTGCGGCTTTTAATATTTGTAAAAGAAAGGAAGATAAACGTGATAGACAATGATACTATGTCATTCATGACAAAATCCTTGCAGAGTTGGATAACATTATAGAGTAATTAATGCCGAAAACCGACTTTGCTTATAAAATTTTTATAATGTAAAGGAGGAAGAAATATATGTCCTTAATAAATGTTTCAAATCTAACTTTTTCATATGAAGGAAGTTATGACAATATTTTTGAAAATGTAAGTTTTCAGATAGATACAGATTGGAAACTCGGTTTTATTGGAAGAAACGGACGCGGTAAAACTACTTTCTTAAATTTACTGCTTGGCAAATATGCGTATTCCGGCAATATAAGTTCTACAGTTAAGTTTGAGTATTTTCCTTATGATGTGGAAGATAAGAGTCTATATACAATTGAAGTAATGAAGAGTATTTGTACGGAATGTATGGATTGGGAGATTTTTCGTGAAATATCATTGCTTGATGTTCAAGAAGATGCTTTATATCGTCCGTTTAATACATTGTCAAATGGTGAGCAAACAAAGGTCCTTCTTGCAGCTTTATTCCTTACAGCGAGTTGTTTCCTGCTTATTGATGAACCTACAAACCATCTTGACATCGATGCACGTAATGTAGTGCAAAACTATTTGAAACGCAAGAAGGGGTTTATTTTGGTATCTCATGATAGAAGCTTACTTGATCAATGTGTTGACCATATACTATCTATCAATAAAACGAATATCGAAATCCAAAAGGGAAATTTTACTTCTTGGTGGGAGAACAAAAGCTTACAAGACAATTATGAATTAGCAGAAAACAAAAAACTTCTTAATGAAATCGGACGGCTATCTTCAGCGGTAAGACGTAGTTCAAATTGGGCAAATAAAGTAGAAAAAAGCAAATATGGTAAGACAAACTCTGGTTCAAAATTGGATAGGGGATATGTTGGACATAAGTCAGCAAAAGCAATGAAACGTGCCAAGAGTATTGAGTCAAGACAGATGAAGGCTATTGAGCAAAAATCCAAACTGCTTCATAACATTGAGCAATATGATGACTTAAAGATTTCAACACTTGGTTACCACAAAGAGTGCCTGATAGAAGCAAAAGATTTATCTTTGTTTTATGGAGATAAAGAAATATGTAGAGATCTTAATTTCAGGATCAATATTGGCGACAGAGTTGCGATTGTCGGGAAAAACGGAAGCGGGAAGTCGAGCATCTTAAAACTGATCAATGGAGAGAACATTACACATACTGGAAATCTAATATTGGGTAGCGGATTGAAAACCTCCTATATTTCTCAAGATACATCATTTTTGAAAGGTAATCTGACTGAGTTTGCCTATAACAGTGGGATTGATGAAACTTTATTTAAAACAATCCTTCGTAAGCTGGATTTTAGCAGAGTTCAGTTTGACAAAAACATGGAGGATTATAGCGACGGGCAGAAAAAGAAAGTGCTGATTGCTAAAAGTCTTTGTGAAAGCGCCCATCTTTATATATGGGATGAACCTTTGAATTATATTGATATTTTTTCACGTATTCAAATTGAAAATGCGATCTTGGAATATTGTCCAACCCTATTGTTTGTGGAGCATGATGATACTTTTTGCAGCAAAATTTCTACGAAAAATATTAATTTAGGTTTGTAGAGATTTTGAGTTGCCACAATAACTAAAAGATATTTACATGAAAGGGTGAAGAAATGTTAAAACAAAAAGAATTAATTGCAAACGTTAAGAATCTTACTGAGTCAGATGAACGAATTACAGCTTGTATGATGTATGGATCGTTTACCAAAGGAGAAGGTGACCAATACTCTGATATAGAGTTCTATATATTTTTGAAAGATAGTATAACCTCGAACTTTGATTCATCCAACTGGTTGTTTGACGTAGCTCCGTACTTGATGCTTTATAAAAATGAGTACGGAACAGAGGTAGTTATTTTTGATAATCTTATACGTGGGGAATTTCATTTCCTTTCTGAAAAAGATATGAACATAATCCCCTCGTTTAAAGATTCAGGTTATATTCCTGATACGAAGGCTATGCTTATTTACGATGAAACAGGGCAATTAGAAAATTATTTATCAGAGATAAGTGGTGCAAGACCAAATAGACTTACTGAAGAAAATGCTAATTTTTTGTTGTGTAATTTCTCTAATCTATGGTTGATGGGAATCAACGTTCTAAAAAGAGGAGAATATGCTCGTTCATTAGAACTCTTATCACAACTTCAAAAAAATACACTACAACTTATACGTATGGCAGAAAAAAATGCTGATAATTGGCTAAACATGAGTAAAAACCTTGAAAAAGAAATTAGCCTTGAAAATTATAAAAAATTTGCAAAGACCACTGCTCGATTAGATAAGGTAGAATTATTTGAAGCCTATAAAAATTCTTTGCTATTAGTTATGGATTTGCAAAGTCACCTTATTGAACAATACAACTTAAAAGTTACACATGACATTTTAGAAAGATTGTTGAATTACATTAGTGAATAGGAGAGTAACGTTATTTACAGTATTGGGTACTGAAAATTAACAGCATACCTCAGTTTTTCAAAAAACAGCGAAGCCTATGGATATGTTTCCGTCTACCGATAGTGTAAAAAACGCAGTAGATATGTTTCCGAGAACGGACATAATCAAATGACATTCATTCTATCCTCTCAAGCCACGTTGAGACGGTTGTATTGATGTCTAGAAAGTGATGTCCGGAAAGCCTTGAGAATACTGAGTTTTATAAAATGAAAGTAAATCTGTCTACTCGACTTAAGCCCTCGATATGTGTACGTGGAAACATATCGAGGGTGTTTTTTTGTGGTAAAAATGAGTCTGAAATTAGGTAGGGGTGAGTGGACAGAATAGATAAATTAGTAGGGTTGAGGAGACAGGATGGATGTAACATTCTATACACCTGAGATTATAGCATAGAATTTAGAAGGATTTGGAGTAAGAATTATTGAATACAAATCAAAAATCATGCGAACGTAAAGAAAATGTTTGCAATATGATGATGCTAATGATATTATGTAATTATACATACATAGAGGTGATTATGATGGCAATTAGTTATAAAAAACTTTGGAAGCTTCTTATTGATAGAGATATGAAAAAGAAAGACTTACAGAAACTTGCAGGCATTAGTTCTGCTACGATCACAAAGCTTGGTAAAAACGAAAATGTTAGTACAGAAATAATACAAAAAATCTGTATAGCGTTGGAATGTGACGTCTGTGATATCATGGAAATGGATACCAAACGGAATTAGTATTTATTATTGTGAAATATCAATCAAATGGAGGCTTGTTTAATGATAAATATAAGAAAATTAGAATCAGAATTATGGGAATCAGCAGATCTCTTACGTCAAGGTTCTAAATTAAGTTCTCAAGAATATTGCATGCCGGTTCTTGGTTTAATCTTTTTGCGTTATGCATATAGTCGGTTTAAATACGTGGAAGCTGAAATTCTAAAAGACCGTCCTGTACGTAATGGTCGCGTACTTCCTGTTGAGTCAAGTGATTTTAAGCAGAAAAGTGCTATCTTTTTACCTGAGAAGGCACGATATGATTATCTGCTCAATTTGCCAGACGATGCTGATTGTGGGAAGGCAGTCAATGAGGCTATGGAGTTAATTGAGGCAGAGAGTACTCAATTGAAAGGAATACTACCCAAAACATATACTTCTTTCAGAAATGATTTGTTGAAAGAATTGTTGCGTATTTTTAACAATAGTGCATTGAACGAAATCAACGATGATATCCTAGGTCGCATTTATGAGTATTTCTTAAATAAGTTTGCTTCAGCTATCGCATCGGATGATGGAGTTTTCTTTACACCTAAATCTCTAGTAAAGATGATTGTGAATATAATTGAGCCAACTCAAGGGATAGTGTTAGATCCTGCCTGTGGCAGTGGTGGAATGTTTGTTTCCTCCAGCGACTTTGTCAATTCTGAAGGAATCAATGCTAATTCTGCCATGACATTTTATGGACAAGAAAAAGTAGAGTTTAATGCGAAGTTATGTATCATGAATATGGCTGTACACGGATTAAATGCAAAAATCAAATCTGGTGATGAGGCTAACAGCTTCTATCATGATGCTCATAATCTGGAAGGGCGCTGCGATTATGTAATGGCTAATCCTCCATTTAATGTAGATAAAGTAAAAGCAGAATCTACTCAGAATGCAGGACGCTTACCTTTTGGGTTGCCGGGAGTAAATCAAAAAAAGGAAGTCTCTAATGCCAATTATCTTTGGATTTCATATTTCTATGCGTATTTAAATGATACTGGACGCGCTGGTTTTGTTATGGCTGCTTCTGCTACGGATAGTGGCAATAAGGATCGAGAAATCAGAAAACAGCTTATTCAGACAGGACATGTAGACTGTTTAATGTCAGTGGCTAATAACTTCTTTTACAAGGTTTCATTGCCTTGCTCCCTGTGGTTCTTTGATAAGGGAAAGAAAGAAGAATTAAAGGATAAAGTGCTTTTCATAGATTCGCGTAATTACTATACTGTAGTGGATCGAACACTCAATGAGTGGAGTGAATGGCAGATGAAAAACCTCAATGCCATTGTCTGGCTCTACCGTGGAGAGAAAGAAAAGTACACAAAATTATTACAGGATTATTGGACTCAAATTATCAATGATTACAAAGAATTTGATGCTGCATTTGAAAGTGTGTCGGTACTGTTGAATGGCTATGGTGAGAAACTTAAACCATTGAGAGTTCAGATTTCAGATATCGTTAAAAACTCAGAGGATATTAACCAGCTGTTACCGCTGAATGATTTGTTGAAAAAGTATAGTACAGAACTTAATGCTTCGTTAAAAGCTCTTTGTGAGTACGGTGATGGATTGGAGAAGGATGAAGCTAAGGTGTTTGCTAAATCCATCGATGAATCCGCAACAACTTGGGATCGCTTCAAAAAGTCTGTTTCTACTCGCATTGTGGAAGTAGTATCTCAAATCAAGGCCTGCCGTACAGTGATAAAAGAAGCAAAATGGCTCACTGAGAAATTCGGAGACGGCACATATACCGATGTTCTGGGACTTTGTAAAGTTGCAACTATAGATGAAATAGAAGAAAAGAACTGGAGCCTTACTCCTGGTGTATATGTGGGTGTTGCTCCTGTAGAAGAAGATGATGAAAACTTCGAAGAAAGAATGACCGAAATTCACAAGGAACTCTTAACATTACAGTCAGAGGCAAACAAGTTAATGGATACTATTTCGGCGAACTTTGAGGTGTTGGGTATATGAATAGAAAAGTACAATTAGGGGATTTATGCGATTTTATAAATGGTGGTGCTTGGAGTGATAAAGAGTATGTAAGTACAGGAATTCCTGTTCTTAAAGTATCAAATTTTAAACCATCTGGGTTTTTGTTAGAAGATGTTAGTAGATTACCGAATAGTAGTTTGGAAAAGTATAAGAAGCATCTTCTGCAAAAGGGAGATATGGTTATTGCTACAGTGGGGTCTCATCCTAATCTTGTAAATTCAGCTGCGGGTAGGAGTTGCGTAATAACCGACGAGGTTACAGGATACTTGCTTAACCAGAATGCTGTCTGTGTGAGAACTCTTGATTCGGAAGTTTTAGACCAGAAATACTTAACTTACCTTGGTAAATCTTTTTATTTTCAACATTATATTCAATCCCGTGGTAAAGGCGCAGCAAATCAAATGCGTATAGCGATAAGTGCAATTAAGGAATACGAATTAGAGCCTCCAGATATTGGCACACAACGACGCATTGCAGAAATTCTCTCAGCTTATGATGATTTAATAGAAAATAACCAAAAGCAGATTAAGTTGCTAGAAGAAGCTGCCATGAGGTTGTATAAAGAATGGTTTGTAAATCTTCGATTCCCTGGATATGAAAACAGTAAGATAGTTGATGGTGTGCCGGAGGGGTGGAGATTGGGTAGAGTTTCAGAGTTGGCTGAGTTTAAACGTGGAAAAACAATCACCAAAAAAAATGCTAAAGATGGCAATGTACCTGTAGTTGCTGGTGGTTTAGAACCTGCTTATTTTCACAATGTTGCTAATACTGTAGCTCCAGTTATTACTATAAGTGCTTCAGGAGCCAATGCAGGGTATACAAGATTGTATAATACTGATATCTGGGCATCAGACTGCTCATATATTGATGCGTCTTATGGAGATAAGCTCTACTTCATTTATACATTTTTGAAAAATAATAAAGAAGTAATTGATAATTTACAACGTGGAGCTGCGCAACCACACGTATATGCAAAAGATATTAATGCATTATCTACTTATATACCAGAATCTACTATTATGGAACCGTTTTGTAATTTAGTTGCTCCTTTATTCAAAAAAATAGCAGTTCAAGAACGATTAATTTCAGAATTAAAACAAGCGCGCGATAAACTACTTCCTAAACTTATGAGTGGTGAGATTGAGGTGTAATTATGGTTAAAATACCTTTAGAATTTATCCAGATGGTTGAAAATGATATAGAACTTGTAAATAAACTAATTGATAGTGAGGCTGATGAAGAGACTTTGAAAAGCCTCCATATGGAGCTTGATGGTAAATATCAAGCATGCATAAAGAACTGGGATAATAGTATGTATGGTTGGGTTAAAAATTTTGGTTTTTCATATGAATTCTTAGGAGTATCAAGCTTACTATACAATCTAAAAATAATGAAAGCAAAACTGACATCCTATAAATATCAAATAAACGCTATACCGAATATGGTTCCAGACACAACAGTTAATGTAAGCATAGATAATAATATTGATATTAAGATATCTTTTGAAACTGTTCGATCTCAAATTGACAATAATATGTCTCTCACTACTGATGAAACGATGGAAGCTAAACAAAAGATTGATGAGATAGAGGAAATTGTAAAATCAAAAGATAGCAAAAAAAACAAATGGCAAAAAGCAAAGCCTATTCTAGTTTGGTTAGCTGATAAGAGTGTTGATGTAGGTACAGCTATATTGCCACTATTATTAAAGATCCACTAAGGAGGCGTACATATGAGTTGGGAGTATTCTGAAAATATATTGGTTCAAAATAGTGCAGGAAACCTGCTTCAAGATGAATTGGGGTGGGATGTTCAGTTTGCTTATAATAAGGAAGTCCTTGGTGAGAATGGCACCTTTGGGCGCAAAAGTTATAAGGAAATCGTTCTTACCCGGTACCTTCGTAAGGCACTGTTTGATAATAACGACTGGCTAACAGAAGAATACTGTGATTCTGCAATTAAGACACTTCTTGCTTATACATCCTCTAGTAGCTTAATGCAAATTAATCGCGAAAAATATGGAATGCTTCGAGATGGTATTCCTATAAAAGTTAGGAAAGCTAACGGCAATCAGGAAAATAGGTTGGTCCGGGTGTTTAATTTCTCTGATCCTAAAAAGAACCATTTTCTTGCTGTAAAGGAGATGAAGATTCACGGTGATTTATATCGTCGCAGGACCGATATTGTTGGCTTTGTGAATGGCATTCCACTACTTTTTATAGAGTTAAAAAAGCAAAATGTAGATGTACAGGATGCCTACACCTGCAATTACACTGACTATTTAGATACCATTCCCCAGCTATTTCATTTCAATGCCTTTGTTATGTTGTCCAATGGCTTGGAATCCAAAGTAGGTACCCTAGGTAGTAAATACGAGTTTTTTAATGATTGGAAACGTCTGCATGAGGATGATACTGGTTCAGTGGAACTGGAAACCATGTTGAAAGGTATTTGTAATAAGAAAAACTTCATGGATTTATTTGAAAATTTTATCCTTTTTGATACTTCTGGTGGAACAACGGCAAAAATTATGGCAAGAAACCATCAGTTCCTTGGTGTTAACGAAGCTGTTGAATCTTATAAGAATCGAAAGTTAAACAATGGTAAACTGGGTGTATTCTGGCATACTCAGGGTAGCGGGAAAAGTTATTCCATGGTATTTCTTGCACAAAAAATTCGCCGAAAATTTGCAGGCTCCCCAACCTTTGTTATTCTGACAGATCGTGAAGAGCTGAATAAGCAAATTAGTGATACCTTTGAAGCTTGTGGCTTACTTGGTACCACTAAAGCAAAACAGTTTATTGCTACTAGTGGTGAAGATTTAATTCAGAAATTAAAAGGAAATCCAAGCTTTATTTTTACATTGATCCATAAGTTTAATAAACCAGATGAACCACCAATTATTCCTGACCACGACATCATTGTCTTATCAGATGAAGCCCATCGTACGCAAAATGGTATATTTGCTGATAATATGTGTACATTGCTTCCTACAGCTTCCCGTATTGGATTTACAGGTACACCGCTGTTCGCTTATGACAATATTACCGAAAGAACATTTGGCGGCTATGTTTCCATTTATGATTTCAAGCGTGCTGTAGATGATGGAGCGACGGTTCCTCTTTATTATGAGAATAGAGCCGATCTACTGGAAATAGACAATCCTGAAATTAATGATGAACTACTAGATGCAATAGAACAGGCTGATCTGGATGTTAATCAGCAGGCTAAACTAGAACAGGAACTAGCTAAGGACATACATGTCCTTACCAGTGAAAAACGTTTGGATACCATTGCAAAGGATTTTGTAGAGCATTACTCTGAGTTGTGGACAACGGGTAAAGCCATGTTTGTTTGTATCAATAAAGTAACTGCAGTTCGAATGTTTAATTTAGCTCAGAAATATTGGGAGCTAAAAATAAAAGAAATTGAATCTTCGCTATCTGGAGCCACACAGCAGGAATACATGGAAATCAGCCGTAGGCTAGAGTGGATGAAAAACACAGAAATGGCGGTTATTATCAGTCAGGAACAAAATGAAGTAGCTACTTTTGAAAAATGGGGACTGGATATTAAACCCCATCGCAGCAAAATGGAAAAACGAGAAATGGACAAGGAATTTAAGGATCCTGATAATCCATTTCGGATCGTATTTGTTTGCGCTATGTGGTTGACAGGGTTTGATGTGAAATGCCTTTCTACAATCTATTTGGATAAGCCATTAAAGGCACATACCTTAATGCAAACCATAGCACGAGCGAATCGTGTTTATGAGGGAAAAAGCAATGGCCTAATTGTTGATTATGTTGGTGTTGTTAAAGCACTGAGGAAGGCTTTGGCTGATTATACAAAAACTAAAGGCGGTACTGATGGATCTGATCCTGCTCCTGATAAAGCAGAGTTGATTGCTCGTATCATTGCATTAACCAATGATATCATCGCATACATGAAACAGCATGGTTTTAGCTTGTCAGATCTCGTTCAGGCAGTTGACTTTGACAAGTTGGCCTTGGTTCAAGAGGGGGCTAATGCCATGTGCGTCTCAGAGGAAGTGAAGAAACGTTTTGAAGTTATGGCTAGGGAATTATTCAAACTGTTTAAGTATGTCGAAAAACAAGAAGTCACAGATCAGTACCGAGCTTATAAAAATGCTATCAGTGCAGTTTATGACCAGATGCAGGAAAAAAGGAAGCATTCGGATAATACAGATTTAATGATTCAGCTGCACAATATAGTTAGTGAATATATCAAAGTTGTTAAGCTACCAGAGCATGTAAACGAAGATGGTAGTGGATACTTAGTTGAAAGTCGCCGCTTTGATATCAGCCATATTGATTTCGAACGATTGCAGCAGGAATTTGCACGTGTTAAGAACAAGAATCTTCTTATGAAAGATTTACAGGAGCTTATCAATGACAGGTTGGATAATATGATGAAGCGCAACCCATCACGTATTAACTATTATGAACGATATCAGAAAATTATTGAGGAATATAATGCTGAACAGGACAAAGCTGCCATAGAGAAAACATTTATTGACTTAACTAACTTCGTGAATGATCTGGATGATGAGGAAAAAAGATACGTGCGGGAAGGATTTAGCAATGACGAAGAATTGGCTATGTACGATTTGCTTTTTAAGGACTCGCTTACTCCGGCAGAGATTAAAAAGGTTAAGAAGCTTGCCAAGGTATTGTTGGAACGAATCAAGGATAAAATCAGTGAATTGGATCATTGGACAGAAAAGGAAGAGACTAAGGCAGCAGTCGATATACTTATCAGAGATACCCTATGGAGTGAACTACCTGATAGTTACGATGATAGACTATTAAATGAATATCGGCGAAAGATTTATGAGTTTGTATATACCACTTATCCAGCGGCGTAAAGATCAAATAGTAATAAAAAAGCTCTATAGACTTGAAAAACTTCCAAAGTGGAATGGGGTGCATTATATAGATTTTGCTTCAGAGGAGATTAGCAGAAGGGACAGCGCTTTCTCTCTCTTTTCAACTCTGCAGGGGCCTATTTTAAAGCTTTGGGAGTGGGAAAATATCAAGTTCTATTAATTTTTATCGATATACATGTATTTTTGAAGAAGGTAATTATCCTTCTTACCTAGGGGGAGTAACTTATGTATATATCTTCTGTCATTATTGAAAATTTTAGATGCTTCGGGGAAAGCGTAGAATTTAAATTTAATAAAGGCTTGACGGTTCTTATTGGAGAAAATGATTCGGGTAAAACAGCTGTTATTGATGCAATAAGATATGCGTTGGGAACTACGGATCAGAGTTGGCAACGTGTAGAAATAACTGATTATTATAATGAAGATGTTACAAAGGAAATTAAAATTACGATCATTTTTTCGGATTTAACTGAAGATGAAAAAGCTGCTTTTATGGAATGTTTAACGTATACCAAGAACGATGTGTTATTATATTTTAATTGGTCAGCAAGATTTTTGACAAATGTAAATCCAAATAGGACTTTTATTAATATTACATGTGGAAAAGCTGGAGATGTGGGATCTCCAGCTGCTGAAGCAAGAGAATTACTACGAGTAACATATCTAAAACCTTTACGTGATGCATATATACAAATGAAATCCGGACGTAATTCAAGATTAGCTCAAATTTTAAGTACAGTACCAGATTTGAATGCTGGTATTAAAGAATACGCAGAAGGAATTGATCTTAATGAACTTTCTTTGACAGGTATATTTGATTTATCCAATCATTTACTTGCTCATCATAGAAAAATTAAAGAGGTAAATAAGGCGATTGATGAAGTTTTAAAAAGGCAGATGTTATTGAGTAATGATGAAATAAAAACGGAAATAATAGTAGCTAATACAGCCAATAATGAAGATAGAAAAATACATACATTATTAGAAAAGCTGGATTTGCAAGTAGATAATCATTCAAAAAATAGTTATGGTAAAGTTGGATTAGGAACAAGCAATATTATGAGTATGGCATGTGAGCTACTTCTAAATCAATATAACGAAGAAAATAGCTCTTTTATGCTTATAGAAGAACCAGAGGCACATATTCATGCACAGCGCCAACTAAAATTAATTCAATCAATGCAAACACATTGTAACACAGGGAATCAACAAGTTATTATAACAACACATTCACCATTATTAACTTCTGTTGTTAAGTTAGAGAATCTTGTTCTAATACACAATCATATAGCTTATTCTATGAAATCAGATTATACAATGCTAGAGGACAATGATTATAAATATTTAGAACGATATTTAGATGCTACAAAAGCCAATCTTTTCTTTGCTAGAGGAGTTTTAATTGTAGAAGGTCCTGGAGAAGAACTATTACTCCCTACAATAGCTACTTTGTTAGGTAGAAGCCTAACAGACTATGGTGTTTCTATTGTAAATGTAAAAAGTACTGGTCTAAGACGATATGCTCGTATTTTTCAAAGGAAAAACAGTGATGAGATTATAAATATACCTGTTGCGTGCATTGCCGACAGAGATATAATGCCAGATTGTGCTCCTGCTATATGTATAAATGAAGAATATGCAGACAAAGATAAATGGCCAAAGAAGAATCGAAGATGGAAAACTGAGTCAGAAATAGACGATAATGAAAAATACTTAAATAAAATCAAAGAAAAGGCTGACGGTAAACCTGTAAAGACATTTATTGCAGAACATTGGACGCTTGAATATGATTTAGCACGATCTGGCCTTGCAGAAGAAATGCTTAATACTATATCGAAAATAAGAGCAAAAGAGTTAAAGGAATGTATGCCAGAAGATTTGCTTTCCGATTATATTAAAGAATACAATAATTATGTTACAGATGAAGAAAAGGCTTCTTATGTATACTCGTTTTTTAGTCATAAGACAATATCTAAAGCTGAATTTGCTCAACAATTTGCAATAGATTTGGAAGAAAAGTATTTAAATTATAAGAGTAATAATTTGAATGAGTTATTGCCAAAATATTTAGTGGAAGCTATTGAATATGTGACAAGTCCTTTGATATAAAGGTGGTGAGTTAATGTGAGCGATAAAATACTTCATATAGATATAACTGATGAAGATATTAAATGGGCCGAATCAATTCTTCCAGGTATATCGTTTGATGATTGTAGAAAAGAGATTCTTAAAAATTTAGAATCGGTTGATATTCATGCATGTCCAGGTAGCGGAAAAACAACATTGCTAGTTGCTAAATTAGCAATTCTAGCAAAAAAATGGACATATTCCAACAAAGGAATATGTGTGTTATCTCATACAAATGTTGCAAGAGAAGAGATACAAGAAAGGCTTGGTAAATTAGATGTTGGAAAAAAATTATTATCATACCCTCATTTTATAGGGACTTTTCAGTCGTTTCTTCACACATTTATATCAATACCAATATTAAAAAGTATGGGAACTACAGTTAGTATTGTAGATACTGATTTTGTAACTGAAAGACGATGGAATGCATTAAGATATACGAGATGGCTTGAATCAAAATATAAAAATAAAGATGTATGTGATCCTATTGGTTTTCCAAATGTATTTGATGTTACATGTGATGAGGATTCGAATACATATAAAGATTTAAAGAGGGTTGCAAGAGAATCTCGAAAAAGAGGGGAATTTACCTTTCGTGAGATGGAGTTACTTGCTTGTAAAGCTATTGAAAAGAGAAAAGTTATTAGTGACATAATTCAATCAAGGTTCCCGATTTTATTTATTGATGAAGCACAGGATACAAGAGCGGAAATATGGAATATGATAGAAATGCTTTATAAAGATAATAGAAATAAATCCATATATCAAGCATATGGTGATGAAAATCAAGCGATTTTTGATTCAATTGGTGTAACAAATGAAGTTAACGTTTTTCCGCGAGAAAATTCATTACAAATGTTAAATAGCAAGAGATTTGGAAATGAGATTGCAAGCTTTGCTAATTGTGTAGCTATAGATAAGAGAAAAATGGTAGGAGAAGCTAAAACGTTTAAAAAAAATAATATTAAACATACTGTATTTTTATTTGATGAAGGGATGGAAGAAAAGGTTATTGAAGCCTATGCTAACTTCATACTTGAGAGCTTCACTGATAATGAATTGTTGGAAAATGAAAAGTATGGATGTCATGTTTTGGGAATGGTTCATAAACTAAAAGAAACTGAAGAACCGGAACATGCTATGCGTGTTAGCAATTACTTTAAAGCTTACAATCCAGATTGCAAGAAAAACAACCCGTCAAAATTGATTGATTATTTTTATATTGCTAATGAGAGATTTCTAGCCAGCCATGAGCTATCGACAAAAATTGAGTATATTTCCAAAGGAATTCTTAAGCTTATAAAAAAACACCCCAAAAAAGAAGTAAAATCTTCTTCGAATGCATTTAAAAGCTTGATTGACACAGTAGAAGATTTCAATAAAATTTCAATTCGGAAATCATTATTAGACATTATTTCTACGAGTTGGCATTCAGAAAATGAATGGAAAGAGGTGGTCAAAAAAATATTAACAGTTTTTAAAGATATTATAAATCAAGAAGAAGCATTAGTATCAGATTTTATAGAATGGTATGCTGAAGAAAGTATAACTTATGAAGAGGAATATAGAAATATTCCTAATCAAATGATATTTAGTAAAGATGGTAGGAATGTAAATATTAAATTTGGAAGTATCCATTCTGCTAAAGGGAGAACACATTTGGCAACATTAGTGGTAGAGACATCTTATTATGATTATAATATGAAATCAATTTTACCATGGATTATTGGGAAAAATGGAAGAGATAATGCTAGGAATAGGACAAGATTAAAATGTCAATATGTTGCAATGACAAGGGCAAAAGGATTATTATGTCTTGCAATTCCTAAGAACCTAGTTACTGAGAAACAATGCCAAGAATTGAAGGACTTAGGCTGGAATATTGAAAAAGTGATAGAAAAAAGTAACTATTAGAGCTATACATTTAAGGATGTGTTTTTAGATAAACTTGAAACGTGTAATTGCTGTCAGTAGCTATACATTAATGCTGAAGTTATAATATCTATGTTGTCTATAGTTATCAATGTAATTATAAACACCCTAATGGGTGTTTTTTATATTTGATAAATTAGGTTTATAAACCCTAGGCAAGGAGGTGATGCCTATGCTTGCGTTGGTACATGTATTCTAGCTTTAATAACAAACTAAAGGAGGAAAACACATGATCGGTATCGAGCAATATCAAAAAATCCAGGAATATAAAGCACTTGGACTCGCCCAGACCAAAACTGCTAAAGCGCTGGGGATCACCTATACTTCTGTCAGTAAATACTGGAATATGAGCAAAGAGGATTATGCCAGGGAAGCTGAGCAGGAAAAGTATCATATGGATAATTATCGACAGTACATATTAGAGCAATTGAAAATATGCCCACAAATCCGAGATACCAATATTTATCTTAAATTAATTGAAGCCTTTCCTGATTTACAAGTTAAACGAGCTACTTTCTATCGCTACATGAAAGCTTTAAGGGAACAGCATGGGTATCAGCATACCAGGAAGCGGAAAATCTCGCCGCGTGAAGTCTCGCCACCAGGATATGAAGCTCAGGCTGATTTTGGTCAATATAAACTTAAAGATATGTATGGAAGAATTGTAAGGGTATATTTCTTTTGTATGGTTCTGAGTTATAGCAGAATGAAATTTGTTTGCTTTTCACCGGATCCCTTCACGACCGAAACAGCCATAAAAGCTCATAACTATGCATTTCAATATTTTGGAGGAAGACCACAGACAATTCTATATGATCTTGATAGGGTCTATGTGGTTAGCGAAAATCTAGGTAATATTATATTTGTACCGGCCTTTGAAGAATATGTAAAGCGTATCGGCTACAGTGTTTCATTATGCAGGCCAAGAGATCCTCAGAGTAAAGGTAAGGTAGAAGAGGTAATTGGATATGTTAAGCAAAGTTTTCTGGAGGGGAGGGTATATACCGGAATTGACAGTCTTAACAGTGCAGCTCTTGCATGGTTGGATAGAGAAGGCAACGGGAGAGTTCATACTGTGACTAGAAAAGTGCCACGAGAAATGTTTATTGAAGAACAAAAACAGCTTTTTCATGTTAAACCATATTCAGAGGTATCAAGTACTGTAGCATCCTTTGATTCCAATGGAGTGGTCAGCTATAAAGGGAATCGTTATCAGATTGATGTCGGTGTGATGGATGCATATCAACGCATACGTATAGAGGATGATGGTAAAATACTTCTATTTTATGATACCGATACTAATGAATTATTAGCTAAGTATCCAGTAACAGAAGATACTGGACAGATATTCAAAGCTGAGGAAAAAAACAACAGAAACAGGGTTTCTCATGCTCTTATAAAACAATATTTTGCAGAGCATGAAATCGCTCAGGAATTTATACGGCGGATGGAACAGGAACAACCAAAATATTTTAATAGCCATTGCATTCGCTTAAATCGCATGACGAAGTTTTATTCGATGGAGCAAATGCTTGATGGGATAAGATACTGTATTGAGACTGAACGCTGCAATGCCTATGAACTTTTGGCTTACATAATGTATAAGCATGGTGAGCAGATAGCAAAGAAGTTCTTACCAAATCAACAGTATTTCAACCATCTGACACGTAGCAAGGAGATAAGGAGGGAAATCGATGGCTGATATAACTGAAATCCGCGAGTTGGCTAAGAAGCTAAATCTATGGAATATTTCCAGGGGATATATTGATTTGAATGATGAGAAACTGTCCAATCTAGATTATCTTCAGATGATATTACAAAAAGAACTAGAGATACGAGCCAGACAAAAACAGATCAAGCTAAGAAGGGCAAGCAAACTTCCCAACAAGGTATTTGAATTATCGAATTTAAACAAAGGTTTGGAATGGCAAATTAAACAATTATCCCATCTGACATGGCTTAATGAAGAACAAAACGTTATTCTGCTTGGTAAATGCGGGACAGGCAAAACTAGTCTTGCAGTTCATCTTGGAGAAACAGCGATCGGTAATGGACATAAAACTTACTATGCATCCATTGATACTTTTGTATCTATTGTAGAGAACAAAGATATAAACCCAAAAGCAGGAGCAACCTTCTCATATATGCGGGAGTGCGACTTGATTATTATTGATGATGTTTTTTATCTAGAACCAACCAGGTCAGAGTTGCAGGCTTTTTATCGAGCAGTTACTTTTCTTAATGAAACAAGAAGTATCATTTTTATTACCAATCGAGAAATATCTACATGGTTAGATGTAGTGGAAGACAAACATCTTTGTCAGACTCTGTTAGATAGAATAACAGCCAATTGTCAGATCATTCGCTTGACCGACAGATAAATTAAAATACTCACCTCTTTTCTAGAAAAGGGTTAATACTCAAATTTGAAAACTATGCCGATTAACGGTTTTATATAGATGCAAAAAATCTCACGAAATCCTAAGATTAGCTTAACTTTTGAGATTTTCTGCAGTTTCTGGGGTAGGGGGGTCTAAATCTCCATCACTTTTTGCCCCGGAAACGGGCGTGGGGTAACGCGTGAAAATTCGCGGTTTCAAACAGTGTGGCGAAATATACCGTAGAGTTCATTGGAATAACCGAGGTAAAAAATCGATTGTTTGGAGATGCGTCAGTAGACTTGAGAATACAGGGTTAACTTGTCATTCCCGAACCGTGCTGGAGGATATGATAGGCCTTGCTACGGTGGATGCAATTAATAAACTAATAGGGCAAAAGGATGGCTTTTTAACTATCTTAAAGGAAAATATAGAAACAGTGATAAGTGAAACGGACAATAATATTGTTTCCGAGATAGATAAAAAGCTAGAGGAATTACAAAAAGACCTTTTGAGACTGGCCAATTCCAAAGAAGATTATAACGATATAGCCGATGAGATTTATAGGCTCAGGGAGGAAAGACATAAAGCATTAGCAGAAGAAGCCGGGAAAAAAGGCTCCAAGCAAAGGCTAGAAGATATGAAAAAATTCCTTAATGAACAATCCACCCTCCTTGAGGAGTATGATGAGCAACTAGTAAGGAGACTTATAGAGAAAATAACGGTCTATAATGATAAACTAACTATTGAATTTAAATCTGGTGTAGAAATCGATATAGAAAAATAAAACGAATTTGACCGCCGATTAAGGGGCTGTGGCATCTTAGTCGGCACTTTTTGTCGTTAACTTATTATAAAACCATATTGACAACTATCGATATGCCTGATATTCTTATTATAAGATATCGAGAACATTCGATGTCATTGATACATATGAATATATAGGAGGTAATTTTATGAAACATTCATATGCAGATTATGTTCCTGCAATTAAGGCTATGTCAGATGAAACACGGTTAAAGATTATTGATATGCTATCGTGTGGAGAAATGTGCGCATGCGATATATTAGAAGAATTCAGTATTTCTCAATCCACTCTTAGTTATCATATGAAGATATTATCTGAAAGCGGTCTTGTAAATGCAGTACGTGATGGGGCATGGATGAGATATACATTAAACAAGAAAAAAACGGATGAGGTAATAGATTTCTTTACATGCATAACAAATGACAAAGAAGATTGTATTTGTAAAAAGAGCAAAAATAAAAAATCTGATAATCAATGTTGTTAAGGAGGATTTAGTAATGAAAAATATTGAGATTTTTGACCCAGCAATGTGTTGCTCGACAGGAGTTTGTGGACCATCTATTGACCCAGAGCTGTTAAGAGTAGCAACTGTTATTAATTCGCTTAAAGAAAAAGGGATTATTATAAAAAGGCATGGTTTGTCAAGTGAACCTCAGGATTTTATCTCCAATAAAGTTATAAGTGAAATTCTACAAAAGGAAGGAGCAGATATTCTTCCTGTAACACTTTTAGATGGTGAAATTGTAAAAACTAAAAGCTACCCAACAAACGAAGAGTTTTCAGAATGGTTAGGGGTGGAAATAAGCACAAAACCTCAAAAGAAGAGCGGCTGCTGCGGACCAAAGGGGTGCTGTTAAGATGTTAAAGAATAATTATGAGCCATTTAGTTTAGATGGGATAAATCTGACTAAGTATATGTTTTTCACAGGAAAGGGTGGTGTAGGTAAAACCTCAACCGCTTGTGCTGTGGCAGTAAATTTAGCTGATAATGGAAAAAGTGTTCTCCTTATAAGCACTGATCCTGCATCCAATTTACAGGATGTTTTTAATACTGAGCTTGATGGCAAAGGTGTGCCGATTGATGGAGTGCCGGGTTTAGTTGTGGCGAATCTTAACCCAGAGGAAGCTGCCAGAGAGTATAGGGAATCGGTTATTGCTCCATATAGGGGGAAGTTGCCGGATAGTGTAATTGTAAATATGGAGGAACAACTCTCAGGTTCATGTACAGTTGAAATTGCCGCTTTTGACCAGTTTTCGAACTTCATCACTGATAAATCCACAGAGAATAAATACGATTATATTATTTTTGATACTGCTCCGACAGGGCACACACTTCGTATGTTGCAATTGCCATCAGCCTGGAGTAATTTTATTAGTGAAAGTACACATGGGGCGTCATGTTTAGGTCAGCTCGCTGGACTTGAAGATAAAAAGGATATGTATAAGAATGCGGTTGAAAACCTTGCGGATAAGGATAAAACAACTTTGATACTGGTCTCAAGACCGGAGGAAACTCCTTTGATTGAAGCTGAACGTTCAAGCCATGAGCTTAGTGACCTAGGGATAAACAATCAAGTTTTAGTTATCAATGGTATACTGAGTGAAGCAACTGACGATGTTTCGAGTAAAATGTTAGATAAGCAGCAAAAGGCTTTGGAAAATATGCCACAGGGTTTAAAAAAGTTTAAAATTTTCACTATACCACTTCGTTCTTATAACGTTGTAGGTATTGATAATATTAGAACATTTTTATACAGTGACGATTACGCAAAAAATAATATTTATAGCAAATCCTTAAATTTAAGACACCTAGATGTTCTGATTGAAGATATTTATAGGGCAGGTAAAAAAGTGATATTTACAATGGGTAAGGGCGGTGTTGGAAAAACAACTATTGCTGCAACCATTGCTGTGGCTCTTGCTAGAAAGGGTGTTAAGGTACATTTAACATCTACAGATCCAGCTGATCATCTCAAATATGTGGTTGAAGATACTGAAAATATAAAACTAAGCAAAATTGATGAAAAGAAGGAATTATTGCGATATCAAAATGAGGTATTAAGTAAGGCTCGTGAAACAATGAACGAAGATGATATTGCTTATGTTGAAGAGGATTTACGCTCTCCATGCACACAGGAAATTGCAGTATTTAGAGCTTTTGCTGAGATTGTTGACAAGGCTGAAAATGAAGTTGTAATTATTGATACTGCACCAACGGGTCATACGCTTCTTTTGCTTGACTCTACACAGAGCTACCATAGAGAAGTGCAGAGAACCAAAGGTGAAACACCGGTATCTGTTCAAAGATTACTTCCAAGACTTCGGGATGAGAAACAGACAGAGGTTATAATTGTAACATTGCCTGAAGCAACACCAGTATTTGAAGCTCAGAGACTGAGTGATGACCTAAACAGAGCGGGAATTAATAATAAATGGTGGGTGGTTAATCAGTGCCTTTCTTTAACGAATACTAAAAATAGTATGTTAATAGCTCGCGCTGATGCTGAAAAGCAATGGCTAGAAAAAGTTAAGGAAATAAGTTCTGATAACTTTGTTGGAATCCCTTGGTTCCAGGATGCATCAATTGAAAGTATAGTGAACTGCTCTGGAGGTAGTAAAAGTGATGAATAAAAGTGATACTGGCTGTTGCTCTTGTGGTAGTGGTTGCTGCGGACAAGAACAGGAAAAAAGGCAGATTATAATTGATTTTCTTTATCTCGACCTAAGTGTATGTAAGAGGTGTCAAGGAACTGAAACTAACCTCTATGATGCAGTCAATGAAGTATCTACAGTATTAAGTGAGGCAGGATTTGAGATAGTAGTTAATAAGATTAATATAAATTCGAGGGAGTTAGCCATTAAACACCATTTTTTAAGTTCTCCAACAATTCGTGTAAATGCCAGGGATATTGCTCTTGAGGTTAAGGAATCTTCCTGTAAGGAATGTGGGGATCTGTGTGGTGACTCTGTGGATTGCAGGGTTTGGGTGCAGGATGGTATAGAGTATACGGAACCTCCAAAATCCATGATTATTAACGCAATTTTGAAAGAAGTTTATAGTGGCCATGGTTCAATCCCTTTATCAAATGAGAAATATGAAATCCCACAAAACTTAATTACATTTTTTGATAGCTTGGAAAGAAAGGAGGATTGATTTAACATGAGTAAGGAACAAAATAGTGGAATTGGATTTTTTGAAAAGTACTTAACCGTATGGGTTATTTTATGTATGTTTGCAGGGGTATTGATTGGAAAGTTTTTACCTGGAATACCAGCGTTTTTAGGACGTTTTGAATATGCAAATGTATCAATACCAATGGCGATTTTAATCTGGCTTATGATATATCCAATGATGCTAAAAGTAGATTTTCAAAGTATTAGAAATGTAGGCAAAAATCCCAAGGGACTTTTTGTTACATGGATAACCAACTGGTTGATAAAGCCATTTACTATGTTCGGCATTGCATGGCTGTTTTTCTTTGTAATTTTTAAATCTCTAATTCCGGCAGAATTGGCACAAGACTATCTTGCGGGAGCAATACTTCTTGGAGCAGCACCGTGTACAGCGATGGTATTTGTATGGAGTTATTTGACCAAAGGCAACGCAGCTTATACCGTCGTGCAAGTGGCAACAAATGATCTTATAATTCTCATAGCTTTCACGCCTATAGTTGCGTTTCTTCTAGGTGTGGGCGGCGTAACCATACCCTGGGACACTCTTATTTTATCTGTAGTATTGTTTGTTGTTATCCCGCTAGCTGGTGGCATAATTACCCGTAATTACATCACAAAAAGGCGAGGACTCGATTACTTTGAGAATAGCTTTATACCGAAGTTTGGGAATGTCACCACCATAGGTCTATTGCTAACATTAATAATAATCTTTTCATTCCAGGGCGATGTAATTCTGAATAATCCACTGCATATTGTTTTAATTGCTATACCATTAATTATTCAGACTTTCCTAATCTTTTTCATTGCATATCTAGCAAGCAAGGTTATAAAACTACCTCATGAGATAGCAGCGCCTGCTGGTATGATTGGTGCCTCTAACTTTTTTGAACTGGCAGTTGCCGTTGCGATTGCATTGTTTGGAACACAAAGCCCAGCTGCACTTGCTACCATTGTAGGGGTTCTAACAGAAGTGCCTGTTATGTTGATATTAGTAAAGATAGCGAATAATACAAGGCACTGGTTTCCAGAAAAAAGCTAGAAAGGAGGTAATGCTTAGTGAGTAATAAACTAAAGGTCGCATTTATATGTGTTCATAATTCATGTCGAAGCCAAATAGCCGAGGCACTTGGTAAGCACTTTGCAGGAGATATATTTGAAAGCTACTCTGCTGGCACAGAAACAAAACCTCAAATTAACCAGGATGCTGTGCGCCTAATGAAAGAGCTTTATGATATAGATATGGAGAAAACTCAACATTCAAAGTTGCTTGATGAAATACCTCCAGTAGATATTGTTATTACAATGGGGTGTAATGTGGAATGCCCTTACCTTCCATGTAAACACAGGGAAGATTGGGGGTTGGATGATCCTACAGGTAAGAGTGATGAGGAATTTAAAAAAGTAATATCAACTATAGAAACAAAAATAAAAGAGTTAAAAGCAAAACTAAAGTCATAATAATTATAACGCCAATTACAAATCTAGTAGTTGGCGTTATAATTATATATGTCGATATGTTCCCGCCTACCGATAGTGCAAAAAGTGCCTTTGACTTGTTTCCGACTACCGACAATGTAAAAGACATCAATCCACCCCGCTCGTTGCATGTTGAAACTGTGGTTAAGCTAAGCAAACAAAACTAAGGTGTTGAAGATTTTATAAGGAATAATAGATAGTGTTCTTCCGCTATTCTTACTCTATAAATTTAAGGAGAGCAGAAGAATATTTAATAGAAGAAATAATTGATCCAAATAGAAAATAAATTTAGAGCTCACAAACATATACTGTGGGCTTTTTTACACATATTAAAATCAAGTAAATAAGTTTTAAAAAAAGATAAAATTAAAACAAAAATGTATTATATTTATTACAAGGATAAGAAAAGCTTTTAAGTTTTTTGAAAATTTAAATAAAAAATTATGAAAACATAGCAAATTAAAAAAATGATCTATATTTGTAGAAGCTTGACTTTTATAAATATATATAATAATGTGGTTTTAGAGCAAAGGAGGATTGAATATATGTATTGTGTTAGAAATATAACCGAAGATCTTTATTATGTTGGAGGAGATGATCGTAGACTTAATCTATTTGAAAACATTCATCCTATTGAAAAAGGGGTTTCTTATAATTCTTATCTACTTTTAGATGAGAAAACAGTATTATTTGATACAGTTGATTGGTCAATTTGTCGTCAATTTCTTGATAATATTAAAGGTGTTTTGGGAGATAAAACTTTAGATTATATGGTAATAAATCATATGGAACCAGATCATGCAGCTTGTATAGAAGAAATTATTATTCGCTATCCAAATGTAAAAATTGTGTGTACTGAGAAAGCTGCTGTGTTTATGAATCAATTTAATTTTAATGTTGAAGATAGAGTAATAAAAGTTAAAGAAGGAGATACTATGTCTTTTGGAAAACATAAGGTTGCATTTATGATTGCTCCAATGGTACATTGGCCAGAAGTTATGGTAACATATGATATTACTAATGGTGTATTATTTTCTGCTGATGCTTTTGGTACTTTTGGTGCATTAGATGGTAAAATGTTCAATGATGAAGTAAATTTTGATAGAGATTGGATTGATGAAGCTAGAAGATATTATACAAATATTGTAGGCAAGTATGGTGTTCAGGTACAAGCCCTTTTAAAGAAAGCAAAAAATATTGATATTAAGATTATATGCCCACTACATGGTCCTGTATGGCGCAGTGATTTAGGATATTTCTTAGACAAGTATGATAAATGGAGCAGATATGAACCTGAAGAGAAGGGTGTAATGATTGTTTATGGAACAATGTATGGAAATACGGAAACTGCTGCTAATTGTTTAGCAATAGAGTTAGTTAAAAAAGGAATAACTAATGTGGTTATGTATGATGTTTCAAAAACTCATGTTTCATATTTGATTTCTGAAACATTTAAATATAGTCATGTAGTTCTTGCTTGTGTAACTTATAATTTAAATATTTATCCACCAATGTTAGCATATATGATGGATATGAAAGCATTAAATGTTCAAAAACGTACTTTTGCTCTTATAGAAAATGGTACTTGGTCTCCTCGATCAGGAAAGCTAATGCGTGAACATTTAAATAGTATGAAAGAAATGACTATTTTAGATGATGCTATGTTGATTAATTCTAGTATGAAAGAACAGAATGAGGATTCAATAAATAGTCTTATTGATAATATTATTGAGTCAATGAAATAATTTCATAAAATATAATACTATCCAAAATAAATTTGGATAGTATATAATCTTATTACAACACTAAGTTTAAGAGGTTAAAAATAATTATAACGAATAAAAATGACTAAACTTATTTTGAAATTAAACCTTTATAGTAAACAGTTTTATTATTTAAACTTTTTACTATAAAGGAATTAAATCATTTTAAATTTTAGCCATTTTTATTTATTATATAACTAATTGCTCCAATACTTTTTTTATATTTGTTAGTATTAAAAGATTATTTAAATCAAAAAAATTTTTTGCTATAAGGTTACGTATTTTAGTCACCATGAGCTTCTGCAATTGCTTTTGTTTCATGAACAGTACCGTGAGGATGATGAGGTGGTGCATAAATGGAGTATAATTTAAGCGGCCTATTGCCTGTATTGATTAGATTGTGCCATGTACCGGCAGGCACCATTATTGCAAAGTCATCTCCTACTCTTTTTTCATAATTTAAATTATCTTTTTCATAGCCCATTCTAACAATACCAGTTCCTTCTTCAATACGTAGGAATTGGTCTACATCAGGGTGTATTTCTAAACCTATGTCATCATTGACATCTATACTCATCAAAGTAACTTGTAAGTTTTTACCTGTCCATAAAGTAGTACGATAATTGTTATTTTGTTCAGTAGCTTCTTCAATATTAATTGAAAAAGGATTTGGTCCTTGATCCTTTATAGAATATGAAGGATCAAATCTTGAGTAATTATTTATTTTATCAGTATAAGGTAAGTATTGAGTATCAGATGTTACAGGATAATATGGATTATAAACTGGCATGTTAAAATAATAATCACAAGGATATATTCCACATGCATTATGCATATTATTTAAATTGTAAATTGGTGAGTAAGGATAATAAGGATATGTTTCAAAAATATTATACATATGTTCTTCATTCCTTTCATTCTATTATAAGATTATAATATGATATATATTTACGATATGTTCTTATATTGTGAGGGAGATAATTTTTGAATCAAAGTATAATTTAAGTGTAGAAAATTATATATACCCAAAGTACCAATATAACAATAACTTTTGAACTAAAGTATAATTTAGATTTAGAAAATATGTAAATTTTATTATTATTTGTTTCACTATCAAATAGTAATAAAAATTGTATTTAAGAAAATCATATGATATAATAAAAAATTGCGCTAAGCTAATATAATTGTTGTTGATTAAGAATCTATTACGGTCTAATATTCTTATAAAAAATAAAAACTATAAATCAGATAATGTTTTATAAAATAAAAAATATAGTGTTACATTATCAAATAGTTATAAATTTTAGAATTTATAAAAATAAAACCAAAGCCTAGCAATATAATATACATAAAAAATTAAAATTTAAATTATGAGAGGAGGCATGTCTAAGCTTTTCTAGGCTTTTATTAGGCAATAAAGAATATGAGAAATAAAATATCTACAGCAGAAATGATGGAGAAAGAGAGTATATCAAAAGTACTTTTAAAATTGTCAGTACCTGCAATAATAGCTATGTTAATTAATGCTATTTATAATATAGTGGATACTATGTTTGTTGGTATGTTGGATAATACTAGTGCTATTGCTGCCGTTTCTGTAGTATATCCACTATTTATGTTTATTGGAGCTATAGGTGTTATGTTTGGAGTAGGAAGTGCTTCTTATCTGTCAAGATTGTTGGGAGAAAAGAAAAAAGAGGAGGCGGATAGAACTTTAACGTCTACTATAATAATTGGTGGTATATTTAGTTTAATTTTTACTGTGATTGCTATAATATTTTTAGATGAATTTCTATTAATGTATGGAGCTACTGAAACTATAATGCCATATGCTAAAGAATATGGTTATACTATAGTATTAGGATCTATTTTTACAATTGGAACAGGTATAATGAGTAATACTATTAGAGCAGAGGGAAATTCAAAATATAGTATGGTTGCTATATGTATAGGAGGAATCATAAATATAATATTGGATCCTATATTTATGTTTAAATTTAGTATGGGTATAAAAGGTGCTGCAGTGGCTACGGTTATATCACAAATAGCATCCTTTATTTTTCTTTTAAGATATTATTATTCTAAGAAAAGCTATGTAAAATTAGGAATTAAGTTTTTTAAACCGACTTTTAATATGTTTTTTGAGATATTTAAGATAGGTATTCCTACTTTTATAAATCAGATATTAGCAAGTTTTGCTTTAGGATTTATGAATTTAGGAGCAAAACCTTATGGAGATGCAGCATTAGCTGCTATGGGTATAGTATTTAGAGTTATGTCTATAGGGTTTTATATAGTGGTAGGAATCGGTCAAGGATTCCAACCTGTTGCAGGATATAATTATGGAGCTAAAAATTTTGAAAGATTAAAAAAATCAATAAAATTATCTATTAAATGGAGCATTATATCTGCTATTGGTATATCTATTTTATTTATAGTTTTTTCAGAGAAATGTATGCTTATATTTACTAGAGATAAAGAAGTTATAAAGATAGGAATAAAGGCTTTTAGAGCAGCAAGCATATTATTTCCATTGTATGGATATGTAAATACTTATGCTGTGCTATATCAATCTTTAGGTAAGGCAGTAGAGGCTTTCATAGTGTCTATTTCTAGACAAGGTATATTTTATATACCTTTAATGTATATATTACCAAAATTAATGGGATTAAATGGAGTAATATTTTGTCAAACAGCAGCAGATGGATTAGCTTTTATAGAGGCTTTTGTAATGTCTATTTGGCTAAATAAGAGCTTAAAAAAAGAAATGGAAATGTATAAGAAAAATGATTTAAATTTAATGAAAAAAACTTCATCATTTTAAAAATAAATTAATATATTTATTTAGCGAAAAGGCTATTTATTATTAAATATACACTTTATAAAGAAAAATTAAAAAAAGAATAAGCAATTTTAAGAAGGTGAATTCTATATTTTATAGGATTCACCTTTTTTACTTTCATTGATTGGAGAGTTATTATAGTAATACATATATTTTTTAATTTTTATAAAAAAGTTAAGGAGTAAAGATTATAGTTTTTACCCCTTAACTTTTACAATAGAATTTTTATTTTTATATTGAATAAATTATTTTTTCATTAGTAATTTTATTTTAGACACTAGAGGGTCAGCAATAGTACCAACTACTATTTGGACGTTTTTGTCATCAAGCTTCATAATTCCACTAGCACCTAAACTTTTAAGTTTAGCTTCATCTATCTTACTTCCATCAAAAACAATAAGTCTTATTCTAGTTACACAAGCATCTATAGAGTCAATATTTTCAGAATCACCTATAGCTTTGAGAATTTCTTTAGCTTTATCTTCTAATTCGGAATTTCCGCTTTTTTTAGACTTATTAATATTAATATTTGAATTAGTTTCTGAATTTAATTCCCTTCCAGGTGTAGGTAAATCAAATTTTTTTATAAAGAATAAGAATAAGAAATAATATATTGCTGCAAATATTAAACCTATTGGAATGATAAGTAATGGTTTAGTAGATATACCAAAGTTAAGACCATAATCTATAAGGCTTGCAGAAAATCCAAAACCACATTTTATTCCTAAAAATGATGTAAGGGCTAGGGCTATACCAGTTAACAAAGCATGTATTGCATAAAGAACAGGAGAAATAAACATAAATGAAAATTCTATTGGTTCAGTAACTCCTGTAAGGAATGCAGTAAATGCTAAACCTAAAAGCATACCTGAAACTGATTTTTTATTTTCTTCTCTAGCAGCTTTGATCATAGCAAAACAGGCTGCAGGAAGAGCAAACATCATTATTACAAAGAATCCAGTCATATAAGTTCCTGCAGTAGGATCCCCAGCGAAAAACCTATTTAAATCTCCACTAACAATTTTACCTGCTGAATTTTTAAAAGTACCAAATTGAAACCAGAATATTGTGTTCATAATATGGTGTAATCCAGTTGGAATTAAAAGTCTATTAAATAGCCCAAAGAAAAATGCACCAATAGCACCAGCACCAGCAACCATATTACCAAAGTTATTTATAACATTTTGAATTGGAGGCCATATAAATCCAAATATAATTCCTAATCCTAAAGAATATAAAGAAGTTATAATAGGAACAAAGCGTTTACCTCCAAAAAAGCCTAAATAGTCAGGAAGTTTAATATCTTTATACTTATTATAAAGTGTTGAAGATAGTATACCTATAATTATACCTGATAGAACTCCCATATTTATTGTGCCATTAAATTTTAACGAAACATCTGTTAGTACAAAATAGCCAACAGTAGCAGATATTGCAGCAACTCCATTATTTTCTTCTGCTAATCCTACGGCTATACCTATAGCAAATATAAGGGATAAGTTATCAAAAATTGCGGAACCTGCTGAAGACATCCAAGGAATCCCACTTGGTAAAGAACCAGTCCAACTCCATATATCTGCCTGACCTAATCTAAGTAGCAAAGCAGCAGCAGGCAATACAGCGATAGGAGTCATAAGAGATTTACCTAATTTCTGAACTTTTGATAAAAATTTACTGTTTTTTGCCATGTCTATACCTCCTATATTTTAATAATATATTTTTATTCAATTTGGAAATATGGATTAAAAAATTTGTATATTATTAAGAATAACTTTATTATTAAGCGAGAAAATTGCATAATTTATTTTTTAATATAAACATATTTGATATTGGGATAAATACAATATTTGCGTGCATATTAGAAGTTTTTTTATGCAATTTGCTCAAGTAAAAGTTTTCTAAACAATATAAATATAAGAAAACTTAACCAATATAAAGATGAATTAATAAAATATACATATGTATTATTAATATAATAATTAGTTAAAATTTGTAACAAAAAAAGCTGAAAAGGCATGGATAACCTTTTCAGCTTTTGCCCAACGCTGGTTGCACGCTGATACATTAAATATAATATATTAAAATAGAAATGTCAATACATTATATTTAAATAATTTTAGGAAAATATAATATATTGACATAAGCTAATGTAAGTTATATACTACTGATATTGGAAATTAAACGTGTAACTGTTAAATCAGGCATAAGTTATAAAAAACTTATGCTTTTTTTGTTGGAATTTTTATAAAAATGTAAGTTATATGTTATGTATGTTTTTAAAGGTATACTGTTTACTAAGTATTTTTTATAACATATTTTTATGTAGTATATATTAGAGATATTAGGAGGTTTTTTTATGTTTAATTTTTTTAAAAAAGAAAAAAATATATTTGCTCCAGTTATGGGAAAAGTATTAGATTTATCAGAAGTACCAGATGAGGTGTTTGCACGCAAATTAGCAGGTGATGGTATAGCTATTGATTGTGAAAATGATACTATTGTGGCACCAGCAGATGGAGTAATATCTTTAATATTTAAAACTAATCATGCTATTGGTATTACATTAAAAGATGGTGTTGAGCTTTTAATACACATTGGTATTGATACTGTTAATTTAAATGGAGAAGGATTTGAAAGACTATTACAAGAAGGAGATAAAGTAAAAGCAGGGGATCCTATTATTAAAATAAATAGGGAATTTATTAAGTCTCAAGGTTATTCTTTAATTACTCCTGTTTTAATAACTGATCCTAATAGTGTTAAAGATATTAAATATAAAACAGGATTTAATGTAGAGTCTGAAAAAGACATTATAATTACTTATACTAATAAATAATTTGATTATAATGTATAAGATTTATATAATGTTATAGTTTGTTTTTTATTTATAATAGGTGTAAATTAGTATAATTTTTATATACTAATTACACCTATTATTTTTGACTTAATACTATTAGAATTATATAAAATTAAACTTAACAGCAATATATTTATTAAATACAATGCATATGATTATTTGTATAATTTTATTTAGAAGAGGTTCTAAATTTTTCTATATGGATAGCAATATATGCTATTTCTTCTTTAGGTACATCTACAGAAAGTTCATTTTCTATTATTTCACTGACTTTTTTTGCTAGTTTATATGAAATTTTATATTGCTTTTTTATAGCAGTTAAAAGTTCGTTTTTTATTGGGGTATTATTTAAAATTCTTTCTATTGCGAATCTTATGTGAGTTAAAAATCTAGCATAGTCTAAAGATTTTCTATCTATCTCTATTTTTAATTCATCTTCAAGAAATTCTACAATAGTATTGGAAATAAAAGCATATTTTATAGTATTAGATAATTTCCCTTGGTTTCTTGCAGAATGAATATGCAAAGCGATAAACCCTGCTTCTTCATCAGGAATAATCAAGTTAAGTTTATTTTCCAACATTTTTATTGCCTTTTTTGCTATATAAAATTCTTTTTTATATAGAGTTTCTGTTTCCACTAGAAAAGGATTTTCTATGCAATCATTTTTCATAAGTCTTTTTATAGTATAGGATATATGATCAGTTAAAGATATATGTATTTTTTCATCTAAAGATTCTTTTAGTTCGTCACCAATCATAGAGATTATTTCTTCACATAATCCTATAATTTTAGTATCTACATTTGACATTAAAGATTTAAAATTATTAAAATTATTTTGATTTTCTATAGTAAATATCTTATCAATTTTTATATCGAAAGGTATAGTATCTCCAGGACGTTTTCCAAAGCCAATTCCTTTACTAAAAAGAATTTTTTCACTTTTATTTTCTTGTACTAATAACACATTATTATTAAATACTTTTATAATTTCATAACAATCTTTGTGTAAATGATTCATTACATTTCCTCCAAAATATAAATAAATTGATAATAAAAATAAATTTTTATTTTTATAATAAACTTCTCTTTAAGTATAGTATAAAAGCCAATAAAATATTTTTCAAGATAAATTGGTATATACAACATAACAATATGATGATATAATAATATTTAGAATAAAACTAAATTCATTATTAATTTTATTAAGATTAATCTGTTTTATTAAAATAAAAATTTAAACTAAAGATGAAATAAATTTTATATGATATAGGTTTAGATAAGCAGAGAAGGGATTAGTGATAGGATGAAGATTGTTTCTAAAGAAAGTCCAATACCTCTTCATTACCAAATCAAAGAGATATTGCAAGAGATGATAGAAAATGAAGAATTAAAGTCTGGGGATGCTATACCTACAGAAAGAGAACTTTGCATGATTCAAGGTGTTAGTAGAATGACAGTAAACAAGGCTATAATGTCTTTAGTTAATGAAGGATTATTATATAGAGAACAAGGAAAAGGAACATTTGTTGCTAAACCTAAGAAAAATAAAGAAATAGCTGGTTTAAAAAGTTTTAGTGAAATAATGCATGATAAGGGTATAAAGACAGAAACTAAAATTTTATTTTTTAATATAAAGCAAGCTACAAAAAAAATAAAGTTTATATTAAATTTATCAGATGACAACAATAAAGTTATTGAAATAAGTAGACTTAGAATCGCTGATGGAGAACCCGTTGCTATAGAGAATGTTTGGATACCACAATATTTATGTAGTGATATGGATAAAGAAACTATAGATGGAAAGTCTTTATATGAAATCTTTAAAAATAAATATAATTATTTTCCAGAAAAGGCAAAACAAACTATAGAACCTGTGATTTTAAGTGAAGATGAGTGTGAACTTTTAAATCAAGATAAAAATGCTTTAGCTTTAATGTTTAGAAGAACTACCTATATAAAAAATGAAGTTCCAATAGAGTATACAAAGGCAATTTATAGAAGTGATATATATAAGTATGAGTTGGTTTTTAAAGAATAAACTAATAATTATTAAAAATTATTCATATTAATTATGGTAAAATATCCTAATTGTAAAATTATAAGAATAGTTTATTAAATTTAAGATAAATGAGTGTTTTTAGATATGGAGTGATCAATATGAAAGCTATAGTTAACGGAAAAATTATAGTAAGAGATACTATATTGGAAGATAAAGTTTTGTTATTTCAAGAGGAAATAGTAGACATATTAGATAAAAAAAATGCTAATTTAAACGATGATGTGGAAATTATTGATGCTAAAGGTTCATATGTTTCCCCAGGATTTATAGATCTTCATATACATGGCTCAGGTGGGAAGGATGTTATGGATGAAAATCTAGAGGCTATAAAAGTTATAAGTAGCACTATAGCAAAAAGAGGCGTAACATCATTTTTACCGACTACTATGACCATGGACAAAAAGGATATATATAAAGCTTTAGATGTAATAAAACAGGCTATGGGTATGAAATTTTGTGGTGCCAAGGTTTTAGGAGCACATTTAGAAGGTCCTTTTATTAATCCTAAATATAAAGGGGCTCAAAAAGAAGAGTTTATACAAAATCCAAGCTTTGATTTCATTAAGGGATATGAAGATGTGATAAAAATAATTACTTTAGCTCCAGAGTTGGATAAAAATTTTAAGTTTTTAAAAGAGGTTAAGAAAAATACAAATATAGTTTTATCCATAGGGCATTCAGATGCAACATATGAACAAGCAATGGAGTCCATAAACAATGGAGTAAGTCGTGCAACACATACTTTTAATGCTATGACTCCGTTACATCACAGAAACCCAGGAATAGTGGGTGCTATTATGAATACTGATGTATATTGTGAACTTATAGCAGATAATATCCATGTTCATAAAGGGGCTATTAATGTTCTTACTAAAATTAAAGGTAAGGATAAAATTATCTTAATTACAGATTCAATGAGAGCTGGATGTATGAAAAATGGTATATGGGAATTAGGAGGACAGAAAGTTATTGTAAAGAATGGTTCTGCTAGGTTAGAAAATAATACTTTAGCAGGAAGTATTTTAACTTTAGACAATGCAATTAAGAATATGAAAGAAAATATAGAAGCTTCTTTATGTGAAGTTATATCTATGGTAACAATTAATCCAGCTAAGGATATCAATATATATGACAAAAAAGGAAGTATTGAAAAAGGAAAAGATGCAGATATTGTTATTTTTGATAAGGATATTAATATTAATATGACCATTGTCGAAGGAGATATTGTTTATAAAAAATAGATATTAATGCTAATATAATATGTACATTATTTATGAAAAGTAATAGTGAATTTAAATATGATACTTGTCTTAACATATTATTTATTATAAAATTTTATGTTTTAGATTGTTATATAAAATTAGCTATTAATTTATTTAGTAAAGATAAAATTAATTTTTAATGGGGGTATTTTAATGAGAATTATAGTAGTTGATAATTATGAAGAAATGAGTAAAAAAGCAGCAGCGATGGTAGTTAGTCAAGTTATTTTAAAACCAGATAGTGTTCTTGGGTTAGCAACTGGAGATACTCCTATAGGTATGTATAGGGAAATAATAAATATTTATAAAAATCACAAGCTAAATTTTTCAAAAGTAAAGACATTTAATTTGGATGAATATTATGGTTTAAGCAAAGATAACCAACAAAGCTATTATTATTTTATGATGAACAATTTATTTAATCATGTAAATATTGATAAAAATAATATTAATATTCCTAATGGAATGGTGGATGATATAGAGAAAGAATGTAAGGAATATGAAAATAGTATAGTTAAAGCAGGAGGTATAGATCTGCAGATTCTTGGTATTGGTGTTAATGGACATATTGGTTTTAATGAACCAGGAGAAAGTTTTGAAGCAGAAACTCATTTAGTTAATTTGGATGAAAAAACTATAGAATCTAATTCAAGATTTTTTAGTTCAAAAGATGAAGTTCCAACTAGGGCTATTAGTATGGGAATCAAAACTATATTACATTCAAAAAAGATAATTTTATTAGCTTGCGGACAAAATAAGGCAGATGCTATTTTTAAAGCTATAGAAGGGAAAATTACTCCTAATGTACCAGCATCTATACTTCAGTTACACAAAGATGTTGTTGTTATTGTAGATAAAGAAGCTGGTAGTAAATTAAATCTAAAGTAAAGCCAGTGTTTTATTAGAGCTAAACATAGTTTTGATTTTAGAATTAGGTTTATTAATAGGATTATTAAAAATCATATTTTTTAGAAATTTTTATATGGCAAATTCTTATGAATTGATTTGGGATTTGAAGAAGCTTAGTATATTAAAGTAGGTGTAATTATTAAGATAAATTTAAAATTATTTTTATTAATAAATATATAAATAAAAACGTTAGGAATTTATATTATTATGATAAATATAAATTCCTAACGTTTGTTTTATAAAAATTGTAAAAGAATCAATAAAATGTTAACAGAATTTTCTTAAAGAAATATATTGATATTATATAATAATTTTTACGGTATTAAAGATTGATAAGAAAAATACGAATAAAAAAATATGGTAAATAATTATAAAGGGGGATTTTTTATGAAAATAAATAAAAAAAATACAATTCATAGGTATATAGGATGTATCCTATCATTATTTATGTTATTTAGCATTATTTCTTTAGAAAGAGTGCCGGTCAAAGCAGCAGATTCGAATCAGTCTAGAAAAAAAATTGTAGCTTATTTTACGGAATGGGGAGTTTATTCAGGACATGATAATTATAAAATATCAGATGTACCTTGGGATAAAATTACTCATATAAATTATGCGTTTGCAACTATAAAAAATAATAAAATTGCTTTATTTGATGAATGGGCAGCTACAGGTATAGACTTTGGTGATGGATGGGATTCACCTTATAAAGGAAATTTAGGACAAATAAAAAAATATAAAAAGAAATATCCAAATGTAAAAGTTCTTATATCTATTGGGGGGTGGAGTCAATCAGCTGGATTTCATAATGTAGCAAAGACTCCAGAGAATAGAAAAGTTTTTGCAGATAGTGTAGTAGAATTTATTCGTAAATGGGAATTAGATGGAGCGGATATAGATTGGGAATACCCTACTTTTAAAAGAGAAGGAGATACTGTAGATAACCCTAATGATCAAGGAACACCTTTAGCAGATGATAGTGAAAAAGAAACATTTACTTTGTTATTAAAAGATTTGAGAGAAACACTAAATAAAGCAGGTAAAGAAGATAATAAATATTATGAACTTACTGCGGCTGTTGGATGTGGAAAAGATAAAATAGAAAAAACTGAACCAGATAAATATTCACAGTATTTAGATTTCATAAATGTTATGACTTATGATATGAATGGTGCTTGGGAAAATAAAACAGGACATCAATCACCTTTATATAAGAATCCTTATGATAATCATGAAGATATAGTTAAGAATTATTACAATACAGACACTGCTATGAAATTATTTGAATCATATGGCATATCAAAAGATAAACTTGTAGTTGGATCACCATACTATTCTCGTGGATGGAAAGGTGTAAAAAATGATGGACCTATAAAAGAACTACCAGGATTATTTGCTACAGCAACAGGAGGAGCAAAAGGAATATGGGATGGAGGACGTGCAGCAGGCTGTAATCCATATCATTATATAAAAGGTACTTTAGAAAAAGATCCAGCCTTTAAAAAATATAGAGACCCTTATTCAAAAGTCCCTTATTTATATAGTGAATCTAAAGGGGAAATGTACACCTATGAAGATGAAATTTCTTTGGGCGAAAAGGTTAAATATGTAAAAGATAATAATTATGGAGGAATAATTTTTTGGGAACTTGCAGGAGATGCTCCATTAAAGGGAAGCAGTTTAACTGATGTTATTTATAAGGGATTTTTTGGTGATGGGGGTATTCCTTCAGATGATAAATTGCCTAAATCACCATCAGTATTTGTAAAAAATAATGATAATTATGGAAATTACGATATCAATATATCTATTCCAACAGAAAATAGAGGAGATAAAGTTAGACTATATGAAAATAATAAGGTTATTTTAGAAGAGGATTTAATAAAAATATCTTCAAATAATATAACAAAGAATTTTAAAGGGAAAAAAGAGGGGAAATATATTTATACTGCAGAAATTATAAATAAATATGGAACTTCTAAAGGAAATACTATAATAATAGAAGTATTAGATCCGTATAAGTTAAAAGCTCCTGTTATTTCTGTAGATAATGAAGTTAATACAGGAGATTATAAAATATCTTTAAAAGCTTTAAAGGATAACAATGGTAGTGAATTAAAATTATATGAAAATGGAGTAGAAGTTTTAAAAGAAAGTATAGATGGAAAAAATGAAAAAACATTTATTAAAGAATTTAAAGGCCAAAAAGCTGGAAACTACACTTATAAAGCAGAGATAGTAAGGGAAAATGATAAAGTAGAAAGCAATGAAATAGAAGTTATGGTAAAAGATGATAGTTCATCAAATAAAGAAAAGCCAGGAAAACCTTCTTTAACTCATGATAATTGGTGGCCAGCAGATGGAGACTATACTATTACTATGAATATGTGGTGGGGAGTTAATGGAGATAAGGTAAAAATATATGAAAACGGTGTTTTAATAAAAGAAGCAAATTTAAAAAATAATACTCCTCAAGCTCAAACTTATAGTTTAAAAATAAATGGCAAAAATAATGGTAAATATATCTACTATGCAGAACTTATTAATGAAGCAGGTGTAACTAGAAGTGATGATTTAGTTGTAGAAGTAACAGAAAGTAATTAAACAATATAAAAAATATGGTATATTAAAATAAAATTAGATTTAATTTAAAAACTATAAATGTAATATATTAAAATTGAACTGTCCCCTGTAAAGAGTAATACAGTCTTTTTTCTGTATGCATCTTATAGGGGACAGTTTAATATATTTTTTATTTGAGCAAATCCCATAAAAATTTCTAACACGCATACGACAAAGTGTGTTTAAGGAAATAGAGCCATATATATTGATATAATTATATTTAAAAATTAATTATTAAGTTTTACCATTTAATTAGTAAATTAGTTAATATTATTAGCTGAGTTAACTTGTTCTATCCAAGAAGTACCAGTTGGAGCTGGTTGTTTATCTTCAGGGAGATGTTTTTCACAAACCCTTAAAAGTGTTAAGAAGTCATATCGTAAAGAAACATGATCTCCTCCCCAATGTTTAGAAAGTACATCATAGGCCCTTTTTACATCATTTTTCATAGCATTCCATTCTTCATCATTTGGAACATTTCTTCCATAATAAAGTCTTAATTCCTTAAAGTAATTTTCCATGTCATTCCAAGTTATATTGGCGTCATAGAAGTTTTCGGTTTCTGAATCCATAGCTTTAATAACATTTTGAATATTTTCAATATGGTTAGCAAACCCAGAAAGATTAAAATCCTTATTTATATCAGTAGAATTAATAAGCTTATCTCTATGTTCTGTAAATAGTTTTCTTTGTAACAATCCATAAACACCTCTATTATAAGCATTGTCTACTAATACAAACTCTGCCCAAGGATCCTTAGCTTCTTTTAATACTCTGCTAAAGTCATTATTTGGAATAGCATATAGGAATTCTCTTGTCATAGTAAGACTCATGTAAGATGACATAGCAGCATGTATATAAGATGGGTCATCAGGTTCTCCAGTTTTTAAAGTTACATAATTTTCATGTTCTGCTGAATCTGGGAAATAATCTGGATACTGTTTTTTTATTTCGTTAAAGTTGCCTTTCTCCTGTTGAAAAGGGCCATCAGGATGTTTTTTCTGTATTGGCCATGACCACTTTTTACCATCAACAGTAACAATGTTTTCTGTGTATCCAGCTTCTAAAGGTACTAACCCACAAGTGAAATTTTCTTTTATTGATAGACCAATCATAAAATTTGGATTTAGTCCAAAGTATTCAGTTCCAGTTCCAATTCCCATAGCTAAGTATTTAGAAGGCATCCAAATTCTTAAACCATCTACACCATTTATAGGAACAGGCATTTTTTTTGGCAGAGGTATTATAAGTTGAGTATCTGATGCAGGATTATCATACATAAGTTTATTACCAGTATTTACTTTAACTTTAGGATTATAATAATCAGTTTTATTAACTATTAAGTCTTTTTCATTTAAATCAGGTTTATTTTTAGTAAAGCTTGAAGGGAGAGAAGCGAATTTAGGATAATTAATATCTCCTCTTATTAAGTTCGATTTAAAATTTGTTGGGGCCTTTGAAGAAGTTTTTTTACCTTTAACTATAAATATTCTAGTAGTGTTGTAAGGTAAAAGTCTTTCGTCTTGTTTTAGATTTATTACTACATTTTTACCATTTTGCTTGAAAGAATCTGCATTAGAAACGGAAGTTATTTTATTATCAGTTTCGAAAGACATTCCCCATACAGAAAAACTGCTACCTTCCCATATATAATTTTTATTAGGATTTGAAATAAATACAGCCCATTCAAAATTATTATCGTCTTCATTTAAGACTTTATATCCTACAGCAGGTTTTCCACTAACTGATTCAGGTAAAGGAAGTTCTATGGGAGTATCATTTTTAGTTACCTCATGCACTATAGTGTTTTTAGACTTTGTAACACCAACTGAGTTTATAAGTTCAGCAGTATAAGTATAGGTTCCATTTTTTTTATTTGTAAATTTTACTTCTGCATGTTGGGGATTAGGTGAATTGTTTACTAATTTACCTTCATGAACTAATTTACCATTTTCATAAAGTTTCCACATATCACCATTAGTCCCATACCACATATCCATTGAAATTGTATAATTTGGAGAGCCATCCCAATTATCTTTGGAAAGTTGGAAAGCAGATGGAGCAGTAGTTGGAGTTTTTAAAGATTTTTGATTTATTTTTTTTGTATTCAATACGTAGGAATTATCATTTAATATTTTATAAGTATTTTTTTCTTTTTGTTTTTCTTCTAAAGCATAAACGGGTGTTGATATTCCTAATAATATAGATGTTGAAATAGCCAAAGCACTGGCTTTTTTTAGAGTTTTAAAATTTTTATTCAAAATATGCACCTCCAGATATTTTATTTATATAGTAAATATATTACATTAGTGTAAAATATATAAGTGTTATAAATAATTAGTAAAAATGATAATTCCAAAAATAAAAAGTTGTATAATAAAGATTATTAATGTTAAGAAATACATGTTATAATTTTGAAATTACCCAGATATATATAAATGAAAAAATAATACAAAATATAAATTTAAATTATTATAATTTCTTTCGATAAATAAATACTAATATTTTGTATAGGTTATACATAAATTAGCAAGTGATTTCTATGGACATAATAATGTATAATAATAAAGAAAAATAATTATATAATTTGTTGTAGATAATTATATAAATAAACTTTAGAATTAAATATAAAAACCTAATATTTTAATATTTATAAGAGTACAAAACTAAAGAGGAGGTGTAATTATGTATTTTTTATTATTTATTTTTGTTGCTCTTACAGTTGGATTTTTTGCTATGCTTTATAAAGAGCCAAGAACACTATGGATTGGTATAGTATTTCTTTTGTGGATTGGATCTATGCTTGCGTTTTTAGGCATTTTAGCGGAGACTTATGAAATCAGAATGCTTTTAACTTCAGTCATAGTTATTATTATAATTGTTATGGCAGGTTTTCCTTTGTATTTGCTATCATTTATATTCATACTTATAAAAAGTGGATATAAACTTATAAAAAAAGAAGGTGCGCGGTTAACAAATTTTTTATCTTTATCCTTAGGAATATTTATTATATTGTGGATTTTTTTTACACCAAATATTATAAAAGGGGTTACCAATCCTATAGTTAATGGGATTATAGCTTTTATAACTTTTGTAATTAGCTATTTTTTTATGATGATGTTTATTTTTGCAATATCTGCAGCAATTAATATTTATATACCAAAAAGGAAAAAATATGATTATATCATTGTTTTAGGTAGTGGTTTAATTGGTGATAGAGTTCCACCTCTATTAGCTAGCAGAATAGATAAAGGGATAGAAATATACAAAAATCAGCTTAAAAAAGGTCATACATCTAAAATTATATTTACAGGAGCTAAGGGCGCTGATGAAAAAATTTCGGAAGGCCTTGCTATGTGGAAATATGCAAAGGATAAAAATATTCCAGCTGAGCATATGATAATTGAGGATAAGGCAATAAATACTTATGAAAATCTATATAATTCAAAAAAATTATTAGAAGAAGATTATAAAGATTTTCAAAGGGAGTATAGTTGTATTGTGGTAACTAATAATTTTCACTTATTTCGTTCTTTGATATGGGCTAAAATTGTAGGATTAAAATGTGATGGTGCTGGTTCTAAAACTAAACTTTATTTTTCGCTAAATGCACTTATTCGTGAATATGTAGGAGTTATGTATATTTATAGAAAGATTAATATCATTATTATAAGTTTAGTATTTTTCTTTAGTATTTTATTGAGCATTATAGAGTTTTATTTTGTTTAACTTTTTATGATAATTAAATATTTTTAAAAATTAGAATTACATTGTTAAGTAACTATTTTTATAGTATGTTTAATAATACATTGTAATAAAAATTTGCTATAATAAAAGTAAATCTATAAATAAGAATATAACACCAAGTTTTTACAAAAGAGTATTGAAGTATAATAAGTTTTATGTTACCATTATCTTAAGATAAAATATTATAAGTCCTTTAAATGATCCTGAGAGGTTGTAAGGCAGATAAATAATAAGTCTATACAAATGTCTTGGCGAAGGGTCGAGGCATTTTTTATTTGACACGAATGAAAGGTGGAATTGGGATGGATTTAAAGGCTGTAATAATGGATGAAGTAAAAATAAAAAGATCTATAACTAGAATTTCTCATGAAATAATAGAGAAAAACAAAGGTGGACAAGATATAGTATTGGTAGGAATAAAAAGAAGAGGAGTACCAATAGCTAAGAGAATTGCAGAAAATATAAAAAATTTTGAAGGTATAGATATTCCAGTAGGCATTTTGGATATATCTCTTTATAGAGATGATTTATCTGAGCTATCTAAGGATCCAATAGTTAAAGATAATAGATTAAATATAAATATAAAAGATAAGAAAGTTATATTAGTAGATGATGTAATTTATACTGGAAGAACTGTAAGAGCAGCTATACAAGCAATATTTGATAATGGTAGACCTGGTAAAATTCAATTAGCTGTTTTAATAGATAGAGGACATAGAGAGCTACCTATAAGACCAGACTATGTAGGGAAAAATATACCTACTTCATTAAGTGAAAATATTTTAGTAGAACTTAATGAAATAGACGGTAATGATTCAGTTAAAATCCTTGTACATCCTTTATATAAATAATGTTAAAGGTTAATTGCAGAAATTTTATATTATTATATAAATCTTGTACAAGGTTTTTATAAAATTATTTTTCTATTTTGGTTAGTAATATTATGAAAAAATATATTAAGGTAATTTAGATGTAAATATGTAGATAATTAGCAAAAAAGCACTTAAAAATAGAATAAAATAAATATACTGTGCTAAGATTTGGTGATGAATATTTTTATAAATTTTAGTAATATTTAGATATTGTTAAGAAAATAACGTATTCCTTAACAATATTATGGTTAATTTTGCCACATTGTAGCACAGGGGTTAGTTTCGTGATAAATAGCTAAAATAGACTATTTCTAGGTTAGAAATGGTCTGTTTTTTTTGTTAAACTATTATTATAACTGCAATTAACTTTTTAATATTATAAATATAAAGGAGGAATAAAATTGGAGAAAAAGTTAACTTATATGGAAGAGAGAGAAAAAGTTTTCACTCCTCTTTTAGCAATTGAAGAAGCATCAAGATGTTTGTTGTGTCATGATGCACCCTGTACAAAGGCATGTCCAGCAGGTACAAATCCTGAAAAATTTATACGCTCATTAAGGTTTAGAAATTTTAAAGGAGCTATTTCTACAATTCGTGAAAATAATATATTAGGTGGAGTCTGTGCAAGAGTTTGTCCTACAGATAAATATTGTGAAGGAGCCTGTAGTAGGTGTGGTATAGACAAGCCTATTCAAATAGCAAGACTTCAACGTTATTTGACAGATTATGAACAAGCAACAAAAATAGAGGTTTTAAAAAGTGTACAACTTGAAAAAGAAAAAATAGCTATTATAGGTTCAGGACCTAGTGGACTTTCAGCAGCTGCTGAGTTAGCTTTAAAAGGATATAAAGTTACTGTATTTGAAGCTAGAGAGCAATTAGGTGGATGGTTAACTTATGGAATACCAGAAGATAGGCTTCCACAAAAGGTTGTTGAAAATGAAATCGGATACATAAAGAATTTAGGTGTTCATTTTAAAACTAATTGTAAAGTTGGAAAGGATATTAGTATAGATGATCTTAAAAAAGAAGGATTTAAAGCATTTTTATTAGCTGTAGGGCTACAAAAGAGTAAGAATATAGAGATAAAAGGAAATGACTTAGATGGAGTTTTGGCTGGAACTGATTTTTTAGCAAAAGCTAAAATTTCTAGAGGAAAAGTTAAAGTTGGTAGTAAAGTTATAGTTATAGGTGGCGGAGATGTTGCTATGGACTGTGCTGTAACTGCTAAATTATTAGGAGCAGAGGATGTTAAAATAGTTTACAGGAGAACCATAGAAAAAATGCCAGCAGATAGAAAAGAGCTTGCTTATACTCAAGAGTTAAATATACCAATATTTACTGGATTTAAACCTCTGGAAGTAGTTGGTCAATCTGGAAAGGTAGCTAGATTTAAAGCTGTAGGAATGTTTGATGATTCAGAATTAAATCTTCCAGCAGATATGATTATATTTGCAATTGGACAAGAAGTAGAAGAAATAAAAGAACTAAAGGAAACTGTAAAGGAAGTAGCAGCAGTAAAAGAATTAACAGGAGTAGATAAATCTACAGATTATAGCACTAATATAGAAGGAATTTTTGCTTCAGGAGATATAATTGAAGGAGATAAAACTGTTGTAAATGCTGTAAAAGAAGGAAAAGAAGCAGCAAAGGCTATAGAAAAATATTTATTAGCTAAGAAAGAAGGTGTAAGATAATGAAAAGAAGAGATCTTTCTATAGAATTTTGTGGAGTAAAGTGTGAAAATCCATTTTTTTTATCATCATCACCAGTAGGAAATTGTTATGAAATGTGTGCTAAAGCTTTAGAAACTGGCTGGGGAGGTATAGTTTTTAAAACTGTAGGATTTTTTATTGCAAATGAAGTATCCCCTCGCTTTGATAATTTAAAAAAGGAAGGAACTCCATTTTTAGGATTTAAAAATATGGAGCAAATAGCTGAACATTCATTAGAAGAAAATTTGGATGCTATGAGAAAGCTAAAAGAAAATTATCCCAATAAAGTTTTAGTAGCTTCAATTATGGGACAAAATGAAGAAGAATGGGAAAAACTTGCAAGACTTGTTACAGAAGTAGGAGCAGATATAATAGAATGCAACTTCTCATGTCCGCAAATGACCAGCAGTGCTATGGGATCAGATGTTGGTCAGAATCCACAGTTAGTTAAAAAATATTGTGAAGCAGTAAGAAGAGGAACAGATATTCCAATATTAGCTAAAATGACTCCAAATATAGGAGACATGAGTGTGCCAGCAATAGCATCTATAGAAGGTGGAGCTACAGGTATAGCTACAATAAATACTATTAAATGTATTACAGGAGTAGATTTAGATAAATTTATAGGATACCCTATTGTAAATGGAAAATCATCAATTTCAGGATATTCAGGCAAAGCAGTAAAGCCAATAGCTTTAAGATTTATACATCAATTGGTTACAGATGAAAGACTTAAAGATGTTCCAATAAGCGGTATAGGAGGAATAGAAACCTGGGAAGATGCTGCAGAATTTATATTATTAGGTTCAAGAAATTTACAAGTTACTACTGCCATAATGCAGTATGGATATAGGATAGTAGAAGATATGATAGAAGGTATTTCATATTATATGGAAGAAAAGGGATTTAAAAAATTAGAGGATATGGTAGGACTTGCAAATAAAAATATAATTCCAGCAGAAGAATTAGATAGAGGATATATTGTATATCCAAAATTTAATGAAGAAAATTGTGTAGGTTGCGGAAGATGCTATATTTCTTGTTATGATGGTGGACATCAAGCAATTAAATGGGATTCAGAAAATAGAAGACCAATATTAGATAAAGAAAATTGTGTAGGCTGCCATTTATGTGCTAATGTATGTCCAGTACAATGTATATCAAAAGGAGAAATAGAATTTAAAAAAGATGAAGCAGCAAGAAAAATTATACTTTAATATAAATAAAAATATAGAAATATAAAAAATATATACAAATAATTTTATTTAAGATTAAGAAATTTTTAGATGCATTGAAAGTATGAAAAATTAATACTAGAAAAAAATTAATAATTTTATAAAAAGATAAAAAACCACTAATTAATAATGCTTCTTTATCCACTATAAAGGAAACATATTATTATAAGTGGTTTTTATCTGTAATTAAAAATATTATATAAAGTTAAAAAATTCAATTATCATTATATGTTTTTGTGTAGAAATGTTGATAATTGATGATAAATATAAGGGTATTTGATATAATTATATATAAATCATACTAAAGTACAATTTATGGTTTGGAGAAGGATTTATGTATGGACAGGGTTATTATGCACGTTGATATGGATGCATTTTTTGCATCTGTAGAGCAAATGGATAATAAAAAACTTAAAGGTAAACCTGTAATAGTAGGTGGAATAGGAGAAAGAGGAGTAGTTGCTACTGCATCTTATGAAGCTCGAAAATATGGTATTTATTCTGCTATGCCTGTTTTTATAGCTAAAAAGAAATGTCCTTTTGGAATATATGTACCTGGTAGACACGATAGATATAGAGAAGTTTCAAATGATATATTTAAAATATTATATAAAGTTACTCCTATTGTTGAACCTGTATCTATAGATGAGGCATATTTAGATATTAGTCATATAAAAGAGGAGCCTATTAATATTGCAAAATATATTAAAAGTGAAGTTAAAGAAAAAATAGGATTAACTCTATCTGTTGGAATTTCATATAATAAATTTTTGGCTAAACTTGCCTCTGATTGGAATAAACCAGATGGCATTAAAATAATAACAGAAAATATGATTCCTAAAATACTAGAACCGCTTCCTATAAATAAGATACATGGTATAGGTAAAAAATCCATGGAAAAATTACACAACATAGGTATTTATACTGTGAAAGATATGCACAAATTATCTAAGGAGTTTTGCATAGAGTATTTTGGAAAATTTGGCATAGAAATATATGAAAGAATAAGAGGAATAGATTATAGAGAGGTAAGGATTAGTAGAAAAAGAAAATCTATAGGTAAGGAAACAACTCTTAAAAAAGATATAATAAGCAAAGAAGAGATGAAGAAATATCTTTTAGATTTTTCAAATAAAATATCTAATAATTTGTATAAAAGAGATATTGGTGCAAAAACTGTTACTGTAAAAATAAAAACTTCTGATTTTCAAACTTATACTAGAAGTAAAACAATAAATAATTATGTTATAGATAAAAATGAAATTTATAGTATATCTTGTGATATATTAGATAAGATGGATTTAAAAGATTCTATAAGATTAATAGGTCTTACTGTATCCAATTTAGGTAAAAATAAAATTAAGCAATTAACCTTTAATATATATTAATAAATAAAATATTAAGATTTAGGAATAATACATATCAATAAATAAGACATTAATATTTAAGAATAATTTATACTGATAGATAATATATTAATATTTAAAAATATTGTATATAAATATAGTATTAATATTAAGAAATCATATATAAATAGAATGTTAAAATTTAAAGAGGTTAATAAAAAAATAAAGGATTTTATTAATTATAAATTATTAATTTAAAAAGCAATCTTTATATAGGTATAAAAAGATTGCTTTTTCATAAATTTATTTAAATTTTAAGGCATAAGAATTGTTATTTTAAGGCTTTATCAATTTTATCTATATAGTTTTTAACTTTCTTATTTTCTGTGGGAGCACCTTCATACCAATGTTCTTTTTTCTTGTCGTTGTTACCAAAATATCTAGCTTTCATTATAATTTCGGGTCTATATTCAAAATGTAGTGTATCAAAGTGATTCCATTTTCCACCCCATACGAAATTGTTTTTTTCAAAGGTTTCTACAATTTCTTTTGGATATGATGCTAATCTCTCTTCACCTTGTTTCTTAGTAGCCCACTTCCAATAATCTCTATTATCCCTTACTAAATCAATAGCAATGCCAAATGCATGAGGACTTAAAAGGTTTGTGCCTGCAATGTGTCTATAATTAAATGTACCATTAAGAGGACTTACATGAGAATTAATTTTATTATTATGTTTTTCATAAAGCTCATCTAAAACAGCTTTTAAATTATCTGCTCCCTTAGCTTTATTATTAAATTGTACTGTTCCATAAGCAGTATGAATAGTTTTTAAATTTTTTTGAATTTCATTAGGAGTGTTTCCATAAATATCTTCTAATAAGGAATATACTCTAAATCTACCTGGGTCAAAGTTTTTATCCATTAATTTTCCTGTAGTTTCTAAAGGGTAAATTTGTTCCATCATATCTTGTATATCTGAATTATATATTTTTTCTTGAAAACTTTTTTGTTTTTTATCATCATAAAGAATTTTTTTACCTGATTTCATTATTATATAGGTTTTATTATTTTCGCATTTAATATCTTCTATATGATCTCCATAAGCCATCATTAAACATAATATATCTTGTTTTATAATTATGTTATATTTTTCATTTTGATTATTATTGGTAATATTAGAAGCTTTTACTGTAAAAGTATTGTTAGAAAAAATAAAAAATAATATATTAAAAATAAGGATTTTTTTTAATAATTTTTTAATAGAAAATCACCTCTTTTAAAAATGTACTTTAACTAACCAAAATTTTATTTCCTTATTACTCCATCCAAGATCCCAAGGCACTTTGTTTCTGTCGGTATTATGACAGCTTACTAAAGAATAACCTTTAGAATCTGCTCCTGTTACTACAGATATGTGGGTTATATCACCTTTTTTTTCGTAAGCTATAAAATCCCCTGGTAAAAGTTTATAGGAGGCTTTGTATACTTGTTCATAACTTCCATGGGCTATTACAGAGGCTCTACCACTGTGTATCATATAATCTTTAAAGCCATCTGCGTTTACCCAAGCTCTAGTAGCACCCTTAGAATTATAATTCCAAGCTCCATTCTTTTTAAATTTTCCTCCTTCAAACAAAATTTGAGATGCAAAATTTGCACAATCTCCACCTTTAGGATTATAATCTCTATAATTTTTATTATATTTATAGCCATGTTCTTCTGTACTAGCAGCTCCGCAATATTTATCTGCATATTCTATAGCTTTTAATCTTCTCTCATTTAAGTTAGAGAAATCTCTAGAAGTTCTAGTTACTATATATTCTCTTATATCATCTGTTTTTAAATTATTTATATTGAGAGAGTCAGCAAAAGGATCTTTATACCATTCTTTTGTGATTACCCATTTGTTATTTTTTTTCGTTATCTTTAATAAATGATTAGTACCTATTATAGATGTATTAACTTTTTTTGGATCATCTTCATACACATATTTATATTCAGCAGAACATATTAAATTGATTGAGTAACTATCCTTTTGTTTTTTAATATTTTTAATTACAACATTAGGTTTTATGTCAATAAATTTAACTCCTTGTTTTTCTTCCCAATTATGGAGATACTTTATCTTTTTTTTCTCATGTTCAAAGGCCCATACACCATATTTAGTATTAGTATCATAAATAGATTTAATAAATTTTAAATCACCTTTTAATAATGCTTTATTTCTATTTAAAAAAATATCATCTATTAAATTAGTTATTTCAGTTTTATCAAGAGTATCATCATTATCATTAGATTTATAAACTAAAACATTTTTCCATTGAAATAGTTCTGTAAAAGAAAAAGATAAAATTATTACTATAGTAAATATAGATATAATTTTTTTAGTTTTATTTCTTTGAAAAAACTCCATGATTTTTATCTCCTTTATTTGGTATTATAAATCATTCTATTAGAATTATTTTATAATTTAGTCTATAATATTATGGTTTAAAATTAAGTAAAATAAACATTTTAATTTTTCATAATTATATAAAAAAAGGGTTATATTAAAAATTTATGAAAATAAAATATGAAAAAATGATATTTAAAAAATATATTTTAAGATAGAACTTTATATATCAATTAATTGAGTTAGTTTCTTAGAAAATACTTTATATATAAGTTAAATATTTTTAATCATATTAGCTAGTGAAATCCATGGAAATAATTGTATTTAGGAAAACAAAATTATATGGTATTATTAGATTTGGAAATGATAGTATGAAATAAATACATATATTTTTAGCTTGTTTAATTGTAATATATAAAATCTTGATGAAAGGTAGGGCAAAATATGAAAAATAATTATCATAAAATAATGTTAGATGAAATAAATAAAATCCTTAAAGATAATAAAAAACCAAGATTATTATTACATAGCTGCTGTGCTCCTTGTAGTTCCTATGTTCTTAAATTTTTATCACAGTATTTTTATATAGAAGTTTTTTTCTTTAATCCTAATATCCATCCAGAAGAAGAATATGTAAAAAGATTAGAAGAACAAATTAGACTTATAAAAGAAATGGGACTTAACTATAAAGTTATAGGAACAGAACATGAAAGCCATCTATTTTATGAAGCAGTTAAAGGATATGAAAAAATGGGAGAAGGTAGTGAAAGATGTTATAATTGCTTTGAATTAAGATTAAATAAAGCTGCTGAATACGCTAAGTTAAAAGGATTTAATTACTTTACAACTACTTTAACAATAAGTCCTTTAAAAAATGCAGAAAAAATAAATGAAATAGGATTAAATTTAGAAAAAAAATATGATGTTAAATTTCTTAATTCTGATTTTAAGAAAAATAATGGATATAAATGTTCTGTAGATTTATCAAAAGAATATAATTTATATCGCCAAAATTATTGTGGATGTGTTTTTTCAAAGCAAGAATATATTGATAGAATAAACAATAAAAAAATAGCTTTTAATAATAAAAAATGTTTTTTATAGATTTAATCAAAAAAGATATTAATAACTAATTTTAAAATATAAAAATTTACTAGTCCAATAATTTTTATAATTTATAAGGCTCTTTTGCAAGATATATATTTATTGCAAGGGAGTTTTTTATAATGATTTAAAATATAGATTTATAAAAATTAGGATTTATAGAAAACTTTATAATAATAAAAATACACAATATATAGTGAAAAAATAAGATGTTTATACAATATATAGAGGTTATTTTATTAAACTATATTTTTATGAGATTGATTTTAAAAGTAATATCTTATATAATTTATTTAAAAATAGTTATTTAATAATAAATTTTATTAATAGATTAAAATTTTTAGAAGGTAAGGTTGAACTATGAATATTAAAATAAAAAAGAGAAACGGACAATATGAATTATTACAAGTAGAAAAAACAAAAAAAATGGTTAAGTTAGCCTGTGAAGGTATAGATGGGTGTAATCCTCTTGAATTAGAGTTGGACTCTAGAATACAGTTTAGAGATGGTATGAGTACTAAAGAAATTCAAAAGATATTAATCCAAACTGCTATTGAAAAAGTTATTCAAAGTGGTAAAGATAATCAAGGAAATAATATAAGAAAAACTAATGCTAATTGGCAATATGTTGCTGCAAGACTTTTGTGTTTTGATTTATATAAAGAAGCTAAAATTAGCAGAAATTATAATAATTTTGGATATGGGGATTATTATGAATTAGTAAAAAAGCTAGTAGAAGCAAAACTCTATGGAGAATATTTAATTGAGAATTATTCCGATGAAGAAATTAAAGAATTAGGAAATTACATAGTACCAGAAAGAGATGAACTATTTAATTATGAAGGTTTAAAATTATTAAATGATAGATATTTAATTAAAGGGCATAATGGAGAAATATTAGAGCTACCACAAGAACGTTTTATGACTATAGCTATGCATCTAGCTATACCTGAAGGAAACAACAGAGTTTTTTTTGCGAAAAAATTCTATGATGTTTTAAGTGAATTAAAAGTTACAGTGGCTACTCCTACTTTGGGAAATGCAGGCACACCTTTTTATCAATTAAGCAGTTGCTTTATATCTACTGTAGGTGATAACTTATGGTCAATTTATGATGTGAATCAAAAGTTTGCACAGGTTTCAAAACATGGTGGAGCATTAGGTATTTATATGGGAAAAATAAGAGCTTTAAATAGCGAAATAAGAGGTCATAAAAATGCATCAGGTGGAGTTGTACCTTGGATAAGACTTTACAATGATACAGCTGTGGCTGTAGATCAGCTTGGAAAGAGGAAAGGTGGAGCATCTATAACCTTAGATATATGGCATAAAGATATATTTGATTTTTTTGATATTAGAACCAACAATGGAGATGATAGAAGAAAGGCTCATGATATTTTCCCTGCTGTAAGCATTCCAAATTTATTTATGGAAAGATTAGAAAAGAGAGAAAGTTGGTCTTTATTTGATCCTTATATGGTAAAAAAGGTAATGGGTTATAGTTTAGAAGATTATTTTGATGATGAAGATCATAGAGAATTTACTAAAAGATATTTAGAATGCGAAAAAAATAATAGTATTCCCAAAGAGATAGTACCAGCCCTTGACATAATGAAAAAATTAATGAAAAGTGCAGTGGAAACAGGGACACCTTTTATTTTTTTTAGAGATACTGTAAATAGAGCTAATCCTAATAAGCATAAAGGTATGATATATGCATCTAACCTTTGTCATGAAATAGCTCAAAATATGAGTGAAAGTGAACTTGTAGAAGAAGAAATAATTGATGAAAATGGATTCCCTAAAGTTACTCAAAAAATAAAATCTGGAGATATGGTAACCTGTAATTTAAATTCTATTAATCTTAGTAAAGTAAAGAAAGAGGAATTTAGTGAATGTATTTCTCTTCAAATAAGAATGCTAGATAATGTTATAACTTTAAACAAACTTCCAGTTAAGGAATCTAGAATTACTAGTGATAAGTATAGAGCCATTGGTTTAGGTACAAGTGGATATCATAATTTCCTTGCAAATAATAAGATAAGATGGGAAAGTGAGGAGCATATTAAAATAGCAGATGAAATTTATGAAGAAATAGCATATACGGCTATAAAAGCTTCTATGGAATTGGCTAAGGAGAGAGGAAGTTATCCTGCTTTTGAAGGTTCGGAATGGGATACAGGAAAATATTTTGAAAGAAGAGGTTATAATTCTCAAAGATGGCAACAACTTAAAGATGATATTAAAAAGTATGGTATAAGAAATGGTTATATTATGGCTATTGCCCCTACAGGAAGTACCTCTAATATAGCTAATACTACTGCAGGAATAGATCCTGTATTTAAACGGTTTTTTATGGAAGAAAAAAAGGGAAGTTTCACACCAAAAACCGCACCAGATTTAAATGAAGAAAATTTTTGGTATTATAAAGAAGCTCATACTATAGATCAGCAATGGAGCATTAAAGCTTGTGCTGTAAGACAAAAGCACATAGATCAAGCTCAATCTTTTAATTTATATATAACTCCGGAGATTAAGGCTAAAGAAATTCTTAATATGTATATAGAATCATGGAAACAAGGAATTAAAACTATATATTATGTAAGAAATAAATCATTAGAAATGGACGAATGCACAAGTTGCTCATAAGCAAATTATGTAATGATTAATAGTTATTAATTAGTTTATAATTAAAATGGTAAAGAAGGGGAAATAAGAATAATGCTTAAGAAAATGATATTTAATGAAAATGGTCAACGAGGAACAGAATCGATGATAAATGGGAATACCACAAATTTAAGAGAGTGGAACAGAATAAAATATAGTTGGGCTAGGGATTTTTATAGAACAATGCTGAATAATTTTTGGATACCAGAAGAAATATCACTAAATGAGGATGTTAAACAGTTTCCATATTTAACAGATGGAGAAAGAAATGCTTTTGATAAAATTATTTCATTTTTAAATTTTCTTGATTCTATACAAAGTGAAAATCTTCCTAATTTATCAAGGTATATTACAGCAGCAGAGGTCTCTTCTCTTTTAAATATTCAAACATTTCAAGAAGAAATACATGCTCAAAGTTATTCATATATACTTGATACGGTTACTAATCCAATCACGAGAGACAAAATATATGATCAATGGAGAGAAGATGAACACCTTCTTACAAGAAATAAATTTATAGCAGGTATTTATGAAAAATTTAATAAGGAGCCTGAAATACATAATTTTTTAAGAGTAATTATGGCAAACTATATATTAGAAGGGATTTATTTTTATTCTGGTTTTAGTTTTTTTTATACTTTGGCTAGACAAGGAAAAATGACTGCAACTAGTACAATATTTAAATATATAAATAGAGATGAAGTTACACATCTTGTTCTTTTTCAAAATATTATTAAGGAGCTAAAAAAAGAAAATGAAAATATTTTTACAAAAGAATTAGAAGAAGAATTTAGAGAAATGATGAAAAATGGAGTAGAACATGAAATACAATGGGGACAATATGTTACCAATAATGAGATATTAGGACTTAATGATGAATTTATAGATAGATACATTAAATATCTTTCTAATCTAAGATTAACAGCTATAGGATTAAAACCATTATATCCAGAAATCCACAAGCATCCTATGGAATGGATTGATAGTTTTTCAAAATTAAATAACACAAAAACTGATTTTTTTGAAGCAAAAGTTACAAATTATACAAAAGCAGCAGCTTTTGATTTTGATGATCTTGATTAAAAATAAAGATATAAAGATATAAAGATAGAGGGATGTCGTATTAAAAAACTTATATACACTATATTGCTTTATAAATTTAAAGTTAACATAATATAGTGTAAGATTTGTTTTTAGTGCGATAGTCCTTTATTTTTATATAATTTTATTCTATTAATATCTACTTTAATATCTTCACATTTTTAAAAGTAGAAGTAAGGATAGGATACATACCTGAATAACCGTTTTAAGCTTTATTTAAGATAAAAGTGATAATGAGTTAAGATTATATTAATATAATTGCTTTATATTAATAATTTAGGAGGATGAATATGAAAGAAAGCGGTTTTACAGGTTTTCAGCTAAAAATAATAGGATTAATTTTGATGATATTTGATCACATTTATGAAATGTTTGCATTTACAAATAATATACCTTTACCATTTAAATGGGTAGGAAGAATAGTGGCCCCAATATTTATATTTATGGCAGTTGAAGGATTTGTTCATACAAAAAATAGAAAGAAATATGCCGGAAGACTTTATATAGGAGGAGTATTAATGAATTTAGGAAATTTATTAATACAAAAATATTTTCAAAGAACAGATTCTTTTGGACTAATGAATAATATATTTGCTACACTTTTTATGATTGTTATATACTTATCTATTGTAGAATATTTAGGAAAAGCAATGAAAGAAAAAAATACCTTAAGAATTTTTAAGGGAATAATATTATTTATATTGCCTATAGTTATAGGAACTATAATTCTTATGAATATTGAAATTCCAGGTATGAGGTATGTTTTTTTTGTAATTCCTACACCTATATTGGTAGAAGGAGGACCTGTATTTATATTACTTGGAATAATAATGTATTTATTTAGAGACAAAAAGAAAGTGCTTATTATAATATATTCAATTTTAAGTATTGTTATTATGTTAACAGGAGGAGATACCTCTATACACGGATTTCTATTTAGCAATTATCAATGGATGATGATTTTTGCAGTTCCTTTATTATATTTATATAATGGTAAAAAGGGAAGAGGTATGAAATATCTTTTTTATGTATTTTATCCAGCACATATATATATTTTCTATATAATTTCTGTTTATATTATGAAAAAATAAATGTATAAAAATATCTATAATTAAGTTATGATAAAAAATAAAGATTAAAAATATAAGAGCTATAAAATTAAGGATAATAACTTAGTTTTATAGTTTTTTATATTTTTACCTATTAAATATTTTAATTATTTTGTTATATGGTATAATTTAAACATAATTTTAATAAATAATAAGTGAACTTAGTTTAATTTAGCTTCTTATTTAATTATGGGAATTTAATGGCTTTACAAATATTAGATCTATATTATAAAATAGAAAGTATTAGAATTATAAAGTATATACTAATATGGTGGGCTTTATATTTTTATATAATTTATGGGAGAGTGATAAATTGAATAGAAAAGTTTTATCTTTTATTATAATGTTAACTTTAATTTGGGGTACAAGTAGTAACATTTTAGCTGCGCCAACTACTAAAGATTCAGGTGAATTAAGTGAAACTAGAAATCAAAAACAAGAAATAGAGCAAAAAATTAATAAAATGGATAAAGAAATTGACAGTATAATAAAGGAAATTGATAATAATAAGCAATGCATGAATAAAATCAATAAGGATGTTAAAGAAACAGAAGATAAATTAAACAAGATAAAAAACAATGTAAAAGAGAAAGAAGAGTTGTTTGGGAAAAGAGTAAGAGCTATGTATATAAGTGGTGGAGGTAGCTATTTAGATACAATTTTAGCTTCTAAAAGCTTAAGTGATTTTATGTCAAGAATAGATACAGTTTCAAAAATAATGAAATTTGATAAAGATGTTGTTACTAAATTAAAGGCAGAAAAAGAAACTATAGCAAAAGAAAAAGAAAATTTAGATAAGGAAAAGGATAAATTAGCTATTCTAAAGAAAAATAATGAGGTTACTTTATCAAGAATGAACAATAGTATAGCAGAAGAGAAAAAAGCTCTTAGTAAGTTAACAGAAAGAGAAAATCAAATAGTAGCTAGTGAAGCTGCAAAAGCTAAAGAAGCTGAAGAAAAGCGTAAAAAAGCTAAAGAGATAGCATTAGCTAAAGAAAGTAGTTCTAATGAAGGTACGTTATCTCGTGGTGATTCAAATTTTGGTTCATGTTCAAAGGTATTAGTAGTTGAAGCAACTGCTTATGCTGGAGATGGTAACACTGCTTCAGGAGATAAGCCTGTTAGAAATCCTAATGGATATAGTACCATAGCTGTAGATCCTAGAGTTATACCTTGGGGGGCTAGAGTGTATGTAGAAGGTTATGGATATGCTATTGCTCATGATACTGGTGGCGCTATTAAGGGAAATAGAATAGATTTATTTATGAACTCAGAAGCTGAATGTAATAGCTGGGGAAGAAGAACGGTAAAAGTTTATATATTAGGATAGTAAGATATTTACAAAATAATAACAACACTTGCCAAAAAATATTTTATTGATAGTAGTAGGATATACGATTAAAATAATGTTGTTTTAGAGTTGAATTTTAAAAATAAATATTATTATAAAATAAAAATATTTTATAGGAAGATACCTTTTAGATTATGTTTGTAAAAATATATTTTATTAGGCATCTTCTTTCTATTTTAAGATTATATAAAAAAATGTATTAAAATAAAACTAAAGATATTTTAATATATTCTTTAAAAATATATATTAAAAATTTTTATTATATAAGCAAAATAGGGGTAAAAAATTATATGAGAAATGCATAATAGATATATATTATTGTAAAGGCGGGGAGAAATATATGAATAAACTACTTAAAACTATTATAAAAAACAATAAGAAATGGATAGATGAAGGCACAGTAGCTTCATATATTCCTGAACTTTCTAAAATGAATAAAAACTTATTAGGTATTTCTGTATGTACTTTAGAAGGAGAGGAATATTGTGAAGGAGACGCTGAGGTTAAATTTACAATTCAAAGTATATCAAAAATAGTAACTTTAATGCTAGCTATAATAGACAAGGGAGAGGAATATGTATTTTCAAGAGTAGGAATGGAACCTACAGAAACAGCTTTTAATTCTATAGTGAATTTAGAAGTGAAAAAATCTCAAAAACCTATAAATCCAATGATAAATGCGGGAGCTATAGTTGTAGCTTCTATGATAGATGGAAAAGATTCTGATGAAAAGTTTCAAAGAATTTTAAATTTTACTAGAAAAATAAGTGGTAATAATAATATTGATATAAATTTAAATGTGTATAAATCTGAAAAAGAAACAGGACACAGAAATAGAGCACTTGCTTATTTTATGAAAAGTACAGGAGCTCTTGAGGGAAATGTAGAAGAGATTTTGGATGTATATTTTAAACAATGTTCTATAGAAATTACTTGCAAAGAATTAGCTAGAATAGGAGTAATGTTGGCTAATGATGGTGTATCTCCGTATACTGGGGAGAGAATAATCCCAAGATATATAGCTAGGATTGTAAAAACCATAATGGTAACTTGTGGAATGTATGATGCATCGGGAAATTTTGCTGTGCATATTGGAATACCTGCTAAAAGTGGTGTTGGTGGTGGTATACTTGCTTGTGCTCCAAAAAGAATGGGGATAGGTGTTTTAGGTACAGCTTTAGATGAAAAAGGTAATAGTATAGCAGGTATTAAGATATTAGAAGAACTTTCAAAACAATTAGATTTAAGTATTTTTTAAAAATACTTAAATCTAAAGTGAATACAAAAATAAAATATTAATTTTAAAATTTCTATATATATTTATACAAAATTCTTAACAGACTGAATTTATTAATTTTATACTTAATGAGTATATATTCTTAAGTATGTTAACTTACAATTGATAAGTATAACTAAAAGCTTAAATATTTTTAATAATTCACCTATCTTCATATTAATTTACTTACAATTAACTAATAAAAGCAACATGAGTTATAAGTTTATTACGTATTTATAATATATTTAAGTATATTAATTTATAGCATTTTTAGGGCAACTCTTTATGCATTTTCCACATTGAATACAATCTGAATGTTCAATTGGATTTCCTTTATACTTATAAGGAACTATTCCCATAGGACAAGCTGTTTTACATATCTTACAATAAACACAATTCGAAGATACAATTAATTTTTTTCTATTTTTTTTAAATAAAGATATCATAGAAGCAATAGTTCCCATAGGGCAGAAATTGCACCAAGTTCTATTATTATATAAGAAACTTAATATAATACCTATAAAAGTTGTAATTACCACCATTCTATAAAAAATCAAACCTATACCCATAGGATTTCCCCAATTTTTATATATTCCATTTCCAAACATATAAAACATAAATACAATAACAGATATTCTGAAAAATTTAGATTTAAAAAAATTGGGAACTTTATTTTTTCCGCTGAAGTTAATTAAAATATTATCAAAAAAACTACCTCTTGGACATATATTTCCGCACCAAAATCTTCCTTTACCTAAAAGTGCTAAGAAAATAGGGCCGATCATACAAAAAACAGCTGTTAAGGCTATTTTAGCATTAAACATACCTGCTATTATAAAAAATATAAGAATAATATAACTATATCTTTTAAAAAAAATTAAAAAATAGGATTTCATTTAATCACCTCATAAAATCTTTATATACCCGTATGGGGTATATAAAGATTTTAATATATTAAAAAAACTATGTCAATAAAATATATTAATAAAATAAATTAAATATAACATAGTATAAAATTTTCTGATTCTGCTATTTAAGTTTTGGTTTTTTATTATAAGTATTAAAATTTTTTAATAGGGAATAAATAAAAATATAACATAATTTATTGATGATATCATAGATGTTTGATAATTTAATATAAAGCTTATACATTAAATTATTAAAATTTGAATAGTAATTTATTAAAAAAACATTAAAATAATTATATAACATTTAGTTTTATTATACTAAACAAAGCTATTTTACATGAGTAGAGTATTGGTATATATGGAGTCAATAGAGCAGTAAAATTGCACTTATTTTTTTATAAATTATTTAAAAGAATATTTTTTAGAAAATACGTTGAAAAAATCCCTAAAGTATGTTAATATAATAACAAGGATATTGTTAATAATATAACAAATAACTTTCATCTAAATTATTTTATTATGATATATAAAGAGGTGTTTTAGTATGGAAAAATTAAAAGTTTTAGTTCCAGTGGATTCATCCGAAAGAAGCAATTATTCTTTAAATTTACTAAAAGATATTTTTAATGAAAAACAGGTGGAAGTTACTTTAATAAATGTTAAAGAAGTACAAGTAAATAATATATTTTTAATTCAACAACAAATAAAAAAACTTAAAGAAAAAAGTGAAAAAGTTATGCAGGAAGCTAAAGAAAAGATTAAAAATCTTGGATATGAATATAATATGTATTCTTGTTTTGGAGTACCAGCAGATAAAATAGTAGAAAAGGCAGAAAAAGATAATTTCGATATGATAGTTATGGCTAAATCTAATAAAAGAGGCTTAGAAAAAATAAAAGGTTCTGTAACTGCCAAAGTAGTTAAAAGTTCTGAAGTTCCAGTAATTGTTGTTTAAAATAAATTAGACTCCTAATTTTAAATTGTTCAAATAAAAAAACATTATGAAATTAGATTTAAATTAATTTCATAATGTTTTTTTATTTGAACAATTTAAATAATGATCTATTAACCTTATTTATATTATTTTTAATTTTTTCATAATATAATCTATCTAAAAATCTATAAAATTATATATTTATGTTTTGTATGTTTTAATACAAATACTGTTATAATATAATAAAATCAATTAGAATTGAGATATAAAGTGATTTATGAAAATTTATTGAAGTAAATATATGATAATAAAATAATTAAGCGAAAGTAAAGGCAATTTAAGAGAAATGAATATATTAGTGTATAATTATTATTTTTATAATATCATAAAAAATATATAAAAAATAGTTTTACAATAAATAATTTTAAAATATATTGCATATAAAATTTATTTGTGATATTCTATAGAAGGTGATTTAATAAAATAAAAACTAAGTTCTTCTTTTTTAAGAAGTGTAGATTTTTCTTTATTAAATTAAAATAAATTTTCTTAAAAAAGGAGAGATATACAAATGGCAGATAAGAATATTACATGTAAAGATTGCGGAAAAGAATTTGTTTTCACAGAAGGAGAACAAGAATTCTACAAAGAAAAGGGATTCGAAAATGAACCACAAAGATGCCCAGATTGTAGAAGAGCTAGAAAACAAGCTAGAAACAACAGATCTTTTAGATAATTAGAAAAGATTTTTTAATGGCTGTTGATTATATGTCAACAGCCATTTTTAATTAAGAACTAGAAAGGAACATTATATGGAAATTAGAAACTTTGAAAATTTAAATTTAAACGAAAATGTACTAAAAGCTATACAACATATGGGATTTAAAACGCCATCTGCAATACAGGAAAAATCAATTCCCGTAGTATTAGAAGGTGCGGATGTTATAGCTCAAGCACAAACAGGAACTGGTAAAACTTTAGCTTTTGGAGCTCCTGTAATAAGTAGTTTATGCAATAAAGATAAGAAAAAAGGTGTAAAAGCTTTAATATTAACACCTACAAGAGAATTAGCACTTCAGATAAAAGAAGAGTTAAAAAGATTATCTAAATATAGCAAAACTAAAATACTTTCTGTTTATGGAGGAGAATCTATAGAAAGACAAATAAAAGATATTAAAAATGGAGTTGATATAGTAGTTGGTACTCCAGGAAGAATTTTAGACCATATTAATAGAAGAACTTTAAAGCTTGGAAGTATAGATTTCTTAGTTTTAGATGAAGCAGATGAAATGCTTAATATGGGATTTATAGAAGATATAGAAAATATAATGGCAAGTACTCCTGAAGAAAAACAAACTATGCTTTTTTCAGCTACTATGCCAGAACCAATTAAAAATTTAGCTTTAAACTATATGAAAGAAGATGTAGAGCATATAGCTATTTTAAAGAAATCTTTAACAGTAGATAAAATAGTACAAAACTATTTTGTAGTAAAAAATAAGGATAAGCTAGAAGCTTTATGCAGAATAATGGATTTAGAGGAACCTGAAAGCGCTATAATATTTTGTAGAACTAAAAAAGGTGTTGATGAATTAGTTGAAGCTATGCAATCAAAAGGATACAATGTAGAAGGTATGCATGGAGATATGAGCCAAAATCAAAGAATAAATACTTTGAAGAAGTTTAAGAAAGCTACATTAAATTTTTTAGTTGCAACAGATGTAGCTGCAAGAGGAATAGATGTAGAAAATATATCTCATGTTATAAATTATGATATACCTCAAGATGCGGAATCCTATGTTCATAGAATAGGAAGAACAGGAAGAGCTGACAAAGAAGGAACAGCTTATTCTTTAGTTACCCCTAGAGAAATATCTTCTATTAGACAAATAGAAAAGATAACCAAGAGTAAAATTAAGAAAAAAGAATTACCTAGTTTAGAAGAGATATTAGAAAAAAAATATGACAATCTATTAAATGATATAACTTCTAAAATAGAAGAAAAAAAATATGAAAAGTTTATGCCAATGGTAAAAACTTTAGAACAAAATTTTGATTTGTGTGAAGTATCAGCTGCTTTGATGGAAATGCTATTTAGCAAAGAGATGAACTTTGATTATACCAATGATAAATTAGAGTCAGAAGTGCCAGTAAGATTATTTTTGAGTGTAGGAAGAAAAGATAGCATAAATGTAAAAAGTTTATTAACATTTATACAAGATAAAGCATCTGTGAAAAAGCATGAAATTGGAGATATAGATATATTAGATAAGTTTACTTTTATGGATGTATCATCAAATATAGCGGAGAAAATAATAAATAAATGTTCAGGGAAAAAATTAAATAGAAGAAAAGTTAATATCGAAATAGCTAAAAGTAAAAAATAAATTATTTTAATTTTAGTTATTTAAAGGGGAATTACTAAAGAATTTAGAAGCTAAGAGGTGAATTTTATTTGTTTCTTAGCTTTTGTTATTTTTTGATATAAAAATTATAAATATTATTTAAATAATATTTATTAGAAAATATTTTATTCTAATAAAATTTTTTATTAGAATAATTAAAGCAATAATACCAATAATAAAATATATAATAGTCCTAAATATTATAATATGCTTAAAATTTAGGAGGTATATGCTTAAATGAATATTAAATTTAAAAAGATTATTTTTTTATTTTTAACTGTAGTTTTTTGCGGTGCTATTGTATTTAATTATAAAGTTAAAGCTTATAAAAAAGAAAATGTAGGTAATAAAAAAGAAATCTATTTAACTTTTGATGATGGTCCTAGTGATAAAACTACAGAAGGAATACTTGATGTTTTAAAGGAAAATGATGTAAAAGCTACTTTTTTTATAGTAGGAAAATATATTGAAGGTAAAGAGGATATTCTTAAAAGAATAGCTAAAGAGGGGCATAGTTTAGGGTTGCATACTTATAGTCATGATTATAAAAAAATATACAGTAATAATAAAATTTTTATAGATGAAATGTTAAAATGTCAAGATGAAATCTATAAAGTTACAGGAATTAAAACTAATATAATTAGATTTCCTGGAGGAAGTGTAAAAAGATTAAATAGTGATTTTAAAAAGGAATTAGAAGATAAAGGTTTTAAAATATATGATTGGAATATGGCCTTAACAGATGGCATAAATCCTAAAGCACCTGTAAATAAATTTTATAAAGAAGGAATTAAAGGAAAAAAGCCATTATCTAAAATTATATTGCTTATGCATTGTGATTATTTAAATAAAAATACTTGTAAAGCTTTGCCTAATATAATTAATTTTTATAAAAACGAAGGTTATGAATTTAAAATTATTGATGATAGTGTTCCAGAATTCGTATTTCCTTATAAAGAATAATATCTATTATAAAATTAAAATGAAAGTATAATTATGATATTAAAAAAAATAAAATTATTGTAAAATTTTATAAAACATGAAAAATACTTTTAGAATTATATAATTTCTAAAAGTATTTTTTCATATTTTTGTATTTTAAAAACTTTTTTTATTGTGTACAAAAAAATTGTGGTTTAAAAAGAGTTTTTGTTATTTTATGAAAAATTTAATAATATTATTATCAGATATAAAATTAATTACAAATATTTGCAATAAACTATTAAAGAAGGTATAATATAAATGTGATTTGGAAATTTATTCAAATGGAGGGGTAGGTTGTGTTAGACAGAGGATTTATACAAAATGGATATGTTTATAATGAATATGGAGATAGAATGTATTTTATAGAAGATATTTATATTTATAATTTAAATAATATGTTATGTGAATTTTATATTAAAGATAATTTAATTTGCCAAATAGAAGGTACAGATAAATATTGGTTGAATAATAATTCCTTATATTTTTTAGGTAAACAAGCTATATAGGTAAAAAGCATATTAAAAGATTTATAATTTTATGAATAATATGATATTTTATATTAAGCCTATTATAATTTATAAAGTATAAAAACACTATGAAAATTAAATTTTCATAGTGTTTTTATCTATATTTAGAAATAATTTGATAGAGAAAGTTTAATGTGGAGATAATAATAAAATTTGATGGTTTTAAGAAAAATTAGAAAAAAGGGCTAATAAATATATAGATAATCATTTTGAAAATAATAGATATTTTAAAAATAATATAATTAAATTTGCACATAATATAAATAAGTATATATAAATCATATGTAGGAAGGATAAAAAATGAGGTATAAATTAGATGATAGAATAAAGTCTATTTTAGATAAATTTAATGCTCCAAATAAATTTAATGTAAAAAAAATAAACTTGGGTAAAGGAAAAGATATAAAAATAGCATTAGTATATGATAAAGATTTAATAGATAGCAATATAATAAATGATTATGTATTAAAACCATTAATGCTTCATGTGCAAGAAAACTTTACAGGTAAAGAAAATATTGCAGAAATTTTAATGGAAAAGTATATATGTGTGGATGATACTATTTTAAAATCAGATTCTGAGGAAATAATGGAACTTATAAAAAAAGGATTTACAGCAGTTTTTGTTCCTAATAGTGAAAATACTATAATTATTAATACTATGAAAAAAAATTATAAGCCAATACTTCCTCCAGAAATAGAAAGCTCAATAAGAGGACCTAAAGAATCATTTACAGAAAGTATAGAGGAAAATTTATCAATAATTAATAGAAAAATAAAGGATAGAAATTTAAAAATAGAAAAATTAATAATTGGAGAAAGATCACAAACAGAAGTAGCAATGATATACATAGAAGATATAGCAGATGAAAATCTAGTAGCTGAGGTAAGAAAAAGGTTGAATGCAATAAAAGTAGATTATGTAAAAAGTATAGCATATATAGAACAATATATTGAAAATAATACTTACACTGTTTTTCCAGAGTTTTTTACTACAGAAAGACCGGATGTAATGGAAGCCGGTATTATGGAAGGAAGAATAGGTATATTAATGGAAGGTAGTCAGCAGGGAATTACTGTACCAGCTATTTTTATAGAATTTTTTCAAACTGTAGAAGATTATAATCAAAAATTTATGATATCAACAGTTATAAGATTTTTAAGATTAATAGCCGTAATTTTAGTATTGAGTATTACGTCTATATATCTAACTCTTGTCAAATTTAATGTAGAATTACTTCCAGATAAATTATTACATCCTATTGTACAATCTAGAGTTGGTATTGCACTAAGCCCAGTTATGGAGATAATTTCAATGGAAATAATAGTAGAATTTTTAAGAGAAGGAGGTTTAAGATTACCTACAAAAATAGGTCAGACTTTAAGTTTAGTCGGTGGAATTATAATTGGAGATGCTGCTATAAAATCTCATTTAGTAAGTGCTACTACTCTCTTAGTAGTGGGTATATCTACAGTAGCTACATTTCTTATTCCCAATTATGAAATGTCTTTAGCCATTAGGATATTAAAATTTCCTATATTATTTGTTACTAATGCTTTGGGAATAGTAGGTGTTGCTATAAGTTGGTTTTTTATATTAGTAGAGTTATGTTCTATAGATAGTATGGGAGTTCCGTATTTCCAATTTAAAAAATCTGATATGAAAGATATCTTTATAAGAGAACCTTTATGGAAAATGAATGAAAGACCAAAGGCTATACCAAACAAAAATCCTGTGCGTCAAAGAAATTTTAGAAAAAAATTTGGAGGAAAGCATGGTGGAAAATAGTAATAATAATGCTTTAAGCACAAGCCAATCTATATTTATGATAGTAGGCTCTATGATAGGAATAGGTATACTATCCCTTCCATCTGATTTAAGTAAAATAGCAAGAAATGATGGTTGGATAGCTATAATTATAGGGAGCTTATATCCTTTTTATATGGGGATTTGCGCCATATTAATATTTAAAGATGAGTCTTATCAAAATTTTAACTTAATAGAAATAAGCAAAATGCATTTTGGAAAAATATTAGGTAATTTATTTTCAATTGTATTTATTTTACAATTTTTAGCTTATATAATTATTACCAGTGCTAATATGAGTAATATGCTAAGGGTTTATTTAATCCTATTTTTAGAGCAATATAGATTAGCTATTCCAATATTATTAATTTCTAGTTATACAGCATCTAAAGGAATAAGAACTTTAGGAAGGGTAAATGAAGTTATATTTTATGCATTCATTCCTCTTATATTAATAACTATTATGGCATTAAAACAAGGGAATATTTTAAACATTAAGCCTATATTAGGAACTCCTAGTTCTTCTATTTTCAGAGCTAGTATAGAATCTATATATTCTTTTGTGGGAATAGAGACTATTTTTTTAATAGTTCCCTTAATGAAAAATAAAGAAAAAATAAAAAGTTCTTTTTTAAAAGGGATAGCAATTATAGTTTCCCTATACATATGGCTGAGTTTAGTATCTATATATTATTTAGGATCAGATGTAGCACAAAATTTATATTGGCCTACATTATCTACTGTAGAAACTATTTCTATACCAGGTATAAGTAATTTCAAATTTGTTTTTATGTTTTTATGGATTAGTATAGTTTTTAAAACCATAGCTAATCAAAATTATTTTTTTTATTATTCACTGTCTAGTATATTTAAAAGAATAAATCCTGACGTTGTGTATATATTAGTGTTTATATTTTGTTCTATATGTGTTAGTAAGTTAGATAGCTTTATACTTCTTAAAAATATTAATAAAAGTGTCAGTGTATTTTATTTAATATTTAATTTAACTTTTATAACTATTTTAACTATTATAACTTGTGTAAAAAGAAGGAGAAAAAATGAAAAATCCTATTGAAAAATTAATAGAGTTGTTAAATAATAATAGAATTAATATAATAGTAATTATAATAATAATTTTAAATATATACTATTATAATCCTAATATAAAATATGCAGAGGAACTGGATATACCATCAGGTATAGGATATGATATTGAAACAAAAATGGATGGTATAAAATATTATAAATTATCTATTAGCACATATATATTTAATGCGGATGGAACTATTACAAGCACTGTACATTCAGGAAAAGGAGAAACACCTTTAAAAAGTCGCCAATACAGACAAAGAAAATCGAATAGAAAATTTTTGTTAGGCAATGAAAAGGTATATTTGATAAGTGAAAAAGCTGCTTATAGTGGAATAAGTGAATTTGTTAATCTTTTATTTTTCAATCCTTTAGCTAATCCACAGGCATTTTCAGTGGTTTGTGCTGGGAATTCAGAGGATGTTCTAAAACATAATATAAAAGGATATGCTAGTTCAGCAGATTATATATATGGATTAATTGAAAATTCACCACAATACAATTTTATTCCATTAGAAACATATATAACAAGTTCTAATTATCATAAATTAAAATCAGAAGGACAAAATTTAGTTCTTCCTTATATAGAAATAACAAAAAATGGTATAGAAATTACAGGTATGGCAATTTTTAAGGGAGATAAAATGCAACAAAAAATAGATGTAAATGAAATGCAAATATTAAATAGACTAAGAGAAGATAAAACAAAAGGTATTATCAATATTATGAAAGGTTATAATAAATCATCAGAAATGGATTTTTATATAAAAAGAAAGGTTGAATGTTATAAAGAAAAGGATAAATACAAATTTGTTATAAAACTAGATATAAAAGGAGATATGATTAACTGTAGAGGGTGTAAAGACGGGTTATCTAATAAACAATTAAAAGAATGTTTATTAAAAGAATTTGAAAAAAAAATATATGATGAATCCTATTTATTTATTAATAAAATGCAGAATGTATATAAAATAGATCTTTTAAATCTAGGCAGTGTGGCAGCAGCTAAATATGGTAGACATACTGGGGTAAATTGGGATGAAGTTGTAAGTAATTCAGAAATAAAAGTAGATATGAATATTAGATTAATTCGTGGATCTAGAGGTACTTTTTAATTAAATTATTTAAATGTAATAGTAAAATTATTTAATATTTAAAGTTAATTTGAATTTATTTAATACTGGTATAACCGCAAAAGGATTCATAGTGCAATTAATAATAAGACTCCTCATGCAGTACATGAATCTACTGCACAGTAAGTTAAACTTTTTGCATTTATTTTATTGATACAAGTCCAATAATATATACAATAATTCAAAATGGAAAAGATATTGATTATATATATTATAAACTTATATTTTTTCCATTTTGAAAATAAGATAAAATTTAATTAATATTTAATTTTTATTAAGTTAAATTTTGTTTAAAATGCCCAGTCACCATTTTTGAAAATTTCAATTTTTTCACCTTTACTGTTTTCACCTATAATACTTAAATCAGAAGAACCTATCATAAAATCTACGTGAGTTAATGAATTATTAGCTCCAGCCTTTTCTAATTCTTCTTTTGTCATGTTATCTCCATTTTCAATACAAGTAGGATAAGCTTCTCCAAGAGCTAAGTGACAAGAAGCATTTTCATCAAAGAGTGTATTATAGAAAACTATGTTTGAATCCGAAATAGGTGAATGAAATGGTACCAAAGCTACTTCTCCTAAATAACAAGAACCATCATCTGTTTCAATTAATTTTTTCAAAGTTTCATAACCCTCTTCTGCAGAAAAATCTATTACTTTTCCATTTTCAAATTTTAAAGTAAAGTTATTTATAAGATTTCCACTATAATTTAAAGGTTTTGTACTTTTTACTATACCATTTACACCAGTTTTTAAAGGAAGGGTAAATACCTCTTCAGTAGGCATATTAGCTACAAAATATGTTTTGTTTTTGTTGTATTCTCCACCACCGCACCATATATGGCCTTTAGGCAATTCTATTGTTAAGTCTGTATCTTTTGATTTATAATATAGTTTGGTTAATTTTTGATCATTTAAAAAGTTTACTTTATTGGCTAAGTTATTTAAATGATCTTCCCACGCTTTAATAGGATCTTCTTTATCTATTCTAACTATATTAAATATATTTTCCCAAAGTTTTTTTATAGCCATATCTTCCTGTAAATCAGGGAATACTTTTTTTGCCCAAGCTTTTGTAGGCACAGATAAAACGCACCAAGACACAAAACTATTCATTATATATTCATAGTATTTTTTTAATGCTTTTCCTCTAGTTTTATTAGCAGTAGAAATTTTTTCAGGATCTACATTTTTTAATAATTCTGGATTAGAAGCAGATATGGATAAAAATGCCGCATTTTCCTTTGCTAAGCTTTCTAATTCATTTACTTCCCAATCGGGAAATTCTTCGAAGGTTTCAAATGGTGCTTTCATATATTTTATAAGGGTTAATTCCTCATCACTCCATTTTACATGTACATTTTTGGCACCAGCTTCATAAGCTTTGCTAGCTATAATTCTTACAAATTCTGCACATTCTATTGGTGAATTTATAACAAGGGTTTGTTTGGGCTGTAGATTTATACCTATTTTAATAGCTATATCAGCATATTTTTCTAGAAGGTTTTTAAATTTATTCATAAAAACACTCTCCTTACTATATGTATTTTAGTTAGTACATATTTCCTTTATTATTAGTTTATATCAATAAATATATAAGTCAATAATATTTGTAAATTAATTGAAAATATATTTTCTATACATTGTTCTAATATAATATTATTGTTTTTATCTATAGATATACTTTTATTTACTTATAGTACATTGTTTTAAAATTAAAAATTATAATAATGCAATGATATATTTATTTTTAGTGCAATAGTTATATTTCTATTAGGAAAATTTAAAAGTATAATTTTAAAATATAGGGGGTTATTTTTTTCTATAAGTAAAATGGTGAATAATATAAGAAATTATAGATCCTATAAGATCTGCTATTAAATCTACCATAGTGTCTGTAACGCCAGTATCTATAACACCTTGCATATCTAAACCAAATAGAGAGTCAATAGTGAATTCATATATTTCCCATATTACACCACATAAAGCTACAAAGGACAATACAAAAATAAATATAAAAATTTTATTATAAATGTATATTGAGTTATTATAACTATGTTTTTTTAATATAATAATAGCAAAAAATCCTATTATTATGCCAGATACAGTATGAAGCATAGTATCCCACCACTTATACCTATAAAAATTGTTTAAAGTTCCTAAATAAAGAGCAGTAAATATGAAAATTATAATAGATAAATATAGAGTTTTATCAAGGTCCATTTTAAGTATTTTAAAAATTAATGATGGTATAAAGGTTAATAAAAAAGCAGCAATTCCAATCAGAGTAAAATAATAATCTTTTTTTAGAAAATTACTTATAATATTAATAAAGATAAGAAGCCTTATAATATATTTACATATATTATAGGTTAATGTTTTTATTTTATAATTAATATTCAAGGTATCACCTAACCTTTTATAATTTAATATAGTTCATAATTATTGTATGGTTAATAATATTTTTTTATTATTAAAATAGTTTATAAATATTAGCATTCTAATTATTTTTCTAGATATTTATTTTCCCTAAAAGTATTTCTTGTTATAACACCTTTAAAAGTTGTTATAATAATTTTCTTTAGGGAATTATGTTAACTTCAGCCTATTAAAAATAGGGATATGTGGCGTAAAATGCATTCAAAAAAGCTTAGAGATTCTTGTTTGGTTTTTGAAAATATATTAAGAAAAAAATGACTGTTTGAGTGATAAGTGAGTTTTATTTTTTTAATATATTTTATGAGAAAACAAATTAGAATCTCTTAGCTAATTGAGACGCATTTGTAGACACATATCCCTTTTTAATGGGCTGTGGTATAATCTTTTTTAAGTCGTAATTTCCTTTAGTTCATAAACATTTTTATATCTTCATCTACTGAGGATATAGTTCCTATACCAAAGTTTTCTACTAATATTTTAGCTACATTTGGTGATAAGAATGCTGGTAAAGTTGGGCCTAAATGAATGTTTTTAACACCTAAGTGAAGTAATGCAAGTAATACTATTACAGCTTTTTGTTCATACCATGCTATATTATAAGATATTGGTAATTCATTAATATCTTCAAGTTCAAATACTTCTTTTAATTTAAGAGCTATTACAGCTAATGAATAAGAATCATTACATTGACCTGCATCTAATACTCTAGGTATTCCATTTATATCTCCTAAATTTAATTTGTTATATTTATATTTTGCACAACCAGCAGTTAATATAACTGTATCTTTTGGAAGTGCTTTAGCGAAATCTGTATAGTAATTTCTATTTTTCATTCTTCCATCACAACCTGCCATTACAAAGAATCTTTTTATGGCTCCAGTTTTTACAGCATCAACTATTTGAGGTGCTAAAGCCAATACTTGATTATGAGCAAATCCACCTATAATTTCACCTTTTTCTATTTCTTTAGGAGAAGAACATCTTTTAGCATGTTCAATTATTTCTGAGAAATCTTTTTTACCATCTTTTGAAGAACTAATATGTTTAACTCCTTCAAAACCAGTTACACCAGTAGTATACATTCTATCTTTGTATGAAGCTTTAGGTGGAACAATACAGTTTGTAGTCATTAAAATTGGACCATTAAATGCTTCAAATTCTTCATTTTGTTTCCACCAAGCATTACCATAGTTACCTACAAAATGTTTATATTTTTTGAATGCAGGATAGTAATTTGCAGGAAGCATTTCACTATGAGTATATACATCTACTCCAGTACCCTCTGTTTGTTTTAAAAGTTCCTCCATATCCTTTAAGTCATGTCCACTTATTAATATACCAGGATTATTTCTAACGCCTATATTAACCTTTGTTATTTCAGGATTTCCATAAGTTGATGTATTAGCTTTATCTAATAGAGCCATAACATCTACACCATATTTCCCACATTCTAGAACTAAAGCAGTTAATTCATCTTGAGAAAGAGTATCATCTAAAGTAGCTATTAAAGCTTTTTCCATAAAGGCATGAATACTATCTTCGTCATAACCTAAATTGTTAGCATGTTCTAAGTAAGCTGCCATTCCTTTTAATCCATAAGTTAAAAGTTCTCTTAAAGATCTTATATCTTCATTTTTAGTAGCTAATACACCTACTGTTTCAGCTTTTTTTCTAAAGTCTTCAGGATTATTTGCAGCCCAAATTGCAGCATCGTGAATTTCTTTTTCATCTTTATCATTTTTTATTCCTAAAATACTTAAGAATTTAGAAGTCCAACTTTTATTTTCCTTAGAATTATAAGAACCACCAGCTTTTATAATGGCATCCTTTAAACTTTGTCTTATTTTTAGACCTTTTTGAACTCTAGCATTTAGAGCTTTAGCATCAAAGTTAGCATTAGTTATAGTAGAGAAAAGACTTTCAACTATAAATTTGTCAGCTTCACTAGTATTTAGGCCCATTTCTCTAGCTTGAGAACTATATATTGCTATTCCTTTTACAACGTATATAATTAAATCTTGAGTTTTAGCTATATCTTCAGTTTTACCACATACACCTTTAACAGTGCAACCACGACCACCAGCGGCTTCTTGACATTGATAACAAAACATACTCATTATTAATACCTCCATATATTTAAAATTATTTTTAGTTACTAATTTAATAGAGTAAGTATATCGCTTAACTCTGAATTAATTGTATAAAAAAAATATGATTAATTCTGTAACTTATGTTACAGGTATAATAATTTCTAAAAATTTTATTAGAAATTGTTTTTTTTATATAATTTAGAAAAACAATATAAAATAGTCCTTAATGTTAACTGAATTTTTTTAATAGTAATAGTTTTTTAGTTAAAGGTTAAGAAATTTATAAAACAATACATATATAATAATTTTGTTGACAATAGTTAAAAGTTTTAGTATATTATAAGTGTGTTAGTTGTAGTAGTACACTTAATACTTTATATACACTTTATTTTTTACAGATGGTAGATATAAGAGAAAATTAATAATTGTTTAAATTCTTAAAAAGTGGGGTGATTTCAGAATGAAGAAAAAAATAATTAATATTTTATTCACTATAGGATTTGTATTTTATATTTCATTCCTACTTTGGAATATTCCTTTTAAATATGTATTTCCATTAGAAGTATTTAGTACTAATAGATATTTTTCTAGAACACTTAATTTGATTCCTTTTTATGATATCTTTAATGGAAATTATAACAGTTTAGATATTTGGGGCAATATAATTTTATTTATTCCATTAGGAATTTATATGAATATAATCAATAAAAACAACGCTATATATATAAATATTTTTAAAATTTTCTCAATAAGTTTAATCTTTGAAGCTAGTCAGTATATATTTGGCATAGGTGCCAGCGATATAACAGATGTTATTACTAATACTATTGGAGGAATTATTGGTATAGGTATATATATGGTAATTAAGAGAGTTTTCAAAGAGGATAAAAAAGTGAAAAATTTTATTACTATTTGTAGTATTGTAATTATGATACCAGTTGCGATTATATTAATAGCACTATTTATATACAATTAGATTATAAACATAATCTGTGGTAAATTTATTGAGTGATTTTAATATTAGATAATATAGTATAGAAGAAAGGATAGATGTAATTTGTATTTTAATTTAAACTATTAACAGCAGTTTAAAACAGAGATTAAAAAATAAATGTATTAGTAATAACAATAAAGTAAGGTGGTGAAGAAATGATAAATATAGACAGTAGAAGCAGTAAACCTATATATGAGCAAATAATAGATGGTATAAAGGAAAATATTATAAGGGGAATATTGAAACCAGGTGATAAATTGCCTTCAGTAAGAGAACTGGCTGTAATGATAACTACAAATCCAAATACAGTTAGTAAAGCATATAAAGAATTAGAAAGAGAAAAAATTATAGAGGTTTTAAGGGGAAAGGGAACTTATATATCAGATTTTAATCCTAGGGAGGATGAGGAAAAGATGAGTTTTTTAAGAAAAGAATTGAAACAACTTTTAATTGAAGCCCAATATATGGGGATAGATAAAAAAGAATTTTTAAAATTAATAGAAGAAATATATGCAGATTTAGATGGAAAGAGGTGATTAATTTGATAAATATAAGTAATGTATCAAAAATGTTAGGAAATAAAAAAGTTTTAGATGATATTAATTTAAATATAGAAAAAGGAAGCATATTTGGTATTATAGGAGAAAATGGAGCAGGAAAGACAACTCTTATAAAGTGTATGTTAGGAATATACAAACAGGATGAAGGAGAAATAAAGATAGCAGGACAGTCTGTTTTTGAAAATACTTTAATAAAAAGTAAAATAGGTTATGTAGCAGCAGAAGTTCAATATTATTCATCCTTTAAAGTAAAAGAACTTATAAAATTTTATTCTTTAACTTATACTACTTTTTCTTATGAACGTTTTAAAGAGCTTAATAAAATATTTAAAATACCAGAAAATAAGAGAATAAGAGAACTTTCAAAGGGAATGAAAATGAGAGTTTCTTTAATGTTAAATTTAAGTATATATCCAGAAATACTAATACTAGACGAACCTACTTCTGGTTTAGATCCTATAATAAAAAGGAAATTAATAAGTATATTATTAGAAGAGGTTTCAGAAAGAAATACTACTATATTTATAGCAAGTCATCATTTAGACGATTTGGAAAGAATATGTGATTGTGTAGCTATTATAGAAAAGGGACAAATAAAATACACAAATAATATAGAGGATATGAAGAAATATATAAAGAAACTTCAAGTTTTATTTAAAGATGAGAATAAAATAGAGGAAATAAAAACTTGGGATGAAATAATGACAGTAGAAAATGTAGGGAGAATAAATTATTTAATAACCAATAATTATTCAGATGAGTTGCAAGAAAAATTATTAAAATCAGGAGCAGAGTTTGTAGAAGAAATAAATTTGAGTTTAGAGGATATGTTTATATACTCCATGGAAGGAGGAAAAGAGAATGAAAAGCTTATTTAGAAATCCTTTGTTTTATAAAGAATGGAAGAGTAGTAAATGGATTTGTTTACTTATGACTTTAATTTTATTTTGGGATAAGCCTAATAATGTGCTTGATCAAATCAGTTATCAAAAATATAGTATGATTATGGATAAAGATTTTGTATTAGATAAAATGTGGTTTAATCAATGTTTATTAGGTTGGAATAGTGGGAAAATAATACTTATATTAGGAGTAATATCCTTATTTTCCATACTATTATTTAAAGGAGAAAAACAGAGTTCCACATGCGATTTATTACATTCTATGCCTTTTACAAGAAAAGATATTATATTATCTAAGATTAAAGTGGGGATTTTAACTATAACTATACCTTTTTTAATTAATTTTATAATAATGACAGTTTTTTATTTCAAAAATAAATCCTATATAGGAACTGCTTATTTAGATGTACCTAAGTTTTATTCTATAAATTTATTATTTGCTTTATTCTTTTTTATGTTTTTAGTATTTATGCAAAGCATAGTAGGACAGTATTTTGCAGCATCTATAATTGCACCAATAACTTTGTATGTACCATATATAGTAGCAGGATATGTAGTAGATTTAATAAGATTAAGTCAAAATTTACAATATGAAAATTATAAGCTTATTACATTAAATGAATTTGTCGAGAATTTAAACATATATGATATAGTAAATACTAAAGGATTGGACAGATTTGAAAAAGGGCCAGATGGAGAACAAATAACAACTATTTATAAATTTATATATGAAAATTTTGATATTAAAATAATGATACTTATAGTTTTAATAGTTATTTTTGCTATTTTTGCAGTGATGGCTTATAAAAGAATTAAGTTAGAGAGAATTAATCAATTAATAATATTCAAATCAGTTGAAACAGTATTTAAAATAGGGGTATCTATATGTGTAGGGATGATTTTTTCACAAATATTTGGGTATCCAAAAGGACCAAAACCAGTTACCAATATGCCACTAATATATATAACATTATTAATAGGTACAATTGTAGGTTATTTTATAGCGAAATTAGTTGTGAAATTTTGTAGTAGATAAGATTTCCTAAAGAAACTGTTGAGAAATTTTTTAGATTAGATATTTAACATTCATTGTTGTTTATAAATTTTTTAGTAAATTTATTTTGGGTTTACTATGGTCTACTATTAAATATAAAAATGCTAGTAGTAATAAATAATTAATTGATATTACTAGCATTTTTTATATTTAAATCTTGATGAATAATTATTCTACTATTACTCCAGTACCAGAAGCTGTTACCATAAGCATTCCTCCGCCTTGACCTAAAACTTCATAATCTATATCTACTCCTACTATTGCGTTACAACCTAATGAAGCAGCTCTATTCATCATTTCATCTATGGCTTCATTTCTTGCGCGAATTAATTCTTCTTCATATCCTTGAGATCTTCCACCAACTAAGTCCCTTATTCCAGCCATAAAATCCTTTAAAAAATTAACACCTGTAATAACTTCACCACATACTATCCCTTTATATTCTTTTATTTGCTTACCTTCTATATTATTAGTAGTAGTAATTAGCATAATTAACCCCTCCCAGAAATTATTATAGAATCAATTCTATATAGTTTGTGTAAATCCTTTAAAAATAATATTAAAAATTCCTTAAAAATACTTTATTAAAATTAATTAATATATAAATTAATTAGAAGAATTTAACTATTATTTATAAATTTAATAAAATATAGAATTAGTATGTATTATAAAAGGATAAATAATGGATTTTAGAAAAAATTATTATATCCTAACAATGATTTGCTTTTATGATATTATATGTTAAAATTTTTATAATTGTTTTTCTATTTACTCCAGCCTATTTTATTACTTTTATACTGTTATGTGGTAAAACCTCAAAAATATAATTACAATATTTCTGATATTTGCATTTCTATATAATTAATTTAAAAAATATATTGAAAACGTAAACAAATGGTGGTAAAATAAAAAATAAATTTAATATTATAAGGCGGAGATAAGAGAGCCAATTCATTACATTTTAATGGGTGAAGTGGCTCTATTTGTTTTTCCCAAAATTTAAATAATTTTGTAGGGGGAGTAAAAAATATGTCAATTTATATGGCTGAATTTTTAGGTACTATGATAATGATATGGTTAGGAGATGGTGTTGTAGCCAGTGTAACACTTAACAAAAGTAAAGGAAAAGATGGTGGATGGATTGTTGTAACAGCAGCCTGGGGGATAGCAGTTGCTGTACCTGCTTATATTTTTGGAAGCATAAGTGGGGGACATATGAATCCTGCAGTTACAATTGGTAACGCAGTAGCAGGAAATTTTCCTTGGGAGAATGTAGCAGGATATATAATAGCCCAAATGTTAGGAGCTTTTGCAGGAGCAGCTTTAGTTTGGCTTACTTATCTTCCACATTGGAAAGCAACAGAAGATAAAGCTAGTAAATTAGGAGTATTTTGTACAGCGCCAGCAATAAGAGATACAAAATCTAATTTCTTGACTGAATTTTTAGCAACTGCACTTTTAGTATTTGGATTAATGGGTTTTGGACAAGTTAAAGTTGTGGATGGATTTGGTCCATTAATAGCAGGTGCATTTATATTTGTTTTAGGACTTTCTTTAGGTGGACCAACAGGATATGCTATAAATCCAGCAAGAGATTTAGCCCCAAGAATAGCTCATGCAATTTTACCAATAGCAGGTAAAGGTGATTCAGATTGGAAATATGCATGGATACCAGTGTTAGGCCCAATATTAGGAGGAATAATAGGAGCATTATTATTTATATTAGTTTTTTAATAAAGATTTTATAAAAATTTTTAATAAATTTATATTGCATAATATAATAAATTAAAAATAATATCAATAAATTATAATAATAAAAAACACTTAAAAATTTTGTTGTCAATAATAGTTTATATAATATTTATAATTTTTTAAAATTGCAAATCAAAATACAAGGGAAATATATTTTGAAAAAATTATTTTACTAGTTTTTTATCTTAGTGCTTAATTAAATAAAATTTATTTAATTAAAGGCGTATATGAATGAAATACATGTTTTAAAAAAGGGAAGGTGGAGTTTATAATGGAAAAGTATGTAATGTCTTTAGATCAAGGAACTACTAGTTCAAGATGTATAATATTTAATAAAAAAGGTGAAGTAGTAAGTGTTGCTCAAAAAGAATTTACACAAATATATCCTAAAGCAGGATGGGTAGAACATGATCCACTAGAAATATGGGGAAAGCAAGCAGGGGTAGCAGGAGAAGCATTAAATATAGCTAGAATTTCTCCAGAACAAATAGCAGCTATAGGAATAACTAATCAAAGGGAAACTACAGTAGTTTGGAATAAAAGAACAGGAATGCCAGTATATAATGCTATAGTATGGCAATGTAGAAGAACAGCTGGTTATTGTGATGAACTAAGAGAAAAGAATATAGACAAAATTATAAAAGACAAAACAGGCTTAATGTTAGATGCTTATTTTTCAGCAACAAAAATAAAATGGATATTAGATAACGTAGAAGGAGCTAGAGAATTAGCAGAAAAAGGGGACTTATTATTTGGAAATATAGATACTTGGTTAATATGGAATATGACTAAAGGTAGAGTTTATGTGACAGATTACACCAATGCTTCAAGAACTATGTTATTTAACATACATGAACTAAAGTGGGATGAAGAATTATTAGAATTATTTAATATACCAAAATCCATGCTTCCAGAGGTAAAACCATCTAGTTGTGTATATGGTGAAACAGATGAAATATTATTTGGAGTATCCATTCCAATAGCAGGAGATGCAGGAGATCAACAAGCAGCCTTATTTGGACAAACTTGTTTTAAGGCTGGTATGGCTAAAAATACTTATGGTACAGGTTGTTTCCTTTTAATGAACACAGGTGAAAAGGCAGTAAATTCTAAAAATGGATTATTGACTACTATAGCAGTAGGTATAGATGGTAAAGTTGAATATGCCTTAGAAGGCAGTGTATTTATAGGTGGAGCAGTAGTTCAATGGTTAAGAGATGAACTTAGAATGGTTAAGAGTGCTCAAGAAACAGAAAGATATGCAACAGCGGTAGAGGATAATAACGGAGTCTATCTTGTGCCAGCTTTTGTTGGAATAGGTGCCCCATATTGGGATTCTTATGCAAGAGGAACTATATTAGGGCTTACAAGAGGGGCTAAAAAGGAACATATAATAAGAGCTGCATTAGAGTCTATGGCATATCAAACTTATGATGTATTAAAATCTATGGAAGAAGATTCAGGTATAGAGTTGAAATCATTAAAAGTAGATGGGGGAGCCTGTCAAAATAATTTCTTAATGCAATTTCAAGCTGATATATTAAATGTAGAAGTAGATAGGCCAGAAGTAGCAGAAACTACAGCATTAGGTGCAGCTTATCTTGCAGGACTTGCAGTTGGATATTGGAAAGATAGAGATGAAGTATCACAAAATTGGGCAATTTCAAAAAGTTTTTCACCAGCAATGGAAAAAGATAAAAAAGAAAAGCTTATAAAGGGATGGCACAAAGCAGTAACAAAAGCAATGGACTGGGAAGAAAAAGAGTAATATAAGGAAATTGCGACTTAATTGCTTTTAAAGGTTGAAAATTAAAACAAGAAATACTTTTAGGGAAAATAGATATCTAGAAAAATAATTAGAATACTTTATTTGTGACTAATATTTAAGCGTAAAGTAAACAGGATGTTTACTTAGCTCTGTTGGCACAGGACGTGACATTTGAGCGTTAGCTTAAATATTAGTACACAAATATTAGTATTCTTTATTTTTATAGCCATCTATTGACTAAAAATATTTCTTGTTTTAATATCTTTAAAAGTTGTTATAATAATTTCCTACTTATATTTATTTATAACTTACTTACTATATTAAATTTGCTTGATACTGCAAAGGCTTTAAATTGTAGGTATATACATTATAAATCTTATGAAAATATAGTCTTTTGATATGCTACCGCATTAATTTCATTAAATTATGATATAATAAAAACAATTAATAACTGATAGGAGGAAATTTATGCCAAGAGAATTTGTAGAGTATACAAATGATTTACCTATAAAGGTTTCTTTGCAAAATATAAAGAAAAGACCTATCCATTGGCACAATGCTATGGAAATTATATATGTTTTAGAAGGTAGTATAAAAATAATTATCGAGACAGAAAGCCATAGGGTAAACAAGCAAGAAATAGGTATAATAAATCCAGAGGAAGCGCATAGCATAAAAAGTATAACTAATAATAATAAAGTTCTCATATTTCAAATAGATACTAATTTTTTTAATAAATATTATGATATAGAAAATATGTTTTTTTATACAGATTTTTCCGTACCAGAGGCGCAAAAGCATGAAAAGTATGATGTATTAAGAAAATATCTTTCTACATTGCTTTGTGAAATAGCTCAAAAAGGTGATAATTATGAAGATGTAGTAGAAGAAATTTTAGTAGATCTTTTATATCATCTTATAAATAATTTTCATTATTTAATATATGATGAAGAAGAATTAAAAGAAAATGAGGTACAGTTTGAAAGGTATGATAGAATAATAAAATACATATATTCTAATTATAATAATAAAATAAGTATTCAAGATATAGCTAGATTAGAATTTTTAAGTTCCCATTATTTATCTAATGAAATGAAAAATAAAGTAGGATATAGTTTTAATGATTTTGTAAATTTAACTAGAGTAGAAGAGGCTATAAAGTTACTTTTAGATACAGACAAAACCATATCTGAAATATCTGAAGAATTAGGTTTTTCCCACACTAGATATTTTAACAAACATTTTAAAAAGCATTATAAATGCACTCCAATGCAATATAGAAAGAAGTATAAAGTGGATGAGGAAACTTATGAAAAACTAAAAGTTTACGAAAAATTAAAATTAAAAGATGCTTATGAATATTTGATGCATTATTTAGAAGATTATCCGCGATTCAACTATGAAGGTAAAATTATAAAAATTAATGTGGATTTATCTAAAGATACAACTGAATTAGAAGAAAATTGGCATGATATTATTAATTTGGGAAGTGCTAAAGAAATATTAAAGGGAAACCATGGAAAGCTTATAAAAGAATTTCAAAAATATGTAGAATGCGAATATGCAATTATCCAAAATATATTTTCAAAAGATATGAATGTCTTTTCCACAGAAAAAGATAGGTTTTTTAATTGGTATGAAATAAGACAAGTGTTTGAATTTATATATGATTTAGATTTAAAACCTGCTATATTAATAGATTTTAATAAATATGAATTAGAATTTTTCTTAGCACTTTTTAAAGATTTTATAGATTACTTCACAGATTTTTTTGGAGATAAAGAAATTAAGAAATGGAGATTTTATTTGAAAAATTATTCAGAAAAAAATAGTAGTATTTTGGATAGTTTTTTACAAGAATATGAGGATATAGAATTTATAAATTGGGATTTAGATTACAAGGAAGTAAATAATATTTATGATACTGCATATATGCTTCCTTACATATTAAATCAATATTTAAATAAAAAATCTAATGTAATTTTTTTAACTACTTTTGATGAAATATATGGAGGAGAGTATATAAATAATGAATTATTTTATGGTGGTTCTGGAATAATAAATCGTCAAGGAATAAAAAAGCCTTCTTATTATGCTTACTATCTTTTGTCTAAATTAGGTAATGAGGTACTAGAAAAAGGAGAAGGATATATAATTACTAAAGAGGATGATGATATTCAGATTCTTGTTTATTCTCATAGTGAAGAATTAGAGTCTTTAATTTCTTTAGAGGACTTGTATAAAAGAAGAGGCTTAAAAGAAACTGCAGAAAAGAAATTTTCTATAAATATAGCTGCTTTACCTTATAATTATAAGATTGTTACTTATAAAATAGATGAGGGAAAGGGATCTTCATATAATAATTGGTTAGCTATGGGTAAGCCAAAGAGAATAGATGAATATGAAAGGGATTTATTAATACAGAGTTCTGTTCCAAATATAAAATTAGGTTTTGCTAAAAAATCACCTATATATAATATAGTTTCAAAGATAGAAGGATACGGAGCATTTTTATTTATATTGCAAAGGGTATAATATTAAAATAGTGCTCAATTGTAAATTTAAAAAGCACAAAAATATTTCTGTATTTTACTTAAAAATTTAAGTAAAATACAGAAAAAATGTGTACAAAAAGTACAAAAGCACCTTAAATAAGGTGTTTTTTTGTTTATTGCGAAAAAATGGAATAAATCCTAGTCCTTAAATATATACACTATACTCCTTAGCATAGTGAATGAAAATATATATTTAAAAGAATATAATATTAATATGAAGCAAATAAAAATATGTTTAAAATTATGATAAATAATATATTTAAAAAAATAAAATTATATAAGATTCTTTTTAAATTTAAATATTTTTATATCAATATATATTTAGAATATATTCTTTATTATATTATAAAAATTGAAAAAATAGATATTTAAGTGAATAAAATAATTTTTAATATATGTAAATAATATTGTTAATTTATAAAAATATTATTTTAAAAAAGGAGTGGATAACAAAATGAGTGCAAAAATGTTGCCTAAAAATACAAAATCTATTAGAACGAGGTGCTTATCATGGGAATTGACTATAAGTTATTTTCAGAAGAAAAGGTAGAAAAAGCTTTATTAAAGTTTGCAGTTCCAGCTATGATATCTTTACTGGTTATGGAATTATATAATATGGTGGATACTTTTTTCGTAGGTTTAGCTATAGGGCCAAAAGCTATAGGGGCGTTAACTGTAGCTTTTCCAGTGCAAAGGCTTATGTCTTCACTAGGACTTATGATAGCAGTGGGGGCATCTACTGCGGTAGCTAGAAGCTTAGGAAAAAAAGATTATGACAGCCTAAAATCGGTAATATTAAATGCTATAAATATTACTATAGTTATAATGCTAATTTTAACTTTTATAATTTTAATATTTAAAAAAGACATGATTACAGGCCTATTAGGTTCTAGTCAATATATTTATCCTTATGCAGAGGAATATATTTCTATAGTAGTACTTGGTGGAATATTTCAAGCCTTAACTTTAGTTATCTGTTATATAATGACGTCCTTAGGTTATACAAATATAACATTAAAAGCCACTTCAATTGGAGCTATATTAAATGCTATAATTGACTATTTTTTAGTTATGCATTTAAATTTTGGAGTATCAGGAGCAGCTATAGCAACTGTAACTTCACAAATAGCTGGATTATTATACACCATATATAAATTTAATAAGGTTAAAAAGAAAATAGATTTAAATTTAAAATTTAATTTTGATCTTAAACTAGATATATTAAAGCCAATATTAGCAGTAGGATTTTCAACTTTTATTATAGAAATATCTGATGCAGTTGTAGCAGTGATATTAAATAATATACTTTCTGCTTATGGAGGAGATAAGGCGATAATTATAGTAGGTGTAACTACTAAAATATCAATGTTCTTGTTTATAACAGTTATAGGCATAAGTTCGGCAATGCAGCCTATAGCAGCTTTTAACTATGGTGCAAAAGATTTGGTCCGTGTAAAAGAAGTAGTTATAAAGACTATAGTAGCTGTAACAGGAGCAACATTAATTTTATGGGCAGGAATGTTTATATTTGCAAGTCCTATTATAGGACTATTTCTAAAAGAACAGAGTCTTTTAGTTGAAACTGTAAAAGCTTTTAGAATAATAATATGCCTATTTCCAACCATAGGAATATATTATGTATCCATATATTATTATCAATCTATGGGTAAGGCAAAAACTTCACTTATATTATCTGTGTATAGACAAATGATAATATTTATACCATTATTATTTATATTAATTAATAAGTTTAATATTATAGGAGCTTGGATAGCTTATCCAATTTCAGATTTAATATCAGCTATTACGGGAATAGTATATGTAAGAATAGCATTAAAAGAAAAAGATAATGATATAGAAGCTCAAGAATACAAATTAAATAGAAAAGATAAAGCATTCGAAGGAAGATCATTAGAAGCAGGTGGTCTTTAGAGAGGATAAAATTGAAGAAGATGAAACAGCTTAGATAAAAAATAAATGAATGAAAGATTTAATAGTTAATAAAAATAGTTATAAAAGCAAATAGCTTTAAATGCTTTTATAACTATTTTTTTTATTAAAATACTCTTTATTTTTTATGAGAACTGTTGACAAAAAAATAAAATGATATATAATATTAATTGTAAATGAAAATCGTTTTCGTCAAATAAGGGAGTGATACAATGACAAAGGTAAATATAATCTATTGGAGCGGTACTGGTAACACAGAAAAAATGGCTGAAGCTATTAAAGAAGGATTAGCATCAGCAGAAGTAAAACTATTATCTGTATCTGATGCAACTGTAAAAGATGTAGAAGAAGCAGAAGTAGTAGTTTTAGGTTGCCCGTCTATGGGGAATGAAGTATTAGAAGAAGGCGAAATGGAACCTTTTGTAGATTCTATAAGTAATGCAGTTAAAGGTAAAAAGGTAGCTTTATTTGGATCTTATGGCTGGGGAGATGGCCAATGGATGAGAGATTGGGAAGAAAGAATGGAAAGCTATGGTGCAGAGTTAAAAGTTGATAGTTTAATACACCAAGGAGAACCGGATGATTCTACTTTAGAAGAATGCAAAGCTTTTGCACAAAAGTTAATATAATACAATAAGTAAGATAAATATTGTTATATAAATAGTTTTTAATTATTTATTAAAACTAACATATAATTAAAATAAAGTTAATAGTTTATAATTACACATAAAGTTTAAAACAGTGTATATTTTAACAATTTATATAGGATAACTGTCCTCCAGACAGAATGATGTATAGTTGAAAAATAGTTATCAAAACATTTCCTATGTAAATATTAAAAATGCACTGTTTTTGTTATTTTTATAAATAGTTTTTAATTAAATAAATTCCATAATTAAAAAATTCCTAATATACATACAGAATATTATATGGTGCTGCGATACTAATAATAAATTAACCTGCTTTTAATTAATAGAGTAATATAAAAAAAATGTGTATAATTAATAATATATATTTAATTATTAAATAAAAATGCTAAAAGAGACTTAAAGGAGTGTAGCTTGAAATTATGAGAAATAAATTTGTAGATTTAAATTTGAAATTTAATGATGAAATAGATGAAAGATCCATACACTCAAATATTTTAATTGTAAAAGATATTAATGGGAATATAGTCACATCTCATGTAAAGGTAGAAAAAAAGAATATACTTAATATAAAAATAAAAGTAGATAAAGAGGATATGTGTAATGAATATACGTTAGAGTTTAAAGAAGTTATATATTCACGAAGTGGTAATGCCTTTAAAGAATTAAATAATATAAAAGTTTGCTTAAATAAAGGTGAAGTAGAAAATAATGGGGCAAGGATAGTTAAAGAAGATAATTGGATTTACTATAGTGGTAATAAAAAAATTTATACTTATATGGATTATAATCCTAATGGAGAAATAAGAAAAATTAATCTTGATGGATCTTTAAACATAAAACTTTGTGATGATTTTGCAAGTAATATTTGGATAAATGGACAGTGGTTGTATTATATAAATTATAAAGGAGATAAGGAAGAAAATTATCTTTATAGGATAAAAAAAGATGGAACTTTAAGAGAAAGATTAACAGATACGACTATAAATTCTTTAGTGTTTTCTGATAATTATATTTTTTATTCACAATATATAAGTCCATCTAGTAAAGATAACTATAAGATATATAGAATAAAAAAAGATGGATCCAATAAGATAGAGTTAAATAATGTGAGAGGTAAAAATCTTATAATACAAGGACCTTATTTATATTATTTAAATATAGATGATAATTGTTCTATATATAGAATAAGAGTGGATGGATTAGATATTAATAAAATAAATAATTATTCAAGTAGAGTTTTCATGGAAATAAAAGATGGATGGATATATTATATTAATGAAGAACTAGGAAACAATTTATATAGAATAACTTTAGATGGAAAATATGAAGAGAAGTTAAATAATGATAATTGTATAAATGCTATAATGGATAATGAGTATATTTATTATGGAGTAAGTATAAATAATAATAAAACTTATTTATATAAAATAAATATAAATGGTTTGGAAAGAAAAAAAATATGTGAAGAAGATTGTTCAAGGTCTATAGTACTTTCAAAAAATAATATATATTTTTCAGGAAATAATAATAAAGGAATATATAAAATAAGAAAAACAGGGGGAAAACCATCTGTTATAATGAAAGATAATGCGTTGAGTTTAGATATAGTAGGAAATTGGCTTTACTACTATAAACTTAATTTAGATGAGTTAAGTATGAAATTACATAGAATAAATTTATGTGATAATATAGAACAGGAAGTTTTATAAGGAATTTATGACTTAAAAAGTATACTATCTTTGGTTTGAAAAATGGATATATGGTTAGAAAGGCAACTTACTTCAATAAGAGATTCTAACTTATTTTTTCTTAAAATATATGGTTCCAAATCATAATTAGTTGAACGCTCAGACAATAATTTAGAACATACATATATTTTAAAAAAACAACCAAGAATATCTAATCTTGTTCAAATACCTTTTACACCACATATCCCTATTTTTTAAACCATTGAACAAAAGCATTTATACCCTTTAAAGGACGCTAAGTAGTAATTCCCTTATCTTGTAAAGCTTGTTTTTGGTGTGTCTTTAGTTATTACATCAAATACAAAACCTTGTTCTTTTAATCCTTTTATTATTTCTGGTAAAGCTTGTACAGTTGTAGTCTTAGGATTAGTATCGTGCATTAATATTACGGCTTTATGAAGACCGCGACTTTCAGTTAGGACAGAATTTATAATTTTATCTTTTTTCTGACAAAATGCTGAGGCATCGGTTGAATCTACATTCCAATCAAAATGCATATAACCTAATTCATTCATATGATTTATTATTTGTTTCATTATATTAGGACCACCATAATTATGGCTTATAGTATTATTAGAACCACCAGGATATCTAATAATATGACTTGGCTTTTGTCCAACAGTTTCTTCAATATATTTATCTAATTTTTTTATATCTTTTTCAAAGTTTTCAGGAGATATATAAATTTTTTTATAGTCGTGACTATATGTATGGTTAGCTATAACATGTCCATCTTTTGCTATATCCTTATATAAATCCTCTAAGCCTGGATGACCATTAACAAAGAATGTAGCTTTAACATCATTTTCTTTTAATATTTTTAATATTTCTTTAGTATTTTTGGATGGACCATCGTCAAAAGTCAAATATGCTATTTTTATATTTTTCATTTTTTGTTTGTATGTTTCGTTTTCTTTATCTATATCAGACATAAGTTTTAAATTTTCATCTTTTATATTCTTATTTTCTGAAGATATATTATTAATTTTTTTTGCTAGCATATTATTTTCAATTTTAACTTTTAAAAGTCTTCCTCCAGTAATTAAGGTACTTATGATTGAAAAGAATAATAAACATATGGTCACCATATTTCTCAAATCATATTGTTTTCTTCTGGTATAAATATTTTTTCTAGAATTTCTCATAGTCAACCCCTCGTTCTTATTAAACTCCTTTTAAATTGGAAATTTTATTTTTTATTTCTTTATATTTTTTATCTAACTGTTCCTTTTCCGAACTTAATTTTTTATTCTCTTTTTGTAAAGTTTTTAAGTTATTATGTAAGCTTTCATTTTTATTTTTGTAAGTATATACTTTATTTACATTAATAAATGAAAGTATAAATAAAATAACTGTAACAGTTAGTAATAAAATTAGTTTAGATTGAGATTTTTTTCTCAAGGTTATCTCTCCTTTTCAACAAATTTTTTATAAATTAATTGTTTTTATAACAATATATTTCTTTATTCCTCATATTTTATATTATACATATAAATTTTTTGCATTTGTAACAATAAAGTAACAATATAAAAAACAAAATAGATTTAATTTCAAGGCATAAATATAAAAATAGGGCTATCACAATAAGAACAAATATTACAATATATTGTATTGAATTTAAAGTTATAACACAATATATTGTATATAAGTTTTTGTGTAATAGCTCCGTTTTTATTTATTACATGAAAATTAAATCTAACAATATATTTTACATAAGTATATTAAGCAATTATTTTTTAGACATAAGTTTTTTATACCAAATATTTAAATTAGGATACTTAAGACTATTATTTATAATGGTTAGTTTTAGCATCCAGCATACTTTAAAACTTCCATAGAGAATAGGGATATTATATTATTCATAATGATTAGTTTTAGCGCCAAAGCATTCAATCACAGGTAGTACAAACATAAACCCTACACCAGGTTTATTATCTATATCTAAAGTTTTTCGTATTTTTCTAATTACGTTATTCTTTTTTTCTTCAGAGTCTATAACACTTATAATAGTTTTATTGTAAGGAACATCACCTTCTATGAGTTTCCTTATACCAGCAAAAACAGTTACATCTAAATTATTTTCTAGTAGAATTTTACCAAGACCTCTACTATTTATATTAGTAGCACCACAATTTTCCTCATAAAATATTTCATTTATATCATGCAGTCTTTTTATATCATTAAGTATTAAAACAACAGCGTACATAAAAAGCCTCCTTTATATATTTGCTTCCTTAGCTTTTATTATAGCAGTTTTTGTAGATAATGGTCCTACTATTTCTGTAATAATTGTAGTGGCTAAAAGTATAGTTAAAACTTTTGTATCAACACCAGTCCCTTTAAATTCTCTACTTACTATAATAGCTAATCCTACAGCTACACCTATTTGTGAAAATAGTCCGTAGCCTATGTATTTTTGTACTGTCTTAGGTGCTTTAGAAATTGCAGCTCCTAAGGAAGCACCAGATACTTTTCCTAACATTCTAAATATAAGATAACATATACCCAATATTCCTATTTTAGGTATCATTTTTATATCTAATCTAGCTCCAGCTAAAACAAAGAATGCTGTTATAACAGGTGAGGCAAAATTTTCAACAGTAGAAAAAATTTCATTATTATGAACAGATAAATTTGCTACAGTTATGCCTAAGCACATAGATGCTAAAAGAGAAGATAAATTGAATTTTAGGCATAGCCCTGTGAGTATTATAATAGTACCCAATGTTAAGGTTTGAATCTCAGAAGCTCTAGAAAATTTATTAAGTATATAAATCAAGATTATGCCTAAAACAAAACCTGCTAAAAGAGAAAAAAATATTTCTACAAGGGGTGGTACTATTATAGAGTAAGCATTAATAGGCTTATTTGCAATAAAAACCCTTGCCAAAGAAGAAGCTATTGAGTATATCATGAGGCATATTGCATCATCTACTGCTACTACGCCTAGTAAAGTAGTAGTTAAAGGTCCCTTAGCTTTCATTTCTTTAAGTACCATTACTGTAGCTGCTGGAGCTGTTGCAGATGCTACTGCTCCTAATATTAGAGCCGTATATATTTTTTCTCCTAATATTAAAGTAATTATAGTAACTGCAGCAAAGGCTAAAATAGCTTCAAAAAATGCAATTATAAAAATAGGCTTGCCTAATTTTTTTATTACAGATACTTCTAATTCGCTACCTATATTAAAAGCTATAATTCCTAGAGCAAAATCTCCTATAAAAGATAATTTTTCAATTATTATACTATTTTCTAGATTAAAACCTGATACTCCAAGTACTAATCCAGCAATGATATAACCCGCTACTGCTGGTATTTTGAATCGATTCATTAACTTTCCAAAAAGCACACCAACAATAAGAGCAATACCAACTCCTATAAATGGATTCATTGAATATTCCCCCTAAAATAAATTTATTAATTTTAAAATTTATATAGAAATTTTAAAAATTTGTTACATATTTAGAGTATACAACAAATAAATAGTATATATCAAATAAGTAAGATACTCTTATCCAAAAAAAATGTTAAGCATATAAAGATAGTAAGAGCATTTTTAAAGGAGCGTGTGTATTTTGATATATATAGTGGCACAATATATATTAATAGTTATATTAATAATAGCCATAGATTATTTCTTATATTTAATTAGAAACAAAAGTGAAGATTATTTAGAAAATTATTATGGACTTTCTGATATAATAATAAATACGGATTATGAAAATGAAAAAAGTAGGGAAAACATAAAAATTATATTAAGGACTATAGGTACTTCTGTATATGAAGTAGAAGAAAAATTTAGTAATGAACCTAACGAAATAAAGGAAGACAGAGCTTTAAAAAAAGCACAACAATTACTAAAGGAATATAAATTTAAAGGAAAAATAAACGAAGATACTTTAAGATATTTAATAAGAATAAATTGTGCTTTAATGAATGATTTATATAAATAATTTTATATAAATATAGATGAAATGTTTAAAATTATGTTTTTTTAATATATAATAACTAGGGTAAATGAATATATATTATTTTTAATATGCAGATATTATATATCAGCATATTATTTTTTAGATTTCAAAATAAGAACATTTGTTTTCGAAAGTATTGTTTGATATAATCAATATGACATTATATGTAGTTTTATAAGTAAATATTTTGAGTAAAAATTATTAAAACTACAATAAACATATTTTTTGATATATAATAAAGTAAGAAAATATATGGAATAAAATGTAAAAGTAGGTACAGGATGTTCTTTTTATAATTAATATATTTGCAAAGTTCAAATTAGATATATTTTTATCTAAGTAAATAATGGAGATTAGTTTTCATTTAAATAAAAATTTTAAGCAATAGAAATGATAAATACTAAGTTAGATTTGGAGGATAAAAATGGAGGAGAGAATAGATAACACTAAAGATTATGATGTTACCAAGTTAACCTCTTTGGAAAAATTAGAACCTGTAAGAGTAAGACCAGGAATGTACATAGGATCAACAGGAACTAAGGGACTTCATCATTGTATTTGGGAGATACTAGATAATGCTATTGATGAAATTTCAAATGGGTATGGAGATACAGCAGAAGTTATATTAAATAAAGATAAAAGTGTTACAATTGTGGATAATGGAAGAGGAATTCCCACAGGGATTCATCCTATAAAAAAGAAATCTGGTGTGGAAATGGTTTTTACAGAACTTCATACAGGAGGGAAATTTAATAATTCAATATATAAAACTTCAGGAGGACTGCATGGTGTTGGGGCATCAGTAGTTAATGCTTTATCTGAGTGGACAGAAGTTGAAGTTTACCAAAATGGTAAAATATATAAACAAAGATTTGAATATGCATTAGATAAAAAATTAAATAAAAAAATGCCAGGAACTCCTGTAACAAAACTTAAAATAGTAGGAGATACAGATAAAACTGGTACTAAAGTAACGTTTAAACCTGATAAAGAAGTATTTTCAACTATAGATTTTAAATTTGATGTTATAGATGAAAGATTACAAGAGTTAGCTTTTCAAAATAAAGGAATAACGCTAAAACTTATAGATAATAGAAAAGAAGAGCCAGAAATAAAAGAATATCATTCTGAAAGAGGACTTTTAGATTTTATAGATTATTTAAATGAAAGTAAAACTCCAATACATAATCCAGCAGTATTATTTGAGGGAGAAAAGGAAATAAATAATTTAAAAATGGAAGGAGAAATATGTTTCCAATTTACAGACTCTTCAACAGAAAATATAGCAAGTTATGTAAATAATATTCCAACTACAGAGGCGGGAACTCATGAAACAGGCTTTAAAACAGGTATGACTAGAGCTTTTAAAGAAGGAGCAAAAAAATTAAATCTTATAAAAGAAAAAGATAAAGAGTTTGATGGAGATGATCTTAGAGAAGGGATTACTGCTATAGTTAGAATAAAAATAAGTAACCCTGTATTTGAAGGCCAAACTAAAACTAAGCTTGGAAATAATGAAGCTTATACTATGATGAATGATTTAGCCTACACTAAATTTTTGGAATGGATAGAAGATAATAAAGAAATTTCTACATTGATTATAAATAATGCTTTAGCTGCTGCTGCTAGAAGGGAAAAAATAAAAAAAATAAATGAAGCAGAAAAGAAAAAGATAGGTAAAGGATTAGCACCATTAGCAGGAAAGATAGCTGTATGTACTTTAAAAGATTCAAATGTAACAGAATTTATAGTGGTAGAAGGAGATTCTGCAGGAGGTTCTGCAAAACAAGCGAGGGATAGAAGATTTCAGAGTATAATGCCTTCTAAAGGTAAAATAATGAACACAGAAAAACAAAAAATAGAAAATGTATTAGGTAGCGAAGAATTAAAAATATTTAATACAGCTATAGGTACAGGTGTGTTAGATAATTATAAAGAACAAGATTTAAAATACAATAAAATAATAATATTAAGCGATGCAGATGTAGATGGATATCATATTAGAACCCTATGGATGACTTATATATATAGATATATGAAACCTTTAGTAGCTAATGGGCATCTTTATATAGCTATGCCACCTTTGTACAAAGTTTATAAAAAAGATAAAAAAGGTGAAAAATCAATTTATTGTTATAATGATGAAGAATTAGAAAAGGCTAAAAAGCAAATTGGGAAAGGATACTTAATTCAAAGGTATAAAGGCTTAGGAGAGATGAATCCAGAACAATTATGGGAAACTACATTAAATCCTGAAACAAGAACTCTTCAAAGAATAACCATAGAAGATGCTGCAAAAGCTGAAAAAATGGTATCTTTGCTTATGGGAGATGTAGTAGAACCTCGAAAAAATTACTTGTATAAATATGCAGAATTTTAGATAAAAGGGCTAAATAATATATATTTAGCCTTTGCCATGTAAATAAATATAGAAGCACAGGAGGACTTTTGGATGGCTAAAAAAATAGTAATACCTAAAGATAATAATATAATATCTTTTCCATTAGAAGAGGCTATGCCAGAAAATTATTTGCCTTATGCAGTAGAAGTAGCGAAGGAAAGAGCATTGCCAGATGTCAGAGATGGATTAAAACCAGTACAAAGAAGAATAATTTATGGTTCATATATGTTAAAAGCCTTTCCAGACAAACCTTATTATAAATCTGCCAGAATAGTAGGTGATATATTAGGTAAATATCACCCTCATGGTGATTCTTCTGTTTATGATGCTATGGTAATATTAGCTCAAGATTTTACTACAAGAATGCCACTGATAGATGGACATGGGAACTGGGGAAGTCAAGATGGAGATAGTGCAGCAGCAATGCGTTATACAGAAGCAAGACTTACTCCTATTGCCATGGAAATAATAAGAGATATCGACAAAGATGTAGTGAATATGGTAGATAACTACTCAAACACAGAAAAAGAACCGGAAGTGTTGCCAGCAAAGTTTCCCAATATTCTTGTAAATGGAGCTTTTGGTATAGCTGTAGGGTTAGCTACTAATATACCACCTCATAATTTAGGAGAAGTTATAGATGGAACTTTAGCTTACATAGATAAAAATGAAATAACTACTAAAGAACTATTAAATTACATAAAAGGACCTGATCTTCCAACTGGAGGAGTTATAATAGGTAAAAAATCTATGTTATCAGCTTATGAAACAGGAGAAGGAAGGGTAACATTAAGAGCTAAGACAACTATAGAGAAATTGGAAAATGGAAGGTTAGCTATTGTAATTACAGAGTTCCCATTTAGAAAAAATAAAGCGAAGCTCCTTCAATTTATATCAGAAATGACTGCAGATAAAAAACATTCTAAGGCCTTAGAAAACATTACAGATATAAGAGATGAATCCGATAGAAATGGAATAAGGGCGGTAATAGAATTTAAAAAAATGGCTACTTACGATGTAGTTGAAAAAACTTTAAAATATTTATATAAAAAGACGGATCTTCAGAGTAATATATCTTTTAATATGGTAGCATTAGCAGATGGTAAACCTAAGACTTTAGGATTAAAAGATATGTTAAAATATTATGTAGAACATCAAAAAGAAGTAATTACTAGAAGAACTAGAAGAGAACTAGAAATAGCTAAAAAAAGATTTCATATAGTTGAAGGCTTTATAAAAGCTATAGGAATAATGGATGAAATAATAAATGTTATAAGAGGATCAAAATCTAAAAAAAATGCTAGGGAAAATTTAATAGAAAAATTTTCTTTTACAGATATTCAAGCAGAAGCTATACTAGAGCTTATGTTATATAAACTTACAGGTCTTGAAATAGTAGCCTTTGAAAAAGAATATAAAGAATTAGAAAAACTAATAAATAAGCTTACAAAGATATTAGAAAGTGAAAAAGAACTTTTAAAGGTTATAAAAAAAGAATTAATAGAAGTTAAGAAAACATATAATGATAATAGAAGAACAGACATAATAGAAGATGATGAAAAAGCAAAAATAGATATAGAAGAAATAATAGTAGAAGAAGATGTGGTTATAACTTTATCTAATGAAGGATTTATAAAAAGAATATCTCTTAAATCTTATAATAGATCTAGTGCTAATGTGGAAGATATAGAGTATAGAGAAGGAGATTATAATAAATTTCTAATTCAGTGTAATACCAAAGATACATTATGTTTAATAACCAAAGAAGGAAATATGTATCAAATAAAAATTGTAAATATACCAGAATTTAAATGGAAAGAAAAAGGTGTTAGATTAGATGAAATAATAAAAACTATAGATTTATCTGAAAATATAATAGAAGCTTTTTCCGTAGAAAACTTTACTGCTCAAAAAGATTTGATATTTGTAACAGATAGTGCATATATAAAGAAAACTACATTAGACAAATTTAATACAAATTATACTAAAATAATGGCTTTAAAACTTAAAAAAGGTGAATCACTTGTTAAAGCTAATTTAATAGATAGAACTAGAGAAGAAAAGTTTTTCAATATTAAGACTAAAAAAGGATTAGCTTTTAATATAGAAGAACCTACATTAGAGGCAGTAGATAGAAATATAATAGGACATAAATTATTTGATATTTTACCAAATGATAGTATAAAACAAATAGAATTTTGTGATAGCTATGAATATAAAAGTTTTTATGTAAATATATCTAAAGATGGTTTAATAACTATATCAGATTTAAAAGAAACTAAATCATACATAAGCTTATTTACAGATTCGTCTAAAACTTTAGTTTTATTTGATAGTAATGGAAAAGCTTATTACATACCAGCTTTTATGATTCAAAATATAAAACAAAAGGGAATAAATATTTCAGAATTTATTGATGAAAAAATAGATATATTAAATGCTTTATCTACTTTTAGATTTGAAGAAGATATGAGTGTATATTTTATATCAAAAAAAGGATTGATAAAAAGAACTCAATTAAATGAATTAAGATCAGATGTAAATTCGACTCAAGTTTATAAATTTAAATATAAAGATGATAAATTAGTAAGTATACTCATAAAGGAAAATGAAGAGGGAAAAAATATATTAATAATAACAGAAAAAGCCATGGCTATAAGATTTAAAAGTAATGCTGTAAATCCTATGGGAAAAATGGCATCAGGAGTTACAGGTATAAGCTTAAAAGATTTAGATAAAGTAATACTAGCATTAATAATAGATGAAAATGATACAGGAAAAATAAAAATAAAAACAAAGGCTAAAGATAAAGGAACTATAGATATAAATAAAATAAAAATTCAAAATAGAGCAGGTATAGGAAATAGTTTAATGCCCCTTTTACTAAATGATTTTGTAGAGGAGGTAGAAATAAAAAAATAATATTATAAAATAAATATTAAAAAAATTATATAAGAAGGAGCAGTATGTATGAATTTAACAGAAGTCTTCATCGAAAATCCTGTAATAGCAGCAATACGAGATGAAAAAGATTTGGAAAATGTATTAGAAAGTAACGTTAAAATAGTGTTTGTACTTTTTGGAAACATTATAAATATCAGGAATATATGTCATAAACTAAGGGAAAAGCAAAAGAAAATTTTTGTGCATGTGGATATGATAGACGGATTAAAAGGAGACACAGCTGGAATAGAATACTTAAAAGAATGTGTGGAATTAGATGGTATAATAAGCACAAAGACTACTAACATAAAACATGCTACACAAGTAGGATTATATGCTATACAAAGAATTTTTATAATAGATTCATTATCTTTAAAAACAGGAATTAAAAATATATTAGAACATAGACCTACAGCTGTAGAAGTTATGCCTGGAATCGCGAGTAAGATAATAAACAAATTGGAAGAAAAAGTGAAAAATATTCCTATAATAGCAGGAGGATTAATAAAAGAAAAAAAAGATGTAATAGAGTCTTTATCTGCAGGTGCAGTAGCTATATCAACTACTTCTTGGGAACTTTGGGATCTTTAAATATTAAATTATTATAGTAAATAATATAAACAGATTTTTAGGGACTATTGCATTAAAAAATTACATACAATATATTATTTTGCAAATGTGAAGTTAGCATAATATATTGTAATATCTATTCTTAGTGCGATAGTCCCTTATTAATATATATCTTAGAAAATTTCACTTATAATATTTGATTATCTTTAAAGAAGATGTAAAAGCATATCTTCTTTTATCTTTTCTACGGAATCTTTTTTTAGATTTTCTAATATTTTGAATGCAAAATTTATTGCTAGAGAAGGACCTCTACTAGTTATTATATTTTCATCTTGAACTACTAAATCTTTTTTGTAAATTCCTTCTTTTAAATCATTTTCAAAACCAGGATAAGAAGTAACTTCTTTTCCTTTTATTATATTTGCTTTGCTTAAAACTATTGGACCTGCACATATAGCAGCTATTAATTTTTTATCTTTATTAAATTCTTTTACTAAATTAATCACCTTATTATTATCTCTTAAATTAGTTGCACCAGGCATTCCTCCAGGTATGACTAAAGCGCTATATTCGGTAGCTTTTATATCTTCTAAAATTTTATCTGCCTTAACTGAAATGTTATGAGCTCCTATAACTTCTTTGTTAGAAGTAATGCTGCACATATCACATTGAATATCAGCTCTTTTTAAAATATCCACTACAGTTAAAGCTTCAATTTCTTCAAAACCCTCTGCTATAAATACTAAAACTTTCATCATAAATATTCCTCCTTTAATTATTAATTGATATAGCAATTTTCTATAGTTTATTAAAAAAATATCATTAATTTTTTTTGAATATAAAAAATTTATTTATTAAAAATGATAAAATACCTGTACTCATAGATGCTATAAGGGCAGATATATTAGACCAAATAACTTGAGGTACATTTAATAAATTATAAGAAGATAGATTAGATAATATTATACCATTTAATATGGCAGCTATGCCAATTACAGAAACATATTGAATGTAGGAACTATTTTGGGTTTTAAATGTAAATTTTTTATTTAAAATATATCCATTTACAGAGTAAATTAAAAAAGAAATAAGTTTAAATAGATAATTTATATTTCCGCTATACAAACCAGTAAGAAACCACAATAAATTTAATACCGAAAAATCTATAATTACATTTAAAGCTCCTATAGAGGCATATTTTATAAATTCTATAAATCCAGTATTTTTAATCATAAAACCCCTTCTATTCTATATAATATTTTAATATAAGTTATATCATAATATTATACTTTAAAGTATAATATTTCAAATAGGTAAGATGTTTTATAGAGAAAAATAAATATAATACTCGCATAATTAAAATTAAAATATCTAATTTATTTATATAATAATATAAAAAATTAAGATTATATATTAATTAAAGATTTATTTATTAAAGGATAAAAATAAAAATTAATTTTAAATTTTTGTTTTTTTAGTATAATAGAATATATTATTTGTATATTGTTTATGTATTTTAGTAATTGATTAATATGAAATAATTATTATAAAAAGTTTAGTTAATCTAATTAAATTAAGAGAGGTGAAAATATTTTAATATTTAATTAAAATATATATTATGGAAAAATTTAAATTGGAAAATGGAATAAGATTAGTTTACGAAAAAACTTTAAGTAATATAAGTTCTATATGTATAGGATTTAATGGAGGAGCTTTAGAAGAAAATAATGAATTCCCTTATGGAACAGCTCATGCTGTGGAGCATATGGTTTCAAAAGGAACTTTTAATAGAACAGAAAAAGAATTAAGTGTTTTAGCAGATAGTATTTTTGGGTTTGAAAATGCTATGACAAATTATCCCTATGTAGTTTATTATGGAAGTTTTTTAAAGGAAGACTTTGAAAAAGTTTTAGATTTTTATAGTGATATATTGTTAAATCCAAAGTTTGAAGAAAAATCTTTTCAAGAAGAAAAATCTATTATTTTAGAGGAATTAAAGGAATGGCGAGAGGATCCTTATCAATTTTGCGAAGATCAACTTTTAAAAAATTCTTTTAAAGAAAGAAGAATAAAAGAATTGATTATAGGAAATGAGAAAAGTATTAAATCTATTACTTTAAGATCTCTAAAAAAATTTTATAATGATTATTATACTCCAGAAAATTGTGTGATTACTATAGTAACATCAATGAGTGTAAAAAAAAGTATAGAAGGTATTAAAAGATTTTTTAAAGATTTTCATAGACCTTATAAAAAAGTAAAAGAAATAAAATATGAAAATAGAGAACAAGCTATCTACACTGATTATAAAGATGGTATAGAAGGTGCCAAAATAATATATAGCTATGATATTAATAATTTAAATAAAGAAGAGATGATGATTCTTAAAATATTTAATGAAATTTTTGCAGAAGGTACAAGCAGCATTTTATTTCATAATATTAGGACTAAGAATTCTTTAGCCTATGATGTAGGAAGTAATTTTAAAAATGAAAAAGGTATAAAATTACTTAATTTTTATATAGGTACATCTAAAGAAAAAGTAAATAAAGTTATTAGTGTAATGGATAAAATTTTAGAAGAAATGTTAAATAATGAAGAGTATTTTACATATGAAAAAATAAGTAGAGCATTAAAAAGTATAAAACTAAAAAAAGCTATACGCCATGAAATGTCTATAAGGTTAGCTTTGGATATTACAACTTCTGAACTTATGTATAATGATACTTTAATTTTAGATGATTCCATAGAAGAATTACAATTAATAAAAGAAAAAAATATAAAAGAAGTATTAAATAAGGTTCTTAAGAATAAGGTTATACAAATATTACAATAATTAGAAATATAAATTTATATTAATGTAAACAGAGTTATAATGAAAGTCATTATGACAGCTAATTTAAGTTTTTAGCAAATTAATGAGTAGTTTTTTATTCATGGATTTATAAAAGTTCATAAATTTGTTTTTCAATTACATTCTTTATAAAGGGTGTAATTGAAAAATAAATTATAGCTAGTATAAGCAAAATTATTAGTATGAAAGTTCTATACATATATGTATTATATTAATATATGTAAAAAAATGTAGGTATTTAATATATATGATAAAAATTATTGTTACAATCCTTGTAAAAAAGTCGGAAAATTATTATAATTAAACAATATGTAGATAATTTTTTATAATTATAATAATTTTAAAATAATTAAAATAAATAAATATTAATAAGAATATAGTGATATTAATATATAAAGTTTAAAAATATAGAAATAAATTTATATATAATAATATGCTATAACCATATAATAATAATGAGGAAATTTGAGAGGAGGGAATGAGGATATAATATCCTTATAAATATATGAGTAATTTGTATGAAAAGTATAAAAATGCTAGAGTTCAAGCCCCTAATTTCCCAATGACTATTGAATGGATAGGTACTAAAAGGACAAACTTGGATAAATTAAGAAATAGGGTTATACTTTTAGACTTTTGGACTTTTTGTTGCATAAATTGCATACATGTAATAGAGGATTTGAAATATTTAGAAGAAAAATATAAGAATAAATTGCAGATTATAGGTGTACATTCTCCTAAATTTAAATATGAAAAGAATAGTAAAGCTATATTAAATACTATTAAAAAGTATGGGATAAATCATCCAGTAGTAAATGATAAAAATAAAAATGTATGGGATAGTTATACAGTAAATGCATGGCCAACATTTGTATTAATAGATCCAGAAGGATATGCTTTTGCTATGTTATCAGGAGAAGGAAATAGAGAGCTACTAGATAAAATAATAGGCGATACAATAGAATATTTTGATAATATAGATTGGCCAAAAGAAAATATAACTTTGAAAAATGAAGCTGAAAAAGAAGAATACAGATATCCATCTAAAATATCTATAAATGAAAATGGGTTAATAGCTTTTTCAGAAAAAGGTAAAAACAGAATAGTAATATTAGATAAAAATTTAGAAAAAATAAAAGTAATAGGTAGCGGAGAATATGGTCTAAAGGATGGAGGTTTTAAAGAAGCACAATTTAAAGCTCCAGAGGGCATAAGATTTATAAAAAATAAAATTTATGTGGCAGACACTGAAAACCATTCCATAAGAGAATGCGATTTAGAAAAAGAAATAGTAAAAACTATAGCAGGTAATGGACAAAAGGAATATAGTCCTATGGCTACAGGAGAAGCTTTAAATGTAAGTTTAAATTCTCCGTGGGATTTAGAAGTATTAGAAGATTCCATATATATAGCTATGGCTGGAAATCATCAAATATGGAAATATAATATGAGGGATAAAAGTATAGAAAGTCACATAGGAACAGGAGGAGAAAATTTAAGAGATGGAAGTTTTGATAAGTGCTTATTAGCTCAAACTTCAGCCTTATGTTACGATGGAAATAGAAAACTATATTTTGTAGATTCAGAAACAAGCTCTATAAGATATGCAGATTTGAAAGAACATAAGGTTCATACTCTTATAGGCAAAGGATTGTTTTATTTTGGAAACAAAGTAGGCAATTTTGAAAATACTATGCTTCAACATCCTTTAGATTTAAAATATAAAGATAATGTATTATATGTAGCAGATACCTATAATAATAGAATAATAAAAGCAGATATTTTGAATAATAAAGTTGAAATAATAAAAAAAGGATTAAATGAGCCAAATGGAATAGATTTATATGAAGATAATATCTATATATGCAATACCAATAATGGCAAAATAGAAAAAATAAGTATGAAACAATAAGGTATTTTGAAATAAAGATAGATTTAATTTTAAATTGTGAATATAAGTAAATCCATTCATCATGAACTTCATAAAGCTCAAGTAGTTCTAAATCTGACTTCATTAAAATTTTCTACCCAGTGAACAAGGAAACCTTTTTGTTTAATTATTGAATCTTTACATCCTGTGAGAAATTACAAAAAAATTTAATTACGTTAAATTAAGAACTACTAAAGCTTATGAATACGATTATTGCATGTATTTTCTTATCTTTACTATGCTAAAATTAAATCTATTTTCAGTTCTCATTTTAAAGTTCGTAATATGAATTTTTAAGAAGAAGAGCATCTTTTTCAAGTATTGGACTTTCACATATTACACAACCTTTAATATCAAAATCTTTAAAAGCTTTAAGACAATCTATATAGTTAAAATCACTTTCTTCAAAAGGAAGATGGTTTCGTTCACCTTTTTCACTATAATGTATTCCGGAAAGGTGTATATGCATATCATCTAGAGCAGATCTTCCTAAGTTTTTTTCTACATAGCTCAATATATTATAAAAATCTTTATAATTTTTTAAACCACCATTAGATCTAGCATGTATATGAGAAAAATCTATACATAATTTGCAAGTAGAAACTTCTTTACATAAGGCTACATTTTCTTCTAAAGAACCGAATTGAGTTCCTTTTCCTGTAGTTTCTAGTCTATAATCCACCCCTAAGTCTGGTAATTTTTTTAAGTTTTCTAAAATAGTTTTAAAAGTTTCTTCTTTTGAATCTTTAAGATAAAATCCAGGATGAAATATTAAACTTCTTCCTTGAACCTTTTTTAAACCTTCAGCTCCTTTTATGATTCTTTCTATAGATTTTTCTTGTTTTTCTATTTCATCTGCGTTTAAGTTTATAAAATAGGAGCCATGGGCGGATAAATAAAAATTATTATCTTTTTTTTCTTGAAGTATACCTTCTTTATTCTTATCAGTAACATTAACAGATCTTACAAAAGGCAGTTCCATAGCATCTAGACCAATACTATTTAAATAGTTTATTCCAGATTTATAATTAAATTTGCTTGTACCATCACCTATAGGCAAACCAGATATTCCAAAAAGTAATCTATCCATAAATAAAACCTCCATTGCTTTAATTTAATATACATTTTATTATAATACATATAATTTAAAATTAATTTGATAATGATTATTATATAATATTTGTAAGACAATGTAAAATTAGAACTGAAAATAGATATAAACAAAATAAATACAAAAATATTAATCTTAATGATATAATTATCAAGGAAGAGGTGTGTGATTTGAAGAAAAAGTGGATGTTAAGAAGAAATAAATTAAATATAAAAGATATAGCACATAGAGCAGGTATAAGTAAAACATTATGTACTATATTAGTTAATAGAGAAATATATAAATTACAAGATATAGAAGGCTTTTTAAATCCTTCTTTAAAAAAACTTCATAATCCTTTATTAATGAAGGATATGGATAAAGGTACAGAAATAATTAAGAAAGCAATAATTGATAAGAAAAAGATAGCAATTTATGGAGATTACGATGCGGATGGAGTTACCAGTACTGTAATATTGTATACTGCATTAAAAGAATGCAAGGCTAATGTTATTTACCATATACCAGATAGGGAAACAGAAGGTTATGGTATGTCTACAGACAGGATTGAAAAACTTAAAGCAGAGGGAGTAGAGGTTATAATTACTTGTGATAACGGTATAACTGCAATAGAAGAAGTAGAACGTGCAAAAGAATTAGGTATGATAGTGGTAATTACAGATCATCATGAATTACCTTTTATAGAAAATGAAAATGGAGAAAGAGAATATGTAGTACCTAAAGCTGATGCTATAATAAATCCAAAACAAAAGGATTGCTATTATCCATTTAAAATGCTTTGTGGAGCAGGTGTAGCTTTTAAATTTGCAAAACTTTTATATGAAAAATTAAATATAAATTCTGATAAATATAAAGAGATATTAGAATTTGCAGCTATAGGGACGATATGTGATGTGGTAGATCTAAAAGGTGAAAATAGAATAATAGCTAAATTAGGATTAAAAAATATAAACAATACAAATAATTTAGGATTAAGGGCACTTATAAAGGAAACTTCATTAGATAATAAAAATATAAATTCTTATAATGTAGGATTTATAATAGGACCTTGTATAAATGCTACAGGAAGATTGGATACAGCAGCTATTTCTGTAGAATTATTTTTAACAAAAGACAGAAATAGAGCTGAAGAATTGGCAAAAAATTTAAGAAATTTAAATTCTGATAGACAAGAAATAACTATGAAAGGTGTAGAGGAAATAATTTATACCATAGAAAATTCATCATTAAAAAATGATAAAGTGTTGGTCATTTATAAGGATAATATACATGAAAGTATAGCAGGTATAGTATCAGGAAGAATAAAGGATACATATAATCGACCAACAATAGTTTTAACTAAAGGAAAAGAAATACCTAAAGGATCTGGAAGATCCATTGATGGATACAATCTTTTTGAAGAACTTATGAAATGTAAAGAATATATACATAAATTTGGAGGCCATCCAATGGCTGCGGGACTTACCATAGAGGAAGAAAATATAGATAAACTAAGAGAAGAATTAAATAAAAACTGTAAATTAAAGGATGAAGATTTTATACCTAAAATAAGGATAGATAAAAGATTGCCTTTAAAAGAAGTAAATCTAGAGCTTATAAATAGTTTACAATGTTTAGAACCTTTTGGTAAAGGTAACAGTTCACCGATATTAGCAGAAAAAGATATAAAAATAGAAGGTATAAGAATATTAGGCAAAGATCAAAATACCTTAAAATTGACTTGTAGGGTAGAAGAAACTAATAGAAGAATAGATGCAATAGCCTTTGGAAAAGTAGAGGAATTTAAGGAGGATTTAGCAAATATATATGGTGAAGAAAATGTACAAAATATTATAGATAATCCGATTATGACAGGTTTAAAATTAGATTTGATATATTATCCTATTATTAATGAGTATAATGGTAATATAAATATACAGTTAAAAATAATAGACTATAGAATAAATGGATAAAATAAAGAATTATGACTTAAAAGTTACTTTACCTCCAGTATATTAAAAGGGGATATGTGTCTAGAAGATCAGTTTAATTAGCTAAGATATTCTAAAATTATTTTTGTAAAATATATTAAAAAAATGATACTAGCTATTAGCTCAAACAATTAGTTTTTTAATATATTTTCAAAAAATAAATAAGAATATCTAAGCTTTTTCAAATGCTCTTTATGTCACATATCCCAATTTTTAACATACTAAAGGATAGCTTAAATTTTTTAGGTTACAGAGTATAAAGTACAAATGAGAATTTATTGTATAAATTTAATTATTCCTCCTTTGAAGGATGTTAAGTCATAATTTCCTTATAAGTTGACTATCACCGCAAAAAAAGAGTACACTATATAAAGTGATTATAACATTAAGGAGGAAATATGGTACCAATTGGAAGCGTTTTTTTGGAAGATAAAATTACAATAAAAAGTATAATGGATAGCATTCCTTATTCATGTTATATTATAAATGATAAATATGAATTCCTGTATGCAAATAGCATGGCTCTAAATTTAAGTAAAGAACTAAAAAGAAAATCTAGTTCTAAGTTGCAACCAGGAGAAGAAAAAAACTTTATGGATTTTTTTGATGAATATGAAATGAATTTTATTGATGGTGAAGCTGTTACAGAAAAAAACTTTCCTGTTTTTATAGCTCTTAAAGAACAAAAAGAGATAAAAGAAATTCCATTGATATTTACAAAACATAATCATGAAAAAGCATGTTTTAATTTAACTGTAATACCTATAAATTTAGAAGGAACTAAAAAAGGTGCCTTAGTAAATTTAATAGATATTACTAAAGAGTATTCATATAAAGAAACTATAGAAAAAGATAAAAAAGAAATTTTAAATATTTCAAAATTAATAAAGAATAAGAGTGAAATTATAGATATATTAAGAAAAAAAGAATTGGATTATATAAAATATCTTTATAATGTAATTAATAATATATCTGAAGGAATATTAGTTTTTGATAAAAATTGCAAATTAATTTTGTGGAATAAAGCTATTGAACGTATAGGTGGAGTAAAAATTAAAAAAGTCTTAAATATTGAAAAAATAATTAAAGATTATAATATATATATATTAGATGAATACAAAAATAGGAAATATAAAATAAAAAAAATAAATCCGGATTATAACAAAAGTGTAAAAGGTTTATTGATGAAATTAATAAAAAAGGATACTAATGAGATTAAATATATAGAATATAATAGTAATCCTATTAAAGATACAAATAATGAAATAATATATACTATATCTACTATAAAAAATGTTACGGATTTAGTAGAAAATAAAATAATAGGTGAAGAAAAAACAGAATTTATAAAATATGTAGTAAACTGTATAGAGCTACCATTAGCGGTATTAGATTATCCAGATTTAACATATAGATTGGTAAACGAAAGATATGAAGAATTAGTAGAACGTCTATATACTAAAAAAATAAAAGGAAATTTATTAAGAAAAAAAGTGGAGGATGTTTTTAAAAAAGAAGAATTTAAAGAGCAGTTAGAAATTTTACAGAAAATTAGAGAAGGAATAATTAAAGAGTATACATTTTCTCCTAAAAAATTTGTTTTACAGTCAGGAGAAGAAAGATTTTTTAAAGTAAAATATATTTATCATGAGACTAAAAATAAAAAAAGAGTTCACATACATGGTTCTGATGTAACAGAAGAATTTAAAAGTAATTTAGAGTTAGAAAAGGTAAATAAACTTAAAGATGAATTTTTCACTATAATATCTCATGAATTAAGAACGCCATTGACAATAATATACTCATCACTACAATTAGCTTACGATATTTATCCAGAAGATATAAGTTCAAATATTAATAAAATTTTAAAAAGAATAGAACAAAATACATCTAGGCTTTTAAAGCTTATAAACAATATATTAGATATATCCAAGGCGGAAGCTGGCTTTTTAACATTGAATAACGAATATTTTGATGTGGTGTGGCAAACAGAAAACATAGTTAATTCAATAATAAATTATGCAAGTTTCAAAAATATAAATATAATATTTGATACTACAAAAGAAGAAGAAAAGGTTTATATTGATAAAGAGAAATATGAAAGAGTATTATTAAATTTATTATCTAATGCAGTAAAATTTACACCGAAAAATAAATCAATATATATTAATCTTAAAATATATAAAGACGATTTTGAATTAATAGTAAAAGATGAAGGAGTAGGAATACCAAAGGAAAAAATAGACTGCATTTTTAATAGATTTTCACAGGTGAATAGTTCATTATCAAGAAGTGCAGAAGGTACAGGGATAGGACTTGCATTAGTCAAAAAAATTGTAGATCTTATGGGAGGGGAAATAAAGGTAAATAGTATCATGGGAAAAGGTACTGTTTTTATTGTTAAACTAAATAAAAATATAGATAAGTATTGTGAAAATACAGAGAAGACAATTATACACAATGATATTTCTAAAAAAATACATATAGAATTTTCAGATATAAATTGAAAATATAAAAACCCTATTTAGGTAAATAAAAATTTACAGTTAAATAGGGATTTTAATTATTAAATATAAATTAAATTTACAAAAAATATTATAAATTATATGGAGTCTTTTAAAGTTTATGTGGATTAAAAGATTTATCTGGATTAAGTTTTAATTTATCAGATAAATTTTTAGGATTATTAAAACTTGTGACACCTAACTCTATTTCTTTTGCAGTTTCTATTTTAAATCTATTTAAAGCTTCCTTTACTTCTGGCACTAATTTTTTTGTCATTGTTAGCACCTCCTAATATAATATAGAATTAATAATATATTAACCAATAATACAGACTATATATTATAATATTAAAGGTAAAAAATATAAATTATGTATAGAAAGAAAAACATTAAAAAAATAATATTTATTTATAGTATTATATAATAAACTATATATAGATGATATATATAATAAAAAAATCTTTTATAAATTCTGGATAAATTAGATGTTTATTTTGAAAAAATTTATATAAAACTAATGGTAATTTTATATAAAAATAATAATTAAATTATACACGTAATTAATTAAAGAAAGGGGAATATAATTTTGAAAAAGATTATCATGACAGGTGGAGGAACTGCAGGACATGTTACACCAAATTTAGCTTTGGTACCAGAATTAAAAAAATTAGGATATGAAATTAAATATATAGGAAGTATACAAGGAATAGAAAGAACAATTATAGAAAAAGAAGGAATAGAATATTTCCCTATTGCCAGTGGAAAATTAAGAAGATATTTTGATTTGAAAAATTTTTCGGATCCTTTCAAAGTATTGAAAGGTTTATTTCAAGCCAAAAAGATAATTAAAAGAGAAAAACCGGATATAGTTTTTTCAAAAGGGGGATTTGTAACTGTTCCAGTAGTTATAGCAGCTTATTTGAATAAAGTACCAGTTATAGCTCATGAGTCAGATATAACTCCAGGTCTTGCAAATAGATTAGCTATTCCTTATTGTACAAAAGTATGTGTTACTTTCCCAGAATCAGTAAAACATATAAAAGGCAATAAAGCTGTGTTAACAGGTACACCTATAAGAAAGGAATTGTTAGAAGGAAGCAAAATTAAAGGTAAAAAATTATGCAACTTTAAAGATGATAAACCTGTTCTTTTAATAATTGGAGGAAGTTTAGGTTCAAAGATTATAAACGAAATAGTCAGAAAAAATTTAGATAGTATACTTTCAACATTCAATATAATACACATTTGTGGAAAGTCTAATTTAGATGAAAATTTAGAAAATAGAATAGGGTATACTCAATTTGAATATGTAAATGAAGAATTGCCACATTTGATGAAGGCTGCAGATTTGGTAATATCTAGAGCAGGAGCCAATGTAATATATGAACTTTTAGCACTAAAAAAACCAAATCTTTTAATACCTCTATCCAAAAAATCTAGTAGAGGAGACCAAATTTTAAATGCAGCTTCTTTTGAAAAGAGTGGCTATAGTTTAGTTTTACAAGAAGAAGAGGTTACAGATAAAACTTTACTTGAAAAGTTAAATTATTTATATGAAAATAGAAATTCATATATAAATAATATGTCAAAAAGTAAAATGAACGATGGAGTTAAAAACATAATAGAACTCATAAAGAAATATACAAAATAAATGTATATTTTTGAAATTAAAATTTAAAATATATTAATCTTTCATAGTTTAATAAATTCAAAAAAATATGTATTAAATTTATATTATATTAAATTAGAGTATAGATAATAATTTTATGTTAATATATATAACAGTTTTAAATTTTTATTTTAAATGGCAAAATATTTAAAAATATACCTTTGAATTTATTTATTTAAGTATTATAATAAAAATAAGCAACAAATTTTTGGAGATTAAATTAAAGATAAAATGTATAATTAAATCTTTAAAGATTTGTTACTTAGCCATATAGCATGTGGTCATACCAGTACAATAATACAAAATTAGATAATATAAACTTCATAGTATTTTTTTTATAATGGTGTTTATTTTTATACAACTATGATGAATTAAAAATTTAATAATGATATAATATGTTTTAGAAAGAGAGCATGACTTTTTCCTATTTTAAAATAATTTTTATGCTTTAAAGTGTTATTTTATGAATAAACACTGAAAAGGATTTTACAGATAAAAATTTTTAGTGTATATTATTAATGGGCTTTGAAGAAAAAGGTCAAATTTTAAAAAGTTTAATTATTTTGCGGATTTATTCCGTAAATTTTATATAAATTAATTAAAGGGAAAGAAGGGAATTTTCTATGAGAAGAATGAAAACTATGGATGGTAATACTGCTGCAGCATACATATCATATGCATTTACAGATGTAGCAGCTATTTATCCAATAACACCTTCATCACCAATGGCAGAACACGTTGATGAATGGGTAGCTCAAGGAAAGAAAAACATATTTGGTCAACCAGTAAAAGTTATGGAAATGCAATCTGAAGCTGGTGCAGCAGGAGCTGTTCACGGCTCTCTACAAGCAGGGGCATTAACAACAACTTACACAGCATCTCAAGGTTTATTACTTATGATCCCTAATATGTACAAAATCGCTGGAGAACTTCTACCAGGAGTATTCCATGTAAGTGCTAGAGCATTAGCAGCTAATTCTCTAAACATATTTGGAGACCATCAAGATGTTATGGCAGCTAGACAAACAGGACTAGCATTATTAGCTGAAAGCAGTGTACAACAAGTTATGGACTTATCAGCAGTTGCACATTTAGCAGCTATAGAAGGAAGAGTTCCATTCATAAACTTCTTTGATGGATTTAGAACATCTCATGAAATCCAAAAAGTAGAAGTTTTAGAATATGACGAATTAAAAAATTTAGTTGATATGGATGCAGTAAAAGCTTTCAGAAGAAGAGCTTTAAATCCAGATCATCCAGTTATAAGAGGTACAGCTCAAAATCCTGATATTTATTTCCAAGAAAGAGAAGTATCTAATAGCTATTATGAAAGACTTCCTGAAATAGTTGAAAAATACATGGGAGAAATCTCAAAATTAACAGGAAGAGAATATCATCTATTTAACTACTATGGTGCAGAAGATGCAGAAAGATTAATAGTAGCTATGGGATCAGTATGTGATACTGTAGAAGAAGTTGTTGATTACTTAATGGCTAAAGGAGAAAAAGTTGGTTTATTAACAGTACACTTATATAGACCATTCTCATTAGAACACTTCTTTAAATATATACCAAAAACAGTTAAAAGCATTGCTGTTTTAGATAGAACTAAGGAACCAGGTGCTTTAGCAGAACCATTATACTTAGATGTTAAAAATGCATTCTATGGAAAAGAGTGGCAACCAACAATAGTTGGAGGAAGATACGGATTAGGTTCAAAAGAAACTTATCCATCACAAATACTAAGTGTATTTGAAAACTTAAAGAAAGATGAACCAAAAGATGGCTTTACTATAGGTATAGTTGATGATGTTACAAACACATCATTAGAAGAAGCAGAAGAGATAAACACAACTCCAGAAGGAACTACAGCATGTAAATTCTGGGGATTAGGATCAGATGGTACTGTTGGAGCTAACAAGAGTGCTATAAAAATCATAGGTGACCATACAGACATGTATGCACAAGGATACTTTGCATATGATTCTAAAAAATCTGGTGGTATAACAATTTCTCACTTAAGATTTGGTAAATCACCTATACAATCACCATATTTAATAAACCAAGCTGACTTTGTAGCTTGTCACAATCAATCTTATGTATATAAATACAATGTATTAGAAGGATTGAAAAAAGGCGGTAAATTCTTATTAAATACTATCTGGACTCCAGAAGAAGTAGAAAAACACTTACCAGCTTCAATGAAAAAATACATTGCTGAAAATGATATAGAATTCTATACATTAAACGCTGTTAAAATAGCACAAGAAATAGGATTAGGCGGAAGAATCAACATGATTTGCCAAGCTGCTTTCTTCAAGATTGCAAACATTATACCAGTAGAAGATGCAGTTAAATACTTAAAAGATGCTGTTATAACTAACTACGGTAAAAAAGGTCAAAAAATCGTTGATATGAATAATGCTGCTATAGACAAAGGTGTTAATGCTATAGTTAAAATAGAAGTTCCAGCTTCATGGAAAGATGCTAAATGTGAAGATACATGTGAAGCTAAAGAAAAACCAGAATTCATCAAAAAAATTGTTGAACCAATGAACAGACAAGAAGGGGATAAACTTCCTGTAAGTGCATTCAAAGGCATGGAAGATGGTACATTCCCATCAGGAACAGCTGCTTATGAAAAGAGAGGAATCGCTATAAATGTTCCAGAATGGCAATTAGACAAATGTATCCAATGTAACCAATGTTCATATGTTTGTCCACATGCAGTTATAAGACCCGTACTTTTAACTGATGAAGAAGTTAAAAATGCTCCAGAAGGATTTAAATCAAAACCAGCTGTAGGAGCAAAAGGATTAAACTTCACAATGGCTATTAGTCCGTATGATTGTACAGGATGCGGAAACTGTGCAGACGTATGTCCAGCTAAAGAAAAGGCATTAATAATGAAACCATTTGATACTCAACTTGAAGAAAGTGAAAAATGGGATTATGCAATGAAAGTATCTCCAAAAGCTAACCCAATGAAGAAAAATTCAGTTAAAGGTAGCCAATTTGAACAACCATTATTAGAGTTCTCAGGTGCCTGTGCAGGTTGTGGAGAAACTCCATATGCTAAACTTGTAACTCAATTGTTTGGAGATAGAATGATGATAGCTAATGCTACAGGATGTTCATCAATTTGGGGAGCATCAGCACCATCAACTCCATATACTACAAACCATAAAGGATATGGTCCAGCTTGGGCTAACTCATTATTTGAAGATAATGCTGAATTTGGATTAGGTATGTATCTTGGAGTAAAACAAATAAGAGATAAAGTTGCAGAATGTGTAGAAGATGTATTAGGATTTAAAACAGCAGAAGAACTTCAAAGCTGTGCAATAGGAACAGAAGATTGCTCAGAGAAAGATATGACAGGAACAGTTATATCAACAGAATTAAGAGCTGCTTTAGAAGATTGGTTAAACAATAAAGATCTAGGAGAAGGTACTAGAGAAAGAGCAGAAAAAGTTATAGAATTAATAGAAAAAGAAAAAGGAAGCGATAAACTTCTAAATGAAATCTATGAAAACAGAGATTTCTTAGTTAAGAGATCACACTGGATATTCGGAGGAGACGGTTGGGCTTACGATATAGGATATGGTGGAGTAGACCACGTACTTGCTTCAGGAGAAGATGTAAATATACTTGTATTTGATACAGAAGTTTACTCAAACACAGGTGGTCAATCTTCAAAAGCTACACCAACTGCAGCTATAGCTAAGTTTGCAGCATCTGGTAAGAAGACTAAGAAAAAAGACTTAGGTGCAATGGCTATGACTTATGGTTATGTTTACGTAGCACAAATTGCTATGGGAGCAGACAAAAATCAAACATTAAAAGCAATAGCTGAAGCTGAAGCATATCCAGGACCATCATTAATAATAGCTTATGCTCCATGTATAAACCATGGATTAAAAGCTGGAATGGGATGCAGCCAATTAGAAGAAAAGAAAGCTGTTGAATGCGGATATTGGGGATTATACAGATACAATCCACAATTAAAAGAAGAAGGAAAGAATCCATTCTCATTAGATTCAAAAGAACCAACAGCAAACTTCAAAGACTTCTTAATGGGAGAAGTAAGATATGCATCACTTGCTAAACAATTCCCAGAAGATGCCGAAGCATTATTCGCTAAAACAGAAAAAGATGCTAAAGAAAGATTAGCAAATTATAAAAAATTAGCTGAACAATAATAAAAAAAGAGCCGAAAGGCTCTTTTTTATTTAAGTTTTTAATTTTTTATTTATTGTTGTGTAATTTAAAAAAAGTTTTTAAAAATTGCATTTGTTCTAGTTACATATATTTTTATGTTGGAAATTTATTATGGATTAATTTTATATAGTAAAATGTAAGTATTCTGTGGCGTATATAATTTAGTAATAAAAAGAAATTGTTAAATATGAAAATGAGTATATAAAATTTATTATTTAATATAGTATTAGCAATATTAAGGATAATTATACCTGATTTATATTTTAAAATTAATAAAGAATAGGTAAATATTTAATAGAATATAAAAAAGCAAAATACATAAAATAAAATTACAACTTCTTCTGAAGGGAGATGAATGTTATGATAAGAAAAGGAAAAAAAAGAAGGATAGAAAAGACAGTAAATAATATGCTAGATAGTGTAGAAAAAGGTTTAAAAAAAGTTTCTAAGGAAATGAAAAAGAAATAAAAATTAAATAGAATAAGAATATGAATTTATAAATTGGACTATCTCACAATATATATAAATTGAATGTGAGAAGTCCTTTATTTTTATATTAAATTTTATTATTAAATAGTAATTTATAATATATATACATATCTTAAAATATTTTTATATAAAAATTTTATTTGAAATATGCATAATATTTATAAATATAATTTTTTAATATTCATATAAATCTATAAAAATAAAGACTAGCTAACATATTGATGAAGAAAATAGATATATAAAACTATATAAATGATTATAAATAATTTTTTGTACTTGATATTTATTTAATAGTGTTTTTAGATTAAATATTTATTTCATTTATCACTAATATATGTAAATAAAATGTGTAAATGTATATAAATGATAATGATTATTAAATAATTTTATAAAAAAGTAAAAAAACCCTTTTAAAAAACTCTGTTTAAGGGTACAATTAGAACATAAGACAAAAGGAGGTGAAGATCCTGGTAACATTACCAGGAGTTTTTATGAAAGATGAAAAAATAAATAGTTGTGGTTGCGGTTGTGGCTGCGAAGAAGAAATAGAAAAAGATACTTGCGGTTGCGGTGAAGTAGAAGAAAGTTGTGGTTGTGGCAGCGATAACGAAGAACATCATCATGACCATTGCGGTTGTGGTTGCGGCTGCGAAGATGAAGAAGCTGGAGAAACAATTCTTGTAGATTTACAAGACGAAAACGGTAATAGTGTTACTTGTGAAGTAATAGATGAGTTTGATTATAAAGAAAAAACATATGCATTAGTACAAAATCCAGAAAATAATTCAGTATATTTATTTAGAGAAGAAATCCAAGGAGACGAGGTTGAACTTGTTAATCCAGATGAAAATGAATTTGAAGAAGTAACTGCTTACTACGAAAATTTACAATAGTACTACGAAAAAGAGTCTCTGTTTGTACAGAGGCTTTTTTTAATAATAAATATTTTAAATAAAAAGATTAGTATAAATAAAAAAGTGAATATATTATAAAAAATCACAAAATATATAGTATAATATAAGAATACAGCTTATGTAAGAGGTGATATGGTGGAAAAATTAGCAATATTTGATGTAGATTATACACTTACTAAACAAGAAACACTTATACAATTTTATAAATTTATGATCAAAAAGAGACCCTCTCTTATATTTCATGCTCCTAAAATAATTATATCCGGTCTTTTATATGCTTTAAAAATATTTCCGGCAGGAAAAGCTAAAGAAATATTTATAGGATTTATAGATGGTATTACAGAGGATGAAATGCAAAATTATGTGAAAGAATTTTACGATAAAAAATTAAGCAAAATATTATATAAAGATGCTATAGATACCATGAAGAAATTAAAAAAAGAAGGTTATAAAATATATCTTATATCTGCTTCAGCGGAATTTTATCTAAAAGAGCTTTATAATATAAAAGAAGTAGATAAAGTAATAGGAACTATATTTACATTAGAAGAAGGTTCTTATAAAAGAAAAATAGTAGGTGAAAACTGTAAAGGAGAAGAAAAAGTAAGAAGACTTATGGAAGTTTTAAAAGAAGAAAACATAGAAGTGGATTTTAAAAAATCTTATATGTTTTCAGATTCTTTAGCTGATTTACCTTTATTTAAATTAGTAGGCAAACCATATCTTATAAATGCAAAAAAGAAATATAATAATATAGAAGTACTTAACTGGAAGTAAAACTTAATTAAAATTAAGTTATTATTTCAAAAGATATAGTTATTAGAATCGGTAGTATGTGATAAATATAATAGAGCCTCTTTATTTAGTCATCCTATAGGGATTACAGATAAAGTAGTAGCTATTGAGAAATATGAATGGGGGATGTATTTTAATGGAATGCTATAATAAATTTTTTATAGAAAATGATGAAGTAAAAGAAGTAAGTTTGTTTAAAGAAAATTGGCTTAAAGAGGGAAAATCTCTTTATGAAGTTATAAGAATAATAGATGGAGCTCCTTTATTTTTAAAAAGTCATTTAGAAAGATTCTACAATTCAGCTAAATTAGAAAATTTAAAGTTATGGTTAAATGAGGAGGAGATAAAAGAAAATATAGATAAACTTATAAAAGTGAATAAAGTGTCTATAGGAAATATAAAATTAGTATTTAATTTTAATGAAAATAAGGTTAATAAATTTTTATGTTATTTCTTGAAGCATAATTATCCAGAAGATATAGATTATAAAAAAGGAGTAAAAACCATACTTTATCATGGAGAAAGAGAAAATCCAAATGCAAAAGTTATAAATATGGATTTTAGAAAAATTGTGGGAGAAAAGATAAAAGAAGAAAAAGCTTATGAAGCAATATTAGTAGATAGAAATGGATACATAACAGAAGGAAGTAAGTCTAACATATTTATGATAAAAGATAATAAGGTAATAACAGCACCTATAGAAAAAGTATTACCTGGAATAACAAGACAAAATATAATAAATGTATGTAAAAATTTAAATTTAAAGATAGAAGAAGAGAAAGTGCATTATAAAGATATAGATAAACTAGAAGGGTTATTTATATCTGGCACATCACCAAAAGTTTTACCAATAAAATATGTAGATAAAATAGAATTTAAATCATCAGATAATAAATTAATACAAAAGATTATTAAAGGTTATGATAAGGTTATAGAAGATGATATAAAAATAAATAATAATTATCTATAAAATTAAATCAATACTACGATGTGATTTTATAATTAATAAAATTGTATAATTTATGTTTGAATGTAAATATATTAGTTTAACAGTATACTTTATGGTAAAGTGAAATTTTTGTAGTTACAGGATTCATAAATTATATATTAATATATTTACAGTAAATATATTAATACATTGACAAAATATTTAATGAAAAATATAATTTATATTATAAAATAAAAATTATTTCTAAAAATTTTAAACAGAGGAATTCATAAATTTTATAATATCGAGGTAGGAGTAGAATAATTAATCTTATGTTAAATATAAGTTTGGAGTGTTAAGATTTGGAGAACTATACAGTAAAAAAAGTTCTTAATAATAATGTAATAATAGCAAATTGGGGAGAAGAGGATGCAATATTAATAGGGAAAGGCATAGGATTTAACTCTAAAAAAGGAGAAATACTATCTAAGGATAAGATAGAAAAAGTATATATAAAGACTACTACAAACATGTCAGAAAATTACAACAAGGTTTTAAATAATATAGACAATAAAATAGTAGGAATTTCTGAAGAAATAATAAATTTTTCAGAAAAGGTTTTAAATACGAAATTAAATGAAGGGGTTCATATTTCTTTGCCAGATCATATAAATTTTGCGTTAAGAAGAATAGAAAAAGGGATAAATATAGAAAATCCTTTTTTAGAAGAACTAGGAATACTATATCCTAAGGAATATGAAATAGCAATGAAAGCTCTTGATATGATAAATGAAACATTAAACGTTAATCTTCCAAAGGATGAGGCCGGGTTTATATGTCTTCATATAAGAGCAGGCATTACAAAGCAACAGGTTTCAGAGTCTTTAGCTTATACTAAAAAGATAAGTAAAGTAATGGAACTTATATCTAAATTAAAAGGAAAACCTTTAGATAAAGATTCTCTTTCATATGTAAGAACTTTAACTCATTTAAATTTTATGATAGAGAGAGTTAAAGAAAATAAAACCATAAAAAATGAATTATTACATAGTATAAAAAAAGAAATGAAAAATGAGTTTGGAATTGCTATTAAAGTAGCCATGCTTATAGAAAAATTATTTCAAATAGAAATACCAGAAGATGAAATAGGATATATAGCATTGCATCTAAAGAGAATAGAGCAATATTAATAAGGCACATTAAAATATATAAGCTGGAAAAACCTTGCGTTTGCAAGGTTTTTAAATTATAAGCTAGCTTAAACGAGGTGTATAATATTGAAAAATATTTTAACTATTCTTCAAAAGGTAGGAAAATCTTTAATGTTACCTGTATCTGTATTACCAGCAGCAGCCCTACTTTTAAGATTAGGTAATCAAGATCTTTTAAATAATATATATATGTTAAAAGCAGGAGATGCTATATTTAGCAATCTCCCTTTAATATTTGCCATAGGAGTTTCTATAGGTCTTTCAGAAGGAGAAGGAGGGGCAGCTTTAGCTGCTTTAGTAGGTCAATTGATACTACAAGATATATTAAATGTAGGAAGTTCAAAAGCGGCAAAAGAAATGGCTATTAAAATAGCTGCCCAAAGAAACATGACTTTAGAGAGTTTTATGAATAGTAAATTTTATGATGAAATTTTAAGCAATACGAATATAGATTTAGGTGTTTTTGGTGGAATTGTAATAGGTATTATAGCTGCAATTGTATACAATAGGTATAAAAATATAAAGCTACCTAATACTATAGGTTTTTTCGGTGGAAAACGATTTGTAATTATTTTTACAGCCATAATATCATTTGCATTTGGAATGATAAATGTTGTCATATGGCCACAAATACAAAAAAACATTGACACTTTTGCTAGATTTGCCACTACATCCCCTTTAGGACCAGCTTTTTATGCAGCAGGGAAAAGGCTATTAATTCCATTAGGACTTCATCATATGTATTACCCACCCTTTCTATATCAATTTGGAAGCTATGTAGATTCTAGTGGAGTTAAATATTTTGGAGATTTTTCAAGGTATTTTCATGGGGATCCTACAGCAGGAGTTTTTATGGCTTCAGAGTTTCCTATATTAATGTTTGGACTTCCAGGGGCAGCTGTAGCTATGATTCTTGCGGCACCAAAACATAATAGAAAGAAAACTCTTACAATAATGTTATCTGCTGCATTAGTATCTTTTTTTACAGGTATTACAGAGCCTATAGAATTTGCTTTTATATTTGTAGCTCCTATATTATTTGTTTTTCATGTTATTGCAGCTTTTACATCAGGGATAGTAACTAATATTTTTAATATAAGATTGGGTTATACCTTTTCTGCATCTTTTATAGATTATATTTTAGGATATAAATTTTCTGGAAATGGATTATTAATATTTCCTATAGGTATTTTTTATTTTTTATTGTATTTTATAGTATTTTATTATGTAATAATAAATAAAGATATAAAAACTTTAGGTAGAGAAGGTGTAATATTAAAGGAAAATAAAAAAATAAAAATCAATGAAAAAGCTGCATTAATACTAGAAGCACTAGGTGGAGAAAAAAACATACAAAATTTAGATTGCTGTATAACCAGACTTAGAATAGTTTTAAAAGATGAAAAAAAATTAGATAAAACTTATTTAGAAAAAATAAGTTTATTAGATATATTGCAATCGGGAAAAGCAATACAAATAATATTAGGCACAGAAGCAGAAAATATAAAATACAGTATAGAACAAATAATAAAAAATGGTAGTAACCCAAAGGAAATAATAGAATATGAAAGAGCATTAAAATTAATAAATCCTATAGAAGGAGAAATAGTTCCATTAGAAGAGGTTCCAGATGAAATTTTTTCTCAAAAACTTTTAGGAGATGGATTTGCCATAAATCCTTATAAAAATAAAGTATATTCCCCTATTGCTGGAACTATAAAATTTTTATTTCCTAGTAATAATGCTTTAGTTATAGAAACAAAAGAAGGATTAGAAATTTTAATTCATATAGGTATAGATACAGTAAATCTTAATGGAGAAGGATTTAAAGTTTATATAAAAGAAAAAGAAAAAGTTAAGAAAGGCCAACTTTTAGTAAGCTATGATAAAAAATTTTTAGATAGATATGCTAAAAGTCTAATAACACCTATAATAATAAATTTAAAGGAAAATTCAGAAATGAATATAGAATATGGTTATAAAAAAGATAAAGCAATAATAGCCTATATTAGAAATTGATATTAAATTTGTTAAAATTATGGTGTAGATAATAATTATTTTATAATTATTGCCTACATTATTTATTAATAATTACGAAAATAATAAAAGAGTATGATTGAATTGTTAACTATAATGGTATCTTTGTAAATAATTGAAATAAATTGTAATAAATTATTATATGTTATAAAATATAGTTATATATATTTGTATTTAAAATTTATATATTCCTCAAAGTAGGGGGCGGGATAATATAATTTAAGGGGGATTAATATGAAAAAGACAATTTATAGTTGTTCTACATTAGATAAATGTATAAATAAGGCTTGTAAAGAATTGGGAATAAATAAAGAGGAGTTAAATTATGAAATTATAGAGGAAAAACAAGGTTTCTTTATGAAAAAGACTACAATATTAGTTAATTCAGAAGAAATTTTAAGTAACATAGAAAAAGATGAGGATAGTATAGAAGATAATAAGGATGAAATAAAATGTAATCCTAAAACAATAGAAATAGAAGAGTCAATATCTCAAGAAGATACAGAAGTTAATAATGGTAAAGTAAAAATAGTGAAAAATCAAGTAATAGTTACAAATCCTAAAAACGGTGGAAAACCAGCAGCTATATCCCCAGGAGATAATGTAACAGTATTGGTAGATGGAGAACGAATAAAATATAGAAAAGAAGTATTTGAAGAAAATAAAATAGAAGTTATTTTTGATAAAGTTAAAGCACAAAGAGATTTAAATGTAAAAATGGATAACAATAATATGGAAGCTTATATTTCAGTAGTGTATAAGCCAGAAATAAAGTATGGATTAAAAGATGTAGAAGAAAAAGATTATTTAATAATAAATTCTTGTAAAATAGAAGAAAAATCTCCTCCTTATTATACTGAAGAAGAAATTATGGAAGCTTTAAAGGAAATGGGTATAGTTTATGGAATAATAGAAGAAAATTTAAAACAGTGTACAAAAACCAATTGTATAGAATTACTAATAGCTAAAGGAAAGGAAACTATTGACGAAGAAGATGAAAGCATAGAAATTAAATTTACAACAGATGACAAAGAAATAAGATTAATAGAAGATAAAACAGGAAATGTAGACTTTAAAAGTATAGGTTCTGTAGAGTCTGTGAAGCCAGGAGAAATATTAGCGGTAAGAAAAAAAGGTAAAGAGGGACAAGATGGAATCGATATAAAAGGTATAGTGAAAAAACATAAACAAGGAAAGAAAATCATATTAAAACCAGGTCAAGGAACAGCTTTAAGAGATGAGGACACTATAGAAGCTACTATAGAAGGTAAGCCTTGTGTAAAGTCCAATATATTTTATGTATATCAAGTGCACGAAGTTAAAGGAGATGTGGATATAAGCACAGGTAATATAACATTTGTAGGAGATGTAGTAGTTCAAGGATCTGTAAAAGAAGGTATGAAGGTAGAAGCAGGTAATTCTGTAGAAATAAAAAAACACGTAGAAAGAGCAGAAATAATTTCAAAAAGTAATTTAAATATAGGTGGTAACATAATTAATTCTAATATATATGGTGGAGGAGAGGATACTTTAAAGGTAATGGTATTAAATAAATTAGAAAAATTAAAGGATATCCTTACGGAACTAATTTCTGCAGTAGAAGAGATAAAAAGATTTAATCTTCTTGGAGAAGGCAAAAAAGATGGAGAAATAATAAAAATTTTAATAGAGAATAAATTTAAAAGTTTGACCAAGATATGTATAGCAATAATGGCAAATATAAATAGATGTAGAAATGACGACAAAGAAGATGAATTGATAGGAATCATAAGAAAAAAATTAATAGGGCTGGGTCCTGTTCATATAAAAAATTATAGAGAATTAAATGAAATAATAGATATTATAGAAGAAAAGATACAAATGTGTAAAGAAACACTATCATTACCTGTTAATGTTAACATTAGTTATTGTCAAGATTCTAAAGTGCAAAGCACAGGAGATATTTATGTAACAGGTAAAGGTGAATATATATCAAAATTAATAAGTAATAATAACATTTATTTTACTAAAGATGGTAGTGTAGCAAGAGGTGGACACATAATAGCTAAAAATGAAATAAGATGTAAAGAAGTAGGAAGTGAAGCAGGTGTTATAACAAAACTACAAATTTTACAAAAAGGGCACATATATGTAGATGTAGCTTATCAAAATACAATATTTATTATAGGTGATAGAGAGTATTTATTAGAAACACCAAGTAAAGCTATACATGCTTATTTGGATAAAAAAGGAGAGATTACTGTAGAAAAGTTTTTATTATAGGAGGTTAATTTAATAATGGGTATAAGTGAAGCTAAAGTATTAATATTTAAAATAAATGGAGAATACTATGCTGCAGATATCATGGAAATAGAAAGAATACTAGGTTATGAAGAACCTACAAAATTACCTGATGCACCAAGGTTTATTGAAGGAGTCATAAATTATCAAGGGAAAATATTACCCGTACTTTCCCTTTCTAAAAAGTTTGGTTTAAAAGAAGAAGAAATTAAAAATGAGGCTAAAATAATAGTAGTTAAAGAAGAAGAAAATAAATTGGGCATAATAGTTGATGTGGTTTCAGAAGTTAAAGATGTGAAATTAGATAATATAGAACAACCACCAGAAATTGTGGCAGGTATATCGAAAAGATATATAAAAGGATTAATAAAAATAGAAAATAAAATAATAATATTTTTAAATTTATCAACTATACTAACAGAAGAAGAAAAATCAATGATATAGTTGAGGGAGTAGTTATATGAATATAAAAGAGATAAAAGTGGGAATTGCAGACTTAAATGTAGGCAAGAATCCTGATAAAATAATAACAGTAGGATTAGGTTCATGCATAGGAATAGCATTATATGATGAAATAAAAGGTATAGGAGGGCTTTCGCATATAATGCTTCCAGATAGCACACAATTTAGTAAAGTTACAAATCCTATGAAATTTGCGGATTTGGCAATACCTATATTAATAGAGAAAATGGAAAAATTAGGAGCAAGAAAAAATGCCTTAAAGGCTAAAATATGTGGCGGAGCATCTATGTTTAATTTTTCAGATAAAAGTATGGTTATGGATATAGGCAATAGGAATGGAAAAGCAGTAAAAGAAAAATTAAAAGAATTATCTATACCATTGCTTGCAGAAGATATAGGAGGAAATAAAGGAAGAACTATGATATTTGATACTTCCACAGGAAAAGTATATATAAAAACTGTAGGCTTGGGGACTAAAGAAATATAGATAAGTTATTGGAGTGATTCATTTGAATAAAATCAAAGTTTTGGTAGTAGATGACTCGGCTTTAATGAGGAAAATAGTATCAGATATGATAAATGAAGAACATGATTTAGAAGTAATAGATACAGCACGCAATGGAGAAGATCTTTTAGAAAAACTAAAAAAAATAAATCCAGATGTAATAACTTTAGATGTAGAAATGCCTAAAATGAATGGAATAGAAGCTTTAATAAATGTTAAAAAACTTTATAAACATATACCAGTTATTATGCTTAGTAGCTTATCTAAAAAAGGTGCAGGATTGACTATGGATTGTCTTGCTAAAGGAGCTTTTGACTTTGTGCCCAAGCCATCAGGAGCCATTTCTCTAGATATAAATAAAGTAAAAGAAGAGTTGGTAGAAAAAATAAGAGCGGCTACTAATATTATAAAAAATAATTATACTTCAGATATTTCAAAAATAGACGAAAAAATTAATGTTAAAAAAGTGGGAGAAAAGAGATACCCTATAAAAAGTACTATTTTTTCAAAAAAAATAGAAGCTGTAGTTATAGGTGCTTCAACAGGAGGCCCTAAGGCATTATATTCTGTAATAACAGCTTTCCCAGAAAAAATAGATGTGCCAATATTTGTAGTACAACATATGCCAAAGGGATTTACGAAGGCTTTTGCAGAAAGACTAAATGCTAATAGTAAATTAAAAGTTGTAGAGGGAGAAGATGGACAAATTATAGAGAAAGATACGGTTTATATAGCTCCAGGTGGATTTCATATGGAAGTTGGAAAAGATAAAAGAATACATTTAAATACAGAACCAACTTTATGGGGGGTAAGACCAGCTGTAGATAAATTGTTTAAATCAGCATCAGAAGTTTACGGAAGTAAATTGATAAGTGTTGTTTTAACAGGTATGGGAAGAGATGGAGCAGATGGTACAGCTTATATAAAGGATAGAAAAGGCATAACTATATCAGAAGATGAATCCACTTGCACCATATATGGTATGCCTAAAGCAACCTATGAAACCGGAAAGGTGGACTTTGTGGTACCACTTTATAATGTTACAGATACAATACTGAAAAATATTTAATTTTGGAGGTAATCATGGATCTAGAATATTTTGAGGAGTGGGTGTTCAAGGATTTTGGAATAAATTTAAAAGCTTATAAGCAAAATCAGCTTCAAAGAAGAATATTAAGTTTAATGTCAAGAGTTGGTGTAAATTCTGTAGAAGAATACATTAGCTTATTAAAAAAAGACAAGGAACAAAGATTGAAATTTTTAGATTTTATTACTATAAATGTGTCCGAGTTTTTTAGAAATCCAGAAATATTCGATGAACTAGAAAAAAAAATAAAAACAGAGCTTTTAAATAATTCATCAAAACCTCTTAAAATTTGGAGTGCAGCCTGCTCAATAGGGGCAGAACCCTATTCTTTAGCTATAATAATGGATGAAATATCACCTAACCAAAAACATAAAATAATAGCTACAGATTTAGATATGACTATATTAAAAAGAGCTAAAGAAGGTATATATGTACAAGCAGAAATTAAAAATGTAAAAAAAGAAAGATTGGAAAAGTACTTCACAAAAGAAGAAGAAAAATATAAAATAAAATCATCTATAAAAAATGTAGTTACATTCAAAAAACATGATTTAATATTAGATAATTATGAAAAAGATTTTGATCTTATAGTTTGCAGAAATGTAGTTATATATTTTAATCAGGATATAAAAGATGAAATATATAAGAAATTTTCGGAGTCACTAAAAAAAGGGGGTTTACTTTTTGTAGGAGCTACAGAAAGTATTTATAATTATAAAGATTATGGGTTTGAAAAGGTATCTACATTTATATATAGAAAAATATAAGGGGGAAATAGCATGGATACATCACAATACATGTCAATGTTTTTAGAAGAATCTATGGACAACTTACAAACATTAAATGACTCCTTACTTCAATTAGAACAAGAGCCAGATGATATAGATAAATTAAATGAAATTTTTAGAGTTGCTCATACAATAAAAGGAATGGCAGCTACTATGGGTTTTAATGAAATGGCAGAATTAACCCACAAAATGGAAGATGTTCTTTCTAATTTTAGAGAAGGGGATTTAAAAGTAACACAAAATGTAGTTACTGTACTTTTTAAATGCTTAGATACTCTAGAACAAATGGTGAATAATATATCAGAAGAGGTAGATGAAAAAGTTCCAATAGATCATATAATAGAGGAGCTAGAAAAGGCAGCAAAAGGAGATATAAGTTCAGAAGAAGCAAAGGCAGAGCTTACAGGAAATGCAGATGGAGATAACAGTAAAGAAAACTCTAATGACTCTACTATACCCCTAAATGAATATGATCTAAATGTTATAAAGCAGGCAGAGGATAAAGGTTTTAATGCTTATGAAATAAAAGTAGTTTTAAGTGAAAATACACTTTTAAAATCTGCAAGAGCTTTTTTAATATTTAAAAATTTAGAGGAATATGGTGAAATAATAAAATCTTTACCTGCCGCAGAAGATATAGAAAATGAAAATTTTGATTTTGAAATATATTTAATATATTTAACTACTAAAGATAAAGAAGAAATTTATGATATTTTAGCAAATATCTCTGAAGTAGATAATGTTATGGTCGATAATGTAGATGTGAAATTAAAAAGAGAAGAAAAAATGGAAAGTGAAGAAGTAAAAGAAAAAGTAAAAGAACAGATAAATAATATAGATGCAAAACAAACAGAAGAAAATGTAAAAAAACAAACTAAAGTAGAAAAAACTAAACCAAAAGTTAATAAAAGGGCAGTAAAATCAAAAGATAATAATCATAAAAAAGCTCACCAATCTGTAAGAGTAGATTTAGAGAGATTAGATAAGTTTATGAATATGGTTTCAGAACTTGTAATCCATAGAACTAGATTAGAGCAAATAAGCACTAATCATAAACTAACAGATTTAAATGAAACTTTAGAGCAGGTAGCAAGAACTACTTCAGATTTACAAGATTTAGTTATGAAAATAAGAATGCTTCCTTTGGATATAGTATTTAACAGATTCCCACGAATGGTTAGGGATCTTTCTGTAGAATTGGATAAAGAAATGGAACTTATAATACAGGGAGCAGATACAGAATTAGATAGAACGGTAATAGATGAAATTGGAGAACCACTAATTCATTTAATAAGAAATGCTGCTGACCATGGTATAGAGCCAAGGGAAGAAAGAGTAAAAAGTGGAAAAGACCCTGTAGGTAAAATAAAATTAATAGCTTATCAAGAAGGAACAAAAGCTGTCATAAAGGTAGAAGATGATGGTAGTGGTGTAAATGTTGATAAGGTAAAAGCTAAAGCAGAAAAAGTGGGCATAAGTACAGAAGGTATGTCAGATAATGATATAAGAAATTTAATATTTGCTCAGGGATTTAGTACTAATGAAAAAGTAACGGATATATCTGGTAGAGGAGTAGGTATGGATGTAGTAAAAACCAAAATTACTGCATTAGGTGGTACTGTAGATCTTATAAGTGAAGAAGGAAAAGGATCTTCTTTTATAATAAGACTTCCTTTAACGTTACAAATAATACAAGCTCTATTAGTTCAAGTTGGAAGTGAAACTATGGCTATATCCTTAGGTTATATAGATAGAGTAATAGATTATGAAAAAGATATAGTAAAGAAAACTAATAATAAAGAAGTTATAATATATAGAGGAAATGTAATACCATTTGTTAGAGTAAATGAAAAGTTAGGACTTAAGGAGTCAGAAAATGATAAAAAATATATAGTAATAGTTAAATCTGGGGAAAAAACTGTAGGACTTTTAGTAGATGGGCTTTTAGGACAAAAAGAAATAGTTATAAAACCATTTGGAAAAACGCTGCAAGGATTAAAAGAATATATAGGAGCAACCATATTAGGAGATGGTCTTGTTACATTAATCTTAGATGTGGCAGCTTTAGTATGATAAAATCTCATAGGAGGTCTTATATATATGGATTACAATAATATGACTCCTCTTCAATTAGATGCACTTAAAGAAGTATCAAATATAGGAACAGGAAACGCAGCTACAGCATTATCACAACTTTTAGGTAGAAAAATAGATATGAATGTACCTAATATAAATATTGTTCCTTTTGAAGAGGTAATGGCAGAAATAGGAGATGAAAAAGTAGCTGTTGGGGTATTGGTAAGAGTATTAGGAGATACTCCAGGAAATATATTGTTTGTATTTGAAAAAAGTACAGCATTAGATTTAGTTCATAGATTAACAGGCATGAAAGAGGAAGAATTAAGTGATATGGGAAATTCAGTAATGTGTGAAATAGGAAATATAATATCTGCTTCATATATGAATGCTATAGCCAAATTCACTAATTTAACCATAACACCATCTGTTCCAGCAGTATCTTATGATATGTTAGGAGCAATATTGTCTACTACATTTATAGAAGCAGGACAATATAATGAAAATGTTTTGGATATTGAAACTGTATTCAAAGAAGATGGATCAGAAATAAGCGGGCATTTTTATTATATACCAATGCCTGGTTCATTAGAAAAAATATTAAATACATTAGGAGTAAATTAATTTGTATTAATTTGGAGGGAAAGAAAAATGGCAAAAGTATTAATTGTTGATGACGCTGCATTTATGAGAATGATGATAAAAGATATATTAGAAAAGAATGGATTTGAAGTTGTAGGAGAAGCTAATAATGGATTAAAGGCTGTAGAGTTATATAAAAAAGAACAACCAGACGTAGTAACTATGGATATAACTATGCCAGATATGGATGGAATAGAAGCAGTAAAAGCCATAAGAGAATTTGACGCTGGGGCAAAAATAATAATGTGTAGTGCTATGGGACAACAAACAATGGTTATGGATGCTATAAAAGCAGGAGCAAAAGATTTTATAGTAAAACCGTTCCAAGCAGATAGAGTTTTAGAAGCTATTAAAAAAGTTGTAGGATAATTAAAAGAGAGATTTTATTTCTTAAAGTAAAAAACTATAAGTGCATTAGAAAATTTTTTAATGCACTGATGGTTTATTTTGAAAGGAGGCTTTCCTTTGCAAGTTGTAATATTTAAATTAAATAACGAACAGTTTGCAGTTCAAACTGATAGAATACAAAGTATAAATGATGCTATGGAAGTAACTAGAGTGCCTAAAGCACCAGCTCATATAAAAGGACTTATAAATTTAAGAGGAAATATTATATCGCTTTTAGATATAAATCTTTTGTTAGATATACCAAAGGGAGATAAAAGTCAAAACAATATAATAATATTAGAAATAGAAGATGAATTGGTGGGAATAGTTGTAGATGACGTATATGAAGTTTTAGATGTAGAAGAAAATCTAATAGAAAGATCCTCAGATGAAAAAAGAAAGGAATATATAGAAGGAATAATTAACTTTCAAGATAGAATAGTCACATTAATAGATATAGATAAATTATTATAATTCTCAAAAAGGAAATGAGGGAAATATATGGCAGAAATATTATCCCAGGGTGAAATAGATGCCCTTTTATCTGCTCTATCTTCAGGAGAAATAACACCAGATGAGGTTCCCAAGGAAGAGGAAAAACAAAAAGTAAAGCCCTATGATTTTAAAAGACCTCAAAAGTTTTCTAAAGATCACATAAGAACCTTAGAGCTTATACATGATAATTATGCAAGAATAATATCAAATTATTTAACAGCTCAGGTTAGAAGTAATGTGAAAGTTAAGATAGAATCAGTTCAGCAGATAACTTATGAAGAATTTATTCACTCTGTGCCAAATCCAACAATTTTAACTATATTTAAAATGCCACCTTTAAACGGATCTATATTATTTGAAACAAATCCTCAATTTGTATTTCAAATGATAGATGTACTTTTAGGGGGAAATGGCAATGGAAACTACAAAATGAGAGAGTTTACAGATATAGATAAAAATATAATGAAACAAATAAACACAGGACTTATAACAAATTTAAAATTAGCTTGGGAAGATGTAATGGAAGTTGACGTTGAAATAGAAAGTTTAGAAACCAATCCAGCTTTAAACCAAACACTAGCTCCAACAGAACCTGTAGCTTTAATAACTTTCTCTGTAGAAATGGGAAAAAGTAATACTTTTATAAATATTTGTATACCATATTTGAGCATAGAAAAAGTTTTAGATAAGCTAGTAGTTCAATATTGGTTTAGAGAAAATGATGAAGAATCAATAGAAGAATCTTCATCTAAGCTAAAGGATAGAATAAATATAGTTAGCATGGAATTAACTGCTGAATTAGGAAGAACTTCAATTACAGTTGATGACTTTTTAAGATTAGCTGTAGGAGATGTGGTAGCCTTAGATACTAAAACTAAGGAGCCTGTCCGTTTATTAATAGAAGAAGAACAAGCTTATTATGCTAAACCAGGAATTATAGGCAAGAATATAGGGTTACAAATACTAGATCAAATAGATAAGGATGTGGAAAGTTATGAGTAACGGGTTTCTTTCACAGGAAGAAATAAATGCTCTTCTAAATGGAGAGGGAAGCCAAGAGGAGGAAGAAAAAAAAGAAGCAACAGATACTGAATTACCACAGTTACCCGATCTTACAGATCTTGAGAAAGATCTTTTAGGGGAAGTAGGAAATATATCTATGGGCTCAGCCTCCACAGCGCTTTCAACCATAATAAATCAACAGGTTAATATAACAACACCTGTAGTAAGTGTTACAACATTAGAAAGATTGAAAAACTCTTTTGAGATTCCTAATATAGCCTTAGAGGTAAAATATACTAGTGGTATAGTAGGAGAAAATCTATTAGTTATGAAAATTGATGATGCCTCTGTAATATCAAATTTAATGATGGGCGGAAATGGAATTGTTGAAGGTGAAATAAAAGAACTATCAGAAATAGAAATAAGTGCTGTATCAGAAGCAATGAATCAAATGATAGGTTCAGCAGCTACATCTATGGCTACTATGTTTGCAAGAGAAGTAAATATATCACCACCAGTATCAAAGATTTGGTCTGATTTGACAGCACCATTAGCTGAGGGAATAAGTGATGATGAACCAGTAGTTTTGGTATCTTTTTCTTTAAATATAGGTGAGTTAGTGGATAGTAGTATAATGCAGTTACTGCCTATGAAAACAGCTAAAAAAATAGTTGCAATTATGATGGGAGAAGAAAATATAGATGAACCAACAGCAGAGGAGAACTCCACTTCAGAACCAGCTTTAGATAAAAAAGAAACTATTAAAGTAGAAGAATCTCCAAAACAACCAGAGCCAAAGCAACCACAAGTAACGCAACCAGAAGCAAGGCAGGAAGTTGTATATGAAAAACCAATAGAAAGAGAAACTCCAAAGATAGAAGTAAAACAGGCGTCCTTTGAACCATTATCAGCACAAGAATCTGCAACAACTATGCCTAATAATATAGATTTAATATTAGATGTACCACTTCAAATATCTGTAGTATTAGGAAGAACAAAAATGAATGTAAAAGATATACTAAATTTAGGTAATGGTTCTTTAATAGAATTGGATAAATTAGCAGAAGAACCAGTAGAAATACAAGTTAATGGTAAAAAAGTAGCCTATGGGGAAGTAGTTGTAGTAGATGAAAACTTTGGGGTAAGGATAACTAGTATAGTTAGTAGTAAGGATAGAATAAAATCTTTAGGAAAATAAAATTGTATAAAAAAGGTGTATCAAGATTAAATAGATTTATTTTGATACACCTTTTTTACTTCATAAAGCAAAATCTATAAATTTAGAAATAAAATATTTTAATTCTGAATGTTTAAGTGTATAAATAAAATATATATTTTATTAAATTTTATGTTTTTTATAAATTCATATATACTTTATTATAAAAAATATAATATAATAAACTAGGTATTTATATATACTTAGATAAACAAGTATAAATATAAGTGATTATTAACTTAATTATATACGTCATATTATAAGAAGTTTAATATGATTAATTTTATAATTAAAGCAGAAAAATAGAGGGACATTAAGAATAAAAAAGCTATTTTATCGATACTAAAGGGTATAAACCTTAATATAAGGTTTTCGATAATAATAGTGCAACAGGAGAAAACCACAGTTAATTGTAGGTTAAAAATATATTTGGGAGTGTATATATATGAAGATAAATAGTGTAGGTATGACAAATAGTATAAATGCTTACAATGCTAATAAAAAAGTAATAGAAAAAGAAGAAGTAAAAAGTTTAAAAGACAAAATAGAAATATCAAATGTAGGTAGAAAATTAACTGCTTATTCTTTAGATGATAAATTTTTAAATGAAAAAGAAAGAGTAGAAAGAATAAATGATATAAAAGATAAAATAGAAAAAGGCACCTATAAAGTTGATTCAAAATTAATAGCAAAAAAAATGTTAAATAATATTAAGGAGAATCTTTAATGGAAAAAAAAATAAAACAATCATTAAAAGAAGAAATAGTAGTATTAAAAGAACTCTTAAATCTTCTAGATGATCAGTATAAGTTCATTGCCTTTAAAAAAACTTTTGAACTAGATAAAATAGCTGTAGATATAGAAGAAAAATGCAAGGAATTAGCCCAAAAGGAAATGGCTAGACGCAATCTAATAGGAGAGAGTTCTATGAAAGAATTCGTAACTAATTCAGAAGATAAAGAGCTTAAAGAAATATACAAAGAGGCTACCAATCTACTAGATGAAATAAAACTTCAAAAAGATAGTAATGATATGCTAATAAAACAAGCTATATCTTTAACTACTAATATTTTGGCTATATTAAATCCAGATAGGACTCCTAGAACCTATGGACCTTATGGAAGACGATAAACAGGCAAGACAAAAGGCTATAAGCCTTGCATAGTCTTTGCCTATTTTTATATAAAAATTATGAACAATTATCAATGAACAATGATTAATTATCAGTGATTAATTAACAATTATCGATGAACAATTGACAATAATCTAAATATAAAGTTGCAATTGAACATTAATTATTGCTTATTGCTCATTGTTTATTGTATTAAAGCTTTTATAGTGTAACTACGAAAATAAAAATATAAAAGATATAGACAGGAGATGAGATATATGTCCGGATTATTCGGAACTTTGAATATAGGTAAAAGTGGTATGTTTGCACAACAAGGAGCCATAAACACCACATCCCATAACATAGCTAATGCTACTACTGAAGGGTATTCTAGACAAAGGGTTGAACTTCAGACTACAAGGCCTTACTGCAAACCAAGTATGAATAGTATTGCAGGACCAGGTCAAGTCGGGACGGGAGTTCAAATAGTAGCAATAAATAGAGTAAGAGATAGTTTTTTGGATTACCAAACAAGAGTAGAATTAGGTGTTCAAGGGCAATTTGTTAGTAGAGATAAGTTTTTATCTCAAATAGAAAACATATTAAATGAACCAACAGACGTAGGCATATCAAAATTGTTTGGAAAATTTTTTGATGCTTGGCACGATTTAGGGTTAAATCCGCAAACATCTAATGCTAAATCAGTGGTAATGCAACAAGCATCCGCTTTAGCAGATGAGTTAAATCATACCTTTAATGAACTTTTAAAACTAAAAGAAAATGCTCAAATGGAAATACAACAAACAGTATTTGAAATAAATAGCATATTAAACCAAATAAATCAATTAAATCAAGAAATTGTACAAGTAAAAGTAGCAGGACAGCAACCAAATGATTTAATGGATAGAAGAGATTTATTATTAGATAAGTTAAGTTCAAAGTTTGGTATAGAAATAGATAAAGAAAATTTTGAAGGAATAAATTTAACAACTTCTAACCACGCCAAGGATTATCAAGGTAATACTTCACCTTTGGGGGGAACACCACCTCAGATAGAAGGTAGTGATGGAAAATTACATGATGTAAATTTAGTTCAAAGAATAGATCCGGAAAACGTATATAGATTTTCATATATAAAAGATATAACACCAAAAGGTGAGCCAAAACCAGGAGAATCTGTAGAGTATGAAGTTACTTACTATGTAAATGGAGATACAAAATCTGAAAATAACAAAAGAACAATTACAGTTAAGATGAATGAGGAAGAATTTAAAAGATTAGATGAATGCAGAGTTTTATGGACAGATAAAGATGGAAATATAGTAAAGATTAATGATAATAATTCTGTTGGTGAGGATGCTAATAAAATCATAGGAACCATAGATAGTGGAAGTTGTGATTTTAAAAATTTAAAATTATTTGAGCCCCCATCAGGAGAATTAAGAGGACAAATGTCTGTACAACAAGATATAGATAAATATCAAGAGCAACTAAATAAATTAGCTAAAGCTTTAGCTTTTGCTGTAAATGCTACTCATTCGCAAAAAGATACATTTAATGTGGAAGATAATGAAAAAGGTTTGAATTTCTTTATTAATGGTAAAGATCCATCAAATGAAACAGAAATAACTGCAGAAAATATAACTATAAACCCAGAAATAAAAAATAACCCTATGAAAATAATAACTGGGGTAACAGAAAATTCTGGTGAAGGCGATGGAAAAAGAGCTTTAGCTATAGCACAGTTAAGAAATATATTTATGAGTATACAAGATATAAAGGATGATACAACTAGAAAAGAATTTTTAGGAGAGTTCTTTAAAGAGAATGAAGAATATGGATATGATGGTGAGTTTTTGAAAACACTACAAAAGGACACAAAAGGTATGACTATGGATAATTATTTTAATGATATTATAGGTGGTCTTGGTGTGGATGAGGCAGAGGCTCAAAGAATGGTGAAAAATCAAGCTACTCTTTTAGCAGGATTTCAACAATCCAGAGATTCTGTATCAGGAGTATCTCTAGATGAAGAATTTGCAAATTTAGTACAATTTAATCATTGTTACCAAGCTAATGCTAAAATAATAAGTACTGTAGATCAATTGTTAGATGTAGTAATAAATGGACTTAAGAAATAATATTAGATAACAAAATATGTAAGATTTAATTATTAAATAAATGCTAAAAAAGTTTACTATAGATTTTTAGCAAAAAAGTTAAGAGGTGAGTATTTTGAGAATAACAAATAAAATGATGGCAGATTCGTTTATGACTGATATGAATAATAATTTACAGAACTTAGATAGAATTAGGCAACAATTAACTACAGGTAAAAACTTTTCTAAACCATCTCATGATCCAGCTAATGTTATAAGAACAATGCAACTTTATACAGGTATAGATGCAAATAAGCAATATAATAAAAACATAAGTAATGTAATAAACTGGTTAGATGTTACAGATACAGCTTTAGATCAAATAGGAAAACAGTTAGGAAAGATAAGGGATAAATTACAAGAAGCAGGGGATCCAGGCTTTGGTCCAACGGAAAGAAAGGCTTTAAAAGATGAAGTGAACGGAATAATAGGTAGCTTATCTCAAACATTGAATACTACTTTTGATGGCAAATATATTTTTTCTGGTACAAGGGTTACAGGAAAGCCAACAGCAGTAAAAAAAGATGAAAATGGAAATAACTCTATATATTATATAAATAAAGATGGAACTGCTCTTACAGATAAGAATAGTGATGAATATAAACAAATGAACGAAAAATTAAAGGCAGAAATATCTGAAGGAGTAGTTATGGAATATAATGTAACAGCTAAAGAAATTTTAGAAGATGGAGGAGATTTGGCAAAATTGTTAGAAAATATAGTGAATAATTTAGATAGTGATGATCCAACAGATACGAATAAATTATATGGTGAAAATTTAGGAGATATAGACAAGGTTTTAGATAATGTGCTAAGAATAAGAGCTGAAGTGGGAGCAAAGCAAAATAGAATGGATTCTGCTAAAACAATGAATACAGAGACAAATTTTAATATGACAGAAATTTTATCTAATATAGAAGATATAGATATAGTAGAAAAAAATATGGAATATGCTGTACTTCAATCTGTTTATATATCATCCCTTCAAACTAGTGCTAAAGTTTTACAACCAACACTAATGGATTATTTAAGATAGGATAAAGAGGCTAGAGTAGAGCATACAGATAACAATATAAGGATAGAATATAACTAATTTTAGTATAGAAAGCGGGGTAATTATGAAATTAAATACGAAATATCATGGATGTATAGAATATGAAGAAAAAGATATAATTTATTTTGAAAAAGGGATACCAGGTTTTAAGGAGTTAAAAAAATTTATAATATTTCCTATAGAAGATAATGAAATTTTTTCAGTTTTTCATTCTGTAGAAAAAGAGGATATAGGTATTATAGTTACATCTCCTTTTAATATAGAAAAAGATTATGAAATACAATTAGATGAAGAACAAATAAAAAGCCTTAAACTACAGAATGAAAAAGATGCATTGCTTTTAAATACAGTTACTTTAAGCTCAGATATAGATAAAATAACAGTAAATTTAAGAGCTCCTATTGTTATAAATATAAAAGAAAAAATAGGGGAACAAATAATAATAAATAGTGATAAATATTCTATAAAACATCCACTATTTAAGGAGGAAGCTTAATGCTAGTTATAACTAGAAAAAAAGGAGAGTCTCTTTTAATAGGAGATGACATAGAGATAACTGTAGTTAAATTAGATGATGGTTCTGTAAAATTAGCAATAGATGCCCCTAAAAAATTAACTATACTAAGAAAAGAACTTTATAATGAAGTTCAGGAAGAGAATAAAAAAGCTACTAAGTTTAATCCTTCTATTTTGAAAAATATAAAAACTAAATAAAAGGAAGTGTAACACATGGAAGTAAATGTTATAAGTCAAGGAAGACAACAACAGGATAATTTTAATAATATACGTAGTGGCATAGAGTTAGATACAAATATTAAAGAATTTGATATAAATGGAAAACAGAACAATTTAAATAAAGAAAGCGTAAAAGAAGTTAAAGATTCTGTAGATAAATTAAACAAACTATTAGAGGGAAAAGATATACGTTTGGAGTATGAAATTTACGGAAAATTTAGAGATTTGACCATAAGATTAATAGATACAAAAACTGATGAAGTAATAAAAGAAATACCACCTAGAAAAATAATAGATATGGTAGCTAAGCTATGTGAAATGGCAGGAGTGCTAGTAGATGAAAAGGCATAGAATTAGTAAAAATATTTTAACCATTTTAAATTTTTCAAGGTGGTGTGGTTATGGAATTTAGATTAAATAAAATAGATTTAGAATTAAGAGATAAAATAAAAGAGCAAACCAAAGAAGGAAAGGTTCATTCTAAACAAAATATAACCATAAATAAGCAGGATAAAAATAATAATTCAAAAGGTAAAGAGTTTTATGAGCAATTAAAAAAGAAACAGAAAAGTAACAAAAGAAATATAAAAATAAAGGCAGTAAAATATGTAAAAGGTAAAAACTTAAATATAGAAGCTACAAAAGAAGAAACAGAAGGAAAAACTAATATAGTAGGAACTATAATAGATACTACAAAATAATTTTAAATTTTCCAATATAAGAGGACGGTGTATTTAATGTATACAGCTAATGCATACAATACTTATAAAAATAACAGTGTCAATTTTGCTTCAAAGGATCAATTGCTTTTAATGCTAGTAGATGGAGCAGTAAAATTTTCAAAAATAGCAAGACAAGCTATAGAAGATAAAGAGATACTCAAAGCTCATGAAAATTTAATAAAGACTCAAGATATATTCTATGAATTAATGGCAACTTTAGATGTAAACCAAGCAGGAGATTGGGGGCATAAACTTATGTCAATTTATGAATTCATAGTAAAAAGACTTGGAGAGGCAAATATAAAAAAAGATACTAAAATAATGGATGAAATTATTCCATTAATAGAAGAGATAAGAGATACATGGTATGAAGCAGAAAAATTATCAAAGCAAATGAAATAAAAAAGAGGGGGAATAATTATGCCTATGAGATTACCTGGTCTTGCTACAGGAATGGATACAGATACTATGATAAAAACTATGATGAAACCTTATACTATGCGTGTAGATCAAATGAAACAAAAATCACAAATATTATTATGGCAGCAAGATGCTTATAGAAATGTAATAGACGGAATTTCTAATATAACTAAGAAATATTTTGATGTATTAAATGGGGATAACTATATGTTATCTTCAAAGAATTTTTCTAGTTTAAAGCCATCAGGAATACCAGATACTTCAAATATTAAAATAAGTGCAGGAAATGGTGCTGTATCAGGAAATTATTCTATTAAAGTTACAGAGTTGGCATCTAAAGCTGAAGCTGTAGGGACTAATATTGTAAATATAAAAACATTAAATGAAGGTAACTATGGGATAAAGATAGATAATTCTAATAATAAAATAGTTATAGAAGGAAAAGAAATAATATTAAGTAAAAGTAAATATAATAATATATCAGATATAGCAGCTGAAATAAATAGTAAAATAAATAAAGATGAGTCTGGTTTAAAGGATACAGTTAAAGCAGTGGTTAAAGATGGAATTATAAAGATAGAAAATTTATTTAAAATAGATGATACAAATAAAGAATTAAAAATAACAGTAGATGGAAAAGAATACACTACAGAATTAGTAACAGGAAATTTTACTTTAGAAGAATTGACAAATGCTATAAATAATAAATTAGAAGTTGCTAAAGATGCTGATGGGAACGTGTTAGCGAAAGACAAAGATATCAAAGCATCTTTATCAACAGATGGGAAACATATAGAATTTACAAATGCAACAGATCACCCAAATTATTCAGTAGCAGGAGTTGATTTAACAGGAACAACAGGGGTAAGTGGAATTACAGGAACAGATGTAACAGTAGATGGTAATTCAATAACTTATGCAAAAGAAATAATAGCAGGATTTAATGATACGTTTAATGTAAAAATAGGTACTAATGTTGCAAAACAAGTGAAATTAACAGAAGGAACTATAAATACAATAGAAGATTTAGCGTTAAATCTTAATAATGCTTTTATTAATGCAGAACTAAATAATGATTTAACTGCAACAATTAAAAATGGACAATTAGTTTTATCATCTAATTCTGATAAACAAGTAGTAATTAATGGAGAATCGGGGAAAAGTGCTACTTCTTTATTAGGATTACCAGATAGATATGAAATGAATACTAGTTTATCAGAAAAAATGTCTAATATAGTAGGCGGAGAAATTAAATTTACTATAAATGACGTGGATTTTAATTATGATTTTACAAAAGACTATGATGCAACTACAGCGCCAAATGGAGCTAAAAATAAAACTATATCTCAAATATTAAACGATATATCAGATAAGGCAAAAGTGGATATTAGCTATAGTGAAATTAATAAGAAGTTTACTGTAAGATCTAGAGCGGAAGGGGAAAGTGAAAAGATAGTTGCGAATGATGTTTCTGGAAGTTTTTTAAAAACGATATTTGGAAATAATTCTATAGATGAGCATGGTAAAGATGCACAGTTTGAGGTTACAACTCCAAATGGAACATCTATAGTAACCAAACCTACAAATAATTTTACTATAGATGGTGTGAATTATAATATAGCAGGAGCAAAACAAGGAGAAGAAATAAGTTTTTCATTAAGTGGAGATACTGAAGATTCCTTTAACAAGATAAAAGCATTTATAGATGATTACAATAAATTAGTAGATGAATTACAAAAAAAACTTTCAGAAAAAAAATATAGAAACTATGAGCCATTAACAGAAGAACAAAAAAAGGAAATGAAAGAAAGTGACATAAAGTTATGGGAAGAAAAAGCTCAATCAGGTATATTAAGAAATGATTCTGATATACAAAATATGCTTTCTAGTTTAAGAAGAGCTTTTTTTGATTCAGTAGAAGGAGCAGGACTTTCTTTAAAAGAATTGGGATTAACCACATCTAGTGATTATACACAAGGTGGAAAAATAGTATTTGATATGAATATGGATAAAGATGGGAATAATGGGGAAGCTAGACTTAAAAAACTTCTTAAAGAAGATCCAGATAAAGTATTTAAAATATTTTCAAAACAATCCGATAGTTATCCAAGATATACTCCTGACTTAACTTCAACTGAAAGAAAACAAAGATATAATGAAGAAGGTATACTTCAAAGAATAAATGATATATTTAAAGATTATACAAGAACTACAAAAAATGTTAATGGTAAAATGGGTATATTTGTAGAAAAGGCAGGTATAAAAGGAACTGCATCTGAAATAAATAATACTCTTTACAAAGAATTAGAGAAAAGAGAAAAAGCCATAAAGGAAATGGAAAATAAACTTGTAGAAAGAGAAAATAGATATTATTATCAATTTGCACAATTGGAAAAATATATGAATCAGATGAATTCTCAATCTGCGTGGCTTGCACAGCAATTAGGTGGGGGAAAATAGGGATAAAAATGGAGGAATTAAGAAAGAAATTAATAAAGTTTAGAGAAATAACATTAAATATTATAGATTCTTTGGAAAATGAAGATTATGATTCTCCAGAAAAATTATTAGAAGAAAGAGAAATTATAATAAAAGAAATAAATAATTTACATTATCAAAGAGAAGAATTTAAAAAAATAAATAATGAATTAGAGTTATTAATAATAGAAAAGAAATTGCAAAGCCTTATGATAGAAAAAAAAGCACAAATAAAAATAAAATTAAAAAAAACTTTGGATAAAAAAGAAGCAAATAAAAATTATAGTATAAAACAATTTAACACACAAAGTATATTAAATACAAAAATATAAAAATAAATATAAAAAATTATAAAGTATAGAATGAGAAGTCCGATATAATTAATGTAAGACAAGTAGAAAACTTTTTATAGAAAACTTATAAAAACATATAAAGTTTAAAAATATGTCTACGAAATACAATATATAAGGAAAAATAATTAAAAAGTTAGTAACCCTAAAGAGGTTAACTATAAATAAAAAATTTGCACAAGGAAGTGCATGTAGAAAACAAGGAGGAATTTAAAATGATAATTAATCACAATTTAAATGCTATGAACGCTCATAGAAATATGGGAATCAACATTGGAAATTCTGCTAAAGCTATGGAAAAGTTAAGCTCAGGTTTAAGAATAAATAGAGCTGGAGATGACGCCGCAGGACTTTCAATATCTGAAAAAATGAGAGCTCAAATAAGAGGATTAAATCAAGCTTCAAGAAATGCTCAAGATGGTATATCTTTAATTCAAACAGCAGAAGGTGCACTAAATGAAACTCATTCAATTCTTCAAAGAATGAGAGAATTATCAGTACAAGCTGCTAATGATACTAATGTTGATGTAGATAGAGAGGCTATAAAAGCAGAAATCGATGCTTTAAACACTGAAATTGATAGAATATCTAGCACAACTCAATTTAATGAAAAGGACTTATTAAATGGAACTTTAGATGCTAATCTTCAAATAGGTGCAAATAATGATACAAATTTATCATTAAATATAAAAATTGACACAGCTATGAATTCAGATAAATTAGGAACAAAAAATGTTGATGTTACTGACCATGCTAAAGCTCAAAAATCAATAAGTACTGTTAATTCAGCAATAAAAACTGTTTCTACTCAAAGATCAGCATTAGGTGCGTTACAAAATAGATTAGAACATACTATAGCTAACTTAGATAATGCATCTGAAAATTTACAAGCAGCTGAATCAAGAGTAAGAGATGTAGATATGGCTAAGGAAATGATGAACTTTAGCAAAAACAATATTCTACAACAAGCTGCACAAGCTATGCTTGCTCAAGCTAACCAAGCACCACAAGGCGTTTTACAATTATTAAGATAGTAAAAATTTTTTATAAGAGTCAGAGTTTTCTGACTCTTATTTTTATAAATATATTCTTAAGTGATTTTTACAAAGTCCGATAAATAAAGTAGAAGAATTTTATGATTTGGATGGAAAAGTATAGGGCTCAGAATTACAATGATAGTTAAGTATGAAGAAAAAAATTAGAATTTTTATTAAAGTGATTGCAAAGTGACCTTAAGAATACATATGTACTTTATCAGATTTCTGCAATTTATCATGTGTATAAAAGATAATGTAGTTTATAATGTGACTATCTCTTATTATAATTTAAATATGAAGATTGAAGATTTTAATAAATTATTTGAAATAAAAAAATGAAAGTATAATTAAATTAAAGATATCAATGATTATTAGGGAGAATCTGATATAAAACAATTTAGAGTTTAGGAATTGTTAGCCAGAGACATAGCTGCTCTTTAGTTCTAGTTTTAAGAAAATTGGAGTATTAGAGTAGATAGTTAAGGGATAAACTTTATAAAAATAAGGAGTTAAACCTATGGATTTATTTAGACAATTTTTTTTACAACAATCTAATGATAATTGTAAGATAATTAACATAAAGGAAAACAATAAAGATATATATCTTGGAAATAAAAACAGCGAAAAAGAAAATATAAATAACTTTATTAAAAATTTAAATATACCTGATGGGGAAACATTTATATTTATATTTGGATTAGCATCAGGGGAATATATTAAAGAGCTAATAAATAATATTGGTTATGGGAATAAAGTATATATTTTTGAGCCAGAAGAAGTTATATATAATTATATTATGATGGATTTAGATATAAATAATATATTAAAAGCAGATTCAAGAGTTAAAGTATTTAAATTCAAAGATAAAAATGAAATCATGAATATATTAAATACTTATGTGGATAAAAGTTATTTAAATAAATATGTATGTTCTTTTTATACTAATTATGAAAAAGCATTTTCAGATAAATTTAATGTATTTAATGAAGCTATAAAAGAGTTTTGGATAGATGTAGGAGCTTTAAGAGCATCTAATATTACCTTTGGTGATAAGGTAATAAATAATTATATCAATAATATTAAAGAGATAGAAAAAAACATTAATGCTAATAAATTTAAAAATATTTTTTTAGGATGTACAGCTATAGTTGTTTCTTCTGGACCTTCTCTAGAAAAAAATATAAAATTTTTAAAAAAATATAAAGATAATTGTATAATTATATGTGCTTCACGAAGTATACAAGAATTAATAAAGAATGAAATAACACCAGATTTTATATGTGCAATTGATCCAGGTGAAATAATGGAAAGGCTGCTTGTAGAATCCATGGAACTAGAAATACCTATGGTTGTAACAGAACAAGTAAACTCTAATGTTGTTAAAAATTATAAAGGTAAAAAATTATTTGTATTAAATTCTTTTAAAAATACTATTGAAAAAATATTTAATGAAGAATATTTTTCAATTCAATTAGGCGGCTCAGTGGCTCACTTGGCTACAGCTTTTGCTGTATTATTGGGAGCTAAAAATGTAATATTTATTGGACAAGATTTAGCTTTTACTAATAATAGGTATCATTCTATATTGTCTACTAATGAAAACCTTATAAAAGAAAAAACTATCCTCAATAGAAATGATTTATTCTATGTAGACGGAAATATAGAAGAAAGAGTTTTAACTAATAATTCATTTTTAACTTTTAAAAATTGGTTTGAAATATTTATATCTAATAATCCAAATATTAATTTTATAAATTCTACAGAGGGTGGAGCAAAAATTAAAGGTACAAAAATAATGCCTTTAAAGGACTCCTTAAATATATATTGTAAAGAAAAAATAAATAAGCATTTTAATTTAGATACAAGTTATAATGTGGAAGGAGTTATAATTAAATATTTGAATAAAAAATTGCAGATTATGTATGAATTATCAGTACAAGCTATTCAATATAGTAAGAAGATGATTAAGTATTATGAAGGAAATAAAAATATAAAAATAAATAATGTGTTAAAGAAGTTAGATGAAATAGATTTTAAATTCTATAAAAATCAAGAAATTATTTATATGTTAAATTTATTTAAATATAAAGATATGGAAACATTGAATAATGAAGATGAATATAGAGAAAAAATAAAAGAAAGTAATAAAAATGCAGGAATAAGGTTGGGAAAAAGAACGTTACAATGTTATAAGATATATAGTAGTGCTATAAAAGAAATTATGGAAAGAATTTAAAATGTTGGGGGATTACCATGGAAAAGACATTTGAAGAACAACAATTTGAAACTTTAAAAACCGCAGATGAATATATATCCAAATTAATTAATGGTGTGGATATATGTATAAGTAATATAAAAGAAAATAAATATTATGAAGCATTAAACTTATTTTATTATATAATAGAAGGAATAGATTGGCTTAATGAGGTAGCTAGATTAACAAAAGACATCCAAAAGCAAAATATGGATGAAGAACTAATGAAAGAAAATGTAGAAGAATTATATAATTATTTAAATATAGAAGATTTTGAGAAAATATTAAAGTTGTTATCTGAGGAAATATTACCTTTATTAAACATCTGGCAAACAATTATAAAAAAGTCTATAGTATCTTAATACAAAATATTTATTAGTTAAATCTGAGTGATATTGATTGATTTATATTTAAAGGTCATCCTACTTAATATTTTTAGCAAAGAAAATATTAAGTAGGATGACCTTATTTAGGTAAAAACTATAATTTAAAAATTATTTTTTATTTTATACTTTAGTATTATATATTAGAATAGCCCACTTTAATTATGATATATATTTACGATATAATTAATAGGGAATTTTACATGAATATATAGAAGTATAAAATTATTATACTAAAATAGATGGATTTGCATATCAGATTATTATATTTAAATTTTTTAATTGTTTTATTAATTAATAATAAGGAGCGATAATATGTTATCAGATAAAGTGGTTTTAATAACAGGAGGAACAGGTTCCTTTGGGAAAAAGTTTACCAATATAATTTTAAGTAAATATAATCCTCAAAAAATAATAATATATTCAAGAGATGAATTTAAACAGGATTTAATGAAAAATGAATTTAAGGTAAAATATCCTGATAAGATACATAAACTAAGGTTTTTTATAGGAGATGTAAGAGATAAGGATAGGCTATATAGAGCCTTTAATGGAGTTGATTATGTAATCCATACTGCAGCTATGAAACAAGTTCCGGCATGTGAATATAATCCTTTTGAAGCTATAAAAACTAATATTCATGGAGCACAAAATATAATAGATGCAGCATTAGATAAAGGTGTAAAAAAAGTTGTAGCTCTATCTACAGATAAAGCTGTTAACCCTATAAATTTATATGGAGGTACAAAATTAGTATCTGACAAACTTTTTATTGCTGCTAATGCATATTCAGGAGGATGTGGTACTATATTTTCAGTAGTTAGATATGGTAATGTAGCGGGTAGTAGAGGATCTGTAATACCATTTTTTAAATCCTTAATAGAAGATGGAAACAATGAATTACCTATAACTGATTTTAGGATGACTAGATTTTGGATCACTCTAGAGCAAGGAGTAGATTTAGTGCTCAAAGCTTTAAAAGAATCTAGAGGAGGGGAAACCTATATAGCTAAGATACCTTCTTTTAAAATAACAGATTTAGCCAAGGCAATGCTTTCAGACTGTAAATTAAAAGAAGTAGGTATAAGGGAAGGGGAAAAACTTCATGAAGTAATGATAACAAAGGATGATTCAAGATATACATATGAGTATCCAAAACACTATATAGTATACCCTCATTTTAATTGGTGGAATTCAGAAAAATATTTAACGCCTGGTGGAAATCCTATAGAAGAAGGATTTGAATATAATTCAGGTACTAATAATCAATGGTTAACTGTAAAGCAATTAAGAGAAGAAATGATTAAATTTAATTTATATAATTATAATAAAATGCAATGCAAACTTGAAGCAGCATTTACTAAATAGGAGCAGATATATATGAAGATACTTTTAACGGCTATAGGAAAAAGAGTTCAACTTATAAAATATTTAAAAAAACATGGAGAAATAATAGGGACAGATGCAGAAGAGTTGGCTCCATCTATATGTTTTGTAAATAAATTTTATAAAATACCTAAATATACAGATACAAATTATGTAGATGGTTTATTAGATATTTGTAAAGAAGAAGAGATAGATTTATTGATACCTTTATATGAAAGGGAATTTAATATTTTATGCAATAATAGAGAAAAATTTAAAGAGGTAGGTACTACATTGTTATTAAGTCATAAAAAATTAATAAGCATATGCAATGATAAATGGAATAGCTATAAGTTTTTCATAGAAAATAATATAAACACTCCAATTTCATATACAAAAGATAATATAGAAAATATATTAAAGAATAATTCAGAGGAATTAAATTATCCACTTATATTAAAACCCTTAGATGGAATGGGAAGTGCAGGCGTTTTTAAAGCCGATAATAAAAATCAGTTAGAATTTTTTAAAGATTACATAAAGAATCCTATAATACAGGAATTTATAGAAGGTGTAGAATATACCATAGATGTGCTTTGTGATTTAAAAGGAGAAGTAATATCCATAGTTCCAAGGGAAAGGATAGAGGTACGTTCAGGGGAAGTAAGTAAAAGTAGAACTATAAAACATAAAGACATAATAAAAGAGACATTAGATTTAGTTAATAAATTGAAACAATATATAGATGAATATAAAATATATTGTAAAGTTACTACTGAAAATTTTAATAACCTACAATTAGAAAAAGATGAGGCTTCAGTTATAGGGCCATTAACCATACAATGCATAGTTACAAAAGATAAGGAAATAAAATTCATAGAAATAAACCCACGTTTTGGAGGGGGAGTACCTCTATCTTTTGAAGCAGGAGTAGACTATGGAAAATATTTTAGATATATGGTAGAGGGAAGAAAAATAAAATCTATAATAGGTGAATTTAAAGAAATATCCATGTTACGATATGATGAAGCTATATTTATATAATAAACATAGATATTATTTTATAAGGAAGAGGAAATAGATGATTAATACAATTATTTTTGATTTGGATGATACTTTATATAAAGAATTAGACTTTGTATATGGAGGATTTAAAGAAGTTTGCACATATTTAGCTAATAAATATAATAAGAATAAAAATCAATTATATAAAGACACCATAAATATATTAGAAGAGCATGGTAGAGGGAAAATATTTAATATAATCTGTGAAAAGTATAATATGAAAGAGGATATTAAAGAATTAGTAAAAATATATAGACAAGCAAAACCAAAAATAAGTTTATACGAAGATGCAAAATACATTTTAACTTATCTAAAAACCAACAATAAAATTGAAGAAAAATACTACAATATAGGAATTATTACAGATGGAAAGGCTTCAGTACAGAGGAATAAAATAAAACTATTAGGTTTAGAAAAAATGGTAGATAAAATAATAGTTACGGATGATTTTGGTATGGATTTTTGGAAACCAAATGAATTTGCCTATAAAGAAATGTTAAAATATTTTAACTGTACTTCAGATCAATGTATATATGTAGGAGACAATCCTTATAAGGATTTTATTGGTGCAAGAAAAGTTGGGATGCATACTGTAAGGATAATAAGAGAAGTGGGAGATTATATGAATACTTTTTTAGATGTAGATTATGAAGCAGATAATAAAATAAACAGTTTAAAAGAAATGATGAATTTTTTGAGTTGAAAATTAAGAGTAAATGAAAATAGTTAAAATAGTAATTTCTAAACCTTTTCATTAAAAAACAATATAAAACTTTACGACAACAATTAAGAAAGGTAAGAATATATTATGAAAGTTATTTGTGTAGTACAAGCTCGCATGGGGTCAGAAAGATTACGCGGAAAGGTTATAAAGCCTATAATGAATAGGCCTATGATACTTTATACATTAAATAGATTAAATAAAAGTAAATATATAGATGAAATCATTTTAGCTACTTCAATAGAAAATAAAGAGCAACCTCTTGTAGATATAGTAGCAAAAGAAGGGTTTAAAATATTTAGAGGAGAAGAAAATAATGTACTTAAAAGATACAAAGATACATTAGATAAATTTGGAGGAGATATAATAATAAGAGTAACAGGAGATTGTCCTTTAATAGATCCTACTATTGTGGATAATGTTATAACTTATTTTAAAATAAATAATTTTGATTATGTAAGATTAGATGTGCCAAATACTTTTATAAGGGGCTTTGATGTAGAAGTATTTTCAAAAGAAAGTTTATATAAAGCTTATAACATAGTTAAAAGTTTAGATGATATCTATAAAGAAAATGGATTTACAAAGGAAAACTATTTTGAACATGTAACATTATATATGTATAACCACAGAGATATATTTAAAGTAGGTTATGTAAAGGGAGAAGAGTTTTATAATAAACAATATAGATTGTGTGTAGATACTAAAGAAGATTTTGTCCTTGTAAATAATATATATGAACATTTTAAAAATCAATATGTGACTTCAAAGGAAGTTGTGAAGTATTTAGATAAAAATCCTTCTATAGCCAACATAAATATAAATGTGCAACAAAGGATATAAGAAATATATATAATTAAGAAAAAATATTTTAAACGATAAATATAATAAATTTTAGATGATTTAGATTACTTTGGAGGAGATTATGAACAATTCTATTAAAATAGGAAACCAAAAAATAGGTGAGGGTGAAAAAACTTTTATTATAGCAGAAATGTCAGCAAACCATCTTCAAAGTTTTGAAAGAGCAATAGAAATAATAAAAAAAGCTAAAGAATCTGGAGCAGATGCCATAAAACTCCAAACCTATACTCCTGATACAATAACCATAGATTGTGACAATGAGTATTTTCAAATAAAACAAGGAACTATATGGGATGGAATAACTCTTTATAAGCTTTATGAAAAAGCCTACACTCCATGGGAATGGCAGCCGAAACTTAAAAAAATAGCAGAGGATTTAGGGCTTATATGTTTTTCGTCACCTTTTGATAGAACTGCTGTTGATTTTTTAGAGGAAATGGATGTTCCTGTTTACAAAATAGCCTCTTTTGAAATAACAGATATACCATTTATAGAGTACATAGCATCAAAGGGTAAGCCTATAATAATCTCTACTGGTATAGCAACATTAGGAGATATAGAAGAGGCATTAAAAGCATGTAAAAGAATGGGGAATAATCAAATAGCATTATTAAAATGTACTTCAGCATACCCATCACCATTAGAAGAGGTAAATTTAAGAACTATACCAAATATGAAAGAAACTTTTAATACTGTAGTAGGATTATCAGATCATACATTAGGTCATTCTGTAGCTTTAGGAGCAGTAGCTTTAGGTGCCAAAATAGTAGAAAAACATTTTACTTTAAAAAGAGAAGATGGTGGGCCAGATGCTAAATTTTCTATGGAACCAGAAGAATTTAAAGTTATGGTACAAGGAATTAGAGAGATGGAAAAGGCTCTGGGTACTGTAACATATGAACTTACAGAAAAACAAAAAAATAGTAGGGAACATTCAAGATCTTTGTTTGTGGTAAAAGATATTAAAAAAGGAGATGTATTCACGGAAGAAAATGTGAAGAGTATAAGGCCGGGGTTTGGAATGTCCACTAAATATATTAAAGATGTATTGGGAAAAAAATCAAGGATAGATGTAAAAAAAGGTACACCGATTGAGTGGAAAATAATTGATTAAATAAATCAATAATATAAAAATTTGTATAAAAAGAATATTGTGGATAATAACAATTTACAATTAAGATAAAGCTGTTTTAATCGATAAATATAATAGGAATTTTACAATAAATTTAAGTATCTAAATGTGGTACTCAAAAAAGGAATATCTATGAAGTAGGTTTAAATTAAATAATACGAAGGAGAGAGAGCTTTGGTGAAAATAATTATAACTTATGGAACTTATGATTTGCTTCATATTGGTCACATAAATTTATTAAGAAGAGCAAAAGAATTAGGAGATTATTTAATTGTTGGATTGTCAACAGATGAATTTAACAAAATCAAAGGAAAGAAAGCATATCATAGTTTTGAAGAGAGAAAAGTATTATTAGAAGCTATTAAATACGTTGATTTAATAATTGAGGAAAATAGCTGGGAAGATAAAGAAAAACACATTAAAGATTACAACGTTGATATTTTTGTTATGGGATCAGATTGGGAAGGAAAATTTGACGAATTATCAGATATATGTAAAGTTGTATATTTACCAAGAACAGAAGGAATTTCAACAACAAAAATAAAAGAAGATCTTTCAAAGTTAAAATATTAAATAGGTAGGCTAGTTTAAATATGGAGGGGGCTCTAATTACTATGGATAAAAAGATACAAATCATGATTTTTGGTACAGGAGATGGGGCTAGAAAGGTATTAGAATTAATTGATTTAGATAAAGTTAATGTTATTGCTTATTTAGACAATGATGTGTCTAAGCAAGGTGAATTACATAATGGTGTTCGTGTGATAAATCCACAAAAGATTAATACATATAAATATGATTATATAGTAATTGGTAGTATGTATTATGAAGAAATAATAGAACAACTTATTAAATTGAAAGTAGATAGAAATAAAATAGTTAAAATATTAAATAAAAGAACTAAAGAAAAAACTTTTTCTAAATTAGTAAAAGAAATATATGAAGATAATATGAAATATACTAGTCTTATTAAAGATATATATTTGCCGTATTACTATAAAAATTACGCTATATGCAGTATGAATGTATTTGATGATGAAAGAAATAAAATGTTATATAATTATCCTGATGCTTTTATTAAAGGAATTGATTACGTTAGAATATCTACATTAGAATTGATATCAAGAGAGATAAAAGAGAGAAATGTTGTGGGGGAAGTTGCAGAACTTGGAGTTTATAAAGGAGATTTTTCTAAACTTATTAGTGAACTTTTTCCAGATAGAAAATTATATTTATTTGACACTTTTGAGGGATTTGTACAAGAAGATGTTGAGGTTGAAAAAAGAGAAGGATTTTCAAAGGTTGAAGTTGGTGGGTTTGAAAATAAAAATATTGATTTAGTTATAAGTAAAATACGTAATAAAGATAATATTATTGTAAAAAAAGGTTATTTCCCAGAAAGTGTAACTGGAATGAAGGATGAGGTATTTTCATTTGTTAGTATTGATGTAGATTTATATAAGCCCACATATGAAGGGTTAAACTTTTTTTATAATAGGCTTTCTAAGGGAGGGTATATTCTTATACATGATTATAACCATCCATCGTACCCAGGAGTTAAAAAGGCAGTAATAGATTTTTGCACAGAAACAGGAGTTAGTTATGTACCATTGACTGATTGTTTTGGAAGTGTAATTATTGTTAAATAACCTTAGGGAGGGGATTAAAGTTATGAATATTATTATTTTTGGGACAGGCAGTTGTTGTGAAAAGACATTATTAGAATTAAACTATGATGAAGTAAAAATAATTGGATTTTGCGATAATGATAAAAACAAGCAAAATAAAATATTTAATGGCAGACTCGTATATAATCCAGAAAATATATTAAATCTAGAATATGATTTAATTTTAATAGCAAGTCAATATAGTACTCAGATTTACGAACAATTAACTAATATGGGTATTAATTCAAGTAAAATAATACCAGTTTTATATGAGGATTATCTTAAGAAGTCAAAAGAGTATTATGTATCTATTTTAAATAGCATAAAAGTCAAAAAAAATAAAAATAGAGATAAAAAATATAGGAAGAAGATAGCTTTATTAAAGAAGAATAACTCTGGAAGCAATACGTTAGCTATGTATAAAAACATTCCAGATTATATTAATAAGAAGTATGATGTAGAATTAATAAAAATAAATGAACCAAAGGATATAAAGAAAATACTACAAGATAATAATTTTGATTTAATTTGTTCAACACATCTAAACAGTTTGTACGATGAAAATATACTTAATGTTGAACTTTGGCATGGTTTTCCACTAAAAAAAATTGGGACTAGAACAAATTTATTTTATAATTCGTTTACTGAAAATAAAAAGAAAAATATTACTAAGGTAGTTTCATATTCAGAATTATATAGTAGTTTGTTTAATGCAAGTTTTCCAAATTCCCCTGATAAATATGAAATCTGTGGTATGCCTAGAAATGATTTGTTATTTATAAAAAATAAAGATTTAATGATTGATTTGTTTGGTAAAGAAATAATAAATAAAAAAGTAATTATATACATGCCAACGTATAGGGTTTGGAAAGTTGATATGAATGTTAATGGTAACAGGGGGTGGGATAACATTTTTGGGTTTGACGAATTTGATCTGCTAAAGTTTGTTAATTATTTAAGAGAGAACAATTTGTTTTTTATTTGTAAATTGCATCATATGGAATATAATCAGTTGAATGAAGAGGAATATATTGAATATAGTGATGTAGTGAGATTTATTAATGAATTAGATCTTGAGGAATGGCAGATTGATTTATACGAAGTATTAGCAAATATTGATTTGTTAATTACTGATTATTCATCCGTTTATTTTGATATGTTATTAAAGGACATTCCTATGTTATTTATACCAACAGATAAAGAATTCTATGAAAAAAATCGTGGTTTTAATTTTGAACCTTATGAATTTTGGACTCCTGGCCCTAAGGTTTATAATCAGTCAGAATTTTTTAGGGAAATAGATAATGTATTTAGAAATGATATATATATACAAAAGAGAGCGGAATTACGTAGTATTGTTCATAATTATATTGATAACAACTCAAGTTTTAGGGTTTGGAAAATGATTGATGAATTATTAATAAATATGGATAGTAATAAATAATTATTTTTACAAAAATGAACAAGGGATATTAAATGGAGGAACAATATGCAAGAAGTACATTTATGGGAAAGAGATACTATCTTAAGTAAAATAGATATCAAAGGAATAAAACTTTTAAGCTGTGATATATTTGATACTCTTGTTTTTAGAACAACAGCTAAACCAACTGATATATTTGAGCAAGTTGGGGAGGTTGCCTTAAAGGAAGGAGTATTGAGAAATACTATATCACCAAAGGAATTTAGAGAATTAAGGGTTAGAGCAGAATTAAAGGCACGATTAAATAAATTAGAAAAATATAATACCCGTGAAGTGAGTCTTTTAGATATATACTTAGAATTTTCACCTAATATTTGTGAAATAAATAGGATGATAGAACTTGAATTAGAAATTGAAAAGAAAAATATTTATTTAAATTATAATGTATATTCTTTTATAAAACATTGTAAAGCTAATCAAATAAAGATTGTATTATTATCAGACATGTATTTATCCTCAAAACAAATAGAAGAAATACTTATAAATTCAGGTGCAGATATTAATATATTTGATAAAATAATTGTATCAAGTGAATGGGGTACAAGTAAGTCTAAAAAAGAACTTTATAATATATTATTAAAAGAATATAAAGATATTAATGCAAATAAAGTTATACATATAGGAGATAATTATATATCAGATTTTGTAAATGCAAAGCAATTTGGTATAAACTCAATTCATTATGCTTTAGATAGAATAAATAGTTTAAAATATGAAATGGAACTTTTAAGAGATAACTTATGTATTGGTGAATTGTTAGCATTAAGGAAACAAAAAAGTTTAAATAGAAAGTATTCAAATGAGAAAGATAACTTCTTATATGATTTTGGTGCAACAGTATTAGGACCTATTTTTAGTATATTTATTGACTATGTAGTCTCAATAGTTGAGGATAGTGGAATTAAAAACATTCATCCAATAATGCGAGATGGCTACATTTTTGAAAAGATGCTAAATGAATATTATAAAAAAACAAAGTCATCCAATATAAATATTAAGTCAATATATGCTTCAAGAAAGTCAACTTTTTTAGCTTCCCTACCGGAAATAAATAAAAAGGTTATTGAATCATATTTGTATAGTAGTCAATTGACAGTTAAAAGTTTTTTTAGTAGATTTGGTATGGAAGTAATAAATCCTTTTAAAGAATTTGGTGATTATGGATTGTTAAATACTAAAGATATTCCATCTAATAAAAATCCAGGATTAACAATATATGATGAAATAATTAACTACCTTCTAGCTGAAGATGTTAGTTCAAATATAAATAAAAAAATACAAGAGAGTCGTAAATTGCTTATATCATATCTTGAACAAGAAATTGACATTTCTAAACCATTTATGACCATTGATATTGGATATAATGGAACAGTGATTAATTCAATTGAGAAAGCTTTTAATATGGAAGGAAAAGAGATAAAAGCAACTCATTTAATATTAATTGGACATATTTTGTTGTTAAATAGAGTCCTAGAGGGGATTGATGTTAGAGCTTTTATTAAATATAAAGATAATGAGGATTTCTTTAATGGAATTTTTTTCACTCCTCTGTTTATTGAGGCTTTTATGTCTAATAGTCTTGGAAGTGTATTAAGATATGAAATAAAAGAAAATAATCAAATAATCCCAGTGATTGATGAGCTTAATATTGAGAGATATAATGAAAAAGAAAGAGAAATATGCCAATTAGGTATTATGGATTTTTATAATTCTTATCTTGATTTTTTAAGTAATAAACCTTGGTTAAGGGATAAAATTATGTCGGACACTAGAAGGGTAATTTGGTTAATTGAAAGATTTATGAAATATCCAACAGCAATCGAAGCGAAATATCTGGGAGATTTATATTCAGAAAATGATTTTTATTATAAAGATTTAAATAAACTATGTACAACAGAGGAGGAAAATAAGGTAAAAAAAATAGGCCCACAGAATTATTTGAAAAGCAATAAAGAAAAATCAAACATATGGCCTTCGGGAGTTGTTGAAAGAGTATATCCTAATTATATGGCAATACAACTATTTAAAGGGTCGAAAAATAATACTATAAAATCTATGTCTAACATTGCCGAATATTTAATACTTAATAAAATTACAGAATGTGTTGTATATGGTGCAGGGCAGATGGGACATAGTTTGGTTAAGATATTACTAACATGTAATATTAAGATAATTAATATTATCGATAGAGATGAAAAGCTATGGGGCAGTAAAATTGAAGGAATTGAAATTATTTCTTTTTATCAATCAAAATTACTTAATAATAATGTTTATGTTATAGCTTCATATGCCTTTATGCAAGAAATTAAAGAGTTTATTATTAATAATCATAATAGACCTGAAGAATTAGTTATAGTAGATTATACATGCAATCTTTAAGGAGATAGTAGATTATGGAGAAGATTATTCTATTTGGAGCTTCAAAGTTAGGTGAAATAGCATTAAATTATTTAAAACATGAATATAATATCGTTTATTTCACAGACAATGATACTCAAAAATGGGGAAAACAGTTTTCTAATAGAAAGGTTCTAGCTCCAACTGAAATAAAAGATATTAAAGACTCTTACATAATAATTACAAGTCAATATGATTTAGAAATTGTAAAACAATTATTGGGCATGGGGATAAAAAAATTTGGAGTTTTTGAATTGCAATCTAAAGATAAAGAACAAAATTATAAAGTCTATCATTATGATTATGAGTATATACAAGATTTTAATGTTATAGATAATAAGATATCATTAATTACAGAAAATAATTCAGGTTCTAATACTTTAGCGCTATATAAATTTATTAATAATTACATAAAGAACAAATATGATGTAAATTTAATAGATAAAAATAATAAAAATGAAGATTATTATTTCAATCTAGTTACTAGCAAAATGATTGTTAGAACTCATGATGGAGCTTATGATGATAAACAGATAAACATTCAATTATGGCATGGCGTACCATTAAAAGGATTATCTTATATGAGTAAATATAAGTCTCAGAATCCAGAATTGAATCATATGCAATGGAATAAACTAGACAGAATAATTTCTTATTCTCAGACATATAATACACTAATAAATTCTTGTTATGGTGTTTGGGGAGATAAATATACAATTACAGGTATGCCAAGAAATGATTTTCTATTTAAAAGTAATGGAAGGGTTAATTTAGCTCAAATTTTAAATATAGATTTAAATGATAAAAAAGTAATTTTTTATATGCCTACATTTAGAACAACTATTTATGGAGAAGCTAATGGAGAAAGTGATTCATATATATTTAATAATAATAATTTTTATATGAATGGGCTCTCAAGATTTCTTAAGGATAATAATTGTATTATGATACTTAAAATACATCCTACTCAAGAGAATGAATTAGTAGAAAGTATTAAAAATTTACAGTTAAATGATATCTATTTGTTAAATGATAGTGATTTAATTAAACACAGATGTGATTTATATGAAATTTTAAATTCAGCAGATCTTTTAATTACTGATTATTCATCTGTTTATTTTGATTATTTATTATTAAATAGACCCATTATATTTGCTTCAACGGATTTAGAGAATTATAAAGAAAACAGAGGTTTTTTGTTAGAACCTTATGATTTTTGGACTCCGGGCCCTAAGTGCTCAAATGAAAAAGAATTAGAAAAGGAGATATACAATAGTTTAAATGATGAACATTATTATGAAAGAGAAAGAAATATAATTTCAGATATAATTCATCATTATAAGGATGGAAATTCTAGTTATAGAGTTTGGGGTAATATAGATAGGTTAATGGAAGGAAATTAGTTTATGGATTATAATATTTCAGCTATAATACCTTGCTACAACTGTAAAAAATTTATAAAAAAAACAGTAGATAGTTTAATCAATCAAACTATTCAGGTAAAAGAGATAATATTAATTAATGATGCTAGTACAGATGATACGTTAGAAATTCTAAGACAAATAAAAGAAAATAATAAAGATATAGTTAAGATTATAGATTTTCAAGAAAACAAAGGTGCTTCATATACTAGAAATTACGGAGTTAAAATATCAAGGGCAGATTATATTCTATTTATGGATTCAGATGATATTGCTGAATTAACTTTAATAGAAAGTTATAAGAGTAGATTACAAGAATTAAATGATGGAGTAGAAGATAAATATGCATTATGTTATAGTGCTTATGTTCAAATAGATGAAAAAGATAATGAAATAAGTAAAATAATAAAAGGTATACAAGTTGAAGCAAAGGAAATTTTAGGGTATGAGTTCTTGAGAAATTATATTATATCTACTTCAGGAGTTTTGGTATATAAGAAATTTTTTTTAGAATGTGGCGGTTTTAACGAAAAATTAGTTTACTCAGAAGATTGGGATCTCTGGCTAAAATTAGCCATGAAAGGCGGATTTGCATATATCAATAAACCTATGATAAAGCTTAGAAGGCATTTAAATAATATATCGTCAAATATAAAAAATATGCTTGAGGGAGAGAAAAAAGTTTTATCAAATTATGATATTGATTTTATAGAGAGTAGCATATATAGAAGAAATTTACCTTATGAGAAAAATACCATTGATTTTGTGTCTATGCTATTTAAATTTGATTATTGGGAAGAAGGGTACAATAAATTATCTCAGACTATTAGTTTAGGATATAGTTCCGATAGTTTGTTTTTTTATTTAGGATTATATTACTTAAAAAGAAATCATATAGAAGAGGCAAGAATAAGTTTTGATAAAGTCTTAAAGTTAAATTCTTTTCATGGAGCTGCATTAAATAATATAGGTAGTATATATTTATTAATGAACAATAAAGAATTAGCTAAAGAATATTTTTTAAAAGCACTAAAAATTCATTCAAATTATATAGATGCAAATTCTAATTTAGAGTTGCTTAATAAGCATGAAATTAATAAGCATGAAATTAAATTTACATGGAGAGAATTAAGAGGAGTACTTATAAACTATGTATAATATATTAATTTTTGGTACAGGTTCTACTTGCAAATTAGTATTAAATGTGTTAAATATGGAAAAAGTAAGAATACTTGCTTTTTTAGATAATGATTCTTCTAAATGGGGAGATTATTTTTATGATAAAAAGATAGTTCCGCCTAGTGAAATATATAATTATTTATATGATTATATAATAATAGCTAGTCAATATAATGAAAGCATATATAATCAACTCTTACATATGGATTTAGATAGTAAGAAAGTGTTGCAATTTTATAAGTTCTATAGTTTACTATATAATCCGCTGAAAGGATATATGGATGCCTATTATAAAAAAGTTGAAGAATTAAGTACCATTATTACGGGGATATCCTATGCTAGAGTTGGAATAGATAAAAATGCTTTAATTAATAAAGGATATAATTTTGCTTTAGGAAGTCAAGATTTATTTTATGATTATAAAATAGTGGAGTATATTTTAAATAGTTATAAAAAAAATAAAATAAAATATGCAATAATAGGACTTGCATATTATAGCTTTCAATATGATATGTCTCTATCTTCTATGAAAAATAGGGTTATATTATACTATAGAGTATTAGGAGAAAAACATAATTATAAAGAATTGTCTATTAAGGATTTTAATAATCAATATAATATAAGTAAGAACATATGTGATAAAGTATTTAAAAAAAATGAGAGAGGAAATTATTTGTTTAAGTGGAATAGTTCAGATTTAAGTAATTATTCAACACAAGAAAGAATAAATTTAGGTAAAAAACAAGCAGAAAGAGATTGTAATAAAAATTACCCTAAAACTGTAGAAGAAAATAAAGAAATATTTAAAAACTATTTAAAACTTTTAAGAGATAATAATATAAAACCAATAGTAGTAGTTTTTCCAGCTTCGAAATATTATACAAAATATTTTTCAAAGAGAATAGAAGGTGAATTTCATTCCATAATTAATGAATTTAAAAAAGAATATGATTTTCAATATATAGATTATTTTAGATCAGGTTTATTTGAAGATGATGATTTTACTGATGTGTCTCATTTAAATTCTAGAGGGGCAAAGAAATTTACACAAATATTAAATGAAGAAATACAATGGTAAAATGGAAATAAAAAATATATCTAAGAAATATATTTTTTGTTTTTATAAAAAGCAGGTAATTACTTGTAAAAATAAATTTAATATAGTATTTTTAAGTAGACTTATAACAGAGAGAGCAGAGTCAAACGCTATACATGAATCTTATGTTAGTATTTAAAAGTGTTTTATAGTGAAAAAATTTAGATTTTATAATGTTTTTGTTATTGGTACAAGCTCTAGTTTTATTTTTTGGGTTAGATAGAAATGGATTGAGATATAGTTAAGATTTAATATTTAAATTGTTTTAGAATAATATATTTTGTATAAATAAAAAGTATATAAAAAAGAAATGATTAGGTGAGTGGTATGAAAATAGCAATAAGGGCAGATGGTGGCTCTGAAATAGGTATGGGACATATTATGAGAACATTGGTTTTAGCTAAGGAATTAGCAAAAACCAATGATGTTTTTTATATATGTAAAGTAGATGTACCTTTATCTAGTAAATATAAACAAGGTATAGATAAAGTTAAAGCTGAAGGTTTTGATATAGTAACAATTAATGAAAATAATATTTTAAGTGAATTGAAAAATATATCATCAGATTGTTTAATAACAGATAGTTATGATGTAAATGAACAATATTTTAATTTAACAAAAGATATGTTTAAAATTACTGGATATATAGATGATATGAACTTATATTATTTTAATGTAGATTTTATAATAAATCAGAACATTGGGGCAGAAGAGTATTCTTATGAAGTTAATAAAGATACTAAGTTGTTTTTAGGAACTAATTATACTATGTTAAGAAAAGAATTTAGAAAAAATTTTAATAAAAATCTTAAAAAAGAAGTACAAAATGTTATGATAACTGTAGGTGGGGGAGATCCTGATGGAATTACTAATACAATATGTGATTATGTAAAAGATTTAGAACTTAAATTTCATATTGTTATAGGATCATCTTTTAAAGAAGAAAACATTGAAAAGTTAGTAAAGCTAAAGAATTTAAAGGATAATATAAATTTATATTTTAATTCTAATATGGTTGAAATAATGAATAAATGTGACATAGCTATATCAGCCTGTGGGAGCACATTATATGAGCTTGCAGTTTCCCGCGTTCCAACTCTAGGATTAATCGTTGCTGATAATCAAGAGAAAATAGCATATAAAATGAATAAAGAAGGAATAATATATAATTTAGGATGGTATGAAAATTTAACAAAGAATATAATTATACATAGTATTAAAAAAATATGTAAATTAGAAAATAGAGAAATAATTATTAAGAATCAACGAATTGTTAATAAAGATGGAGTAGAAAACTTAGTTAAAGAAATAGAGAAAATAGGAATATAAAATAAGTTTTTATTAAAAGTTTATAAAATATAAGAAAGTAAGAGATTTTTAATATTATAAAAATCCTTTTTCAATTTCAATTAAGTTTTATTAAATCTTATACGATAATAAAAATGATATATAAAGGCAAGGAGGCCTAGAAAAAATAACATGGAGGTGGAAAGATGTTTGTTAAAAGTAATGGATCTCTTTTAAATTCCTTTGCAAAATTAACAAAAAATAAAACATCTAAAAACCAGTTAACAGAAAAACTATCCTCAGGGAAAAGAATAAATAGGGCAGCAGATGATGCAGGCGGATTATCTATAAGTGAAAGCTTGAAGGCTCAAGTAAGAGGATTAAATATGGCAGAAAAAAATACCCAGGATGGTATTTCTATGGTTCAAGTAGCTGATGGTGCTATGAATGAAATAACAAAAACTCTTCATCGGATGAAAGAATTATCGGTACAAGCTTCCAATGGTACTTTGACAGATGATGATAGGCAAGCAATAGGAGAAGAATTTAATCAGCTAAAAGAAAATATAGATAGTATAGCAAAGAGTATAGAATTTAATGGGATAAAACTTTTAAATGAAGATAAAACATTAGTTATTCAAACAAGAGATAATCCTTATGCAAGTTACGATTTAACCTTAACTAATAATTCTTTACAGGCTCTGGGGATAGAAACTATAAGTATAAATACTGTAGATAATTCTAATGAATCTATTGGGAAAATTAAAGATGCATTAAATACAGTTATAAAAAATAGAGTGGAACTAGGGAATCATTTAAATAATCTTCAACATGCCTTTAATAATGCAAGTAATTCTGGTAGTAATTTAACAGCTTCTTTATCTAGAATTGAAGATATAGATATGGCAACAGCTATTATGAAATCTGTTAGAGATGATGTGCTTGTAGATTACAATAAATCTATGTTAGTATCAGCAAGATTAAATAATGAAGGCATAAATATGGTAATAAATAAATGGCTTTTATAAATAATTAAAAACCAAGGTGATTAAAAAGGGGAGAATAAAAATGGATGGAAATGGTATAGCTCAAAGTAATGAAGAAATATTAGCAGCTTTTAAATTAGTATTACCTTATATAAATAAAATTACTCATGAGGATATTGTAGTAGGGCTTACGGATTTAGAAAAATATATTGGTTATCATAGAGCAAATGAATTTGAACTAGATTTAACAGAAGGAAAAACTATAAAGGGGATAAAAACCATAGAGGAATGTATTAAGTATAAAAGGAATACTTATGATAATATTCCAAAGGAAGTATATGGTAGGGCTATAAAAACAATATTCACTCCTATTTATGGTATAAATAATGAAGTTATAGGAACTCTTAGCTCAGGAATAGATTTTGAAAATAATAATCAGTTGATAGAAAATGTTGATAAGTTAGTGGAGAATATTAAACAAGTAACTGAAAATACTGCTCAAGTATCAGAAGCAGCGGATAGCTTAGCAAAGTCAGGTCAAAATGCTATTTCTATGGTAGAAGAATTAAACAATAAGAAAAATGATACTTCTGAAATTCTAGAATTTATAAAAGGTATTGCTACTCAAACTAATTTATTAGGACTTAATGCAGCTATAGAAGCCGCAAGGGCAGGGGAATCTGGTCGTGGATTTGCAGTAGTTGCAGGTCAGGTTAGAAAATTGTCAGATCAATCTCAAGAGGCTGTTAAAAATATTGAAAAAATATTAGATGAAATGAATAATAGCGTAAATGAAATTAATAATACTATAGGAAATGTAGGAGCTATTAGTGAAGAACAAGCTGCCTCTACTGAGGAGATTTTATCTAGAATAGAAACTCTTAATGAAACTATTAAAAATCTACAAGGTTTTGTAGAAAAATATAAATAAAGTTTTATACTAGACCACCAACTTAAAATAATAGTTGGTGGTTATTTTAATTATAAATAAAGCATGGTTAAAAATTAAATATATAAATCAAAGTAATTATATATAATTTTTACATATTTATTTATAATTTAACAAAAATTAATAAATTATATATAAAAATTTTTATTATAACAACGATATTAATAATGTTAGTTAATTTAATCTTTATTTTGAAAATATGGGGAGTGGGAAACAATTGAAAACTAAAGAAGGGTTATTTGAAAAAATGAATCAGCTAAGGCAAGACCTATATAAAATAAGTGTTACATTAGAAGAAAAGGATAGAGATGAGGAAAAAATATTAAATTTAAGCAGAGAAATGGATGAATTAATATTGCAATATATGAAATCTGAATATGAATGAATATCAAAGCCTTTGTTTTAATAAAAAGTTAAAACAAAAATGTATATAAATTTGTAATAAAAATATAATGAATGATTAAAAAATCATCATATTATAAAGAAGTATAGTATAAAATATGATATAATTACCATTATATATGAATTTTAAATAATCATATATAAAATATGATTAATGGAGGTAACATATGGATATAGGCGGATTATCTATGGCATTACATCAAGGAAAACTTGCACAGGAAGTTTCTTTATCTTTAATGAAAATTACTATGAATACTTCAAAACAAAATGCAGCTCAAATGAGAGAAATGATAAAAGAGTTAGTGGATCCAAACTTAGGACAAAATATAGATTTAAAAGGATAGAGAGTTTATTATGAATAAGCTTAGAAAACTAATATGGTTTTTACCGTCCTTTATTTGGATGATTATAATATTTCTTTTTTCAAATCAACATGCAGAAGCATCAAATAAAAATAATTTTGTTATAGCAGATGCTCTAATAAAAGGGAAAATAAATTTTTTTAAATATATAGATTATGATTTTCTAAACTTTTTAATAAGGAAAGCAGCTCATATAACAGAATATTTTATACTATTTATGCTTTTATACTTTGCTTTTAAGAATACTTTTTATAAAAATATTAAAATAAAAGCATCAAGTACTACTATTTTATATGCTTGCACAGATGAATTTCATCAAATTTTTATTCCAGGAAGAGAAGGAAAGATAAGGGATGTATTTATAGATTCTATAGGAGTATTTGTAGGGCTTTTTTTAATATATATATTTAAATCTATAAGAAAAAGTAGAAAGAGAAAATAAAATATATTATTTATTTAACCATACTTTAAGATATTTATATAAAGAATTAAATAAGAATAATAGGTAAGAAGAGAAACGTTAGGATTGGCGTTTCTCTTTTTGTTAAAAGAATAGTGTTTTTATTAGAATACATTAAATTACATAAAGATAAATTTTAAAGTAACAAAATTAATTGAATTGTATAGTAATTAAAACAAAGGGAAAAATATTTGTTATGAAATATTAGAATTAAATAGGAGGGAAGTATAGATGAATGAATTGCAAATGATGCATGTGGCCAATATATGTGATGGATATGATAGTATAGATACAGGGCTTGTATCAGTGATAGGTGCCGAGAATAGCAAGAGTTGTATAAATTGCAAAAACTTACAAAACGGAGTTTGTGTAAAAAATCTTTATGATAAAGTACTAACAAGTTTAGATCAAACTTAAGACAGAGTACAAATACACAGAGAAAAGAGTAGGGAGTTTAATATAAAAACTTTAAAATTTATTAAAATAAATTTTAAAAGAAAGTAAATAATTTGTAAGTAGGATATAGATTTTAGCTATTTATAGAATAAGATCTATATCCTATTTATTTAGTTTTAATTTACTTTCTTTGTATTCTTTTTTTAAGCTTTCCAAATTGTATATTATTTTAGACACATGATAGTTATATACTACATTTAAATCATTTTCATCGTAATTATGAGGTTCTTCTGGTAAATGATATAGATTTTTAAATCTTTCATAATTTTTATTATTTAATTCACATTTATTATTTATAGCATCGATAAATGATAAATGTGTATAAGTTTGATTAAATAGTTTTATTAGAATGGATATATAATTTTCGTCTAAATTTTTAGTTTTTAATATTTCTTTTTTATAAGCATTAAAATTATTTTCCAAATTATTTATTTGATTCTTAAGTTTTTTTATATCTACCTTATGGTGAAAATAGATTTTTTCTGTAGGTATTTTTGAAAAATGTTTTATTACAGTTTTACATCCAATTATTATTTGTTTTTCATAAACCGGTGGTTTTATAAATGCGTTTATAAGTACTGATACTATTATGCCTATAAAAGTATCCAAAGTTCTATGAATGCTATAATATAAAGGTGTTTTATTTGTAAGGTTAATCATTATTCCTATAAAAACTATACAAGCAATGCTTATAGATTTATCCCATCTTAACAAATTACATATATAAATTATAATTATAATACCTAATCCACATAAAAAAGGGTTATTTGGTGAAATACTAGAAAAAGTGAGACCAATAAGTGCACCAGTTATAGTTCCTAACATTCTGTTTTTTCCAGCTTTATAGGATCCTGTAACAGAATTTTGCATAGATATAACTGCAGCAATTGCGGCATAAAAAGGAGAATCTAGTTTGAATAGCTCTGATATTAATATAGAAATAGTAACTGCTAGAGCAGTTTTAATGTTACGCATACCTATAGATTTCATGACTTACCTCACTTTATATTATTTTAAATTTTTACTTTAGTTTTGTTAAATAAAATATAAGTTAAATATATTTTATTTAATATAATAAGTTAAAATTATATTTTAAATAAATTTTTATATGTAAGTAATATATTTAAATATAAAGTACACTTATTTAAAATAATTATACAAAAAGTAAAAAAATTACTCAATATTAGAACGATATTTAAATATAAAGCATCTTTATATGAGTAAATATATGTTTATACAATTCATAGTAATTTTAATTTTATTATAGTATAATATATCTATTGTATAAAAAAATTGATGTTAAAACAATTTAAAGGGGGGATTTTATTGTCCTTTAAGAACATATTCTCTTTATTTTTTGTTATAAATATAATTATATCCATAATATTAATAGTAATAGAGAGAAAAAAGCCGGAAAAAACTATAGCATGGCTTCTCATATTTTTTATATTTCCTCCTTTAGGATTATTTTTATATATTTTTTTAGGCCGAAATTGGAAAAAACATAAACTGCATGATACTACTAATATAGAAATAGAACAATTGGTGCTTGAAGCCATGGGAAAGGTAAAAAATCAGGAATATCATTCTTTAATAGAGTTATTATCGAAAAATAGTGAATCCCCTTTATTTAGAGATAATAGTATAAAAATATTTAAAGATGGTAATGAAAAATTTGAATATCTAAAGAAAGAACTTTTAAAGGCTAAACATCATATACATTTAGAATATTATATAGTAAAAAGTGATAATATAGGTCATGAAATAAAAAATATACTTATAAAAAAAGCAAAAGAAGGTGTAGAAGTAAGGTTTATAATGGATAGGGTAGGATCTATAGGTATAAAAAGATCTTACATAAAAGAACTTAAAGATAATGGTATAGATGTGGTTCAATATTCTTATTTTTTAGCTCCATTTTTAAGGCATATAAATACTCAAATAAATTATAGAAATCATAGAAAAATAGTAGTTATAGATGGTAAAACTGGTTTTATAGGAGGAATAAATATAGGAGATGAATATCTTGGTAAAGGTAAATTAGGATATTGGAGAGATACTCATCTTATGATAAAAGGAGATTTCGTTATGGGGCTTCAAGCGGTATTTATGGATGATTTTGCAACCATAAAGGCTGTAAATGATGAAATGTTTACTTATGGAGATAATTTTAAACTTTATTTTCCTAAAATGAATGAATATGATGGAAAAGTTATGCAGCTTGTAAAAAGTGGTCCGGATTCACAGTTTCAATCTATAATGCAAGCAATATTTAAGATGATAACTTTAGCTAAAGATCATATATATATTACTACACCATATTTTGTGCCAAATGATAGTATAATGAATGCTATAAAAGTGGCATCTTTAAGTGGAATAGATGTAAGGATCTTATTTCCAGGTAAGTATGATCATTTGGTAGTATATTATGCTTCTAGAACTTATTTAGAAGAACTTATAAAGTATGGGGTTAAAATATATTTTTATGATGACAAATCTTTTATTCATGCTAAAACTATTATGATAGATAGTGAAATTTGTACTGTAGGTACTGCTAATATGGACATAAGAAGTTTTGAGTTAAATTATGAAATAAATGCAGTTATATATGATGAGGAAAGTACAGTAAAATTAGAAAATATTTTCTTTGAGGATTTAAAACATAGTAAAAGAATTTACAAAGAAGATTTTAAAAATAGAACCCTAAGAGCCAGAATGTTAGAGGGAATTGCTAGAATTTTTTCAGCATTGCTATAGAGTGATTAAAAAGGGATAAAACTAAAGTGTATATCTTATATTACGATATTAATAAAATATAAGATGTTTTTAGAAATTAATAATATATTAAATATTATTGAATAAACTGTTAATTATTAAAGTATATAAGTCTTAAAGTGATATAATTATATTAATGGCTTATTAGGTGGTGTTATAGGTGAATAAGAATAGTAATAATATAATTGTAGAAGAAGTATTAATAAGGAAAATGCTTTTAGAACTAAAGGATATTCAAACACTTAGTTCTGAAAGATTGCTCCAAGAAAAAATAGATTTGCTTGTAAAATATATGGAAAATATCCTTAAATATAAAAATGATGAACCTTTTCAAGATACGATTTATAAAAAAATGAAAGAAGTAAGACTTGACAATCCAGAATTAAATTCCAAGTTATATATACTATATAGAAAGCTTTCCGATGGAAAAATAAGTGAAGAAGATGCAAGAATTTTATATGATGTATATATTAAAAGTCAAGTTTATGATAGGTTAATATATTAATTGGTATAAAGGTGGTATCTTTAATGGAAGATAAGCATTTAGAGATTAGTAAGGAGTCTGTAAAAAAGATTTTATCTAGTTTAAATGAAATAAAAATACTTTGTAATGATAAAGAATTAAGAAAAAGAGTGGAAGGTATAATATGCCTAGCTAATGAAGAAATAGCATCTAAAATAGAACCCTCTTTAAAAGAGCTTATATATGATAAAATGAAAGAAACTAAAAATACTAATCCAGATTTAAGTAGTAAGCTGTATATATTATATAGAAAATATGTTGATAATAAGATAAAAGAAGAAGAAGCTAGAGAAATATATGAAGCATATATAGTTATGGAAAACTTTGAAAGAATAGTATGGTAATAAGTTCTGTTACAGAGTATGTAACAGGATTTGTTTTTATGCATAATTATAAATAAAAAATATTTTAAATTAATATAATTGCCATTTGTTACGCTAACAAATGGCTTTTTTATTTTAAAAAATAAAAAACACCAAAAATTTTTTTAAAAAGTATTGAATATTTATTATAAAGTATGTATAATTATAAATCAAACGAAAAAATAAATTTCCGGTAAATTTAACTTTTACAACGATAAAAGTAATTTAAAACCAAATATTAATTAAATTTTTATATTCAAGGGGGAGTATTTTATGAAAGAAAAAGTTATACTTGCATATTCAGGTGGGTTAGACACATCAATAATAATTCCATGGCTTAAAGAAAATTATGACTTAGATGTAATAGCTGTATGTGTTGATGTTGGTCAAGGAGATGATATGGAATATGTAAAGGCAAAAGCAATAAAATCTGGTGCATCAAAAGTATATATAAAAGATGTGAAAGAAGAATTTGTAGTAAATTATTTGTATAAAGCAATAAAATCTGAAGCATTATATGAACAAGACTATATGTTAGGTACGTCCTTTGCAAGACCACTAATGGCTAAAAAATTGGTGGAAATAGCTCATAAAGAGAAAGCTAAATATATATGTCATGGATGTACTGGAAAAGGCAATGATCAAGTGCGTTTTGAAGTGGGGATAAAAGCGCAGGATCCTACTATAAAAATAATAGCACCATGGAGAATTTGGGATATAAAATCTAGAGAAGATGCCATAGATTATGCTAAAAAAGTTGGGGTAGAAATTCCTGTAACTAAGGAAAAAATATATTCTGTAGACAAAAATTTATGGCATGTTAGTCATGAAGGAGGAGATTTGGAAGATCTAAAAAATGAACATAAAGAAGATATGTATTTTATGGTTACTCCACCACAAGAAGCTAAAGATCAGCCAACTTATTTAGAGATTTATTTTGAAAAAGGTATACCAGTAAAGATAAATGGAGAGATTTTAAGTCCTGTAGATATAATAGATAAGCTAAATAAAATAGGTGGAGAAAATGGTATAGGTATAGCAGACATAGTAGAAAATCGTTTAGTAGGTATGAAATCAAGAGGGATTTATGAAACGCCAGCAGGAACTTTATTATATGCAGCTCATAAAAAATTAGAATCAGTAATTTTAGATAAGTATACTTATCAGTATAAAAAAATAGTTTCAGAACAATATGGAGAAATTGTATATAATGGTTTGTGGTTTACACCTTTAAGAGAAGCTATAGATGCTTTTGTAGATAAAACACAAGAAAATGTAACAGGTACAGTAAAATTAAAGTTATATAAGGGTAATATAAAGCCTTGTTCAGTTGATACAAAATATGCATTATATGATGAAGGTATATCATCTTTTGGAGAAAGTGAACTTTATAGCCATAAAGACGCAGAAGGTTTTATTAATTTATTTGGATTACCATGTAAAATAAAAGCGTTGAAAAATTTATAGACAAAAAGTTGGAGGAGTACATTATGAAACTTTGGGGAGGACGTTTTAAAGAAGCAGAAGATAAACTTATGGAGGATTTTAATAGTTCCTTAAGTTTTGATAAAAAACTTTATTATGAAGATATAAAAGGAAGTATAGCTCATGTTAAAATGCTTCAAAAGCAGAATATAATAAATAAAGAAGAAAAAGAAAAAATATTATTAGGATTAAGAGAAATATTAAAAGAAATAAATGAGGGGACTTTAAAAATAGAGGGAGACTATGAGGATATTCATAGTTTTGTAGAGATAAATTTAATAAAAAAAATAGGCGATGTAGGGAAAAAACTTCATACAGGAAGAAGTAGGAATGACCAGGTGGCTTTAGATATAAAACTGTATGCTAAAAAAGCTGCAGAGGAAGTAATTAAGTCTTTAAAGGATTTGATGGATTCTTTAATTAAAGTTGGCAATGAGAACAATTATATTATGCCAGGATATACTCATTTGCAAAGAGCTCAGATTGTAACTTTTAGGTATCATTTGTTAGCTTATTTTGAAATGTTTAAAAGGGATAAAAAAAGACTTGAAAATGCATTAAACATTCTAGATGAAAGTCCTTTGGGATCTGGAGCTTTGGCAGGAAGTACTTATAATATAGATAGAGAATATACTGCTAAGTTATTAGGGTTTAAAAAGACAGTAGATAATTTTTTAGATGGAGTTAGTGATAGAGATTATGTAATAGAACTTATAAGTAATTTTTCTATAATAATGATGCATTTAAGTAGACTATCTGAGGAACTTATACTTTGGAACAGTAGTGAGTTTAAGTTTATACAGATAGGAGATTCTTATTCTACAGGTAGCAGTATAATGCCTCAAAAGAAAAATCCAGATGGAGCAGAACTCATTCGTGGGAAAACTGGCAGGGTATATGGAGATTTAATAAGTATGTTAACAGTAATGAAATCTTTGCCTCTAGCTTATAATAAAGATATGCAAGAAGATAAAGAGCCTTTTTTTGATGCTAAAGACACTGTAATAAGTTGTTTAAAGGTGATGAAAGGTATAATAGATACGTTAAAAGTAAATGAGGATAATTTAATGAAATCTGTAAAAAAAGGATTTTTAAACGCTACAGAAGCAGCGGATTATTTAGTTAATAAAGGTATGGCTTTTAGAGATGCTCATAAGGTTATAGGTGAAATAGTGATATATTGCGAGGATAAAAATCTATCTATAGAAGAATTATCATTGGAAGAATTAAATCAATTTTCAAAATTATTTTGTGAAGATATTTATGAATTTATAGACTATAAAAATTCTATAAATAAAGGAATAAAAAAAGAGATAAGATATATTTAGTAAAAATAAATATTAAAAAAATAATTGGGATACTCTATTTGTGAATTAATATATAATGATGAAATAGACATTAAGTCTATATAGTACGGTATCATAGTGCGTGATATTAGCTTATTGTATATTATTACACAAATATGAGTATTCTTTATTTTTATAGTAATCTATTGATTGAAAATATTTTGTATTTTGATACTCTTTAAAGGGCATCAATTCATAATTCTCTTATTTAATATATTATGTTAAAATAAGTTTTATATAAATAGGGATTTTATTTTTGGAAAAATATCGATTTTAATTAGAAAATTTATAAAAACTAGGAATAATTATAATATTGTAGTTGCATAAAAAAAATAATATTAAGGGAGAATAGAATTTATATGAATGATTATATAGAGACAATAAAAAAGTCTATAGAATTATCTGATGTTTTAAAAGATGGTATAAATTATGTAAAGGAAACTATAATTTTTAGAGAATATGGAGAATTAGATGATCTTATAGGAAGTCTTTTAGATTCTGTAATTTATTTAAAAAAAGCTTTAAATCCAGTTTTTTTAGAAATAAAAGATAGTGAGTATGAAAAAATATTAAAAGATTTTGAAAATAGTTTAAGTTTTCTTAAAGATATCTTAGATAATGGAGATATGGATGAAGCTGTTAAATTTATAGAAGATAATCTTTTTTTAAAGTATAAAATATGGAAAAAACATTTAGATAATAAATTAAAGAAATATACCTATTGTTAATTTCTAAAATAAATATTAAAAATATTATAAATGTTAAAGTAATGTAGAATTTTTACGATAGAGAAAATATATGAATTTATAAATTTAAACATTTTGATTTAAAAATAGATATTTTAATATTTTATTTTGGAGGTAATAATTATGAGATTAAGTCATAATTTGGCGTCTTTAAATGCTTTTAGAAATTATTCGAAAGTTTTAACAGAGCAAAGTACAGCTTTAGATAAAATAGTTTCAGGATATAAGGTTCGATGCTCTAAAGATGATCCTAATGTAATGGCTCAAAGTGAAAAAACAAAAATACAGATAAGAGGTCTTCAAGTGGCTTCAAGAAATGCTCAAGATGGAGTTAGTATGCTTCAAACTGCGGAAGGATCATTAGAAAGTATAGGTAATATGCTTATGAGAATAAAAGAACTTACTATTCAAGCTGCTAATGGAACAAATAATGTAGATGATAAACAAGTTATTCAAAATGAAATAGATGAACTTATACAAGGTATAGAAACTACAGCCAATGGAGCAGAATTTAATGGGATTAAGCTTTTATTTGAAGGGGGAAAGTTTGGGGATTCTGATAATCGTAAGATTAAGTCTGTTCCAGTAGGAGCTAATGTAGGAGATTTAGAATATATACCTTTTTATAACCTAACAGCGGGTGCTAATGGATTAGATATAAAAAATAATATAAATGTCATGGATACAAGTAAATTAGGAAATAGTCTTGATGCTGTAAATAATGCTATAGAAACTGTGCTTTCTGTAAGAAGTGAATATGGTTCTTTGGAGAATAGGTTTGAAGAATGTATGAATAATTTAGGGGAAATATCTCTTAAAATGGAAGGTGCTAACAGTGAATTAGTAGATGCAGATGTGGCAGAAGAAATGATGAATTATGCTAAATCAGACATATTATATCAATCTTCTCTTGCTATAATGAGACAAACTAATGATTTTCCTATGGATATACTAAAAATATTAGAAAATGTAAAATCTAAGTAAAAAAATGCATCTTTAATTAATATGAGTTAAAGATGCTTTATTTGAGTTTTATTTATTAAATAGATAATTAAATATAAATATTTACTATGATTAAAGTGGACAGAATTAGGTAGTAAAACATATTTTGTTATTATATAATATTTGTAGAAAAACTTTTATTATATGAGAACTTTTCAAGTATTTTTAAGAATGAATAAATATTTTCTTTTAAAATTGAATAATATTTAAATCATAAAGCAGGATTATAATTTAAAATTAAATTTGTTTAAAAATTTGATTTAACATGAAGAAAATGTATGTACAAAATCTTGTTATTAATGTAAAATAAAAATTGAAGGAATTTGTATATAAATAGTTTATCTTAAAGTAATTTGTATATAAATTTTGTAGAAATAATATATATTTTAAATTAAATAAATATGGGAGTGTAAAGCATGAGAGTAGAATATATGTCTAATAGTCAATTGGTTAATGAGCTTTTAAAAAAATCTATGGATGCATCATCTTATAGAAGTAGAGTTATTTCCAATAACATAGCTAATTATAATACTCCTGGTTATAAAAGGCATTATGTTACTTTCGAAGAAACATTAAAGGATAATTTGAATAATATAAATATGAAGCTTACTAAAGAAAAACATATAAATAATGGGTTTGAATTTGGACAAGTTAAAGAAGAAATAGATGATTCCACTAGTATGAGAACTGATGGTAATAATGTAGATATTGACAATGAAATGGTAAATAATTCAGCCAATGCACTTATGTATAATGCGTTAGTTACTCAAGTTAATAATAGATTAGCTACTACAAGATACATTATTAATGGAAGATAATCTAAGAAAATTTATATCTTACTTGGACAATTTTTAAAAGATTACAAAAAAATAAATGGGAATTTATAAGTAGAATGAAAAGGGGGAAGAACATGATTAAAGCATTTGATACTATGAGGATTAGTGCTAGTGGGTTATCCGCTGAAAGATTAAGAATGGATACTATAGCTTCTAATATTGCTAATGCTACTACTACAAGGACAGAGAATGGTGGTCCTTATAAAAGAAAAATAGCTGTTTTTGAAGAAAATCTTAACAATGAATTAAATAAAAGAAATGGCAAAACTGAAAAGAAACTTTATGGAGTCAAATCTGTAGGTATAGTTGAAGATTCTTCACCTGTAAGAAGAATGTATGATCCATCTCATCCAGATGCAGATGCTGAAGGATATGTATCTATGCCTAACGTAAATGTATTAAATGAAATGGCAGATATGATGACTTCAGTTCGTACTTATGAGGCAAATGTAACAGTTATGAATGCAGAAAAATCAATGTTTGGAAAAGCGTTAGAAATTGGTAAATAGGAGAGTTGATTATGAGGATAAATGAATTTGTACCAAATATAAAGGTTTTTGATAATTTTAATAAAAATTTTATTAGTGAAAATGATCAAGAAAATAATATAGAAAAAGTTAATTTTACCAAAATATTAAAAGATAAATTAGATGGAGTAAATGCAAAACAAATTAAAGCAGATAATAGTACAGAAGCTTTTATAAAAGGTGAGGAAATAGATATACATAATGTAATGCTTAATGCAGAAGAAGCTAAAATGTCCATGGAGTTAGCAGTTCAAGTTAGAAATAAGTTAGTAGAAGCTTATCAAGAATTAAGTAGAATGCAATTATAGTAAGGGGAGCTTTTGATGAATAAGCTTAAGGAGTTTTTTAAAGGGTTAAAAGAAAAGTGGACAGGATTTAGTAAAGTAAAGAAAATAGCTTTTTCTATAATATTTCTAGGACTTATAACATCTATTATTGCATTATCTCTTTATTTTGGGAAAACTAAGTATGCAGTTTTATTCTCTAATATGGATTCTAATGACTCTGGTGCAGTACTTCAAAAATTAAAAGATAAGAAAGTTGAAGCTAAAGTAGAAGGAAATAGTATATTAGTACCTGAGGATCAAGTTGATGAACTAAGAATGCAAATGTTATCTGAAGTTACATTAACTAATGGTAGTCAAGGATTTGAAATATTAGACAAAAGCCAATTTGGAGAAACAGATCAAGAAATGAAAATAAATTATCAAAGAGCTCTTCAAGGAGAATTAGAAAGAACTATAAAGGGTTTCCCGCAAGTGGATAATAGTAGAGTTCATTTAGTTCTTCCAGAAGAAACAGCTTTTGTAAAAGAAACGCAACCTGGTAGTGCATCTGTTACTTTAAATTTAAAACAAGGACAAACACTTAGCAAAGAGCAAGTTAAATCTATAGTAGCTTTGATAAGTGGAAGTGTAAAAAATATACCAAAAGAAAATGTAGAAGTAATTGATAATAATATGAATCTTTTAACAAAAGGTTTGTTTGATGATTCAGGTAGCTTAGAAGAGGCTACAACTTCAGCAGAAAAGCAACAACAACTTAAAAAGAACTATGAAAAAGATCTTCAAAACAGATTAGTTGCTATGCTAGAAGCTGTTTATGGAAAAGACAAGGTTAAAGTTAATGTTAATACAGATTTAGATTTTGATGCAGTTAAGACTAACTCTGTAACTTATGATCCTAAAAATGTAGTAGTTAGTGAACATAATATTAAAGAACAAAATCAAAACAATACAGGTGGAAATAACGCTAATGGTAGTGTAGTAGACAATAATATGGTAAATAGGACTACAGAAAATAATAATGGAAGTGAAAGATCTTCTAGAGATGAAACTACTAAAAACTATGAGGTATCAAAAACACAGCAAGATAGTATAAAGGCCCCAGGTTCAGTAAAAAGATTAACAGCATCTATAGTTTTAGATGGAAATATAGATGAAGAAACTAGAACTGCTGTTAGAAACTTAGCTGTATCTGCTATAGGGTATGATGAAAAAAGAGGGGACACTATAAGTATAGAAGGACTACCATTTGATACAGAGGCTAAGGACAAAGTTAAAAAAGACTTAGAAGAAATGGAAAAAGCCGAAAAGAGAAAAGAAAGAATAAAATTATTTACAGCCATAGGGTTGGGTGCATTAATACTATTAGGAGCAATCATATTCTTTGTAGTTAAGAGAAGAAAAAGAGATGAAGAATACGAAGATGATGAAGAAGGCATTGATATTTTAATAGATGATAATGATAGTGAAACTGAACAAGTGCCTAAGTTTAAACCTATAGATTTAGAAGCACAGGATGAAAAATCTCATATTGAAAATGAAATAAGAAAATATGCTAAGGACAAACCTGATCAAGTGGCAGAAATCATTAAATCATGGCTAGCAGAGGATGAGAGGTGATAATATATGGCTAAAGATGATAAATTAACAGGAGTTCAAAAAGCAGCAATACTATTTATTGCTTTAGGTCCTGAGGCCTCTGCTGGTATAATAAAAAGATTACCAGAGTCAGAAATACAAAAAATAACCTATGAAATTGCTAATATAACTTCTGTAAAATCAGAATTGAAACAAGAGATATTAGAAGAATTTATACAAATAAATAAGGCTAAGGACTATATATTAGAAGGTGGTTTTGAGTATGCAAAAAATCTTTTAGGAAAAGCTTTAGGCAGCCAAAAAGCATTAGAAATATTAGATAAGGTTACAGAAGCTACTCAACAATTTAGACCTTTTGCAATAGCTAGAAAAGCAGATCCAGCACAACTTTTAAATACTATATCTAATGAACATCCTCAAACTATAGCTTTAGTTTTATGCTATATGCAATCAGATAAGGCGGGGCAAATATTGTCTGCCCTTCCTGAAGATTTGCAATCAGAGGTTGCTTATAGGATTGCTACAATGAGTGCTACTTCACCTATGGTAGTAAAAGAAATAGAAAAAGTATTAGACAGCAAACTATCTTCAGTAGTTAGATCTGATGCTACAACTATAGGAGGAGTTTCAACTATTGTAGATATATTAAATCAAGTAGACAGAACTACAGAAAAGAATATTACAGAAGGACTACAAAGAGAAGATGCAGAATTAGCAGAAAAGATAAAAGAATCTATGTTTGTATTCGAAGATATAATAACTTTAGACGATATTGCAATCCAAAGAGTTTTAAGAGAAGTAGAGACAAAGGATTTAGCGTTAGCTTTAAAGGGATCTTCAGAAGAAGTTGCCAATGTTATATTTAGAAATCAATCTAAGAGAGCCGCATCCTCTTTAAAAGAAGATATAGAATTCTTAGGACCTGTAAGAATAATGGACGTAGAAAAGGCTCAACAAGGTATAGTAAGTATAATAAGACGTTTGGACGAAGCTGGAGAGATAGTAATATCAAGAGGTGGCGAAGATGCAATCATTGTATAAAGTCATTAAAAAAAGCAGCGTAGTAAATCAAGGTAAAGAAATGATAAAAACTAATTACGAAAAGCCAGTAGTAACTTTAAAAAAAGAAATAAAAGAAATAGAAGAAGAAAATTCTAAGAATTTTATAGAAAGTTATGAAAATTTAGCTAAGAATATATTAGAAAATGCTAGACGTAAATCTGAAGAACTACTATCAAAGGCTTATTGTGAAGCTGAAACTGTTGAAGAAGAAGCATTTAAAAAAGGTTATGATGAAGGTCACAAAAAAGGCTATGATGAAGGAAAAAAATCTGGATATAAAGATGCCTATGAAACCTATATAGAAAAAGGTAAAAGTGCTTATGAACAAATGATTGAAAAATCTAATAAAATGCTTTTAGATACTGAACAGCAATATAACAGCTATTTAAAGGAAAAAGAAGATGAAATCAGAAATTTAGTTTTTACTATAGTTGAAGAAGTGTTAAGACATGAGGTGAAAGACAAGTCTTCTATGAATGAAATTATATATGAGAAGCTTGAAGAATCAAAGAAGTCTGCTACTTTTATAGTTAAAAGTAATGCTTATTATTATGAAGAAATAAAAGATAAATCAGAACTTTGGAAAAACCAACTTCCATATAGAGGAGAAATATTTGTAATAGAAGATACTTCTTTAAAAGATGGAGAAATAATTATAGAAACAGAGCAAGGGAAAATTATAGCCTCTTTAGATACTGCTTTAGATAAAATTAAAGAATTATTGATAAATGAAAAATAAAACAAAATTTATACAATTACTTTAAATGATAAGGTGTGAATTTGATGTCCATGTTAGAAATAGATTTTCAGAAAATAGAAAAAAGAATTAAAGAAACTAATTTTAACTACATGGAAGGTACTGTTAGAAAAGTTATAGGATTAACTGTAGAAGTTGAAGGGATAAAAGCTTTTGTAGGAGAGGTTTGTATTATATACAATGAAAAAAATCAAACAATTCCTTGTGAAGTAGTTGGTTTTAAAGAAGAAAATGTTATACTAATGCCTTTAGGAGAACTTATAGGTATAGCACCAGGATGCAGGGTAATACCTCAAGGAAAACCTCTTAGTGTTATATGTTCAGATAATATATTAGGTAAAGTTTTAGATGGACTTGGTAAACCATTAGAGGGAGAAGAGTTAATGGAGGGAAGTCCATATGCTTTGGATAGTGACCCTCCTGATCCTATGAAGAGAAGAAGAATAAAGGATGTTATACCTACAGGCATAAAGGCTATAGACGGATTTATAACTGTAGGTGAAGGACAGAGAATAGGTATATTTGCAGGTAGTGGAGTAGGTAAGAGTACTACTTTAGGCATGATTGCAAAATATGCAGAAGCAGATATAAATGTTATAGCATTAATAGGAGAAAGAGGTAGAGAAGTAAGAGATTTTATAGAAAAGGATTTAGGAGAGGAAGGTCTTAAAAAGTCTGTTATAGTTTGTGCTACTTCTGATAAACCTGCTTTAGTTAGATTAAAGGGGGCCTTTACAGCTACAGCTATAGCTGAATATTTTAGAGACCAAGGAAAAAAAGTTATTCTTATGATGGATTCTGTGACAAGATTTGCTATGGCACAAAGAGAAATAGGACTAGCTATAGGGGAGCCACCAGCAACTAAAGGTTATACGCCTTCAGTATTTGCAAAACTACCAAGACTTATGGAAAGATCAGGAATGTCTAACAAAGGATCAATAACTGCATTTTATACAGTTTTAGTTGATGGAGATGATTTTAATGAACCTATTGCTGATGCTGTAAGAGGTATATTAGATGGTCATATAGTTTTGTCTAGAAGCTTAGCTTCCAAAAATCATTATCCAGCCATAGATGTTTTAAGTAGTGTAAGTAGACTTATGTCTGAGATTGCATCAAAAGAACATAAAGATGCAGCTGGGATGGCAAGGGATCTTTTAGCTACATATAAGAATTCAGAAGATCTTATAAATATAGGGGCCTATGTTAAAGGAAGTAACCCTAAAGTAGATATGGCTATACACTATTATGATTCAATAATATCTTTTTTAAAACAGGGAATAGGAGAACAGCATTCCTTTGAGGAAAGTGTGTCTGTTCTTAAAAGTATGTTTGAAAATTAAAAAATATTTTTCAAAATTAAGAATCCAAGGACTATAAGCAATATTTATTACTTTTTAAAAGAAGGTAGGTATTTGAATGAAGGGGTATTCTTTTAAACTTCAAAAGCTTTTAGATATAAGAGAAAAGAAAGAAGAAGAAAGTAAAATGAAATTTAAGCAGGCTCAAATTGAAAAGAATAATACGGAAGAAAGATTATTTAAATTAAAAAATAATTATGCCAAATACAATAGATTAAACCTAAATGATTCTATATTAGAAAAAAAGATACGACATAATTATTTAAATTCATTAAATTTTTGTATAAATGAAACGACAAATGAATTACAAGAAAAACTTAAGATAGTAGAAAAAAGAAGAGAAGAATTAAAAACAAAGCAAGTAGAAAGAAAAACTGTAGAAATTTTAAAAGAAAAAGATAAATTAGCTTTTGAAAAAGAACAAAATATGATAGAGCAAAAAAATAATGATGAATTTGCTCTTTATGCCTTTATAAGAAACACTGAAAGGAGGTGATAAATGTGGATTTAAGAGTAAGTGGATTTACTAAAATTGAAAATAATTCAACTACTAAAAATATAAGCAATGAAAATGAAAAGTCCTATTCTTTTAATGAACTGCTAAATAATATATCTTCTAATAAAAATGTTGTTAAAGATAAAAATATTTATGTAAAAAATAATAATGATATTTATAAAGATAATAAAAATTCTTTAGTTAAAGATGAAAATACAAATAGTAAAAATAGCAGTATAATATCAGAAGTAAATAAAGAGGATATACAAAAAATAAAAGATAAATTAGAAGAGCATGGATTTTCCAAGGAAGAATTAGATTCTATAAAATCCGTAGAGGATTTGGAGAAATTAGCTAATAAGCTTAAAAAATCTGGAGATTTAGATGGGTTTATAGCATTGCTTAATTCTATATTACAGTGCTTATATTTTAAAGAGAATATAAAACTAGGTGGAAACTTGGAAGAGAATTTGGATAAATTAAAAGTTTTATTAAATAATTTATCTGAAGACAGTGGAAATAAAGAACAATTACTAATAGAAATAAAAGATATTTTAGGTGAGGAATTTAATAAATTAAATTTTACAAATGAAAATTATTTATATAAAGACATATTAGAAACTTTTTCAAATAAGCTTCAGATGCAAATTGAAAAGGAACCTAATAAGGAAAAGTTAAGCCTGCTAAGAGATATCAAAAGTGAAATGGAAAGCATCTTAAAGGAAGAATCTAAAAATAATTTGCCGATGGACTTTAAAATAAAAGTAGATGAATTATTAATATCAGAAGAAGATAATTCTTCTAGTTTAAAAGAAAATAGTTCTAAAGAAGACAAGCTTTTAAAGGGACTTTTAGAAAAAAAAGAACAAGGAACAGGAGATAAAATAAATAAAACTGTTAATTTTATGTCTCATCTTAAAAATTCTACCAACATAAATGAATTGTCGTCAAAAGAAGCTTTAGGAAAATTAGTAATAAATAAAGATACTATGAATGCAGATATAATAAAGTCTATAAAATATATGGAATTAAATAATGTAAAAGACTTAACAGTAAAAATAATGCCAAAGGAATTAGGAGAAGTATTTATAAAAATAACAATGGAAGGTGGCATTATGAAAGCTAATATAGGAGCTACTACAAAAGAAGCTTATAATTTATTAAATTCTAATATGCAGTTAATAGAAGATAATCTTCAAAATTCTGGTATAAAGGTTCAAGAGCTTTCTTTAAATATATACAATGAAGATACAACCTTTTTTAAACAAGGAAATGAAAAAAATAAAAATGGTCATACGTCAAAGTCAGCAAATAAAGTTGAATTATCATCTGAAGATGAAATACCAGAAGAAGAAAATGTAAGTAGTATAGATGGAAATGTAAATATATTAGCTTAATATTAAAAGATAGAATGGAGGTGTAATATATGCCAACAACAATTAATTCAAATTATTCACTTTATACTGATACAACTAAAAAAACCAGTGATAAGGATAAAAAAGAAAATGAAAAAAGCATAATAGAAAAAGTACAAGATGCAACAGGTATTAAAACTGATAGAGGTACTAGAATTATTAAAAAAGGACAAGATCTTGACAAAAATGCTTTTTTTAAGATATTAGCTGCAGAACTTGCAAACCAAGATCCAACTAATGCAAAGGATGGAACAGAATACGTATCTCAGTTAGCACAATTTTCATCTTTAGAACAAATGGCTAATTTAAATAGTATGATGAAATTAACAGGAGCATCTAGTTTTATAGGTAAAGTAGTACTACTTAGAAAGTTTGATTCACAAGGTAATCAATATGCAGGGATTGTAAGAAATGTAATAAAAAGTGGTGATGAGATTAAATTAAGTATAGAGTATGAGCCAGGAAAAATTGGAGAATTTCCTATGGAAGATGTATTAAATATTACAGATGATATAAACGAAAATTCTAAATATAACAATGATTTATTAAATGCAGTGAGTTTAATAGGAAAACATGTACTAATGGATGATGGAGTAGAAAAATTAATAGGTGTGGTAAAAGGTGTAGTCAGAAATGGTTTAGGAGTAAGTGTTAGAGTTACTATAACAAAAGATGGCAAAGAGGAAGATATATATGTACCATTTGAATATGTAACAAATGTACAAGAAAATGGTGACTTTGGCGATATTGAAAAACCAGTAGACCCATCTAATCCTTCTGATGGAGATGAAAATGAAAACGAGGCAGAAGAAAAAAATAAGGGTGTGAAAGAATATGTCATTTAAAATTATAAATGGTAAGTTACAGTTAATAGAAGATTATAATTATACATCCTTAAAAAATAGAAACGTTAAAACTGAACAAAAAACAGAAAGTTTTGAAAAATTATTAAATCAAAAAATAAATAATAATGATAAAGTTAATAAAAAAGGCAAGGAAGAAAGTTTTTTAATATCAAAGCATGCCTTTGATAGGATGAAATCTAGGAATATAAATCTATCAGAAGAAGATATGAATAGTATAAATAGGGCTATAAATATAGCTGACAAGAAGGGAAGCAGGGAGTGTTTAATATTATGCAAGGATGCAGCTTTAATAACCTCTATAAAAAATAGGACAGTAATAACAGCTATGACAAAAGAAGAAAGTAAGGATAATGTTTTTACAAATATAGATAGTGCGGTAATAATATAAGCTGGACCGGTTTAGGAAGCTTTACTTTGTAGAATGAAAGATACAAAGATATTACCCCTTAAAAAAATTGGAGGGATTTTATATGTTAAGATCAATGTATTCAGGTATAAGTGGACTTAAAGCTCAACAAACAAAATTAGATATAGTAGGTAATAATATAGCTAATGCTAATACTACAGCTTTTAAAGCTCAAAGTGTTAGATTTCAAGATATGTTAAGTCAAAATATGTCTAGTGCATCAGCACCAAGCGCTAATTTGGGAGGTACAAATCCAAGACAAGTAGGATTAGGTGTACAAGTAGCAGGAATATATACTAAATTTACTACAGGTAATATGCAAACAACAGGAAGAAATTTAGATATGGCTATAGATGGACCAGGATATTTTATAGTAGGAAAGGGAGATATAACAAGTACAACAAGTATAATTACAGAGACTACTGAAGATAAAGTTGCAGGTTCCATTGATGGAAATAGTAGTACAATGGATGTATATTTTACTAGAGATGGTTCTTTTACTTTAGATAAAGAAGGAAATCTTTTAACTTCTGATGGATTTAGAGTAATGGGATATGCTATGAGCGATGAAAGTAATACAAGTTTAGTTTATGCAGATGGAAAAGCAACAATGAATTTTGTAGATGCGGACTCAAAAGAATTAAAAGCAGCTGATGAAGGTGAAAATTTAATACCATTAAGAATACCTGATGAAATAGAGATTGAAGGTGGTAAAAAAGTAAGAGTTCAATCTTTTAGCATAGATAAGGATGGGGTTCTTGTAGCATCATTAGTTAATGGAAAATCAGCGGCATTAGGACAAGTAGCCATGGCTTCATTTAAAAACGAGGGTGGACTTGAAAAAATGGGTAAAAATCTATATAAAAATTCTTCAAATTCTGGAGACGCTATAATCAGAACACCTCGTGGAACAGATGAGGATAAGCAAAATGACAAGGGGTATGGAGATATGCTTAATGGTATGATTGAAATGTCTAATGTAGATTTAGCAGAAGAATTTACAGAAATGATAGTTGCTAATAGAGCATTCCAAGCGTGTGGTAAAATGATAACTACAGGAGATGAGATACTTCAAGAATTAGTTAACTTAAAAAGATAGTACTTAAAAGATAAAATTTTTAGTTAGATAAAAAAAGGCTATCGCACTAAGAATAAATCCTACAATATATTGTATTAGTTAACTTTAAATTTACAAAACAGCATATTGTGTATAAAGTTCTTAATGCGATGGCCACTTTAACTATTATAAATATAAAAATTTTAGAGGTGGTGAAGTTGAAAATCAAATATTAAATTTCAAACATCCAACCTTTAAATATAAGTATCTAATTTTGTTTAAAAAGGGGTGTTTATAATGATTCAGCTTACAGGAATGAACCGCGAAAGTTTTATTTTAAATGCGGAACATATTGAAAAAATCGAACAGGTACCAGAGAGTTTGATTACTTTAGTAAATGGCAAAAGGTATATAGTTATAGAAACACCAGAAGAAATAATAAAAAAAGTTAAAAAGTACAAAAGTGACATAATCACTTTAGGCATACAGGGGGAGTTTAGAAAATGAAGAAGAGAGATATATTAACACCTATAGGACTTATTCTTTGTTTTGGACTAGTTATATGGGGAATGGCTGCAGGTGGAACTAATCTTAAAATATTTTGGGATTTAGCATCTGTACTTATAACTATAGGCGGATCCTTAGCAGCTATATTAATTACTTACCCTATGGGTGAATTTAAGAGACTTTTAGTAGTTATAATACAGACATTTAAAGACAATGGTATGTCTAATATAGAGGTCATTCAAAATTTTGTGGATTTATCTAGAAAAGCTAGAAGAGAAGGGCTTCTTTCTTTAGAAGATGCCATAAATAATTTAACTGACGATTATATGAAAAAAGGTTTAAGAATGGTAGTAGATGGTATAGAACCAGAAACTATAAGAGATATTATGGAACTTGAAATAGATGAAATGGAAAAAAGACATAAATCAGGAGCGGATATGCTTAAAACTTGGGGAGGCTACTCACCAGCTTTTGGTATGATAGGTACATTAATAGGTCTTATACAAATGCTTGCTAATCTTACGGATTCTAGTGCTATAGCCTCTGGGATGGCAAAGGCTCTTATAACTACATTTTATGGATCTATAATGGCCAATGTGGTATTTAATCCTATGGGAGCCAACTTAATGTTTAAAAGTGGAGTGGAAGCTACCACAAGAGAAATGATATTAGAAGGAGTTTTAGCAATTCAATCAGGAGTTAATCCAAGAATAATGGAAGAAAAGCTAGTTAGTTATCTTTCACCAACAGAAAGATTAGCTTATAATAAAGTGCAAGTATCAGGGGAAGGAGTAGCTCAAAATGGCTAGGAGAAATAAAAATTCAGGTGGCGGAGACGAAATAAGAGGTGATGAATGGCTCGCAACCTTTTCTGACACCATAACTTTATTATTAACTTTCTTTATATTGCTTTATTCTTTTTCTAGCGTAGATGCTGAAAAGTTTAAACAAGTAGCTTCTGCTATGCAGGTAGCAATGAGTGGTCAATCTGGGGATAGTATTGTTGATTTTAATTTAAAAAATGGAGATATACCTTTAGTAGGTGAGACAACTAAAATGGGAAGTGCAGCAGGTGCTAGTGGAAAATCTGATTCAAAGGAAGTATATGATGAAGTAAGTAAATTTATAGATAAAAATAATCTTAAATCTTCTGTGGAAGTAAAAGAAGAAGGTAGAGGAATTGTAATACAACTTAGAGATAATGTACTTTTTGAAACAGCTAAAGCTGATATTAAACCTGAAAGTAGACAAATAATGGATAAATTAAATGGGCTAATAGCTACAATGGCCAATGAAGTAATTGTAGAAGGGCACACAGATAATGTACCAATTAAAAATGAAGTATATGGTTCCAATTGGGAGTTATCTACAGCTAGAGCAGTTAATGTTTTAAGATATTTTGTTGAAACTAAGAAACAAAATCCAGCAAGATTTACCGCAGCAGGATATGGTGAATATAGACCTATGGTGCAAAACAATTCTGATGCTAACAGGGCAAAAAACAGAAGGGTAAATATAGTTATAGTTTCAAAAGAAAAGGAGAGTAGCAAAAAATGAGCGAGAAAAATGTAGAGACAAAAGGTGGAAATTTTAAAAAGATAATAATAATAGTTTTTATATTAGTTGCCGTTGGAGCAGGATCTTTTGGCGGATATATGCTTTTTATAAAAAATAATAAACCAAATAATACCAATCAAATGCCTGTAAATAATACTAATGTTATAAACTCACAACAAACTACTAATGGAATGTATCCTCAACAGGTTGTAGTTTCATCTAAAACTTATTCTTTAGATGAATTTTTAGTTAATTTAGCGGACGAAGATGGAAAAAGATTTGTAAAAGCAAAGATTTATATAGGATATGAAGAAAAAAAATTAACTAAAGAATTAGAAGAAAAGAAACCTATATTAAGAGATGCGGTTATAGGTGTTTTAAGATCTAAAAAAGCTGCTGATATAAATCCTAAAAATATTGATAAAATAAAATTAGAAATTATAAATAAGATTGCTCCTATGCTTGAAAAAGGAAGAATTAACAGTATCTATTTTGATGATTTAATAGTACAATAGAAAATGTAAAGATAATAGAATTTTAAAGGCTTTTGGGAAAGTTAATTTAAGTGTTGAAGGGACATAATTATGGATATGGAATTTATTGTGATGATTTTTAAAGCTATTTTTGCCTTAGCTCTAGTGTTGTTACTTTTGTATTTATCACTAAAACTTGGAGGAGAGAAACTTCAAAAATTTCAAAATGGAAAATATATAAAAGTTTTAGAAAGAGTTCCGCTATCTAAGGAAAATTTTATATGTGTGATTAAAATAGGTGAAAAAGCATATATTATGACTTCAACTCCTCATAGTATAGAAAAAATAACAGAATTATCTAAAGAAGAAACAGAAAAAATAGAAGATTTGAAAATCCAATCTATGCCACAATATAATGGACTAAAGAAATTTTTAGAAAATAGAGAACTAAATAAAATTTATGATAAACTTAAGTTAAATAAGCTAAAAAAGGAAGATAAATATGAAAAGAAGAAATAATAAAATAATGCTTATGGTTTTAATAGCTTTAGGTATAGTGTTTTTTTATTCTATGAAAGCTTATGCAGCTCCACAAAATACCATGCCTATACCTAAAATAAATATTTCTGTAGATAATGCTAATAATCCAAAAGAGTATGTAGATAATATAAAATTGTTAATAATTTTAACTGTATTAACATTATTGCCATCTTTCATAGTAATGATGACAAGTTTTGTAAGAACAATTGTGGTGTTTGGATTTTTAAGAAATGCTATGGGAACCCAACAATCTCCACCTAATCAAGTAATGATTGGTCTTGCACTTTTTTTAACTTTATTTATAATGAAACCTGTATATACAGAAATAAACACTAAAGCTATACAACCTTATATGAAAAATAAAATTACTCAAGAGCAGGCAGTAGAAATAGGGGCCAAGCCTCTTAGAGAATTTATGCTAAAACAAACAAGACAAAAGGATTTAAAATTATTTGTGGATTTGGCAAAGCCAAATTTTAAGGTAACTAAAGATAATGCGCCTTTAGATATAGTAGTACCTGCATTTATAATAAGTGAACTTAAGACAGCTTTTCAAATAGGATTTTTATTATTTATTCCATTTTTAATTATAGATTTAGTAGTAGCTAGTGTGCTTATGTCTATGGGTATGTTTATGTTACCACCGGTTATTATATCCCTACCTTTTAAACTTTTGTTGTTTGTAATGGTAGATGGATGGTATCTCCTTGTAAAATCTTTAGTGATGAGTTTTGGTTAGGGGTGACTTAAATGAGCGAAAATATGGTTATGGGTATTATAAAAGATGCTATTCAAACAGGTCTTTTAATATCTGCACCAATTTTAATAATATCTATACTTGTAGGTCTTATAATAAGTATATTTCAAGCTACAACGCAGATTCAAGAACAAACCTTAACTTTTGTTCCCAAGCTTATAGCTGTAGCTTTAGTAGGTCTTTTAACTGGTAGCTGGATGTTACATCAATTATTAGCCTTTACAGAAAGAATTTTTGCAATGATAACTCAAATTATAAAATAAAAAAGTAGAAAATACGCTAGGAGAGGATTTCTTTGATAAGTGCAGCCTATGCTACAGCCATAGTTTTAGTTTCTTTTAGGCTTTTTATTTTTTTTAGTATGGTACCTATATTTTTCCCAAAAGGAACACCTGTTATAGGTAAGGTATCATTAGCTTTAATTATAGCTTATATGCTAGTTGGGTCTATAGATATTAGTACTGTAAACACTATAAATAATTCTAGTTTATTGATATTTAATATTATTAATGAAATTTTAGCAGGAGCTATTTTAGGATATATAACTAATTCTGCTTTTGTTTGTGCTAGATATGCTGGTAATATGATGGATCTTCAAGTTGGATTTGCTATGATGACTATATTTGATCCTAGCACTAATAGTAATGTAACTTTTTTAGAGAGAATATTATACTGGTTTAGTACAATTGTATTTTTTTTAATAGATGGTCATCATATGCTCATAAGAGCTTTAGTAGAAAGTTTTAATGTTATAAAATTAGGAGCCTTTTTTTTAAATCAAGATGGTATAAAGCATGTTATAAATGTTTTTATACAATATGTTTACATAAGCATAAAAATAGCAGTACCCATTGTATTTATTATACTTATAACGGATCTTACTTTAGGCTTAGTAGCTAGAACAGTACCTCAATTAAATATAATGATTTTAGGACTTCCTATCAAAATATTAGTTGGGCTTACTGCTTTTGTATTTGCATTGCCTCTATTTTTAAAAGTTTTAAATTCTGCTTTTAATATATTACCGGATGCTATAAAAGGTTTCTATAAAACAATACCTGTCTTAATTATTTTTGCATCGGAAGAGAAAACAGAGGAAGCGACTCCACGTAAAAAAATGGATGCAAGAAAAAAAGGTCAAGTAGCTAAAAGTAAAGAGTTAGCTCTTGCATTTACTTTATTAGCTTGTACTTTAGTGTTAATAGCATTAGGAGAATATGGGGCTAATGAACTTAAAGAAACTATGACAGGATTTTTAAATAATTATCTTAATATGGATTTAAATTATAATAATTTAAATTCTTTGGCTATACTAACAATTTTGCGCCTAGGCAAAATTATTTTACCTGTGGCTTTGCCAATTATGTGTTTTGGTATAGCTGCTAATTATCTACAAACAGGATTTTTATTTACAAAAGAACCTTTAAAACCAGACTTTAAAAAATTAAATCCTATAAATGGTTTTAAAAGAATGTTTTCATTAAGAACTGTAATGGAGCTTTTAAAAGATTTAACTATAATAACTGTTGTAGGTGTTGTAGGTTATAAATTTTTAAAGGATAATTATTTAAAAATATTAAATTTAGGAATCTTAAAACCTTGGGATATGATAACAGGACTTTTGTCTCTTTCTATATCTATATTTTTTAGGATAACTTTAATTATGCTTTTTGTAGCTGTGGCAGATTATATATATCAAAAATATCAATATAACAAGGATTTAAAAATGACAAAGCAAGAGGTTAAAGAAGAATATAAGCAAGATGAAGGTGATCCTCAGATAAAATCAAAAATAAAACAAAAGCAAAGAGAAATGGCTATGCAAAGAATGATGCAGGAAGTACCTAAGGCTACAGTAGTAGTTACAAACCCTACTCATATAGCTGTAGCATTAAGATATGAAAAAGGAGATAATGCACCTAGAGTTGTAGCTAAGGGAGCAGATTATGTTGCCATAAGAATAAAAGATATAGCTAAAAATAATGAAGTTCCTGTAATAGAAAATAAACCTTTAGCAAGATTAATGTATGATAAAATAGAAATTGATTCAGAGATACCCCAGGATATGTATGAAGCAGTAGCAGAAATATTAGCTATAGTCTATTCCTTAAAAAAGAAAAAATAAACTAGGTATATAAAATGAGGTGATTTAGTGGAAGGTACTAATAAAAGATTTAACATAAAAAATAATATAGATGTTATTGCAGCTTTTGGAGTTGTAGGGATTGTATTAATGATAATAATACCTCTTCCTTCTGCACTTTTAGATATACTCTTAGCTCTTAATATAACTATTTCTGTAGTTATAATTTTAATTACCATGTTTACTACAGAAGTTCTTCAGTTTTCATCTTTTCCAACTCTGTTATTGATAACTACTCTTTTTAGATTAGGATTAAATATTTCTTCTACAAGACTTATATTAAGAGATGCTTATGCAGGAAAGATAATAGAGACATTTGGAAGTCTTGTTACAGGTGGAAATTATGTTATAGGTATAATAATATTTCTTATTATAGTTATAATACAATTTGTAGTTATAACTAATGGTGCGTCAAGAGTATCAGAAGTTTCTGCTAGATTTACTTTAGATGCTATGCCGGGAAAACAAATGAGTATAGATGCGGATTTAAATGCAGGACTCATAGATGAACAAGCAGCAAAACAAAAGAGGCAAAATCTTCAAAGGGAAGCAGATTTTTATGGATCTATGGATGGTGCTTCTAAATTTGTAAAAGGAGATGCAGTAGCAGGACTTATAATAACATTTATAAACATAATTGCAGGTATAATAATAGGAGTTGTTATGTTGAAAATGGATATATCCACAGCAGCTCAAACTTACATAAGACTTACTATAGGAGATGGACTTGTAGGACAAATACCAGCTTTATTAATATCTACAGCTTCTGGTATATTGGTTACTAGATCTGGAAGTGATGAGAACTTAGGAACAGTTTTAAGTAAGCAATTAACAGGATTTCCAAAGGTTTTAGCTATAGCATCTGTAGTACTTTTATTTTTAGCTATGATTCCAGGACTTCCTCATTTAGCTTTTTTAATATTAGCAATAGCTAATGCTATAGCTGCTTATCTTTTATTTAAGGAAGAAAAAGAACAAGTTATTATGCAAGAAGAAGCTCAGCAAATGGAAATTACAGAAATAGAAAGTAAAGAACCAGAAAATGTTATGAATTTAATATCTGTAGAGCCTATGGAAGTAGAAATAGGATATGGGCTTATACCTTTAGCAGATGAATCTGCTGGAGGGGACCTTCTTCAGAGAATAACTTCTGTAAGAAGACAATGTGCCATTGAAATGGGAGTGGTAGTACAACCTATAAGAATAAGAGATAATTTGCAGCTTAGGACTAATGAATATATAATAAAAATTAGAGGTACAACAATAACAAAAGGAGAACTTATGCCTAATATGCTTCTTTGTATGGATCCTACAGGAGAAGTAGAAATACCAGGAATAAAAGGTATAGAGCCAGCCTTTGGACTTCCAGCTGTATGGATTAATAAAGACCAAAGAGAAGAGGCAGAACTTAAAGGATTAACAGTGGTAGATCCTACTACAGTTATGGTTACTCATTTAACTGAAATAATAAAGAATCATTCATACGAACTTTTAGGAAGACAGGAAGTAAAATTAATAATAGATTCTATGAAAGACAAATACAGTGCGGTTATAGAGGAGCTTATACCAGATCTTATGACTGTAGGAGAAATTCAAAAGGTTCTTCAAAATTTATTAAAAGAAAGAGTATCAATAAAGGATATGGTTACTATATTAGAATCTTTGGCTGATAATTCTAGAAATACTAAAGATATAGAAGTTTTGACAGAATATGTAAGGTTATCTTTGGCTAGAAGTATATGCAATCCTTTGATAGATGAAAATAGTTCATTAGGGGTAATCACTTTAGATCCAAAGATTGAGCAAATTATAAATAACAATATACAAAAATCTATGCAAGGTTCTTTTCCAGCTTTAGATCCAGATACTACTAGTAGTATATTAAATGGATTAAAACAAAAATTAGATGAAGTATATTTTTATAACAATCAAGCAGTGGTTTTAGTATCACCAAATATAAGACCAGCTTTTAGAAGGCTTATAGAGATGGTATTTCCAGCAGTGAATGTACTTTCTTTAAATGAAGTACCTAATGATGTGGAAATAAGAACCGAAGGAGTTGTTACACTACAATGAAAATAAAGAAATATGTAGTTAATGATATGAATGAGGCTATGACTAGGATTCGTTATGAACTTGGAGCAGATGCTATAATAATAAGTCAAAGGAGAGTAAGAAAAAGAGGCTTTTTAGGCCTCTTTTCTAAAAAATCCTTAGAAGTTACTGCAGCTATCGATAATTATTCAAAAGAAAAAAAACATAATTGTAATTCTGAATATAAATTTAATAATGAAGATAATATAGAAATTATAAAAAAAATGATAGAGAAAAGAAATAACAATGTTAAATTTGATACTGATAGATATAAAGAAACTTTGGTACCTAAAAATGATAAATTTCAAAATAAATCTCCAAAAGGGAATGAGAATGAAGAAACTAACGCTTTAATGGAGGAAATTAGAAATTTAAAAAATGCAGTTGAAAATATTGGCAAAAATCAAAAGCTTAATGAGGAAGAAAATTCATCCTTAATGAAGTTTTTTAAAGATATGGATTTAGAAAAAGAACTTATTGAAAATATATTAAAAAAAATAGGCAATTTAGAGGATAATAAAGATGAAAGAGAGAAAATAAAAATAGTAATAAAAGATAGTATAAACATTAAATTAAATTCTATAGGAAAAATTACTGTTTTAGTAGGTCCTACAGGTGTAGGTAAAACTACAACTATTGCAAAGCTTGCTGGTAAGCTTGCTTTAATAGATAAAAAAAAGGTTGGTCTTATAACTATAGATACATATAGAATAGGTGCAGTAGAACAATTAAAAACTTATGCAGATATTATGAATATTCCATTTAAAGTAGTATTTTCTATAAAAGATATGGAAAAGGCTATTGCAGATTTAGAGTATTGTGATGTTATATTAGTAGATACTACGGGTAGAAGTAGTAAGAATATGATGCAAATATCAGAGTTGAGGGCTTTTATAGAAAAGATAGAAGAAAAATCTGTTCACTTAGTAATAAGTGCATCTACAAAGAATAAAGACATAGAAACTATAATTAAAGGATATAATGTTTTAGAATATGAAAATATAATAATAACCAAGTTAGATGAAACTAGTACTTATGGTTCAATTTTAACTATATTAGATAAAGCCAAAAAACCTATAAGTTTTATAACTACAGGTCAAGATGTACCAGATGATATAAAGGAAGCAAATAAAGAAGAAATAGCAAAGATTATATTAGGAGAGAATCAGCTATGTTAGACCAGGCAGAAAAACTTAGGCAATTAGTAAATAATAAGGGCAAAAGTGTAACTCATCCTAAAATAATTACAGTAACATCTGGTAAGGGAGGAGTTGGAAAAAGTAATTTTGTAGTTAATTTAGCTATAACTCTTCAAAAGATGGGAAAAAAAGTGTTAATATTGGATGCAGATATAGGAATGGGAAATGATGATGTATTAATGGGGGTTATGCCAAAGTATAGTATATATGATATTATATTTCATAATAAAACTATAGAACAGGTTATAATAAAGGGCCCTTTTGGGGTTAAATTACTCCCTGCTGGTACTGCTATAACAAACTTAGAAGGTATAACTGAAGAACAAATAGAAAGATTTATTAAAAATCTTTCTACTTTAGAAGAATTAGATTATATAATAATGGATACAGGTGCTGGAGTAAATAGAAGTGTATTGGGGTTTATTTCTTGTTCAGAAGAACTTATAATTTTAACTACACCAGAACCTACAGCTATAACAGATGCTTATAGCTTATTAAAGGCTGTATCACATTTTAATATAAAACAAAATGCAAAGCTCGTTATAAATAAGACTATAGATAATCAGGATGGGAAAATTACATATAATAAATTTAAAAATGCGGTAGATAAATTTTTACATATAGATTTAGAATACTTAGGGTGTATTCAAGAAGATAGAAAGGCAATACAAGCAGTTAGAAGACAAATACCTTTTGTAATAGTCTATCCAAATTGTAATGCATCCAAAGATATAGTAAGTATTGCTAAAAATATATTAGGTAATAGTAAAATTTATAATGATAATATAAGTGTAGAAAGATTTTTTAAAAAATTATTCAGTATATTTTCTTAGGGGGATGTGTATTCTTGAATAATAAAGATGAGTTTAAGATTAATAATAAGGTAGAAATAGAGTGGGAAGATGGCTATTATAAAAGTGTTATACAAGATATAAATGAAGATACTATTTATATAAGTATACCTGTTAATGGAAGCAAGTATTTGCCATTAAATTATAATGATAAAATAACTGTTTTTTATTTTAATGGTCAAAAAATATTTAAATTTAAAACTATTGTAACAGGAAGAAAAATAGATAAAATATTGCTCATAGCTTTAAAAAAACCACAGAAAATGAATAGAATACAAAGAAGAAATTTTGTAAGAATAAGTTTGATTTTAAAAACCTATGCTGCACTAATAGATAATAAAAGAAATTTAAAGGAAATTTGTTGTAGTAATAGATGCAATACCGAATTTGATTTTTTTGAAGCTGATATTATAGATATAAGCGGTGGGGGATTAAAACTTTCTACTAAAAAAGAAATAGAGTTTGAAGAAGAGATTATAGTAAATATTCCTTTTGATGATGAAAATATAGCTGTAAAAGGTAAAATAATTAGAAGACAAAAAGAAAAAGAAAAGTATACTTATGGAGTGAAATTTTTAGACATAGATATGTTAACTAGAGAAAAAATAATAAAATTTATTTTTTCCAAAATGAGAAAACAGGCGCATAGGTTATAGAGGAGGATAGGTCATGGCGGTAGCTGATAATAATTTATATGTTAAAGAAGAAATAGTAAAAAAATACATTCCTTTGGTTAAATATATAGCCTCTAGGGTTATAATTGGTAAAACTAAATATATAGAATATGAAGACTTAGTTAGCTATGGTATGATCGGGCTGATGGATGCTTTAAACAAATTTGATGAATCAAAAGGGATGAAATTTTCTACTTATGCATCCATAAGAATAAAAGGTTCTATGATAGATGAATTGAGGAGAAACAGCCCCATATCCAAAGGGGCTATGGATAAATTAAACAAATATAATGAAGCAGTAGAAAAACTTCAAAAAAAATTAAACAAAGAGCCAAATTTGATACAAATAGCAGATGAATTAAATATCTCTTTAAAAGAGGTAAGTGAAATTGAAAATTATATAAATTATATATCAGTAATTTCTTTAGAAGATTTGATATTTTCATCGGAGGATGAGGTACCGCTTATTGGGACAATAAAGGATGATAAAAGTCCAAGTCCTGAAAAATATGTGGAAGAAGAGGAACAATTAGATTACTTAGCTAAAGCTATAGAACTTTTAAATGAAAAAGATAGATTAGTAATAACGTTGTATTACTATGAAGAGTTAACTTTAAAAGAAATAGGGAAAATATTAAATGTATCTGAATCAAGAGTATGTCAACTTCATAGTAGAGCTATAGTTCATTTAAAAAAAGCCATGGCTAAATTAAAATATAATTAATAGGGAGAACAAAAAATGGTAGCTTTTTTATTAATTACCATAGGGTTAATACTTATACTTATAAATTTTAAAGCTATAAAAAAAGAAAAAGGATCTTTTAATGAAGTCCTTGAAGATAGTATAGAAAATATAGATGAATATAAAGAAGAGATAGGATTAATAAGAAAAGAGTTTGCAGAAACTTTAATAGATATTCAAAAAGAAATAGAATATTTAAAAAAAGAACTAAATGTTTTAAAGTATACATACGAAAATAATATAGGAAAGAGAGATTCGCATAAAGAGAATCTTAATGAAAATTATCCTAAAAAAAGTGATGATAATTTATTAAAAGCTAATTATATACATAATGGGGATAATAATATTTCCCAAGGAATAAATGAAAAAGTAATAAGCAAAAATAATAAAAATAACTTAGAAAAGAAATCTAAATCAATAAAAGATAATTTAAAGAACAAAAATATTAAAAATTTAAACTATGAAAATAGTTTAGAGGATGATAATAGTGTAAAAGTCAATAAAGTAAATAAACTCCTTAAAGAAGGACGAACTGTAGAGGAAATATGCGAAATACTTAACATTGGTAAGGGGGAAGTAATATTAATAAAAGAATTATATTTAAAATAAAAGAAGTTATTAATTTTCTTTCCGATAGAAAAATTTTAATAGGTATAGGGATTGGTATAATTATTGGTACAACTGTTATGATTGGAGTTAAGGTAAACTATAATTTAAGTAAAAGTCAAATAGAAAGCAAAGCTAGAGATTTGGGTATGGAATATCCTCAAGAAATGAAAGTCATAGATAAAACAAAAAAATAAATTATTTTTATATATTTAAATTATAAATTTATAAGTAAATGAGGTAGGATAATATGATAAGAAGTTTATATACGGCAGTTTCTGGTATGATATCTTTAGAAGCAAAACAAGATACTATAAGTTCTAATTTATCTAATGCTTCTACAGTAGGTTACAAATCAACTGATTTAGCTTTTAAAAAGTTTGAAGATGTTTTAATAGAAAATTATGATAAGAAATTAGGAAATAGGAATATAAAAAATGTTATTGGTGGATTAAGTATGGGAAATAAAATAGATGAAGTAAATACCTTATTTACTCAGGGTATTATTCAAGATACAGGAAAGCCTACAGACTTTGCAATAGAAGGAAGGGGATTTTTTACTATAGCAAATAACGGAAGGAATTATTATACAAGAGATGGACATTTCCATGTAGACACTAGAGGATATTTAGTAAATGATTCTGGATATAATGTAATGGGGATAAATAGAAATACAGGAGCAATAGAACCTATATTTGTAGGAAATAGAACAATAGGTACAGACGCCAATGGAAACATAAGTTTAGATGGAGTGCCATCATATAGTTTTCAAGTGTCAGATTTTAATGATTATAATTCCTTAAGAAAAATAGGGGATAATTTATTTGAGGGAAACAATTCTCGTAACATAAATGGTGTAGTGAGACAAAATTCTTTGGAAAAATCTAATGTAAATGTAACTAATGAAATGGTAAATATGTTAACAACAATGAGAAGTTTCGAAACAAATCAAAAAATAGTACAATCTATAGATGAAACTTTAGGAAAGACAGTTAATGAAGTTGGAGCAGCAAGATAAAACAAGTTAGCATACTAATATTTAAAGTATAAAGGGTGATGATTTTGTTAAGAGCTTTATGGAACAGCAAATCCGGATTAATAGCACAACAAGATAAATTAGATTCTATATCTAATAATTTGGCTAATGTGAATACGGTAGGATATAAAAGAGAAGATGTATCCTTTCAGGAATTAATTCAAGAAACTTTAAAAAGAAAAGGATACCCAACTTCGGATAGACCAGAAATTCAAACAGGAACAGGTGTTAAGGCTACTAACTGGATAAGAGACATTTATCAGCAAGGAAGTTTTTTAACTACTGGAAATAAAACAGATTTAGCTATAGATGGAAAAGGCTTTTTCAGAGTAATTATGGCAGATGGTAGTTATGCTTATGAAAGAGCAGGGAATTTTATAATAGACAGAAATGGAATGTTAGTAGATGAGAATGGTAATAGATTAGAAATACAGATGCAACAACCAGCAGGAATGCAAATTTTAAATAGAATAGGTGGATTTGATGCTAATAATATAAATATAGCAGAAGATGGATCTATTTCTGTAAGAGATACAGATGGATTAAATAAGGTAGTAGGGAAAATTAATATATATAATGCAGTAGGTGCAGATGCCTTTCTATCCATAGGAAGAAATTTATATGTTCCTAGAGATGGTGTTAATGTTTTTGTTAATAATGACGTAAGCATACATCAAGGATTTTTGGAAAATTCTAATGTAGATGTAGCTAGAGAAATGACAGAAATGATAATGACCCAAAGAGCTTTTGAATTAAGTTCAAGGGGCATTAAGACCGCAGATGAAATGTGGGGAATAATAAATAATATGAGAAAATAATTAGGACTTAATTTACTAAAAATAAAAAGCTATGAAATGTAAAGGTAATTCTTTTATTTCGTGGCTTTTTTATTTTATCATAAATTATATATTAAAAGAGGAATTCTTTTATATTATAGGGTTAAAAATTAGGATTAAAAATTTTTTCTGTAAACAAATAAAAAATTAATCATATAATGTGTTGTAAGGAATTATATTTAAAGTATAAGGTTAATAATAATTTATAGGGGGATTTATAATGAATAGTAATATATATGACAGAAGAAAACACTCATATAAGAATAGACCCTATTATTGTCCTATAAACAGCATGTGGATTTATCCATATATGTATATGAATCCATATACAGGTGGTTATATGATTAATCCGTATATGAACCCATATATGAGTCCATGCATGCCTCCTTATCATGGTAATATGTGTTCTTGTAATGATAGGGGTCAATGTGAAGCTACTAGAGCTTATAATAAAAATACTTATAATTTTACTAAAGAAGATGTGTATAGAAATGAATACGAAGAAGATAATAAAAAATATTATGAAGAAGATTCTGTAGATGATATATTAACATTTAACGAAAACGAAAAAAATAAAGATGAACATAAAGAAGAAAGATTGGAAAAAGTGGAAGAGGATATTTTTGATCAAAATTTACACTCTAAATTTACGGAAAAACAGGGTATGCAATTAAAAGACGAAATAGATAAATCAAAAGAAAAAGAATTGTATAGGGCAGTAAAAATAAATATGAGAAAAGTACCTTTAAAAGAAATAACAGACTAAAACAATGTTAAATGAACAAATAAAAAATTAATAATGATGGATAACCAATTATTAAATATCAATGGAAAAATAACAATTATCAATAATAAAACTTAAATAAGCACTGAACAATTGTAATTTGTTCAGTGCTTTTAACTAATTGTCAATTTATTATTGATTAATGATTATTGTTAATTGATCATTGAAATTACTTGTTTTTTATTGCATTAGTGATTGGTGGTATTACTTGTTTCTTTCTTGATAATACTCCTTCAGCATATAAAGAATTATCTTTATCTAAGGATTTTCCAAAAGCTGATGCTATAATTTCTTTTTTATTTCCTACAATATATATGTAAGAACCTTCTTTTAATAGATCAGTTAATACTAAAACTAAGCCTTCATATCCTTCATTTTCTGCTTTCTTTTCCATTAGAGCTAACATTTCTTCTTTTAATGGTTCAAAGCTTGAAGGATCCATAGTGGATACTTGAGATACACCTATTTTTCCGCCACCTATAGTAAAGTTTTTAAAGTCTTCATGGAATAGCCCTTCTGCAGTTTTACCTTTTAAAGATGTACCAGCTTTAAACATATCTATAGAGTAACTTTCAGGATCTATTTCTGCTATTTTAGCTAATTTAGCTAAAGTTATTTTATCTAATTCTGTTGAAGTTGGTGATTTAAATAATAGTGTGTCAGATATAATTGCAGAGGCTAATACACCAGCTATTTCTTTTGATGGTGTAATATTATTTTCATAAAACATATTTGCAATTATAGTAGAAGTACTTCCAACAGGTTGATTTCTAAAGAATATAGGAGATGCAGTATTAACACCACCAATTCTATGATGATCTATTATTTCTATTATTTCTGCTTCTTCTAATCCTGGTACAGATTGACCAATTTCATTATGATCTACTAATATAACCTTTTTCTTTTTAGGTGATATTAAATGATATCTTGAGATAGTTCCAACTATTTTGTTGTTGTCATCTACTACAGGATAACTTCTAAATCTTGTTTTTAACATAACTTCTTTAACATCTTCTATAAAATCAGAAAGTTTAAAACTTATTATATCAGAAGAAGTCATGATATAGCTAACAGGTATGCTTTGAGTTATAAGTACTGAAGTTGTAAATGTATCTTCTTTTGCTACTATTATAGAGCATCCTAAGCTTTTTGCTTTAGATAATATTTTATCAGATACCTCAAAGCCTCCTGTAATTACTAGTAAATGAGCTTTGCAATTTAAAGCAGTTTCTTGAGCATCTTCTCTATTTCCAACAATAACGATATCTCCTTCATTTACATATTTTTTTATATCGTTACTTTCCATGCAAGCTACTACTAAATTACCTTTGAATTTTTGACCTTCTTCTTTTTTATAAACAACTTTTGCATTTAATGTATCTATAATATCTTCTATATTTGCATTACTTTTAGCTAATATGTCTTTTTGCCATACTCCCATATAAGTAGAGCTTATGTTAGCTAGTGCAGCTAAACCGATTAATTTTCCATTTTCATCTTGTACAGGTAAAGTTTTAACATTATTTTCTTCCATTATAGTCCAAGCTTTTTTTAAAGATAAATCTTTAGATATAGGAGTAACTTTATCTATGTCTAAATCAGAAACTTGAGTTTTTACTGTATCTATAAGAGTTGGAGCTTTAACGTTAAAATAATCTAAAACAAATTTTGTTTCATTGTTTAATTCTCCAAGTCTTCCGGATACTACGTTTTTATAACCTAATTGTTTTTTTAAATCTGCGTAAGCTAAAGAGGCGCAGATAGAGTCAGAATCAGGATTTCTATGTCCTGTTATATAAATAAGGTCTTTCATTTAAATTTCCTCCTAATGATATTTTATAATAAATTTAAGTATTAACTATTTTATCATAAAAATGAATATTAAGTTCATTTTTCTAAATTTTATTAATATTTTAAAATATTAATTTTTCTCATAGCTTTAGATTAAACGTCATATATTATTATATAAAAATATACAGTTAAACTTCAATATATAAAGGTTAATAATTGTTAATTATATATAATCTATAATGTTTATGTCATATACTGTTTTATAATTTTTCATAAGATTAATATATTTAATTTAAAAATATTCATAAAGTAGAGCAATATTAATTATACATAATATAAGAAAACAGGTTAAGGGGGAATTAAAGTAATGAATGAGTCTAAAATAGATTTATATAGTGGACTTACCACTAGAGAAGCACAAAGGCGTATTAAAAAATATGGACCTAATGTTTTAAAAAAGAAGAAAAAAATATCTCCTTTTAAAATATTTTTAGAACAGTTTAATGATTTTATTATATGGGTTTTAATAGTTGCTACTATAATATCAGGATTTATGGGAGAAAAAGCAGATGCTATAACTATACTTATAATAGTTATAATGAATGCTATATTAGGATTTGTACAAGAATTTAAGACAGAAAAATCCTTAGAAGCATTAAATGAATTATCTTCTCCTACAGCTAAGGTTATAAGAGATTTTAATGTAAAAGTTATAAATGCAGAGGAACTTGTTATAGGTGATTTAGTTATTTTGGAAAGTGGGGATAGAATTCCAGCGGATTGTATATTAGTAGAAGATAGCAATTTTATGGTAGATGAATCTCTTTTAACTGGTGAATCTGTGGGTGTAGAGAAAAACAGTAATTGTAAAAATAATAATATTTATATGGGGACTGTTGTTTTAAAAGGAAGAGCTAAAGCAAAGGTTGTAGAAACAGGTATGGCTACAGAAATGGGAAAGATAGCTGAAATGTTAGATGATATAGAGATAGAGAAGTCACCATTAAAAGAAAAATTATCATATTTGGGAAAAGTTTTAGTAGTTTTATGTATTATAATATGTGTTATTGTAACTTTAACAGGTATATGGAGAGGACAAGATAAATATGAGATGTTTCTTTTAGGAGTGAGCTTAGCAGTAGCTGCTATTCCAGAAGGTCTTCCTGCTATAGTAACAGTAGCCTTAGCTTTAGGTGTATCTAGAATGCTTAAAAGAAATGCTTTGGTTAGAAAGTTACCTGCTGTAGAAACCTTAGGTTGTACATCTATTATATGTTCAGATAAGACGGGCACTTTAACAGAAAATAATATGACTGTAAAGAAAATTTATTGTGATAATAAAATTTATGATTTAGATAATAAAAGTGTTCCTAAAAATTTAATATTAAAGAAAATTTTTACTTATTGTAATGATTTTAATTTAGATATGAAACAAAAAGATATGAACAAAAGTGTGTTAGGAGACCCTACAGAAACGGCTCTTATTAAGGCATTTTTTAGAGGTAAAAATGAAATAAAAAGTTTTATAGAAAAAGGTAAAAGAGTCTATGATAATCCATTTGACTCTGATAGAAAAATGATGTCTGTTATAGTAAGAGATGGTAGTGGTGAAACCTGTTATGTAAAAGGGGCACCTGAAAGGGTTATAAAAAAATGTAAATATATTTTAATTAATGGAGAAATAGAAGATTTAACAGATAAACATAGATATGCTGTAGAAAAAGCTATAGAAAAGATGTCTTACGAGGCATTACGTTGTATAGCAGGGGCTTATAAAAGAGAAGGGCTTACAAGAAGTACATCTTTGGAAAATGATTTAATATTTGTAGGAGTGGCAGGTATAATAGACCCGCCAAGAAAGGAAGTTAAAGATGCAGTATTAAAATGTAAAATGGCAGGAATAAAACCTATAATGATAACTGGTGACCATAGAAATACTGCTTATGCAATAGGAAAAGAATTGGATATTTGTAAAAGTGAAAAAGAGGTTTTAGAAGGAGAAGAAATAGATAAATTAAATGATAAAGAATTAAATAAAAAGTTAGATACTATTACGGTATTTGCAAGAGTTAGTCCTAATCATAAATTGAGAATAGTAAAAGGATTTAAAAACAAAAATAAAATTGTAGCTATGACAGGAGATGGAGTAAATGATGCTCCAGCAGTTAAAGAAGCTGATATAGGTATATCCATGGGTATAACAGGTACTGACGTAACAAAAGAGGCATCTTCTATGATCTTATTAGATGATAATTTTGCAACTATAGTAGCTTCAGTAGAAGAAGGAAGAGTTATATATGATAATATAAGAAAGTTTATAAGATATTTGCTTTCTTGTAATTTAGGAGAAGTTCTAACTATGTTTATAGCGTCACTTTTATATTTACCAACACCACTTCTTCCAATACAAATATTATTTGTAAATTTAGCTACAGATGGGCTTCCAGCTATAGCTTTAGGGGTAGATCCGGCCGATACAGATATAATGAGTGAAAAACCTAGACCTAAAAAGGAAGGAATATTTGCAAGGGGATTAAAAGAAAAAATAATTATAAGAGGTTCTTTAATTGGTATTTGTACTGTACTTTCTTTTATGGCAGGTTCTTATTATGGATTTACTTTAGAGACTTGTAGAACTTTAGCTTTAAGTACACTTATAATGTCTCAACTTATACATGTTTTTGAATGTAGATCTGAAAGACATTCTATATTTGAGATTAAATATTTTAGTAATATATATTTAGTAGGGGCAGTAGCAATATCCGTAGCTATGCTTATAAGTATTTTATATATACCTTTTATGCAAAATATATTCCATACAGTAGCTCTTAATTTAGGTCAATGGCTTATAGTAATTTTTTTCTCTGGAACCATTGCATTTATAAATAGTCTTTATTTATATTTTAAAAAATAGTTATAAAAGATATGTGTATCAATGATTTTGGAGGTACTATGAAAAAAATTATTAAATCCCTTACAGTTATATGTTTGGTAGGGATTTTAAGCTTTATCATAACTAAGCATTATTATCAAAATAATGACAACATTAAACTATATAATGATAAAATTAAATGTAATTTGAAATACAAAGGGTTAAAAGGAGCTAGAGATTTTGCTTTAGATGAGGAAGGTAATTATTATATAGCCTTTAAAAATAAAATACAATTTATAGATGTAAATGGTAAAAGTTATGACATATTAAACAAGGAAAAGTTAAACATAAATAGTTTAGCATATAGAGATAAATATTTGTATTTTACTTCCAACAATGAACTTTATTTATATGATATAGAGAAAGGAACTGAAAAAATTTTAATAAATAATTTGCCTAATATAGGAGATTATAATAAAAGTCTTATTGCAATAAAAGATAATTATTTATATTTAACTATCGGAGCTGCTACTAATTCTGCAGTGGTAGGTAAAGATAATAAATGGATTAGTAGTTCTCCTTTTTTTTCAGATTTATCTCCTTATTCACTTACATTAAACGGAAGAAACTTTGGAGATAAGGGTACAGGTGCATTTAGTGCTTATGGAACTAAGGCAGTAAGAGGGCAAAGAGTACCAAAACATTTTCCGGGTAATTCTAGTATTATAATATATAATTTAAAAAATGGATATATGGAAACATATGCTTGGGGAATAAGAAATTTTAAAGGTATAGATTTTAATAGTAAGGGAAAAATTTTAGTTTCTATAGGAGGAATGGAATTTAGAGGAGATAGGCCAGTAAAGGGAGATAGAGATTATATATATGAAATAAATAAAGGTGTTTGGTATGGATGGCCTGATTATTCCGGAGGAGATCCTATAAATTCCCCTAGGTTTAAAGGAAAAAATAACAAGCCTATAGGTTTTGTTTTAGATAACCATCCTTCAAGAAATCCACCAGCGCCATTGTATCAGCATAAAACATTAAATTCTTTAGAAACTATTGCAGTAGATTATAATGGAAATATATTTTCTAAGGATTCTATAATATTTTATGAAAAGAATGAAAAAACCTTATATTCTTTAGATAATTTAGGTATAATAAAAAAAGAGGTAGCTTTTGAAAAAGCTAATATAGAAAGTATGAAAGTTTTTAATAAAAATTTAATTATATTAGATAATAATAAAGGATATTTATATATTATAAATAAAGGAAATTAAATTAAAAGAAAGAAGGTTCCTAATGATAAAACAATTTGAAAAAACTTATGGAAGTGCTTTAAGAAGTGTGTTTTTTGCTGTAAATCCTTTAAAAAAGAAAATGCTTAAGACTAATTGCACTGTGCATAAATATATAAATATTAAAGCTGTAGATTTACTTAAAATAGAAGGATATGAAAAAGAACATGAGTTTTTTAAAAAATATATAAAGCAGATAAATAATGGTGTTTTTTGGGCAGATCAAGATTTTAAAAGTTCTAACCATTTTTATCATATAAGTAAAGGAAGAGGATTATATGGATTTTCTGATGCATTAACGGAATGTAAAAAATATTATAAAAATTCACAAGAGAATTTTAATAAAGGTAATATAGAAAAAAGTTTGTTTTATTTAGGTGCAGCTTGTCATTTGATACAGGATGCTACAGTACCACAACATGTAAATAATAAACTTCTAAAAAGTCATAGAAAATTTGAACTTTGGATAATAAGTAAACTTATGACAGATTATTCTTTTGATGCACAAGAAGGAATAATTAAATATGATGAAATACAAGATTTTATAGTAAATAATGCTATAATGGCTAATGATATTTATTTAAAGACTATAAATATAAAAAACAGGGAGAAAAGATATGCTAAGATAGCTACTACTATAATACATGAAGCCCAAAGAACTACGGCGGGATTTTTGTTATTCTTTTATGAAGAGATGAATGTAAAAAATAAGATTCTCCTTTAATGGGAGGATTTTTTTTTTTATTGTAGAATACTATACAATTAAGAATTATTAGTGAGTATATTCAATATATAAATAAAAATGTTTCATTTTATTATAGTTAAAAATAAAATGAATTACTTTTATTTTAAAATTAATAAATTGTAATCAAGAGGATATGTAAAGAAGGTGATTATTATAAAAGAAATTGTTATTAATATGGAAAATGAAATTTTTAGGGGTAACTTATTAGATGTAGGCACAGATAATTATGGCATAATATACAATATATATAAACAATACAATGAAGATTCAAATTTACAATATATAAATGGAGCAGAGGAAAAGGAAAACATAAAAGAAGGTTATTATGATAACTGTATTTTATTGTTTTCCTTTAGCAATATATTTTTCAAAAAAAATAGGATGAATCTTATAAGAGATATATATTTATATTTAAAGGAAGGAGGAAATGTATATATTTGGGATATTGATAAAAAGATAAAAGAAACCTTTAATGGCAAAATAAAAATTTTATTGCCAGGAGAAAAAATTAAAGAGATATCTATAAAGGATTTGAATATACTAAAAGATAGTTCTATGGATACAACTGTAAAATTATTGAGTCCTTATTTTGAAATACAAGATTTAAAATCTTCTGATGGAGTGTATTACATAAAAGGGACCAAAAAAATAAATAATACTAAAGACGATGAAAAAAGGAAGGAAGAAATTAATGAAAGTACTATTAGTAGCAATTAATTCTAAATATATACATAGCAATTTAGCTATTAGATATTTAAGAGCTAGCACAGAGGATTTAAATTATGAATGTGTATTGAAAGAATTTACTATAAACGATAGAAAAGAAAATATATTAGAAAAAATAATCATGGAAAAAGCTGATTTAGTGGCTTTTTCTTGTTATATATGGAATTTACAATATGTAGAAGAGTTAGCCAATTTAATTAAATTGGTAAGCCCTTCTACAGAGATAATTTTTGGAGGGCCAGAAGTATCCTATGATAGTGAAAGTTTCTTAAAAAGGGTTCCTGGAGAATATGTAATAGAAGGAGAAGGAGAAGAAACTTTTAGAGAACTTATTCAATGCAAAATAAAAAATAAAAACTTAGATAAAGTAAAAGGATTGTATATTAAAAATGCAGATAATATAGTATATACTGGAAAACGACCTAACATTTCTATGGATTCAATAGTATTTCCATATAAAAAAGATGAAGATTTAAAAAATAAAATAGTTTATTATGAAGCATCAAGAGGATGTCCATTTAATTGTAAGTATTGCTTATCTTCTACTTTGCATGGAGTAAGATTTCACGATATAGAAAGAGTAAAAAAAGAAATTAAATTTTTGGTAGATAAAAATGTTAAGCTTATTAAATTTGTTGATAGAACTTTTAATTGCAATCATAAGTTTGCTATGGAAATATGGGAGTATATTGCAAGTCTAGACACAGATGCTACATTTCATTTCGAAATATCAGCTGATTTACTTACAGAAGAAGAATTGGATATTTTAAAAAAAGCAGAAAATGGAAGAATTCAATTTGAAATTGGAGTTCAAACTACCAATAATGAAGTTTTAAAAAATATAAATAGATATGTAAATTTTCAAACTATTAAAGAAAAGGTAGAAGAACTTAAAAAATTAAAAAATATAAAACAACATTTAGACCTTATAGCAGGATTACCAGGAGAGGATTATAATTCTTTTAAGAAATCTTTTAATGATGTATATAGCATAGAGCCTGAAGAAATACAGTTAGGATTCTTAAAGCTTTTGAAGGGTTCTTCAATGAGGGAAGAGGCAGAAAAATGGGGAATGGTATATTCACCTTACCCTCCTTATGAAATATTAAGTACAAAAGATATAAGTTATGAGGAATTGCTTATATTAAAAAAGGTAGAAGAAGTAGTAGATAAATACTATAATTCAGGAAAATTTAATAATATATTAAAATATTTTTTGATGGAATTTGAAACACCTTTTGATTTTTATTATGAATTGGCTATGTTTTGTAGTAAAAAAGGATATTTCGATAGAAATATATCAGGTCCCCAATACTATAAGGTTTTTATAGAATTTAACGAAGAAGTTCTAAAGAAGGATAATAAATTTTTAAGAGAAATAGTAAAATATGATTATTTAAGATTTAATAAAAGACAATGGTTACCTGAATTTTTAATTAGAGATATAGATAAAAAAATTAAAAGAAATTTAAAGGAAAAAGTACTACAAAATGGAATTCAAGTATCCGATAATATACACATAGAAAAATTTTTTGTAGATGTAGAGAGTTTTATAAAGGCGAATATAAAAGAAAAAAAGGAGATGTATGTTATATTTAACGAAAAAGATAGAGAAAATATAGTTTTTTTAGAAAATTAGAAATAGATATTAATTATAAGAGATTTTTAGTTAAAAATTAATATTCATATGTATTGCCAAGAAGTATAATTAGTATTATACTTAAATATAAACAATTAAGTAAGATGTATTCAATACCATATTAAATGGTATTGAATTACTTAACTTGCGAGGGGGTGATATTTTGGCAAAGGACGTAATTAAAGAAATTAAAGCAGCAGAAGAAGAAGCTAATAAAATAATTGATAATGCTAAGCTTGAGAGTAGAGAAATTATTAAAAAGGCTGAAGAAAATGCTTTAAAAGAGTATAAGGATATAATCAATAAATCCTCTTTGGAAGCAAAAAAAATTATGGATGAAGCTGAAAATAAGGCTAATGGGGAAGCAGATTTTATTTTAAAAGAAGGTAAAAAGGAAGCAGATGAAATCTTAAATGTTTCTAATGATCTGTTTGATAAAGCAGTTAATTTTGTGGTTGAAAGGATAGTGAAGTTTAATGGCAATAGTTAAAATGAATAAATTTACATTATTAGCCTTTGAATCACACAAAGAAAAGCTTTTGGAAGAATTACAAAGCTTTGAGGGAGTTCAATTCATAAATCTTCAAAATGATGCATTAATTGAAGCGGATGAAAGCTTGAAGCTTCTTGATAAGGACTCGGTTGGTTCAAAATATTCAGAATATGCAGCAAATTTATCTAAGTTAAAATTTGTCTTGGATTTTTTAAAAGAATATGTTACTCAAGCATCAGGTTTAAAAGGGCTTTTACAAGATAAAAAATCTTTATCTTACACTGAATTAAATGAAAAGATGAAAAGCATTGATTGGAAAAGTACTTACGATGATTTGAAAACTAAGGAAGATAGATTAAATTATTTAAGCAATGAAAAAACTAAGCTTGCGGGTGAGATAGATAACCTTCTTCCATGGAGAAAGTTTGATGCGGAATTTAAAAGTTTGAAAAATCTAAAGCAAACTTCATATTTCATTGGTACTATATCTAAGCAATATAAAGAAGCCTTTCAAAATCAATTTGAAGATAATCTTCAAAATAAATATATAGAATTTATTAATGAAGACAATGAAGACTTATATATTTTTGCTTTAGTTTTAAATGATGAAGAAAAAAAGGCAAAAGAAATATTCAAAAATTATGGTTTTAGTTCTTTGACTTTATCTTATGAAGATAGCCCTAAAGCAATTATAAAGAATTTTAATAATAAAATTTTAGAAATAAATAAGGAAATTGAAAAAATAAATACTGAAATTAAAACTTATGCAAATAAGATTGAAGAAATACAAATTGCTTATGAATATTTTAATAATCTCATTATTAGGCTTAATGCATCAGAAAATTTCCTTAAATCAGAAAAAGTAATTGCTATATGCGGTTGGAACACTGTAGATACAAATAAAGAATTAGAAAATGTAGTTAAAAAGGCTATAGGAAATAATTATTACTTAAGTTTTACAGAGGTTAATGAAGAAGAGATAGAAGAAGTTCCTATTAAGTTAAAAAATAATAGTTTTATATCAGCTTTTGAAAATGTAGTTGAAATGTATAGCCTTCCTTTATATAAGGAAATAGATCCAACACCAATTTTATCAATATTTTATTTCATATTTTTTGGAATGATGTTATCTGATGCTGGATACGGATTAATAATGGTTATAGCGTCTTCTATTGCTTTAAAGAAGGTTAAAGATACAGCAAAAAGAAATACTTTTAAACTTTTCTTATATGCTGGAATTTCAACTATTATATGGGGTGCAATTTATGGAGGATGGTTTGGAGACTTATTCTCTAACTATTTAGGAATAAAAATACCTTATCTTATAGACCCAGCAAAGGATATAACTAAAATATTAATAATGTCTGTTGCATTTGGATTAGTTCATATATTTGTAGGATTAGGTATTAAAGCTTACATGCTTATAAGAAGTGGACAATTTAAAGATGCAATATATGACGTGTTTACATGGTATTTTGTACTTATTGGTGCAATTTTAATGTTTGTTGGTGTAGGTGCATCTATTGGAAAAATTCTTTTAATCGTAGGATTTATAGGATTGCTTCTTACACAAGGAAGATCAGCTACAACTCTTGGAGGAAAGATTGGTGGAGGTATATATGGAGTTTATGGTTCTACAAGCTATCTTGGTGATGTAGTGTCTTATTCAAGACTTTTAGCTTTAGGGCTAGCAACAGGATTTATTGGGAATGCATTAAATCTAATAGTAAATCTTATTCCAAGTCCATTTAATTATATAATATCACCAATTTTATTTGTAGTATTACATTTATTTAACTTCCTTGTTAATGCTCTTGGATCATATGTACACACTGCAAGACTTCAATATCTAGAATTTTTTAATAAGTTTTATGAAGGTGGGGGAAAGAAATTTACTCCATATAAACTTTCAGATCAATATTTAAAAATAACTAAATAATATGTATAAAGGAGGACTTTAATTATGACATTTATGAATTTTTTAACTGAAAATGGAGGATTAATATTTGCTCTTTTAGGAGCTGCATTAGCAACAGGATTAGCAGGAATAGGTTCAGCAAAAGGTATAGGGATAGTTGGTGAAGCTGCTTCAGGACTTATGACAGAGGAACCAGAAAAGTTTGGTAAAACATTTATATTAGTTGCCCTTCCAGGTACGCAGGGACTTTATGGATTTGTTATTACTCTTATGATTTTATTAAATATTGGTATACTTGGTGGAAATTCACCTACATTTGCTCAAGGTTTAGCATATTTTATGGCAGCTCTTCCAATAGCGCTTGCAGGCTGGAAGTCAGCAATAGCACAAGGTAAAGCAGCAGCTGCTGGAGTACAAATACTTGCAAAAAGGCCTAATGATGTTATGAAAGGCGTTATATATGCAGTTATGGTTGAAACTTACGCATTACTTGGATTCGTTGCATCATTATTTATGGTTTTAAACATAAAATAGTTTGGAGTGAGGCGAATGTCTAGCATAGATAATCTAACTGGGAAAATTCTTGAAGAAGCTAAGGCAAAAAAAGAAGAAATTATTAAAGAAGCTAAACAATCTGAAAAAGATATATTAGATAAAAAGATTGCTGAAGCTAAGGTTATAGGAAAAAATAGTATTGAAAAATCACAAAGAGAAAGCATAATAAGAAGAGAAAGAATACTATCAAATGCAGAGCTTAAAGTAAGAAACGAAAAACTTAAAGCAAAACAAAAAGTTATAGAAAGAGTTCTTGAAAAATCATTAGAAAAATTAGCACAATTATCAAAAGAAGAATATCTTTCTTATATTAAAGAAAGAATTTTAACTCTTCCAATAGATGGTGATGAGAAGATTATAATAAATTCAAAGGACAAATTACTTATAACTGAAGCTTTTGTAAATGAAATAAATAGTGAATTGACTCAAAAAGGAAAATTAGGAAAACTTTCTTTAAGCAATGAAATAAGAGACTTTAAAGCAGGGTTTATTTTAGAGAAAAATGGAATCGAAATAAATAATTCTTTTGAAGCTTTAATTAGTTCTATGAAAGATGAATTGGAGTATGAAGTTGCAAGATTGCTATTTAACTAAGGAGGGAATTTCATGGATGCATTACTATTTACTCAGGTAATACCTAGAATTAGGGTATTAGAAACTAGACTCCTTGACAAAGTAAAAATTGATAGGATGATAGATAGCAGCTCTCCTTTAGAAACATTAAAGGTTCTTGAAGAAACTGAATATTCTACATTTATGTCAAAGGTAAAAAAACCTGAGGATTATGAAATACTTTTAAGTAATGAGCTTAAAAGAGTTTATCATTTGCTCTACGAAATTTCCCCTGTAAAATCTTTAGTTAATATGATGAGTTTAAAATATGATTATCATAACATTAAAGTTATAATAAAAGGTAAAATTTTAAATAAAGATTTTACAGATATAACAATACCTGTGGGCAATGTACCTATAGAAAAGCTAAAAACATCTATAGATAATGAAGATTATAGAGATTTAAATCCAATAATGAGAAAGGCTATAGAAGAAGTTTTTGAAGATTTTGGTGCCAATAAAGATCCACAGAAAATTGATATTATACTTGATAAATATATGTTTGAACAAATGCTTTTATTAAATAAGGAAATAGGAGACAAATTTTTAGATAAATATTTAAAAATTCTTATTGATTTAAATAATATAAAAACTCTTTTAAGAGTTAAAAAGCAAAATAAGAGTAAAAACTTTTTTACAAGTGTAATTATAAACGGAGGTTTTGTAGATAAAGATAAACTGATAGCTTTGCTTAATGATACAGTAGAGAATATTCCAGTAAAACTTTCCTATACAGATTATGGGGAAATACTTAGAGCTGGAATAGATGCTTATTTGAAAACTGGTTCAATAAATATTTTTGAAAAATTAAGTGATAATTTTATAATGGAATATATGAAAAAAGCAAAATATACAAGCTTTGGGCCAGAGCCAATAATATCTTATTTATATGCTAAAGAAAATGAAATAAAAGTTATAAGAATTATAATGATTGGAAAGCTCAATAACATGAAGAGTGAAATAATAAGAGAAAGGCTGCGTGATATCTATGTATAAAATAGGTGTAGTTGGAGACAAAGATTCCATATTGGCCTTTAAAGCTCTTGGTATTGATGTATATCCTGTTACTGAACCAGATGAAGCAAGAATTACTATTAATAAAATGGCTGCGGAAAAATATGCTATTATATTTGTTACAGAACAAATAGCTAAGGATTTGGAAGAAACTATTGAAAGATATAATAGAGAATTAATTCCTGCCGTTATACTTATTCCTAGTAATCAGGGATCTCTAAATATAGGTATGAAGAGAATAAATGATAACGTGGAAAAAGCAGTTGGTGTTAATATTTTATAAGGAAGGTAGGTAGGTGAACTTGAAGACAGGACGTGTTTTAAAGATATCTGGACCTTTAGTTGTTGCTGAAGGAATGGAAGAGGCAAACATATATGACGTTGTAAGAGTTGGTGAAAAACGTCTTATTGGTGAAATAATAGAAATGAGAGAAGATAGAGCTTCAATTCAGGTTTACGAAGAAACAGCAGGTTTAGCACCAGGAGATCCAGTAATAACTACTGGAGAACCTTTGAGTGTTGAATTAGGACCTGGATTAATAGAAGCCATGTTTGATGGAATACAAAGACCTTTAAATGCTATAAAAGCAAAAGCAGGAGATTTTATAACAAGAGGAGTAGAAGTTCATTCATTAGATAGAGAGAAAAAATGGCATTTTACTCCAATTAAAAAAGTAGGAGATACTGTAGAAGCAGGAGATGTAATAGGTATTGTTCAAGAAACTTCTATAGTAGAGCATAAAATAATGGTTCCTTATGGAATAAAGGGAACTATAGAAACTATAGAAGAAGGAGACTTCACTGTAGTTGATACCATTGCAAAAGTTAAGGATGGAAACAAAGTTTCTGAATTAATGATGATGCAAAAATGGCCAGTTAGAAGAGGAAGACCGTATGGCAGAAAGCTTAATCCAGTGGAACCTATGATAACAGGTCAAAGAGTTATAGATACATTTTTCCCAGTTACAAAAGGTGGAACAGCGTGTGTACCAGGACCTTTTGGTAGTGGGAAAACCGTTGTACAACATCAATTAGCTAAATGGGCAGATGCTCAAATAGTTGTTTATATAGGCTGTGGAGAACGTGGTAATGAGATGACAGATGTTCTTAATGAGTTCCCAGAACTTAAAGACCCAAAAACTGGAGAACCATTAATGAAAAGAACTGTACTTATAGCCAATACTTCTAATATGCCAGTTGCAGCTAGAGAAGCTTCTATATATACTGGAATAACTATAGGCGAATATTTTAGAGATATGGGATATTCTGTTGCATTAATGGCAGATTCTACATCTCGTTGGGCAGAGGCTCTTCGTGAAATGTCAGGAAGACTTGAAGAAATGCCTGGAGATGAAGGATATCCAGCATATTTAGGATCTAGAGCTGCAGATTTTTATGAAAGAGCAGGTAAAGTGTTATCTTTAGGCTCTGAGCAAAGAGAAGGAGCTTTAACAGTTATAGGTGCTGTATCACCTCCAGGTGGAGACTTATCAGAACCTGTTACACAAGCTACTTTAAGAATAGTTAAAGTATTCTGGGGATTAGATTCTCAACTTGCATATAGAAGACATTTCCCAGCTATAAATTGGTTGAATTCTTATTCATTATATTTAGATAAAATAAGTCCTTGGATGGATGATAATGTAGCGTCTGATTGGACAGAACTTAGAACAAGAGCTATGTCACTTCTTCAAGAAGAAGCTAATTTAGAGGAAATAGTTAGACTTGTAGGTATAGATGCTTTATCAGAGAAAGATAGATTAAAACTTGAAGTTGCAAAATCTTTAAGAGAAGATTATCTTCAACAAAATGCTTTCCACGAAGTGGATACTTATGCTTCTCTAAGAAAGCAATATAAGATGTTAAAACTAGTTCTATTCTTCTATGATGAAGCTCAAAGAGCATTAAATGCAAGTGTATACTTAAAAGAACTTTTAGATTTAGAAGTTAGAGATAAAATAGCAAGAGCAAAGTATGTTTCAGAGGAAAATATAGAAAATATAGACGGAATATTTGATGAATTGACAGGTATAATAGATGAATTAATCAGCAAAGGAGGTATAATGGATGCTTAAGGAATATAAAACAGTTAAAGAAGTAGTTGGACCACTTATGCTGGTTGATCAAGTAGACGGCGTTAGTTTTGATGAACTTGTTGAAATAGAACTTCATAATGAAGAAAAAAGACGTGGAAGAGTTCTAGAAATAAATAAAGATAAAGCTTTAGTTCAATTATTTGAAGGCTCAGCTGGAATAAATCTTAAAGGTGCTAAAGTTAAATTTTTAGGCAAACCTCTAGAATTAGGAGTTTCTGAAGATATGTTAGGAAGAGTATTTGATGGACTTGGAAATCCAAAAGATGGTGGTCCTAAAATAATTCCTGATAAAAAACTAGATATAAATGGTACACCTATAAATCCAGTAGCAAGAAACTATCCAGATGAGTTTATTCAAACTGGAGTTTCAGCTATAGATGGACTTAATACTTTAGTTAGAGGACAAAAGCTACCTGTTTTTTCAGGTTCTGGTCTTCCTCATGCAGAACTTGCGACTCAAATTGCAAGACAGGCAAAGGTTTTAAATTCAGATTCAAAATTTGCCGTTGTATTTGCTGCTATAGGAACAACTTTTGAAGAAGCTCAATACTTTATTGATGACTTTACAAAAACAGGAGCTATAGATAGAGCGGTTTTATTTATAAATTTAGCTAATGATCCAGCAATAGAAAGAATTGCAACACCTAGGATGGCACTTACTGCTGCTGAATATTTAGCCTTTGAAAAGGGAATGCATGTACTTGTTATAATGACTGATATAACAAACTATTGCGAAGCTCTTCGTGAAGTGTCTGCTGCAAGAAAAGAGGTTCCAGGCAGACGTGGATATCCTGGATATCTATATACAGATCTTTCAACTTTATATGAAAGAGCTGGAAGAATATTAGGAAAAGAAGGATCTATAACACAAATTCCTATACTTACAATGCCTGAAGATGATAAGACTCATCCAATTCCAGACTTAACAGGATATATAACAGAAGGACAAATAATATTAAGTAGAGAATTATACAAAAAAGGCATAATGCCTCCAATAGATGTATTACCTTCATTATCAAGACTTAAAGATAAAGGTATAGGTAAAGGTAAAACAAGAGAGGATCATGCAGATACAATGAATCAATTATTTGCAGCTTATGCACAAGGTAAGCAAGCTAAAGAGTTGTCTGTAATACTTGGTGAATCTGCATTATCTGATACAGATAAACTGTATGCTAAATTTGCAGATGCTTTTGAAGGAGAATATGTATCTCAAGGATTCACAACAAATAGAACTATAGAAGAAACATTAAATCTTGGATGGAAATTGTTAACTATCTTACCTAAGTCAGAGCTTAAGAGAATAAGGGACGAATATTTAGAAAAATATCTAAGTAAGGCTAAAGAAAGTAAATAATAACCATTAAAAGGGATGAGTGATATTTATGAAGTTAAATGTAAATCCTACTAGAATGGAGCTCACCAAACTTAAAAAGAGGTTAACAACAGCTACAAGAGGACATAAACTCTTAAAGGATAAGCAAGATGAGCTTATGAGAAGATTTATAGATATGATAAAAAGAAATAATGAACTTAGAAAAGATGTAGAAAAAGAATTGGAAGGATCTTTTAAAGATTTTTTAATAGCTAGTGCGGTTATGTCTCCAGAATTTTTAGAGGAAGCTGTAGCTTATCCAAAGGAAAGTATTTCTGTAGATGTAAAAAAAGAAAACATAATGAGTGTTAATGTACCTGTATTTGACTTCAAAAGAAAGTTAGAAGGGGATAAAGGAAGTATATTCCCTTATGGTTTTGCCAATACTTCTGCTGAATTAGATGGTGCTATAGAAAAATTATATGGCATATTACCTAAGCTTTTAGAATTAGCTAAAGTAGAAAAAGCATGTCAACTAATGGCAGATGAAATTGAGAAAACCAGAAGAAGAGTTAATGCTTTGGAATATATGACTATACCTCAACTAGAAGAAACTATAAGGTTTATACAAATGAAGTTAGATGAGAATGAAAGAAGTACAGTAACAAGACTTATGAAAATTAAGAGTATGATGGAAGAAAAGCAAAGTAATATGGTATAAAAAGCAGCAGTTATTGCTGCTTTTTTATTTAAGAAAGTAGATTTAATTTTAATTCTGAAAATATAAATAATAGATTCATAAGATAATTTGTTTTTGTAAGTAGTTATAAATTTGATTCCATTAAAAGGTATATGAAAAAAATAGTTTTAATAAAATTTTATATTTATACATATATTAAAATAAGTATTCTAATTTAAAATACGAATGTTACGAGTATAAAGATAGATAATTAAGACTTTAAATTTCATATTTCATATAATAATGTCGCATTTTTTTTGAATGTTATGTATAATTTAATTATACATAAGAAAAAGGAGGGAGTTTTAAAGCTTTTGCTTTAAATGTTATTATGGCAGTAAAAGAGATATTAAAAGTTGGAAATAAAACTTTAAAAAGAGTTAGTAAAAAAGTAGAATTTATCGATGATGAAACTAGAGATATTGTGCAAGATTTAAAGGATACTTTATATGCAGGTACTGGTATTGGACTTGCAGCACCTCAAATAGGTTATTTAAAAAGAATTTTTATTATAGATTTAAGAAATGGACAAGAACCTATAATTCTTATAAATCCTAAGTTTTTAAAAAGAATAGGTAAAGAAGAAAGCTATGAGGGATGTTTGAGTTATTCTGGGTATGAAGGTATTGTAATTAGACCTAGAAAAATTATTATAGAAGGATTAAATGAAAAAGGTGAAAAAGTCACTTATGAAGCAACAGGCTTATTAAAGAATGCTTTTTGTCATGAATATGATCATTTAGACGGTATAGTTTATATAGACAAGGCTAAAAAGGTATATAAAATAGAACAAATAGAATAAAAAAGGAGAGAATGCTAATGCATAGGTATAGGATTATTTATGATTGTGATAACACCATGGGGCTTAAAAATAAAGATATAGATGATGGTTTGACTTTGATGTATCTTATAGGCAATGAAGAGGTAGAGCTAATCGGTTTAACATCAACTCACGGGAATGCCACTGTAGAAGAGGTTCATGAAAATAATCTTAGAATTATGAATCTTTTAGACAAAGAGTATAAACCTATATTTAAAGGCGGAGATTTAAAAGTAGGAAGAATTAGCGAAGCTGCCAAATTTTTAGCTATAAATACTAGTAGATACAAAGGAGAAATAACTATACTTGCTACAGGTTCTATGTCTAATTTATACGGTGCATATTTATATGATGAAAATTTTTATAAAAATGTAAAAAATATTGTTATAATGGGTGGAATCACAAAACCTTTAATCATTTCAGGAATAAAGGTTAAAGAATTAAATTTATCCTGTGACTATGAAGCAGCTTATAGTGTTTTAACTTCAGGAGCGGATATAACTATATTAGATGGACATGTTACTCTTCAAGCTTTGTTTAGAGAAAAAGAATTAAATATACTTAAAAATAGTTCAAATGAAGTATTGAAAGGTATATATAAAGAAATAGAGCCTTGGTTTAATTCTATGGAAAAAACTTTTAATATAAAAGCTTTTTGTAATTGGGATGCAGCAGCAGCGATTTATATAACAAATAAAGAAATTTTTAATGAAAATTTTGTTTATATAAAACCTAATATAGAAGATTTGAAATCTGGAATTATAACTTTAAGTAAAGAAGGAAAAGGCTTTAAAGTAAATATGCCAAATAAGATAATAGATTTAGATAAATTTAATAGTATTCTTATTGAAAAGTGGGGGAAACTATAAAAGAAACAATTTTTAAGTTTATATTTAATTTATTTATTAGAAAAATTTATAATTATATAAATTTTATATAATTATAAATTTATATATGTTTATTTAATATAATATTTTAAGATAGCAGGTGTTTATATGAAAAATATAGTTATCCCAATAGACGAAAATGAAATTTGTGGACTAAATGAAGATACTAATGAATTTACATTCTATACCTTAAAAGAAGATAAATTTATAGAAAAACATACTATTACAAAAAAAACTGAAGAAAATATAGTAGAATTTTTAAAAAAGCATGATGTAAATACTATTATTACATTGGGTATATCTAATAATCTTAATTTAAAATTAAAAGAAAATAATTTTCATGTAGTTGTTTTAAATGATAGTGAAAGATTAAAAGAGTTTATTTATAAATTAACATAAAATTATTCTTATTTTATAAATAGATTCGTATAATAAAAATTTATATAAATAATATATGTTAAAAAGTAACATCTATAAATTTGACCTTTTAAATTTATAGATGTTACTTTTTAATTATTATCAATATATTCTATGTTTGGAGTGTTTTAATTAAAATATTATTTAAGTTATTATCGTTCTCTTAATCTAGATATGATACTTATAAAATAAAAATGAACAAATTCAATTTATAAATATATTATTATAGAATTTTTCATTAATAAATAAAATTTCTGTTTTAAATGGAGTTTTTTGGTGATAAAGTTTAAAAATTGTTATTTGGAAATGGAGCTATTGTTTAATTTTTATTATAAAAAATGGAATTATTATTAAGAAGCCATTAAGTAAATAAATATTATATTTACAAAAAGAAAAAAATAATATATACTGATGTATATACATTAGACTATACAGGGGGTAAAAAAATGAAAAATGTAAAAAAAATGACCTATGCTGCAGTTTTAACTGCTTTAGCTATAGTAATTCCATTGGCTTTTGGATTTTTAAAAATCCAATTAGGACCTTTTACAGCTACATTGGCATCTCATGTACCTTTATTTGTAGCTATGCTTTTAGGTCCAGCCTCAGCAGTAATGGTAGGTTTAGGTTCTACACTAGGTTTTTTAGTATCTACTCCGTTAGTAGTAGCATCTAGAGCATTTATGCATACATTTGTTGGTCTTATTGGAGCTATTCTTATAAAAAAGGGTGTATCTTTTAAAAAAGTAATAATTATAACGGCACCTATACATGGAGCATTAGAAGCTATAGCAGTGATTCCTTTTGGATTTACATTATATAAAATATTAGTTGCGGTAGGAATAGGGTCTATTCTGCATCATTTAATAGATGGGGTAATTGCATTTGTTTTAGTTAATGCATTATCTAAAACATTGAACATAAAATTGGTTCCAAGAACTTTTTCAAAATAATAAAATTATATTTGTTATTATTTAAAAATAAATTATAAAAGCATATAAAAAGGCTAATATTCCTTTATTTAAAGCTATTTAAATTATAATGTTATTATTTAGCTTTATGTATAAATTATTTTAGGAATAAAGCCTTTTTTGTTTTAATAATTTATTTAAAAATTGCATATAAAATATTTTTGGAAATTGATGTAGATAATTATTACTATTTAATATTGTATTTTAATATGTTAAAATAAATGTAGAAGATAAAATTAGTATATTATGAATATATTTCTTAGGATACAGGAGGTAAAAATATGGCAAGTGTACAATTGAAAAAAAATATACACTGGGTTGGAGTTAGAAATCCAGAACTAAGAGTTTTCGATATTATAATGGAAACTAAAAGAGGTACAACATATAATGCATATATTATAGATGATGAAAAAGTAGCTCTTATAGATTGTGTTAAAGATGGTTATTTTAATGAATACATTGAAAACATAAGAGAAGTAATAGGAGATAGAAAAGTTGATTATATAATTGTTCAACATACAGAATTAGATCATAGTGGATCTTTAAGTAGATTATTGGAATTGTATCCAGAAGCTACGGTTATAGGGTCAAGAGCTGCAATAATTTATATTAAAGATATTATAAATAAAGATTTTAATAGTTTACCAGCACCAAAGGAATTAAATTTAGGAACAACTACATTAAAATTTATTACTGCACCAAATTTACATTGGCCAGACACTATGTTTACTTATGCTGAAAATGAAAAAGTGTTATTTACTTGTGATTTTTTAGGTTGTCACTATTGTCCAGAAGGTTGCATAACAGATACTTGCTCTGGAGATTATTTAGAAGAAATGAAATATTATTTTGATGTTATAATGGGACCATTTAAGAAGTTTGTATTAATGGGATTAGAGAAAATAAAAGATTTAGATTTCGATATGGTAGCTACAAGTCATGGACCCGTTCATACAGAAGATATTTCTAAGTATATAGATCTTTACAAAAAGTGGGCTACAGAAGAAAAAAAAGAAAAAAATATTCAAGTGTTATATATTTCAGCTTATGGAAATACAGAAAAAATGGGAGAATATTTGGTTCAAAAGCTTAAAGAAAAAGGAATTAAAGCAGAAGGACATGAAATAACTTCTATACCTATGGAAAAAGTAATAGAACTAGTAGAAAATTCTACAGGAATAATTTTAGGTTCTCCAACTATAAACCAAGATGCAGTAAAGCCAGTTTGGGATGTAATGAGTCAGATATGTGTTATAACTAATAGAGGTAAAGCAGCAGGAGCTTTTGGATCTTATGGATGGAGTGGAGAAGGTCCTTCTCTTATGACAGAGAGATTAAGAGGATTAAAATTAAAAGTCGTAGAAGAACCTTTTAAATTTAAGTTTGTTCCAAATGAAGATGATTTTAAAAGAGCAGATGAATTTATAGAAGAATATATAAAGCTTCTTTAAAAAAATATTTTTATAGTATCTCTTTAGTTTAATAATTAATAAAGCAATCTATTTTTGTGAAAAAATTCTAAATTAATATATTTAAAAAGAGTTATATCATAATAGCTTTAATTTTAAAAAGATAAATATAATAATGCATTTATAAAACATAAGTACTTTTAAATTTAATCTCATTTAAAATTTTTTACATATTAAAAAAGGGTTACTACTGGATCCTCATTTTTATAGTAAGGAATTACAAAAAAATTTTAAGTGTGTTAAATCAAAGTGCTAAAGTTTACTTATATGCATTATTTTTATTTACTATATTAAAATTAGAGCTATTATTATTTTGGCGAACTTTTTATAAGTACTGTAATAAATTTATTGTATATAATTTTTAGTATTATATTTTAAATATATTAAATTATAAACAATAATTTTTTTATTTAAGCATTAGTGGATTTAAAAATCATATATTGGGTAAAATGATATTTAAAGAAAAGTATTAAATATTAATTTATTTTTTAAATTAATACATATTTATAAAGTAAGAGTACATATAATTAGACTAATTAAAGGATTTTTTTTTAATTTGTTGAATTAATAAAAATGATATTTTAATAATTAAATTATATTAAGTAGGAGGATTAAAATGGATAGAGAAGTAATAATAGATTATTTAAATGATAACAACATATATAATGTTGAAGAAATAGAGTATAATGAGGATATTTTCCCAATTAAAATTTATTATGAATTTGATGAAGAAGAAATATTAGCAGCTAAAACTTATGCAGAAGAAGAAAATTCTAAAGAAAATATGGAAGATGAAGAAGAGGATTTATATAAACCTTATTTAAACGATATAGCAAATGATAATATAAATGATATACTTGAAGATTTAAAAGAAGAATTAGATATAGAAGCACAATATGTATGTTATGATGATACCGTAGATAATGGTGTGAATGAATTTATTGTAGTTTTTTATGAAAAAGGTAGAAATATAGATATAGATGAAATAATAGGATTTGTTTATTAAAAATAAGACCACAGATTTATCTGTGGTTATTTTTTAATATAGATTTTTATATTTTTTATTTTCATATTCCACAATAAGCTTGTCCAATTCTTTACTACACCGAATTACTTCAGAATTAGATAAATCATGTTTTTCTATTAAGGTATATAAATATTGTTTAAGATAATAAATTTTTAAATTTAAGGCTTTTAATTGTAAATTATTCATAATACCAACCCCATTTACTGAGCAAATTTAATTATAATTAATTACTTCTTTGTTGTACATCCTTATTCTATCAGATTATGCTTAAGTTATCATATATTTCGTAAGTCAAGGTTATACATTCTGCAACATAAATAACTATAATCTCTGTTGATAAAATGTGCATTAGTGTGTTGATAAATTGTGGAAAAAATGTGCAGGAAATGTGGAAAAATATGCTGATTGTTGGCACGTAAGGGATAGAACTGTTGATAAAAATATATAAAATAAAAATAAGATGTCGAAAAGTTTTTTTATTTCAACAAAATAATCTATTTTATTTAAGCTACTTGTCATATTTATTAAATATGATATAATAAAAAAGATTAATGCTTACATATATATTAATATGATATGCTAATTAAGGTTATTTAAATGAAATAAAAGCAAAAAATATATATAAAACATTATTTGTATACAATAAACCATGATTTGAGGGGGGAAAATATATGCTAAATACAGATATTGCTATGGGACTTGCAAGAGTAACAGAAGCGGCAGCGTTAAGTGCATCAAAATTTATGGGAAGAGGAGATAAAAATGCAGCAGATCAAGCCGCAGTGGATGGAATGCATAAAGCTTTTCAAATAATGCCTATAAGAGGTAAAGTAGTTATAGGAGAAGGGGAATTAGATGAGGCCCCTATGTTATATATAGGTGAAGAAGTTGGAATTGGCTCAAAAGATATGGTAGAAATGGATATAGCTGTAGATCCAGTAGATGGCACTAAACTTATAGCAAAAGGATTAGAAAATGCTATAGCTGTGGTAGCTATGGGACCTAAAGGAAGTTTATTTCATGCACCAGATATGTATATGAAGAAAATAGCTGTAGGATCAGGTGCTAAGGGAGCTATAGATATAAATAAATCCCCTAAAGAAAATATATTAAATGTAGCTAGAGCTTTAAATAAAGATGTAACAGAACTTACAGTTATAGTTCAAGAAAGAGACAGACATAATTATATAGTAAAAGATGCAAGAGAAGTTGGAGCTAGAGTTAAACTTTTTGGAGAAGGAGATGTAGCTGCTGTATTGGCTTGTGGATTTGAAGATACTGGAGTTGATATAATGATGGGAACTGGTGGAGCGCCAGAAGGTGTTATAGCAGCTGCCGCTATAAAATGTATGGGCGGTGAAATGCAAGCACAACTTTGCCCAACTAGCCAAGCGGAAATAGATAGATGTAAAAGTATGGGAATAGAGGATCATGAAGCTATACTTTATATAGATGATTTAGTAAAAAGTGATGATGTTTATTTTGCAGCTACAGCAATAACAGATTGTGATTTACTAAAAGGTGTAGTTTATAATAGAAATGAAAAAGCTATTACAAATTCTATAGTTATGAGATCTAAAACTGGAACTATTAGATTTATTAAAGCTTGTCATAATTTAGCTAAAAGTGCTATAGTAGTTGAATAATTTTAAAATTAAATTAGTTCTTTAATAATTCTTTATATATAAAGTATGTATTAAAATATAATTGTTTTAATGCATACTTTTTTATTTTATATAATAGATTATTTTTTATAGAGGTCATAGTTTAGTATATTAATTTGTTTATATTTATATAAAATAAAAATATAAAATTGAGTATACAATTATTTATAAATATTTTTATATGATTACAAATAAATATTTGAATTATGATATACAGAATAAATACTAAGAATAATGAAGGATTTAAAAGGATATAATTTAAAAAAACAATACATATCTTATGTATTGTTTTTAATAATTAAAATATAATATAAAAATTAGTATAATAATTAATTTATGTCTTATTACATATTGTTTTTAATGGTTTAACGTTAATTTAATAAATAATAAATTTCATGTATTTTATTTTTATATAATATGATGTAAAATAAAATGTAAACTAATATTAAGGAGTTGTAGAAATGGATATGAAAAAGCTTATAGAAAGAATTAATTTTTTATATAAAAAAAGTAAAGAAGAAGGACTTACAGAAGAAGAAAAAATAGAACAACAAAAATTAAGAAGAGAATATATAGATATAATAAAAGGAAATGTAAAAGTTCAACTAGAAGGAGTTGAAAAAATTCCAACGCCTAACAGAAAAAATTAATAAATCTTTATTAAAGGAGGTGAAAACATTTGGTTACAGTTAAAGATTTAATAAAAGATATGGAATTGGAAGTATTAGTAGAGGGATTAGAAAATAATATTATAGATGTTAGCGATATCAATAGACCTGGTCTTCAATTTTCAGGGTTTTACAATTATTTTGCTAATGAACGAGTGCAGGTAGTTGGAAAAACAGAATGGAGTTTTTTAGATGTAATGAAAACAGAACTTAGACTTAAAAGATTAAACAAATTTTTTGAATTTAAAACTCCATGTACTATAATAACTAGAAATTTAGAAGCCCATGATGAATTTATAAATAGTGCTAAAGAAAAAGGTCAATGGGTTTTAAGGACTGATAAGATATCTACAAGATTTATAAGTTCTTTAATGTCTTATTTAGATGAAAAATTAGCGCCAGAAACTAGGATGCACGGAGTACTTTTAGATGTATATGGTATTGGTATACTTATTACAGGAGAGAGTGGTATTGGAAAAACAGAAACAGCTTTGGAACTTATAAAAAGAGGTCATAGATTAGTAGCGGATGACGCAGTGGATATCAAAGAAATAAATGGAATATTAAAAGGAACATCACCATCTATTACTTCAGGAATGATGGAAGTTAGGGGCATGGGGATAATAGATGTAGCAGCTCTTTATGGATTAAGTTCTATATTAGATGATAAAAAAATTGATTTAATGATTAATTTAGAACAATGGAAAAAGGAAAAAAATTACGATAGATTAGGTGTGGATAAGGAATATATAGATATATTAAATATACCAATTAGAAAACTTACTGTGCCTATAAGGCCAGGTAGAAATTTAGCTGTAATAATAGAAGCTGCTGCAGCTAATTATAGGTATAATTTGGTTACAAAAAATTGCCCAGCAGATATAATAAATGAAAGAATTAGTAAGGAGGCTGCTGCTTTAAAAGAAAATGAATAATAAAGCTATTTTAAGAAAAAACATTATAAATATGAGAAAACTTTTAACTTTAGAAGAAAAAATTGAAAAGGATATAAAAATAAAAAAAAGGCTTTATGAAAGTTTATTATATAAAAATTCAAGTTTTATATTCATATACGTAAGTTTAAATAATGAAGTTAATACCCATGATATTATAAAAGAAAGTTTGAAAAATGGAAAAAGAATATGTGTGCCTAAAGTTAAATCTATAAAGGAAGGAATGGAAGCTTTAGAAATAAAGGATTTCTCAGAACTTGTAGAGTGTGGCACATATAAAATATTAGAACCTAAAAACTTTGAAAATAAAGTAGATCCTAAAGAGATAGATTTAGCTATTTTACCTGGGTTAGCTTTTGATAATGAAGGTGGTAGATTAGGATATGGTGGAGGATTTTATGATAGATTTCTTCCTAAATTAAAAAATGAAAGTCCTAAAATAGCTTTAGCTTATGATTTTCAAATGGTAAATAGTGTGCCTAGAGATTTTCATGATATATTAGTAGATGAAATTATAACTGATCAATAATATTTACAAATAAAAAATAATAAACTACTATAAGTATAAAAATTTTATAGTATAATCCAATAAAATTTGAAATTAATATATTTTATAATAAAGCTAATTTGAAATTTTTATAATAGATATAAATTTAAGTTAGCTTTTATTATAATACAAAAATTTTATGGTAAAATATATGGTGGAGTAAATAATGATTAATAAATAAAATTTTATATTAAGAATAATAAAAACCTTAAGTCCAAACAATATTTATATAAAAATATTGTTTGGGGGATTTTATATGATAATTTTTGATTTATTAAATGATTTTGAAGAAGTTAAAGACGATTTTACATTGGGAAAAAGCTATTATTGGATATTAGTTCATTCACAGGATTTAAATAGCTTAAAGGATAAACTAAATTTAAAGGAAGAAAATATAAAGGAATGTGAGAATTATACTCAAGGAGCACAAATAAATTTTTATAAAGATTATATATTTATTATTTTGAATTTATTAAAGTATGATAAAGTTGTAGAAGTAAATGAAATAAATATATTTTTAAGTAAGGATTATATAATAACAGTTTATAAAGAAAGGCTAAATTTAATAGAGGAAATATTAGATGATATTAAAGAATGTAGAAATTGTTTTTTACTTAAAGAAAATCCTAAGCCATTCATTTTATTGTATTATATTATAGATAGAATAATAATTAAAAATTATGAAGTTATAGCTGTTTTGGAAACTAAGGCAGATAAGATAGAGATAGATATATTAAAGGATCCAAAGCATGAACATATAGATGAAATAATTTATTTAAGAAGACAGGTTTATAGAATAAGAAAATATATAACACCTTTAAGATATATAGGAGATAGTCTTATAAGTAATGATAATGCTATGATAGAAGAAGAATGTGTTAAATATTGTATAAGTTTAAATAATAAAATAGAAAAATTAATGGTTGCATTAGAAACTTTAGTGCAGGATCTTTCCTTGGTGAGGGAAGCTTTTGAATCAGAAATATCTAATAAAACCAATGAATTAATGAAAGTATTTACTTTAATTGCTACTATTTTTTTGCCAGCTAGTCTAATTACTAGCATTTATGGAATGAATTTTGATAATCTTCCTCCTATGCAACATCCTAATGGTTGTTTATATGTTTTAGGATTTACATTTATTATATCTTTATTTTTAGTTTATTTATTTAAAAGAAAAAAATGGTTATAAAATAAACATATGTATTTTATAGAAAAATTAAACCATTTTAACTAATTTATGTTAAAATATATAGTGTAATAGAATATTATGGAAGAGGGGTGAAAGCTTAAGTGATATTTATCACTTAGGTAAAGGTATGGAAAAAGATTTAACTAAAAATTATGAATTAGCTTGGGATAAGTATTCCGAGGAAGATTTAAAAAAGGTTTTTGATTTATCAGAAAAATACAAAAATTTCATGTCTAAATGTAAAACAGAAAGAGAATGTATAAAAGAATTTATAATTTTAGCAGAAAAAAATGGATATAAAAATTTAGAACAAATTATAAAAAATAATGAAAAATTAAAACCAGGTGATAAGGTATATGCAAATAATATGGATAAGACTTTAGCTTTGTTTATTATAGGTAATGAGCCTATGGAAAAAGGACTTAAAATATTAGGTGCTCACGTTGACTCACCAAGATTAGATTTAAAACAAAATCCTTTATATGAGGACACAGATTTAGCTTTATTTGAAACTCATTATTATGGTGGAATAAAAAAATATCAGTGGGTTACTTTACCATTAGCTATTCATGGTGTAATAATTAAAAAAGATGGAACTAAAGTTAATGTGGTAGTAGGAGAAGAAGAATCAGATCCTGTATTTGGTGTGTCCGATTTATTAATTCATTTATCAGCGGATCAAATGGAGAAAAAGGCTTCTAAGGTAGTAGAAGGAGAAAATTTAAATGTACTAATAGGAAGTATGCCTATAAAGGATAAAGAAGCTAAAGATAGAGTAAGAAAAAATATATTAAAATTATTAAATGACAAATATGGAATAAATGAAGAAGATTTTGTTTCAGCAGAATTAGAAGTAGTTCCAGCAGGAAAAGCTAGAGATTATGGATTTGATAGAAGTATGGTAATGGCTTATGGTCAAGACGATAGAATTTGTTCTTATACTTCTTTTGAAGCTATGATGAAAATGGACAAGGCAGATAAAACTTGTGTTACATTACTAGTAGATAAAGAGGAAATTGGTAGTGTAGGGGCAACTGGTATGCAATCTAAGTTTTTTGAAAATACAGTAGCAGAAGTAATAAATTTAACATCAGATAATTATAGTGATCTAAAATTAAGAAGATGCCTTACAAATTCAAAAATGTTATCTTCTGATGTATCAGCAGCATTTGATCCTAATTATCCATCTGTTATGGAAAAGAAAAATTCAGCTTATTTTGGAAAAGGTATAGTATTTAATAAATATACTGGAGCTAGAGGAAAAGGTGGCTCAAATGACGCAAATCCAGAATATATAGCTGAAATAAGGGCTATAATGGAAAAACACAATGTATCATGGCAAACAGCAGAATTAGGAAAAGTGGATCAAGGTGGCGGAGGTACTATAGCTTACATATTAGCTCAATATGCTATGGAAGTTATAGATTGTGGAGTAGCACTTCATAATATGCACGCACCTTGGGAAATAGCTAGTAAAGCAGATATTTATGAAGCTATGAGAGGATACCACGCTTTCTTGTTAGAAGCATAAAATGAGGAAAGTGCGTTGCACTTTCCTTATATTGAGTCTATAGATTTTAAGAGTCTTTCTATATTATCTTTATCTAGAGTAGTTGCACCTATTTTATCTGGGTGGCTACCATCAGTTTTAGTTAATCCGTGAAAATCTGAACCACCAGTTATAATTTTGTTATATTTTTTAGCTAGTTTTTTTAATCTAATAGTATCCTCTGGTTTATTCATATAATATATTGCTTCCACTCCATCAAAATCTAATTTTAATAAATTCTCAACGTTAGTTTTCTTTATTAATATAGGATGAGCTAAGACTGATATAGCACCAGATTTTTTTAATAATGATATACCTTCCTCAGTGGAAATAGTTTTATTTGGTACATAAGCTTTACATCCTTCACCAATAAAGTTTGAAAATATATAATCCAAGTTATAATCATATCCTGCTTCTACAATTGCTTTTGCAATATGAGGTCTTGAAATAACTCCTTTTGTTGATTCCATTATTTTATCAAAACTTATTATTATATTAAAATGCTCTTTTAATTTATTTACTATTTTAGTAGCTCTTTTTTTTCTGAATTCTTTTTTGTGTTTTTGAAAGTTTTTTATTAAATCATTTTTATAATTATTTCCTTTGAAATATCCTAAAATATGAACACTGCAGTCATTATATGTAGTGGATAATTCTATTCCTGGAATTACCTTTATGTTTAATTTTTCTCCATAAAATAATGCTTCTTCTATTCCATCTATAGTATCATGATCTGTTATAGATATTATATCTAGATTTTCTTTTTTAGCTAGATAAATCAATTCTTTTGATGAGTATTTGCCATCAGAAGCGTTAGTATGTGTATGAAAATCACCTTTTATATAAATAAAAATTACCTCCTTTATAACTTAATAAGTTTACTATATATTTTATAGTAAACTTATTATAAATAAAATATATATAATAAATTAACTTATTTATAAATATATTGCTATGAAATAGTGAGGTTTATTGGTAAAAATGTTTAAAAAAATATTAACATATATAAATAAATTTTAAAGTTTATTTGGAATTTATTTTTTTTATATTTAGTGCAAATTTTTCAGCTTTTTTTTCTATATTGGGTATTTTGAATATAGCTTTGGGATCATTAGCTGTTTCCATCAATAAAGCATAAGGTGGCAACAAAAATCCTTTATTTATATTTAGTGCTCCTATTAATTGCTTTGCTACAGAATCACTTCCAGAGTTTCCTGATACTATTACGCCTAATAAATATTTATCATAAAAGCTTGTTTTTCTATAAAGTACAGTAAGTCTGTTTATTGTAGCTGATATGTTAGATGAAATAGCATCATTATAGTTAGGACATAGCCATACTACTATATCAGATTCTTTTATAGCAGGTAATATGTTTTCAACCATAAAACCACCATAAAAACAGCTATTTTGCTTACCATAATGTAAGCATGTTTTATAAGAACAGCCTTTGCATTCTTGAACTTTACCATTTTCTATTTGAATTTCATTTATATCATACTCTTCTAAATTACATGAAGCCATATGCCAAAGACTTAATGTATTAGAAAAAGTATGAGGGGAAGAATAAAGGGCTGTTATTTTAGGTGACTTTATATATTTAGGAGTATAATTTAAAAGTCTTTTACCAAGTTTTTGACATAAATTTAAGCAAATTTTTTCTAAAGGGAGATCTAAAGTTTTTTGCCAGGTTAAAAAATTTTTAAAAGAGCCAGTTGCTTCAATTATTGGATGACCTATAAATCTACAACCTAAAGAATTAGTTACAAATATTAAATCTTGACATACATCTTTTGTAAAAAGCTCTGTAGAACTATGAACTAGTAAAGCAGCTGTGGAGTTATAAAAAAAATCTTTTACTTTAGTTTTTAAGCTTTCTAAAAAAGACCACATATATAAGTCTATACCAGAAAAACCTACTTCGATAGCAAATAATATTTTTTTACCCTTTAAGTCTGATAAATTACTACTATCTATTATAGTAGTAATTTTAGAAAAGTTCTCACAAAAATTCTTAATCATGTCTTTTAACTCTTTAGATACTTCAGGATTAGGCATTATAAGGAATAATTCTTCCATAAAAACACTTCCTTAAAATATAATTTAGATTATATTAAATAACAAAATTGCATAATTATTTTTAAATATAAATGTATTGTATTTATATATGTCCCTAAGTAGAATATGTTATATAAGCATTACAAATTTTTTAATTATACAATTTGCGTGAATATTAAAATTAGTATATTTAAAGAGCAACATTAATTATTTTATATAATAAAATATTAGAAATTTTTCAAATAGTTATGAGTTCTTTCTAATTTTTGAAATAATTTAGGAGACATATTTTTATAGGTTTCTAGTTCTATAGTATTGTTTATAAATCTATTTTTAATTCCCATAAAAGCACCATCTAAAAATGTAGCACTATAATGCCACTCTGATTTTATAGTAGCTATTAAAGAAAGACTTCCAGAAGATAGAGCAGGAGCTATATAGGGTTTGAATCCAAAAGAGCGTATTTCTAAGTTTGATTCTCTAGTTTTTTTTGTTAAAATATCAGATAAATATTTATCATAATTTTCTATACTATTTGCTATTATAAGACCTTTTCCATGAGGGCCAAATGCTCTTCCTTCTTTATGGTAATTTTTAAATTCAGGATATTTATTTGCATAATATGCAGCTCTAGCATTCATAACTCCAAGACCATATCCTCTAATTTGATTAGGGGATAAACCTTCTTTTAGAGCTGATTTGCATAAAAGATCTACTGGATCAGATACTATAGAAAATATACCTTTAAAATTTTTTTCTTTTGCAAGTTTAGCATATAAAGATACTATTTTACTATTTCCTTCAAATTGAACTAATCTTACATCTTTGCTTTCGTTTCCTATTTTAGGTACACCTACAGAAACGCAAAATACAAACATATTACAATTGAAAATTTCATCTTCATTCAATGGTTTTATTTTAGGTAAATTAGGATTTAACGTAGGGCTTTGAATCTGATTACATTCATATTCCCATCTATTCACTTTATTTATGTCTTTATCGTAAATACCTACTTCTTCTATACAATCTCCTCCTAAAAGTCTTAAACCTGTAATTAATGTTCCGCCTACATCTCCTAACCCCACTACATTTATTTTCCATTTTGGATTTGGACAAGGATTAAATTTTAGCGTTTCCTTCCAATTTTTACAAGTTTTATTAATACCTATTAATCTTTTTTCTTCTATAGATTTTTTTATAAATTTTGGAACTGGGATAAGAGAATCTTTTTCTATTAAAAGATCTAAATTTTCATTTTTTATAAATAACATAGAGGTATTAGTTATTAAAAAACTTCTTCTAGAATTCTTTTCATCTAAATTTAGTAAAAAATACATTAATCCTTTATGGGAAGAGGCCTCTTTTTCTGTTATTTTTTTAAAATTTTCTTTTTCTTTTGAAATTATAATACAATTTTCTACAATATAATAAAATAAATTTAAATTTTTCATAAATTCACATCCTATATATTATTTAAGACTTATACATAAAATATTATAAGATTATTTAAGTAAAACCAATGTTTAATCATCTATAATGTTTTCTAATCGTAATAATTTTTCTAAATCATTTTTTAAGTAGTGAGAAGGACTTAAATTTAAATCATAATACATATTTTTACCTTGATCTGGGCATCTTGGAACATTAAATACATGACCGAGTAAGTACAGGCTTAAATTTCTGTCTGTTATATTACGATATTCTTCCTCTATAATTTTAAATATATTTATAGAGTTTTCTATACAGATTTTGGATAAGTTAAATATGGCTTTTTTATTACTATTAACTATAAATTTAGGATAGGTATAAGGTAATATTAAATTTATAGAAGGAAGTAAATTTCTCTTAGGATATTTACCTCGCCATATTAAGTCACCGCCTATAAAAGGATACATTGATACTTCATTAAACCAAAGTTTTAACCTTGGTATAAAATAAACGCTGTCTACAGATCTATTTTGTTTATCCATTAAATCCTTTCCACGTCCAGACATAATTCCTACTATTATGTTTTTTATTTCTAAATTTTCTTCTTTGAATATAGGATCTAGTGCTTTTATTCTGTAACCTTTATGAAGTAAATTGTCTACTAAAATAACCGGTCTATTAAAGGATTTTAACATTCTTACTTGAGTATTAAGATCAAGATAGTGAGGAAATTCTCCTATTTTAAAACTTTTCATATTAGAATAGAATATTTTTTCAGTATGAAGAGCTTTAGTTACAGTATTAGGTACTATATATCTATCTAATATATCTCCATAGGGAACACACATAGCTTTACCTAAATTTCTAGGCTCTTTTACATAACTAGGAACATCATTTTCACTACAAATTTTGTCAATCATAGCTTGATGCAAGAAATTATTATCAAAGGATAAAATTAATTCACCTTTATATAAATTTGTTAAAGAGTTTTGTAGTTTTTTTCTACTTTCTAAAATTGCATTTTTAATTTTTTTGTTATTTCTATAAGGTTCTTTTATAAAATTTTCAATATCTAAGTTCAATATGCAAGGATTACTCATATCTACAGTATATATAGATAAATAATTATTAGTATTTGATATTTTAATAAAACCTTGAAGTTTTAAAGTATCAATTATAGAAGGATTTTGAAATTCAGGGCATTTAGGATGAAATATGGCATATTCATAATCTTTAGAAGCACAGAATGCTAAGGTTTCGGTTACTAGAACTTGTTCTATATATTTGGTTTTTTCTATATTTTTAATATAAAATCCATCTAAAGATAACATTCTACCAGTACTATTATTTCTTATATATTCTGTAATATAATTATCCTTTATTTCTTCATATAATACAGTAGATCTTATCCAATGGAATAAAGAAAATCCTATTAGTTCATTTTTTTTATCTCTTATTAATATTATTCGAGAAGAAGGTTTTTTTCTTATATTATCTAATATTTCTTTTATATTTTTAACTTTATATTTTAACAAAGAAGAGATTTCATTTACTATAAATTCATCTATGGAGTTTAAGATTATTACTCTTAAAGAAATAGGTTTTATTATAGATTTATCTTGGGACTCTCTTTGATAAAATCCTTTTTCATATATATATTTCTCTGCTATAGGATCTACTAAGCTAGATATGCTTTTATTTTCATCTATATAATTTCTTATTTGTGTAGAGCTTATTTTTGAATATTTAGAAGGTAAGGAGAAAATAAGAACATCTCTTTTTATATAAGAAATTATATCATCCAATTTTTCATTATTTTTTCCACGTTGAAATATTATGTGAGAGAAATTAAATATAGAGTTTGGTGTATTTATATTTTCTTTTTTATAACTAGATGCATTTAATACTACATCACTACCAACAGCTATATAAAGTTCAGATTTTGGAAATAAATCTCTTAATTTTTTCAAGTTTTCACTGTTAGCTATGTTTATAGGTATACTAGCAGGATAAATATATATGTTAAGCTGATCTGCAATAGATAAATTTAATATATCCCTTCTTAAAAGACTAGGTAATGTTCTTTTAGACCAGGAAAATTCATCTACTGCTAAAAAAACTTCAAATCCTCTGTTTCTTAAAGCTTTGGCTATCTCTTTATGACTTGAAGAAAAAGGGTCAAAAGTTCCAGGGAAAAAAGCTATTTTTTTTGCAGAAGGTATATTTAAATTTCCAATATAAAAATTATAATCTGATATAAATCTATATATATAGTGCATACCTACAGAGTTTGTAAGCATCATTAAGTTTTTGTTTCTATCTTCTGCAATAAGAGTAAGTATTTTTTTAGCTGTTAGTTTAAACAATTCTGATTTTTCTTCAAGGGAATTTTCTTCACCAAAGAGATGCTTCCCTAGAGAGATAACAGCAGATTGTTTAACTTGTATGTTATAATCTCCTAAGCCATTTAATAAAATTCCCAGCATATTTATTAATCTATTATTATAAAATTTGATATTTTCTTTAAATCTAATTTTATAGATAGAATAATTTGATATGGTAATTCCTATGGTCTTTAAAAGTAAACACTTTAAGTTTGTATTAGACTTTTTAAATTTTATAGTTAAATCTTGTATTATTTCATCCAATTCTATAGGCTGAAGCCATAGAATCACTTGCCCTGCATAGGTTGGGATATATTCTGTAAATCTATTACCTTCTATTTCTAGTCCTCTTAAAAGTTCAATAGCAATCTCATTTCTTTCTGCTAAACTTAGGTAAGGCATAATATCTAAAATAGCATTACCAGCTTTACTTCTAACACTTTCTATATCGCTTACTTTCAAAAGATTAGAAAAGTGTATAACTGTATTCATAGCAAAAGAAGATGGATTTTCTTTTACATATTTTAAAAGAAGATCTATTTGCATGTGTTTTTTTATCCAACTTGTATTGGATTTTAAATTACTTAAAAATATTTCTGTAGCTAATTTTTTATTTATATCAATATGTTTTTCTAAGTTTGAGTATAAATTTTTCATATTTAAACTTTTTGCTAGATTTAATTTAAGCAAATTTTCAGTAATATGTTTTTTATTTATAGTAGATGAATTTAAATAATCTTTTATTTTATTTTTTATATCTTGAGGTACATTTTCTTTTATTAATAAATTTAAAGTTTTAAGAGCACCTAATCTTAAAGATTGATTTCTTTTTTTTAATATATTAAATATAAAATCCCACAGATTTTTAGTATATTTTGAGGAAAAATCTATAGGTATATATTTTGCACTATCTAGCAAAAAAAGTTGAACATCTACATTTTTATACTTTTTATGATCAAAATGATCAAGTAAAACTTTTCTGTAATCATCTAAAGAAATTTCTTTACAATATTTGAATAAGGACTCAACCATTGTAGGGATATTATATCCTAAATTGAATTTATTTATATAAATCATATTGCTTGGAGGAGAGAGCATAGCTTTTAAATATTCACTTAGAACATCTACAGATGTTATTTTAGCTTTTGGAAGTTCTACATTAGAAGGTATTTCTTTCATATAACTTTCGTCAAAGGTAGCAATAAGCTTCCCTATTAGTTCAGCACAATGTTTCCTTATATCATCTTCAGGATGGGTTAGATTTTCAAATAAAAATTTAAGAGTTTGTTTTTTTTGTTTTTGAGTAAAATAAGTAGAATATTTCTGAAGAACTCTAATATACTCCCTAAGATTTTTCCAATCCTTTTCAGAACGAGCAGAATCTAATATGGTTTCTAAAGATATTTCATCTCTAAGTTGATGCATTAAATATATACTGTGATATATTGATATATTTTTAAGACTGTTTATTATTTCTTCGCCTTGCATTAAAGAATATTCAATATTTTTTAATTGTAAAGGCTGAGTAGATATATTTTTATCTGGATTTATATTTATATTTAAGCTTATAAGATAATTTTCAAAATCTTTTAATTTTGCATAAACAGTTGTGTATCTTTTTTTCTTTTTTTCATCTAAATTTTCTAACTTATTGAGTATTACATAAAAAGAATTTTCTAGAGAATAAATATGCATTTTATATCCACATTTTGTTTTAATATTTTTTACTCTAAAATCTGAATAGATTAAAATTAAAGATTCTAAGGATAAATTTTCAACTTCTAAGTCCCAAGTAGAATGGTTCATGGCTATATTACCTATATATGGTATATCATATTTTTTAAACCATTGATCTGTATAATAATAATGAAGATGTGGCACCCTTTTAAAATCTTCACCAGTACAACCATATTTACCTATGTCATGGCCAGCACCAGCACCGGATACTCTACCTAAATCTATAGGTATACCAAGAGCTTTTAATTGACGACCTATATGAAGACATAAGTAGTGGACACCACATATGTGATCCAAAGTGTTAAATCCCATAATTTCTTCACTAAGTTTCATCATTTCATAAATATAATCCTTTTTAAAATTAGCTAAAAATTTTTTATATTCTTGAGGTCTTTCTAGGGATTGTATTTCTTCTTCTTTTAAAAAATTTAAAGGATATTTACTTTTAAAATTATGAGTATCATAATTTTTTTCAAAATCGTTTATTATACAAAATATTTTCAAAAATACTTCTGAACAAATATCTACATTGGGATCATTTGATATTTTATCGATATGAGGAAAAGTTTTATTTAAGCAGTAATTATACACCTTATTTAAGAAATCTTCTTCATTTTTTATAGAATAAATCTTTTCTAATAAATTTGTGCATAATTGTAAGGTACTTTTTGCAGAAAAATCTTTATTAAGTATCATCTTAGATAATTTTTTATTAAATTCTAAAGAATCCATATGTAAATTTACATATTCTTTATTTATATCATGTTTTTTTAACCAAATATTGTTTTTAAAACTTTTAGAAATCTTATTATATAAATATTTAAAATCTGATTTAACCATATATTTAACCTCCTTTATAAAATTAAAGGGTAGTATTAGTATAAATGCTTTTATATGTAATTTTTATTTATGAAAATAAAACATTATTATAATAAATTTTATTTTTATAAAATCTATTATAAAGATTATATAATTTATTTAGCTTTTTTTATAGGGATATAATAAATTTATATTTTATTATTTATTTTACTAATGATTGGTACCATATTCTTTTGTTAATTTAAGTATTTAGCTAAATATTAATAACTAAAATTTTATTAATGTAAAAAAATCATATATTAACTAAAAATCTATTTTGGTTAAAACACCTTAGAATTTTTAGTAATATATGATTTTTATTTATACTATTTACTGAATAAAAAATCACATAGATTATATAAATTATAGGCTTCGGGTATACTACTCATATCTATATAATCCATAGGAAAATCACCATCAAAAGGGTGGACTGAAATATATTGTTTATTATATATATTTATTATGTATTTATCTTTTTTAAAAGTAAAAAATATTTTATATAATGGTTTTGATTCAGGTTTTTTTTCTAAAGTTTTAAAATTTTGTTTCCTTAAAAGAGTTGTAAAATATTTTATTGTTTCTTTATCTTTTTTGCTAATTTCTTTCCCTTTATAAAAATTAGTTTCTAATATAGTGACTTTATATTCTTTTTCAAAGGTCATGTTTTTAGCTAAAAGATTAGTATAATAGAAATTGTTTGGCTTTTTACCTTTCAGCCCATCTATAGGAAACACTATATTACAAGATGTTAAAAAGAAGCAAGAAATAAATATTAAAATTATTAAATTAAAAAATTTTTTCAAGTAAATCACCTACATAATTTAGTACTAATTAAAACTATGTATTTTTTTTAGTTTTTATTACCTTTATTAATGTTATAATGATAAAAAAAACACGTTTATTAGGGAGGGGTAATTTTGAAGTATCAATTAATAGCATTAGATATGGATGGAACTTTATTAAATGATGAAAAGAAAATAACAGAAAAAACTCTTTCTTATATAAAAAAAGCAAAAGAGAAAGGCGTTAGGGTAGTTATATCTTCTGGAAGAATTCCAGGAGGGCTAAAGTTTTATGAGGAATTTATATCTAAAGAAGAACCAATGATTTGTGCTAATGGTGCTTTGATTTTAAATCATAAAAAACAAACTATGTATAATGAAGGAATTAATAAAAATACATTTTTAAATATTATAGATATTTTAAGAAAATATAAAAATACATACTATCATTTTTATCATGATAATATAATGTGTACAGAAAAATTTGATTATAGTACAAAAAAATTTTATAAATTTAATGAAAGTATAGAAAGAAAATATAGAATAGAAATAAGGATAATTGCAGATAGTAAAAAATACATTAAAAATATAGATAGTGAAATAAATAAAATAGTAGTAGTTGATGATGATTTAGAATATTTAAATAAAGTTCAAATGGAAATAAAGGATAATTTAAAGGTTAGTATAACTAAATCTCATATAAGCAATATAGAAATATGCAATTTTGGAATTAGTAAAGGAATAGCTTTAGAAAAACTAGCTAATTATTATGATATACCCATAGAAAAGTGTATAGCTGTAGGTAATGATGAAAATGATATTAGTATGATAAAAAAAGCAGGTCTTGGAGTATTTATGAAAAACACAAGAGAAGAATTGAAGAAATATGCTAATTATGTAACTTATATGGATAATAATAATGATGGAATAGCAGAAGTAATAGAGAAATTTATATTAAGCTAATTTATATTTTTAAAAATTTATTACAAAATAAAGAAATTAAAATTATTTATATTATTTATAAATATACATATTTAGATTTATAAACAATTGAAGATATAATTAGAAAATGTTATAATACCCGGTATAGGTACCAATGTTGTTATAGTAAAAAAGAGGAGTTTTAGTTATGAAAAATCAAAAGAAAGATGCTAAAAAAGATATACAAACTAGACTTAGAAGAATTGAAGGGCAAGTAAAGGGAATAGAAAAAATGATAGAAAATGAATGTTGTTGTAGAGATATACTTATACAAGTAGCCGCTATAAGAGCTGCTATGAATAAGGTAGGAGGTTTGGTTTTAGAAAATTACGCTAAGCAGTGTTTCTTAGGAGAAGATAAGGAAAAAGATAAGGCTATAGAAGAACTAGTATCAGCTTTTATTATGTTTATGAAATAAAGAAATATATACTTGAAAGAGTCTATATCAAAATAGATTTAATTTTATTTTGATATAGACTCTTTTATTTTATAAAATTATTTTTACTCTGTTATGTTTTTCTTTGGCTTTATGGTTATTAAAATTTTTTCTCGAAATTTATATATAAGCCTTGTTGTAGAAGACACCATAACCATACCTAAAGCTATAGCTCCGGCTACAGATAATGTAGTAAATCCTGTATTTAAAGCTCCATTTACATCTCCTTCAATAACTTTTTGCATAGTATAATACATTCCACCACCAGGAACCAGAGGAATCATAGAGCATATTACCATTAGGGTTACAGGAGTTTTTTCTACTCTTGCCATTATTTCTGAATATATACTTCCAGCTATGGATCCTATAAAAAAGCTGAATACTGTAGAATAGTTGTTATTTTTACAGATAAGATAGGATAACCAAGCTATGCTTCCACCTAAGGATGCATAAATAAGCTTTTTTCCTTTAATGTTAAATATACATGCAAAGCCTAAGGATGCTAAAAATGAAAATATAAAATTTGAAATCATAATCATAAAGTAGTTCCTCCCAAATGTATCCATAATTTAAGTACTACACCGGAGCCCACTGCTATTGCTACAGCTATTAAAAATGCTTCAGCTCCTCTTACAATCCCAGAAATTAAATCTCCTGCGATGGTATCTCTTAAAGCATTAACTATTGCAATTCCTGGAACTAGTATCATTACAGAACCGATTATTATTTTATCTACATTTAAACCGGATACTACTAATGTGCTTAACAAAGCAAAAAGAGATACCGTAAATCCACCTACTAAGTTAGTAAAAAATACATTTACATTTAAGTAACTTAGAAAAGAAAGCACTGGCTTTAGAGCAGCTCCTATTATGAAAGAGATTAAAAAGTCTAAAAAATTTCCTCCAAACAGTAATGTAAAGAAAGAAGAAATAAAACAAGAAGAAATTATTTCTATTTTATAATCATATGGTACGCCTTTTTTTATGATATTTAATTCTTTTTCTACTTCTTCTAAAGTTAGATTCTTTTCTTTTATACTTCTAGATAAAGTATTTACCTTATCTATTTTATCCAAATCTATAGTTCTACTTGTAATTCTTTTATTAAGAGAAACAGTTTGACCTGCTTTATTTGTAGCAGATATCATTATTACTGTTGGAGTAACATAATTGTCAGAGTCTTCTATGTTATAAGCAGCACATATTCTAGACATGGTTTCTTCTACTCTATAAGTTTCTCCACCGCTTTGCAATATTATTTTTCCAGCTTCTGCAGCTATTTTAATTATTTTGTTAATATCCATGTTATCACCGTTTATTGTCATATTTTTATGTTATCAAAAGTATTATAACACCAAAATTATCTTTGTAAAACGAAATTTTTGTATAAAAGTGAAAATTGAATTTTATTGATTATTTTTAATTTTACAACTATAATTGATAATTAATATATGTTTATTTTTAGGAGCGTGATAATATGGATTTTACAAATTTAACAAATACCGATTCAACTATATTGGGGCTGATAAAAAAAGAGGCAGAAAGACAAGAATATAATATTGAATTAATAGCTTCAGAAAACTTTACAAGTTTATCCGTAATGGAAGCTATGGGATCTTTATTAACTAATAAATATGCAGAAGGATATCCACATAAGAGATATTATGGAGGATGTAAATTTGTAGATGAAGTAGAAGATTTAGCAACAGAAAGATTGAAGAAATTATTTGACGCAGAGCATGCTAATGTACAACCACATTCTGGATCACAGGCAAATATGGCAGTTTATATGTCTGTACTTCAGCCAGGGGATACTATACTAGGCATGGATTTATCTCATGGTGGACATTTAACTCATGGAAGTCCAGTAAATTTTTCAGGAAAGTTATATAATTTTATATCTTATGGTGTAGATAAAAAAACAGAAATTATAGATTATGAATTATTAAGGAAAATAGCTTTAGAAAATAAGCCTAAAATGATAGTATCTGGGGCTAGTGCTTATCCTAGAATTATAGATTTCAAAAAAATAAGAGAAATTTGTGATGAAGTTGGTGCTTATATGATGGTAGATATGGCTCACATAGCAGGACTTGTAGCTACAGGATTACATCCATCACCAGTACCTTATGCGGATTTTGTTACAACAACTACTCATAAAACCTTAAGAGGGCCTAGAGGTGGAGCTATTTTATGTAAAGAAAAATATGCAAAGGAAATAGATAAAGCTATATTTCCAGGAATTCAAGGTGGTCCATTAATGCATATTATAGCAGCAAAAGCGGTTTGTTTTGGAGAAGCGTTAAAAGAGGATTACAAAACATATATGAAGCAAGTTGTAAAAAATACTAAAGTTTTAGGGGAGGAATTAATTAATTACGGATTTAGATTAATATCTGGGGGAACTTATAACCATTTATTGTTAATTGATCTAACTAATAAAAAAATAACTGGAAAAGATGCAGAAAAACTTTTAGATTCAGTAGGAATTACTGTGAATAAAAATACAATACCTTTTGAAACATTAAGTCCTTTTGTAACTAGTGGTATTAGGATAGGAACACCAGCAGTAACTACAAGAGGGTTTAAAGAGGAAGAAATGAAAAAAATAGCCTATTTCATTAACTATTCTATAGAGCATAGAGAGGAAAATTTATCTCAAATTAGAGAGCAAGTAAAAGAGCTTTGTAAAAAATATCCATTGTATCAAAATTCATAAAAAATGTAGAATTTACACATAATAAATAGGGCTTATGCTTTAAAATAAGAGCATAAGCCCATATTTTGGTGATATATTGTAGAAAAACTATATAAATTCAAAAAATATAGCAAATTTAAAGCAAAATCATGTGTAGACAAAAATATAAATAGTATGTACAATGAATCTGTAATAAGAAAATTTTAATTAAAAAATAAAAATATAAAAAATGTTCTTTTACAATAAAAGTTTTTATATTTTTAAGAAGGAATTTTAAATTTTATGTAGAAGATTTATTTTAGGGTGATGGTTTGTAAAATTACCCATAAATATAATAAGATGGTGCTATTTACGAGAAGATAGCTTTTTATTATAAAATTATTTGTTATAACTTTAACTAATTTGTTATAACTTTAATTAGTTTTGCAAACGTATTCTTAATATTAAAGATATTAATATATTTACAAATATTTAAAGTTGTAATTATATTTTTATTATAATAATTATAAATTTACATAAACTAACGTATGTAATTAAAATTAAAGTATTAAACATATTATTTTTCGGAGGTGTTTTTATGAAAATAGTATTAGCTCTAGGAGGAAATGCCCTACAATCAGATCCAAAAGACAAAACTCCTGAAAGTCAATTAAAAACCTGTAAAGATACAGCAAAATCAATAGTAGATTTAATCGCGGAAGGTCATACAGTTTCAATAGTCCATGGAAATGGTCCTCAAGTAGGTCAAATATTGGCATCTGTAGAAGCTGGTCATAAAGCAAATGATACTAACGTATTGTTCCCATTTGACGTTTGTGGAGCATTTTCACAAGGTTATATAGGATATCATCTTCAAAATGCTATAGAAGAAGAATTAAATAAAAGAAATATCAATAAACCAGTAGGAACAGTAGTTACTCAAGTATTAGTAAATGCTGATGATCAAGGATTTAAAAATCCTACAAAACCAATAGGTTCTTTTTACAGTGAAGAAGAAGCTAAAAAGTTAGAAGCTGAAAAAGGTTATGTAATGAAAGAAGATGCAGGAAGAGGATACAGAAGAGTTGTTGCTTCACCAAAACCTGTAGATGTTATAGAAAAAGCTATGATAAAACAATTAGTTGAAGCAGGAAATATAGTAATTTCTTGTGGAGGTGGTGGAATTCCAGTTGTTAATGAAAATGGAATTATAAAAGGAGTTCCAGCGGTTATAGATAAAGACTTTGCAGCTGAAAAATTAGCAGAAATAATAGATGCTGATATGTTATTAATTCTTACAGCTGTAGATCAAGTTGCTATAAACTTCAATAAACCAAATCAAGAATCTTTATCTCAAATGAATTTAGAAGAAGTTGATAAATATATTAGTGAAGGACAATTTGCTCCAGGAAGTATGCTTCCAAAAGTTGAAGCTTGTAAAAAATTTGTTGAATTTAATGAAAACAAAATTGCAATAATAGGATCTCTTGAAAAAGCAAAAGATGCTATTAACGGAACTTCAGGTACAAGAATAGTAAGATAACATTAAAAAGCTAAAATGGGTTACATAATACATATGTGATCTAAATATAAAAGTTTATAATATAAATAATTATACTATTAGGAGGAATAAGATATGTTTAACTTAAAAAACAGACATTTTTTAACATTAATGGATTTCACACCAAAGGAAATAAATTATTTCTTAGATTTAGCTAGAGATTTAAAAAGAGCTAAATATACAGGAACAGAAGTACCAAGAATGAAAGGCAAAAACATTGCATTAATATTTGAAAAAACTTCAACAAGAACTAGATGCGCATTTGAAGTTGCTGCAAAAGATCAAGGAGCTCATGTAACTTATCTTGGACCAACAGGAACTCAAATTGGTAAAAAAGAATCTATGGCAGATACTGCTAGAGTTCTTGGAAGAATGTATGATGGTATAGAATACAGAGGATTTTCACAAGAAACTGTTGAAGAATTAGCTAAATATGCTGGAGTACCAGTATGGAATGGATTAACAGATGCTGACCACCCAACTCAAATTTTAGCTGACTTTTTAACAATTCAAGAACATTTTGAAAAACCATTAAATGAAATTACTTTTGCTTATGCAGGTGATGGAAGAAACAACATGGCTAATGCTTTAATGATTGGTGCTGCAAAAATGGGAATGGATTTCAGAATAGTTGCTCCAAAGAGCTTATTCCCAGAAGAAAAATTAGTAGTTGAATGCAAAAAAGTAGCTGAATCAACAGGCGCTAAGATAACTTTAACTGATAGTGTTGACGAAGGTGTTAAAGGTTGCGACGTTATATACACAGATGTTTGGGTATCAATGGGAGAACCAGACGAAGTTTGGGCAGAAAGAATAAAATTATTAAAACCATATCAAGTTAACATGGAAATGTTAAACAAAACAGGAAACAAAGAAGTTAAATTCATGCACTGCTTACCAGCATATCATGATTTAAAAACATCAGTAGGTAGAGAAATCCATGAAAAATTTGGTTTAAATGGTATGGAAGTTACTGATGAAGTTTTTGAAAGCGAACATTCAATCGTATTTGATGAAGCTGAAAACAGAATGCATACTATAAAAGCTGTTATGGTTGCAACATTAGGAGATCAATAATATCTAAATATATAAAATAAAAGGAAGAATGGAAACATTCTTCCTTTTATTTTTATGCAAAAATATATAAAACTAATTATAAATATAGTTCATAAAATTTAATATATTAAAGAAAAAATTATCTATTATTTTAAGATAACATGTGATATAATTTAATTAATACGAATTATAAAAATAAAATTTCAAAAAATATTCGGAAAGAGGGATAAAAGTGGGGAATGAAATAAAAACATTATTCGTAGAAAAGAAACCACAATTTAGAGTGGAAAATCAAAAAATGTTAAAAGATTTTAAGTTAAGCTTAAATATAGGGAATATAGAAGATATAAGAATTTTAAATAGATATAATATAAGTGGCATAACTGATGAAGAATACAAATTATCTAAGTATACTATATTTTCAGAAAAGACTGTGGATGATTTGTATGAAGAAGAATTTCCTTATGATAGTGGAGATAAAATTTTTGGAGTAGAATATTTACCAGGTCAGTATGATCAAAGGGCTGACTCAGCAGCTCAATGTATACAAATACTTACCCAAAGAGAAGGGGTAATTGTAAAGTATAGTAAAATTTTTGTTATAAAGGGGAATATAACAAAGGAAGAATTCAAAAAAATAAAAGAATATTGTATAAATAAAGTAGATTCGAGAGAAGCACAACTTAAAAATCCTGATTCTATAGTAGATATATATCCGGAAGTAGAAGCTATAGAAGTGTTAGATGGATTTATAAATTTAAGTGAAAAAGAACTAGAAGATTTTTTGAAAGATAGGAATTTAGCTATGACATTTGAAGATTTAAAATTTTGTCAAGAGTATTTTAAAGCTAAAGAAAAGAGAAATCCTACTATAACAGAAATTAAAGTTATAGATACTTATTGGTCAGATCATTGTAGACATACAACTTTTATGACAGAAATAGAAGATATAAAAATAGAAGATGGATTATATACTAGTGCAATAAAGAGTGCCTATGAAGATTATAAAGATCTTAAAAAATATATATATGAAAAAGAAAGAGCTACTTGTCTTATGGATATAGCAACTATAGCTGCAAAAGAGTTAAGAAAAAAAGGATTATTGGAGGACTTAGATGTATCGCCGGAAATTAATGCTTGCAGTATAGTAGTAGATGCTGAAATTAATGGCAATATAGAAAAATGGCTTGTTATGTTTAAAAATGAAACTCATAATCATCCTACAGAAATAGAACCTTTTGGAGGAGCAGCTACCTGTATTGGAGGAGCTATAAGAGATCCTCTTTCAGGAAGAGTTTATGTATATCAAGCTATGAGAATTACAGGAAGTGCAGATCCAAGACGAAGCTTAAAAAATACATTAGAAGGAAAACTTCCTCAAAAGAAAATAACAACTGAAGCGGCTCATGGATATAGTTCCTATGGGAATCAAATAGGTTTAGCTACAGGACAAGTTGTAGAAATATATGATGAAGGTTATATGGCTAAAAGGATGGAAATTGGAGCAGTTATAGGAGCAGCTCCTATGGAAAATGTAATAAGAAAAGAACCTAAACCTTCAGATGTGGTTATATTGTTGGGAGGAAAGACAGGAAGAGATGGTATAGGAGGAGCTACTGGTTCTTCTAAAAAACATACAGAAATTTCTATCGAAAATTGTGGATCAGAAGTACAAAAAGGAAATGCACCAACGGAAAGGAAAATTCAAAGATTATTTAGAAATAAAGAAGTAAGTAATATGATAAAAAGATGCAATGACTTTGGAGCTGGTGGAGTATCTGTAGCTATTGGTGAACTTACAGAAGGAGTTTATATAGATTTAAATAAAATTCCTAAAAAATATGAAGGATTAGATGGAACGGAATTAGCTATATCTGAATCACAAGAACGTATGGCAGTGGTAGTTTCAAAGGAAGATAAGGAAAGGTTTATTAAATTTTCAAAACAAGAAAATTTAGAAGCTACAGTAGTTGCAGAAGTTAAAGAAGAGAAAAGGCTTAAAATGTTATGGAAAGATAGTATTATAGTGGATTTAGATAGAGAATTTTTAAATACTAATGGAGTAAGACAAAAAACTAAGGCTTATATAACTAATCCAGAAAAGAAAGATTACTTTAATAAGATATCTTTTGATTCAAAGGAAAATATAAAGGATAAATGGATAGAAAACTTAAAAGATTTAAATGTGTGCAGTCAAAAAGGATTAGTAGAAATGTTTGATAGTACAGTAGGAGCAGGTACTGTTTTAATGCCATTAGGAGGAAAATATCAAAAGACTCCACAAGAAGGTATGGCAGCTAAACTTCCAGTATTAGAAGGAGATACTACTACAGCTACAGTTATGACATATGGATTTGATCCTAAAATATCTAAATGGAGTCCTTTTCATGGAGCTATGTATGCAGTTATAGAATCTGTAACAAAATCTGTAGCTATGGGAGTAGATTATAAAAAAATAAGACTTACTTTTCAGGAATATTTTGAAAAACTGGATAATAAAGAAGAGAAGTGGGGAAAACCACTAGCTGCTCTTTTAGGAGCATTAAAGGCTCAAAGAGAATTTTATATTGCATCTATAGGTGGAAAAGATAGTATGTCTGGAACTTTTAAAGATATGAATGTACCACCAACTTTAGTATCTTTTGCGGTAGGTATTACTGATGTAAATAGAATAATATCTTCAGAATTTAAGGCAGTTGGAAATAATGTTATATATATAAAATGTGAAAGAAATGAAGAAGAAATGCCTAATTTTAATAAGCTTAAGAAAAATTATGAAGGTGTATATAATGCAATAGAAACAGGCAATGTTTTAGCTAGTTCCACCATTAAATTCGGAGGAATTTCAGAAGCAATAAGTAAGATGTGTTTTGGTAACAATATAGGTGTAGAATTAGAAAATTTAGATAATAAGGAATTATTTTCTTCAGATTATGGTTCTATAATATTAGAAGTTAATAAAGATTTTGATTTAAATATATTAAAAGAAACAGATTATAAAATAATAGGTAAAACTGTTGAAAAAGCTTCTATAAAAATTGGAAATGAAGAAATATTACTAGATGAATGTTATGAAGAGTTTGAAAGTACTTTAGAGGGAGTGTTTAAATCAAAGATAGAAAAAGAATATAGAAAAGATCTAAATATACCGCTATATGAAAATAAAAATATAAAATCACCAAGTATAAAAATTCCTAAGCCAAAGGTTTTAATACCAGTGTTTCCAGGTACTAATTGTGAGTATGATTCTAAAAGGGCTTTTGAAAAAGCTGGTGGAGAGGTAGAACTATTTGTATTTAATAATATGAATTCAAATAATATAAAAGAATCTATAAATAATTTAAGTTCTAAAATAAAAAAGACTAATATAATTATGTTACCTGGTGGATTTAGTGCAGGAGATGAACCGGAAGGTTCTGGCAAATTTATAGCAACTATATTTAGAAATGAAAAAATTAAAGAGGCAGTTATGGAGCTACTTAAAGTTAGAGATGGATTAATGTTAGGTATATGCAATGGGTTCCAAGCTTTAATAAAATTAGGATTAGTACCTTTTGGTGAGATTTGCGATATAAATGAAAGTTGTCCAACATTAACTTATAATGATATAGGAAGACACCAATCTAAAATAGTGTATACTAAAGTAGTGTCTAATTTATCACCTTGGTTTAATAATGTTAAAGTAGGAGATATACATGCAATACCTGTATCCCATGGAGAAGGTAAGTTTTATGCTAAAGATAGTGTAATAAAAAAGTTAATAAATAATGGTCAAGTATCTACTCAATATGTAGATGCTAACGGAAATGCTACTGATGATATAGAATATAATCCAAATGGATCTATATTTGCTGTAGAAGGTATTTGTAGTCCAGATGGCAGAATTCTAGGTAAAATGTCACATTCAGAGAGAATAGGTTATGGAACATTAAAAAATATATTAGGTGATAAAGATCAAAAAATATTTGATGCTGGAATAAAATATTATAGATAAATATTATATATAATTTTAAAAGCGTAGAATAAATTATAATTAATTTTAATATAATAATAAATAGAAAATATACGTAATTAGCAAATTTAGTTATTACGTATATTTTTTTTATGTGTGTATTTCAAATTGAATTTATTCTTCCATTCTACATTATATAGAATATATATTTTTGTAAAAAGCTACTAATTTTTCTGAAAATATTTTAATTTCTTAAATTTTTGAATTGACAAAACACTAACTAGAATATTATAATTAAATCAGATAAAAGTAGATTTTAATACTATATAATGTGTAGTTTAAATTTATTTTTTATAATAATAAAGAGGTGATATAGTGAAAATACTTTTATACACCTTTATAAGTTTGTTATCTTTTAGTTTATTTACCCTTCTTTTAAGTGCTGTAAGATTTATATATCATCATAAATACGGTAAAGCAGTTTTCCAAATTAACAAAAGCAAATATAAAAAAAGCAAAATTTCTAAAAAAGAGTTTCCAATGAATGTAAGTCCATTTAAAGATGAAGACGATAATGTATATTTACCTTTAAAGTATGTAGCTAATTCTTTAGGAATAAAGCTGTATAATGATGATGAGTATAGTATAATTATAAAGGTGATGGATAAAAACATTAGAGCTAATGAGGACGTTATCTTTATAGAAAACAGTTCAACAAAGTTAAATAGAAAGATAGATAATAATATAAAAATAAAAAATAACGAATTAATGTTACCACAAAGCTATATTAAAGATATTTTTGAAGTAAATATAGAAATAAATAATAAAACAGGTGAAGTAATACTGAAGTAAAAATATATTAATCAAAATTTTTATTTCATGATTATCAGAATTAATATTTTCATATTTTGAAAATAAGAGTGAAGATAAGATATATTATTATATAGCTGGTTTCTAAGTTTTAGTAGAAGTGAAAACTTATGAAGTTAAGAAAGTAAATATGTTTATAAGGTTTAAAAAGCCCTTACTTAGTTAATAAGAAATTATAACTAAATAGGGGCTTTTTATTTTTAAATTTTATTTTAAAATATCAATTATTTTATATATGAGTTTCCATCAAGGGGGATTAATACCTGCAGAGGAGGTTTTTTATCAGTTAATCCTATAATATAAACAGTATAATATTTATTAGCTTTTAGATTAGCATTTGGAGATATTAATATTATATCTTCTGTATTAGCAAGTTTTAAATTTAAGGTATAGTTTTTAGGAGCTACTGGGGTATAATCTGTTATATTTTTATAACCTACATTATCAAATGTTTTTTTATCATTCATATAAAAATCTATATTAGGATCATCAGGAGAAAGATTAATAGAACGTACATAAGCTTTATTTGGATCCTTACTGTCTAATTTTTTATCAAGTATATAAAATAATGATATATCTTCTAAAAGTCCTGTAATGGCTATTGTATAAATAGAATTTGGTGGAATAAAAATATTTTCATCTATTATGGCTATATCCTTTTTACCAGAAGGAAATACTTTTATGTTATGATCGTTAGACTCTAAAGATGTATATTCAGTAAAGCCTCTATAGGCTAGTCCTCTAGATATTAATTTATCATTTATATATATATCTACTGAGGGGGTATTAGGTGATGCATGAAGAATTCTGAAATGTGATTTTTCATCACTTTTTCTAAATCTTATTTTGTTATTATCAAAATAAGGTAAATCAAACATAATAAAACCTCACTAAAAATTTCTACAATATTAATATATATAAGTATTTCTGAATTTGTTACAGAATATCAAAATCTCTTGTTAAAATATTAGCTAAACTTAATTAGGTAATATTTATGTAAAAGTGTATGCAATTTACTATTATCATAATTGCATATATGTATATTTTTTAACAAGAATATAGTAAAAATAACTTTATAATGCAAGAAAATAAAATAATTAAATCAATATACAGTAAATTTTAAAAAAATAAATTTAATTTAAAAAAATGAACTAATTTGACTTAAAATTAGATTTTACGGAGAATCTAAAAGGTGATAACATTTACAATAAATAAAATCTATTTTGAAGATAATACAAAAACAAAGGAGGGTTTTTATGGAGTTATTAAAGATTGTGGAAGGTTTTAATAATATACTTTGGAGTTATATTTTAATGTTCTTTTTGTTTGGAGCTGGAATATTTTTTACTTTTAATTTAAAATTTGTACAGGTAAGAAAATTTAAAGTAATGTTTAAACAAGTATTTTCAAAAAATAAAAATAACGATTCAGGTATAACATCTTTCCAAGCTTTGGCTACAGCTGTAGCAGCACAGGTCGGAACGGGAAACTTAGCGGGAGCTGCTACCGCTATTGCTGCTGGAGGACCAGGTGCTATATTTTGGATGTGGATTAGTGCTTTCTTTGGGATGGGAACCATATTTTCAGAAGCGATTTTAGCGCAGAAATATAAAGTTAAAAAAGATAGTGGAGAAGTACTTGGTGGACCAGCTTATTATATAAGAGATGGATTTGGTAGTAAAAAATTAGCAGGGTTCTTTGCTTTTTCTATGATGGTATCAGCTTGTCTAACTGGAGATATGGTTCAATCTAATTCAATTGGTATATCTATAAACAAAGCTTTTGGAATTCCTAATATAGTTGTAGGTATAATAGTAGCAATACTTACTGCATTAATAGTTCTTGGAGGAATACAAAGAATAGCATCAGTTACGGAAAAATTAGTTCCTATTATGGCTTTATTTTTCATTATAGGAAGTTTGATAATTATAGGAATTAATTATGATAGTATAGGTCCAGCATTTAAAATGATATTTGTAGGTGCTTTTAATCCTAAAGCAGCTACAGGAGGTCTTATTGGTGTATCTGTGAGGGAGGCTATGAGATATGGAATATCTAGAGGTCTATTTTCTAATGAAGCTGGTATGGGATCCACTCCACATGCTCATGCTGTAGCAGATGTTAAATATCCAGCAGAACAAGGATTTGTAGCTATGTTTGGATTATTTATTGATACTTTTGTTGTTTTAACTTGTACAGCTATGGTAATTTTAACAACTGGAGCGTTAGATGGAAAAACCACAGGAATAGAATTAACTCAACAAGCGTTTATAAATGGTTTTGGGAGTTTTGGTAATATATTTGTAGCAATAAGTTTATTTTTCTTTGCTTTTTCTACAATAATAGGGTGGTATTTCTTTGGATTATTAAATGTTAAGTTTATATTCGGTGATAAAGGGACAAAACCTTATGTAGTAATATTTCTTGTAGCTTTAGTAGCAGGAACAGTTTTAGATGTACCATTAGTATGGCAATTAGCAGATACTTTTAATGGATTTATGGTAATACCTAATTTAATAGCTTTAATAGCATTAGTTAAACTAGTTAAAAAAGAACTTAATAATTATGAAAATCATGTTTGTACAAAATATTAGATTTTAAATATAGTTTAAATAATAAAAGTTATAAGAAGTAATATTTAATAGGTTAGTAATAAAAAAATAGATAATATAAAGAATATCTTTAACACAATAGGCATATATAATAGTGTTAAAGATATTTTTGTGTTTTAAAATTTAAAAAAATATTTAAAATAAAATATCTTTAAAATATTCTGAATGATTTGTTATTTTTTTATAAAATATATTGATAAAAATAATCTTATCTTTATTCATATATAACTAAGACAATATAAAAGATAAAATATATTTTATAAGCATATTTATATTTAAACTTAAAAAACATCTAAATACAAGTAAATAAGACATTATAATATAAAATTTATTGATTAAATCCTATTTTATACTTACAATTATGATTTAAAAATATTAAAAATTTAATTTTTCAATGTACAGTAGTAAAATAGTTTGTTAATAAATATGAAATAATATATTTTAAAATATTCATAAATGTATATTTTTTAACAATTATAACAGGATATAAGCGTTTTAAATGCAATTTATCTAAGGTTTTAAGATTATTATGCAGTAAATTCAAAATATTCAAAGGTAATTATTTTAAATAAAGAATAAGCATATAAATATTAATTTTACTTAATATTTGAAAGATGATAACATTTACAATAAGGATTTAATCCGACTACATTTTAAGATATACATAAAAGGGGAGAAGTTTATGGAATTTTTGCTAAGGGTTTTCGAAAGTATTAATAATGTGCTATGGTCCTATATATTAATGTTTTTTTTATGTGGGGCAGGAATATTCTTTACTTTTAAATTAGGATTTGTACAGGTTAAGAAGTTTAAGGCAATGTTCAAACAAGTATTTGCTAAGAATGATAATGATGATGGAATTAGTTCATTCCAAGCGTTGGCTACTGCAGTAGCGGCACAGGTAGGAACAGGAATTTTAGCTGGAGCTGCAACTGCTATAGCATCTGGAGGGCCAGGAGCTATATTTTGGATGTGGATTAGTTCCTTTTTTGGTATGGGTACTATATTTGCAGAAGCTGTTTTAGCTCAAAAATATAAAACTTATGCTGAAGATGGTGAAGTTTTAGGTGGACCAGCTTACTATATAAGAGATGGATTAGGTAGTAAAAAATTGGCTAAATTTTTTGCTTTTGCTATGATGGTATCTGCCTGTTTAACAGGAGATATGGTTCAATCAAATTCTATTTCTATAGCTATAAACAAAGCCTATAATGTTCCAACTTTAATTACAGGAATATTTTTAGTAGTTCTTACAGCTATGATAGTTATAGGTGGAATAGAACGTATAGCATCAGTTACAGAAAAATTAATACCTATAATGGGGGCATTATTTATATTAGGTAGTTTAATAATTATATTTAAAAATTATTATAATATAGTACCAGCTTTTAAAATGATATTTGTGGGCGCCTTTAATCCAAGAGCTGCAACCGGTGGACTTATAGGTGCATCAGTAAGAGAGGCTATGAGATATGGAGTATCTAGAGGTTTGTTTTCTAATGAAGCAGGTATGGGTTCAACACCTCATGCACATGCTGTGGCAAATGTAAAACATCCAGTACAACAAGGTTTGGTCGCTATGTTTGGAGTTTTTGTAGATATTTTTGTAATATTAAATTGTACAGCTTTTGTTATACTTACAAGTGGAGCTTTGGATGGTAAAACTACAGGTATAGAATTAACACAACAGGCTTTTGTAAATGGTTTTGGTGGTTTTGGTAATTCTTTTGTAGCAATAAGTTTATTTTTCTTTGCATTTTCAACTATGATAGGGTGGTTCTTTTTTGGAGCTTTAAATGTAAAGTTTTTATTTGGTAAAACAGGTATGAAGTTTTATACTCCAATATTTTTAATTTCTTTAATATTGGGTACTATTTTAGACGTTCCTTTAGTATGGCAATTAGCAGATACTTTTAATGGATTAATGGTTATACCAAATTTAATAGCTTTAATAGCATTAGCTAAATTAGTACAAAAAGAACTTAAAGATTATAATGAAAATTTTTTATTGAAACAAGCAGTAGCAAATAGAAAAACAAGTAATTTATAATACGTATAAATTTTATTAATTAATATAATATATTAAAAAATTAATAAATCTATTTAATAATCCTTCATGATATAATATTATATATATAAGAGTTTAATATTATATTATGGAGGTATTTTTATGCTTATTTTAACAGCAGAAGATATTAAAAAAGTATTTACTATGAAGGATGCTATAGAAGCAAATAAGGAAGCTTTTAAACTTTATTCAAATAATAAAGCTGAAGTTCCATTAAGAACAAATATAAGTATACCTAAATATAAAGGATCAAGTCTTTTTATGCCAGCTTATATTGAAGATTTAGATACAGCAGGAATTAAAATAGTATCTGTATTTCCTGAAAATGTTAAGCTAGGAAAGGCAGCAGTACCAGCTCAAATGATATTGTTAGATGGAAAAACTGGTGAAGTTTCAGCTATAATGGATGGAACTTATTTAACACAGCTTAGAACAGGTGCTTCTGCTGGAGCAGCTACAGATATTTTGGCAAGAAAAGATGCTAAAATAGGAGCTTTAATAGGAACAGGTGGACAAGCTTTATGTCAATTAGAAGCTTTACTGTCTGCTAGAAATTTAGAAAAAGTAAAAGTTTACAGTAGAAATTTTGAAAATGTAAAAGCCTTTGTAGAAAAATCTAAAAAAAGTTTAAGTCAATATGATACAGAGATATTAGGGGTAAATAGTTCAGATGAGGCTATTAAAGATGCAGATGTTATAACAGTAGTAACTACAGCTACCTCACCAGTTTTTAATGGTAGAAACGTAAAAGAAGGTGCTCATATAAATGGTGTAGGATCTTATATGAAGCATATGCAAGAACTTGATGAATATATTATATCTAGAGCAGATAAAATATATTTAGATTCAAAAGAAGCTGTTTTAAGCGAAGCTGGAGATTTTATAATACCTTTAGAGAAAGGAATTATAAAAGATGATAGAATTACAGGAGAATTAGGACAAGTTGTTTTACAATCTATAGATGGGAGAGAAAATAAAAAGGAAATAACTTTATTTAAGTCTGTAGGTATTGCAGTACAGGATGTTGTAACAGCATATAAAATATATGAAAAAGCCCTACAAAATAAAATAGGAAAAGAAGTAGAAATATAAGCAGCGAACCCAAATCTACGATTTGGTGTGAGTCGCTTACTCCTATATAATAGGAGTTTCATATAAAAAGAACATAAATAGATTAGTTTATTTAATAATAGCAATTATAAAATTGAATAAGTAGTAGATTTTCTTCTTATATTTAGTAAATTAAGTTAAAAAAGATAAATAAAGTGAATTAAAAAAATATCTATGAAAATTGTAAAAGTTTAATAATATTTCATTTATTATAGTTTAAAAGAAATATAAAAGCAGGAATTTAAAAATTCCTGCTTTTTATATATGCTTATAATTATAACAGTGTGGGTTTATGGAGGTTACATAATTATAAGCTATACAAACAAATTTTATTTAAATAAAAATAGTATTATCTGCAGAAGTCATTTCTTCCACTATAGTATACATATTTGTTATTTCTCCAACTTTAAGTTTATCTTTTATATTATAAAAATCAAGGCAAGTTCCACAGCTTAGTATTTTAACTCCTTTGTTTTTTAGTGTTTGTATACTTTCAAGGCATTCAGAACCTTCAATGGTAAGTTTAACTCCACCATTTAAGAATAATAAATGGGAAGGAAGTTTATCGCTTTCAGATAGAGCATACAAATAACTTTTCATAAGAGCAGTTCCTAATTTATCATCTCCGCTACCAAGTACATTTTTGGAAATCACCATAACTAATTTTCTTTCATTTGACAAAATATTTTCACAAGCTACACAATTTTCTTTAGTAATAGTTATATAATATAAAGAATCTTTTTCTTCTATTTTGCTCTTAAAACCATTTTTTTCAGCGAGTTTTATAATATTATTTTTAGCTACTTCATTATCAACTATAGTAGTAGCTTGTCCTTCTTCTATGGAATCAAAATATTTTTTTGTATTAATTACAGGTTGAGGACATTTCAATCCCTTACAGTCAATTATTTTAGCCATATTTTTAGCCTCCTAAAATAAATCTTACTTATACACTTAATTATATCACAAATTTACCAATGAACTTATAAATAATACTTATAGATTATAGTAAAACTATTTTATAATATAATGGAATAGTAAAATTTATCTTGAAATTTTTCTTTGTGTTAGGTATATTTATAGTTGTTTTTGTTTTAGCAGTTCTTAAAATTATCTAAACATATTTTTATTATAAAGGATATAAAAAGAGTTTATAGAATATAATTATAATTAATGGATTTATTTTTAGTTTTAATAATTCAATATACTAGTGCTAGAAAGTACCATAAATAAGGAGTGAGACTATGGGTCCAATAATTTTTACAGATGCTAGTTGTGATTTACCAAGAGATTTTATAGATGAAAATAATATACCTTTTTTAGGTCTTATGTGCAATTTTAAAGGAAAAGATTGGGAAGACGATTTTGGCAAAACCTTATCTTATGAAGAATTTTATGAGGGAATTAAAAATGGTGAAATGCCTTCTACTAGTCAAATTAATGAATATAGATTTGAGCAAAAATTTAAAGAATTACTAAAGGAAAATAGACCTATTATATATATAGCTATGTCATCTGGACTGAGTGGTACTGTAAATAGTGCTAAGATGGCAAGAGAAGAGATATTAGCACAAAATGAAAGTGCAGATATAACTATAATAGATACAAAATGTTCTTCTATAGGGCAAGGATTATTAGTATATAATGCTGTTAAAATGGCTAAAGAAGGTAAGAGTAAAGATGAAATAGTAAAATGGGTTAATGAAAATAAGAGTAAAGTTAACCACTGGTTTATGGTGGAAAATTTAACTCATTTGAAAAGAGGAGGAAGAGTGTCAGCTACCTCTGCCACGATAGGAACTTTATTAAATATAAGGCCTATTATACACATAGAGAAAGATGGCACTTTGAAAAATATAACTAACATAAGAGGAAGTAAAAAAGCTATAAGATATCTTTTAGACAAATTCAAGGAAAATTGCATCAATTATGAAGATGTACTAGTAGGAATAGTTCATGGGCATTGTAGAGAAGAAGCAGAAAAGATTAAAGAAATGCTTACAGATGAATTAGGTGTAAAAAAGTTTATAATTAACGAACTTGGTATTGGTATGGGAGCACATTGTGGAGATGGAATGCTGGCATTGTGCTTTATAGCAAATAAATGATGTATAAGTAATATATATAAAACCTCCTTTTTTAGTATAATAAAAGAGGAGGTTTTTGGAATTTATTATATATTTAAGTGATTTTAAAATGTGGGGGGTTTTTTTTGAAAAATAATATTATTAATCAAGTTCTAATTCTTTCTATAATAATGGGTATAGGAATTATTTGTGGTAAAAAAGAAATTTTAAATGAGGAGGCAAACAAAAAACTTTCTGAACTTCTAGTTAAAGTTACTTTGCCATGTCTTATCATATCTTCTTTTAATTATAATTTTACTGAAGATATGATAAAAAATGCTAAGCTATTTTTTTTCTATTCAATAATTGTACATATAGGTTTAATATTAATAAGCAATTTGCTTTTTATAAAAAATAATGAAAAAGCTAAAAAGGTTCTTAAATTTTCTACTATGTTTTCCAATAGTGGATTTATGGGATATCCTGTAATAGAAGCTTTATATGGTAAGGTTGGAGTATTTTATGCTTCTATTTTTGGTATACCTTATAATATATTTATGTTATCTGTAGGAATTATGATATATACAGGAGAAAAAGATATTAAAAATTTAAAGGGTGTATTAAAGCATCCAGGTATAATTGCTACGATATTAGGAATGTTTATACTTTTATTTCATATTTCTATACCGATGCCTATAAAAACATCATTGCAATATGTTGGATCTATGACTACGCCTTTATCTATGATAATAGTGGGTGCTATGCTTGCAGATATAAATATAAAAGAAATTTTTTCAGGAATAGAAGCTTATTATGGTGCTTTTGTAAGACTTATAATAATACCTGTTTTAGTATATATTTTAATGATTTTATTGAAAGCAGACAAGCAATTATTAGAGATATGTGTAATATTAGAAGCTATGCCTACAGCAGTATTGGCTACTGTGCTTGCAGAAGAGTATGATGCAGATGTGGTTTTAGCAGCTAAATGTGTATTTATAACCACTATTTTATCTATTATAACAATACCATTAATAGTAGCTTTTATAACTTAAATAAGACATGGATATTAAAAGCATTTTAACATAATAAAAGTTTTAATTATACTGTATAATATAAAGTATTAATTAAATTGTTTTTATGTTTATTAATGACAATTCTTTATATATATAGTTAGCATGAGATAATATTTTTAGATATTAGTTGATATTAAATTCAGTATTATAAAAGGGGTGAAAAAATGTTTGATACACATTTACATACAAAATTTTCTACAGATTCTACAATGACTATATATGAAGCTATGAAAGCTTCAAAAGATAATAATCTAGGTATAATAATAACAGAACATATGGACTTAGGCTTAAAAGATGAAAATAAATTTTGCTTTAATGTACCTTCATATTTTGAAGAATATGATAAATATAGAAATAGTAAACTTCTTTTGGGTATAGAATTAGGAATGGAAAAAGATCTTGTAGAAGAAGGAAAAGAAGTAATTGATAGTGGAAATTTTGATTATGTAATAGGTTCTATTCATTTAATAAATAAAGTTGATTTATATTTAGATAAATTTTATGAGGATAAAAGTAAAGAAGAGGCTTTTCATATTTATTTTAAAAATATGCTATATAATTTATTAAAGTATGATTTTATAGATAGTTTAGGACATATAGATTATATTTCGAGATATGCAAGTTATGAAGATACAGATATAAGTTATGATATTTTTAAAGATGATATAGATGAAGTTTTAAAGGTTGTAGTAGAACAAGAAAAATCTATGGAGATTAATACAAGAAGATTAAATGACAAAAAAGCTTTGAAAAATTTAGTTGAAATATACAAAAGATTCTATGAATTAGGAGGAAGAACAGTTACTTTAGGTTCAGATTCTCATAATGCTAAGGATATAGGAAATAGATTGAATTTAGCAAAAGAAATTGCAGATTACTGTAATTTAAAGATTGTTTATTATAAAAATAGAAAACCTGAATATGATAAATAGAATCAATAATTTTCTATGAATCAACTTTATAACTTGATAAAATGAAGGCTTTAACTTACAATGTTAGGTAAAGTCTTTTTGTGAGGTGAAAACATGAGACCTTTAGCAGATTTAATGAGACCTAATAAACTAGAAGAGTTTGTAGGGCAAAGACATATATTATCTCAGAACAAACCTTTATATAATTTAATAAAAAATAAATCTATATGTAATTCTATATTTTATGGGCCACCAGGTACAGGGAAAACTACTCTGGCTAATATTATGGCTAATTACGTTGATAAAAAATTTTATAGGTTAAATGCAACTACAGCATCTATTAAGGATATTCAAGAAATCACTTCTAGTATAAATAGCTTGTTAAATTACAGTGGAGTTGTATTGTATATAGATGAGTTACAACATTTTAATAAAAAGCAGCAACAAGCTTTATTAGAATTTATAGAAGATGGAAGAGTGGTATTAATAGCAAGTACCACTGAAAATCCTTATTTTGTCATACATAAAGCTATTTTAAGTAGATGTAATATATTTCAATTTAAACCTCTTAAAAAAGAGGACATTATTTTAGGATTAAAAAAAGCTATAGATAAATTAATAGATAAAAATATAAATATAACTTATACCAATGAAGCTTTAGAGTATATAGGTGAAATATGCCAAGGTGATTATAGAAAAGCTTATAATATTTTAGAGTTAGCCATAAATTCTCATAATGGATACAATATAGAAATTACATTAGAATATATAGAATCATTAGGACAGTCTAATATAAAAGGTGATGCTACAGGAGATGAACATTATAATGTATTAAGTGCTTTTCAAAAGAGCATAAGAGGAAGTGATGCTGATGCAGCAGTTCATTATTTAGCAAGGCTTATAAAAAGTGGAGATATTGTATCTATTACAAGAAGATTATCAATTATAGCAGCAGAAGATATTGGGTTAGCTTATCCTAATGCATTAACTATTGTAAATTCTGGGATAGATTTAGCTTTAAAAGTAGGATTTCCTGAAGCACAAATTATCTTATCTGAAATTACAATATATTTAGCTACTTTACCAAAATCTAATAGTGCTTATATGGCTATAAAAAAAGCTATGAATGATTTAGAAAATATAAATTTTGGAGATGTTCCAAATTATCTTAAAGATTGTCATTATTATGGTGCTGATAAATTAGGAGTAAGAGGATATAAATATCCCCATGATTTTAAAAATAATTATGTTAGGCAACAATACTTACCCAAAGAGTTAAAAGATAAAGTATATTATGAAGCTCAACATAATAAATATGAAGAAAATTTAAAAAAATATTGGGAAAATATTAAAAAAATTAAATAAAGAAGTAGTCATTTTAGTATAGTTTTAAAGAATTGAAACTATACTTTTTTGTATTAAAAAATAATTATTATATATAATAAAATTGTACTGTAATAACTCTAATTATGAGTTATAAAAAAATTATAAAATTAATTAATATAGTTGACAGGTTTACTCTGATTTGCTATTATAAAAACAAATCATAGTAAAGTGGTCAACATTAAAAGGATGTGATTAAATGAAGTTGTCAACTAAGGGTCGGTATGGAGTAAAGGCTATGGTAGATTTGGCAATTAACTACGGTGGGCAACCAGTTTCTATAAAAAATATTTCAGAAAGACAGCATATATCTGAGTATTATTTAGAGCAATTATTCTCTCCACTTAGAAAAGCCAAGCTCATAAAAAGTATAAGAGGAGCTCAAGGAGGTTATATCTTAAATAGGCATCCTAAAGATATAACAGTGGCAGATATTATGGGTGTTTTAGAAGGACCTATAGAAATATCTAGCTGTTTAGAAGGCGAGGATAGTTGTAGTAATATGGAATGTTGCCCAACTAGGATTTTGTGGGTAAAAATAAAAGAAAGTTTAGATAATATAATGGAATCAACTACCTTACAAGATATGGTAGAAGACTATAAAAAAATAAATTCACCAATTAAAAGGAGTGAAAATAATGAATAAACAAGTTTATATGGATTACTCAGCTACTACTTATACTAAACCAGAGGTATTAGAAGAAATGCTTCCATTTTTTACTGAAAATTTTGGGAACCCATCTTCTTTATATTCTTTCTCAGATAAAACAAAAAGGGCTGTAAATATAGCAAGAGAAAGAGTAGCAAAAGCAATAAATGCAGAAAAAAATGAAGTGTTTTTTACAAGTGGTGGTTCAGAAGCAGATAACTGGGCATTAAAAGGTATAGCTTATGCTAATAAAAATAAAGGAAATCATATAATAACTACTAAAATAGAACATCATGCTATATTACATACAGCACAATTTTTAGAAAAAGAAGGCTTTAAGGTAACATATCTTCCAGTAGATAAAGATGGATTTGTAAGTGTAGAAGATGTAAGAGCTGCTATAACAGATGAAACTATTTTAGTTTCTGTAATGTTTGCTAATAATGAAATAGGAACTATAGAGCCAATAAAAGAAATAGGTAAATTATGTAGGGAAAACAAAATTTACTTCCATACAGATGCTGTTCAAGCCATAGGACATGTGGATATAGATGTAAAAGATATGAATATAGATTTATTGTCTATGTCTGCTCATAAATTTTATGGACCTAAAGGAGTAGGTGCTCTATATATAAGAAATGGAGTTAAAATACAAAATTTAATTCATGGTGGAGGTCAAGAAAGAGGTAAGAGAGCTAGCACAGAAAATATAGCTGGTATAGTAGGACTTGGAAAAGCAATAGATTTAGCTGTAAAAAATATGCCAGAAGAAAATAAAAAATTAGCTAGATTAAGAGAAAAATTAATAAATGAAATTGAAAAAAGAATTCCCGAAGTAAAATTAAATGGACCTAGAGATATGAATAGAAGATTACCTAATAATGTTAATTTCAGTTTTATAGGTATTGAAGGAGAAACCTTATTATTAGATTTAGATATGAATGGTATTTTTGCATCTACAGGAAGTGCTTGTGCCTCAGCATCCTTAGATCCATCTCATGTACTTTTATCTATAGGATTGCCACATGAAATTGCACATGGTTCTTTAAGATTAAGTTTGGGAGCTAAAAATACAGAAGAAGATGTAGATTATGTATTGGAAATACTTCCTAAAATAATAAAACAAAGAAGAGATATGTCCCCACTTTGGGAAGATTATATGAAAAACAAGGAGGAATAAGTATGTATACAGAAAAAGTAATGGATCATTTTAGAAACCCTAGAAATGTAGGAGAAATAGAAGATGCTAATGGTATAGGTGAAGTAGGAAATGCTAAATGTGGCGATATAATGAAAATATATTTAAAAGTTGAAGATAATATAATCAAAGATGTAAAATTTAAGACTTTTGGATGTGCATCTGCTATAGCATCATCCAGTATGGCTACAGAACTTATTAAAGGAAAAACTTTAGAAGATGCATGGAAGCTTACAAATAAAGCTGTAGCAGAAGCTTTAGAAGGATTACCACCAGTAAAAATGCATTGTTCTGTACTTGCAGAAGAAGCTATACACAAAGCAATAAATGAATATAGAGTATCTCAAGGTTTAGAGCCATGGGAAATGAAGACACATTCTGAACATATTCACGAACATGTACATGGTCATTAATAGATATATATATAATTTAACTTTATATAACATATTAAAAAATACCCTGATTAAGAGGGTATTTTTTTTATTTTTGATAAAACTAAGGATAGGGATTTACAATTAAATTTTAATAAAAATTTTAGATTTAGAAAATTAATATAAAAGGAGAAAATATGTACAGAAGTAAATATTTTAAATATATGAATGTGTATGATACTAATGGTAAAAAATTAGGATTTATAAAAGATGTATTAGTAGATTTTAATGAAGAAAGTGTTGTGGGATTTCTAGTAAGTTCTTATAAAATACTAAATAAAAATAATATAGTGCTTATAGAAAATATAGTATCTATAAATAAAAATATGGTAGTAAAAAAATTAGAAAAAGGAAAATATTTAAGTTTTAATGATATAAAGCATTTAGAAGTTATAGATATAGATGGAGTTTTAATGGGCGTTATTGAAGATATAATAATAAATGAAGAAAATTATAAAATATTAGCTATTATAATATCTATGGGATTTTTAAATAATTTTATAAAAGGGAAAAAAATAATAAGTCCTAATGAAATAATATTAGGAGAAGAAAATATATTGTATTTCAATTATAAAAGTAGAAATTTAGACTTTAAAATTATGCTAAAAAATAAAATAAATACACAGGAGTAAAAGTTTATGAAAAAATGCTACAAACATTTATATTGTAAATTATTATTTTTTATAATACTATTTCTAATAATATTTATTATATTTATAAAAAATTCTATAGTAAGAGATATACTTTCTTTGTTTTTTATATCTTTTGTTATATATTATTTATTAAAACCTATACACGCATTTTTAATTCATAAGGGTATAAATGAGAAGTTTTCTGCTTTACTTTTAGTTGTTGCATTAATAGTAATTATAGGGGTTTTTATTATTTCTATAATACCTGCTATAATAAAAGAGGGATATAATATAACAAGTTCTATAGGATATATTCAAAAATATATAGATTATATATATAATAAAATAAATCTACTAAATAATAATAAAATTTTGAGAGGAATTTTTAATAAATTAAATGGAAAAATTGAAAACTATACAGTAGCAACTGGAGAAGTTTTTTTTAATAAATTTGTAGAGTTTGGAGAAAATATATTAGATTATGCAGTTATTCCCATAATAGTATATTATTTTTTAGCTGTTGGAGATAAAATAGTACAAAAGTTTTTTATGATTTTCCCCATTAAGATAAGGGATATTGTAAAAAGCATATCTGATGATATAGATAAAATTTTAGCACGCTATATTATAAGTCAAGTAATATTATGTTTAATAATAACTATACTTACATTTTTAGTTTTAGTAGTCTTAGGTATAAAGTTGCCTATATTATTATCTTTGATAAATGGATTTTTTAATATAATACCTTATTTTGGACCAGTTATAGGATCCATTCCAGCTATATTAATAGCTTTAACTAAATCACCTAAAACTGCTTTGTGGGCTCTAATATTGTTATATGCTATACAACAAATAGAAGGAGATATATTGGCTCCTAAAATCACAGGGGATAGTGTGGATATGCATCCTTTAACTGTTATATTACTTCTTTTAATAGGAGGAAAAATATACGGTTTTATTGGAATGGTTTTAGCTATACCTATAGGAGTTATAATTAAAATTATATATGAGGATTTAAATTATTATCTATTTTAAATATATTATAAGATTTATAAGATAAATTCTGCATATCTTGACATAATGGTAATTTTTATTTATAATTTGAGCATAATAATATTAAATAAATATTTAGTGATGATTAAAAGGAGTAGGTAGAGTAACTTTATGTAGAGAGGAAGTGTGTGGTGAAAACTTCTTAAAGTTTATACTGAAGGCTGTTTAGGAGCTATTTTTTAGAAGTTGTAAATACAATTTTGTATTTAAATTAGGGTGGTACCGCGGAATGTAACTTTCGTCCCTTTTTAGGGATTGAAGGTTTTTTTTATTACAAAATATAAAGTAAAGGAGAGATAAACCATGAAAAAAATGGGGTTAAATCAAATAAGAGAAGAATATTTAAAGTTTTTTGAAAGCAAAGCACATCTAAGATTACCAAGTTTTTCTTTAGTACCAAAAAATGATAAAAGTTTACTTTTAATAAATGCAGGAATGGCTCCGTTAAAGCCTTATTTTACAGGACTTCAAGTTCCTCCAAGTAAAAGAATTACAACATGTCAAAAATGCGTGAGAACTGGAGATATAGAAAATGTAGGGAAGACTTCAAGACATGGTACTTTTTTTGAAATGATGGGTAACTTTTCCTTCGGTGATTATTTTAAAGAAGAAATTATTCCATGGGCTTGGGAATTTACAACAGAGGTTTTAAAATTACCTAAGGATAAATTATATGTAACTATATATGAAGATGATGATGAAGCTTTTGATATATGGGTAAACAAAACAGATATAGATTCTAACAGAATATTTAGATTAGGCAAAGAAGATAATTTTTGGGAACATGGAGTGGGACCTTGTGGACCGTGCTCAGAAATTCATTTTGATAGAGGTGCAGGAGAAGTTAAAACTTCAGAAGAATTTGTAAAAGCCAGTGATGAAGATAAGATAGTAGAGTTTTGGAATCTAGTATTTACTCAATTTGATAAGGACGATGAAGGAAACTATAATAAATTAGCTAATCCTAATATAGATACAGGTATGGGACTTGAAAGAATGGCTACTATAATGCAAAATGTAGATAGTATATTTGAAGTGGATACTATAAAAGTTATATTAGATGAAGTATGTAGACTTTCAGGAGCTAAATATAAAGAAGATAGATTAAAAGATATTTCTATAAGAATAATAACAGATCATATAAGAAGTATTACGTTTATGATAAGTGATGGTATATTACCTTCTAATGAAGGAAGAGGATATGTTTTAAGAAGACTTTTAAGAAGAGCTTCAAGACATGGAAAAACATTGGGGATAAATCATACGTTTTTAAATAATTTAGCTGACATAGTTATAGAAAATTCTTGCAAAAATTATCCAGAACTAGTAGAGAAAAAAGAATATATAAAGAAAGTTATAAAATTAGAAGAAGAAAGATTTGATGAAACTATAGATGCTGGAATGGAAATATTAAATAATTATATAGAAGAAGTTAAAAGTAACAATCAAAAAGTTCTTTCAGGAGATAAAGCATTTAAACTATATGATACATATGGCTTTCCGGTAGAATTAACAGAAGAAATATTAGAAGAGGAAGGTATAAATATAGATAGACAAGGCTTCGATAAAGAAATGAAAGAGCAAAGAGAAAGAGCAAGATCGGCTAGAGAAGAAACTAATTATATGGGGGCAGAAGATACTATACTAAATAAAATAGATTTAAGTATAAATACACAGTTTCAGGGTTACGATAAGTTAGAAGTTGAATCTAAAGTGGCATTGATTATAGAAAATGAGGAATTTAAAAATTACATTGAAGAAGGTAATGAAGGTGTAATAGTAACTTACAATACTCCATTTTATGCAGAAATGGGTGGCCAAGTAGGCGATACAGGCATTATATATAATGACAATTTTAAAGCTTCAGTAATAGATTGTAAAAATAATATATCAGGAAAAATACTTCATTTTGTAAAAGTTTTAGAAGGAAAGATCTCTTTGGAAGATCAAGTTATATTAAAAGTAAATGAAGAAAGAAGAAATAACATAAGAAAAAATCATACAGCAACCCACATACTACATTCTGCTTTAACAAAAATAGTAGGAGAACATGTACAGCAATCAGGTTCTTATGTAGATGATGAAAGATTAAGATTTGATTTTAGCCATTTTGAAGCAGTATCAGAGGATAGACTAAAAAAGGTAGAAGAAATGGTAAATAGAGAAATAATGAAAGTTAATAATGTAGTAACTAACATTATGAATATAGAAGAAGCTAAAAAAGAAGGTGCTATTGCATTATTCGACAATAAATATAAAAATGATGTTAGAGTAGTTTCTGTAGGAGATTTTAGTAAAGAGTTATGTGGTGGAACTCATGTAAGAAATAGTGGCGAAATAGGAATGTTTAAAATAATTTCAGAAGCAGGAGTTGCTGCTGGTATAAGAAGAATAGAAGCAATAACAGGTTTAAAAGCTATGGAATATGTAAATTATAAAAATGGTATATTAAAAGAAGCAGCACAAATATTAAAATGTAATGAAAAAGAAATTATAAACAAATTAAATCATCAAGTTTTAGAGATGAAAGAAAAAGAAAAAGAAATCGAAGCTTTAAAATTAAAGTTAGCAAGTGGTGCAGAAGATGAAATATTAAATAAGGTAAAAGAAATAAAAGGTGTTAAAGTAGCAGCAGCTGTAGTAAAAGATATAGATGCAAATGCTTTAAGAGAATTAGGAGATAAAATAAGAAATAAGATGCAAAGTGGAGTAGTTGTTTTAGGAAGTGACTATAAGGGTAAAGTTTTATTTGTAGCTATGGCAACTAAAGATACAGTAAATAAAGGAATACATTGTGGAAAAATAATTAAGGAAATTGCAACTATAGCCGGCGGTGGTGGCGGTGGAAGACCAGATATGGCACAAGCTGGTGGAAAAGATCCAAACAAATTAGAGGAAGCTATAAAAACAGTAGAAACTGTAGTGGAAAGTTTAGTTAAATAGTATACTTTTTAATAAATATGTCTTATAATATAATTAAAGAACATAAAAAATAAATATTGGTTGCTCCATAGAAAGTTGCAATCCTTAAAGATTGTATAGGAAGGTGATAAAATGAGTGGAGATAAAACAATACAATTTGATCCTGTAGAAAATAAAAAAACATTAACAAAAGAAATACTTACGAAAGTTTACAATTCTTTATTAGAAAAAGGCTATAACCCAGTAAACCAACTAGTTGGATATTTGATCTCTGGTGATCCAACTTATATAACTAATTATAATGGAGCTAGATCTTTAGTTATAAAGTTAGAAAGAGATGAAATACTAGAGGAAGTAATAAAATCATATTTAGGGATAAATTAAAAATAAAGGTGCCCTTTAGGGCATTTTTATTTTAAATGTGGAAATAATACATAATGGAAGATTAAATTTTAATTACATATAATTTGATTTAACTGGTTTTTGGAATAGTTATTTAAAATTATTTTTTATATTTTGAATGTTAGTAATGAATAAACAGAAATAGTATAAATATATTATTTAAGATTATTAATAACTTAAATTTATGAAATAGAAGATTTATATAAAACAATACTTAGGAGAGATTTATGAGAATATTAGGACTAGATATAGGTGATAGAACCATTGGGGTTGCTATAAGCGATCCATTAGGCTTTACAGCTCAAGGAATTACAACTATAAGAAGAAAAAGTGAAGCCTATGATTTGGAAGAAATAAAAAAAATATGTGATAAATATGAAGTAGATACTATAGTTTCAGGCTTACCTAAAAATATGAATGGAACATTAGGACCACAAAGTGAGAAAGTTCTTGAATTTTGTGATTTAATAAAAAATTATGTTAATGTTGAAATAAAGATGTGGGATGAAAGATTAACCACTGTAGCTGCTACTAAAGCTATGCTAGAGGCAGATTTATCTCGCTCAAAAAGAAAAAAAATAGTAGATAAAGTAGCTGCTACTTATATATTACAAGGATACTTAGACAGTTTGTCAAAATAAGGAGGGTAATTATATGGATAATAATGTAAATACAATAACTTTAACAGATGAAGAAGGAAAAGAAACTGAATTTGATGTAATAACAAAACTTGATATAGAAGATAAAGAGTATGTAGTTGTAGTTCCAAAAGATGAACAAGTGGATGAGGCTATAGCTCTTAGAATAGATAATAATGATAATGGGGAAGAAGTTTTAGTACCGGTAGAAGAGGATAAAGAATTTAATATGGTAGCTGAAGCTTATGAATTATTATTTTCAGAAGAATAGTAAAAAAATAATGTTAAAATAAAATTCGTGAATTGAAGATAAAGATTATCAATTGACAATAGGATTATACTGTATTAAACTTATATTAAAATAAAGTAGTTAAAGGTGGAATGAAAAGTGGCAGATTTTAAGAGGGAAGAAATTGAAAAGCTAAAAGAAGAATTAAAATCTAAGGGATATAAGTTAACTCCTCAAAGAAGAGCAATTATAAATATGATAAAAAGACATGAGGGGAGCCATTTAACTACAGAAGAAGTATATGATTTGGTAAAAGAAGAATGTCCTGAAATAGGTCTTGCAACAGTATACAGAACAGTACAACTTTTAGAAGAAATGGGTGTTATATACAAATTAGATCTAGATGACGGATGCAGTAGATATGAATTGGTAAATGAAGATGAAAATCATCAGCACCATCACTTAATATGTAGTAAGTGCAATAAAGTAATAGAGGTTAAAGATGATTTTTTAGAAGATTTAGAAGAAAATATTGAAAAAGAATATAATTTTAAAATAGAAAATCATAGTTTAAAGTTCTATGGTATCTGCAAGGAATGTCAAGGAAAATAAAATAATAAAACTATGATAAAAACATAAAAGAAAAAGGAGGGAAGAAGTTTGCGAGTGGACAAAGAAATAGATAAATCAAAAGAGAGAGTAAAAGATAAGGAGAAGGATAAAGTAAAGATTATTCCTTTAGGCGGTTTAAATGAAATTGGCAAAAACTTAACCATTATAGAATATAAAAATGATATAGTAGTTATAGATTGTGGCCTTAAATTTCCAGACGACGATATGTTAGGAATAGATGTAGTTATTCCTGATATAACTTATCTTAAAAAGAACATAAACAAAGTAAAAGGAATATTTCTAACCCATGGTCATGAAGATCATATAGGAGCATTACCTTACGTTTTGAGAGAAGTAAATGTACCAGTGTATGGGACTAAGCTTACATTAGGAATAGTAGAAACTAAATTGAAAGAACATGGACTACTAAGTTCTGTAGAGTTAAAGTGTATAAGACCAAGGGAAATAATTAGACTTCAAAATGTTTCTGTGGAATTTATAAGAACTAGTCATAGCATAGCAGACACAGTAGCTATAGCTATACATACACCTTTAGGGGTTATTCTTCATACAGGGGATTTTAAAATAGATTATACTCCTATAGATGGCCATGTTACAGATTTAGCTAGATTTGCTGAAATAGGAAAACGTGGGGTTATTGCTATGATGGCAGATAGTACAAATGTAGAAAGGCCAGGCTATACCATGTCAGAAAGTACTGTAGGCGAAGCTTTTCTAAATATATTCTCAGGAGTAAAAGGAAGAATAATTGTTGCTACTTTTGCATCGCATATTCATAGGATACAACAAATAATAATAGCTGCTGAAAAATTTAAAAGAAAAGTAGCAGTTTCTGGTAGAAGTATGGAAAATATTATGGAAGTAGCTATGAAACTTGGATATATAAAGGCAGAAAAAAATATATTTATAAGTATAGATGCTATAAATAAATATCCAGATGACCAAGTAGTTATTATAACGACTGGGAGTCAAGGGGAACCTATGTCAGCGCTTTCAAGAATGGCAGCTTCAGAGCATAAAAAAGTAAATATAAAGCCTGGTGATAAAGTAATTATATCTGCAACACCTATTCCAGGCAATGAAAAATTAGTATCTAGAGTTATAAATCAGTTATTTAAAAAGGGTGCAGATGTTATATATGAAACACTTGCAGATATTCATGTATCTGGCCATGCATGCCAGGAAGAACTTAAACTTATGCATACATTAGTAAGACCTAAGTATTTTATACCTGTTCATGGAGAATATAGACATTTAAAACAACATGGAGAACTTGCTTGTCAATTAGGATTGCAAAAAAACCATGTTATGGTTTCAGATATAGGTGATGTTATAGAGGTAAGTAGAGAATGTATTAGAAAAAATGGTTCTGTAGTGTCAGGTCAAGTGTTCGTAGATGGATTAGGTGTAGGAGATGTAGGGAATATAGTATTAAGAGATAGAAAACATTTATCTCAAGATGGTATATTGACAGTAGTTGTTACTATAGAAAAAGTTTCAGGTTCTGTTATAGCAGGCCCTGACATAATATCAAGAGGTTTTGTTTATGTAAGAGAATCAGAAGATCTAATGGAAGAAGCTAAGAAGTTAGTAAAAAAAGCTCTAGAAGAATGTGAAAGAAATCATATTACAGAATGGGCTGCAATTAAAACAAATATAAAAGATGTTTTAAGAGGATTCTTATATGAAAAAACAAAGAGAAAGCCTATGATATTACCAATTATTATGGAAATATAGCATCTTATATTAAAAAGTTTAGCTAAAATAATTATTAAAAATTTTTTAATATATAATAATTTTAGAAATCTAAGCTATGAATTTTAGAAATAGAATATTTCAAATTCATAGCTTTTTAAAATTATATATTATTCAAATTAAGATTATTTTTATATAGGATATTTAATTAATATAAAAGGGAAATAGCAATAATATTTAACAAAAAAATTATTTTAAAATTTTTTATTAAATTTTTATTTAGAAATATAGAATATTACATAATGAAAATGTTTAATGAAATAGTATATATAATTTTAGATAAATAAATTAATATACTACATAAGTTGACTTTTTTTGAGTATAATATTAAAATAATAAGGTGAACCAAGTTGGATACTAGGAAGTATCCAATTTTTTTGAGTAAATGATATTTTACTTAAAAGTATTTATTTAAATATTTTGAAATAATTATTAAAAATATTTATTTTAAATATTATTTTTTTGTGATAAGTAATGGTTTTATATAAAAATTAGTGAAATTATCCGGGACTTAGTGCCGTTTATTTAATAGGAATAGGTTAATGGTACTTATCTGTGCGATAAAATATATAAGTTTTTAATTTAATAATAGGAGGAAAGAATATGAGCTTATTTGTTAGAAATGACATTAGAAATGTAGCGATAATTGCTCACGTTGACCACGGTAAGACAACACTTGTAGATGCGCTTTTAAGACAAAGCCACGTTTTTAGAGACAATGAAAAAATAGAAGAAAGAGTTATGGACTCTAATGACATAGAAAAAGAGAGAGGAATAACTATATTATCTAAGAATACTGCAGTAAATTATAATGGTATTAAGATAAATATAGTAGATACTCCTGGCCATGCAGACTTTGGTGGAGAAGTTGAACGTGTACTAAAAATGGTAGATAGTGTTTTATTAGTAGTTGATTCATATGAAGGGGCTATGCCACAAACAAAATTTGTTACTAAAAAAGCTTTAGAACTTAATCTTAAACCAATAGTAGTAATAAATAAAATTGATAAGCCAGATGGTAGACCAGAAGAAGTTTTAGATGAAATTTTTGATTTGTTTGTAGAACTTGGAGCTAATGATGAACAATTAGATTTTCCAGTAATATATTGTTCTGCTAGAGATGGTATAGCTAAAAATGAAATGGAAGATGTATCAGAAAATATGGAGCCTTTATTTGAAGCTATAGTTAAAAATGTTAAATCTCCAGAAGGTTATATAGATAAGCCACTTCAAATGTTGGTAACTACTATAGATTATAACGAATATGTAGGTAAAATAGGTATCGGTAAGATTGAAAGAGGATGTGTAAAGAAAAACCAACAAGTAGCTTTAATAAGAAAAGACGGAAAAGTAGAAAATGTAAAAATATCATCCTTATATGTTTATGATGGTTTAGCAAGGGTAGAAACAGAGGAAGCAAAACTGGGAGATATAGTAGCTGTGGCAGGTATACCAGATATTAATATAGGTGAAACTGTAGCGGATGTTAATGAACCAGAAGCTCTTCCTTTTGTAGAGATAGATGAACCTACATTAAGCATGAATTTTATGGTTAATGATTCTCCTTTTGCAGGACAAGATGGTAAATTTGTTACATCAAGACATTTAAGAGACAGACTTATAAAGGAATTAGAGACTAATGTAAGTTTAAGAGTGGAAGAAACAGATAGAGCAGAATGTTTTAAAGTAAGTGGAAGAGGAGAACTTCATTTATCTGTATTAATAGAAACTATGAGAAGAGAAGGATATGAATTCCAAGTTTCAAAACCAACAGTTATATTTAAAGAAGAAAATGGTAAAAAATTGGAACCTATAGAAAGATTAACTATAGATGTACCGGAAGAATTTATGGGTGTAGTTATGGAAAAATTAGGACCAAGAAAAGCAGAGATGATTAACATGACTTCAGCTATAAATGGTTATACAAGATTAGAATTTAAAATACCAGCAAGAGGATTAATAGGGTTTAGAAATGAATTTATGACTGATACAAAGGGTAATGGTATAATGAATCATGTATTAGATGGTTATGAACCATATAAGGGAGAAATACCTGAAAGATCAAGAGGATCATTAGTGGTATTTGAATCAGGAGAAGCTATAACATATGGATTGTTTAATGCTCAAGAAAGAGGAATACTATTTTTAGAACCTGGAACACCAGTATATGCAGGAATGATAGCTGGACAATGTTCTAGAACAGGTGATATAGATGTTAATGTATGTAAAAAGAAACATTTATCAAACACTAGATCTTCAGGTGCTGATGAAGCATTAAAGTTAGTTCCAGTAACAAAAATGTCTTTAGAAGAATCTCTTGAATTTATTGCATCTGATGAATTAGTAGAAGTTACTCCAAAAAATATAAGAATGAGAAAGAAAATATTAGATTCAGAATTAAGAAGAAAAGCTACAATAAGAAAAAATAAATAAGCACTATAATTCTAAACGAACAACTAGCGTAGAGCTGGTTGTTTGTCTATATTAACCTATGGGTGGTGATTTTATGAATAATAAAAATAGGCTAATTATTTTATTAATGTCTATAGTTTTATTAGTAGCGGTTGGGTTTGTATCTATCAAATATTATGACAGAAAAATTTTGAAAGCTCCGTTAAAATCAAAAGAAAATGAAGTTGTTAATATTACAGTAGACAAAGATCAAAATTTAGATGATGTTATAGATAATATGGATAAGCAAGGAAAAATCAAAAGTAAAAGAGTATTAAAAAATTATATTAAGAAAGTACAAGCACCTCAAAAAGTAGTACCGGGAGAATATGTATTTTCTTCTAATTTAAATGCTTACGATCTATTACTCAATTTAAAAAAAGGTATATATGATAATAGACCTATAAAAGTTACTATCCCAGAAGGGTATAATATAGATGAAATAGGAAATAAGTTAGAAAAACAGGGAATAATAAAAAAAGAAGATTTTATAAAAAGTGTAAAACAATACAAAATTCCTTCTTTTATAAAAGTAGATAACAATAGAAAATATCCATTAGAAGGATATTTATTCCCAGATACTTATGAATTTTTCAAAGGTATGTCAGGGGATAAAATAATAGATAAGATGTTAGATAGGTTTAAATATGTTATTAAAGAAATAGAAAAAGAAAATAATTTAAAAATTAAAGATAATGACATAGATGAATTAATTAATATGGCATCTGTTATAGAAAAAGAGGCTGAAAAAAATGATGAAAGAGGTAAAGTAGCATCTGTATTTTATAATAGAATAGATAAAAAAATGAAAATGGAATCTTGTGCTACAGTATTGTATGCCTTAGGATACCACAAAGATAAATTATATTATAAAGACTTAAAAATAAAGTCTCCCTATAATACTTATTTAAACACAGGATTACCTATAGGACCTATATGTTCTCCAGGTAAAAATTCCATAAAAGCAGCACTGAATCCAGAAAAAACAGACTATTTGTATTTTGTTTCTAAGAATGATGGGACACATTATTTTACAAAGGATTATAAGGAGTTTTTAAAAGTTAAAAAAGAAACTCAAGGAGATTAATATATTTTGCTGCAGGTGACCTATTATAAATTTTAAGTTAAAAGGTCACCTTATATATTATTAATTTAAAATTGGAGGTAAATATGAGCAAAGTAGCCTATGATTATATAGAAAAATATATAAGGGAGCTTATACCAGAAAATAAAGGAGCATTAAAGGAACTAGAAGATTATGCAAAAGAAAATTCTGTTCCAATAATACATAAAGAAGTGGCTAATTTTTTAGAATTTATGATAAGTTTAAAAAAACCTAAAAAGATACTTGAGTTAGGCACAGCCATAGGATACTCTTCAATATTTATGAGTTTAAGTTCAAAGGAAGAATGTGAAATTACTACCATTGAGCGTGATGATAAAATGATTGAAATTGCAAAGAATAATATTGAAAGATATGGCTTTAAAGATAAAATAAAAATTATTCAAGGGGATTGTCTAGAAATTCTTAAAAATTTAGAAGATAAGTATGATATGATTTTTATGGATGCGGGAAAAGGACATTATAATGAATTTTTACCTTATTGTTTAAAGCTTTTAAATAAAGAAGGAATTATAATAGCAGATAATGTACTTTTTAGAGGTATGGTAGCTAATGATGAATTAGTTATAAGAAGAAAAATAACCATAGTTAAAAGAATGAGAAAATATATGAATATGATAAGTGATAAGAAAAATTTTATAACTTCAATTATACCTATGGGAGATGGAATTGCTATAACTAAAAGGAGGAACGAGGATGCTTAATATAAAAAAACCAGAACTTTTAGCTCCAGCAGGAAATTTAGAAAAATTAAAAACAGCTATAAACTTTGGGGCAGACGCAGTTTATTTAGGTGGAAGCAAATTAAACTTAAGAGCTTTTGCGGACAATTTTACTGATGATGAGCTTCAAGAGGGAATAAAATATGCTCATGATAGAGGGAGAAAGGTTTATGTTACAATAAATGTTTTCCCACGTAATGAAGATTTTAATGGATTAGAAGAATATTTAAAAAAGTTATATGAATTTAATGTAGATGCTATAATAGTTTCAGATCCAGGAATTATCATGACTGGAATAGAAACAGTACCTAACTTAGAAATACATTTAAGTACTCAAGCAAATACAGTTAATTTTAAAACTATAAATTTTTGGTATAAACAAGGTGTTAAAAGAACTGTATTAGCAAGAGAATTAACTTTAGAAGAAATAAAGACTATAAGAGAAAAAATAGATCCAGATTGTGAGTTAGAAGCCTTTGTTCATGGTTCTATGTGTATGTCTTATTCTGGTAGATGTCTTTTATCTAATTATATGACAGGAAGAGATTCTAATAGGGGAGCTTGTGCGCAACCTTGTAGATATAAATATTATTTAATGGAAGAAAAAAGAGAGGGAGAATATTTCCCTGTAATTGAAGATGATAAGGGAACTTATATAATGAATTCAAAAGATATGTGTATGATAAAACACATACCAGAGTTAGTTCAAAGTGGAATAGATTCTTTTAAGATAGAAGGAAGAATGAAAAGTTCTTTTTATGTAGCCACAGTAGTTAAAGCTTACAGGGAAGCTATAGATACATATTTTGATGATCCAGAGAACTATGTTTTTAAAGAAAGATGGATGGATTATTTGGAAAAAGCTAGTCACAGAGCATATTTTACAGGGTTTTATTTTAATGAACCTAATAAACAGTTGCATGAATCTTCTTCATATATTAGAACCTGTGATATTGTTGGTATTGTAAAAGAATTTAATGAAGAAACCATGGAGGCTATAGTAGAGCAAAGAAATAAAGTATTAGATGGAGATAAATTAGAAGTTTTAAGACCAGAGGGGCCTATATTTAAAATAAACACATCTAATATGAGAGACAAAAATGATAATAAAATAGAATCTGCTCCTTCAGCTCAGATGATATTTAAAATTAATACAGATAAAGTTTTAAAAGAAAATGATATTCTTATAAAAAATAAGTAAAATATATTATGTATAAATATATAAAAATAAAGTATTTAAAGTATATAAAAGTATACAAATAGTATGTTATAAAAATAAATTTTATTATACATAAGACAATTATTCAACATTTAATAAAAACTAGAAAATAAGGGGGAAAACTGATGAAACGCCCAGTGTTGATAGGTATAACTGGAGGTACTGGTTCAGGAAAAAGTACCATAGCTAAAGAAATATATAATAAATTTGATGAAGCTTGTATTGCTATGATACAGCAGGATTCTTATTATAAAGACCAAAGCGATGTACCGTTTGAAGAAAGATGCAAAAAAAATTATGATCATCCAGATGCTTTTGATAATGAACTTTTAATAGAGCATTTAAACGATTTGTTAAATTTAAATACTATAGAGAAACCTATTTATGACTTTGAAACTCATAATAGAAAAAAAGAAACTGAAAAAGTGGAACCTAGGGATATTGTAATTTTAGAAGGTATTTTAGTGCTTCAAGATCCAAAGGTTAGAGAATTATTAGATATAAAGATATATGTAGATACAGATGCAGATGTAAGAATAGTAAGAAGACTTTTAAGAGATATAAATGAAAGAGGAAGAACTGTAGATTCAGTTATAGATCAATACTTATCTGTTGTAAGACCAATGCATATGCAATTTATAGAGCCATCGAAGAGATATGCGGATATAATAATCCCAGAGGGAGGCCATAATAGAGTTGCAATAGATATGATGGTAGCAAACATAAAACATTTGCTACAAAAATAGAATATGTTGAAATTTGAATATAGAAGCTGGAGTAAACAGAGAAACAGTTATAAAATACAAAAATTGAACATGTTCAAATTTGAATAATAAAAAAATTAGAATAAAACACCTTGTTTTGGTTATAATTTAGCTAAGATGAGGTGTTTTTATCATGAGATATATAGAGAAGAAAAGGTCTTATAAAATATTGCTATTATTTATGGTTATATTTTTGTTTCTTATATATAGAATGGTTAAATTTCAGATTTTTGATGCAGAAAAGTTAACTAGCATGGCAGAATCCCAATATGCATATGAAGAAGAAATAAAAGACAATAAATATAAGCTATTAGATAGTAAAGGTAATGACTTGCTAAAATATAAAGATAAATATTATGCTGTTTTGGTTCCTAGTGCTTTTAAAGATAACAAAGAGGAAAAAGATGAGGAAAAGTTATTAACAATAATGTATATTTTAAGAAATTATAATGAAAAATATGATATAACTAAAAATCAGTCCATAGATAATAGCGGTAAGAACTATTATGAAATAGACAAAATGACTTATGAAAAGTTAAAGGAAATAAAAGGTGTAAAAGGATTTTATGTATACAAAAAACAAGAGGTGGATAAAAATATAAACGATAAAAAGGAATCTTGGAAATTAGAAAATATGCTATTAAATCCTTATAAAAATGATCAAAAAACTTTTAAGGATAAAGAATCTTTAGAAATGAGAATATACAATAAAGTAAAAGATAATAAAGCACCTAAGATAATGTATAAAAAGGATTTAGAGGGAGTAATTATATCAGAAAAAATAGAAGAATCTAAATCTAATATAAATCCTAAGCTTACATTAGATTCTGAAATTCAAGATAGTATAAGAAAGGTTTTAAATAAGAAAGAGTATAAAGAGTTTGGGCAAATTGGTGTTATACTCTCAGAAGCAGATTCAGGAAAAATACGTGCTATGGTGCAAAAGGATGAAACATTGCCTAATACGAATATAGGTGCTGCAACTCAAAATGGTTTTCCACCAGGATCAATATTAAAAATAATAACAGAAGAAGCCGCACTGGAAAATAACAAAGTATCATTAAATGACGGATTTAAATGTACTGGAGAGTTTGAAAATAATAAAAAAGGAACCCATGGAAGTCTTAGTACAAAAGAAGCTTTTATAGTTTCTTGCAATGATATATTTTCACAAATAGGAAGAGAGACAGGATTTGATAATATTAATAATATAATTAAAAAGCATGGTATGTATAGTAAAGTATTAAATTTACATTATGAACAGCAAGGAGCTATTCAATTAGAAAAAGGGAAAAAACCAAATTTAAGTGATGGTACCTTATCATTAGTATCTTTTGGTCAGCTTATTAGAATAACCCCCATAGAAGCAATATCTGTGGTAAGCACTGTAGTAAATAATGGTGTTTATGTTAAACCTTACATATTGGAAGCTTTTGTAGATGATAAAAATAATACGGTAGAAGAATTTAATACTATAAAAGAACAAATTATAGGAACTTATTCTGCCAATAATTTAAAGGAGCAAATGAAAGAAGTTGTAAAAAGAGGAACAGGTACTTTAACTTATGATCCTAACATAGAAATTGGAGGAAAAACTGGTACTAATGAAAGGCAAGAGATTAATGCTGAAGGTAAAATAGAAAAGCTTTCAGATGCTTGGTTTGTAGGATTTTTTAAAGAAAATAATAAGTATTATACTATGGTAGTGTTTATACCTACTATAAAAACAAAAGGTGAAAGTGCTGGTACTACTGCGGTTCCTATATTTTATGATATAGTTAAAGAAATAAAAAATTCAATTTAATTTGCATAAAGAATAAAATATATATTTACTTTTAAAAAAGAGCTTATAAAAACTTTTAGGTTGTTGATAAATGTATTTTGTCAACAGCTTTTTATTTATTTTTGATGCATAAAGGGGTAAAGTATTTTTTATTTATCTAAAATAGTTTTGCTTTGCAAATTTCTTTTAAGATTAAAAATAAAAAGAAAATATAAGAGAATTATAAAAGTTTACATTATAGATAGATATTAAAAATATTATATTTTAATATATGATAGAAAATATATTTTTAAATGTGCAACTAGTACAAGCTTATTGAATAGTATATTAATAAGCACTATTAGGAGGAGCAGCTTGTGTTCTTTTTTAGTTACTTATGGGATGTACTAGGAAGTGCATTGCTTTTAACAGGATATGTTACAGGAAATGCTTCTTTCCCAAAACCGCTAAGTGATGAGGAAGAAAAGTATTATTTAGATAGGTTAAAAAAAGGTGATCCCTTAGCAAAAGATGTTTTGGTAGAAAGAAATTTAAGATTAGTGGCGCACATAGTAAAAAAATATTCTTATCCAGGAAAAGATATTGATGATCTAATATCTATAGGAACTGTAGGACTTATAAAAGCTATAGACTCCTTTGATAATTCAAAGGGTACTAGGCTTGCCACTTATGCAGCAAGATGTATAGAAAATGAAATATTAATGCTCATAAGAAATAATAAAAAAACTAAAGGTGAGGTATATCTTCAAGATCCTATAGGTGTGGATAAAGAAGGAAATGAAATTTCGCTTATGGATATATTAAGTAGCGACGAGGATTCCATAATAGAAATAGTTTCTACAAAAATAGAGGTAAAAAAGCTATATGGTAAAATAGAAACCTGCCTTAAAGGTAGGGAGAAAAAGGTTATTCAAATGAGATATGGATTAAAGGATGGAAGACCTAGAACTCAAAGAGAAATAGCTGGTATACTAAATATATCTAGATCTTACGTTTCACGTATAGAAAAAAAAGCCCTTAAAAAACTTTACAAAGAATTAAATTATCATAAAAATATTCAATAAAACTATAAAGAATTAAGAATTTTATACATATAAGATTATTCTTAATTCTTTTCTTTGTTTTATAGCATAAGATTCTTTACAGAAAATTTATAATCGTTATAATATAAATCAGGAGGGTTTAAATGTATATAACAGGTTTAATAGGAAAAGACATTAGTTATTCACAATCACCACAGATACATAATAATTATTACAAAAAGAATAACATACCATTTTTTTATAAAATATTTAATTTAAAACAAGATCAAATTGATGATTTTATAAAGGATCTATATGAAAATAACATAAAAGGATTTAATGTTACTATTCCATATAAAGAAATAATATTACAATATCTAAATGATATATCGTATCCAGCAGATAAAATAGGAGCAGTAAATACTGTGGTAGTACAGAAAAATAAATTGGTAGGATATAATACAGACTATATAGGGTTTATAAAAAGTTTACAATATTATAATATACAAGTTAAAAATCTTAATTGTCTTATTATAGGATCAGGGGGAAGCGCTAAATGTATATATTATGCATTGAAAGAATTAGGTGCAAAAAGGATATGTATAATCTCAAGAAATCCTAAGAAAGCACAACTAAAATTTGAAAAAAAAGTTAAAATATTAAATAGTGATAACGAAAATAAAATAGATAGTTATGATTTTATTGTAAATTGTACACCTATAGGAGGACCTAATTTTAAAGAAGAAAAACCTATAGAATTTAAAGAGCTTAAAAAAAATAGTGTAGTTTATGATTTGAATTATACCCCCAAAATGTCTAAGCTTTTAAAAGAAGCTAAACAAAAAGGGGCATTTACTATAAATGGAGAAAAAATGCTTGAATTTCAGGCATATAGTGCTATAGAGCTCTGGTGCTTAAATGGTATTGAAGGAGGACAATAAATTGAAACAATTAAAAGAATTATTAGAAAAAACTATTAACTTTGGCGCTTCAGATTTACATTTGTCTGTAGGAATAGAACCAACTATAAGAATAAATGGACAATTAAGTAAGATATTTAAAGAAAAGCTTACTCAAGAGGATACCAGTAATTATGCTAAAGAAATATTAGGAGATGAATTTGAAGAGTTATTAAAGAATGGAGAAGTAGATACCTCATACTCTATATCAGGATTAGGTAGATTTAGAGTAAGCGTTTTTAAACAAAGGGGAAGTATAGCTATTTCTTTACGAGTTGTAAGTTTAAAGATTCCTACTTTAAATGAATTAAAATTACCTGATATAGTAAAGGAATTAACTAATAAAAAGAGAGGACTTATTTTAGTAACAGGTCCAACAGGTTCAGGGAAAAGTACTACTTTAGCCGCTATGATTAATGAAATTAATAATACTAGATCTAATCATATAATAACTTTGGAAGATCCAATAGAATTTTTACATAAACATAATAAATGCATAATAAATCAAAGGGAAATAGGTAGAGATACAATTAGTTATAAAACTGCTTTAAAAGCGGCTTTAAGAGAAGATCCAGATGTAATATTAATAGGGGAACTTAGAGATTTAGAGGATATTTCTATAGCTTTAACAGCAGCAGAAACAGGCCATTTGGTATTTTCTACTTTGCATACTATAGGAGGAGCTAAAACTATAGATAGAATTGTTAATATATTCCCACCACATCAACAAGAACAGATAAGAATACAAGTGGCAAGTGTACTAGAAGGAATAATAAGTCAACAATTAGTACATAAGATTGATGGAGGAAGAATAGCAGCTTTAGAAACTATGGTAACTACAAATGCTATAAGAAATATGATAAGAGAAGGTAAAACTTATCAAATAGAATCTTCTATACAAACTGGAGCCAAATATGGAATGAAAACTATGGATATGTCTCTAGCAGAATTATATAAAAGAGAAATTATAAGTTATGAAACTGCATTAAATTATTCAGTAAATAAAGATTTAATTACTAAAATAATTAATCTATAAAATGGCTATATATTAATATTTAGAATAATAATTATACATTTGGTAATATTAAAAAAAGGACCTTTTGGTCCTTTTTTTAAAATATCATGTAATCTAACATTTTTAGTGAAATTTGATTTTTAGTTTTAGATTTTTTCTTTAAATTTATTTTATTCTTATTATTAATAGTTTTTAAATTCATAGAACTTAATTTAATAGTATTTTTTTTCATTTTAACATCCTCCTGATAAGTTAATATTATTTTAATACTTAGTAGTTAATTAAAAGAAACTTACCAGAAAGACTCATCTTTTTTATGAAGTCTTTTTAATCTTAGAAAAAATATTTTTTTGTAGCGCCGCGACATGCGCTAACTACCTCCTTTATAAACTGATATTGATTTATAAATAGCAATACTTGTTGTTTATATTTACATAATATCATATAATTTAAGTTAGTACAATTTTAGGTATATATAATAAATATTTATTATATGTAATAACTATTTATTGATAAAATTTGTATTTATATATTTATTAAATACTCTTATTTTCTTAAAAATATAAATAATATTAAAAATGTATTAAGTAATTTATAATATTTATTTGCAATAATATATAGTAATTAACTTTTATTTATGCTAAAATATTTTTGAACCGAGGGGGGATACTATTGAATATTATAAATGGAATAGTACATTATAGCTCCAAAATAATAACATACATAGTTTATTTCATATCAATGTATTATCTTATAATTTCTCTTTTTGGTATATATAGGAAAAAGAATAATAAGAATATTGATGATAAAACAAAATTTGCTCTTATTGTAGCAGCACATAATGAGGAACTAGTTATAGGTAACATAGTAGATAGTTTAAAGATGATGGACTATGATAAAAATCTATATGATATTTTTGTAATAGCAGATAATTGTACTGATAAAACTGCTGAAATTGCAAGAAAAAAAGGAGCTATCGTACAAGAAAGGTTTGATAAAAAACGAAAAGGAAAAGGTTATGCGTTAGAATGGATGTTTAATATAATATTCAAGATGGATGAAAAATATGATGCTATAGCAGTGTTTGATGCAGATAATTTAGTTCATAAAAATTTCTTAAAAGAAATGAACAAAAAGATGTGCAAAGGATATAAGGTAGTTCAAGGTTATTTGGATAGTAAAAATCCCGAGGATACTTGGATAACAGGAAGCTATTCTATTGCCTTTTGGACTTGTAATAGAATGTTTCAGCTTGCAAGATATAATTTAGGATTATCTAGTCAATTAGGTGGCACTGGTTTTTGTATAGATACAGATATATTAAAAGAACTTGGATGGGGTGCTACTTGTCTTACAGAGGATTTAGAATTTTCTTGTAAAATTATATTAAATGGATATAAAGTAGGTTGGGCTCACGATGCTATAATATATGATGAAAAACCTTTAACATTATCTCAATCATGGAAACAAAGGAAAAGATGGATGCAAGGTTTTGCAGATGTATCTAGTAGATACTTTTTTAAACTTATGAAAAAAGCTATTAAAAACTTTAATTTTACAGCTTTTGATTGTGCACTCTATAGTATACAACCTTTTGTAGCTATATTGTTAGGGATGTCAGCTATAATAAGTTTATTTAGATATGCTATGAAGGCAGCAAATGTAGTTACTAATTTTAATAGTGTAGTTTATTCTATAGATTTTAATTTTATAACTATACTAATAATGTTATTTTCCTTGTTTCAGATACTATATACACCTTTAATATTAATTTTAGAAAAAAAATTTACATTAAAAGTATTATTATATTATATAGTTTATCCTATATATGCTATAACATGGTTTCCTATTTCAATACAAGGAATTATAGATAAAGACAATAAGGAATGGAGCCATACAATTCATACAAGGAGTATGAATATTGATGAACTGGAAAAAGTTAACTAGGGAAAGCGGAGCTTTCCTTTTTTTGCTTTTTTTATAACGAATTTATATATTATAAATTAAATAACAATTATAATAATTAATAATTTTAAGAGGAAATAGGAGTTTTTTGTTGAATATATATTTTAATGGTTACATTAAAAAGGGGTGAAAACTACATGGAGGATTACGTAATAGGAGTGGATATAGGATCCTCAAAAGTTTGTGCAGCAGCAGGAAAGCGTGATAAATATGGACAAGCTAAAATAATAGGAGTTACTTCTGCTGAATGTCATGGAATGAAAAATGGAATAATAATTGATATAGAGAGTACAGCAGAGTCTATTAAAAATTGCATAACTAGATTAGAAAGCATAATAGATACAGATATAAAGAGTTTTTATATTTCCCTACCAGGAAGGATAGGTACATTAATATCTAGTCAAGGTATGGTAGCTATATCATCTGATGATAATGAAATAACAAAAAAAGATGTAAATAGAGTTAAAAGAGCTACTCAAATAATTAATGTTCCTAACGATAAAGAAATAGTTGATATAATTCCTAAAGAATATATTGTAGATGGATATAATAACATAAAAGATCCAATAGGTATGAGTGGCAATAGAATGGAATTAGATGCTTATTTAGTATTGGCTGAAACTACTGTAATAAATAATTTATTAAAGACAGTTCAAAAAGCAGGTTATAATATATTAGGTGTGGTTTTTGCACCTGTAGCTGATGCTAAAGCAGCATTAAAAAAAGAAGAAATGTATCAAGGCTCAGCTCTAATAAATGTAGGTGCTGATTCTATGGATATTTCTATATATAAAGATGGTATTTTAACTAAAACTGATAATATATCTATAGGTGGAAATAGTATAACAAATGATATATCCATATGCTTAAAAATACCTTTTTCTGAAGCTGAAAAATTAAAGATAAAATATGGAGTGATAGGAAAAAATAATTTAGGTCTAGAAGGTCAAATAAAAGTGAATATAGGTTATAATAATGATATAACAATTAATTTGGAAACTTTAACAAAAGTTGTAGAAGCTAGAGTTGAAGAATTATTAATTTTAATAGAAAAAAAGTTAAAACAAAGTGGACAGTTTGAAGATATATCTAATATAGTTATAGTGGGAGGAGGGCTTTCTTTAATAAAAGGGATAGAGGAATTTGGAAAGTACATATTTAATAAAAGTTTTAGAGTGGGAAGTCCAGAGTATGTTGGGGCTGCAAATCCTATATATGTATCTTCAGTAGGAGTAGTTAAAAGCCTAATTACTCCCATAAAAATTCAAAATGATAATTTGAAAAATAGAGAGGCTGCTATTACTAAAGAAGATACGTCACATTATAAAGATGAAAACGAAGGAAAAGGTGTGTTTTTAAAAATAAAGGAATTTTTAACAGAATTTTTTTAATTACAGATAAGGAGGTTTTATTGTGCTAGATTTCGATGTTGATGTACAGCAATTTGCTCAAATAAAAGTTATTGGATGTGGTGGCGGAGGAAACAATGCTGTAAATAGAATGATAATAGAAGGATTAAAAAATGTAGAATTTATAGCTATAAATACAGATAAACAAGCTTTAATGCTTTCACAAGCATCTCAAAAAATTCAAATAGGTGATAAGTTAACTAAAGGATTAGGAGCAGGAGCTAATCCAGAAATAGGTAAGAAGGCTGCAGAAGAAAGCAAAGAAGAAATTTCCCAAGCAATAAAAGGAGCCGATATGGTGTTTATAACAGCAGGTATGGGAGGAGGAACTGGTACTGGAGCTGCTCCAGTAATTGCAGAAATAGCTAAATCTATGGGAATACTTACAGTAGGTGTAGTAACTAAACCTTTCCCTTTTGAAGGGAGGAAAAGATTAATTCATGCAGAAATGGGAATAAATACCTTAAAAGAAAGAGTAGATACATTAGTTACAATTCCAAATGAAAGATTATTAAGCATAGTAGATAAAAAGACAAGCTTAATGGACTCTTTTAAGTTAGCAGATGATGTTTTAAAACAAGGTGTACAAGGTATATCAGACTTGATTACTATACCAGGGCTTGTTAACCTAGATTTTGCAGATGTTAGGACTATAATGCTAGATAAAGGATTAGCTCATATGGGTGTAGGTAAAGGAACAGGAGATAATAGAGCACAGGAAGCAGCTAAGCAAGCTATATCAAGTCCATTGTTAGAAACATCAATTGTTGGAGCAACTGGAGTGCTTCTTAATATTACTGGAGGAAATGATTTAGGATTACTAGAAATAAATGAAGCTGCAGAAATTGTACAAGAAGCAGCAGATCCAGATGCTAATATTATATTCGGAGCAGTTATAGATGAAAATTTAAAAGATGAGTTAAGAATAACTGTAATTGCTACGGGTTTTGAAAGCGATAGATTAGAAAATAAAAATATTGAAAAGGAAGAAAAAGATATAACAAAAGAATCTAATAAAAGAGATGGTAGAGAAGAACAATCATCTACATATGAACAGCATATAGATGAAAATGATTTAGAGATACCAGCCTTTTTAAGAAGACAAAGAAAGTAATTAAGTAAAGTAGGGAATATAATTCCCTACTTTTTTATGTAAATATATTTATTTTATTTGTCACATGGACTACAATTTAATATTTATTTTAGGTGCTGTTGTATTAAGAGTTAATACTAAATATATTGAATAACTTAAGTATATTGTGTGTAAATTCCTTAATGTGACAGCTACTTTTATAAATAAAAAAAATAATATACTAAATTATAAATTATATTGGCATATTTTATACAATAAAAACATAACATTTTTATATGGATTGACAAATTTTTGAAATGTTTAATTGTATAATAGTAAATAAATGGCAGTAGTTTAAGGGGGGAGATAAATATTGGTGGTTTATTTAGATGTTATGATATTAGAAAATTTTATTGTAAATTTATTTATACTCTTTCTAACTTCTCAGACATTAAAAATTAACAATAAAATTTTATATTTATTAACATCTTCATTGCTAGGAAGCTTATATATACTAGTACTTATTATACCTTCTCTTGCATTATTTAATAAGCTTATATTTAAAATTTTAATAGCTTTTATTTTAATTTTAATGGCTTTTCATAAAAAAGATTTAATATTTAATATAAAAGCTACAGCAGTTTATATAGTTTATTCTATGATTATTGCAGGTTTATGTGTTTTTTTAGAATGCAATAGTATGAACTCTAGAACTTTTTTATTTATAGAAAAATTTTCTTATAAAAAACTTATGATGTCTATGATGATTATATACATTATTGGAAATAAATTAGTATGGTATATAAAAGATAGAAAGGATATAAGTAGCTTTATATATGATGTAGACATAATACTTAAAAAGGATCAGAAAAGTGTAAGGGCTTTTTTAGATACAGGAAATGAACTAAGAGAACCTGCTACAAACCTCCCAGTATTAGTAGTTGAAAAAGATGTGTTTAGTAATGTAAATTTAGATTCTTATGATAAATTTTATATACCTTATAGGGTTGTAAATGGTAATTCAGGCAATCTTGAAGGGTTTAAACCTAATTATATAGATGTGCATATAGGAGGTAAAAAAGAAAAAAAAGAAGTGATAATAGCACTTTTGGAAGGTAAACTTAGCACTATAAAAGACTATAGAGCACTTTTATCTAGAGGAATTATATAGGAGGGACTTTTATGATAAGTTTAAAGGTATTATTAAACAGAATATTAATAAAGTTTAAATTGTTTTTTAAAAGTGTTTATTACATAGGTGGGAATGATGCACTTCCTCCCCCACTTTCAAAAGAAGAGGAAGAATATTTTGTACAAAGATTAATAAATGGGGATGAAAAAGTTCGATCTGTTTTAATAGAAAGAAATTTAAGATTAGTAGTTTATATAGCTAGAAAATTTGAAAATACGGGCATATGTATAGAAGATTTGGTATCTGTAGGAACTATAGGTTTAATTAAAGCGGTAAATACTTTTAAACCAGATAAAAAAATTAAATTAGCCACTTATGCTTCAAGGTGTATAGAAAATGAGATATTAATGTATTTAAGAAGAAATAGTAAAGTAAAAGCAGAAATATCCTTTTATGAGCCTTTAAATATTGATTGGGACGGAAATGAATTATTACTTTCAGATATATTAGGAACGGATAATGATGAAGTTTATAACTTGATAGAAGATGAAGTAGACAAACAGTTATTATTATTAGCTATGAAAAAATTAAACGAAAGAGAAAAGGAAATAGTAAAATTAAGATTTGGGCTTAACGGAAAAAGAGAAAAAACTCAAAAAGAAGTAGCAGATATGTTAGGAATATCTCAATCCTATATATCAAGATTAGAAAAAAGAATAATTAAGACGCTTAAAAAAGAAATAAATAAAATGGTTTAGTTTGTCCTTAGTATAAAATTAGGTTCCTTTGGAAACAATTTAAATGCAATCATTCTGAAGGGACTGATGACTTTATGGTTACTAATAAAGTTGAAATTTGTGGAGTAAATACGTCAAAACTACCAGTATTAAAGGATAAAGAGATGAAAAAATTACTGGTAAGGATTAGAAATGGTGAAACAGAATGTAGAGAAGAATTTATAAAAAGCAATTTAAGGCTGGTACTTAGTGTAATAAAAAGATTTAACAATCGTGGGGAAAATGTGGATGACCTTTTTCAAGTAGGATGTATAGGTCTTATAAAAGCTATAGACAATTTTGATTTAAGTCAAAATGTAAAATTCTCTACTTATGCTGTTCCTATGATAATCGGAGAAATAAGAAGATACCTAAGAGATAATAATTCTATAAGAGTTAGTAGATCTTTAAGAGACATAGCGTATAAAGCATTGCAGGCTAGAGACAAATTAATAAAAAATAATAATAAAGAGCCAACAATATCTCAAATAGCCAAAGAATTAGAATTGCCAAGAGAAGAAGTGGTTTTTGCTTTAGACGCTATACAGGATCCAGTATCTTTATTTGAGCCTATATACCATGATGGAGGGGATGCTATATTTGTTATGGATCAAATAAGTGATACCAAAAATGTGGATGAAAATTGGATAGAAAATATATCTATAAAAGAAGCTATGAAAAAATTAAATGACAGAGAAAAACTAATACTTAATTTAAGGTTTTTTGATGGAAGAACTCAAATGGAGGTAGCAGATGAAATAGGTATATCTCAGGCACAGGTATCTAGATTAGAAAAAACGGCTTTAAAACATATGAGGAAATACGTTTAAGTAAGATGTTCTTAAATTATTAGAGCATACCTTAAGCTACTGATAAATATTTTTATCAGTAGCTTTTTGTTTTAATCTTTTTCATAGAATAAGACAGGGAAACATATATTATAATATAAAAATTGTTTAAGGGGGTATATCATGGAGCAAGTAGAATTATATTCTATAGAAAATTTAAAAAATATGGAAATAATAGATATAAATACTGGTAGTAAAATGGGATACATAAAGGATTTGATTATAGACTGTGACTCTTATAAGATATTATCTATAATTTTACCTACTCAAAAGGTAGGATTTTTCAATAAAAAAGAGGATTTAGAAATAGAGTGGGATAGAATATATAAAATAGGTACAGATGTTATACTGGTAAATGGAGATAATTATAATTTAGAGGAGAATTAGTTTATTAAAAAGAAATTTATTATTTTAGTTATTGAAATTTTAAGTATTTAGTAGAAAAAATGGAGAAAAAGTGTATAATTAATATATATAGCTAAAGTTCAGTAATCTAAAGAAAAGGATGTGGATTAAATTGAAGTGTCCCTACTGTGCGTATGGAGAAAGCAAAGTGGTAGATTCAAGATCTACAGAAGATGGAAGTTCAATAAGAAGAAGAAGAGAATGCCTAAAATGCAACAGAAGATATACTACTTATGAAAAAATAGAAACTACACCTATTCTTGTTATAAAGAAAAATATGAGTAGGGAATATTTTGATAGAAATAAGATAGTAAATGGTCTTATGAAAGCTTGTCAAAAAAGGCCTGTATCAAGGAAACAAATTGAACAAATAGCAGATGAAGTAGAAAGGCATATAAATAATGAGATGCTTACAGAAGTGAATACAGACAAAATAGGGCAAATAATAATGAAAAACTTAAAAAATATAGATGAGGTGTCTTATGTTAGATTTGCTTCTGTATACAGACAATTTAAAGATATTAATACTTTTATGGAAGAAATCAAAAATTTAATGGATAAAAATTAATTATATTCTTATTTTTATAAGTTATAATTAATTTAATTAAAAAACTTAATGCTATTATTATAATAGTATTAAGTTTTTTATTTTATTTTGGAATAATTGAAACTAATCATGAGTAAGTTATGAAGCTTATGTTAAAATAAAGTTAAATATGTTAAAAGTTATGTATATTTTTTTAATAATGTATAATTAGTGATAATATATTTATAGGAAGGATGGTATGTTTTATGAATTTTGAAAAAATTAATATTGGATCTTATATTTTTTTGAAATTGCAATTTAAAAATGCTAATTTTATATTTTCTACTGGAGAAAATAATTTAAATTTAAATATAGAGGAAGGAAAAGAAAATTTAAATAATATAAAAAAATGGTTTTCATTACAAGAAGTATTTTATTTAAATCAAGTACATAGTAGTATAGTTAGAAATTTTGATGATGAAAATAAAGATGGAGATGCAATAATAACTAATGAATTTGATAAAGCTGTAGGAATTTTTACAGCAGATTGTGTTCCTATACTATTATATGATAAAGAAAATGATGTAGTGGCTGCAGTTCATAGTGGTTGGAGAGGAACTTATGAACAGATAGTTATAAGCACCATAAATAAAATGAAGGAAAATTATGGTACAAATCCTAAAAACATTATAGTTTCAATAGGTCCACATATAAAAGAATGTTGTTATGAAGTAAGTTGGGACTTAATAAATAAGTTTAAAGAAAATAAAATGTATAATGATCATAATATAAATAACAAAAGAAATTTGAATATGGAAAAATGTATATTGGCGCAATTAAGTTATATAGGGGTTAAGAGCGAAAATATAATTAGAACAGATTTATGTACTATGTGTAGTTCAGATCCAAAATTTTATTCCTATAGAAAAGAAGGAAATATAGGGAGACAATTTTCCTTTATATATTTAAGTTAATAATAGGAGGAGTACTATGACTAAGGAAAAAATACTTATAGTAGATGATGAAGAACATATATGTGAATTAATAAAATTTAATCTAGAAAATAACGGATATGAATGCATTTGTGCTTTAAATGGGATAGATGCATTAGAGAAAGTTAAAAAAGAAAAACCAGATTTAGTACTTTTAGATTTAATGTTACCAGGCATGGATGGATATGATGTTTGTAAAGAAATAAGAAAAAATGATAATACAGCTGCTACTTCTATAATAATGATTACAGCTAAAAGCGATGAATTAGATAAAGTTCTGGGTTTAGAATTAGGTGCGGATGATTATATAACTAAACCTTTTTCTATTAGAGAGATGGTGGCTAGAGTAAAAGCAGTTCTTAGAAGAAAAACAACCATAAATATAGAATCTAAATCATACTCTTTAGGAAATATAATTGTGAATTTTGAGAAGCATTCCCTTACAAAGGATGGTAGAAAAATAGAACTTACATTAAAAGAATTTGAACTTTTAGAAGTCTTAATAAAAAACAGAGGAAAGGTTATGACAAGAGATTTTTTATTAGACAGAATATGGGGATATGAATATATTGGAGAAACTAGAACTGTAGATGTGCATATAAGGCATTTAAGAAAGAAAATAGAAGATGATGATAAGAATCCTAAATATATTGAAACCATAAGAGGCATAGGATATAGATTCAATAGTGAATTTTAAAAGGTGAATTTATGAAAAAAAAATTAACAATATCAATACTTATAATTTTAATATTTACATTAACTATAGTATCATCACTCTTTTTAATAATCATTAATAATCAGCATATAGAAAGCAGTAAAAGTAGATTAAGAAATAATAATTTATTTATAATGAAAGTAATAAAAAATGAAGGTTTTGAAAACATTGCTGATTTTATAAAGAACAATTATAAAGATAATGATATAAGGGTAACATTAATAGATAATAGTGGAAATATTTTAGTGGATTCTAAAGATAATAGCAAAGAATTAGGAAATCACAATAAAAGAGAAGAAATAATTAATTCAAAAAAATATGGGGAGGCTTATAGTCTAAGACATAGTGATACAACAAAATTAGAAAGTCTTTATTTTGCAAATAAAATTAGTGACAATTATCTTATAAGAAGTTCCATAGATATAAAAAACATAAAATTATTAGAAAAAAATTATATAAAGTATTATATTTTCATAATATTATTTTCTTTTATTATGTCCTTTTTATTTTCATCTAGAATATCAATGGCTATGATAAAACCTATAAAAAATCTTGAATTTGTAACTGCAAGTATAGCAAGAGGAGATTTTGATAGAAGGGTGATAATAAATTCTGAAGATGAAATAGGGCAGCTTGGGAAAAATTTTAATTCTATGGCAGATATATTAGAAAATAGCTTAGTAGAAGTTAGAGATAAGCAAAATAGGTTAGAGGCCATACTTAAAAGTATGGATAGTGGTGTTATAGCTATAGATAAAGAGTTTAAAGTTATTATGATTAATCCCTGTGCTAAAAAATTATTTGGTATAAAAAGAGATATAATAGGTGAAAATCTTATGGATAATATAAGAGATTTTGAGCTTGAAAAAGCATTAAAGGATAAGGAATCCTTCTATAGGGAAATAAATATATTGTGGCCAGAAAAAAGAACACTTAGGGTGAAGACCACAGACATAATAAGTAAATATGACAATATAGGTACTGTGGCAGTAGTACAAGATATAACAGACATAAAAAAACTAGAAAGCATGAGAGAGCAATTTGTAGCAAATGTATCGCATGAATTAAAAACTCCATTAACATCCATAAAAGGTTTTTCAGAAACTTTAAAGTATGTAGATGATAAAAAAAATAGAGAAAAGTTTTTACAAATAATAAATGATGAAGCAGATAGACTTACAAGATTGATAAATGATATATTAGTGTTGTCTAATATAGAAAAGCAAAAGCAAGAATTAGTACAAGAAGAAATAGATTTAAATGAATTAATTGAAAAAGTTTATTATCTAGTAAAAAAATCTGCAGATGATAAAAATATAAAAATAAATATTGTGGGAGAAAAAGTACCTTTGTTAATAGGAAATAAGGATAAATACAATCAAATGATAATAAATTTAGTAGATAATGCTATTAAGTATACAGAACTTAATGGTGTAGTAAATGTAGGAACAAAACAAGATAAAAATAGTATAATATTTTGGGTAGAAGATACAGGAGTAGGGATTCCAAAAGAGCATTTAGATAGAATATTTGAAAGATTTTATAGAGTGGATAAAGCAAGATCTAGAGCAGAAGGGGGAACGGGATTAGGCTTAGCTATAGTAAAGCATATAGTTTTAAGTATTAATGGAAAAATAGAAGTAGAAAGTGAACCTCAAAAAGGAACTAAATTTCAGGTGAAAATACCTTTAAACTTAAAAATAAATAACTTTTAATATTATATAAATTATTTATATGATGTAATTTAAAATAAAAATATTGAATAAAAAAGAGTTTGTTTCAAAATAGATTTAATTTTATTTTGAAGCAAACTTTTTTTATTTCATCTATATCATTTTAAATTTAGCTGAAAATAAGAAGTTGTATAAGTCAATAAAAAAGTAAAAACTAATGTTAAATTTAATTAACTTTAATATAATAATTGCTTAACCTAAATGATTTAAAATAAAAAATGTAATCATGATGAGAATATAAAGAATCTTGAATGGAGGTTTTTATTAATGAAAAGAAAAGGACTTAAATTAATAATATCAGCCTTAATAATAACTATGACTTTTGGAATTCTATCAGGTTGTGGTAATAAACAAGAAAATAAAGAAAAAAATAAAAAAGAAACTATAAGCGGTAATATAACTGCATTAGGATCCTCTGCATTACAGCCTTTAGTGGAACAAGTAGCTAAGAAATTTATGCAAAAGAACCCAGATGCTATTATAAATGTTCAAGGTGGAGGAAGTGGAGCAGGGATAAATCAAGTAGTTTCAGGATCGGTTGAAATAGGAAACTCTGATGTAACAGCAGAATCAAAATTAAAAGACAAAAATCAAATTTCATCTTTAGTAGATCATAAAGTTTGTGCTATAGGATTTGGAATTATAGTTAATAAGGAAGTAAATGTAGATTCTTTAACCAAACAGCAAATTCAAAAAATATTTACAGGAGAAATTACTAACTGGAAAGATGTTGGTGGTCAAGATGAGAAGATAAATGTAATAAATAGATCTAAGTCTTCAGGTACAAGAGCTACTTTTAAAGATACTATAATGGATGGAAAGGATGAAAAAGAAGGTTTAGGTACAACTCAAGATTCTAGTGGAAGTGTTGTAAAAGCTATAAATCAAACAAAAGGAAGTATAAGTTATGTGTCTTTTTCACATCTTAATGATGAAGTAAAAGTTATAAAAATAAATAATATAGAACCAACAAAAGAAAATATAATAGCTAAAAAATATGATTTTTGGTCTTATGAACATATGTATACAAAAGGTGAACCAGAAGGGTTAACAAAAGCTTTTATAGATTATATGTTAAGTGAGGAAGCTAAACCATTAATAGAAAAATTAAAATATATACCAGCTAGTGATATTAAATAATAATTATTAGAGGAAGATGATTATGAATATAACTAATAAAAAAACTTACAATAAAGATATATCTAAAATGAAGTTATTGAAAAACTTAAAAAATGAATACATAGGAAGAGGATTATCAACTATATGTGGAGTGTTAATAGTTTTTTTAACTTTATCTATAATATTTTTTGTAGTCTTCAAAGGTATATCAGTATTTTCAAAAGGTGTTTCATTAAGGGAATTCTTATTTTCAACTAACTGGAATCCGGATAATGATGTACCTAAATTTGGAGCATTAAATTTTATAGCAGGATCTACTTTTGTATCTATAGGTGCAGTTATATTAAGTGCTCCAATAAGCGTAGCTTTGGCAATATTTATAAATTATATATCTCCTAAAGTAGGAGATAAGGTTTTAAAACCTGCTTTAGAATTATTCGTAGGCATTCCTTCAGTAGTATATGGGTGGTTAGGTATAAGCATATTATTGCCAATTATAAAAAAAATTTATGGAGGAACAGGTTTTAGCATTTTAGCAGGAATAATAGTTTTAAGTATAATGATATTACCAACCATAGCTAGTATTTCCGTAGATGCAATAAAAGTAGTACCTAAATCTTATTTACAAGCTTCATATGGCTTAGGTGCAACTAGATGGCAAACTATAAGTAAGGTCATAGTACCTTCAGCTAAAAATGGCATATTAACAGGTATTATATTAGGTCTTGCCAGAGCCTTTGGAGAGGCATTGGCTGTTCAAATGGTAATAGGAAATTCTATTCAGTTTCCTAATAAATTATTAAATCCAGCCTCTACATTAACAAGTGTTATTACAATGGATATGGCAAATACTATAGGAGGAACGGTATGGAATGATGCACTTTGGGCGTTAGCATTATTACTTTTAATAATATCTTTCCTATTTATAATAGCAATTAGGCTTATAGGAAGAAGGGGGGAGAGTAATGAATTCTAAAGTGATAGACAAAATTTGGACGGTTATATTGTATTTTATTTCAGCTTTAGTAGTGTTATTATTGATAATTCTTTTAGGATATATATTAATGAAAGGTGCAAGCGCATTAAATTTACAATTCTTATTTTCAGACCCTAAGATAGGAGAAGCAGGAGGTGGAATAGGACCTCAATTATTTAACTCTCTTTATATGCTTTTAATATCTTTAATAATTACAGTGCCTATAGGAATAGGAGCTGGAATATATCTTTCAGAGTATACCAAAAAAGGTTTCTTTTTAAATGTAGTTAGAATTTCTATAGAAACTATGGCCTCTCTTCCTTCTATAGTAGTAGGTTTATTCGGTTTTTTAGTTTTTGTCAAAATAACTAATTGGGGTTTTACTCTTTTGTCAGGAGCATTAGCCATATCAATATTAAACTTACCAGCTTTAACTAGGGTAAGTGAAAATGCTATAAAGGAGGCTTCTAAAGGAATAAAGGAAGCTAGTTTAGGTCTTGGAGCTACAAGATTTCAAACTATAAAAACAGTAGTACTTCCTTCAGCTATACCCCAAATTTTAACGGGAATAATATTAGCGGCAGGCAGAATATTTGGGGAAGCAGCAGCACTTTTATATACAGCAGGAATGAGTGCACCTAGTTTAAATTTTACAGCTAATATAACTTCGAAAGCTTTTCCACTTAATTTAATGAGACCAGCAGAAACGTTAGCAGTTTATATATGGAAAGTAAATTCAGAAGCTATGATACTTGATGCTGCTAAAGTAGCTAATGGAGCATCAGCAGTTCTAATTATAATGGTTTTATTATTTAATATATTAGCTAGAATAATAGGTAAAAAAATGCACAAATTGTATACAGGGGAGAATTAAGGAGGAAAAGTTATGGCAATTATTAAAACAGACAATCTAAATTTATATTATGGGAATATAAAAGCTTTAAAAAATATCAATATAGATATAGAAAAAAATAAAGTTACTGCTTTAATAGGACCTTCAGGATGTGGAAAATCTACATTTTTAAGAACTTTAAATAGAATGAATGATTTAATAGATTCGGTAAAAATAGAAGGTAATGTTTATTATGAGGGAAAAGATATATATAAAGATTATGATGTAATAGATCTTAGGAAGAAAATAGGAATAGTATTTCAAAATCCTAATCCATTCCCTATGTCTATATATGACAACATAGCCTATGGTCCTAGAATTCATGGTATAAAGAATAAAGAGAAGTTAGATGAAATAGTAGAAAAAAGTTTAAAAGGAGGGGCACTTTGGAAAGAGGTAAAAGATAGGCTTAAAAAAAGTGCATTAGGATTATCAGGAGGGCAGCAACAAAGACTTTGTATAGCCAGAACATTAGCTGTAGAACCTGAAATATTATTAATGGATGAGCCAACTTCAGCACTAGACCCTATATCTACTCTTAAAATTGAAGAACTTATGGATGAACTTAAAAGTAAATATACTGTAATAATAGTTACGCATAATATGCAGCAGGCAGGAAGAATATCTGATAACACAGCATTTTTTCTAAATGGAGAAATAATAGAAGTAGGAAAAACTGAAGAATTATTTTACAAACCGAAGGATAAAAGAACTGAAGATTATATAACAGGTAGATTTGGTTAGGTTTATTTAAATGAAAGGAGAAGAATAGATTGAGAAAGGTATTTGATAAAGAACTTCTAAAGCTCCATAATAGTATATTAAGAATGGGTAGTATTGTAGAAAAGCAAATAAATACATCTATTAAAGCACTAGTTAAAAAAGATGAAGATTTAGCAAATAAAGTAATAAAAAATGATGATTTAGTAGATGAGTTAGAAAAAGAAATAGAGAATGAATGTATAGTTCTTATAGCTAAAGAACAACCTTTAGCTACAGATTTAAGAAAAATATTTACTACATTAAAAATTGTTACAGATTTAGAAAGAATGGCAGATCATGCAGTAGATATAGCTAAGATAGCAAAAAAAATAAAAGATGAAGAATATATTAAATCCTTAACAAAAATACCTAAAATGGCAGATATAGTTCAAAATATGATAAAAGAATCTTTAGATTCTTATGTAAATGAAAACAAAGAAGAAGCTTATAAAGCTTGTATTTTAGATGATGAAATAGATTATATTTATAAAACTACGTTTAAAGAATATATAAACACAATGATAGAAAAAAAAGAAACTATAAATCAACTTACACAGTTTTTGTTTGTATGTAAATATTTAGAGAGAATAGCAGATCACACTACTAACATATGTGAATGGACTATTTATTTAGTAACTGGGGAGCATATTGATATGAATGAGTGAAATTAATATATGCATAAATTATTTCCAAAATATTGTGTAACACTTTTAAGGGGAAGTATAATAAGATAACTTTAATTTTAAAATATTTATTATATTAAAATTGAAGTTAATTTTAAACAGCTCTTTAGAGGTGTTTTATTTTTTATATTTTGTGCTTATTTCATAATTTTTTCATGTTTGATTGTATTATTACTATTTGTTTTTTATATTTTATAAATTAAATTTTAAGTTGCAAATTGACTAAATTATTATATTAATGTAATATAATTTAATGATAAATATAAAATTTGGAGTTGAAAAAATGAAAAAGGAAATACTAAAAGTAGAAAGAGGTAGTATAGCAGAAGAACTTGAAATACAAAAGGGAGATTTTTTGCTGTCTATAAATAATAAAGAAGTTAAGGATATTATCGATTATAAATTTTTAGTTTGTGATGAGTACTTAGAAGTTGAAATAGAAAAAAGTAACGGGGAAATTTGGGTGCTTGAGATAGAAAAGGATTATGATGAGGATTTAGGAATAGAATTTAAAGCAGCCATATTAGATGTACCTCAAAGATGTCATAATAATTGCTTATTTTGTTTCATAGATCAACTACCAAAGGGCATGAGAAAAACTCTTTACTTTAAAGATGATGATTCCAGATTATCTTTTCTTCAAGGCAATTTTCTTACTCTTACAAATATGAAGGATGAAGATATAGAAAGAATAATAAATTATAAAATAAGTCCTATAAATATATCTGTACATACTACAAATCCAGACCTTAGGGTTAAACTTTTAAATAATAGATTTGCAGGTAATCTATATGATAGAATGAAAAAGCTAGCTCAGGGTGGCATAAAAATGGATTGTCAGGTAGTTTTATGTCCAGGACTTAATAATGGAGATGAATTAAAAAGAACTATTGAAGATTTATATGCTCTTTATCCTCAGGTTGAAAATTTAGCAGTAGTTCCTGTAGGTGTTACAAGATTTAGAGAAGGATTATACCAATTTGAACTTTTTAATAAAGAAACTGCTAATAAAGAATTAGACATGGTAGAGGAATATCAAAATAAATTTATAAAAGAAATAGGAAAACCTTTTGTAAGATTATCTGATGAATTTTATGTTATAGCAGAAAGAGAAGTACCTAAAGAAGAATTTTATGATGGATTCAAACAACTAGAAGATGGTGTAGGTGTTATAAGAATATTTAGAAATAACATAAAAAACAATGTGAAAAAACTTTCAACAAAAGCAAAAGGAAGTTTTTCAATTATAACTGGGCAATCTGCTTATAAAGAAATATTAGAAGCTAGTAAAATAATAAACAATCATAATAATGATATAAAGATAGAAGTTATAAAAATAGATAATAACTTTTTTGGAAAGACCATTACTGTAGCTGGACTTATAACAGCAAAGGATATAATAGAACAAACACAGGGGGAAAATTTAGGAAAGTATGTTATAATTCCAAATGTAATGCTTAGAAAAGGATACGAATTAGCTGATATATCCGAACAAGTTTTCTTAGATGATGTAACGCTAAAAGAATTAAGTAATAGTCTAGAAAGAGAAATTTTAGTATGTGATTATACAGGAGAAGACTTAATAGATATAATAAATAAACATAGCAGGGAGGAATAAAAATGGGAAAACCGATAGTAGCAATAGTGGGAAGACCTAATGTAGGTAAATCTACACTATTTAATAAATTAGCAGGAAAAAGGATAGCTATAGTACAAGATACACCAGGAGTAACAAGAGATAGAATTTATGCAGAGGCAGAATGGTTAAATCACAAATTTACAATTATAGATACAGGAGGTATAGAACCAGAAAGCCAAGATATAATAGTATCTCAAATGAGAAGACAGGCGCAAATAGCTATAGAAATGGCTAGTGTAATAATATTTTTAGTAGATGGAAAAGAAGGATTAGCGCCAGCAGATCAAGAAGTAGCACAGATGCTTAGAAAAAGTAAAAAGCCTATAGTACTTGTAGTAAATAAAATTGACAAACTAAAGGATGAAGATAATGCTTATGAGTTTTATAATTTAGGTATAGGAGATCCTGTAACTATATCTTCATCACAGGCATTAGGTTTAGGTGATATGTTAGATAGAGTTGTAGAACATTTTAAAGATGATAAATCAGATAGAGAAGAGGATGAGAGAATAAATATAGCTTTTGTAGGTAAACCAAATGTAGGAAAATCCTCTCTTATAAATAAATTGCTAGGAGAAGACAGACTTATAGTAAGTAATATTCCGGGAACTACAAGAGATTCCATAGACAGTTATGTAAGTACAGATTTTGGTGAATTTACTTTAATTGATACAGCGGGATTGAGACGTAAGAGTAAGGTAAAAGAAGAAATAGAAAGATATTCTGTAATAAGAACTTATGCATCTATAGAAAGAGCAGATGTATGTATACTTATGATAGATGCTACAGAAGGAATATCTGAGCAGGATCAAAAAATAATAGGATATGCCCATGATATAAATAAAGCTATTTTAGTTATAGTTAATAAGTGGGACTTAGTAGAAAAAGATGATAAAACAATGGATAAATTTAAAAAAGATTTAAAAGTAAATTTATCATTCATGCCTTATGCAAAATATTTATTTATATCTGCTAAAACTGGTCAAAGGGTGGTAAAAGTTTTACAAACAGCTAAAGAATGTTATGATAATTATACTAAGAGAATAAAAACAGGGGTTTTAAATGATGTAATAAGTCAAGCTATTATGATGAAAGAACCTCCTATAGTAGGAACCAAAAGATTAAAAATTTATTATGTGACTCAAATTGGAATAAAACCACCAACTTTTGTTTTCTTTGTGAATGATCCAGCTTGCATACATTTCTCTTATCAACGTTATTTAGAAAATCAATTAAGAGAAAACTTTGATTTCCAAGGAACAGGAATAAAATTAGAATTTAGAGAAAGAAAAGAAAAATAGATTTTTAAAATATATCCTATAGCTAACTGCCACTTAGATATATTCTACATAAATAGATTTTAGTGGTAGTTTAGCATAGGAATTTTTAATATAAACCTATTTAATCAACTAAGTTTAAATGTTAATTAAAAATAAAAATCAAATAAATAATTAATTGGGGAAAGGAAGGAATGAAATGGATTCAAAAGTTTGTTTTTTAGGTGCAGGTAGTTTTGGTACAGCTCTATCCGTAATGCTTGGGAAAAAGGGCTTAAACGTTAATATATGGCACAGAAATAGTAATATAGTAGATGATATAAACATAAAAAAAGAAAACATAAAATATTTACCTAAAATAGTAATACCTGCAGGAGTAAAAGCTTATAATGAAATAGAGAAAGCCATAGAACAATGTGAATTTATAATATTAGCAGTACCTTCCCATGTGATAAGGCAAATATGCAAAAAAATACAACCTTTTATAAAAGAAAGTCAAATAATAGTAAGCATAGCTAAAGGTATAGAAGAAGGCACAGGGAAAAGGTTATCAGAGGTTATAGAAGAAGAGCTTCCTAATAATCCTATGGTAGTATTGTCAGGGCCTAGTCATGCAGAAGAAGTAGCTCAAGATATACCTACAACAGTAGTTGTATCTTCGAAAAATATGAATATAGCTAAAAAAGTGCAAGATCTTTTTATGACTAATAAATTTAGAGTATATACTAATGATGATTTGATAGGTGTAGAAATAGGAGGAGCTGTTAAAAATATTATAGCTTTAGCTGCAGGTGTATCTGATGGCATAGGATATGGAGATAATACAAAAGCTGCACTAATGACAAGAGGAATGAGTGAAATAATAAGGATAGGTACAAAGCTTGGAGGCAAGCAAGAAACTTTTTCAGGACTTACAGGTATAGGAGATTTAATAGTTACTTGCACAAGTATGCATAGTAGAAATAGAAGAGCTGGTATATTAATTGGGAAGGGTTATAGTACAGAAAAAGCCATAGAAGAAGTAGGTATGGTAGTAGAGGGTATAAAAGCTTGTAGAGGATTTTATGAATTAAAAGAAAAATTAAATGTAGAGATGCCTATAACAGATACATTATATAAAGTTTTATTTCAAAATAAAGAGCCCAATTATGGAGTTTATGAACTTATGACTAGAGATAAAAAGATGGAAATGATTTAATTTAAAAATACATTAATTATTATAATTTCGTAATTAAGGTATTCATGGTAAAAATTAAAAATGATAATATATTATAACGCCACCATAAAATCTTAAATTAAATTTTATGGTGGTTTTAATTTTATAGAAAACTATTAAAAATTTAAAATATTTTTATATATGTACACTAAATAAGACTATCTACTGTAATATTGTATATTAATTTAATTTTTGTTAAAAAAACAACTATTATAAAACAATTTAAAAGAATTTAATAATTTTAGGAATAACTCTTACTAATAAAAAGTATATATATATTGTTAATATTATAATATTGGGGGGTATAATTTGGACAATTTTAATATATACAAAGATATAGCAGAGAGAACTCAAGGTGACATTTATGTAGGAGTTGTTGGGCCAGTTAGAACAGGAAAATCAACTTTCATAAAAAAATTTATGGAAAAGATGGTTATACCAAAAATAGAAAATTCTTATAAGAAACAAAGGGCTAAAGATGAACTACCTCAAAGTTCTTCAGGAAAGGCTATCCATACTACAGAACCAAAATTTGTACCTAATGAAGCTGTAGAAATAAGTTTAGAAAGTGACACTAAATTTAAAGTTAGAATGGTAGACTGTGTAGGCTATATTGTTAATGGAGCTATGGGCTATATGGAAGAAGAGGATAAGCCTAAAATGGTTACAACACCATGGTATGATTATGAAATACCTTTTGAAGAAGCAGCAGAAATCGGAACAAAAAAGGTTATAAATGAACATTCTACAATAGGACTTTTAATTACCACAGATGGGTCTATAACAGATATAGACAGAGAAAATTATGCAGAAGTAGAAGAAAGGGTTGTAGAGGAATTAAAATCTATAAATAAGCCTTTTATAATAGTTTTAAATTCAGCACATCCATATGATCCAGAAACTATAGAGTTAAGAAAAAGTTTAGAAGAAAAATATGATGTGCCAGTACAAACTATGGATATTTTAAATATGAAAGAAGAAGATATGACTAATGTTTTCCAAAGAGTACTTAAAGAATTCCCTATAAAAGAAGTGAACATAGATATGCCAGCTTGGATAGAAGAGTTAAAACCAGAACATTGGTTAAAGGTTGATTTCATAAATGTAGTAAAAAATATGGCAAAAGAAATATATAAAGTACGTGACATAAAAAAATCTATGGAAAACTTATGTGAATTTGAATTTTTAGATAATTCAGCATTGAATGAAATGAACATGGGAGAAGGAACAGCTAGAATAGCTTTAAAACCAAAGGAAGGATTATTCTATAAAATAATAGGGGAAGTTTGCAATAGAGAAATAGAAAATGAAAATGATTTATTAAAAATAGTTGAAACTATGAATAAAGCTAAAATAGAATATGATAGAATAGCAGAAGCGCTAGAAGATGTAAAAGAAACAGGATATGGATTAGTAGCACCACAACTTACAGAAATGAAGTTAGAAGAGCCTGAAATAGTAAAGCAAGGAAGTAGATATGGAGTTAAATTAAAAGCTAGTGCGCCATCATTACATTTTATAAGAGCTGATATTGAAACAGAAGTATCTCCAATAATGGGAACAGAAAAGGAAAGCGAAGAAATGTTAAAATCTCTATTAGAAGAGTTTGAAACAGATCCATCAAAGATATGGCAAAGTAATATGTTTGGTAAATCTTTAGAAGTATTAGTTAAAGAAGGATTACAAAATAAACTTTATAGAATGCCAGAGGATGTACAGGTTAAGATACAAAAAACTCTTCAAAAGATAATAAATGAAGGCAATGGAGGGCTTATCTGTATTATATTATAAGAAAATTATGACTTAAAAATTAGTTTACCTTTAGTATACTAAAAAGGGATATGTGTCTAGAAGGGCAACTTAATTCGATAAGATATTCTAAACTTTTTCGAATGCCTTTTATGCCACATATCCCAATTTTTAATATACTGAAGTTAGTCTAAATTTCATATGTAAATGACTAAAAAAGTCATAGGATAAAAGTCATAGGATAGTCGTAGATTTTATATAGTAATTAATTTTTATATAATAAACTGATAAGTTTTGTTTTATATAGATTTACTAATTTATCATATTTGTATTTTTTTCTTTATATTCTTTACTTTGAAAAGTGAATTGCACTTTTCTTAATTAGTGACAGATGAAGTGTAAAAATGTATAATTAATTTTAGAACATTTTATATTAAAAATAAAAAAATTAAATATACATTCATTAAATAATAAAAGTTTATAATACTATAGAATAGGGGGTTTTTATAAAGATATGAAGAAAGTGGCAGTTATTTTTAATGGTGGTACTATTTCTATGAAAGTAGATCCTAGAATAAAGGCTGCGGTACCGAGTTTATCAGGGGAAGAAATTATGGCTATGGTAACGGGTATAGAGGAATATGCTGAAATAGAAAACTATGAATTCTCTAATTATCCAAGCCCTTATATAACTCCTGAAAAAATGATGGAGTTGTCAAAGTATATAAATAATATACTAGAAAGAGAAGATGTTTGTGGAGTTGTAGTTACTCATGGTACAGATTCTTTAGAAGAAACAGCATATTTATTAGATTTAACTATAAAAACTGATAAACCTGTAATCGTTACAGGAGCTATGAGGAGTAGTTCTGAATTAGGTTATGATGGACCTGCTAATTTAGCAGCTTCTATTTGTACAGCAATATCTAATGAGGCTATAGGAAAAGGTGTATTAGTTTGTTTAAATGATGAATTAAATTGCGCTAGTGAAGTTACAAAATCTAATTCTACTGCATTAAATACATTTAAAAGTCCTATATTTGGACCTATAGGCATAGTAGATAATAATCAGGTAATATTTTATAGGGAAAAATTAAAGAAACAACATATACAAACAGATAAAATAGAAAGCAGAGTAGCACTTATAAAATGTGCATCAGGTGTAGATTCAAGTTTTATAGATTTTTGTTTAGATAAAGATTATAAAGGTTTAGTAATAGAGGCTATGGGAAGAGGGAATGTACCACCTACTATGGTACCAGGCATAAAAAGAGCAATAGAGAAAAATATTCCTGTAGTTTTAGTTTCAAGATGTTATGAAGGTAGAGTATTAGATACTTATGGATATGAAGGCGGAGGAAAACAATTAAGAAAAATGGGAGTAATCTTTGGAGACAGTCTTCCAGGGCAAAAGGCAAGAATAAAGTTAGCTTTAGCTTTAACAAAATCAAATTATGATGTGGAAAGAATAAGACAAATTTTTGAAGATGGCTTGTATAAATACACTACTAAATAAATTTAGATATTAAAATTATAATTATTTTAATAATTATAAAAATATAGTGTTATAATAGTTTAAAAAGTATAAATTATGTTATAATTTTATTTGTAAAACAGAGTATTTTGAAGTAAAATAGAGATTATGTTGTAAGTACCCTTTAATTTATGTATAATTATCATATCTGGCTGTTTGTGGAAGGATGAAGAATATGGTTAAAAGTATGACGGGTTTTGGTAGAGGTTTTTTAGAAGAGTGTAAAAAAAGTTTTACTGTAGAAATGAAAAGTGTAAATCACAGATATTGTGATATAAACATAAGAATGCCCAAAGCGTTTATGGCTCTAGAAGAAAGAATGAGAGCTGTAATACAAGAAAAAGTACATAGAGGTAAGATTGATGTTTATATAACAGTAAATACATATGATAAAGATGACGTAGAACTTATATATAATGAAACCTTATCAGATAATTATTATGAATGCTTAAAAAAAATAAGTGAAAGATATGATATTAAAAATGATATATCTGTATCTTTAATAGGTAGATTTCCAGAAGTAATAACTGTGAAGCAAAAGGAAGAAGATTTAGAGGCAGTTTGGAAAAGTTTAAGTGTTTCTTTAAAAGAAGCAGTAGATTCTTTGGTATATATGAGAGAAAAGGAGGGCAGTAAATTATATAAAGACATAAATATAAAGTGTGCTGAAATAAAAAAAATGGTTGATAAAATAGAAGAAAAGGCACCAAAAGTAGTGAATGAATATAATAAAAAAATTCATGAAAGAGTAAGTGAACTTTTATCTCAATCAGAAATTGATGAAAATAGAATAGCTATGGAAGTAGCATTATTTGTTGATAAATCTTCTGTGGATGAAGAAATAGTTAGATTAAACAGCCATATCAATCAAATATTGGAAACACTTAACTTAAAAGAACCTATAGGAAGAAAATTAGATTTTATAGTTCAGGAAATGAATAGAGAAGCAAATACTATAGCTTCTAAGTCTACAGATCTTGAAATAGTTAATTTGGTATTAAATATAAAAAATCATATAGAAAAGATTAGAGAGCAAATTCAAAATATAGAATAATTAGGAGGATTTTTAATGGCAATAAAATTAATAAATATAGGATTTGGTAATATAGTATCAGCTAACAGGCTAGTTGCAATAGTAAGTCCAGAATCAGCACCTATAAAAAGAATAATACAAGAAGCAAGAGATAGAGGGATGCTTATAGATGCAACTTATGGAAGAAGAACAAGAGCAGTTATAATAACTGATAGTGACCATGTTATTTTATCTGCAGTTCAACCAGAAACAGTAGCTCACAGATTAACTTCCAAAGTAGAAGAAGAAGATATAAATGAGGGAGAAGAGTAATGGCTAAAAAAGGACTTCTTATAGTTATTTCCGGACCATCTGGTGCAGGAAAAGGAACTATATGTAAAGAACTTTTAAAGAAAGAAGATCTATGGGTATCTGTTTCTGCAACTACTAGACCTCCAAGAAAAGGAGAAGAAAATGGAGTACATTATTTTTTCTTAAGTAAAGATGAATTTAAGGAAAGAATAAAAAGAGATGATTTTTTAGAATATGCAGAAGTTCACCAAAATTTATATGGCACTCCCAAATCTAGTGTTTTAGAAAAAATTAATAATGGTAATAATGTAATATTAGAAATAGATATTCAAGGGGCTTTAAAAGTAAAAGAAACCTATCCAGAAGGAATATTTATATTTATATTGCCTCCTTCTATGGAAGAATTGAAAAATAGAATAATAAATAGAGGCAGTGAAACAGCAGAAACTTTAATGATAAGATTTAAAGCTGCTTACAAAGAAATAAATTATGTATCAAAATATAATTATGCAGTAGTAAATGATGTAGTAGAAGATGCGGTTAATAAAGTAAGAAGCATTATACTAGCAGAAAGCTGCAGGGTTGATAGAATGAAAGATACAATATTAGCATCTAAGGAGGAATTTATTCATGAACAATTCTATGATTAATCCATCAATAGTAGATTTATTAGAAAGAGTTAACGACAGATATTCATTAGTAACTATAACATCTAAAAGATCAAGACAGTTAATAGATGGTGCAAAGCCACTTGTAGATATAGATTCAACTAAACCTGTTACAGTGGCAATAAACGAAATAAATGAAGGAAAGATAACATATAAAACAGTTAAAGAAGGAATAAAATAAAATGAATAAAAAGTGTATAGTATTAGGGGTGACAGGAGGAATCGCTAGTTATAAGGCTTTAGACATTGTAAGCAGATTAAAAAAGTTAAATTATGATATAAATGTAATAATGACAAAGTCTGCTCTAAAATTCATACAGCCCCTACCTTTCCAAAGTTTAAGTGGAAATATGGTTTCAAAAGATATGTTTGAGGAACCTAAAGCTTTTGAAATACAACATATATCCTTATCAAAAAAGGCAGATATGATATTGGTAGCTCCTGCTACAGCTAATATTATAGGTAAAGTGGCAAATGGTATAGCTGATGATATGTTGTCTACTACAATAATGGCAGCTAATTGCCCTGTAGTATTTGCACCAGCTATGAATACTAATATGTATAATAATCCTATAGTACAAAACAATATTAAAAAATTAAAAAATCTTGGATATAAATTTATAGAACCTGCATCAGGAAGACTAGCTTGTGGAGATGTGGGCGAAGGTAAACTAGCAGATACAGAAGATATAGTAGAAATAGTAGATAGTATGCTTTATTCTATAAAAGATTTACAAGGTAAGAATGTGTTGGTTACAGCAGGTCCTACAGTAGCTTATATAGACCCAGTTAGATATATAACTAATAGATCTTCTGGAAAGATGGGATATTCTATAGCAAAGGAAGCTAGAGATAGGGGAGCAAAAGTTACACTAGTATCAGGTCCTACTAAATTAAAAGCACCTTTAGGAGTGGACTTAATAAAAATTAATACAAATGAAGAAATGCTTAAGGCTGTTAAAGAAAATTTTAAAAATCAGCATATAGTTATAAAATCCGCTGCTGTGGCAGATTATAAACCAAAAGAATATAAAGAACATAAGATTAAAAAAATTGGTGATGATTTAAATTTAGAACTAATAAAAGATAAAGATATTTTAAAAGAATTAGGACTTATAAAAGAAGATCAAATATTGGTAGGTTTTGCAGCAGAAAGCAGAGATCTTTTAGATAATGCTAAATCTAAATTAGAGAAAAAAAATCTAGACTTTATAGTAGCAAATAATATACTATCAAAGGAAACAGGATTTGCATCAGATGATAACGTGGTTACAATAATATCTAAAGAGGGATATATTAAAAATTTAGAAAAAATGTCTAAAAGAGAAATAGCTAAAGAGATATTTGGTACAATATTAAATAAAAAATAATATTAAAATAAAAAAGAGGCAGTAACCTTATAAGTTAAGCCTCTTTTATTTAGTAAATAAATAGAAGATTTAGACATAAGTATATAGTTTTAACTATATATTGTGTTTTAAAATAATTATTAATAGGATAAATAGAGTTATTAGTTTCAACGAGAGTTTTTTACTCTTACTAAAACTTAGGGAGTAATTATCTAGGGATATGGTTAATCTTTACTACTACTTCAAATAAGATATTAGTATAAGAGATGGGAGTTACTAGATAAAATAAATTTCCTGAAAAAGGTGATAAAGTGTTTAAATATGCAGGTGTTATAGTAAATAATTCCTCTATAAAATTAGATAAATTGTTTACTTATGCTATTCCAGAAGAATTAAATAAAAAAATTCAAATAGGACATAGAGTAAAAGTACCCTTTGGAAAAGGAAATAAAAAAATAGATGGATTTATACTAAGTTTATATGAAAATTGTGAGACAGAGGTTTCTATAAAAGCTATAAGCAGTATATGTGAAGAAGATCCTTTATTAGATTTAAATAGAGTAAAACTTATAAATCAAATGAGGGAGAAATATCTTTGTACATACTTAGAGGCTATAAAGGTATTAATACCACCAGGGATTACAAAGGGTAACAAAGAGAAAAAAGAAAATTTTATATTTGTATATAAAGATTTAGAAGGAAAGTATTTAAAAGAGAATTATGAGCAAATACATAATTTTGTGAAATTAAATAATGGAGTTTATAATAAAAATATATTGAATAAAAAATTTGGATTTTCGTTATCCTCTATAAATACATTAATAAAACATGGATTTTTAATTCAAAAAAATCAAGTGGTAAGTAGATATAATGAAAGACTTTATAGGGAGTACGAAGAAAAAAAATTAAATGAGGATCAAAGTTTAACCCTTTATAGAATTTTAAATTCTAATAGAAAATTATTTTTAATACATGGTGTTACAGGTAGTGGGAAAACAGAGATATATATGCATTTAGTGAAAAAATTAATGGAAAAGGATAAAGATTCTATAATTTTAGTACCAGAAATATCACTGACTCCTCAAATGGTTGAAAGATTTAAAGGGAGATTTGGCAAAAATATAGCTGTGTTTCATAGTAAGCTTTCTGATGGGGAAAGATTTGATGAATGGGTTCGAGTAAAAAGAGGAGAAGTTAAGGTTGCTATAGGAGCAAGATCAGCAGTATTTTTACCATTCAAAAATTTAGGTGCTATAATAATAGACGAAGAACATGAAAGTAGCTATAAATCTGATAGTAATCCTAAATATAATGCTAGAGAGATAGCGGAGCTTAGGTGTATGAATGAAGGATGTAAGGTTATTTTAGGATCTGCTACACCATCTTTAGAAACTTATTATAGAAGTAAAAAAGATATAATAGATTTAATTACTATAAAAGAAAGAATAAAAGGGTTAACTATGCCAGAGGTTAAAATAGTTGATATGAGAGAAGAACTTATGCTTGGTAATAAATCTATATTTAGTAAGGAACTATTTGAAGATATAAGTATAAGATTGCAAAGAAAGGAACAAATAATATTATTTTTGAATAGAAGAGGATTTTCTACATTTGTATCCTGTAGAGAGTGTGGATATGTTTTTAAATGCAAAAATTGTGATATTTCTCTAACCTATCATAATAGAGATAGTAGTTTAAAATGCCATTATTGTGGAGCAAATATGAAAATACCTAAGCAATGTCCTAAATGCAATAGCAGGTATGTAAAATATTTTGGAGTAGGTACAGAAAAAGTAGAAAAGTCTATAAAAAAATATTTTCCTAAAGTTAGAACTGTAAGAATGGATCTTGATACTACAAGATCTAAAGATGCTTATGAGAATATATATAATACATTTAAAAATGGTGAAGCAGATATATTAATAGGTACTCAAATGATAGCAAAGGGATTAGATTTTGAAAATGTAACTTTAGTTGGAGTTTTAGCAGCAGATATGTCTTTAAATTTACCGGATTATAGATCTGGAGAGAGAACATTTCAACTTATAACTCAAGTTTCAGGAAGAGCGGGAAGAGGAAAAAAAGAAGGAAAAGTTTTAATTCAAAGTTATAATCCTGAAAATTATAGTATAACTTCTGCAGCTGAAGGTGACTATGAAGGTTTTTATGATAAGGAGATAAAAATAAGGGAAAACATGAATTATCCTCCTTTTTCAAAAATATTACTTATAAATTTAAGTAGCAAATATGAGAATAAGTTAATAAAAAATACACATAAAATTGGTATAATATTAAAAGATATTTTATCTAAATATACTAACTTGAATATGTTAGGACCTTGTCCTAGTCCATTGTCTAAAATAAAAGAGATGTATAGATGGCAAATAATAGTAAAAGGAAATGTGACGGGAGATATTATGAAAGAGATACAAAAAATAGTTTATACTTCACTAGAACAAGTTTATAATGATATAAGAGTAAGTATAGATATAAATCCTAACAGTCTGTTATAATTTTTAAATTTTAGGAGGTCGTAAAAATGGCAATAAGAAATATAAGAAAATATGGAGATGACTTATTAAGAAAAAAAAGCAGGAAAATAGAAAAAATTGATGATAGAATTTTAACTCTTTTAGATGATATGGCAGAAACTATGTATAGTGCAGATGGCGTAGGACTTGCAGCACCACAAGTAGGAATATTAAAAAGAGCTGTAGTTATAGATGTAGGAAAAGGATTAATAAAGCTTATAAACCCAGAAATAATAGAAACAGAAGGAAATGAAATAGATCTAGAAGGATGTTTAAGTGTACCAGGACAGCAAGGTGAAGTAGAAAGACCATATAAAGTTAAAGTTAAAGCTTTAAATGAAAAAGGAGAAGAAATAATATTAGAAGGAGAAGGATTATTAGCTAGAGCATTTTGTCATGAAATAGATCATTTAGATGGAATTTTATTTGTAGATAAAGTAATAAATGGCTAGAAGGGAGAAATTTAAGTTGAAAGATACAAGTATAGTTTTTATGGGTACTCCAGATTTTGCAGTACCATCTTTAAAAAAATTAATAGAAGAATTTAGTGTAAAAGCAGTATTTACCCAACCAGATAGACCAAAAGGACGAGGGAAAAAAATAGCTATGTCAGCTGTTAAAAAAGTAGCTTTAGAAAATAATATAGATATATATCAGCCAATAAAGTTAAAAAATGATGAAATTTGCATAAAAAAGTTGAAAGAAATAGAGCCAGATTTTATAATAGTAGTAGCTTTTGGACAAATATTATCAAAGGAAGTTTTAGATATACCTAAATATGGATGTGTTAACTTGCATGCTTCCCTACTTCCTAAATATAGAGGTGCAGCTCCTATAAATTGGGCAATAATAAAAGGAGAAGAGGAATCAGGTAATACTACTATGTTTATGGATGAAGGATTAGATACAGGAGATATACTTTTAAAAAATAAAGTTAAGATAGAAGAGAATATGACAGCAGGTGAACTTCATGATATATTAATGGAAACTGGGGCTAAACTTTTAGTTTCTACTATAAAGGGATTAAAGGAAGGGACTATAGAAAGAGAAAAGCAAAAGAGTGAAAATGTTATATATGCATCCATGTTAAATAAACAAATGGCTAAAATAGATTGGAGTAAAACTTCTAAAGAAATAAATTTACTTATAAGAGGTTTAAATCCATGGCCAGTTGCATATACTCAATATAAAAATGAAATTATGAAAATTTATAGTAGTAAAATATTAAAAAAAATATCAAATAAAAATCCAGGGACTATATTAAATGTATCAAAAGAAGGTATAAAAGTAGCTACTGGAGATGGAGTTTTATCTATAATAACTATACAATTTCCTGGGAAAAAACCTATGAGGGTAGAAGAATATATAAAAGGACATACTATAGAAGAAGGTTTAGTACTAGGAGAATGTTAAAATGTTTTTTTAGTGTGTTTAGAATGTTTGGTAAGATTTATAAAATATAAAATCTATTAAATATTAAGAAATAAAAGGAGGTGAGCTTTGGTAGATAAGTATTAAATAAATATTTATTTACCAAAGATGATATATGTTTTATTATGATAGTACATTTTTGATATTGATTCCTGCTATGATTATAGCCGCATGGGCTCAATTGAAAGTGTCCTCATCTTTTGATAAGTATTCAAGAGTCTCAACAGCTAAAGGATATACAGGAGCAGAGGTGGCTAGAATGCTTTTGGATTCCAAAGGACTTTACAATGTGCCTATAGAGCTTATACCAGGAAAACTTTCTGATCATTATGATCCTGGTAAAAAAGTTATGAGACTTTCAAAAGATGTATATTATGGAAGGTCTGTAGCATCTATTGGAGTAGCAGCTCATGAAACAGGGCATGCCATACAGCATTTAGAAAGTTATTCTCCACTTGTAATAAGGAATACTATAGTACCTATAGTAAATATTAGTTCTCAAGCTTCATGGATATTATTTTTTATAGGAATAATAATGGGTGCAACTAGCCTTACAAGAATGGGGATAATTCTTTTTTCAGCAGTAGTTTTATTTCAACTTATAACATTACCTGTAGAATTTGATGCTTCTAAAAGAGCATTGGTTTTATTGGAAAATAAAGGTATACTATATAAGGAAGAAGTAAACGGAGCAAAAAAAGTGTTAAGTGCAGCAGCTATGACATATGTAGCAGCAGCATTAACTGCTATATCACAATTATTAAGACTTATAGTTTTAAGTAATAGACGAAATGACTAAGAGAAAGGTTTAAGGATATAATGGATAATGCAAGAGAAGTAGCTTTGGATGTATTAAAAGCTGTATTATATGAAGGAGCTTATTCAAATATAGTTTTAAATAAGAGATTAAATAAAAGTAATTTAAAAGATAATGATAAAGCTTTAACTACTGAAATAGTTTATGGAACGTTAAAATATAAGGAAACTTTAGATATTATAATACAAAGCTATTTAAGAAATCCTATCAAAACTATGGATAAAAATCTAATTAATATATTAAGAATAACTATATATCAAATAAGATATTTAGATAAAATACCTTATTTTGCTGCAGTTAATGAAGCAGTAGAAATGTCTAAAAAAATATCTATAAAATATTCCAAGTTAGTAAATGGAGTTTTAAGAAATTATATAAGAACTTATAAAAATAAAAAGTTTTATGATCAAAGAAATAACTTAGAAAAACTAAGCTTTATATATTCTTATCCTAAGTGGCTTGTAAAAATGTTTATAAGTCAATATGGTATGGAAATAGCAGAAAAAATATTAAAAGGATTGAATGAAAGACCTAATATAACTGTTAGGATCAATAACCTAAAAACAGATTATGATGAAGCTTTTGAAAAATTAACAGAATATGGATATAACATAGAGGAAGGATATATATGTCCTGAGGCTATACAAATAATTAAAGGTAAAAATATAGAAAACAATCCTTTATTTACAAAGGGGCATATTACTGTACAGGATGAGAGTGCAATGCTTGTAGCGTCTTCTATGGAACTTACTGAAGAAAATGTAGTTTTGGATTTGTGTAGTGCTCCAGGAGGAAAAACTACGCATATTTCGGAAATTATGAATAATAAAAGTAAAGTATTTGCTTATGATATACATCAAAATAAGTTATCATTAATAGAAGAGAATGCAAAAAGATTGGGTATAGAAAATATAGAAACTTATGTAGGTGATGCAGCTGTTTTCAACAAGGAACTGAAAGAAAAGGCCCATAGGGTACTTGTAGATGTACCTTGTTCTGGATTAGGTATAATAAGAAAGAAACCAGAAATAAAATGGACTAAAAATGAAAAGGAAATTAAAAATATTATAAATATACAAAGAAAAATAATTAATAATGGAGCCTCTTATTTAAAAAAAGGTGGCGTGCTTTTATATTCCACCTGCACTTTAAATAAAGAAGAAAATGAAGAAAATATAAATTGGTTTTTAAAGAAAAACAAAGATTTTAAAATAGAACCATTATATTATGGTAATTTAGACAATATAATATATCATAAAGAAGGATTTGTATCAATATTACCTAATGATAAAATGGACGGTTTTTTTATAGCTAAATTGAAGAAGTGTTAGTAGGTGCTAAAATGGAAAACATATTGGATTTTAAATTAGAAGAATTAAAAGAGTGGTTAGTTAATAAAGGCGAAAAAGCTTTTAGGGCAAAACAAATTTTTAATTGGATTTATGATAAATTTATTTTTGATTTTAACCATATGAAAAATATACCTGAAAAAACTAAAAGGCTAATGTCAGATAATTTTTATATTGGTGTACCAAAAATAATTAAAAAATTAGTATCGCAAGATAAAAATACCTATAAGTTTTTATTTGAATTTAAGGATGGTAACATAATAGAATCTGTAGTTATGAAATATAAACATGGCAACTCTATTTGTGTATCAACTCAAGTTGGATGTAGAATGGGATGCAAATTTTGCGCATCTACTTTAGATGGTGTTATAAGAAATTTAACTAGTGGAGAAATATTATCTCAAATACTAATATCTCAAAAAGAAATAGATGAGAGAATTTCTAATGTGGTTTTAATGGGTAGTGGAGAACCTTTAGACAATTTTGAAAATGTAACTAAATTTTTAGATTTAGTTACATCAGATACTACTTTAAATATAGGACAAAGACATATAACCCTATCTACTTGTGGTATAGTGCCAAAAATAAAAGAATTGGCAGATAGAGAATATAGTATAACTTTAGCCATATCTTTGCATGCACCAGAGGATTTATTAAGAAAAGAAATGATGCCTATAGCTAATAAATATTCTATAAAAGATCTTATGGAAGCTTGTAATTATTATATAGATAAAACCAATAGAAGAATAACTTTTGAATATGCATTGGTAAAAGGTAAAAATGATTCTATAAAAGAGGCTAAAAAATTAAGTGAATTATTAAGAGGAAGACTTTGTCATGTTAATTTAATTCCTGTAAATGAAATAAAGGAAAATAGCTATAGAAAGTCTACATTAAAAAATATAGAATTGTTTAGCAATATTTTAAAAGAAAATGGAATAGAAACGACTATAAGAAGAGAAATGGGAGCAGATATAAATGCTGCATGTGGACAGTTAAGAAGAAGTTACGTTTCAAAATAAAGGAAAGGGGTGGATATAATATGTTGGGGATACTATCTGATATAGGGAATGTTAGAGAGATAAACGAAGACTTTGTAGATTATTATTATGGAGATCGATTTAAAATATATATAGTAGCAGATGGAATGGGAGGCCACAATGCAGGAGAAGTGGCTAGCAAATTAGCAGTAGAAGAAACCATAGAATATATAAAATATTATGAAGACTTAAAAGATATGAAAACTTTACTTATAGATGCTATAGAGTATGCTAATACAAAGATTTATAACTATGCAAAAGAAAAGGAAAAATTTAAAGGAATGGGAACTACCATAACTTGTTGTATATTAGATAATAATAAAAATATGATTGTAGCTAATGTTGGAGATAGTTCTTGTTATATATTAGCCAAGGGTGGAATTAAAAAAATAACAAAGGATCATTCCTATGTACAACAATTATTAGATGAAGGAACAATAACAAAAGAAGAAGCAAACACTCACCCTAATAAAAATGTTATTACTAGGGCGTTAGGGACAGATTTATCTGTAAAGGTAGATACATTTAAAGTAAATTTAGATGAAGTTTGCAAGATATTGCTTGCTACAGATGGATTAACTAATTATGTTAGTGAACAAGAAATGTATGATATATTGCTAAGGAATGGAAAAAATAATGAAGAAACTTGTAAGCAATTAGTAGAACTCAGTAAGTTGAAGGGTGGTAAAGATAACATATCCGTTATTTTGTTTGAAGGAGAGTGTGAATATGATAGGAACCAAATTAGGTAATAGATATGAACTTCTTGAGAAAGTTGGAGAAGGCGGAATGGCTATAGTTTACAAAGCTAAATGCCATTATCTAAATAGGTTTGTTGCAATAAAAATATTAAAGGATCAATTTTGTAATGATAAAGAATTTGTAGAAAAGTTTAAGAGAGAAGCAACATCAGTAGCAAGTTTATCAGATAATAATATAGTAAATATTTATGATGTAGGTTCAGAAGATAATATACATTATATAGTTATGGAATATGTAGATGGTAAAACTTTAAAAGAATTGATAGTAGAAAAAGAGAAAATAGAACCTAAGGAAGCTGTTAGAATATCAAAACAAATAGCTAGTGCTTTAGTTTGTGCTCATAAAAATAATATTATACATAGAGATATAAAACCGCACAATATATTAGTAACAAAAGAAGGAATTGTTAAAGTTACAGATTTTGGTATAGCCAAGGCTTCAAATTCATCTACTATAACTAATTCTAGCAAAGTAATGGGATCAGCTCATTATTTTTCCCCAGAGCAAGCTAAAGGAAGTTTTGTAGATTCAAGAACAGATATATATTCTTTAGGTGTAGTAATGTATGAAATGCTTGTAGGAAAAGTTCCTTTTGATGGGGAAAGTCCTGTATCTGTAGCAGTAAAGCATATACAAAATGAAGTAGTATCACCAAGAGAAATAGATGATAAAATTCCAGAAAGCTTAAATAGTGCAGTATTAAAGTGTTTAGAAAAAAATCCTGTGAAAAGATATCAAACTATAAAAAGCTTGGAAGAAGATTTAGTGAGAATAGAAAATAATGAAAATATATTAAATGGATCTAGTAATATATCAGAAAATGATGTTACTAGAGTAATGGATACTGCCGTTATAAATGACAAAATAAAAGAAATGGCTCAAAATGATACTTATGAAGATGATGATGAATATGATGATGAAGAATATGAAGAAGACGATTATGAAGAAAACGATGAAGATGGTGAAATAGAGGATAAGAAGAAAAGAAGCAGTAAGGGAAGAACGAATAAAAAATTAATATTGGGAATAGCTATGGTAGTTTTATTTCTAGTTGTAGGATCTGTTTCTGCTTACCTAGTATTTAATAAGGCAGGAGGTAAAAAAGTAGAAGTACCTAATGTAGTAGGGCTTACTAAAGAAGAAGCTGAAAAAGTATTAAGAGAGAAAAAATTAAAACTAGTAGTAGCTCAAAAGGTTAAAAGTGATAAAAAAGAAGGAACTATAATAGAATCTTATCCAAAATCTGGTGAAAAGGTAGCAGAAAATTCTGAAGTAAGAGTTAGTATAAGTTCAGGAAATGTAGTAGTTGTACCTAATTTAAAGGGAATGGAGTTAGATACTGCTAAAAAAACCATACAAGATCTTAAACTAAAATTAGGAAATGTAAAATATGAATTTAATGATAATGTAGCTGCTGGAAAAGTAATAAGCCAAACTCCAGATGTAGATGCAGAATTAAAAGAAGGAGAGGAAATTAGTTTAGTTATAAGTAATGGACCAGAAATTAAATATTCAACAGTACCTAATTTAATAGGAAAATCTATAGGTGCAGCACAAAATGCTTTAGCAAATGCAGGATTATATATGGGAAGTTCAAAAGCTATAATTACAGAAGATCAATCTTTAGATGGTCAAGTAGCATCACAAAGTATAGGTGCAGGTCAAAGTGTAAAACAAGGTTCTTCTGTAAGTATATCTTATTATAAATACAAAAAACCAGAAGTAAAACCAGATCCAAAACCAGATAATGATAATAATTCAGGAGATAATAATAATTCACAAAATAATGGTTCAAATAATGGATCAGGAAGTGGATCTGGTGGTGGATCAGGTAGCGGATCAGGCAGTGGATCTGGTGGTGGATCAGGCAGTGGATCTGGTGGTGGATCAGGCAGTGGATCAGGTGATGAATCTGGCGGTAGTGGATCAGGTGATGAATCTGGTGATAGTGGATCAGGCAATGGTTCAGGAAGTGGAACTCAATCAGGAAATAAAAAATAATTAGAATTATGCAAGTTAATCTTGGGAGGTATTATGAAGGGAACTATAATAAAAGGTATAGGTGGATTTTATTATATTAAGATAGACAATAGTGAAGAAATCATAGAATGTAAGGCAAGGGGTAAGTTCAGACATACTGAACTTACCCCTATGATTGGTGATTATGTAGAAATAAGCATAGATAAAAACAATAAAGGAGCCATAGAAAAGATATATGAAAGAAAAAGCGAATTATTTAGACCAGCTGTTGCCAATGTAACACAAGCTTTAGTAGTATTTTCTTTTAAAAATCCTGACATAAACATAGATCTTTTAAATAAATTCTTACTTTTATGTGAATATAATAATTTAAAAGCTATAGTGTGTTTTAATAAAATGGATTTAGTCAATAAAGAAGATTATGAAGATATTATTTCTATGATAGATAAAGCAGGCTATGATATAATATTTTTAAAAGCTAAAGAAGAAGAAAATATTGACAAAATTAAAAAAGTAATAAAGGATAATGTGACTGTATTTTGTGGACCATCAGGTGTAGGTAAATCTACAATGCTAAATAAAATTATAGGCAAAGAGGCTATGATGACAGGAGATATAAGTAAAAAATTGGGAAGAGGAAAACATACTACTCGTCATAGTGAACTTATATATATAAATGAAGGATTGTTAGTAGATACTCCTGGATTTTCTTCTTTAGATATAAGTTTTATGGAAAAAGAAGATTTATTGTATTGTATTCCAGAATTTAGTGATTTCATGGGAAAATGCAAATTTACAGGATGCCTTCATTATAAAGAACCTAATTGTGCAGTTAAAAAGGCAGTAGAACAAGGGGATATACACAAAGATAGATATAATTTTTATATAAAAACTTTAGAAGAAATTATGAATAGGAGGAAGAAAAAATGGTAAAAATAGCACCATCAATACTTTCAGCAGACTTTTCTAAACTAGGAGAGGATATAAAAAAATTGGATAAGTGTGGGGCAGATGTTATACATATAGATGTAATGGATGGTAGATTTGTTCCTAACATTTCTTTTGGAATTCCAATAATTAAGAGTATAAGAAAACTAACAGATAAACCATTTGATGTGCATCTTATGATAGAAGAGCCTTCTAGATATATAGAAGATTTTGCAAAAGCAGGAGCAGATATAATATCAATTCACTATGAAGCGGATAAACATATAGATAGGACAATAAACTACATAAAAAATTTTGGAGTAAAGGCAGCTGTAGCTTTAAATCCAGGTACACCTGTAAGTTGTATTAAGGATTTAATACCTTCTTTAGATATGGTGCTTATTATGTCTGTGAACCCAGGTTTTGGAGGACAAAAGTATATTAAATATGCTTCAGAAAAGGTAAAAGAAGTTAAGCTTCTAAGTGAAAAATGTAATAAAGATTTAATAATAGAAGTAGACGGCGGTGTTACTAAAGATAATATAAAAGAAGTGGTAGATTGTGGTGCTAATCTTTTAGTAGCAGGTTCAGCAGTGTTTAAAAATGGAGAAATAGAAAAAAATATAAATCTATTAAGAGAGGCACTATAATAATGAAATCCATAGTAATATGTGGTGGAAAAGCTCCTTCTGAAAAACTTTTGCAAGAAGAAATGAAAGATTCATCTTATATAATATGTGCAGATAGCGGTGCTAATTGCCTTTATGAATATGATATAGTACCTGATTTTATATTAGGAGATATGGATTCTATAGATAAAAAAGCTTTTTTTTATTTTAAGGAAAAGGGAGTAAATATGGATAAATATCCAAAAGAAAAAGATTTTACAGATGGTTTGTTAGCTTTAAATAAAGCTATAGAACTTAAATCAGATACTGTGGCTTTTTTAGGGTGTACAGGTAACAGAATAGATCATGTATTAGGAAATTTAGGTTTTTTGGATATATGCTTAAAAAATAATATAAAAGCTTACATAAAGGATGAAAATAATGAAGTGTTTTTAACAGATAAAGATATTTCATTAGAACCTAGAAAATCAGTTTATTTTTCACTGCAGGCTTATGGATCAAATGTAGAAGGAGTTACTCTTTCTAATGCAAAATTTCCATTAGAAAACTATACATTAAAAATGGGAGACACCCTAACTACATCTAATGAATTTACAGATAAAGAATTGCATATAAAATTTAAAAAGGGTACATTAATTGTAATTATAAGTAATGATACTGATTTTCAAAGAGATAAGTAAATAGTGTTTAACTTATGAAGCAATGAGTTTTTAAGTTTTTATAATAGTAAAAATTATAATATTATTAGATTAAAAGATAATCAAAGTTTGGAATATTTCTATGTAATTTAACGTAATATAGGTTAGCATATAAATATAGATTTAATTTTAATTTGTAAATATAAGAATACATTCATAATACAATTTATTTAATTAATCAGTTCTAAATTGTATTCATATGTTTATTATATGTATTTCTTATATTTACTCCATTAAAATTAAATCTATTTTTTATTTTAAAGATTAAAAAATTAAAAGGCAGTTTAAGTTTTTATGTTCACATATTTGAATATGTTTGCATATTATAGTATATAAGCTATAGGAGGGCATATATATGGGAAGAAAAAGTAACAAAAAATTAGGAATTATAGTTGGATCTATTGGACTTGGAATAGTTGTTACGATTATAGTACCAATATGGGGATGGCTTTTAGCTGTAGGGTTTGGACTTATATATATAGGCTGGTGGATAATTAATAAATGTAGATAAATTAATGCAAAACAATAATTCATAATGATATGCATTTTATAGCTGTTAAATTTTATAACAGTCTTTATTTATTGATAAAATATATTAGAGAATTAATTTGTATAGAGGTGTATTACATGAAAATAGTTGCAATAAAACTTCCCAAATTTTTATCAAATATAATAAAAAAAATAAAAAAAGTTAAAAAGTAAAATATAGGAACATAAAATAAAAAAATGCAATTGTTTAAACAACTGCATTTTTTATGTTATATAGCACGTTGTACTTTTCCTGAACGTAGGCATCTAGTACAAACATGAACTCTCTTAGGAGTTCCATTAACTACTGCTTTAACTCTCTTTATGTTAGGAGCAAAGGATCTTTTAGATTGACGATGTGAATGGCTGTATTGAACACCGTAAACAACGCCTTTACCACATATTTCACATTTTCTTGACATTTAAAAACACCTCCCTAAAATTGTGAAGCTGATACTTCTCAATTCAAACATTAATAATTTTACCACAAAATATATGATCTGCGCAAGTAAATAGTTTGGAATATAGTAAAAAAAGCATTAATAATAATATATTTCCTTGAATAAATCTTTTATTTAATATAAAATAAACTATATGATATGATATAAGGAGGTTTCTTTCATGTTAGGAAAGTTAACTAATGAATATGGACATATAGATTATGCTGAGGATGTAGTTGCTAATATTGTTGGTGTATCTACTATGGAATGTTATGGTGTAGTAGGAATGGCATCAAAAAATGCAACTGATGGACTTTGGGAACTTATTAAAGGAGAAAGCTTTAATAAAGGTGTTAAGATTCGTGCTGCTGAAGGTAAGTTAAATATAGAATTATATATAATTGTAGAATATGGAACTAAAATATCTGTAATAGCTAATAATATTATACAAAAGATAAGATATAATTTAGAAAACTATACAGGACTTAAAGTTTCCAGTATCACTGTAAATGTCCAGGGCGTTAGAGTTTAGGAGGTAATTCATAAATGGAACACATGAGAATAAAAGGTGCAGATTTTTATAATATGGTAGTAAATGGGAGCAATAAATTAGAGGAAAAGAAAGAGTTCGTAAATTCATTAAATGTTTTCCCAGTACCAGATGGCGATACAGGAACAAATATGTCTATGACTTTTAGATCTGCAGTAAAAGAAATAGAGGGTTTAAAAAATGAACCGATAGGAATACTAGCTAAAAAAGTAGCTAAGGGAGCGCTTATGGGAGCTAGAGGTAATTCTGGGGTTATATTATCCCAAATATTTAGAGGAATATCTAAAGGATTAGAAGATAAAGACGAAGTGGATGCAAAAGAGTTTGCAAATGCACTTTTAGAAGGATCAAAGTCTGCTTATAAAGCTGTAATGAGACCTACAGAAGGAACTATATTAACAATTATAAGAGCTGCAGGAGAAAGTGCTATAAAAAGCAAAAATGAGGATGTGACTTCTTTACTTAAAGAAGTGTGTGAACATAGTGAGGTAGTATTAAATAAGACTCCAGATATGCTTCCTGTATTAAAGAAGGCAAAAGTAGTAGATGCAGGTGGGCAAGGATTATTAATAATATTACAAGGGATGTTAGAAGCTTTAGATAAGGATTTAGAAGTTGAAATAGGCGGAGAAAATAAAGCGTCTAGTGTTAGTACTAAAATTGAAGAATATGAGGGAGATATAGAATTCGGATACTGTACAGAATTTTTTGTTATGGCAGAAAATGTAGATGTTGATAAATTTAAATCTCAATTAGAACCTTTAGGAGATTCTATGATAGTAGTAGCTGCAGATGGAGTAGTAAAAGTTCATATTCACACAAATGATCCAGGAGATATACTATCTAAAGCCATAAAACTTGGACCTCTTTCTAAAATAAAGATAGATAATATGAGAGAACAACACAAACATATAATAGATATGAATAGTGAAGATAATAAAAATGAGGAAAATGAATTAAAGAAATATGGGTTTATATCTGTAGCTTTAGGAGAAGGTATAACAGAAATATTTAAAGACTTGGGTGTAGATGAAGTTATAGAAGGCGGCCAAACTATGAATCCAAGTACAGAAGACATAGTTAAAGCTATAAATAAAATAAACGCAGAAAATATATTTATATTACCAAACAATAAAAATATAATAATGGCAGCAACACAGGCGGCAGAGTTATCAGAAAAAAATATAATAGTTATACCTACTAAAACTATACCACAAGGCATAACAAGTATAACAATGTTTAATCCAGAAGCGGAATCAAAAGAAAATGAAGCTAATATGAATGAGGCTATACAGGCAGTAACTACAGGATCTATAACATATGCAGTTAGAGATACAGAAATGGATGGAAAAACGATTAAAGAAAATGACATATTAGGGTTAATAGAAAATAAAATCTCTCAAGTAGGAAAAGACATTTTTGAAGTTTCCAAAGCTGTTTTAGAAGAAATGATAGATGAAGATAGCGAGCTTATAAGTATATTCTATGGAAAAGATTGCGATGAGGAAAAAGTAAAAGAGCTTATAGAAGAATTAGAAACTAAATATGAAGATTTAGATATTCAATGTTATAATGGAAAACAGCCATTATATTATTTTATAATGTCTGTAGAATAAAAAAAGCCTAAGGGCTTTTTTTATTATATGTATACATTTTAAATTTTTATTTATTTTTTATATAAATAATATTAAAGTAAGATTTCAAATTGGATTTGAATTTTTACAAAAGTTTTTTCCATTATATAATTCTTGATAATAGGAGGAAGTTTATGAATGTATATAGTCCTATAACTACTTTAAAAGGTGTGGGACCTAAAACTAAAAAACAATTAGAAAAATGCATGATATTTAATATAATGGATTTGCTTTTATACTTTCCACGAGACTATGAATTTGTAGATAATTATAGCAAAGATAAGATATCAAGTAAAAAGGTTATAATTAAAGTACAAGTAGAAAGTATAAAAAGAGATGTAAGAACAAGAACAGGTAAAATTCTAACTACAATTATTTTCAATGATGGAGAAAAATCTATAGTTGGTAGTTGGTTTAACCAACCTTATATAAAAAATTACTTTAAAATAGATGAAGAATATGTACTTCAAGGAATTTTAAAAGAATATAGAGGAAAATTAACTATGACTAATCCTCAAATATTAAAAAATAAATATGCACAAAAAGTAGAGGAAAGAAAAATTATTCCTAAATACCCTTTGAAAGGTGATATAAAAAATAGCTTATTAATAAAACTTGTAGATAATGTATTAAAAAATATTGATATAGGTGAAAATTTACCTAGTTGGATTATTGAAAAGTATAAATTTATATCCTTGGACAAATCTATAAAAACTATACATAAGCCTGAAAATCAGAAAGACTTAGAGGAGGCTATAAGAAGATTAAAGTTTCAAGAATTATTAGCTTATTGTTTAAAAATATCTTTTTTAAAGGAATATTTAGAAACAGCTACAGAAGGTATAGCTTTTACTATTTCGGAAGAAATAAATGATCTTATAAAAGCATTGCCTTTTAAATTAACTAATGCACAAAATAGGGTGTTAGAAGAAATATTCAAAGATCAGAAAAAAGAAAAGCCAATGAATAGGCTTTTACAAGGTGATGTAGGCAGCGGAAAAACTATTATAGCTTTAATATCACTTTTTAATATAATAAAAAATGGATATCAGGGAGTAATGTTGGCACCTACGGAAATATTAGCGGTGCAACATTATGAAGAAGCCTTAAAATTATTTAAAGGGTTTAATTTGAATATAGAGCTTTTGGTAGGAAGTTTAAAGGCATCCTCTAAAAAGGATATAAAAAACAAGCTTAGAGAGGGAGAAATAGACTTAATAATAGGTACTCATGCTTTAATCGAGGATGATGTAGAATTTTATAACTTAGGAATGGTTATAACAGATGAGCAGCATAGATTTGGAGTTATGCAAAGAAGCAAAATGTTAAACAAGGGTAAAAGTGTTGATACTTTAGTTATGAGTGCAACTCCTATACCAAGAAGTCTTACTTTGAGTTTATATGGAGATTTAGATTTATCTATTATAGATGAACTTCCACCTGGAAGGCAAAAGATAGACACTTACTATGTAAATGATAGTTATAGAAGAAGAGTATATAATTTTGCGTTAAAAGAAATAAATAATGGTAGACAGGTATATGTAGTTTGTCCTCTAGTAGAAGAGAAGGAAGAATTAAATTTAAATTCTGTAGAAAAATTATATAATGATCTAAAAGAACATTATTTTAAAGATGTAAATGTTGCTATTTTACATGGGAAAATGAAAGGACAAGAAAAAGATGCTATTATGAAAGATTTTAAAGAGGGAAAGATAAAAGCTTTAATATCTACCACAGTTATAGAAGTAGGGGTAAATGTACCTAATGCTACTTTAATGATAATAGAAAATGCAGAAAGGTTTGGTTTAGCTCAACTTCACCAACTAAGGGGGAGAGTAGGTAGAGGAAAACATAAGTCTTATTGTATATTAATTGCCAATGTTAAAAATGACATTATAAGAAAAAGAATGGAAATAATGAAAAGTAGTAATGACGGCTTTTTTGTAGCAGAAGAGGACTTAAAATTAAGAGGTGGAGGAGAAATATTTGGATTTAAGCAACATGGCCCTAGCAATTTGCTTTTAGCAGATGTAGTAGAAGATATACATTTGCTTAGGATTGCTAATATGGAAAGTAAAAAAATAATAAATAGTAGTAATGAAGAGGATAATCAGATAAAAGAAGAAATAAAAATTAAAATAAAAAATAACTCAAAGTTTATATGCTTTAACTAGAAGAACAAATTTCTACAATTTAATGTAAATAATTTTGTATGTAAATAATTTATATGTTAAAATAATAAGGATTAAATTATTTTCATATTTAGATAATTTTGCACCAAATAAAAATATAATCCCATTTAATATTAAGAAAATTTGTTAAAGAGTAAGATTAGTATTCTATATGAATAATTTAAATATAATAGAATATCAGTATTAGTAAAGCTAGTAGTAAAATTAATTATTATAGAAGAAGTAAAAGGAGGGTTTTCATGAGAATTATCTCTGGATCTGCCAGAGGCAGAAAAATACTATCGCCCCAAAGTAGTGTTACAAGACCAACTTTGGACAGAATAAAGGAATCTATATTTAACATAATACAAAATAGAGTATACGAAGCTAAAGTTTTAGATGTTTTTGCAGGGACAGGTAGTTTAGGCTTAGAAGCAGCTAGTAGAGGAGCTAAGTTTTCTTATTTAGTAGATAAAAGCCCTGAAACTTATCCTTTATTAAGGCAAAACATTAAAAACTTAAAGTTTGATAATATATGCAAGAGTTTTAATATGGATGCCTATAGTGCTTTAGAAGAGTTTGCTAGAAAATCTATAGTTTTTGATTTAATATTTATAGATCCGCCATATGCTAAAGAAATGATTCCTCCAGCTATGGAGATTATAGATAAAAAAGAACTGTTAGATAAAGAAGGTTTAATAGTTACAAAGATAGATTCTTCAGAAGAAATATATGATGGAACTGAAAGAATAAAATTATTTGACTATAGAAAATATGGAAACACTACCGTTTGTTTTTATAAATTTAAGGAGGACTAAAATGAAAACTGCAGTATACCCAGGAAGTTTTGATCCTATAACTAAAGGACATTTGGATATAATCAAAAGATCTTCTAAGGTTGTTGATAAATTAATAGTGGCAGTACTTGTAAATCCAGAAAAAAAAGGTCTTTTTTCAGTAGAGGAAAGAGTAGAAATAATAAAAAGAGTTACTAGTGGTTATAACAATGTAGAAGTCCAATGTTTTAGTGGGCTTTTAATAGACTTTATGAAAGAAAAGAAATGTCAGGTTATAATTAAAGGTCTTAGAACTATGTCAGATTTTGAATATGAATTTAAGATGGCTCTTATGAATAATAAATTAGATCCTAATATAGAAACAGTATTTATGATGACAAATGCAAAATATTCTTATTTAAGTTCATCCTCAGTAAAACAGGTAGCTATGTTTGGTGGATGTATAAAAGATTTGGTACCAGATGAGATAATACCAGATATTGAAAAAAGGATAAATCATAAAAAGGAATGTATTTAGGAGGTTTACTTAATGGATGTTATTAAGCTTTTAACATATTTAGAAGAACTAATAGAATCAGGTTCAAGTATTCCTTTAACAGGGAAGGTTACTATAAATAAGAAAGAATCCTTAGAAGTAATAGATAAGATAATAAATTGTCTCCCAGATGAATTTAAAAAAGCTCAATGGATATGTGATGAAAAAGAAAGAATATTAAATGAGGCTATGGAAGAAGCAGAACATATTAAAAAAGAAAATATAATCATGTTTAAAAAGCAAATAGAGAATCACAACATAACAAGGGAGGCTAATATTAAGGCAGAATCTATAATAAAAAATGCGGAAAAAGAAGCTAAATATATACGAGTAGGGGCTAGGGATTATGCAGATGAATTATTAACAAATTTAGATAGAGAAATTCAAGAGAAATCTCAACAAATGATGAATATATTAAGAAAAAATTTAGAAGCCTTTGTGGCTTCTTTAGAAGAAAGTGTAGATTTAAAAACAGATACTATAAGAGAAAATATAAAAGAATTAAGAAATATAAAATAACTAAATTTTATTTAAATATTTTATATAATGTATCATTAAAGGTACAATTAAAAGTAATAATATAAATATAAACAATAAGTTATTACTTAAAGTTATATTAGGGCTTTTGTCTGTAAAAGTGTTTAAATACATGGAAAAAATAGGTATTTTATATAAAACAAAGCAGGTCATAGAAGCTATAACTCCTTGTACAAATTTAATTTTTATATATCTTTTAATGTCTACACCTTGTTTATAAGTAAAAGAGTAAACTTGAGATATTATAGAAAATCCACTAAAAGCTAATAAGAAACTTATTAATATTATTTTTTTAGATATATCAATAGAGCTTGTGGAAATTAAATAACATCCATTGGTCATTTCTACCAAACCTAATAGAAATCCCTCTATTAGGTTTTTATCTATGTTAAAATAAAGGCATAGATTATTTAGTAAAAATTTAAATATAAAATTGTTTTTTATTATGCTAAGCAATAAAGAAAATAGTATTACAAAACCTGCCACACTTACGCAGGTTTTTATAGCGCCCTCAATGCTATTTTTAAAAGATTCCCCTATGTTTTTATTTGGTATATTAAAATTTTCTTTAAAATCTCTATACATTTTAGTAGTTCTATTTGGTAAAATAATACCTATTATAATACAAGAAATATAATTTGATAAAAGTAATACATATCCAGCATAAGGATTGCCTAACATAGAAGTACCTACAGATCCAATTATAAATAAAGGACCAGCATTAGAGGCTATGTTTATGAGTCTTTCTAAAGTAGAAAAATTAATATCTTTATTTTGATAAAGATCACAGGAGTATTTGGCTCCTAAAGGATATCCACAAAGGGCACTTATTATTAGGGGAAAACTACATTCTTTTTTTAATTTTAGGGGTGTACATAAAATTTTACCGAATATTTTAGAATATATATGTACTCCACCATAATTTATTATTATGTTTGTAAGTATTACAAAAGGAAATAAAGAAGGAAAAACCTTATAAAAGAATAATTTAGCACCAGATAATGTAGCTTCTATGCAAAATTTAGGCGCTATAATTATATATATTATTATAATTGAACATAAAAAAGTTATAATTATATTTTCGTTCTTTAAAAGTTTAAATAGTAAAATAAGTATTAAAAATAATATTATATAAAAAAACAAAGTCACTATAGGGCTCCTGTAATTGATTTATTATAATTATATTTTTAAAATTAAATATTATTACATTAATAAATAGTATTTTTTATTATAGTAGGACTTCTAAAATAATCTTCATTAAATTTTATATTATTATTTAACATAGAATAAGCGTTAGTAGCTTGTATATCTAAGTTTAGAAAAGCTGTAGTGTTTTTTGGTATTTTTGTATATATATTAGTAGAAGAATGTTTTTTTATTTGTTTTAACACTTTTAATCCATTTTCGTTGGAAGCTAAAACTCTTATATAATTAGGAGTGCTTTTAAGTAAAGAATTTAAATTATAGTTTTCAAAACCTATGAAGTATTGGCATAGAATTCTGCCTATACGGCTATAAGCATATCTTTTGCTTTTTATTTCTTTTACTAAACTATCATATGTAAAATTTTTTTCTAATGTTTTATATATTCTATTGTCTAATCCTTCTGAAACGTCAATGAGATTTTGTAAAGTTTTATTTCCAGATATATATTTATATTTTATATAATTAATCATAGAATCTTCCATGGAAAAATTGTAGTCTTTAGAGATTAATTTTTTTAATTTTAAAAAACCTTCTAAAGGTAAAAAATCTTTTAAAATATCAATATTTTTATTTTCTTTCAAATATTTTCTAATGGATGAAGCACTAGAGTATTCTTGATGCAAATTTTCATCATTATAATTTGAGCCTTTCCTCGTTATAGTAAAGGGTCTTATTGAGCTATTAATTAACATTAAAGATTTTAAATACTCTATTCCTAAAATATTATTAGATAAAGATAATATTTTATCTATATCTTCATGTATAATTTTATTGCCTTTATTTAGTTCTACTAAAGCTAAATTTCTAGCTTTAGCAAAAGGTAACCCTTTGTTCAGATAATTTTTTAAAAGATTTTTATATTCTAGAGGTTCATCTAAAATTGTTTTTGCTATATTATTTAAACTTTCAATATTCCCTACTTCACTTCCAAAACAAATATTATTTACTACATTTAAATTATTTAAAATACTTATAGCTCCAAAAGAAAAAAATTCTGCGGAAGAAAGACTATATAATGTAGGTAATTCTAAAACTAAATCTATTCCATTGGATAGTGCTATATCAGCTTTACTCCATTTATCTAAAATAGAAGGAAATCCTCTTTGAACAAAATTTCCACTCATTATACAAATTAAAGCATCACAATTTGTTAATTCTTTTGTTTTTTTTATGTGATATAAATGTCCTTTATGCATTGGGTTATATTCAACTATAATTGCAGATATGTTCATTAAAATCAATCCTTTTTAAAGTTAGTATTGTGCTTAGGGTAATATAATAATATTTCTAAAAACTTTTACTTGTTTTTAATATTCTTATATTACTAAAAATTATATAAACCATCTTATAAAAAATAGAAATATTAAAAATTATAAAAATTGGTTTATTAAAAGTTTATTTCTATTATATAATAAAAATTATTATAATATTTAAGTGTATAAGTTATAATAATAATTTATAAGTAAAAATTTATGAAATAATTTTATAATGATTAAATATTAATTAATTATGTTAAAATATATATATATACTATATGATACCATAAATGGAGCCTGCTATACACAAACCTACATTATGTTTATGGTACATTGGAGGAATTTAATATGAATAGTTCTATAGAATTAATTTATACTGTAAAAAATGTAATGAAGAGAGATTTTATAAAGATATTAAAAAATGAAACAATATCATCTGCTTTTAATAAAATGTCTAGACTATATAAAGATGAAGTTCTTATAGTAGATGAAGATGATAATATTATTGGTATATTTACTAAAAATGATTTATATGAATTGCAAAATAATGGTGACGTTTTTGAGGATAATTTAGAAAATTATATTAAAAGAGAAGTAATAACAATTTCAGAAGAAAAATCAATTATTTCTGCTAGAAATATAATGGTTAAAAATAAAATACAAAGATTGCCTATAGTTCATAATAAGAAAGTAGTGGGAATAGTATATTTAGATGATTTAAATAATGAACTATATACAAATATAGAAGAATTATATACTCTTCAAGATAGAATTTTAGAGAATATGCATGAAGCAGTTTGTATAACAAATAACAAAGGTATAGTAATATATTGGAATAAAAGTTCAGAAGATTTATATGGAGTGAAAAGGGAAGAAATAATAGGTAAGTATTTAGGCGCATTTTTCCCAAATGCTTTAATATTAAAAGTTTTAAAAAAACCTAGAAAAATAACTAATGTAAATAATGAGCCTTCTCCAGGTAAAACTGTTATATTAAGTGCTGTACCTATATTTAATAGTAAAAATAAATTAATAGCGGTGGCTTCCACAGATAGGGATATAACAGAAGTAATATCTTTGTCTAAAGAACTTATGCAGGAAAAAAAGAAAGTGGAATTTTTTGAAAGTGCATATAAAAAGGAAATAGCTTCCAATTACAGTTTTTCCTCTATTATAGGTAAAAGTCAAAAGATTATAGAAAATATCGCTATAGCTAAAAAAGTAGCACCTACATCTGCTAGTGTTCTTATTACAGGAGAAAGTGGAACAGGTAAAGAAGTTTTTGCAAAAGCCATACATAAAGCTAGTGGAAGAACGGGTAATTTTGTAGCTATAAATTGTAGCGCCATACCAGAGAATCTTTTTGAAAGCGAATTGTTTGGATATGTGGGGGGAACTTTTACAGGTTCATTAAAAGAAGGCAAGATAGGTAAGTTTGAATTTGCTAATAATGGTACATTATTTTTAGATGAAATAGGGGACATGCCTCTTAGTATGCAAGCTAAATTATTAAGAGTTTTGCAAGATGGTGTAGTTTATAGAATAGGTAGTCAAAAGGGAACAAAGGTCAATTGTAGAATTTTAGCTGCAACCAATAGAGATTTGAAGTCTATGATAAAAGATAATACTTTTAGAGAAGATTTATTTTATAGATTTGCAGTAGTGCATATAGAGTTACCACCTTTAAGAGAAAGAAGAGATGATATTAAAGATTTTATAGATTTATTTATAAATCAAATATCGGATAAGGAAGGTATAAAGATAAATACTGTAGATAAAGAAGTTTATAATATTTTGTCCTCATATAAATGGGAAGGCAATATAAGACAGTTAAAAAATGTAGTAGAAAGAATGGTAGTTTTATCGACTAATGGAGAGGTAACAGTATCTTCTGTTCCTAGGCATATAGTAGAAGATGTAGAAGAAATTGAGGGGGAATCACATCATAGATATGATTTAAATGAAGTAGTGAAAAATACAGAAAAAAAGATAATAAAAGAAGTAATGGAAATAACCAAAGGAAACAAAAAGAAAGCAGCAGAAATACTTAATATAAAAAGAAGTACTTTGTATTATAAATTAAATCAATATAATTTAATTTAAATTTAAGATGATTTTTGTATAATGTTCAAAAGTTTAAAGTATAATAAGTATAATAAATATGTATTGTTATATAATGTATTGTTATTGACATATTTCTATTATTTATTGTTACAATAGTCAAAATATGATATCATAATAAATGTGAATTTCCTGAGGAGTGATAAAATGTCAAATTTATACAAATTTTATCTTAAAATGCATATAGGTGCACCTAGTGTAGCTTGTGTTAAAGAGGGGGAATTTGTAGAAAGAGGGCAAATTATAGCGGAGCCTAATGGATTGGGGGCGAAAATCCATACTAGTGTATCTGGTAAGGTTTTTAAAGTAACTGACAAAGAAATATTAATAGAGGCTTCAGAAAAACAAAGTAAAGATTATGTTAAGATAAAGAAGTGTAATAGTATTGTAGATACGGTTTATGAAGCTGGAATAGTAGGAGCAGGTGGAGCTGGTTTCCCAACTCATGTTAAATTAAAAGCTAATATACCTGAAGGATATATAATAGCTAATTGTGCAGAGTGCGAGCCAACCTTACATCATAACATATATTTAGCAGAAAATAATCCAGAACTTATAATAAAAGGTATAAAGTATGCTATGAAAGCTACTAATGCTAAAAAAGCTTATATAGGAATAAAAGGAAAACATAAGAAGGCTATAGAAGCACTTAGAGAACATTTAAAAGGTGAACAAAATATAGAAATAAAAGAAGTAATAGACATATATCCTTCTGGAGAAGAGAGAGCTTTGATACATTCTATATTTGGCGAATGGTTATCGCCTACACAAATACCTATAGAGGCAAATTGTGTAGTTTTAAATGTAGAAACTTTGGCGAATATAACTAGAGCGGTAGAGGATGGAAAGCCAGTTATAGATAAAGATATCACTTTAATGGGAAAGTTAAAAAAAGGTATTGGTCCACATATATTTTTACAAGAACCTATAGGAAAGTCTATAAAAGACATGATAGAAATCTGTGGAGGTATAGATGGAAAGTATGGGGAAATTATTATAGGAGGACCTTATACTGGATTACCAGAAGATATAGAAACTTCTGTAATAACAAAGACTTCAGGTGGAGCAACAGTAACTATAGAATTACCAGAATATAAAGGACCAGTAGGTCTTTTGGTTTGTGCTTGTGCTGGAAATGAAGATAGATTGAAGGATATAGCTCATAAAATGAAATCAGAGGTAGTAGCTATAACAAAATGTAAAAATGTAGTAGAAATTAAGGGCACTTATAAATGTAAAACTCCAGGTAAATGTCCAGGGCAAGCAGGTGCTGTTATGTATTTGAAAAGTAAAGGAGCTCAAAGGATAATAATAGCTAATTGCAGTGATTGTTCTAATACTGTTATGGGTATAGCTCCAAAAATGAAACTGCCTATTTACCACCAGACAGACCATGTATTTAGAACTGTAGGTTATAAGTTAACAAGGAGACTTCCAAAAGAGAAGCTCTATAAATAAAATTATATTTAAACTTAGGAGGTATATTATTATGTCAATGTCAGCAGAACATGCAGAAGAATTAAAAAATGAAGCAGCAGTAGTTTGCTGTAGAACAGAGGAAGGAACGATATTATCTGCAGATAACTTAGAAGATCCAAATATCTTCCCAGATATGGTTGATTCTGGTCTATTAACTATACCAGAAAATAACTTAAAAGTAGGTCAAGTAATAGGAGCAAAATTGTTAAAAACTATAGATTCATTAACTCCATTAACTCCAGATATAGTTGAAGGATATAAAGAAATTGGTGGAGAAGAAGAGAGCGAAGAGGAAGTGCCTAAAGCTGAAGAAACTGTAGAAGTTTTAGAAGCGCCAGAAGTTTGTGAAGAAGGTTGCATGGTAACTTCTGTAGAAGGTGGAGTACTTAAAATAAAAATAGAAGAAGGAAAAGGAATAGATATAGAACTTCCTCTATAAAAATAAAAAAACAAAGGCTTGTATGCTTTTGTTTTAAGCTGTAGACAATTAGGTAGTCTACAGCTTATTTTTGTGCTAAAATATGGTAATGGGAATTATTATAAAAAGAGATATTGTTAAAAGGTATTAAATATTAAGAGAGAGTTTAATGAACTAATAAAATAGAAATTTAATATTAATATAGTATAGATTTAATAGTCTTTGGGGGGAAATGTAATGACTACATTTATACTTTATGGTATTGTAATTGTACTTTATTTAGTTTCTTTTTTTTATGATAAAAACAAAACGAAAAAAGCATTGGTAATGGGGATAAAATCTTTTGAAAATATAATGCCTCAATTTTTAACCATTATATTTATAGTAGGAATAATACTAACAATAATATCACCAGAGATTATATCATCTATTATTGGTGAGAAATCTGGATTTATTGGAGTGATAATTGCAGCTATAATAGGCTCAGTAACATTGATACCTACATTTGTAGCCTTTCCAACAGCAGCATTATTATTGAAAAATGGTGCTGGCTATACTCAAATTACAGCATTAATTTCTGCTTTTATGTTTGTTGGAATAGTAACTTTTCCCATGGAGGCAAAGTTTATAGGTAAAAAAGCGACCTTTATTAGAAATATAGTTTATTTTTTTTATTCTATATTAAGTGCTTTTATTGTGGCAATACTTATGAGGTGATTTTATGAAATGGTTAAAAAGATATATTTTTTTTATAATAGTATTAATTTTAACTTTTATAATAACATTAATTGATTTTAATAAAGGACAAAACATAAGTTTAATAGCACTAGATTCATTTAAACAGATGTTGGCAGTATTGCCTCCTATAATGTTGTTATTGGGACTTTTAGATACTTGGGTTCCAAGACGAACTATGATAAAGTACATGGGAGATAATTCGGGAATCTTAGGAATAGTTCTTTCCATATTATTAGGATCATTAGCAGCAGGGCCGGTATATGCAGCTTTTCCCGTGACTGCTGTATTTATTAAAAAAGGGGCTAAATTTAGTAATATAATGATATTTATGGGAGCGTGGTGTGCTACTAAAATACCAACTTTTTTATTTGAGTTATCATCACTTGGGTACCAATATACTTTTAGTAGGTTATTAGTTAATTTACCTAGTATTATAATTTTAGCATATCTAATAGAAGGTCTATTAAACAAGAAGGATTTAGAAGAAATTTATAATAAGTTTAAAGAATGAAGCATTAGAATTTTGCTTCATTTTTTAGGTTCTAAAAGAGTGCATAATCTATGATTTATTTAATACTGAGATAAAATTTTTATTTGTGATGTAAATAAATGATTGTATGTATTTGTTTTTTTATTACAAAATAAAATATATGCAAGAAAATTTATTTTAAAATCATAATAAAAGAAAATATATATTATATGAAATCTGTAAAATTAATTTTAAAATAAGGATACAGCATTAAAAAAGTTTGTTAAAATTTTATTTATAATACTTATAAGTTCTATAAATTTTACTTATAGTATAATGAAGGATTATAGAATAATTTTATATATGCAGTTTTTAGTAGTAAAACTGTCATTTTGTTTTTATAATGAATATTGTAAAGAAAAAATACAGGGGGTAGTGACATGGAAAAAATGTACAAGTTTCCTTTGAAAATGCATGTAGGAGCACCAGATGTACCATGTGTTAAAGAAGGACAAGAAGTTAAAAGAGGAGAATGTATAGCTGAGCCTAATGGGCTAGGAGCAAAAATACATACAAGCGTGTCTGGTATAGTTGAGAAAATTACAGATGCAGAAATAATAATAAAAGCAGATAAAAATCAATCAAAAGATTTTGTTAAAATTAAAGAATGTGAGGATATTTTAGAAACTATTGCTGAAGCAGGTATAGTTGGAGCTGGTGGAGCTGGATTTCCAACACATATAAAATTAAAAGCGGATATACCAGATGGATATGTTATAGCAAATTGTGTAGAATGTGAACCAGCTTTGCATCATAATATAGAATTTATAGAAAAAGAGCCTGATACGATAATTAAAGGTTTAAGATATGCTATGAAAGCAACTAATGCTCCAAAGGGATTTATTGCAATAAAAGGTAAGCATGAAAAGGCTATAAATATATTGAAAGATCATTTAAAAGGAGCTTCTGATATAGAGATAAAGGAGCTTCAAGATATATATCCAATGGGAGAAGAAAGAGCTATAATTCATGCTATATTAGGAAAATGGTTAGAACCAACTCAGCTTCCATTAGAAGCAAAATGTGTTGTAATTAATAGTGAAACTTTATCAAACATAACAAGAGCAGTAGAGGAAAGAAAACCTGTTATAGATAAAGATATAACAATAATAGGAAAATTAAAAACAGGTAATAAACCTAATGTATTATTTGATGTACCAGTAGGAACACCAATATATGACTTGATAGAAGAATGTGGTGGAATAGATGGGGAATTTGGAGAAGTGATAATAGGTGGACCATATACAGGAAAAGCTGGAGATATAAAAGAGTCTACAGTGACTAAAATTTCAGGGGGAGCAATAGTTACAATACCATTTCCAGAATATAAAGGACCATTAGGTTTATTAGTATGTGCTTGCGGTGCAAACGAAGAGAGATTAAGAGATATAGCTTCTAAAATGAAATCAGAAGTAGTAGGTGTTACTAAGTGTAAGAATGTAGAAGAAATAAGAGGAGCAAATAAATGTAAAACTCCAGGAGATTGTCCAGGACAAGTTGCAGGAATAATGAAATTAAAAAAAGATGGAGCAAAGAGAATATTGATATCAAATTGTAGTGATTGTTCAAATACAGTTATGTGTTGTGCTCCAAACTTAGGAATACCAGTATATCATCATACAGATCATGTATTTAGAACAATAGATCATACATTAACAAGAAGACTTCCTATAGATAAAAAATAAATATATTGTTGAATGTATTGTAAGGAGATGGGATAACATGTCGATGTCACCAGAGCATGCAGAAGAGTTGAAAAATGAACCGGCAGTGGTTTGTTGTAGAGCTGAAGAAGGTACTATATTGTCTGCAGATAACTTAGAAGATCCAAATATATTTCCCGATATGGTGGATTCAGGTTTATTAAATATACCAGAAACCTGCTTAAAAGTAGGAGAAGTAATAGGGGCTAAACTATTAAAAACTATAGATTCATTAACACCATTAACTAAAGATATAATAGAAGGAGCTAAATCTTTAGATGGAGGTATAAAAACAACATCTGAAATAAAAATAGAATTGCCAAAGGAAAAAGCCGTTTTAAAAAATAATTTAAAAGCTGGAGATATTATAAAAGTAGAAGATTTGGAAAATCCAATGCATTTTGAAAAACTTCACGACTCTTTATTAATAAGATTAGATGAAAAGGTTTTAACTAGAGGGGAAGTAGTAGGTGCTAAACTAATTGAGGATGTTCCTGCTATATCAGGTGTAACAGCTTCTATGTTAGAAGGATTTGAAGAAAAAGCTATAGAAATGACACAAGATTCTAAAGAAGTATACTTTGATTCAGTTATTCCTTTCAATGGCAATAGGGGATTTTTAAGATTAAAAATAGAAGAAGGTACAGGTATTTATATAGAAGTACCTTTTACACAAGTATAATTAGTTAAATTTATATTAAACAGGGAAATTAATGATAAAAAAATATCATTAAATTCCCTGTTTATTTTTATATTAGAAATAAATATATTAATGTAAACAGTGGGGTGAATTACTTTGATTTAAATTTTTTAATTAAATAGTTAAAATAAGAAAAAGTTATATGAAGGATGGAGTAGATGAAAAAAAATTTAGATTTTTACCATAAGCTTCAATCTAATATATAATTTTTAAAGTAAATTATTAAATTTTTAAAATGAAATATTAAAAAATGCAAAAAAAAAGTTGTTATTGATTAATTGTTTTATAAAAAATTAATTAAATTTTTAAAAATATATATAAAAAATAAAAAATGTCAATTTTTCGCACATACATGTCAAAAAAACAACAAAAATATAAGTTCCAAATTTTCTTGCAAAATAGAGAAATGGAGTTTAAAAATTTAAAACAAAAATTAAAAGTGTCAGAAAAATAACATTCTTGAATATAATATAAGTATTATAAATTTTACTTATACACCTTTAGTTAAGTTATAATATAAGTTTATACAACTTGTTAGTTTTTTTAACAAAGTTGGCACAGTTTATGCTTTAAATATAGATGACAGTGATTTTGGAGGTGGGTTTATGGAGAAGTTATATAAATTCTCCCTTAAGATGCACGTGGGTGTACCAGATACATCCTGTGTAAAGGAAGGACAAAGAGTGAAAAGAGGTGAATGTATAGCAGAACCAAATGGACTTGGTGCTAAAATACATACTAGTGTTTCAGGTGTAGTAGAAAAAGTTACAGATACAGAAATTATAATTAAAGCAGATGAAAATCAAACAAAAGAATTCGTTAAAATAAAA